>Ga0209051_1000027_pt1 | contig 412172 bp, 370 predicted proteins | sample AraplaCvi_mMS_r2_2_FD_184286 | JGI IMG/M metagenome (GOLD analysis project Ga0209051, IMG submission 184286) | Arabidopsis root microbial communities from North Carolina, USA - plate scrape MF_Cvi_mMS_r2 (SPAdes) (version 2) | ecosystem: Host-associated > Plants > Roots > Endosphere | place...
GACATGCTTTCCGCAAGGAACGAACCAAGGAGCACAGAATGCGACACAACAGCAAAGTCCGGATGAACCGGCTGTTCGGCGGCGGCCGCTGCCTCGATGTGGCGATCGATCACGGCGTCTGCAACGAACCATCCTTCCTCAACGGGCTGGAGGACATTCAGGCCGTCGTCAAGGCGCTGGTTTCTGCAGGGCCGGACGCGATCCAGATGAATTACGGCCAGGCCGACCTGCTGCAGCATGTGCCCGGCAAGGACAAGCCGACGCTGGTCATGCGCATCGACATGGGCAATCCCTATAACCGGATCCGCCACCGCGACATGTGGGCGGTGCTGCAGAACGAGGCCGAACCATTGATCGGCGCGATCGAGATGGATGCAGCCTGCGTCGTCGTCAACCTGTTCATGCTGCCGGACGAGCCGGACCTTTTCCGCCAGTGCGTTGAGAATATTTCCCGCGTCCGGGCCGATTGCGACAAGTATGGCATGCCGCTGATGATCGAGCCGTTGGTGATGCAGCCGGTGACGGAAAAGGGCGGCTACATGGTCGACGGCGATGCCGACAAGATCGTGACGTTGACGCGGCTCGCCCGTGAGATGGGTGCGGATATCGTCAAAGCGGACCCAACCACCAATGCCGAGGATTTCCACAGAGTGGTGGAAGCAGCCCGTTGCCCGGTTCTGGTGCGCGGCGGCGGCAAGGAGGATCTTCGTGCCGTCTTCGACAAATCCGCGGCCTTGATGCGGCAGGGTGCAATGGGCATGGTCTATGGCCGCAACATCTATCAGCACGCCAATCCGAGTGCCGTGGTGCGCGGGCTGATGGCGATCGTGCACGAGGACGCGAGCGGCGACCAGGCCTTTGCGCTCTATCAGCAGGGCTGAGCAGCGATTTCGAATCTCGGGAGGGTTCTGCATGGGAGAGTATCTTTTGGGGCTCGACGCCGGAAACACCGTTATCAAGGCGGTGATTTTTGACCGCCACGGCAACGAGATCGCGGCTGCGTCCGAAGAAGGACACAGCCGCATGCCGAGCCCGGGGCATGTCGAGCGAGGGTTGGACGAACTCTGGACAAATGCACGGCAGGTCATCCGCGCCTGCATCGAAAAGGCAGAGATCCAGCCGGAGGAAATCGCCGCGATCGGTTGCGCCGGGCATGGCAACGGTCTTTATGCGCTTGATCGCGACGGCGCTCCGCTCATCGGCATCCAGTCGCTCGACACGCGGGCGGCCGGGTTGGTCGATGAATGGCGAGAAGCCGGTGTTGGTGACCGGACCTATCCGATTGCCCGCCAGCGTCCGTGGCCATCCCAGACGCCGACATTGCTTGCCTGGCTGAAGCGTCACCGGCCGGATCTGTTCAACCGCATCGGTACGGTGTTCTTCTCCAAGGATTTCGTCGTCAACCGCCTGACCGGCCAGCGTGTCAGCGAAGTGTCCGACATGTCGGGGGCCGGTCTGCTGGATCTTGCCGCGCGCCGCTACGACAAGGCGCTGATGGAGGCCTATGGACTGGACGATTGCATGGACCTCCTGCCGCCGCTCATCGAAAGCGCCGACATTGCCGGTACGGTAACGGAAGAGGTGGCGGGGCAAACCGGGCTCGCCGCTGGTACACCGGTGGCCGGCGGACTGTTCGACGTCGTCGCCTCGGCGCTCGGCTCGGGCGTTGCACGCACCGGCAGCGCCTCGATCATTGCCGGCACCTGGAGCATCAACCAAGTCATCATCGACAGCCCCGACCTCGGCGGGCCAGTCTTCATGTCCTCGACCTTCGATCGCAGCCGCTACATGGCGATGGAGAACAGCGCCACCTCGGCTGCCAATCTCGAATGGCTGGTGCGGGAGTTCTTCGAAGGCGAGCATGCTGAAGGCGTTTCGCCCTTTGATGCCTGCTGCGCGCTGGCCGGGGCGATCGAGCCCACGACAGACGATCCGATCTACCATCCATATCTCTATGGCGCCCAGCAGGACGGCCACGCGCGCGCCGGCTTCTACGGTCTTGCCGGTTGGCACACCAAGGGACATCTCGTTCGCGCGCTTCTCGAAGGTGTCGCCTTCGGTCATCGCCAGCACATCGAGACGATCCGAAAGGCGGGCGCGGTCTTCAACGAAGCCGTGCTGTCCGGCGGCGGCTCGCGCAGCCTGATCTGGCCGCAGATCTTCGCCGATGTGCTCGGCGTTCCGGTCAGCGTTGCCCGCTCGCGTGAAACCGGTGCGCTGGGAGCGGCGATTGCGGCCGGAACCGGCGTCGGTGTCTTCGCGGACTTCGGCGCTGGTGCTGCGGCCATGGTTCGGGCAGAGCGGAATTATCGTCCGGATGTCTCGCTCGAGGCGCACTATGCGCGGCGTTACGCTCTCTATCAGGATATCGCCGAAGCGATGGCACCGCTCTGGCGGCGTCTGACAGCGGTCCCGCCGGCGGCAGCGGGGGCGGCGGCATGAACATGCGTATGAATGATGCAGCCATTGATGCGGGAAGCTACGACTTCATCATCGTCGGCGCCGGATCGGCGGGATGCGTTCTGGCCAACCGGCTGTCGATCGATCCGAAAAACCGCGTCCTGCTGCTCGAAGCCGGCGGCAGCGACCGGTATCATTGGGTGCATGTGCCGATCGGCTATCTCTACTGCATGGGCAATCCACGCACCGATTGGATGATGAGGACGGCGGCGGAGGCAGGACTGAACGGCCGATCACTGCCTTATCCGCGAGGAAAAGTGCTGGGAGGCTGCTCGTCGATCAACGGCATGATCTACATGCGTGGCCAGGCGGCCGATTACGACGGCTGGCGGCAGGCGGGTAATTCCGGCTGGGGCTGGGACGACGTGCTGCCCTATTTCCTCAAATCCGAGGACAACTATCGTGGCCAGTCGCGGATGCACGGGGCAGGCGGCGAATGGCGGGTGGAAAAGCAGCGGCTTTCCTGGCCGATCCTCGATGCCTTTCGCGATGCAGCTGAAGAACTCGGTATCCCGAAGACCGACGATTTCAACGATGGCGACAATGAAGGCTCAGGCTATTTCGAGGTCAACCAGCGCGGGGGCCTGCGCTGGAACACGACGAAGGCCTTTCTGCGCCCGGCGATGAAGCGGCTCAATCTGCGTGTGCTGACCGGCGCCGAAACCGAGCGGCTGGAATTCGACGGCAGAATGGTGACCGGCGTGCGGTTCCGGCTAAACGGGCAGAATCATCTGGCTCGCGCCGGTCGCGAGGTCATCCTGTCTGCCGGTGCGATCAATTCGCCGAAAATCCTGGAGCTTTCCGGGGTCGGTCGCCCGGATGTGTTGTCCGCCGCCGGCCTTGATGTCACCCATGAACTTCCGGGTGTCGGCGAAAACCTGCAGGACCATCTGCAAATCCGTACGGTCTTCCGCATCGAGGGCGCAAAGACGCTGAACCAGCTCTATCACAACCTGTTGACCCGGGCGGGCATGGGGCTTGAATATATGCTGCGCCGCTCCGGGCCGCTGTCTATGGCGCCGAGCCAGCTTGGCATCTTTGCCAAGAGCGATCCGGCCGTTGCGACCGCCGACCTCGAATATCACGTGCAGCCCCTGAGCACCGACCGACTGGGCGAGCCGCTGCACAAATATCCCGCCGTCACCGTCTCCGTCTGCAATCTGCGGCCGGAAAGCCGAGGCACCGTGCATGTCGGCGGCCCGGATTTTACCGTGGCGCCGGACATCCGCCCGAATTATCTTTCGACCGTTGGCGACCGGATCGTGGCAACGAAATCGATTCGGCATGCGCGCCGGCTGATGGAGGCCGGCGCCATCGCTAGGTACCGGCCGCAGGAGATGCTGCCGGGCAGGCAATACCAGAGTGACGAGGATCTGATTCGCCGCGCCGGCGATATCGCCACAACGATCTTCCATCCGGTCGGCACCTGTAAAATGGGCAGCGACACGATGGCGGTGGTTGATTCGCAATTGCGGGTGCATGGGCTGGCGAAGCTGCGGGTCGTCGATGCCTCGATCATGCCGACCATCATCTCGGGCAACACCAATTCGCCGGTGATCATGATTGCTGAGAAGGCGGCCGAAAGCATTTTATCGGAGGCGTAGATAGCGCCTCGCGTCGGCCTGACGTGGATGCGTGAAGCATTCCTGCCGTCCCGGTACCCCAAAACGACACGCACAGACCTCGATTACCGTCGTCGCGGCCTATGGCGTTGCGACGAGCCCAACCCGCTCAACGCGGGTTGGGTAATCTTCGACTTTGAATCAGAGGGTTGAGACGTTCTCAGCCTTCGATTTTCCGGTCTTGCGATCCTGTCCGACGTCGAAGCTGACCTTGTCGCCTTCGCGTAGCGACCCGCCGCGCTGCAGAGCAGACACGTGCACGAACACGTCCTGTCCGCCATCCTCGGGGGTGATAAAGCCGAAGCCCTTGTCGTCATTGAAGAATTTAACCGTACCTGTCGGCATGAGATAACTATTCCTTGTGTCATTCGTCGATTTGCGAAAGCGAAACTATACCGCCGCCGCTCCTCTATCAACCTTCATACCGGTGACGCAACTTTAAAGGCGAAGAGGCAACAGTTTTGGCGAGGTCAATCCGGCTCTCGGCAAACCGATCGCCTGACGATCGCTCGGTTTTCATCGTCTCGATGCTGCGTCCGGAGGCATCAGTGAAATATGTATCTCGTGTCGCTCGCGTTATCGACAGGACCAACGCGGGATTGCCGCCTGCGCGTGTAGAAAAGCATTGCCGATCGCCCGCAACAGGTTGTAGATCGGTATCACACAATGGGATTGTGCAAGCCGGTCTGGATGACGCCAACTCCGCTCGTTGGTCATCGGCCGCTTTGAAGCTTTACCGGCGCGCTGCGCTGTCACATGAGGGGTCCGACGCCGTTGTCTTCGCTTGTTCTCCCCAGCCGCCCGCTCTCACTGGCGCGCAACGTCATCTCCACGCCGAACGCTTACTTCTGGTCAACGCCCATTATCCTGGCATTGGCCGTCTTTCTCTTCGTCTCGGAAGCACCCGGTGTGATCCGCGATTTCCAGATCAGCCAGAATCCCTTGGTGCTTGAGAACGGTGACGTGCAAAACGGGAAATGCACGACACGCAAGGCAGTCTTCACCGACTGCGAGGCACACCTTGTCTACAGCTACGGCGGACGAAACTACGACACCGAGGTCGAGGTCATGTTCGTCGATTTCCATACCGGCGATTATGAAACCGATCTTGTGATTTCCGTCGACCATCCGGAACTCGCGACAATGAGCCTGGGTCTGGACATGCTCTGGAACAGGATCATCACGCTCACGCTGTTCGTGGTCCTGCTTGGCGGCATGAGCCTGGGCATGATTTTTCTAGGTATCCGCATTTGGCGGGTCAAGGGTCAATTGCGCCGGCCTGCCAGGCTGATCCCCGTCCCCGTCGAGATCAGTGCATTTGACCGCAAGCGCGGGGTCCTTTCCATCACCTACAATGACAAGATCGCCGCTGACAAAACGGGACGATCGGCTTACACGCGGATGAAGAGCGGACAGAAGCCGCTGATCGTCGGTGAAGCCAATGGCAAGGCGATCGGAATGGCCGTCAGGCACGGCAATACGGCCCTGCCGGTGCTTCTGGACAATCGTCTGCAGCGGGTCGAGCTCACGGATGCCGAGCGCGCCGCGGCTCTCGCACCTCTGGGGCATCAGCAAGACGGCGATCAGGCTGCGCCGGTGTTGATCGAAGAACCCAAAAAGACGGTGTCGATCTTGAGGCGGCTGCAGCTTTTCTTCGGCACTTTGCTTCTGATCGTCGTCGGTGTGGTCGGCTTCTGGCTTTGGTACGTCACGAGCTCGCCGACGCAATTCCAATCGCCTGGCATGGACATCAACAACCTCATGCCGGCGCCGTTGAACGAGTGGGGATGCGAGCAGCTGAAGAAGCGGTTTGGCCAAGATCGTGCGCCGTTTGGTTGCACCGCCGCTGATTACACGAGCTGGAAATAGCCGCGCCCTATTGTTTGATCGGAACGCCTGGAGGCCGACCCGGCCTAAAATCATCCTGTTCTACATTAAGGACTTAGAGCATGATGTCGTCCGAAAACCGCTCACACTTTTCGGCATCATGCTTGACAGTCGGTCGACGACCTCCTCGACCAGCCGGCTCTTGCCGCCGCCTGCTTCCGCTCCGAGGAGAATGGAGCGTTGCCGACCGCCGGAGACGTCCCGGAACGCGGATTCCATCGCATCGAGTTCTGCTGCACGGCCTGAGAACAAGGACTTTTGAGGGATGTCGACACAAAGTCCTCCGATAGGTGAAGTTTAAGATTAGCAGAGATGGAGACGTAGTCATCCCATGTGTGTTTTGAACCCGCCCTAGGCAAAATGCCTGATGCGGCACACCTGCCTTAGCCCCATCATGGGTTATGGCTGCTGATATCAGGACCCAAGCCTTCGCCGCTTCACCCGATACACGTATAGGACGCTCCAAGTGACTGAACGCAATATCAAGTTTGATGACGTCGAGATCGCCACACAGGCCTTTGGCGACCCGGCGCATGAGCCGATCCTGTTGATTATGGGCGCGATGGCGTCGATGCTGTGGTGGCCGGACGGGTTCTGCCAGAAGCTCGCCGCTCTAAAATATTATGTCATTCGCTATGACAATCGAGACACTGGCCGTTCGGCGATCTACGAGCCGGGGGAACCGCCTTACACCATGGACGACATGGCTGCGGACGCCGTCAGGGTACTGGATGGCTACGGCATTGACCGCGTCAATCTGATCGGCATGTCACTGGGCGGCACGATTGCCCAGATCGCAGCGCTCTCCTATCCCGAACGCGTCAAGACGCTGACGCTGATGTCCACCACGCCAATAGGCATTGATACTAGCGGGCTGCCGCATACCACTGACGCCTACATGGCGCACGCCGCGACGGGTGACGCCATCGACTGGACAGACAATGCCCAGGTGATCGAATTTCTTGTCAGAGACACCCGGATGATCGCCGGGGTGGCGCACACCTATGACGAAGGGCGGGCGCGCGCCTTTGTCGAACGGGATGTCAGGCGGGCGAAGAACTTCGTCAGTGCCACAAATCATTTCATGTTGAGGGGCGGGCAGGCCTTGAAAGGAAAATTGGCGGAACTGGCCGCGTCCCTCCTCGTCATACACGGAACGGCCGACCCGATTTATCCGGTTGAGCACGGCGAACTGCTGGCAAGAACCGTCCGGGGCGCGAAGCTTGTCCGCCTCGAAGGTGGCGGCCACGAAATTCATCCCAACGATTGGGAAGAGATCATTTTCGCCATCGACGCCCACTTGCGGTGACCCGCGAAGCGGCAGGGCGTACCGATCGACGGCTACACCCTCCCGTACATCCGGCTCGCCCGCAGCAAGCGTTGCGAATAGGGATGTTCGACGGCGCCTCGGCGCAGGGCCTCGATATCGACCTGTTCGACGATCTCGCCGGCTTCCATGATGGCGACGCGGCTGCACATATGGGAGACGACGGCGAGATCGTGGCTGACAAGGAGGTAGGTGAGGCCGCGCTCGGCGCGCAGATCCTGCAGCAGATTGAGGATCTCGGCCTGGACAGAGACATCGAGCGCCGATGTCGGTTCGTCGAGAAGCAGGACGTCAGGGTTCAGCATCAGGGCGCGGGCGATCGCCACACGCTGGCGCTGCCCGCCGGAAAGCTGATGCGGAAATCGGTAGCTCAGCGCCGGATCGAGGCCGACCGATCTGAGTACCGCGTTGACGTCGACGGAATTCGTCTCCAGCCCCTGGTTGCGCAGCGGTTCTTTCAGTTGCGAGCGGATGGTCTTGCGGGGATGGAGCGATCCGTAGGGGTCCTGAAACACCATCTGCACCCGGCGATAGAACGGCCGGCTGCGCTGCCGGTCCAGCGTCTCGCCCTGGAGTTCGATGTTGCCATCATAATTGGCGTTGAGGCCGGAGAGGGCCCGGAGAACTGTGGACTTGCCGCAGCCGGACTCGCCGACCAGGCCGAACGCCGTCCCCCTCTCGACCGTGAGGTTCACATCTCTGACAACGGGCCGCTGGCCGTGTCCGAAACGGATAGTAAGGTTGTCGATCCGGATCATGGCCGCACCTCCATTGCGAGGTCGTCAAGCCAGGTCGGGTCGCGTTTCAGGATGGGCAGCCGGGCAGGAGGATTCTCGATCGTCGGCAAAGATGCCAGCAGCCCCTGCGTATAAGGGTGTTTCGCCTTGTCGAGATCGCGCGCCTCCAGCACCTCCACGACACGGCCGGCATACATGATGAGGACGCGGTCGCAGAAATTGCGGATCAGATTGAGGTCGTGGCTGATGAAGATCAGGCCGAGATTGCGGCGTGAGACGAGTTCGTCGAGCAGCGCCAGGATTTCGAGCCTGACCGTGACGTCGAGCGCCGAGGTCGGCTCGTCGGCGATCAGCACTTCGGGTTCGGCGATCAGCATCATGGCGATCATCACGCGCTGGCCCATCCCGCCCGATATTTCGTGCGGATAAAGACGGGCGACGCGCTCGGGATCGCGGATTTGGACGGCTTCGAGCATGTCGAGCGCCTGTTGATAGGTCTGCTTCGCGCCCGCCTTCGGATGATGGAAACGGTAGGTCTCGGCGATCTGTTCGCCGATGCGCATGACCGGATTGAGCGAATATTTCGGGTCCTGCAGGATCAGCCCGATCCGCCGCCCCCGGATCGTCATCATCTTTCGTTCGTCGGCCTTGAGGAGGTCGACGTCGCGAAAGGCCATCCGCTCGGCGCGGACGATCGCGGTCGGCGGCAGCAGCTTCATGATCGCCCGGCCGACGGTGGATTTGCCCGATCCGGATTCGCCGACGATGCCGAGTTTTTCCTGCCCGAGCGCAAAGCTCACGCCGCGCACCGCGCGCATGTGGCCGCCGCCATAGGCGATTTCGAGGTTTTGAATGTCGATGAGCGGCTCTGTCATTCCGAACCTCTCGGGTCGAGCACGTCGCGCAGCGCATCGCCGACGAGATTGAAGGCGAGGCTGACGAGTGCGATGGCGATGCCGGGCGCGGCGATCACCCAAGGGCTATCGAGCATGAACTCACGACCGCTGGCGGCCATCGAGCCCCATTCCGGCCAGGGCGGTTGCGCGCCGAGGCCGAGGAAGCCAAGACCGGCGGCAGTGATGATGATGCCGGCCATATTGAGGGTGACGCGGACGATCACCGAGGGAATGCACATCGGCAGGATGTGGCGGGTGATGATCGCAAGCGATGTCGCGCCCTGCAGGCGCACGGCGGCGATATAATCCGCTTTGCGCAGGCTGAGCGTTTCGGCGCGCGCCAGCCGCGCGATCGGCGGCCAGGCCGTCAGCGAAATGGCGATGATCGCATTGGTGATCCCGGGGCCGAGGGCGGCGGCAAAACCGAGCGCCAGCACCAGTCCGGGGAAGGAGAGGAAGATATCGGTGATGCGCATCAGGATCTCATCGACAATGCCGCCGAAATAGCCGGAGACCGTGCCGATCAGCAGGCCGAGCGGTGCGACGATGATCGTCACCAGCATGATGATGTAAAGCGTGGTGCGGGCGCCGTAGATGACCCGCGCAAAGACGTCGCGGCCGAAATTGTCGGTGCCGAGAAGATGGGCGGCCGAGGGCGGCGCGAGTCGCCCGGCCATATCCTGCACGATCGGATCGTAGCTGGTGAGCAAGGGGGCGGCCGTCGCCACGACGATCAGCAGCACGATGATGAAGAGGCCGGCCAGCCCAAGCGGGTGCAGGCTGAATTTCAGCCAGCCCTGATGGATTTGCTGCGCCGACGACTGGAACCAGCCCTGAGGCTCATCTGCCCGCAACCAACTGCGAAAGCCGAGGGTGTGGGCGTCTGCGTCTTCTGAGGAGATCGTCATGGCGTCACCGTGTTCTCGGATCAAGGATGCGGTAGAGCACATCCGACAGGATGTTGATCGTCAGGAAGACGGCGCCGATCGTCAGAACCGAACCCATGACGACGTTCATATCGTTCATCTGTAGCCCGCGGGTGAGATACTGGCCGAGCCCCGGCCAGCCGAAAACCGTCTCGATCAGCACCGCGCCTTCGAGCAGCCCGCCGAAGGTCAGTGCCAGGATCGTCAGCAGCTGCACGCGGATGTTCCGGAAGGCGTGCCGCCAGACGACCTTGCGGGTGCCGAGCCCCTTGGCCCGGGCGGTGATGATGTATTCCTGGCTCAACTGCTCCAGCATGAAGCTTCGCGACATGCGGCTGATATAGGCGACGGAGTAATAACCGAGGATCGCCGCCGGCAGGATGATGTGGCCAAGCGCGTTGTAAAACACGTCCCATTGCTGCTGTATCGCCGCGTCTATCAGCAGAAAGCCCGTCATGGGGGTGACGAGGCCCTCATAGAAGACGTCGATGCGGCCCGATGCGCCGACCAGCTTGAGCTTGGCGTAGAAAAGGAAGAGCGCCATCAGCCCGGTCCAGAAGATCGGGATGGAGTGGCCGGCAAGCGCAACGATCCGGGCGATGTGATCGATGATGGTTCCGCGCCTGACGGCAGCCGTGACGCCCAAGGGAATGCCGATAATGGCGCCGATGATCATGGCGATGATTGCAAGCTCGATGGTGGCGGGAAAGATCGTCATCAGATCGGTGAGGATCGGCTGGCCCGTCGTCGCCGACGTGCCGAGATTGCCTGTGGCGATCTTTCCGACATAGGAGAGGAACTGCATCCAGATCGGCTGTCCGAGCCCCAGCTCGTTATAAACCCGATCATAGACCTCCTTGCTGACCTCCGGCCCGGTGATAGCAAGCACCGGGTCGGCAGGCAGCAGGCGCCCCATCGAAAAGGTCAGGAAAAGCAGACCGAGCAGCGTGGTCACAACAGCCACCACGCGTCCCGCCAGGCGCCGCAGCAAGCTCATCAACGGGTGCGGGGCCGCATCGGCGAACCCGCCCGCTTGAGAGCGACGGCTTTCCTGCTTCGATGTCAGATCGGCGCTCGCCACGCGCTCTACTCCTTGGTCACGTCATGCCAGCGCGTCGACCACGTCGTGTGCCCGTGATAATTCTTGACGTTGGCGCGCATGACGTAAGGGTCGGTTCGCTGGAAGAAGATGACGAGCGGGGCGGCCATGCCGGCATAGATGCCGTCCATCTTCTTGAACATATCCGTGCGCTTGGCCGTATCGCGCTCTTTCATCGACTGATCGATGAGGGTGTTGAGATCGTCCACCTTCATACCTGTGCGCCAGAGATAATAGCTGCCGAGGCGCGCTTCGTCGCTATTGTCAGGGTTGAAGGCATATTGTGTGGCGACGGCGAAGGGATCCGGCAGGCGGGCGCCGGAATTGCCGAGCAGCACTTCGAATTTGCGTTCGCGGAAGGCGGGCGTGAACTCGCCGGGCACCAGATCGAGATCGAGGCCGGCAGCCCGCGCGCTCGCCTGCAGCGCTTCGGCGAAGGGCAAGGTCGCTGCCCCCGACGGATTGAGCACTTTCTTCAAGCCGTTCGGATATCCGGCCTCCGCCAGCAGCTGCTTGGCTTTGGCGGGATCGTAATCATAGCGGGCGGCAGCCTCATCGGGCGCGCCGATCATGCCGCGCGGAATCATCGACTGCCAGGGAAAGCCCGTATAGCGCATGATGTTGCCGGAGATCGCCTTCCAGTCGAAGGCGTGCTGGAAGGCTTCGCGAACCTTCGGCTTCTGCAGATCCGGGTCTTTCTGATTGAGGGCGATATAATAGAAGCCAAGACCCGGGACATTGTCGATGACCATATCCTTGTTGGTGGACAGCGCATCGAGATCGCCGCTTGCCACATACTGGCCGACATCGACGTCGCCGGCTTCGAGCTGCAGCCTGAGATTGCCGGATTCCGGGATGTGGCGGGCGACGACGCGGGCCATGGCGGGCTTGCCGCCCCAGTATTTCGGCTGCGCATTGAAGATCGCCACGTCGTTCGGCCGCCATTGCGCCAGGCTGAATGGACCGCTGCCGGCGGAATTGGCCGAAAGCCAGGCGCCGCCGAAATCGCCATTCGCCTCATGCGACAGCACCGTCTTCTTGTCGACGATGCCGATCGACGAGCCGGCCAGCGAATAGAGCACCAGATCGGTATTCACCGACTGGGGCAGCTCGATTTCGAGCGTATGCTCGTCCTTTGCCCGAACGAGTTTTTCGACGTTGTCGGGCTTGAAGCCCCAGAGCGCCACGTCAGTCGAGCCGACCTGGCCCATCTTGATGACGCGCTGGATCGACCAGGCCGCATCCTCGGCGGTCACCTTGTTGCCGCTCTGGAAGACGGCGTCGTCGCGCAGGGTGAGCGTGATGATCTTGCCGTCGTCCGAGACGCTCCATTGCGTCGCAAGCATCGGCTTCAGCGTCTTGAGATCGTCCGGCGACAGCTGCACCAGGTTGTCGTAGAGGTTCGAGATCAGCTCGGAAACGGTGCGGGCATTGTTCTGGGCCGGATCGAGCGTGCGGATGCCGGTGAGATTGGTGCCTATGACCAGCATATTGGGCGGCGAGGCAGCCCAGGCAGGCTGCGTCGTTATCAGGGCGCCGGTAATTGCGATCGTTGTCAGTAGCTGTTTCAGCATCTCTAGACCTCCCAATCCTGTTGTTTGCAGAAATAATGTCGAACTCAGCCGGCCGCCTTGGCAGGCTGCTGCCGGTCCGGATCAGTTTGAATGCTGCCCTCGGCCTCCCAGCCTCGTAGCAGCCGATGAAGTTCCTCGCGATCATGCTGGTCGAGCAGCGGCAACCCCGGCACGCGCACGGGGCCGACATCGAGGCCGGAATAGGTGACCGCCTCTTTCACGACGGTCACATTGGCGCCGTTGCGGAATTTGGTTCGCATCCGCTCGAACGGCTCGAGCTTGTTGACGATCGCCCGTGCCGCGGCAAAGTCGCCTTTTTCGAGCGCGGCGTGGACGGCAAGCGAAAGCTGCGGCGCAACGTTGACGAGGCCCGACGTGAAGCCGCGCGCGCCGGCGGCGGTGAATGTCGGCGCCCAGCTCTCCGCCAGGCCGCAGACGAACAGGGCACCATCGGGATCGGCCGCCGGAATCGCGCGCGACAAGAGCATCAGATCGGTCGTGGCAAACTTGATGCCGGCGATATTGCCGTGGTTGGCGAGGCGGACGATATCGTCGACACCAAAACCCTCGGCCCTGACATAGGCGACGAGCGGCAGAGTGGACGCATCGGCAAGATTGCAGAAATAACCAATCTGGGCCGAAGGTGCTGCGAAAGGATCGACGGGCTGATGCGACATGACGGCGGTTGCGCCGATCGCCGACGCATCCCTCGCCATGCCGATCGCCTCGCGCAGCGACCGGCCGATCGCCGCCGTCACCGGCGCGCGGCCGTCGACGCCTGATACCGCCGCTTCGTGGACGATCCGGATTTCCTGCGGCGTCAGCGCGTAGAATTCCCCGGTATTGCCGGCAGCGACGATGTTGTGAATGCCCGCGGCCGCCACCCGCGCATAGACCTTGGCGGTAATCCGCGGTTCGACTTCGCCTTTGCTGTCATAGGCCGTGACGGGAACACCCGAAACGCCCGTGAGCGCCTTGCGCATGATCGCGATGCTCATTTTTCTTCCCCGTTCGCTTTCAAGATAATTGGTTGCCGAAGCGGAAGGGCGGCAGCCCTTCTGCATCCACGTCGAAGGCGATGACCGTGCCCGCCTCGAAACGTCCGGTGCGGTCCGTCGACAGGCTGGTGACGAAGAGGGTGCTGAGATCAGGTCCCCCGAAACACGGCATGGTCGGTGCCGGGACCGGCAGAATGTAGATCTCGACGATTTCACCTTCGCTCGATATGCGGTTGAGGCGGCCGGCGGAGACGCCGGCGCTCCAGTAAAACCCGTCGCGATCAGTCGTCGCCCCGTCCGGCCGCCCCTCATCTTCTGTGAAGCTGCGAAGGCGACGTCCTTCACCGAGACTGCTCGTCTCGGCATCGAAGTCGAATGCTTGCAGGAAACATTGCCGACTGTCGGAGTGATACATCCGCCGGCCGTCCGGCGACCAGGCGAGGCCATTGGAGCTGGTCAGTCTCGTTGCAACCGTCCGCGTGCTGCCATCGGCGCCGACGCGGTAAAGAGCGGCCTCTTCGATCTGCGGCTTGGCTTCGCTGATCGAGCCGACCCAGAAATGCCCGTCCGGACCGACCTTTCCATCATTGAGTCGGCCGATCATCTCGCGCCCGACCGGGTCGCATAGAAATTCGATATCGCGGGAGGCCGGATCGAAGAGATGGACGCCCGTCTGGAGGCCGACGACAATCCTATGATCGCGGCAAAGCCCGAGGCTGCCGACCGCCGCTGGCATGTCGAAGCGGTCGATCTTTCCCGAAGCCGAGAGCCGCACGACGGCCGAAGCCAGAATGTCGACGAACCACAGCGTGCCGGTCTCGTCGTCCCATACCGGCGATTCACCGACCGTCAGCGGTTGCTCGATCACGGAACGGACTTGCGGGTGGATGATCCGAGGCGCCGTCATTCGGCCGCCTCCAGGCTTTTTGCCAAACCTTCGGCGTTACGCATGCGGATGGTGCCATCGTGGTTGATTTCACAGAATCCGCCACCCTGGAACGCAAGCGCGACAGGCCCTTCGGCTCCCTGTTCGATGCGGGCGTGATCGCGCGGCCGGTCTTCCGGTTGGTAGCCGAGCCTCCTCGCCAGATCGTTGTCCCACCATTTCTCGTCGGTATCGGAAACACCGTAAACCACCGTCGCGGCGATCAACGGATGAGTGAGCCCGATCCGCACCAACTGCGCCAGATCCCGCGCGCTGATCCAGATCGCAATCGATCGCTCGCTGTTGGGGTAGGTCCCGGCATTGCCGATGCGAATGGAAAGGGAGCGAATGCCTGACGTGTCGTAGTAAAGCCCGGCCACCAGTTCGCCCCAGCATTTGGAAAGTCCGTAGGGGCTGTCGGGACGCATCGGATCGAGCGGCGATATGATTTCGCCGCGGGGATAGAAGCCGGTCGCATGGTTGCTGGAGGCGTAGACCACCCGCTCGACCTTGTTGATCCGGGCAGCTTCGTAGAGATTGTAGGTTCCAAGCACATTCGCGTGCAGAATGGCGTTCATGTCGGTGCCGCTGGCGATACCCGCGAGATGAACGACGCCGTCGATATCCTTCAGCGCAGCCTTAGTCTCGTCGAGCTTTGTAAGGTCGGCCCTGACGAAGGTCTCGTTGTCGCCAAGCCCGGTGGGCTCCTGCAGATCGATCAGGCTGACGTGCCCGAAATGTGCGCGGAGGAGCGGGCGCAGCAGCGTTCCGACTCGTCCGGCAGCCCCCGTCATAGCGATCCGTTTCATCGTTCTTCCTCCCATTCTCGCTCAAACGCCCTGGAACATGCGGGCGCGAGCATTCAATATGTGTTTCTTCATCGCATCGTGCGCTTCGGTTTCCCGGCGTGCGAAGATCGCCTCCACGATCACCGCATGCTCGTCCTGGACGCTGCGGATCTGCTCCAGCGTGCGCTTCAGGCTCAGGCTTCGTGTAACGGAATGCCCGATGGCGAAATGCGGCCTGAACCATTCGCGCACGGTGATATGGAACTGGTTGCCGGTCGCCATGGCGATGGCATCATGCAGAACCTGATCCTCCTCGGCGCCGAGCTCTCCGTTGCGCAGGCATTGCTCGATCGAAAGAAGCGCTGCCGTTATCCTCTCCTTGTCGGCGGGCTGCCAGTTTCGCGCGGCGAGCTCCGCCGCCTCGGCTTCGAGGCCTGCGCGGAATTCGAAAAACCGCTGGACATCGGCGAGCGATCCGACCGGCACCATTTTCAGCATCGACGAATCCGGTCTTTGCCGGACATAGGAGCCGGAGCCCTTGCGGGAAACGACCAGGCCATCAGCTCTCAAGCGCTCGAGTGCCTCGCGCACGACGGGCCTCGAAGCGCCGAAATCGGCGGCGAGCTTCGTCTCCGACGGCAACCGTTCGTTCACCGGAAAATTGCCGTCGGCGATCATCCCCACGATCTTCTCGTAGATGATGTCGCTGAAGCGCGTCGCGCCTCGGTTCGGAACGGCGTCGGCCGCGAATGTCATTATCGTCCTTTTCTCTGAACGTCAGGCAGTTGTCCGCCAACGACATTTCAATGCGATGCACAGATTCTGACAGATTGGCGTCTTTTGTGCGCTCAAGCCTAGGTTTTAAGGCGTGTAATTCAAGCTTTCATGCTGCATCGCTACAAAATTTGTAATTATCTGTCAACTCTTGTAATCATTTGGGAACGTGTCTATGGTTCCGTCCGGGCGCCGAGGAGGGCGCAGCGGCAGGTCGGGAGCCCGCCGCATCAGCCGGCTCAAAAGTTGCGTCGGCATAGAAAGGGAGGAACTCGATGCCTAATGAAATTCTGTCGCGCGGCGTTACCCGCCGCGCCGTGCTTGGCGGCATGGCCGGTGCAGCGGCGCTGTCCATCGCGGGCCGCGCTTTCGCCGCAGGCGGCGAGGCGCCCGCACTTGCACAACTTGTGAAAGATGGAAAACTGCCGCCGCTCGCCGAGCGCCTGCCGAAGAATCCCATGGTGGTCAAGCCGTTCGAAAAAGTCGGCACCTATGGCGGCTCTCTGCGCCGCGGCCTTCGCGGTTCATCCGACCATAACGGCATTCTGCGCATGGTCGGCAACCAGAGCCTCGTGCGCTGGAACCTCGAATTTACCGCTGTGGAGCCGAACCTCGCCGAGCGCTGGGAAGTCAGCGACGACGCGACGCAATTCACCTTCCATCTGATCGAAGGCGTGCGCTGGTCGGACGGTCATCCCTTTACCGCCGATGACGTCGTTTTCGCGATCGAAGACTGCGTCAAAAACACCGAGCTCTACAGCGCGACACCGGCGCAGCTTGCTGTCGCCGGCAAGCCGGTAACCGTCGAGAAGGTCGACGATTATACGGTCAGGTTCACCTTTGCGGCGGCCAACGCCCTTTACCTGGAAAACCTCGCCACGCCGCTTGGTCAGCATCCGACGCTCTTTCCGAAGCACTACTGCAGCCAGTTCCTGCCGAAATATAATCCCAATATCGAGGCCGATGCGAAGAAAGCCGGCGTCACCAGCTGGACGGAACTGTTCCGCAGCCGCTGCGGCGACATCGAGATTCCGACGCGATGGGGCAATGTCGACAAGCCGACGCTCGATCCATGGGTGGTCAAGGAGCCCTATGTCGGTGGCGCCACCCGCGTCGTGATGACCCGGAATCCTTATTTCTGGCAGGTCGATACCGAGGGCAATCAGCTTCCCTATATCGATGAGATCAACTTCGGCATCTCGCAGGACGTCGAATCGCTGATGCTGAACGTCATCTCGGGCAAGATCGACATCCAGGAGCGCCATATCAGCGTGCTTGCCAACAAGCCGACGCTGTCCCAGAACATGCAGAAGGGCGATTATCGTCTGCTGACGCTCGTGCCTTCAGCCTCGCAGCAGTGCCAGATCTACTTCAACATCACCCACAAAGATCCTGCCATGCGCAAGATGTTTGCGGATAAATCGTTCCGGCAGGCGCTATCGATCGGCATCAATCGTCCGGAGCTTATCGATATCGTCTATTTCGGACAGAGCGAGCCTTACCAGGCCGGACCGCGTCCGACCCATCCCTGGTACAACGAGAAATACGCGCGCCAGTTCACCGAATTTGACGCCGACAAGGCAGGCGCGATGCTCGATCAGGCCGGCTACAAGAAGGGCGGCGACGGTTTCCGCCTCCGGCCGGACGGCCAGAAGGTGTTTTTCTCGATCGACGTCATTCCGACGCTCTATCCCGACCTCGTCGACGCACTCGAGCTGGTCAAGACGCATTGGGCCCAGATCGGCATCGACATGAAGGTCAACACCATCGAACGGGCGCTTTATTACACCCGCGGCGACGACAATGCCCACGATGCGCAGGTATGGCCGGGCCCCGGCGGTCTCGATCCGATGCTCGATCCGCGCGATTTCTTCGCCTTCCATCCGCAAGGCTCGCGTTACGCCATTCCGTGGACGCTGTGGTACACCTCCAACGGTGCACGCGGCGAAGAACCGCCGGAGAGCCAGAAGAAGCGCATGAAGCTTTTCGACGAGGCGCGTTCGACGGCCGATCTCGACAAGCGCGGTGCGGTCATGAAGCAGATCTTCGATATCGCCGCGGAGGAATTCGAGACCGTCGGGCTTTGCCTTGCCGTCGGTGGCTTCGGCATCATCCGCAACAACCTGCGCAATGTTCCCGAAAAGGAGCCGGACAGCTGGTCCTGGCCCAATCCGGGGCCCGCGCTGCCGCAGCAGTTCACCTTCACGAGCTGATTTGGATCTCCGGCGCCGTGCCTGACGGTACGGCGCCTTCTTTCGGTTCGCCCTCCGAGATGCCTTGCCGGCCCTGACAGCCGGCAAGGCACGGAAGGCAGCGTTCAATGCAAGAGGCGCCCATGCTGGTCTTCATCGCCAAACGCTTGCTATGGATGATTCCATCGCTTTTTGCCGTCAGCTTCCTGGCTTTCGTGCTGATCCAGCTGCCGCCCGGCGACTATGTCACCACCTATATCGCGACGCTGGCAGCCTCCAACGAGATCGTCGATCAGAATACGGCGGCGCAATTGCGTGAGCGTTTCGGCCTCGACGATCCGATGCTCATCCAATATTTCAAATGGATATGGGGCATCCTCTCGCGCGGTGATTTCGGCATCTCCTTCGAATGGCAGCAGCCGGTCTCGGATCTCATCTGGGAGCGCATGGCGCTGACGCTTATTCTGGCTCTGTCGACATTGATCGCCACCTGGGCGATTGCGCTGCCGATCGGCGTCTATTCCGCCGTGCGCAAATATTCGATAGGCGACTATTTCTTCACCGCCTTCACCTTCTTCGGCCTGGCCGTTCCGTCCTTCCTGCTGGCGCTGGTGCTGATGTATATCGCGGCGGTCGAATTCGGACAGGATGTCGGCGGGCTGTTTTCGCCGGAATACGAGAACGCGTCCTGGAGCTTCGCCAAGATGGTAGACCTCTTCTCGCATCTCTGGCTTCCCGTCATCATTCTTGCCGTCTCGTCGACAGCAAGCCTCATCCGCGTCATGCGCGCCAACATGCTCGATGAACTGCCGAAGCCTTACGTGACCACCGCACGGGCAAAAGGTCTGTCGGAATTCCGGCTGCTGATGAAATACCCCATGATGATCGCGCTCAACCCGTTCATCTCGACCATTGCCTGGCTGCTGCCCAACCTCATCTCCGGCTCGGTCGTCGTCGCGATCGTCCTCAACCTGCCGACGGCCGCACCCCTGCTGCTGCAGGCGCTGATGGCCCAGGACATGTATCTGGCGGGTGCCTTCGTTCTGCTGATCTGTGCGCTGACGCTGATAGGCTCTCTGATCAGCGATATCCTGCTTGCGCTGGTCGATCCCCGCATCCGGTTGGAATAGGAGCCTCACGTGGCCGACATTGCCGTTACAAATATTCAGCCGGATCGCGCCGCCGTCGCATCGCAATGGCAGCTGATCTGGTGGGCTTTCCGCCGGCACCGGCTGGCCATGGTGGCGCTCGTCGTCACCGTGATGATGTATATCGTTGCCCTGGTGCCCGGCTTCTTCGCCATCAACGATCCGAACCTGCAAAATGCGCGGGCGACCTTTCACCCGCCGCAGAAACTGCATTTGATCGATACCGAGAACGGGTTCTCTTTCGGTCCGCATTATTATCCGATGAAGCTGACCCGCGATCCGGAAACGCTGGCCGCCATCTTCAAGGAAGACACGACAAAGCGTGTCGACGTCCAGTTCTTCGGGCGCGGCTATGAATATTCCGTGTTTGGCCTCTTCAACACAAACATCCATCTGATCGCCTCGCCCGACAAGACCACGCCGCTGCTTCTCTTCGGCGCCGACCGGCTAGGGCGCGACGTCTTCAGCCGAACGGTGCAAGGCTCGCAGGTTTCGCTGTCGATCGGTCTCGTCGGCGTCTTCCTGTCGTTGATGCTCGGCATCGTGATCGGCGGCATCTCGGGATATTACGGCGGCCGCATCGATTTCTTCATGCAGCGGCTAATCGATTTCGTGCTGTCGCTGCCGACGATCCCGATCTGGCTGGCGATGGCCGCGGCCCTGCCGCAGGATTGGCCGGCGACGCTGCAATATATGATGATCACGATCATCCTGTCGCTGACCGGCTGGGCGCAGCTCGCCCGCGTCGTTCGCGGCCGCTTCCTGTCCCTGCGCACCGAGGAATTCGTCGCTGCCGCCAGGCTCGACGGCGTTCGTGAAGGACGCATCATCTTCCGCCATATGCTGCCGAGCTTCGCGAGCCACATCATCGCGTCGATCACCCTTGCCGTGCCGGCGATGATCCTGGCCGAGACCTCGCTTTCGTTCCTGGGTCTCGGTCTGCAGCCGCCGACCATCTCCTGGGGCGTGCTGCTGCGCGAGGCCCAGAACATTCGTTCGATCGCCACGGCACCCTGGCTCTTCATGCCGGGCTGCGCCGTCGTCGTTGCCGTGATGGCGCTCAACCTTCTCGGCGACGGCCTGCGCGATGCGGCCGATCCCTACAATAAATGAGGCCGGCATGACCGATATCGTTCCCATTGCCGGCAGGCCGCTGCTCCAGGTGAAAAACCTGACCGTCGAATTTCCGCTGCGCACCGGCGTCTTTTGCGCCGTCAGCGATCTGTCTTTCTCGATCGAACCGGGCAAGACGCTCTGTGTCGTCGGCGAAAGCGGATCCGGCAAGTCGGTGACGGCGCGTTCGATCCTGCAGATCGTCGACGCACCCGGCCGGATTGCGGCCGGATCGATCATCCTGAACGACCAGAACGGCGGCTCGACCAATCTGACCAGCCTCAATCCGCGCGGACGCCAGATCCGGGCGATCCGCGGCCGCGACATCGCCATGATCTTTCAGGAGCCGATGTCGTCGCTATCGCCGATCCACACCGTCGGCAACCAGATCGTCGAGGCGCTTCGCCTGCACACGCGGATGAGCAAGGCGGAGGCGCGCACCGAGGCCATATCGCTGCTCAAGCAGGTCGAGATTCCCTTTCCGGAAAAAGCCCTGGATCGCTATGCCTTCCAATATTCGGGCGGCATGCGCCAGCGCGCGATGATCGCCATGGCGCTCGCCTGCAAACCGCAGCTATTGATCGCCGACGAGCCGACCACGGCGCTCGACGTGACAACGCAGGCCGAAATTCTCGACCTGATCGCCCGCCTGCAGAAGGCCAACGGCATGGCCGTTCTGTTCATCACGCACGACATGGGTGTAGTGGCGCAGATCGCCGACGATGTGCTGGTGATGCATAACGGCGTCGCCAAGGAATATGGGCCGGTCGAGCAAATCTTTCATGCGCCGCAAGACGACTATACCCGCATGCTGATCGGCTCGGTGCTGAAGCTCGAGCAGAAGGCCGAAATCCGCCTCGCACGCCCCCCTCTCGACAGGACAAAAGCGCCGATCCTGGAACTGCGCAACGTCTCGATGGATTTCGGTGAAGTGAAAGCGCTGGACGATGTTTCCATTTCGCTTCTGCCGGGCGAGACGCTCGGCATCGTCGGCGAAAGCGGGTCCGGCAAGACGACGATGGGCCGCTCGATCATGCGCCTGATCGATCCGACTGCCGGCGAAATCCTTTATCGCAATGCCGGCGGCGACATCATCGATCTGGCAACGGCAAAGGGTCCCACACTGGCCGCCGCGCGCCGCGAATTGCGCATGGTGTTTCAGGATCCGTTCGGCTCCCTCAATCCGCGCATGACCGTCTCCCAGATCATCGGCGAGCCGCTGCTCGTCAATGGCGTCGCCAAGGGGAAAGCGCTGGAAGAGCGGGTCTGCCACCTCATGGAGCAGGTGGGCCTCGATCCGAGGGCGCGCGAACGCTACCCGCACGCATTCTCCGGCGGCCAGCGCCAGCGCATCGGCATTGCCCGCGCCATTACGCTCAATCCGCGTGTGATCGTCGCTGACGAGGCGACCTCGGCGCTCGACGTCTCGGTGCGCTCGCAGGTGCTCGACCTCCTGATGCGGCTGCAGGACGAACTCGGCCTCGCCTATATCTTCATCAGCCACGACATCGGCGTCATCCGCTACATGTGCGACCGTGTCGGCGTCATGTACAAAGGCCAGCTCGTCGAAATCGGCGAGGCGGAGCAGGTCTGCCGCACACCCGAGCATGCCTACACGCAGGCGCTGATATCGGCGATCCCACGCCCCGATCCGCGCGATCGCGATCATTCCAGGCGTTTCCGCTACGTCGCGCCCGTCAATTTGGAGCCCGGCAATCTGAAGCCAGACCATCTGAAAAATGGAAGTTCTCAGAGATGAAAATCACCGGAATCCGCACATTTCTCATGCAAGTCGGTCAGCCCGACCCTTCCAACTGGGCTTCCGATCATCGTCCCGGCGGCGCTACCTCTAAGCAATTCGGAGGCACCCGGAACTGGCTTTTTCTGAAAATCGATACCGATGAGGGCATTACCGGCATCGGCGAATGCTCGGGCTGGCCGCGTGTCGTCGAGACGGCGATCCACGACCTTGCGCCTCTCCTCATCGGGGAGGATCCGGCTCATATCGAACGGCTTTGGCAGAAGATGCATATCACCATGATGGGGCACGGCATGCTTGGAACGGTCGGCGGCGGTGCAATGACCGGGATCGATATGGCGTTGTGGGACATCAAGGGCAAGGCGCTTGGCGTGCCGGTCTGGATGCTGCTCGGCGGCAAGGTGCGCGACCGGATCCCGATCTATTCGCATGCCAATACGCCCGAGCGGGCGCTTGCGCTCAAGGCGCGCGGCATCAAGGCAATCAAGTGCGGCGGCGTCGCCGACCCGGTCCGCAAGGTCGCGGCGCTGCGCGATGCCGTCGGCGACGACATGGATATCGCCATCGATCTGCATGGGCCGCCATGGCTGACGCCTGCGGATGCCTGCCGGCTGGTGCGGGCGCTCGAACCCTATGAGCTGATGTGGGTAGAAGATCCGATCGCGCCGGAGAATTTCGACGGCTACCGCCGCATTCGCGACGCAGCGCATGTGCCGCTTGCGGCCGGCGAGCGTTCGGCGACCATCTTCGGCGAGCGCGAGCTTATCGAGAAGGAACTGGTCGACGTGATCCAGCCGGATACCGGGCGGGCCGGCGGCATCACCCAGATGAAGAAGATCGCCGCCATGGCCGAGGCCCATCATATCCAGATGGCGCCGCATTCCGGATCGCTGGGGCCGGTGGCGGAATATGCGGCTCTCCATCTGCTGGCGGCCATTCCGAACGCCCTCATTCTCGAGCGCCTCGACGATGACTGGGACGGCCGACGCCAGACGATCGTGCCGCATCCGCAGCAGGTCGACGGCCTGATCGCCGTTCCTGACGGCCCGGGGCTCGGCTGCGATATCGACGAGGAATTCGTGTCGCGCTTCCCGAGCGGCGGCAACGTCTCGGTGCCGCAAGCTGCCGGCGCCTACAATCCCGGAACCGACAAAGAGCATGTCTACGTGCAGACGCGCGTAGCGCGCCGCAGCTATTTCAATCGCTAGAAGGACAGAATGATGAAGATCGACCGCATGCGGGTTTTCATGACCCGCGACAAGGACCGTCCGCGCGTGATCGTCGCGCTCGATACCGATGACGGGCTGACCGGCTGGGGCGAATGCTACAATCACGGCCCCGACAAGGCACTGCCGCCGCTGCTCGATTACCTCTATGCCTTTGTGGCCGGCCAGGATCCGACACGGGTCGACTATCTCGTCAACTTGCTGATTCAGCAAAGCCGTTTCCCGCCGGGCGCGCTCGGCCTTGCCGCTATCTCCGCGCTCGATCACTGCCTGTGGGATCTGGCGGCCAAGGCGGCGAACGTCCCGGTCTACAAGCTGCTCGGCGGCGAGGTGCGCGACCGCATCAAGGTCTATGCCGGGGTCTACACCGCGCCGGATGCGCCGGCGGCCCGCGACGAGTTCGATCGCCTGAAGGAGGGATGGGGGTTCACCGCCTTCAAGCTCAGCCCCTGGCGGATCGACATGCACGCCAATCGCTGGGGCAATGTCGTCAAAGCCTCGGCGGATTATTTCCGCTCGCTGCGCGAAACGGTCAACGACGAATACGAGATCGCCTTCGACGCCCATGCCAAGATTTTCGAGCCGATCGCCGCGCGCCAGCTCGGCAACGCGCTGGCGCCCTACGATCCGCTGTTTTTCGAGGAGCCGCTGCGGCCTGAAAACATCGAGGCCTGGGGCGATCTGAAACAGGGGCTCAACTGCGTGCTCGCCACCGGTGAATCGCTTTACAGCAGAAACGAGTTCCTACGGCTGTTGCAGGTCAAGGGCGCCGATCTGATCCAGCCGGATATCTGCGTCGTCGGCGGCATCAGCGAAATGCGCCGCATTGCGACACTTGCCGAAGCCTTCTTCGTCGGCGTGGCGCCGCACAATCCGATGGGGCCGCTGGCAACGGCGGTCAACGTGCATTTTTCGGCCGCGGCGCAGAATTTCCGCATACTCGAATACCGGCTGCCAAAGGGCCAGGCCTATGTCTATGGCGGCAACGATATCGAGAAGCGGGAAGGGGAAACCCGCTACGTCGTCGATCCCTATCTGCCGAAGGACGGTTACCTCGAACTGCGCCCGGATCGGCCCGGCTGGGGCGTCGAGATGGACGAGAAGGCAATGGAGGAGGAAGGCTACATCCACTGGCAGCGACGCGTGCCGAAGCGGCCAGACGGTTCCTACGCTTTCGCTTAAAGACGTAGCTCGAAAAATGGAAACTGGCTGCTGCCGCATGGGAGCGGCCAGTTCCTTTTAAACGTCGTCTAGGCGTCTTTCGGCAGGACCGAGCGCACCCTTGCGATGAAAACATGGAAATCCTGCATGAATTTGCGAAGGAAATCCGCGGTGGCCTCGTTCGTGACTTCGCCGTCATCGGTGATCAGCCCCGGTGTGAACTGGATGTAGGCTTCCGGGGCATTCATCTGGGGCGAATTGCAGAAGCTGAGCACGCTGCGCAAATTCTGCTGGGCGACTGCTGTGCCTATCGCGCCCGGCGACGTGCCGATAACCGCTGACGGCTTGCGTGTGAACGAGTTGGTGCCGTAGGGGCGGCTTGCCCAGTCGATTGCGTTTTTCAGCCCGCCGGGTATCGATCGATTATATTCGGGCGTGACGAACAGCACGGCGTCGACGGCGGCGATTGCGGCCTTGAATGCCTTGCCGGCCGGAGGGTAGTCGGCGTCATAGTCGTAGCTGTAGAGCGGCAGGTCCTTGAAGGATATCTCCGACATTTCAAGTTCCGGCGGGGCGAACCGCACCAACGCCTTGGCGAGTTTGCGATTGATCGAGCCCTTGGCTAGGCTGCCGATGAGATAGCCGACTTTATGCGTGGTCATGGCGTTCTCCGATATCGCGCGTGATAGGACGTATCATGCGCAGGAAACATGGAAGGGGTCTCTCGTCTTCTGAGCGCAGCAGCTAATCGTCGACGAACGTGACCGTCTCGGCAAGCGGGGCGCGGCCCGTACGGGCAAAACTGACCGCGGCGTCCTCGTACCCGATCGACATGCCGCAGAAGAGGATAAGCCCGTCCGGGGGCGACAGGACCTCCGCGACCGTCTCGCGAACCTGTGACCACGCCATCTGCGGGCAGCTGTGCAGTCCCTCGGCGCGGAGCAGCAGCATGACGGTCTGCAGGTACATGCCGACGTCGGCCCATTGGGGCGGACCCAGCTCACGGTCGATATAGCAGAACAAGGCGGCGGGCGCGCCGAAGCAGTTCCAGTTGGCGATCGCTGCCCGCTGGCGCGCCTCCCAATCCTCGCGCGCAATGCCGAGCGCGCTGTAGCGCTCCTTGCCGAAAGCGGACCGGCGCTCCCCGTAAGGGGACTTCAGCGCCGGAGGATACATCTCGTACTGCCGCTTGTCCCAGGCATCGCCGTGGGCCACGCGCTCGACGGCTGATGTCTTGAGCTCGGCCAGCGGCGCGCCGGTCATCACGTAGGTATTCCATGGCTGGATATTCGATCCCGACGGCGACCAAGCCGCGGCGGACAGCACGCGCTCAAGGATCTCCCTTGCCACAGGCCTGTCTTTGAATCCGCGCACCGACCGTCGGCTGGTGACTGCCTCATATACGTCCATGATCGCCTCTTCCTGACCGTTTCGTTGCTGATGTGATTGATTATCTCCATTCGCAACGGAGGCGTAATCACACCGTGGTCTAGGAGGCGTACATCAAACGTCCATCAGGGCTCGATGTGGCCTGATTGGCTGCAAGGTCATCCTATCCTCGATAATTGGCGACCAATCACGAGTGCGGGAGCGAGGCTTGGTCATTTCGTCAGGCGCCCGGCTTGGACGCGTTCTGCTGGGGATCGACGGCGCGATCCGAAGATGTCGGCGAGAGTATCGAGCATCGTCCTCGCCGTGCCGGATTGAAGTGAATAGAAGATCGTCTGGGCAGCCCTTCGCGTCTGCACGAGTCCTTGCTCTCGAAGAATTGCCAGATGCTGGGAAGTCGAAGATTGGCTCAATCCCACTTCCTCGGCCAGGTCGCTCACCGACACTTCTCCTTCGGTCAAGACATGCAGGATGTGAAGCCGTTTGGCGTTCCCCATGGCCGACAAGAAGTCTGCTTCGATGTCGAAGGCGGTGGTTTCTGGGGAAGGTGCGGTTAGCGATCGGTTGTTCAGGCGTGATCTCCTTTATGGAATCTAGGCCGGGCATGAGGTCATGTCCCTGAGCTTTAATTTAGAGATAACGCATGCGGGCGACGGCGAAACCCATTGCCGGCGCCGCGTCGTCTTTTTCAACGCGAATCGGATACGCGGCGCATCAAATGGACAGGCAACTGATGTTCGAGACCGGAATACCTCAACCATTGGAAAGCGCCCGGCAGAAAATTAACGCGAGCCAGCTTGCCGCATTTGCGCCGGCAGCGTCTCCCAGGCTCGGATCAGTTCGCCGATCGAGGCGGCCTCCATCTTGTGCATGACGTTGCTGCGATGCAGCTTGACCGTCACTTCGCTGATGCCGAGATCGAAGGCGATCTGTTTGTTGAGGCGTCCGCGCGCCACTTCGTGCAGAACTTCACGTTCGCGCTGCGTCAGTGTCTCCAGGCGTTTGACATTACGTTTGGCGATTGCGGCTTCGGCCCGTCGTTCTGCATCCATCGCAATGGCCGCAGTGATGGCGTCGAGCAGCGTCTGGTCCCGCACCGGCTTAGTGAGAAAATCCACAGCACCCGCCTTCATCGCCTGGACGGTCATCGGAATATCGCCGTGGCCGGTCAGAAAAATGATCGGCTTGGAAATGCCGTTTTCGGCCAGTTGGCTCTGCAGGTGGAGGCCGCTTGCTCCGGGCATGCGCACATCGAGGATCAGACAGCCGGGGTTTTCCAAGATATCGGCGTCAAGCAATTCACGGGTCGAGGCAAAACTGACCGACTGAAAACCCGCCGACAGGATTAACTCCGACAGCGCTTCGCGAACCGACGCGTCGTCATCGACGATAATGACGAGCGGCTGATCCTCTTCATACCTGCCCTGCAATGATAACGGCGCCGATCTCCGCAGCAACGGCTGGTCAACTCTCATGTTACCCTCCATCTCTCGATTGGTGTAAAGCATTGGCGATAGCCGCCAGCAGGGCCTGGGCATCGAACGGCTTGCGGAAGAAACCGCCGCCTCCCTGAGCGCGGCCCTGATCGGCTATCTCATGGCGGCCCGTAATCAGAAACACCGGCAACTCGGGACGTGATTTTCTCACCAGGTCACGAAGCTCGAAGCCGTCGATGCCGGGCATTCCGATATCGGTGATGAGCAGGTCGAGGTCCGACAGCCCGCTGACGAGCAGCGAGCCCGCCGATGGGAAGCCGCGGGCCACATAACCCGCCGATTCCAGAAGGTCGCCCATCGATTCAAGCAGTCTTGGATCGTCATCGACAACGGCGACGACATGTCTTGTTTCGTTCATGTTCAATTCCCCCCCACCCGGCGCGAGTGGGTAATCGGTATTTCCAGTTTCTCCGCGATCCGCACGAGGTCGGCGAGCGACGCCGCCGCCATTTTTTGCATCACGTTTCTTCTATGGATCTGCAGCGTGACTTCGCTGATTCCGAGTTCGGCTGCCGCCTGCTTGTTGAGAAGACCGCTGACCACGAGCGGCAGCACTTCGCGCTCGCGCGGCGTCAAGTCGAGATAGTGTCGTTTGAGCATGTCGAGCTCGGCGCGTCCCGATCGCTTTTCCCGATCCTCGGCGAGCGCTGCATGGATTGCCGTCAGGAGATCCGCGTCACTGAACGGTTTGGTCAGGAAATCCACGGCGCCGCTTTTGATCGCACGCACGGAGGACGGGATGTCGCCATGTCCGGTAATGAAGACGATCGGCGGATGATCGCCGTCGGCAATCTGCCTCTGCAGATCGAGGCCATTGATGTCGGGCAGCTCGATATCGAGGATAAGGCAGGCGGGCACATCGGGCTTGTCCGCTGTCACGTAATCGCCGGCGGATTCGAAGGCGATGGCGCGCATGCCATGCGCGTCCATGAGCTCGCTGAGCGCCTCCCGGACACGTTGGTCGTCATCGACGATGAAGACAATATGGTCGTCTTCCGTCATGACGCCACCTTCGTTTCTATTGGCAAGGTGAAGATCAACGTCGCGCCGTGCGGATCGTTCTTCTCTGCCCACAATCGTCCGCCGTGCAGCTCGACGATCGAGCGGCAAATCGCCAGACCCATGCCCATGCCATTTTCCTTGGTCGTGAAGAAAGGTTCGAACATCTTCTCGGGGAACTCGATACCCTGACCGCGATCGCTGATTTCGGTCTGAATGGCATTCCCGATATGGCGCACGCGCATCCCGATCACCCTGTCGCCGTCGACCGTGTCCATCGCCTCGATGCCGTTGCGGACGAGATTGATCAGAACTTGCTGGATCTGGATGCGATCGATGGCAATGAGTGGAAGGTTGCCATCAACCTCCACTTCCATACGGGCGCGACGGCGAGCCGCTTCTTCGGCCATGAGGTTGCGTGCTTCACTAACGACGCCTGAAAGCGTCGTATGAACTCTCCTGTCCGCGGATTGTTTGAACAGGGCGCGGATGCGGCTGACGACATCGGCGGCCGAGTTGGCGTCGCGGATGATGCGCTCGACCGTCCTCTGCGCCCGCTCCATATTCGGCGGTTCGGCCATCAGCCAGCGCTGGCAGGCATGCGAGTTGGCGACGACAGCCGCGAGCGGCTGGTTCACCTCGTGAGCGATGGAGGCCGAAAGCTCGGCAAGGCTCGCCACCTGGCTTGCCCGCGCAAGACCCTCGCGCGCCTGGCGTAGATCTTCCTCCGCCCGAACTTCAGCGTCGACATCGAGGCAGATGACGTTCCACTGGACAATGACGCCTTCGGCATTTCGCATCGGCGCAGCGCGCGTCTCGACCCACCGATATTCGCCATCGTAGCGCCGCAGGCGATGCCGGCGCGCATAGGGCTCGCCGGTGGACAATGAATGGGCATAATTCTCTTTGACACCCGCCACGTCGTCGGGATGAACGCCGGCGTCGAGCGTGCCGTCCAGCCGGGTTTTCCCCGTTCCATCAAGCTCTTCGAGCTTATATCCGAGAAAGTCGCGGAGCTGGGGGTTGCGATAGACCGGCTCTCCGTCGGGAGCCGCGCAATCGATCATGGCCGGCAGCGTTTCGACGATCTGCCAGAGCGAGCGCTCTCTTTCTCGCAGCGCTTCCTCGACACGTAGCTGATCGTCGATGTCGTGCGAGAGACCGTACCATTGAACAATCCGGCCGCTCTCATCCCGCAGCGGCTCGGCGCTGCCTCTGACCCAGCGATAGATGCCGTCGGCGCGTCGCAGGCGATACTGCTTGGAGAAGCGCTCGCCGGTGGCGAGAGAATGGTTGAGTGCTTGGGCGAGACTGGAGGCATCGTCGGGATGGACGGCCGCCTCGATGAGGTCCGTAAGCCGGCTCAACCTCGGCGTTTCCCTATTAATGATGTCGAGACCAAGAAAATCCTTCAGGCGCTGGTTGAAGAAGGTCGGCGTCCCTTCCGGATCGAGCCGCCAGAGCAGGCTCGGAACCATGTCTACCAGTTGCGAGAGCTCGCGTTCCCGGTCGCGCAATGCTTCCTGGGCGCGCATCTCGTCATCGATATCGACCGAGATGACGTACCATTGCGTGATCGTGTCGTTCTGATCCCGCAGCGGCTCGGCGCGGCCGTCGACCCAGCGATAGGCTCCGTCGAAACGGCGCATGCGGTATTTGATCGAGAAGGGATCGCCGCTGGTGAGGGAATGGTGAATCGTCTGGAGCAGTCTCGGTGCGTCGTCGGGATGAACGAGAGTATTGATGACAGCCGACAGGCGGCTGACGCCCGGCTTATCCATGTCGCCGACGTCGAGACCGAAGAAATCGATCAGGCGTTTGTTGAAGAAGACAGGCTCTCCCGTCGGTGTCAGCCGCCGGATCTGGGCCGGGACCATGTCGACGAGCTGCGAGAGCTCGCGCTCGCGCTCACGCAATGCCTCGAGTGCACGCACCTCCTCGTCGATATCGAGAGACACGCCGTACCATTGCACGACCCTTCCGTCGTCGTCGCGTCGGGGTTCCACTCGGCATTCCGCCCAGCGGTAGACGTCGTCCTTTTCGCGCCAGCGAAACCGCATGGCGGTACCGCCGCCGCTTTCGAAACAATTGCGCAGCGTGCGCTGGACGTCGGGCGCGTCTTCAGGATGGATCAGCTGCCGCAGCAGGTCTTCGATGCGCGGCTCGCCGAGAGCGTCGAAATCGGCGATGACGGCGCGGAAATGATCCTGGTAGCGTTTGTTGAAATAGACCGACCCGCTCGCCGGCTCAACGCTCCAGACGCGAACCGGCACCGCGTCGATCATCTGCTGCAGCGCTCGCTCGCTTTGGCGCACCGCCTCTTCGGCACGGACCTGATCGTCGATGTCGTGGCAAAGGCCGTACCATTGGACGATGATGCCGGTCTGATCCCGCATCGGTTCGGCGCGGCTCGACATCCAGTGATAGACGCCGTCGGCGCGGCGCAGCCGATACCGCAAGGCGAAGTTTTCGCCGGTGACGAGGCAATGATTGAGCGCATCCTGGAAGCCTGCTGCATCATCGGGGTGAATGACGGCCTCGATGACCGCTTCCAGCCGGCTCATGCCGGGCCTGTCCGCATCCGCGACATCGAGGCCGAGGAAGTCGACCATCCTTCTGTTGAAGAAGGTTGGTTCGCCCTCGGGTGTCAGACGCCAGACGTGGCTCGGAACCATATCGACGAGCTGCGAGAGCTCTTGCTCCCTGTCGCGCAACGTCTCAATGCTTTGACGCAATGTGTGCACGGCCAGCTGATGCTGCCTGGATATGGCAGCGACGATCAGCGCCGAAAATGCCGAGATCGCCAGGAAAAGCTGCAGCATGATCTGCTTGTGTTTCTGGGATTCGGCATCGCCGACAAATTGGCCGGCGCCTGTTATCGTGAAGACGGCCGTGATCAGGGCCAGGAGCACGAGCGATATGGCCGCACCCTTGAATTCGAAGCGGACCGCCGCCCAAAGAAGGGGCGGCATGATGATGTAGGCGAAGGGAAGGTAGCCGCTGAGCGAAAGAGCGGCGACACCGAGAAAAATCAGCCCAAGGACGCAAGCTTCCACCCATTGCGCCGCCGAGAGGCGGGTCTTGCCGCGCCAGTTATGGAAGACGGAGAGCGCCAGCGGCGCGACGATCAGGACACCGGTTGCATCACCGATCCACCAGAGAGGCCAGGCGGTCACGAACGATTGCGATTGGATGCCGAACCATGCGAGCGTCGCGCTTCCCACGGTCGCGCTGACGATCGGCGCAATTCCGGCGCCCAGGACGACGAATGCGAGAACCTCCTGCAAGGTTTCCAGCTGGGCCGGCCGCGTCAAGGCCCGATTGACCAGCCATGCCGCGACCACTGCTTCAAGAGCGTTGCCGACATATATCAGAAAAGCCGCCGGCAGCGGACTGTAGAACCAGAGGGCATTGCTGAACAGCTCAGCCGCACAGCCTCCCATTATCCACCACGGCCAGCTGCGCCTGGGGGCGAGGATGAGCGTTGCAATGAAAAGCCCGCCCGGAGGCCAGATGGAAATGCCCGTTCCCGGCACGATTGCGAGTGATTGGGCAAAACCGCAGCCGAGCACATACGCGGCGACGAAAAGCCCCAGATACAGGGCGCGGGGGCGGTGCGACCACAGGCTCGTCATCCACCATTCCTGCCGGGCAGACAAGGCCGGGGGATCATTCGCATTTGGTGCAGCACTCGTTCTTGATGTCGGGGCTGGCGAGCTCATGCTGCGAACCGTAGTCCCGTCAAAGCACAGCCGCAACTCATGGAAATCCATACATTGCGCGGAGGGGTAGTGTTGCACCGAGCCCGGATCCTCGGCGCGAAAGAGCAAGTGTGAGATCGCTGCCGTTCCGGTGGGTCATCCTAGACCTTAGGTCTACTCCGCTATACCTAAGGCGAAGGCGCCGAGCCACACGCATGATGGAAGGGTTTTGGGCTTCCGGTCATTGTCGATCCAATCGATCGCGAGGATGCCGACATGAAAATCACCGTGGTGGGAGCAAGCGGCCTCATCGGAACGCGGCTCAGCGAAAGGCTGCGCCGGTCGGGCCACGAGGTTACGGACGCGTCCTTGTCGTTTGGCGTCGATACGGTGACCGGCAAAGGCCTTGACGCGGCTATCGCGGGAACCGACGCGGTCGTGGATGTGACCAACGCCGCATCGTTCGGTGACAGCGCGGCACTGGATTTCTTCAGGGCGTCGACGAAGAATTTGCTTGCCGCCGCCTCCGAGGCAGGCGTCGGGCATTATCTCGCCCTCTCCGTCGTCGGCACGCCCCGGCTCGTGGAAAGCGACTATTTTCGCGCGAAAATGGTGCAGGAAAATCTCATCCGAGCCTCAGATCGCCCCTACACGATTCTCCGCTCCACCCAGTTTTACGAGTTCATAAACGGATTGATCGACATCGGTGCGCAAGGCGACGTCTTTCGGCTGCCTCCTGCCTTGATGAGGCCGGTCGCAGCCGCTGAAGTCGCCGCTTTTCTGGCCGAATTGACCCTCGCAACGCCTTTGGGCAGGATCGTTGAAATCGGCGGCCCGGAACAGTTCGGTATCGATGACGTCGCACGGATCTATCTCGCCGCGAACGAAGACGAGCGGCCGGTGATAACGGACCCGTCGACCCCGTATTTCGGCGTCGAATTGACCGATGACGCATTGCTTCCGGACGCAGCCGCGCGGGTGGCGGCGCAGACGCTAGCTGACTGGCTCTACCAATCGATGGCGGATTAGCGGCAGCCTTGAAATTTGTCGAATGAAGTAATACTTTCTGTCAAAAGAGTATTACAAAGGCGCTCGCTATGGCCACAACCGTTACCGCGAAAGGGCAGGTGACCATTCCCCGGCGCGTGCGGGATATGCTTGGCATCGTTCCAGGCAGCAAGGTCGATTTTCATCGTGCTGCCGACGGCAGTGTGGTTCTGACGCGCGCCGACAAGAAACGGCCGGCCAGCCGCTTCGAGAAGCTGCGCGGTCATGCTGGCGAGGGCCTCGATACGGAAGCCATCATGGCTTTGACACGCGGCAATACGTGACACTCGTCGATACCAATGTGCTCCTGGACCTCGTGACCGACGATCCGAAATGGTCGGATTGGTCTATTGCTCAGCTCGAGGCAGCGAGTATCGAAGGTCCGCTGCTGATCAACGATGTAATCTATGCCGAACTTGCGGTTCGATATGAAAGGATCGAGACGCTGGAGGCTTTTGTGGAAGAGGCTGGCCTCGACATGAGGCCTATACCCAAGCCCGCTTTGTTTCTTGCGGGCAAGGTGTTCACGCAATATCGCAAGGCTGGCGGGACGCGCACCGGCGTGCTTCCCGACTTCTTCATCGGCGCTCACGCTGCCGTGCAACAATTGCCGCTCCTGACGCGGGATGTCGGCGGCTATCGCAGCTATTTCCCCTCGCTGAAATTGATTGCGCCCGGTTCCTGAGTCGGAGGCCTGCATAGTCTATGCGAGAGTTTGAGAAATCTTCATGGAAGCTCCAGGTTGAAAAGCTTTTGCGCGGCTCCAAATCCCGTCGGCGGTAGTCGAAGGAAGAGGAGAGCGGCGCATGGGCTGCGCGCATGTCGATCGAATTGGCAAAGTCAAATCAGCCTTCAGCTTCGTTCTCGTGTTTTTCTGTCTTCTGTCCTCCTCCCAGGCATTGGCAGCGCCTGCCGATATCGGCGGCCTGACGGTGACGCTGCCTGATGCCGGCTGGCGGAAGGCCAGCAAGGGCGATCTCTTCATGCTGCAGAAGGATTTTCCGGAAACGGATGAAGACAAGCGCGGCAGTGCCCTGATCCAGATCACCAAGCCGCTGTCGAGCCCGCGCGCGTCCCTCCCGGCCGGAATGAAGACCTTCGTCGCGACGTTGCCTGACATGGCCAAGGAAGATATCCTCATCAAGCATTACGGGATTACGATAAACGGCCACGACATCCGTGTGGAAGAACGCTGCTGCATCAATCAGAAGAATGTGAGCATCAGCCAGATCGTCGTCGGCGTCGCCAGCGACAAGCGGCAGGTCTATCTGCAGCTCGTGCTCTTGAACCTGAATGGCGACCGAAGCGAAAGTGCCGAAGCCGATTTCGAGGCGCTGGTGCGTTCGGTCAAGCTTGATCCCTCCGATAAGGATTTCGATCTTGTGCCGGCAGGCGGCGACGGCGGGCTCGACGGCGTCTTCACCCATCTCGATACCGGTGTCCGGCCGAATGTCTTCGGCGGCGTGGATTTCTATTCCGATAGCGAGATCACCATGTTCGATCCGAGGGGCCTGTTCAGTACGGAGCTGCCGAAGGACGGCCGAAGCATGGCCGAACACTGCAAGGAAGACCCGGCCGACTGCGGCCTTTACAAGCTCACCGGCGGCGGCTTCTTCTCCTCCGCCGGGTCGATCGAGATGCGCAGCGTCTCCTCTGCCTACGGCACGATCGAGATCGAGACGAAGCCATTTTCGAAAAAGGGCGACGACCTGGTGATCGACGAGGATGACCATCGTGCAGTGCCGCCGTTTGAGGATGGCGCGACGCTCGACGGCGAATGGGTCTCCACCTTCGCCTCGAGCGGCATGACCGCGACCTCGTCGGGATCGGTCGCTTCCAGCCACACGCTGACGCTTCATTCAAACGGCACGTTCGAACGCACGGGCTGGTCCGGCGCCTCGATGACGAACGAAATCGCCGGATCGCGATCGGGCGTCACCACGTCGGGCAACCGGCCGGGCGCCAGCGGACGCTACACGCTTTCCGGCTATCGCCTCGACCTCACCGACGCGAGTGGCAAGACGGAAAGCCTGAGCATATTCGAACCGGACAAAGCCTCCGACGGGCTCCTGGTGATCAACGGCAGCAACTACCTGAAGGATGACGGACAATAGGCAGGCCGAGCCTTTCCGTCCGCCGGCGGCATCACATAAAATTCAATGAATTTCATGTGCATAACGAGAGCGCCGGCCTTGCCCGTCAGCACTGCGGGTGGGTGCGAATCACCCGCCGATTGGCCTGCGAAACCGCCAGATTCGCGCGCTCGTTTGACATGCCTCGAGCCGCCTTTTGGTTAAGCATTTGTAATTCGGTCACGAATCGCGGCATATAGCAACTGCGCAACTGAAGCGCTTTTGTTCAAAATTGCGCAGTTATTTGGGAAACAGATCATGCAGCCGAGTCTTGCTCTTCAGGACGATCAAGAGCATCTCCCGTCGCTTCTGGCAACAGACGCGAAGGAGTTGTCCTATCAACTTCAGCAGCATCAGGCTAAAATCTTCCCGCCGCTATCCCAAAAGACCATCAGAACATTTTCGCCCGCTGAGGCTGCGGCCTTCATCGGCATCGGCGAAGGTTATCTTCGGCAGGTGGCTGCCGACGGCCACGGTCCCGATCCGCTGGCAAACGGACGGCGGCTCTACAGCGCAACCGATATGGATCGGATTCGCCGCGTCCTCGACGAGCGAAATGGAACGCCGAAATATGTCCCGGCCCGCAGGCCGGGGGAAAAGCTCCAGATCGTCTCCGTCATGAACTTCAAGGGCGGTTCCGGCAAGACCACGACCGCGGCCCATCTGGCGCAGTTCATGGCGCTGAGGGGTTACCGCGTGCTGGCCGTCGATCTCGACCCGCAGGCGTCCCTGTCCGCCTTGTTCGGCCATCAGCCGGAATTCGACGTCGGCGAGGGCGAAACGATCTACGGCGCAATCCGCTACGAGCAGCCGCGCCCCATCGCCGACATCGTGCGCGCCACCTACACGCCCAATCTGCATCTCATCCCAGGCAATCTCGAGCTGATGGAATTTGAGCACGAGACGCCGAAGGCGATGTCTTCAGGTAGGGCGGAGACGATGTTCTTTGCCCGCATCGGCGAGGTCTTGACGGAGATCGAAAGCCTTTACGACGTCGTCGTCATCGACTGCCCGCCGCAGTTGGGTTTCCTGACGATGTCGGCGCTCTGCGCAGCGACCTCGGTCCTGATCACGGTTCATCCGCAGATGCTCGATGTAATGTCGATGTCGCAGTTCCTGACGATGACGAGCGAATTGATGTCGGTGGTCGAGAAGGCCGGCGGGCGCACCAGCTATGACTGGATGCGCTATCTGGTGACGCGGTTCGAGCCGAACGATGGGCCGCAGAGCCAGATGACCGGTTTCATGCGGGCGATCTTCGGCAATCGGATGCTTCACAATGCGATGGTGAAATCGACGGCGGTCTCCGACGCCGGTGTCACCAAGCAGACCCTTTATGAGGTTGAGCGGTCGCAGTTCACCCGCGGCACCTATGACCGGGCGCTGGAGTCGCTCAATCTCGTCAACAGCGAGATCGAGGCGCATATCCGCTCGACCTGGGGGAGGAAGTAGATAGATGGCGCGCAAGAATCTCATCGAAATCTCCGCTCCGAACCCGGCCAGGGTGGAAACTGTCGCACCGCGCGACAATCGCCCGATCGCTGGATTCGTGCCGCAGGAGCGCAGTACGGCCCCGGTCGGCGGCATTACCAAGACACTCGGCAACATTACCGAAAAGATGGAGCGGGCGAGTGAGCTGGAACGGCAGCTCGCCGCCGGCCAGGCCATCGTCGAACTCGATACCGGCCTGATCGACGCGTCTTTCGTCAGCGACAGATTGGCGATCGACGCGGCCGAGTTGGCACAGCTTGTCGAACAGATCCGTGAGCATGGGCAGCAGGTTCCGATCCTCGTCCGCCCGCATCCCGAAACCAGGGGACGCTACCAGGTCGCCTACGGTCATCGTCGCCTGGCCGCCACCAAGGAGCTCGGCATCAGGGTGCGCGCGGTCGTCCGCGACCTCACCGATGGTCAGCTGGTCGTCAGCCAAGGCCAGGAAAACAGCGCCCGAACCAATCTCTCATATATCGAACGCGCGCTCTTCGCCTCAAGGCTCGAAGACCGCAGCTTCGGCCGCGATGTGATCATGGCGGCGCTCGGCGTCGACAAGGCGGCGCTGTCGAGAATGCTGATTGTGATACGGCAGGTTCCCCTTGATCTCATCAACGCCATCGGTGCGGCGCCCGATATTGGCCGCCGGCGGTGGCTGGAACTGGGCGAGCGGCTTGAAGGTGCCGATATCGAGAAGATCATCGCCGAGTTGTCCGCGGACGACGCTCGAAGAATTCCAAGCGACGAGAGGTTTCAGCGCGCACTGGTGCTGGCAACCAAGCGGACGGCGGCGTCGAAGCCGGCGATTGCCAAGACCCAGGTCAGCGGCGTGCCGGTTACGATCAAAAAGACAGCGTCCGGGGCAACCTTCGTTTTCGACGGCAAGACCGCACCCGGTTTCGATCAATTCGTCCAGGAAAGGCTGAAGGGCCTGTTCCAGGAGTTCAACAAGGACAGAGGAGCGTAACGCGCAAAAGAAAAAGGCCCCCAACGACGGCGTCGTGGAAGCCCTTCTCAGATCTTAAGCACATCGAGAATCGCATTTCCACGAATCACAGTCAAGCGTCTTAGGCACCAAATTGGTGGATGGTTTTCTTTTGCCTGAACGAAGGTGAAGGCAAATGGAGAGTGGATATGTGACGACGCCCTTTGGGCGGCGGCCGATGTCGCTTGGCATGCTGGCAAGCCAGCAACTGGCCGAGACCATCGAGCCGGGGATGAAACGCAGCAAGTGGAAGCTGTTCAGGGCAATCTGCGAAGCGAGGCCGGCGCTCGGAGTGACCGATCGGGCGCTGACGGTGCTCGACGCGCTGCTGACCTTCTATCCCGATGACGAGATCTCCGAGGAAAAAGGCCTGATCGTTTTTCCGTCGAACGTGCAGCTTTCACTCCGCGCCCGCGGCATGACGCCGGCCACACTCCGGCGGCATCTGGCCGTGCTGGTCGAGGCTGGCCTGATCCTGCGCAAGGACAGCCCGAATGGAAAGCGTTATGCCCGCCGCGACAGGGCTGGCGCCATCGGCGAAGCCTTCGGCTTCAGCGTCGCGCCGCTGCTTGCCCGTGCGGCCGAGATCGAAGGCCTTGCCGCCCAGGCGATTGCCGACCGGGAACTGCTGAGAGCAACCCGGGAACGGCTGACGGTTTGCCGGCGAGACATTTCCAAGCTGATTTCAACGGCGATCGAAGAAGCGGTTCCGGGCGACTGGGAGCAGATGACGATGATGTTTCGTGCGATCGTCGCCAGGATCCCGCGCGTCGCGAGCATCGAAGCGCTGGCATCGCTGCTCGACGAGATGGGCCTACTGCGAGACGAAGCCGTCAACTTGCTGGAAAGGCAGATTAAAAGAAAAAAAATAGACGGCAATGAGTCTCATATTGAGCGTCACAAACAGAATTCAAACCCCGACTCAATTAATGAACTTGAACCACGCTTCGAAACGAAGCAGGGCGAAAAGGCAGCGACAAACAACGAGGCTATGGCCGAACCGCCGGGTGAGCAAAGGCCGAGGCCGCTCAAGCCGTCGGTTGGAATGGTTGGCAAGGCAGCTCCGGTGTCCGGCCCAGGTCTGAAATCCTTCCCGCTTGCACTTGTTCTCCAAGCCTGCCCACAAATTCTCGATTATGGACCGGGCGGAACAATCGGCAATTGGCGAGATCTGATGTCGGCCGCGGTCTTGGTGCGCTCGATGCTCGGCGTCAGCCCCTCGGCCTATGAGGAAGCTTGCTCCGGCATGGGCCCGGAAAATGCCGCGACCGTCATCGCCTGCATTCTGGAAAGGGGAGGGCATATCAATTCTCCCGGTGGTTATCTCAGAGATCTCACCCGCAGGACCGAAAGAGGCGAGTTTGCGATCGGGCCGATGCTGATGGCGCTGGTGCGAGCAAATGGGCCGACAGCAAGACATGCCGGTTGAGGGAGTTCCGTGCGCGACAATCGTATAGTGCTCAGCCTGCAATCATCTCTTTACAACTAACATGTCACTCTGCTACATCGATCTCGATAATCGGGAGGGATATATTTGACCCAGAAATTCGGGCTGTCAGTCGCTCTCGCCACGCCGTTCGACGGCAATGGCGATATCGCGATCGAGGTTATGATCGCGCAGGCAAGACGGTGCCTTGCTGCCGGATGCTCCAGCGTCACGCTGTTCGGGACGACGGGTGAAGGCTCCTCGATCGGGAGCCGGGAACGGGACCGCGTCTTTGCGGCCTTCCTCGATGCCGGGATCGCCGCGAAAAACATCATCGTCGGCGTGCTGGTCGACGCTGCCGAGGACGCGGCGATGCAGGCCGATCATGCGCTTTCCGAGGGTGCTCGCAATATCCTTCTTGCCCCACCGTCCTATTTCAAGAACGTCAGCGACGACGGTGTCTTCCAGTGGTTTTCGGCCGTCTTCGCCATATTGGGCGACAAGGCGCGGGATATCATCGTCTACAACCTTCCTTCGCTCACCATGGTTCCGCTGACCGTGTCGCTGATCGGAAGGCTGCGGAGCGCCTTCCCCAAGATCGTCACAGGCGTCAAGGATTCTTCCGGCGACTGGCCGTATACCGAAAGCCTGCTCAAGGCGCATAGCGATCTCATCATCCTAGTGGGTGATGAACGGCATCTGGCCAAGGGCGTGCGGCTCGGCGGCCAGGGGGCTATCTCCGGGATGGCGAATTTTGTACCCCGCGACGTCAAGCTGATGGCAGAAGAAGGCCAGGACGACCCCCGCATCGAGGGGTTCGTGGCCGAACTGTTGAAATATCCTGTCGTCCCGGCCGTGAAGGCGATGGTGGCGCACGTGATGTCGGAGGAGATCTGGCTTGCGGTTCGCCCACCGCTCGGTTCAATATCCGGCGAAGGGCAGGCGCAACTCGTTATGGCTTTCGATAAGCTTTTCCAGTCGAAAGCGGCATAGTCGAGCATGCTGCGGGAAGAGGCGATGGACGGAATGGACGAGCAGCCGACGCTGCGGGAAAAGGCGTATGCGAGCTTCACGCGCCATCTTCTTGCGCGTGACGTACGTCCTGGCCAGTTCGTGTCGCAACGCCGTCTGGTGGAACTGACCGGACTGACGCTTGGCGCCATCCGTGAGCTCATCCCAAGGCTTGAAGCCGAGGGGCTGATCAAAACGGTGCCGCAGCGGGGATTGCAGATCGCCCACATCGATCTCAATCTGATCCGCGAGGCGTTTCAGCTGCGCGTGTTCCTGGAGAAGGAAGCCGTGGCGCTCTTCACCCGGTCGGCTTCGGACGAGACGATCGCCGGGCTTCTGAAGCAGCATCGGGATATCGCCGACGCCATTCGAAGCGGCGATGGCTCGCATGAGCTCGAACTGCGCGCGCAGGCCGTCGACTGGGGCATGCACGACGCCTTTATCGATGCGCTTGGCAATACCATCATTTCGAACGCCTACCGCGTGAACTCGATCAAGATGCGCCTGATCAGCCAGGACCGGTTTCGCATCGACGGTCACGTCGGGCCCGTCATGGGCGAACACCTGAAGGTGCTCGAAGCGATCGAACGACGATCGGCCGAGGACGCCGTCAACAGCCTTGTCGCACACATCAACGGTGCAAGGGATCGTGCGCTGAGGATATAATCGGGAATAATCAGCCGGAGGTGAGGAGACCGCCGGCAAAAGGAGGAGGAATACCATGCCATCATTTTTGAATCCGACGAGACGCGGCTTTCTGGCGGGCACGGCCGCTTTCGGGGCGAGCAGCATGCTCGGCTTGCGCTCGGCGTCGGCTGCCGTCGACTGGAAGCGCTTCGCCGGCACCACGCTCGAGGTCAATCTGGTCAAGAGCCCGCGCAGCGAAATACTTCTGAAATACCTGCCCGAATTCGAGGAGCTCACCGGCATCAAGGTCAATGCCGAAGCGACGCCTGAGCAGCAGCAGCGCCAGAAGACGACCATCGAGCTCAGTTCGGGAAAGCCGAGTTTCGACGTGGTGCATATGAGCTATCACGTCCAGAAGCGGCAGTTCGAAAAGGGCGGCTGGCTTGCCGATATCGGCGGCTTCCTCAAGGATCCTGCGCTGACCGACCCATCGCTGACGGAGGGTGATTTCGCCGAAGCCGGCCTCGCCTTCGCCAAGGACGCCGGCGGCGCTCTGCGTTCTCTTCCCTTCTCGGTCGATTACTGGATCATCTACTGGAACAAGGCGCTGTTCGAGAAGAAGGGTCTTTCCTACCCGACGACGTTCGAAGAGCTGGCAAGTGCGGCCGAAGCCCTCACCGATCCGTCGACCAATACCTACGGCTTCGTCGCCCGCGGCCTGAAAAACGCCAATACGCCGGTCTGGACGTCGCTGCTGCTCGGTTATGGTTCGAGCCCGCTCGGCCCCGATGGGAAGCTGCGCACGACTTCGCCGGAAGCGGTCGATGCCGCAAAGCTCTACCAGAAGCTGATGACCAAGACCGCCCCTCCCGGCGTCTCCGGCTTCAACTGGGCTGAGGCACAGTCGGCCTTCCTGCAGGGCAAGATCGGCATGTGGCTGGATGGCGTCGGTTTTGCGCCGCCGATCGAGAATCCGGAAAAGTCGCGCGTCGTCGGCCAGGTCGGTTACGGCATCATGCCGAAAGGCCCGAAAGCACAGGCCGCGGGAACCTTCGGCGACGGGCTCGGCGTCGTCGCGGCCAGCCAGAAAAAGGAAGCCGCCTACCTCTTCTGCCAATGGGCGATTTCGCATGACATGGGCGCCCGTCTGCTGCAGGCCGGCGCCGGCGTTCCTTTTCGCCAGTCCGTGCTCGAGGATGCGAAAGTCCGCGAAGGCGTCAAGATGCCTGGCGCATGGCTCGATGCCGTCGTCGGTTCCGGCAAGATCTCGCAGCTCGCACTGCCGGTCATCATTCCGGTCACCGAATTCCGCGACATCTATGGCGTCGGTCTTACCAATATGATTGGCGGCGCCGATCCGGAAGCCGAACTCAAGGCCGCGACGGCGCAGTTCGAACCCGTCCTGGCGAAAAGCGAGGGATAATGACCTCGGCAAGCATCGAAACGGCCGCAGCCGCCAAGGCCGCCTCGAAGGCAAGGAGCAACGCGGGTCGCGTTGCTCCCAACTACTGGCCCTTCGTCATCCCGGCGCTGATCGTCATTGCGGCCGTCATCGTTTTTCCATGGGTGTTTACCCTTTGGATGAGCGTCAACAGCTGGACGCTCGGCCAGTCCCAGGTCTTTGCCGGGCTGGACAATTATGCCCGTCTGGCCGTGGACATGCGCTTCTGGGAGTCGCTGTGGCATACGGTGCTCTATACGACGCTCTCCGTCGTGGCGCCGCTTTTTCTCGGGACGCTCGCCGCGCTGATTTTCGATGCGCAATTTCCGCTGCGCGGCCTTCTGCGTGGCATATTCGTGATGCCGATGATGGCGACACCGGTCGCCATCGCCCTTGTCTGGACCATGATGTTCCATCCGCAGCTCGGCGTCCTCAATTATCTTCTTTCCTTCATCGGTATCGGCCCGCAGGAGTGGATCTATAATCAGAACAGCGTCATCCCCTCGCTGGTGCTGGTCGAGACCTGGCAATGGACGCCGCTTATAATGCTGATCGTGCTCGGCGGCCTGGCGGCGGTTCCGCGCGAGCCCTATGAAAGCGCCGAGATCGACGGCGCCAATGTCTGGCAGACATTCCGCTATCTGACGCTACCGATGATCGCGCCCTTCCTGATGATCGCCGTGATCATCCGCAGTATCGATGCGGTGAAAAGCTTCGACATCATCTATGCCATGACTCAAGGCGGCCCGGGCACGGCGTCGGAAACGATCAATATCTATCTCTACAACACCGCTTTCGCCTATTACGATATCGGTTATGGCTCGGCCATGGCGGTGGTGTTCTTCATCCTCATCGTGCTGCTCTCCTTCGTCCTTCTGATGCTGCGGCAGCGCGCCAACTGGTCCGATGGAGAGGCACGCTGATGAAGCGCAAGACACTCGATCGCATCGGACTGCTGTTCGTCGCCCTGGTGATGATCTCACCGGTCGTGCTGTTCTTCCTGTGGATGATCTCGCTGTCGCTGAAATATGAGATCGACAACGGCTCCTATCCGCCGATCTTCATTCCGGAGCGGTTCGCCTGGACGAATTATCTGAAGGTCTTCGAGGAGAACAATTTCTTCCTCTATCTCTGGAATTCCGTGCTGGTGACGGGTGCCGCCACGCTTCTGGCGCTGCTGATCGGCGTGCCGGCCGGATACGGCATCGCGCGGCTGAAGGCGGAGAAGTCTGCGATGGTCATCATGATCGCGCGCATGACGCCCGGCCTTTCCTTCCTGATCCCGCTCTTCCTGCTGTTTCAGTGGCTGAACCTGCTCGGCACGCTGATGCCGCAGATCATCATCCATCTCGTCGTCACCGTGCCGATCGTCGTCTGGATCATGATCGGCTATTTCGAGACGACGCCGATGGAGTTGGAAGAGGCTGCAAGCATCGATGGCGCGACGCCCTGGCAGATTTTCCGCCTGGTCGCTTTGCCGATCGCCAAACCCGGCATTGTCGTCGCCTTCATCCTGTCGGTCATTTTCTCCTGGAACAACTTCGTCTTCGGCATCGTGCTCGCCAGCCGCGAAACGCGTACGCTTCCGGTCGCGGTCTACAACATGCTGTCATTCGAACAGGTTAGCTGGGGCCCGCTTGCGGCGGCGGCGTTGATCGTCACCTTGCCCGTGCTGATATTGACGGTGTTTGCGCAACGGCAGATCGTGGCAGGGCTGACGGCCGGCGCCGTCAAGTGAGCAGGTGAGACGACGGTTTTGACGACTTCCTATGCCTTCGATCCGGAGCGCCGCATTTTGTGCGTCGGCGCTGCCGTCCTGGATACGCTGTTTCGCGTGCGCTCGTTGCCGACCGGTCAAGGCAAGATTCTCCCCTACGATATGCTGCAGGTCGCCGAAGGTATGGCGTCGAGCGCGGCCTTTGCGGTCGCCCGGCTGGGCGGCCATGCCAGCCTCTGGGGTGCGGTCGGTGATGATGCTACCGGCGAACGCATCATCGCCGACCTCGGCAACAGCGGCATCGATACCAGCGGCATGGTCCGTGTGGCAGGCGCCCGCTCGGCCGTCTCGACGATCCTTATCGATGATCAGGGCGAGCGCTTGATCGTGCCCTTCTACGATGCGGCCCTGCACGAGACGGTCAAACCGGTGACAAAACAGGACGTGTCTGCTTTCGATGCGGTTCTGGTCGACGTCCGCTGGCCGAAGCTGGCATTGCGGACGCTGCTCGCCGCCGGAGAGGCGGGCAGACCAGCCATTCTCGATGGTGACGTTGCAGGCGACGGCGTAATCGAGATGCTGGCACCGGCGGCCAGCCACATCGTGTTCTCGCAGCCGGCCGCCGAGCGCCTCACTGGAACTGCCGAGCCGGCGAGGGCCGTCGGCCTTCTGAAGCGAAAGTTCGAGCACGCCTTCATCAGCGTTACGTCAGGAGAAAACGGCTCCTTCTGGTGCGACGACCGAAGCGGCGAAATCTTCCATCTTGCCGCTCCGAAGGTGAGGGCCGTCGATACGCTCGCGGCAGGCGATATTTTTCATGGCGCTTTCGCTCTGGCGATCGCAGACGGCGTGCCGACCGCCGAGACGATGCGCTTCTCGTCCATGGCGGCGGCGCTCAAATGCCAGGTCTTCGGCGGCCGCATCGGCGCGCCGGGCAGAGCCGATGTCTGCGATGCGCTACGGAGCTGGGACGCACCGGTGACGAAGATGAATCCTGTTCTAAATTAAAGAGTTAGAGCATGATGTCATGAGAAAACCGCTCACGGCATCACGCTCTAGAAGAAGTCCGAAAGCCAGTAGCAGAGCGCTGAAATGGTCGCGGCGGCCGGGAGTGTGACGACCCAGGCAATAACGATATTGCCGGCCAAGCCCCAGCGAACGGCTGACAGTCGACGGGCGGCACCCACGCCGATGATGGCGCCGGTGATCGTGTGCGTCGTCGAGACCGGGATGCCCAGCCAGGTTGCGCCGAACAGTGTTAAGGCTCCCCCGGTTTCGGCACAGAAGCCCTGCATTGGGTTGAGGCGCGTGATCTTCGATCCCATCGTGTGGACGATTCGCCATCCGCCGCAAAGTGTGCCGAGCGCCATTGCGCCCTGGCATGAGAGAACGACCCAGAGCGGCACATGGAAGCCGCCGGACAGATAGCCTTGCGAATAGAGCAACACGGCAATGATGCCCATGGTTTTCTGAGCGTCGTTGCCGCCGTGGCCGAGGGAATAGAGCGAGGCGGAGACAAACTGCAAGATCCGGAATGTCCGATCGACAGCGAACGGCGTCTGCCGCACGAAGATCCACGACACGACCAGGATGAGCAGCAGCGCAAGGAAAAATCCGACCGCCGGCGACATCACGATGGCGCCGGCCGTTTTCAACAATCCGCTCCACACGATCGAACTGAAACCTGTCTTCATCAGACCGGCACCGACCAACCCGCCGACCAGCGCATGCGATGAGCTCGAAGGGATACCGAAGACCCAGGTGACGATGTTCCAGACGATCGCGCCCACCAGCGCCGCGAAGATGACCTGCGGCGTGACGATCGCCGGATCGATAATGCCGGTCCCGAGCGTTTCTGCGACGTGCAGACCAAAGAACAAGAAGGCGATAAAATTGAAGAAAGCCGCCCAAAACACCGCATATTGCGGGCGCAGCACCCGCGTCGACACGATCGTGGCGATAGAATTGGCGGCATCGTGCAGGCCGTTCAAGAAATCAAAGAAGAGGGCAACAGCCACGAGCGCGGCAAGGAGGGGAAGGGCGAGGGTGGCTTCCATCAAACGTTCTCGATGACGATGCCACTGATTTCATTGGCGACATCCTCGAAACGGTCGACGACCTTCTCAAGCTCGCCATAGATCTCACTGCCGATAAGATAAGCCATCGCATTTGAGGCGCCGTGGCGGCGGAAAAGATCCTTCAGGCCCTGCTCATGCAACTCGTCGGACCGGCCCTCGACGCGCGTTACTTCTTCCGCCAGCGCGGCCAGACGCGGGGCGTTGGCGCTGATCCGGTCGAGAAGGGGAAGGGCTTCGGCGATCAGATGTGCCGCCTGGACGATCGTCTTTCCCATTTCCTGCATTACAGGGTCGAAGCTCTTCTGCTCGAACAGCCGGATGGTCTTCACGGTTTTCTGCATCATGTCGATCGCATCATCCATCGACTGGATGAGATCCTTGATGTCGCCGCGATCGAAGGGCGTGACAAAACTGCGGCGCACGGCAAGCAGCACTTGCCGGGTAATCTCGTCCGCTTCATCCTCCAATTGAACGATCCGGGCGCAATGGCCTTCAATGTCCGTGCCGCCCAAAAGTTCGTTGAGCGCTTCGGCCGCACCGACGACGGTTTTTGAGTGTTGAGCGAAGAGATCGAAGAATCGATCTTCCCGCGGCATGAGTTTTCGAAACCAGCTTAACATCGGCACTCCATGGACTGTCACAAAATCGTCATAAAGCACGACGGCTGCCATGGAAAGCCGCGAGACCGGAGAAGGGAAGTCATTGACAGGAATCGCAATCCGTTGATTGCGCCGTCCTGCCGCTTTCGGTAAATGTTCATTTGAACATTTCATTATTGCAAAGTGAACTATGGCTGTTACCATTGCCGGACGTCTGGAGCGGGAGGCTGCGGACCGAGACCAATGGGAGTGAAGATGAACAAGATCGCTTTTTTCCTGTCTGCAGGATTGACCAGCCTGTCCTTATCCGTCCCGGCCATGGCCGCCACGAAGATCCAGTGGTGGCATGCGATGGGCGGCGAGAATGGCGCGAAGCTTGAACAGATCGCCAAGGGCTTCAACGCATCTCAGTCCGATTATGAGATCGTGCCGGTCTATAAGGGCACCTATGACGAGACGCTGACCGGCGCGATCGCTGCGTTTCGTGCCAAGCAGCAGCCGGCAATCGTCCAAGTCTATGAAGTCGGCACCGGCACGATGATGGCCGCACAGGGGGCGGTCTACCCGGTTTACCAGCTGATGAAAGACGAAGGCGAGGCCTGGGACCAGAGCAAATTCATTGCCCCGGTCGTCGGTTATTACTCGGACACCAGCGGCAATGTCCTATCGCTGCCCTTCAATTCCTCGACGCCGATCATGTATTACAACAAGGACGTCTTCAAGAAGGCCGGGCTCGATCCGGAAACGCCGCCGAAAACATGGGCGGAGGTGGAATCCTTCTCGCGGACCATCATGAAATCGGGTGCGGCCAAATGCGGCTTCACCAGCGCCTGGATCTCCTGGATCCAGACCGAAAATCTCAATGCCCTGCACGACAAGCCGTACTCCACCAAGGCTAACGGTTTCGGCGGCCTGGACGCCGAATTCACCTTCAACAACGATCTGACAATCCGCCATTGGGACAATTTGAAGAAGTGGCAGGACGAAGGCCTGTTCAAATTCGGCGGGCCTGTCGGCGGCGACAATGCGCCTCCGATGTTCTATTCGCAAGAATGCGCGATGTATATGAACTCGTCGGCCGGCCGGGCCGGCGTCATCAACAACGCCAAAGGCTTCAAAGTCGGTTTTGCACCGCTTCCTTTTTACGATGACGTCATCAAGCAGCCGCTCAATTCGATCATCGGCGGCGCCACCCTCTGGACGCTGAAGGGCCGTCCGGAAGAGGAATATAAGGGTGTGGCGAAGTTCTTCACCTACCTGCAAAAGCCGGAGGTTCAGGCCGACTGGCATCAGTTCTCCGGCTACCTGCCGATCACCGAAGCTGCCTATAAACTCGGCCAGGACCAGGGTTACTATGAGAAAAACCCCGGCGCCGACATCGGCATCAAACAGCTGACGCGGGTGACGCCCACCGACAATTCCAAGGGCATCCGCTTCGGCAATTACGTCCAGGTGCGCGGCATCATCGACGATGAGTTTGCCGCTTTGCTGGGTGGAAAGAAGACGGCGAAGGAAGCGGTCGATTCCGTCGTCGCACGCGGCAACGAACAGCTTCGCGATTTCGAGTCCGCCAACTAATGGGCACCGCGACGGGGGCTGGCGAAAGACCGGCCCCCGTTTCCCATCCGTCAGTGTGAGGGCTCATGCAAACCAAACGGACCGTATTTCCCAACAAGCTTTTGCCTTACCTGCTCATTGCCCCCCAGATTTGCGTGACCGTGGTATTCTTTCTCTGGCCTGCGGCAACGGCCTTCTGGCAATCCTTCCTGCGCGAGGATGCCTTCGGCTTCAAGACGATCTTCGTCTGGTTCGAAAACTACCGGCGGCTTTTTGCCGATCCGATCTATATCAATGCCTTCGGCCACACGCTGATCTTCGCCATTCTGGTGACGGTGCTGTCGACGTCGATCGCGCTGCTTCTGGCGGCCGCGGCAATGCGCGTGCTCCGCACCTCCCGAATTTATTCGACCCTGCTGATTTGGCCCTATGCCGTCGCCCCGGCGATTGCCGGCATTCTCTGGTGGTTCATGTTCAATCCGTCGATCGGCATCGTCGCCTATATGCTGCGGTCGATGGGCGTCGATTGGAACCATCTGATCAATCCCAACGACGCGATGATCCTGATCGTGATCGCCGCCACCTGGAAACAGATATCCTATAACTTCTTGTTTTTCCTGGCTGCGCTGCAGTCCGTGCCCCGCTCGCTTCAGGAGGCCGGCGCCATCGATGGGGCCGGGCCGACCAAGCGTTTCTGGACGATCGTCTTCCCGCTGATCTCGCCGACGACCTTCTATTTGATCGTCATCAATATCGTTTACGCGATGTTCGATACGTTCGGGATCGTCCATGCGACCACCCAGGGCGGGCCGGCGCGCGCAACCGAGATCCTGGTCTATAAGGTCTATTTCGACGGTTTCATCGGGCTGAATCTAGGCTCGTCGGCGGCGCAGTCCGTCATTCTGATGGTGATCGTCGTCGCCCTGACGGCGGTGCAGTTCCGCTTCATTGAACGCCGCGTGCAATATTGAGGGAGCTCGAGGATGGTTGAAAATCGCCCTTTCCTGAATTTTCTGGCCCATCTTGTGCTGATTCTCGGCGTCACAATCGTTGTGTTTCCGGTCTACGTCGCTTTCATCGCATCGAGCCACGGGCCCAATGACTTCTTGTCGGGCGTCGTGCCGCTGACCCCGGGAAGCCACATCATCGAGAACTATTCGACGATGCTGTCGTCGGGGATGACAAGCTCGGGAGCGCCGCCAATCGGGCCGATGATGATCAACTCGCTGATCATGGCGGTCGGCGTCGCCGTCGGGAAGATCGCCATCTCGATCCTTTCGGCCTTTGCCATCGTCTATTTCCGGTTTCCGTTCCGGACCTTGGCATTCTGGATGATTTTCATCACGCTGATGCTGCCGGTCGAGGTGCGCATCGTGCCAACGTACAAGGTCGTCGCCGACCTCGGGATGCTGAACAATTACGGCGGCCTCATCATTCCGCTGATCGCCTCGGCAACGGCGACCTTCCTGTTTCGCCAGTTCTTTCTGACGGTGCCTGACGAATTGATGGAGGCCGCGCGTGTCGACGGGGCAGGGCCGATGAAGTTCTTCCGCGATATTCTGCTGCCGCTGTCGATCACCAACATCGCCGCCCTGTTCATCATCCTCTTCGTGCTCGGCTGGAACCAGTATCTCTGGCCGCTCATCATCACCACCGACCAGAGCTTCTATACCGTCGTGATGGGAATTCAGCGCATGGCAGCGGTTGCCGATGCCGAGCCGCGCTGGAACCTCGTGATGGCAGCGGTCATTCTGGCCGCCCTGCCGCCCATCCTCGTCATCGTCGCCATGCAACGCCTTTTTGTCAAAGGCCTGGTCGAAACGGAGAAATGAAATGGCCACGATCAATATCATCGACGTCAAGAAGAACTATGGTGCCGTTCCGGCTGTCAAAGGCATTAACCTGTCGGTTGCAGACGGCGAACTGATCGTGCTCGTCGGTCCCTCCGGCTGCGGCAAATCAACCCTGCTTCGCATGGTTGCCGGGCTGGAAACGATCAGCGAAGGCGATGTCGAGATTGCCGGCCGCAATGTGAACAAGGCGGAGCCGGCCGACCGCGACATTGCGATGGTCTTTCAAAACTATGCGCTTTATCCGCATATGACCGTGCGCGGAAATCTCGAATATGGTTTGAAAAACCGCGGCACCGAACGGGCGGAAATCAACCGCCGCGTGGCGGAGGCCGCCGAGATCCTGGAAATCGGACCGATGTTGGATCGCAAACCTCGCGAACTCTCCGGAGGGCAGCGCCAGCGTGTGGCGATGGGGCGCGCCATCGTCCGCGAGCCGGCCGCCTTTCTGTTCGACGAGCCGCTCTCCAATCTCGATGCCAAGTTGCGGGTGCAGATGCGCGTCGAAATTCGCCGGCTGCAACGGCGTCTGAAGACCACCAGCATCTACGTCACCCACGACCAGCTTGAAGCGATGACCCTTGCGGACCGGCTGGTCGTGATGAACGGTGGCCTCGTCGAACAGGTCGGCACGCCGGTGGCGGTCTACGATCGACCGGCGAGTTTGTTTGTCGCCAGCTTCATCGGCTCGCCGCCTATGAACCTTGTGCCGGTCGACGTGCTCAGGGCCGCCGACAGAGCAGGCACCCTGGCATTGCCTGCCGGCACCGACATGGTCGGCCTTCGCCCCGACGCGTTGCTCGTCACCGAGCCGGCGGAGCCGACCGTTCGCCTGAATGCGACGGTCGAGTTGCTCGAGCCGATCGGCGGAGAAAGCCACCTGCATGTGCGATTGGGTGAGAGTCAGCGGACAGTCGTCCTGACGGTGCCGGGCCGCCCGGACTTTGCCGAGAATGCGAATATCGACGTTTTCGCCCGTGTTGATGCGATGCACCCTTTTAACAGCAATACCGGAAAACGCACGGATTGACGCGGGATTTTTATTTCTTCATCCAGCAGAAGACGACGAAAGAGATGAGACGATGACGACCGTAGAGCCGCGATCAGGCCCGCCACGCAGTGAAATTCAGGCGCATCGGGGCGCCTCTGCGGTGGCGCCCGAAAATACCATTGCTGCCTTTCGGGCAGCCGCCGAACAAGGCGCGGAATGGGTCGAACTCGACGTCGCCCTTCTTGGCGATGGCACCCCGGTGGTGATCCACGATGTTTCAATCGATCGCTGCTCATCGTCAAAGGGAAATCTTGCCGACCTCACTGCGTCGGATCTCAAGACCATCGACGCCGGCGCATGGTTCGGCTCGCAATTCGAGGGGGAACCGCTGCCGACGCTGGCGCGGGTCGTCTCGGCCCTCGGCGAATTTGGCCTCAACGCCAATGTCGAGATCAAGCAGCATGCCCATCACAAATCGCTCGACCAACTGGTCAATGTCGTCGATCAGCATCTGAAGGCACGGGCGCCGCACACCAGGATCATGATCTCGAGCTTTGATGCCGCTGCGCTGAAAGGAATGCATGCGCTCGATCCAAGTTACGAGCTCGCCATGCTGTGGAGCAAGGTGCCTGCGGATTGGCTGGATATCCTTCGGTCGATCCCGGCAACGACCATCCATCTTGACTATAAGGCTCTCAGTATCGGGTTTCTCGAAGAGGCCGTTCGTTGCGGCATCAAGGTGCGGGCGTGGACCTGCAACGACCCAAGGCGGCTCGCATCTTTCTGGGACGCGGGTTTGACCGGCGTGATAACAGACGATCCCAGTGTCTACCTCACCTAAGGAGCGGCGATGGGGCAGCGGATCATATCGAGCCGGCAACGCGAGATCCTTGCGCTGATCGAGACCGAAGGTGTTCAGTACATCGAGGAGCTGGCACGTCGGTACGATTTGACGACGCAGACCATTCGTCGCGATATCAATGCCTTATGCGATCTGGGGCATGCGCGGCGCTTCCACGGCGGCGTCGACCTGCCGGTCGAGGGCAGCAACATCTCGCTCAATGCCCGCGCCCAGCTCAACCGGCGGGCCAAGCGGCTTATCGCAAAACGCGTCGCCGCCGACATCGGGGCGGAGGCGACCGTGTTTCTCGGCATCGGCAGCACGGTGCAATTCGTTGCCGACGCGCTGCGCGATCACCAGGGTCTGACGGTGATCACCAACAACATTCACGTCGCCTTGAGCCTGTGCGACGCCCCGAGTGTCGAGGTCCATTTGACCGGCGGTCTTTTGCGACACGATGACCGCGACGTGGTCGGCACGGATGTGATCCGGTTCGTCGAAAAATTCTATGCAACCCACGCCGTGGTCGGCGCAGGTGCTCTGAGCCCGCTCACCGGCCTGATGGATTTCAGCTACAGCGAAGCCCAGATCACCAACGCGCTTCTTGAAAATTCACAAACACAGATTCTCGCCGCAGATGTCAGCAAGTGGACACGCACCGCCTCCGTGCGGGTTGCGCCATTCAGCAAACTCACCCGTTTTTACACGGATCGACTGCCCGGCGAAGCGTCGGCCGCCAATGCCCTCGCCGAAAGCGGGTTGGACGTGGTGACATGCAGCGAGGAGACGACATGAGCTACGTGGACCTGGCGCCATCAGCGCGGGAGCTGCAGGACGTGCGCTACCTGTTCACCGACATCGACGATACCCTGACGACAGAGGGCAAACTTCTGCCGCAGACCTTTGAGGCTTTGTGGGATCTCAGCCGGGCCGGCATTGCCGTCGTGCCGGTCACGGGCGGCTCAGCCGGCTGGTGCGAACATATCGTCCGCGCCTGGCCGGTGGCCGCCGTCATCGGCGAAAGCGGCGCATATTGCGTCACCCGCCGGGATGGCGACGTCGTCTTCGACTTTTGGGAGGATGGCGTCCTGCAGGGCGAGCGCCAACGCCGGCACCTGCAGGCGATCAAAGCGCTGATCACGCAAAAGAGCAGGCCGTTCAGGATCGCCCACGACCAGGTCTTCCGGCTGGCGGATGTCGCAATCGACATACAGGGTCACGATCCGCACGAGGTCGAGGATCTGGCGTCCAGCATCAGGGCCATGGGCGGAACGGTGGCGATCAGCTCCATCCACATCAACACCTGGATCGGCGACTACAACAAGAGATCGATGAGCGAGCGGGTTCTGACCGGCCTGTTTGGTGTCGATCCGACTGAGACGCCCACCGTGACCGCCTTCGTCGGCGACTCTCGAAACGACGCGCCGATGTTCGGCTTTATCCGCAATTCCTTCGGGGTCAACAATATCATCCCGGTCCTGCCGCACCTGCAATTCGCGCCTAAGTGGGTCTCCTCGCAGCCCGCCGGACTTGGCTTTGCCGATATTGCCCACTCGATCCTGCACGCGGTCGGCGAAGTTTCGCAATAAGCCGTGGCGGATATCAACGCTTAAGAAGAATTGGTCCCTCCTCAGCTTTTGACCGAGCCGGCGGTCATGCCCGCCAGGAAATAGCGTTGGGCAACCAGGTACAGCACCAGCAGGGGCAGGGAGCCGAGCACGCTCATCGCCATCATTTCATTCCATTCGAAAGCGTGCTGGCCCATCAGCAGCTGGATGCCGATCGGAACGGTTCTGAGATCCATCGACTTTGTCAGCGTCAGGGCGAAGAGGAATTCGTTCCACGCCAGCAGAAACGTGTAGACCGCCGTGGCGACGATCCCGGGAATGGAGACGGGCACGATGACACGCCAAAGCGCCGTCCAGCTCGAGCCGCCGTCGACAAGCACGGCCTCGTCCAGCTCTTTCGGCAGGGTGTTGAGATAGCCCGTCATCAGCAGCACCGCGTAAGGCAGTGTGAAGACCATGTAGGTGAGGATCAGTGCCAGATAGGTGTCGAAAATCCTGAACGCGACGACCATGCCGAAATATGGAATGAGAAGCGTGATCGGCGGAACGGTCTGGGTGCTGATGATGAAGATGTTCAAGGTGTTCTTGAAGCGGAAGGAATAGCGGCTGAAGCCGTAGGCAGTCAGGATGGCGATGACGAGGGTCAGGCAGGTGACGACGCCGGCGACGAAGTAGCTGTTGATGAAGAACCGTACCTTCACCGGATCGTTGAAGATTGTCAGATAGGCGGCCACGGTGAAATCCTCCGGCAGAAGCCGCGGCGGAAGGGCGAAGATTTCCGTGTTCGATTTCAGCGAGCTGAAAAACATCCACACGATCGGGAAGGTCGAAAAGACGAGGCCGACCGCCAGCCCGAGATAGGTCAGGATGGTCGGCAGGGCCGAGCTTTTGAAGGAACGCTTTGCCATGGCGGTCACCTGCGCTGCTGGTGTTTGATGTAGAAGTAGGTGACGCTCATCGAAATGATGAGGATGATCATCGCACTCGCCGAAGCCAGAGAGAATTCATACTGGGAGAAGGCGAGCTTGTAGGTGAAGGTGGACAGAACCTCCGTCGAATAGATCGGGCCGCCACCGGTCGTCATCCAGACGAGCGGAAAAACCTGCATCGTCCAGATGAAATCGAGAAGCGCGATGCTGATGATGATCGGCATCAGCTGCGGAATGGTGATGTACCAGAATTTTTCCAGTTCATTGGCGCCGTCGATCCCGGCCGCCTCGTAAAGCTCCTTCGAAATGCCCTGGAGACCGGCGAGCAGGCTGACCATGTAAAGCGGATAACCCGCCCAGATGTTGGCAAAGGTCAGGGCGTGAATGGCGGTGTGGGTCGACGAGAACCACTCGACTTTGAAGTTGATGATATGGAGCGCCATCAGCACGCTGTTGACGACGCCGTTCGGGTCGAGCAGCAGGCGCCAGATGATGGCGATGATGACGGCCGTGAACAGCCACGGCAGGATGAAGAGCACACGTAATATGCTCCGGATCAGCGGATCGACGCGGTTGGTGTTCAGCAACAGCGCAAAGGCCAGGCCGATGATGAAGTGGAAGACGACGCTCATGATCGTGAAATACATCGTCTGGCCGACCGACTGCCAGAAGACCGGATTTTCGAAGATGGTCAGGTAATTCTGGACGCCTGCGAATGCAGCGTCCTTTTTCATGATGGCGCCGTCCATCAATGAATATTTGAAGACCATCACCATCGGGAACAGCATCAGCAGAACAAGCAAAAAGGTGGCCGGCGACACGTAGAAATACGGCACCAGCTTCCTCAAGGTGCTGTAACGAAGCCATCTTTTTTTCCGCGCGTTGAGTTGCGCAACCACCAGAGCCGGAGCGGAATGATTCATGAGCTGTGACTTCCCATTCTGCCGAGATTTGACGACTTACGCCGGCAGCGCCACGTCGCGCTGCCGGCGGTCTCGTGAAAGTGATGTGCTTAGTCTTTGGTTTGATGCATCTCGTTATCCCGCAACCGCTGCGCACTTCCGGGCGACAGGCATCAGAACTTCGCGAGCCAGGCCTTCTCGGTATTGGCAGCCGCGTCCTTGGCCGACTGGCCACCGTCGAACATCTTCTGAACTTCGACGTTCATGTCGCGCATCAGTTCTTCGGCAACCGGAAGGCCGACGAATTCGTTGGCAGGATAGCCGCTCTGGAAGATTTTGAAAGCTTCGGCGAAGATCGGGTCCGATGCCACGAAGTCCGGCTTGGCATGGACGTTGCCGGGGAAGGCGTTGGCAATCGACACCAGGCGGCCGTTGACGTCCGGGCTCATCAGATATTCCACCAGCTTCCAGGCTTCTTCCTTGTGCTTGCTGCCCTCGCTGATGCCGATGCCCCAGGATGCATAGGGCATGCCGCGTTTGCCCGTATAGCCGTCGGTGGCCGGCAAGGCGGAGATGCCGAATTTGAGCTTCGGATTGCGTTCGCGGATGAGATTCACATGGGCGAGGGAATCGACCATCATGCCGACGCGGCCGTTGACGAATTCCTCGACCTTGTCCTGTTCCTTCTTGGCGAAAATGCCGGGAGAAATAACGCCTTCCTTGTTGAGGGAAGCCAGATAATCGAGCGTGCCGACGACGGCCTCATTTTCGAGGTCAGGCTTGCCGTCCTTCATCATCGAGGCGCCGGAGGCCCAGACCCAGGACATCACGTCGTTCTGGATTCCGCTCGGAGACTGCAGCGATAGCGGCAGAACCCAGCCATACTGGTTCTTTGACGCGTCGGTCATCTTCTTGGCGGCTTCGGCAAATTCCGTGCGCGTGGTCGGCAGCTTGTCGACGCCCGACGCCTTGGCGATATCGAGGTTGACGAAGACCGGATAGACGAAGGATGCCAGCGGGAACATCACGCTCTTGCCGTCGACCTTGACGATATCGGTGATCTGGCTCTTGTCGTATTTCGCCTTCTCCATCAGTTCGTCCATGGAGGCGATCGCGCCCTGCTTGGAGAGACCGTTGACCCAGGCGCCATCCAGGCCGACGACGTCGCTTAAGGTCCCGGAGGCGGCGCCGACGACGATCTGGTCACGGGTCGTGGCATAGGGACCGCTGACGAGCGTCACCTTGATGCCGGGATTTGCCGCCTCGAAATCGTTCATGATGCCGCGCAGTGCACCGGACGGCATTTCCGGTTCCCACCATTGAATGAATTCGATGGTGGTGTCGGCGAATGCCGAGGTGGCGCAAAGCGCCCACACCGCCACGGCAGCCCGCATGGTCACGCTGAATTTTCTGATATTCATCTGTGCCTCCCATAGATTTTCAGTGATCGATCCTCCTCAAGACCGTAGGCAAATTAGGTTCCCTGAGGTGCCTGTCTGTCAATGGAGAAATGCGATGCGGAAAAAAATCGACGTCCGCATGGGTGATGTATCCTTTGCTAAATATTTGATAATAAAACATATTATGAAGCATCGAGGCCGATATTTTTTCGGAGAATTTGTATTGCTTGTGATGCATTTTTTCTTTACTTTCGTAAACAAATGAAAGTTTTCAGCCACCGGCATAGGAGGGGAACAGACGGAGGGAGGCAATTATTTCCTGTTTAGAAAGGCAGTGCCGCCAGTGCGATTATCAAATAGATCCAGCGTGATCATCCCGTCGTTAAGGAACTGAATGGCCAAGAAGAGTTATAAATCGATGGATGATTTCGCGACCGCCTCCGGCGTGTCGCGTCCGACGCTGTCGAAATATTTCAATGATCCCTCGCAGATTAAAGAGGTGACACGCAAACGTATCGAGGCGGCTCTCAAGAAGTCGAATTTCGAGCCGAACCTTTTCGCGCGGCATCTCAATCGCAAACGGACCAGGAATATCGGGATCCTGGTCCCGACCATGTCGGACCCCTTTTATGTGCAGGTCGTGTCGCTGATCGAGCTCGAGTTGCGCGACAAAGGATTTTGGCCGGTCCAGATCTCGTCGCACACGCGGCCGGAACTGGAGGCGGAGGCGGTGCGGACCTTGCTGTCGCTGAAGGTGGCCGGCGCGATCGTGGCGCCGCTCGGGGCCGGTTCGCGCCGCTCCGCGCTGGAAAGGCTGAAAGACGCGATCCCTGTCGTCTGCTTCGACAATCCTGCCAGCGGCGATCTTCCTTACGTCGGCAACGACAACGCCCAAAGCATGGCAGCCATTGTGCAATATCTCTGCCGGTCCGGTGAGCCGCCGATATTCCTGGAAATTCCGCATCTGACGGAAAACGCCGGCGAGCGGCAGGCGAGCTACCGTGCGACCATGACAAGGGAAGGGCATTCGCCGCTGGTCATCGATTGCGACGCACCGCCGTCCTGGGAGTTCGAGCGCCTCGGATACGAGCAGATGCAGAGGATTCTCGCGCGTGGCGGCCTACCGGGCAAAACTCTGCTCTGCGCCAACGACCGCTTCGCTTTCGGCGCCATGGCGGCGGCCTTCGCATCCGGCCTGAAAATCGGCCGCAGCGACGGCTGCGATGTGCGGATTGCCGGGCACGACGACCACCCGCTCAGCCGATATACCTGCCCGTCGCTGACGACGATGGCCCAGAACGCACCGGAGATCGCGGCAAAGTCCGTGGAACTGTTGCTTTCTCATATTGAAAGCGAGGACGAGGGGACTACCCCTTCAACGAACAGGGTGATCCTGGAAGCGACGCTGGTGATGCGCGACTCGGCTTGAGATCAGTCGTCGGTTGCAGTTGAACGGGCCAGCGCAGGGTCCATGGCGCGCCATGCCGTTGCAATGGCTTCAAGAGCCTCCTGGGCCTCCGGAATGGCCCGCCGCTTCGAGACGAAGCCATGGATCTGTCCGGGCCATGTCCGGCTTGTCGCCTGGGCTTCCGAACTGAGCCGCTCGGCATAGAGGGCTCCTTCGTCGAAAAGCACGTCGTGACCGGCAAGGATGACGACGGCGGGCGCCACGCCCGCCAGCGACGCCGCCCGCAGCGGCGAGGCTCGCCAGTCGGACCCGCTTGCGGTGTCCGGCAAATAGTGGTCGCGGAACCATCGCATCGCCGCTGCCGTCAGGCCGAAGTCTTCTGCGTAACGCAAATAGCTGTCGGTTGCCTGCAACTGGTCGGTCACCGGATAGATTAGCACCTGGCCGATGACGGCAGGCACCTGTCCGTCCCGCGCCAGAAGAGCGATGACAGCGGCGAGATTTCCGCCGGCGCTGTCGCCGCCAACGACAATTCGTGCCGGATCGATGCCGAGTGCATCAGCCTGATCCCTCATCCAGATGAGCGTGGCCGCACAGTCCTCGATCGCTGCCGGAAATGGATGTTCCGGGGCGAGGCGATAGTCGGGCGAAACCACGACGGCGCCAGCCATATTGGCAAGGCTCCGGCAGATGTCCTCATGGGTTTCAGGCGCGCCGATTACAAAGCCGCCGCCATGAAGATACAGCAAGGCGGGGGCCTGCTGGCGCGGCGCGGCGCGGCCGCGCCAGATCTTCAAACGGGTTGCGCCGACATGTCTTTCCAGGATCTCCGCCACATCCTCGAGCGGCCACTGGATATCTGCGAAACCGTCCAGATACTGTTGCCGCGCCAGCGCCGGCGTACAGCTTTCCACCGGCTCCTGCGACTCGCCGGGCCAGGCCAGTGCGCGTCTTGCGGATTCATCCAGTTGCGTCATGCGAGCAGGCTCCTTGCTTCGTCTTCCCGCAATTCGCTTGGCTGGGCGACAGTATCCGGAATGGTCTGGGCGACACCGGTTTCACCTGCCCGGAGGATTGCTTCCATGACATCGAGCACATGCAGCGCGAGATCGCCTGAAGCACGTGGCGCTCGGCCTTCGATGATGGCGCGGGCGAGCTCGGCAAGGCCAAGCATGCGATAATTGGCGCGGTCCGGTGCCGCGATCGGCCAGTTGACGGCACCGAAGAGTGCGACTGACGTATCGGTTTCCTCCCAAGGCGCGCCACGGTCGGAGAGCGCAATGCGGCCGCCGAAATTGTCGGGGTCGGGCAGGCGCAGCGAGCCTTCGGTGCCATGCAGTTCGATGGGGTGGTTGGAATGGCGGAAGACGTCCCAGGAAGTGCCAAAGGTAACCGTGGCGCCGCAATCGAATTCCAGCAGCGAAAGCACGCTGGTCGGTGTGCCGACTTTGAACGTGGTGCCCTGTTTCGGCCCTTCGGCGGTAATGAGCCGCTCTTCCTGCCCGCTTGTGGCGACGGCCTGCACACGGCGGATCGGCCCCATCAGATTGACCATCATCGTCAGATAATAGGGGCCCATGTCCATCACCGGGCCTGCGCCGGCCTGGTAGTAGAAGCCGGGGTCCGGATGCCAATGCTCCATGCCGCGGCCCATCATGAAGGCTGTTCCCGTCACCGGCCTGCCGATGGCGCCGGCTTCCATCTGCCGCCGGGCATAGCGTCCGGCCGCTCCCAGGAAGGTGTCCGGGGCCGAACCGAGCATGAGATCCTTTTCGGCAGCAGCGCCCACCAGCAGGCGGCCTTCCGCGGCCGTGACGCCGAGCGGCTTTTCGGTGAACACATGTTTGCCCGCCGACAGCGCCCGCATCGACACGTCGAAATGCGCGGCCGGGATCGTCAGGTTGAGGATCAGGTCGATATTCCTGTCGTCGATAAGGGCATCGACCTCTGCTGCCCGCAGGTTGAACTCGGCTGCACGGCGCCTGGCGGCGTCTGCATTGATGTCCGCACAGGCGGTGATTTCGACGCCGCGAAACAGCGGCGCGTTGCGCATATAGGCGAGCGAAATGCTGCCGCATCCCACAACGCCGATCCTGAGTGTCTGTGCCATTGAAGAACCTGACCTTGCCGTTCCAAGCGCGGAGTGCCGCGGATGCACGTTGAATTCGCGAGCAATAAATTATGTTGACGCACGCTAACATTTTCCCCTACGAAATGACAAGACGTTGGGAAGCGTCGCAATTCCCGGAGGCAAAGCCCTTCGTAGGGCCGCGATGATCGCCTGCGTGGAGCTCCTTCGATTTCGGTTGTCATCAACGAATAGGTCAGGACCAAGTTATGCACGATGCTGCGCTGAAGATCGGCTGCCAGACATTCACTTGGGAGATGCTGGGCAAGGGGTGGAGCGGCGGGCCGGACGATCTGGTGCGCGCCATCGCCGATGGCGGATATGCCGGTCTCGAAATCACCGACACGATGATCGGTCACTACGCGCTTAAGCCTGTCGACTTTGCCCGGACGCTTGCGGAGGCCGGTTTGACACTGGTTTCCTTTGCCTTCGGCTCCGCCAGCGGTTTCACGGTGACGGAAAAGATCGCTTCCGATCTGGAGACGGCCCGGCGATGGGTGGATTTCGCGGCGAATTTTCCCGGTGCGATGGTCTCGATGGGATCGGCCACAGTCGTTTCGGATGGGCCGCGCGAGGACAAGTTCGCCATCGCGGCGGAGTGCTATAATCGCGCGACCGAGATCGGACGGTCGGCCGGCGTCGCCGTCGCCGTCCACCCTTCCTCGCACCACAATACGCTGCTCTTCACCAGAGCCGACTATGACCGGCTGTTTGCTCTCCTGGAACCACGCGTGGGTTGGGTGCCGGATACCGGCCATATCCTGCGGGGCGGCCAGGAGATCGGCGATACGCTTTCGGCCTACCGGGACCGTATCCGCTACGTGCATCTGAAGGATGTCGACGCCGGCGGGATCTGGGCGATGCTCGGCGAAGGCGTCTGCCACGTGCCCGCCGTGATTTCGGCAGTTCGGGCGGCGCCGGAGTTTACCGGCTGGATCGTGGTGGAGGAAGAGTCGGGCCATGCCGGAACCGATCCTGCCGCCGCCGTTCGCAAGAATCGCGAGACGCTTCGACGACTGGGGTTTTAGCCGATCTCGTCCCCCTGGCGCCGAGCGCCATAGAGCCGCGGCAAAGCCTCTCCCGGCTCGCTTCTCCCGTGAAGAGAGAGGCTGAAGATCACGCGTAACGGACCTCCACGCCGAGTTTCTCCAGCCGGTGGCGGATGCTGTGCGGCATGTTGCTGTCGGTGATGATCAGGTCGACGCGCGACAGCGAGAAGGCTTTCGAGGAGGCGCCGATATCGAACTTGCTCGAATCCGCCACCAGCACGACGCGCCGGGCCATGCGAACCAGGTTGCGCTTGGTCCGCGCAATATCCTCGGAGACATCGACGACGTCGAAGGCCTGATCGATCGCATGGGCGCTGACGAAGGCCTGGTGGGCGACGAGCCCGCCGACCGCCTTGTCGGAATCCGAGACGATCGTGCTGACGGTGCTGGGAAACACCCGGCCGCCAATCATGTGGACGTCGAGCCCCGGCCGGTACATCAGATGCTGGGCGATGTTCATCGCCGTCGTCGCCACCACGACGTTGTTGACCGGCGGCATCTGCATGGCCACCTGCAGCAGCGTCGAGCCGCTGTCGAAGACGATCGACTGGTTGTCGATGATCTGCCGCGCTGCCACCTGAGCAATGCGCCGCTTCGCATCGAAATTGCGCTGCATGCGCTCCTCGAAGGCTGCGGCCGGCGAGTCGGACGGCAGGGCGATTGCTCCGCCATGCGTTTTGATCAGCTGCTTCTTCGCGTCCATGATTTCGAGATCGGAGCGGATCGTGACTTCCGAAACCTCAAAGAATTCCGCGAGCTGGCGGGTGCGGGCCTGACCGACTCGTTGAAGTTCCAGCATGATCTGCTGCCGCCTCTGTTCTGCAAGCATGTTCGATCCCGGCTGCGGCGCGCCTCGTTGTGATAAGGCGACTTTTGAAAAACGAAAGACAACCGCCTGATGCTGCGGCTTATGCTGCATAAATAGCCTTCAGCAGCAAAAAATGCACGTCAAAAATTCTCTTTCCGCGTGAAAACGAAAGAATTCGAAATATTGAACATTTGTTTGTTTTCGAGTTAGGGTTTTTCAACAACGCCGCCGGCATTTTCGACGCCGCAATCGCAAAGGAAGCATCGCCATGGGTCTCGGAACGAAAGTCCGCCTCGCACGCCTGTTCTCAAACCCATCGGGGCATTTGTTTGGGGGCGCGGTCGATCATTTTGTCGGTTATGGCAATGTTCGCGAGGGCGGGCTTGCCGATCTGCCGGGCGCGCTCAGACGCGTGATGGCGGGAGGCCCCGACTACATCAGCATCCAGCCCGGCGCGGCGCGCCACCTCTGGTCGGATTATGCCGGAAAGGCCGCCCTCGTCATTCAGGGCGGCTGCTTCACCGCCGACGACCGGATTCGCCAACTCATCGCCACTCCGGAAGACGCGGTGCGTTATGGTGCGGACGCGCTGGCCGTCGCCATTCCGGTGCGCGGCGCCACCGAAGGAGAGTATATCCGCTGGCTGACCGACACGGTCAACGCTGCCGCCCGCTTCGAAATGCCGGTCGTCGCCCATGTCTATCCCCGTGATTTCTCCGACGGCGGCAAGATCGTGTTCACCCCGGATGAGATCGCCTATGCGGTGCGCATCGGTTTCGAAGCCGGCGTCGACGTGATCAAGGTCGGCTACACCGGGGATTTCGAATCCTTCCGCGAGACCGTCGCGACCTGCCCGATTCCGGTGGTGATTGCCGGCGGCCCGAAGACCGATACGCTGCTCGGCGCGCTCGTCCAGACATCGGAAGCCTTGCGCGCCGGCGCCAAGGGCGCGGTCGTCGGCCGTAACCTCTGGGGTCACGGCGATACGACCATGGCCGCGCGCGCCTTCAAATTCGTTATTCACAATGGCATGGCGCCGGAGGAAGCGCTGGCGGCCGCCGGTGCTTGAGACGTGTCGCGCCCGCTCCAGGTTCTAGGCTTCGGCGCCCTTGCCATCGATGACATTATCTATGTCGATCGCGGGCTTTCGGCCGGCAAGGGGAAGGTGACGAAACGGGCCACGGACCATGGCGGCAATGTTGCGACGGCCCTTGTTGCCGTCGCTCGGCTTGGCGGGCGCGCCGGCTTTATCGGCTGGCTCGGCGAGGATGCTGCGACCGATCCGGCCGGCGCCGAACTCGAGCGTGAGGGCGTCGACATATCCCTGGCGCCCCGCCACGCCGCTGCCGCGCCGATCCGCTCCGTGATCACCGTCGCTCCTAACGGCGACCGGTTCATAGCCTATGACGACGATGTGCTGCACGGAACATCCGATGCGCTGCCCGATGACGTTTTGATGCGGGCCCCAGTCCTGCTGATCGACGGTTATGCCACGCATTCGGAAAGCGTCGTGGCGCGGGCGCGAGCACTCGGGCTTGCCGTGATAGCCGATATCGAATGGACGGTGGGTGCCGCGACGGACGGGCTCCTCGCCTTCGCCGACCATCTGGTGCTGCCACTCGCTTTCGCCAGAGAGTACACCGGTGAAGATGATCCAACGATCATCCTGGAGAAGCTCTGGTCAGCGGAGCGGTCCGCTGTCGTGCTGACCGATGGCGAACGAGGAACCTGCCTCCGCCAGAAAGGCGATCCCACCCGCTGGCTTTTGCCGGCCTATCAGGTCCAGGCGGTCGACACGACCGGCGCCGGCGACTGTTTTCATGGGGCCTACGCTCTTGCCCTTGCCGAGGGCAAAACCCCGCTTGATTGTGTAGCCTATGCCACAGCGGCGGCTGCCATTTCCGTGACCGCACGCGGAGGGCGCCGGGGCCTGCCGGACAACCGGACCTGCCTGGCATGGATGGCGGGGGAAAATGCGCCGGTGCCGCGCCCGATTCCGGGATGCCACGATTAGCGTGCAACTGGTCGGTGTCGAATTTGTGGGCCGCCTGAGCAAAACAACATCTTGATCGCAGGGTTTAAAGGTCCTTAACGGCGACCGCGCTGGCCATAAAAGTTACGCGCGTAAAAATATTTTAGCGCGCATAATAATTCTATTTTTCGGATCAAACCTGATATATTTCAAATGGATACGGTGAGATACCCGACAAGGTGCGCGCGGAATGCGATCGATTCTTTTGTTGACATTGAAGCTCAGGCCTGAGCTTTCTTGTCGAAAGGCTCGGAGGTGGCGGGAAGAGCGCCGGTCGAAACGTGAGCGGTGTGACACGGGAGGATGAGACGTGGCTGTGGTTGTACTGGACAAAATCTGCAAGACCTATGGAAACAGCTACCATGCGATCAAGGATCTGAGCCTGACGATCCATGACGGCGAGTTTCTGATTCTGGTCGGTCCGTCCGGATGCGGAAAATCGACTGCGCTCCGCATGATTGCCGGGCTTGAGGAAATCAGCAGTGGAACCTTGAGCATCGGCGGTCAGGATGTCGTCGATCTTGCGCCCAAGGACCGCGACATTGCCATGGTTTTCCAGAGCTATGCGCTTTATCCGCACATGACGGTGTTCGACAACATTGCCTTTTCGATGAAGCTGGCCGGAAAGACCAAGGCCGAGCGAACCAAGCGCGTTCACGAGATTGCCAAGATACTGCAGCTGGAAAGCCTGCTCGGCAACAAGCCCGCCCAGCTTTCCGGCGGCCAGCGCCAGCGTGTTGCGATGGGCCGCGCCATGGTCCGTGAGCCCGCGGCATTCCTGATGGATGAGCCGCTCTCCAACCTCGATGCCAAGCTGCGTGTTCAGATGCGCGCCGAAATCGCAAGCCTGCAGCGGCAGTTGGGGGTGACGACGATTTACGTGACGCACGACCAGACCGAAGCCCTGACCATGGGCGATCGCGTCGCGGTGCTGAAGGGCGGCGTGCTTCAGCAGGTGGATACGCCCAAGGCCCTCTATCACCGCCCGGTCAATGCGTTTGTCGCAGGCTTCATCGGCTCGCCGTCGATGAACCTGTTCGAAGGGCGTCTGGAGGGCATGCGGATCCATCTGCCGGGCTTCTCCATCCCGTTGTCCGACGGCGCCTTCGAGCGGGCTCCCGGCCTTTCCGCCTTCGAGGGAAAGGCGCTGATCTTCGGCGTTCGGCCGGAGGACCTCTACGACAGCCGGTTGCCGTCCGGGTCCTCCCATCCGACGATCCCGGTCGTCGTCAAATCGATCGAGGAGCTTGGCTCCGAGTTGATCGTGCATTTGAAAATCGACGCAGTTCGGATCGACTCGGGCGACCCCGACGCCGTCGAAGACCTAAGCGGTGCGGCCAACGCCGTCGCCCGCTTCGAAGCTGTCAGTACGGTCGAGGCAGGCCAATCGATCAATCTGGCAATCGATCCGGCGAAACTTCATTTTTTCCATCCTCAAACCCATGTGGCGCTGTGAAGCGAAGACGAAACCGGCGTTCATCTTCAACATCCGACCTAGAGGGGGTTATCGATGCCAGCAAAACAGGAACGGCGCCTTCGCATCGGCGTATTGGGGGCCGGCCAGATTGCCCAGGCGGCGCACTTCGAGAGCTGCACGAAGGCTGTGAATGCCGATCTCCATGCGATCTGCGACGTCGCCGCGGATCTCCGCGAACGAATGGCGATCACCCATGGAGCGGAAAAAACCTACGACGACTATGACAGGATGCTGGCCGACCCCGACCTTGATGCCGTGATCATCGCCACCGCCGATGCCTTTCACGTTCCGGCCTCGATCCGCGCCCTTCAGGCGGGCAAGCATGTGCTGTGCGAGAAACCCGTCGGTGTCACCGTCGAAGAGTGCCTTGAATTGAAGGCTGAAGTCGAGACGTCGGGAAAGGTGTTTCAGGTCGGGCATATGAAGCGTTTCGACGCCGGGCTTCAGGCGGCGAAATCCTTCATCCGCGACGAGATGGGCGAGATGGTTGCGTTGAAGGCGTGGTATTGCGACAGCACCCACCGCTATCCGATGACCGATGCGGTCCAGCCGCTGATCGTTTCAAGCGCCAATGCGCGAAAGCCCGCTGCCAATCCGAAAGCCGACCTGCGCCGCTACTACATGCTGGCGCATGGCTGCCACCTGATCGACACGGCGCGTTATTTTGCCGGCGACATCGTTGCCGTCACCGCGCGCCTGTCCGAGCGGGCCGGCATCTGGTGCTGGTTCGTCGATGTGGAGTTTGCCTCCGGCACGCTCGGCCATCTCGATCTCACCGTCCAGGTGCGCATGGACTGGCACGAAGGTTTCCAGATCTATGGTAAGAACGGCAGCATTTTGGGCAAGACCTATAACCCCTGGTACTACAAGACCAGCGAAGTCGACATTTTCCGGGAAGCCGACGGCGCGACCCATCGCGTTCTCGGCGCCGACGGTCATTTTTATCGCCGTCAGGTCGAAGGCTTCGCCCGCACCATTCTGGATGGCGCAGTGATGGAAGGTGCCGACATCGATGATGGCCTGGCCTCCGTCCGGGCTATGGTCGCCGTCGCGCGTTCTGCCGAAAGCGGCAAACCGGTCGCGCTGGCTGATGTCACGGGTGGCGTGTGATGAAGCTCGGCATCTTCGCAAAGACCTTCGAGGGAATGGAACCGGTAACCGTTCTCAACTCGGTCGCCGCGGCCGGGTTCACCTGCGCGCAATACAATATGGCCTGCTCCGGCCTTCCGCCGATGCCGGAGATCATCACGGAAGCCCAGGCCCGTTCGGTTGCCGAAGCGGCGCGCGAGAGCGGCGTCGAGATTGTCGCCGTTTCCGGCACCTTCAACATGATCCACCCGGATCCTGCCGTTCGCGAGGCCGGCCTTCGCAACTTGGCGACTCTGGCCGAGCGCAGCGCCGGCATGTCGACGACCTTGATCACGCTCTGCACCGGCACACGCGACCCCATCGATCAGTGGACGGCGCATGCCGACAACAATACGCCGGAGGCCTGGCAGGATCTCCTCGAGGCCATGGGGGCGGCCATCGAGATCGCCGAGCGCTACGAGGTCGATCTCGGCATCGAGCCCGAGCTTGCCAATGTCGTCGACTCGGCTGAGAAAGCCCATCGGCTGATCACGGCACTGAAGAGCCCCCGCATCAAGATCGTGCTCGATCCGGCCAATCTCTTCGAGGTCGCGACGCTGGATGAGCAGCGGAGCATCGTGTCTTCCGCCATCGACCTTCTGGCCGATCGGATCGTCATGGCGCATGCGAAAGACCGCAATCCGGACGGTAGTTTCGCGACCGCCGGCAAGGGTGTCCTCGACTACACGCATTATCTCGGCCGTCTCAAGGCGATTGGTTTTAACGGCAGTCTCGTCACGCATGGTCTTTCGGCCTCGGAGGCGGCCGGTGTAGCGGCCTTCCTGAAGAATATCCTCAATGGTCATTCTGCGGGGGCAGGAAGATGAGACGGGTTCAACCGTTCGAAACTAGCGACGGGGTCACTCTCAATGTGGATATGGCGGGCGAGGGTGCGTCTGTCATATTCCAGCATGGCCTATGCGGAGACGCGGCGCAGACCGATGAAGTCTTTCCGCTCGACGCGGGGTTTCGCCGGGTTACGATCGAAGCGCGCGGCCACGGACACTCCCAAGCCGGCAATCTGGAGCGGTTGTCGATCGCGACCTTCTGCGATGATATCGCCGCCTATATCGAGAAGAACCTTACGCCGCCGATCATGATCGGCGGCATCTCGATGGGTGCGGCGATCGCCTTGCGTCTCGCGGTCAAGCGGCCCGATCTCGTCAAGGCTCTGATCATCGCAAGGCCGGCCTGGCTGACGGCACCCGCGCCGGAGAATATGGCGCCCAATGCCGAAGTCGGGCGGCTTATGAAAACTCTGCCACTGGGCGAGGCAAAGACCACGTTCCTGGCAGGACCGATAGGCGTGCGGCTCGCCGCCGAGGCGCCGGACAATCTGGCCTCGCTTGCCGGCTTTTTCTCGCGCACGCCTCTGGATGTGACCGCCGAAATGCTGACCAGGATTTCCAACGATGGTCCTGATGTGACCGATGATGAAGTCGGCAATCTCGCCCTTCCGACGCTGGTCATCGGCCATGATCGCGACAGCATTCATCCTCTTGGTCACGCACGCGCTCTTGCCGCGCGGATTGCCGGCGCGCGTTTCGTGCAGATCACGCCGAAAACCGAGAGCCGTCCGCAATATGTCGCCGACTTTCGGCTTGCCGTCGGCAACTTTCTGAAGGAGCTTTGAAACGATGCCTACCCCCTCCAAGACCTGGATCGACGATCTTCCGAAGGATCGGCTGATTGCCGAATTCTCCGTCTGGTCGGCCGATCTCATGCGTCTCGCCGATGATCTCGGACGTGTCGATCCTCATGTCGACATCCTCCATATCGATGTCGCCGATGGCCATTTCGCGCCGGCGATGTTGTTTTTCCCCGATCTCGTGGCCGGCGTGCGCAAAGTCTCCACGCGCCCCATCCATGTTCACTTGATGGTTGCCGATAGCATCATCCTGTCGCAGATCGAGCAGTTCGCCGATGCCGGCAGCGACCTGATCAGTCTTCATGTCGAAAACGAAAGCGTCGCGAACGAGGCTCTCGATCTTCTCGATCGCCGCGGTGTCGCAGCCGGCATGGTTCTCAAGGTCGATACCCCGGTCGAGCGGATCGAGAGATACGCTTCCCGGCTGCGTTTCGTGACGCTGCTTGGCACGGCGATCGGCGTAAAGGGCCAGGGCCTCGACGAGAAGGCCGGCGCCCGGCTTCAACAGGCAAAGCGGATCATCGCCGGCTGCGGTGCGGCCGATCGGATCGTGCTGGCGGCCGATGGCGGCATTCGCGAGCACACTGTGCCTCTCTTGCGCCAATCCGGCGCGGAAACGGTGGTTCTCGGTTCCCTGGCTTTCAATGCGCCGTCGCTCGATGAGCGAATGGCATGGATGCGCGCGCTCTAACGGGTGGTTCACATGCAGCAGGTTGCCATTGGTATAGACCTCGGCGGAACGCAGGTGCGCGCTGCCCTTGTCGACGAGCAAGGCAGGATCCTGACGCGTTTGGCCGAACCAACGGATGCGCTGGCCGGCCCCGACCGGGTGCTCGCCCAGATTTGCGGCCTCGCCGATCGGCTGCTTGCAGCATCGAAGCCTGCTTCGGTGGTGGGCGTCGGCGTATCCGCCCCGGGCCCGCTCGATACGGTCGCCGGTGTCGCAACCGATATTCCGACCCTTCCGGGCTTCGTTGATTTTCCGCTGAAGGCAGAGTTGCAGAAGCGGTTTGCGTTTCCGGTCGATCTCGAAAACGACGCCATTGCCGCGGCGATCGGCGAATGGCAGTTCGGTATTGGCAAGGGCCTTGATAACCTCGTCTATGTCACGGTCAGCACCGGGATCGGCGGCGGCGTTATCTCGGACGGTCGCGTGGTGCGCGGTCGCAAGGGCATGGCCGCCCATGTCGGCCACATGTCGGTCGTGCCGAACGGCGAGCTTTGCCCTTGCGGCAACAGGGGCTGTTTCGAGGCCTATGGATCCGGGCCGGCTTTTGCGCGGCGCGCGCAAATGCGGGCGGTGGAAAGCCGAGAGACGACGATAGGCAGCGGTGGCGGCACCATCGACAGCCGCAGCGTTTTTGCGGCGGCTAGAAATGGCGATCGTCTCGCAAATCAACTGGTCGACGAGGAAGCGGAGGTTCTCGGTCGCGGCTTCACCAGCCTGATCCACATCTTCAGTCCCGATATCATCGTCATGGGGGGAGGGCTCTCCCACGAATTCGAACGTCTGCAACCGGGCATTCAAGCCTATATCAGCCAGTGGGCAATGCCGGCATTCAAGGATGTCAAGGTGATGCTGGCGGCATTGGATCAGAACTCGGGCCTTGTCGGCGCGGCGGCTCTGGCATTCTTGGCGGGGAAGGTCGCTCCGATCGATCATCTTTAGAAGACACTCGGGTTCTGTACGCGTCGAGAGGTTGCTCCGTCAGGGCGGTGGGGCGGTACTTTCCCTGAGAATCAGTTCGACCGGCCACAATTCATGGACCTCATCCGCGGCACGTCCGGCAATAAGCTGTAGCGTTAACTCAGCACAGCGCGTGCCCGCAGCACGCATCGAGGATCGCGTTGTCGAGAGCGACGGCACCATGTTTTCGGCCGTCAGATAAGGGAAGACGTCGTCATGGGCGATGACCGAGACATCCTGTCCCACCGTCATCCCAAGCGAACGGACGGCGCGGTAAACACCAAGCGCCGTCATCGTGGAGCCCGCGACGATGGCGGTCGGCGCATTCGCTCTCTCGAGGAAGGAGCGGGCATGGCGAAAGCCGCTTTCGTCGGAAAATTTATCGCAGACCATCAGGTTGGGATCGGCAGTCAGCCCACGCTCTTGATGCGCCAGCCGAAAACCCTGCTCGCGGTGGATCGAATAGGTCTTGCCCCTGAGGCCGTTGATCATGGCGATGCGCCGGTGCCCGAGGTCGAGCAGGTGTTCGGTGGACCTGCGCACAGCATTTTCATTATCGATATCGAGCCAGGCGTGAACGTGCTCGGTCTCCGAGCGGCCGTGAACCAGGAAAGGCACGCCGAGGCTGTTCAGCATCTCGATCCGAGGGTCCCGGGGACGTGGCGAATGAATGATCACTGCATCCACCCGGCGGCTTTCGACCAGGCGTCGATAGGCCTGGATCTCGTCGTCATCATTGTGCGCGGTGATGGGCGTGATGAGAATATCCGTATCGGCCGTTTCCAGGCGCTGCGCCATTCCCGACACGAATTCCGCGAAATGAATTTCTCCTGAACGTCCCATCATAACGCCTATCGCTCCGGCTCGTCCGGTCTTTAGCCGCACGGCATTGATATCGGGGCGATAGCCAAGCCGCATTGCTTCGCTTGCAACCCTGGCGCGCGTGGCTTCGCTCACCTCTGGGTAGCCGCTGAGCGCACGGCTGACCGTCGTCGGAGAAAGCCCAAGCTGCTTTGCAAATTCACGAAGTTTCATCGGATGTCTTCTTTATCTAGGCAATCAATGGACGATGCTTTGGCGATGCGCAACGGGTAAGCGCCTAATTCAGCGGCGATTGAAATCGATTTCAATACGGCCGACTTGGGGCATCGCCTGCAGACACCAGAAATTGCCTCTTAAGCTGTATATGATGCCATGATTGATATGTTGTACAACTGTGAAGTGCTGATTTGTCGGCTTGACGCCGCCAAGGCCTTCTGCAATGTTCTGCGGGCCAAATCGATTTCAATTTCTGGGAGGAGATCATGAAACAGTTTGCCTTAGCCTTATCCGCGCTCGCCGTCGCGGTCGCCGGCCCGATCCGCGCCGCCGAAATTTCGTTCGCCGCCAACACCACCGGGAAAAGCATCGAATTTCTTCAGAAGCAGGTGGCGGTTTTCGAAAAGAACACCGGCAATCATGTCAAGCTCGTCACCATGCCATCATCGAGCAGCGAGCAGTTCTCCCAATACCGCCTGTGGCTTGCGGCCGGAAACAAGGACATTGATGTCTATCAGACCGACGTGATCTGGGCGCCGCAGCTTGCCGACCAGTTCATCGATTTGAAGGAGGCAACCAAAGACGTGGTCGGCCAGTTCTTCCCGTCGATCATCGCGTCGCAGACCGTCAATGGCCGGCTCGTGGCGCTGCCGTTGTTTACCGATGCTCCGGCGCTGTTTTACCGAAAGGACCTGCTCGACAAATACGGCAAGCAGCCGCCGAAGACCTGGGACGAGATGGCCGCCACCGCCAAAGAGGTTCAGGATAAAGAACGTCAGGCCGGACAGAAGGACCTCTGGGGCTACGTGTTCCAGGGCAATTCCTACGAAGGGCTGACCTGCAACGCGCTGGAATGGGTGAAGTCGTCGGGCGGCGGCCAGATCGTCGAGACGGACGGAGCGATCTCCATCAACAATGAGAAGGCGGCTGCAGCACTCGAGCGCGCCAAGGGCTGGATCGGCACGATCTCACCGCCAGGCGTGCTCGCCTATCAGGAAGAAGAATCGCGCGGCGTCTGGCAGACCGGCAACGCCGTCTTCATGCGCAACTGGCCCTATGCCTATTCCCTCGGCAATGGTGCCGACAGCGCCGTTAAGGGCAAGTTCGACGTGATGACGCTACCGGTCGCAGCCGCCGGCGACAAGCCGTCTTCGACGCTCGGCGGCTGGAATCTGGCGGTGTCGAAATACTCCGAAAAGCAGGAAGCGGCCATCGCGCTGGTAAAATTCCTGGCGTCGAAGGACGTTCAAAAGGCGCGTGCCGTCGAGCTGTCCAATTTGCCAACGCTGACGGACCTTTATGACGACAAGGATGTTGCCGCGGCACAGCCCTTCATGCCGAACTGGAAGCCCATCTTCCAGGACGCGGTGCCGCGCCCTTCGGCGACGGCCAAAGTCAAGTACAATGAAGTGTCCTCGAAGTTCTGGACTGCAGTCCACAATACACTGTCCGGCAGCGGCTCAGCTGCCGAGAACCTCGAGCTTCTCGAAGCCGACCTGACGACCCTCAAGGGCGACGCCTGGTGACTATCGGGACCGGCGGCTGTCAAGCCGTCGGTCCGGTCTTCGGCCTGAGTCAATGAGGAGGGGCGTTTCATGACAGAAATCGTAGTTCCACAAGCGATTGAACCAAGGGTTTCCAAGCTCAGAGCCTCTACGGAGCTGCAATCCGAACGCATTCGCTCTGCCTGGGTGTTTCTGGCGCCGACGCTGTTGATCCTGGCGATCGTCGCCGGATGGCCGCTGTTCAGAACAATCTATTTCAGCTTTACCAATGCGTCCCTCAACGACCTTGGCAACGCGCAGTTCGTCGGCTTTTCCAATTATCTGTCGTGGGTGACGCTGAAGAGCGGAAGAACCGTCTATCGCGGGCTGCTTGCCGATCCGGTCTGGTGGCATGCTGTCTGGAATACCGCCAAGTTCACCGTCCTTTCGGTCCTGATCGAGACCGTGCTCGGGCTGATCGTCGCCCTGGTGCTGAATGCCCGGTTCGTCGGACGCGGGGTCGTACGGGCCGCAATCCTCATTCCTTGGGCGATCCCAACGATCGTCTCGGCCAAGATGTGGGCTTGGATGCTCAACGACCAGTTCGGTATCTTGAATGAGATTCTGCTCGGCTTCGGCCTGATCAGCGAGAAGATCGCCTGGACCGCCAATCTGGAAACGGCAATGATCGCCGTTTTGGTCGTCGACGTATGGAAGACGACGCCTTTCATGGCGCTTCTGATCCTTGCGGGACTGCAGATGGTTCCGAGCGACATCTATGAAGCCGCCAAGATCGACGGCGTCAATCCGATCAAGGTGTTCTGGCGTCTGACGCTGCCACTGATCCGGCCGGCTATCATGGTTGCCGTGATCTTCCGGATGCTGGATGCGATGCGCATCTTCGATCTGATCTATGTCCTGACGCCCAACAATGCGCAGACGAAAACCATGTCGGTGATGGCGCGCGAGAACCTGTTCGACTTCGACAAGTTCGCCTACGGCGCCACCGCCTCAACGGTGCTTTTCCTGATCATCGCCTCCGTCACCGTCCTTTATATGTGGCTCGGCCGCGTCAAGCTCGGTGGGGAGGAACGCTGATGCTGCTTTCGATCACCAAGAATACGCTCTTCTACCTGCTCGTCACGATCATCGTCATCATTGCGGTGTTTCCGTTCTACTATGCCATCCTGACGAGCCTGAAGACCGGCACGGCGCTTTTCCAAGTCGATTACTGGCCGACCTCGATCTCTTTCGCCAACTACACTTCCGTGATGGGCCAAGGCGGGTTCGTTCGCAGTCTTGCGAACTCCGCGATGGTCGCCTGCGTCGTGGTTTCCGCATCGCTGTTGCTTTCGATCACCGCCGCATTCGCGCTAGCGCGGGTGAATTTCCGCGGGCGGGCGCTGTTGATGCTGACCATCCTTTCGGTGTCGATGTTTCCGCAGATCGCTGTTCTTGCCGGCCTCTTCGAACTCATTCGCTGGTTCGGCATCTTCAACACGCCTTTCGCGCTGATCTTCTCCTACATGATCTTCACCCTGCCGTTCACCGTCTGGGTGTTGACGACCTTCATGCGGGAATTGCCGATTGAGATCGAGGAGGCGGCGATCGTCGATGGCGCGTCGCCATGGGTCATCATCACCCAGGTGTTCATGCCGTTGATGTGGCCGGCGCTGGTGACGACGGGGCTGCTTGCTTTCATCGCCGCGTGGAACGAGTTCCTTTTTGCGCTGACATTCACATCATCGGATACGCAGCGGACCGTCCCGGTGGCCATTGCCCTGCTGTCGGGCAACAGCGAATTCGAGATCCCCTGGGGCAACATCATGGCGGCGTCGGTCATCGTCACCGTCCCGGTTGTCGTGCTTGTTTTGATATTCCAGCGCCGGATCATTTCGGGACTGACCGCCGGCGGCGTCAAAGGTTGAGGGAGTAGACATGGCAGAGATCCGACTGGAGAACATCCGCAAGAGCTTCGGTGCTTTCGAGGTGATCAAGGGCGTGACGATGGACATCCGCAGGGGTGAGTTCATGGTGTTCGTGGGGCCGTCGGGATGCGGCAAGTCCACGCTGCTCCGGCTTATCTCCGGCCTGGAGGACATTACGTCAGGAACCCTCTCCTTTGACAGCACGACGGTGAACCAGCATGCGCCATCGAAGCGAGCGATCGCCATGGTGTTCCAGTCCTACGCGCTCTATCCGCATATGACAGTCTTCGACAACATGGCTTTCGGCATGAAACTGTCCGGGCGCACCAGAGACGAATGCCGCGAGCGTGTTGAAGAGGCGGCCGGTATGCTGCAGCTCTCACCCTATTTGGATCGCTTGCCGCGCCAGCTTTCCGGCGGACAGCGTCAGCGCGTGGCAATCGGCCGGGCGATCGTCCGCGATCCCAAGGTCTTTCTTTTCGACGAGCCGCTGTCCAACCTCGATGCGGCGCTTCGCGTTGCGACCAGGCTGGAAATCGCCAAGCTTCATCGCAGCATGCACAACACGACGATGATCTATGTGACCCATGATCAGGTCGAGGCGATGACGCTCGCCGATCGGATCTGCGTGTTGAGAGACGGCGTCGTCGAGCAGATCGGTACGCCGCTGGAGCTTTACGAAAGCCCCAATTCGCTCTTCGTGGCCGGCTTCATCGGTTCGCCGAGAATGAACTTCCTGTCGGGCGAGCTGGCACAGCCCTATGACAGCCATACAATCGGCGTGCGCGCAGAGCATGTTCGCATCACGGCCGAGTCGCCGGTTTGGAGCGGCACGGTCATCCATTCGGAAATCCTCGGCTCCGATAGCTTCGTCTATATGGATATCGGGGCGGATGAGCCGCTCATCGTGCGGGAGGCCGGTGTCTCCCGTCACGAGCCAGGCCAGACGCTTGGCCTTGCACCGCTTGCCGGCCATGTCCACCGCTTCGACCACTCAGGCCGGGCGCTGGAGCGGGCATCCCTGCAGGCTGCCTGATCTTCCCAGGGTCGATGCTCTTCCCAAGGCTCGATCCGTTTAACCACCAGGAGTGAACAACGTGACCATTCGCACCATTGTCTGGGGTGAAAACATCCATGAGAACACCAATGCAATCGTCCGGGGGATCTACCCTGAGGGCATGCACACGACGATCGCCAATGCGCTGAATAGCGATCCCGGCATTTCAGCGACGACGGCGACGCTGCAGGAGCCGGAACACGGCCTCAGCGAAGCCCGGCTTGCCGAAACCGACGTGCTGACCTGGTGGGGCCACAAGGATCACGGCGCTGTCTCCGACGTCGTCGTCGAGCGCGTCGCCAAGCGCGTCTGGGAAGGCATGGGCCTGCTTGTGCTGCATTCGGGCCATTTCTCGAAAATCTTCAAGCGGCTGATGGGCACGCCCTGCGCGCTGAAATGGCGCGAGGCGGGCGAGCGTGAGCGGCTGTGGACGATCAATCCACGCCATCCGATCGCCGCCGGCATCGGCGAGCATTTCGAGCTCGAGAACGAGGAGATGTATGGCGAACAGTTCTCGGTACCGGAGCCGCTCGAAACGGTGTTCATCTCCTGGTTCCAGGGCGGCGAAGTGTTCCGCTCCGGCCTGACCTGGCGGCGCGGCGCCGGCAACATCTTCTACTTCCGCCCCGGCCACGAGACCTATCCGACCTATCACGACGCCACCATCCAGAAGGTGCTGATCAACGGCGTCAAATGGGCGTACAACCCGCAAGGGTCGTTGACTGGCATTACCGACGCCCCAAATGTGCCGGTAGAAAAGGCCCTGGAGCCGATCGTCGAACGCGGCCCGAAACTGCATCAGGCCGGCGAAGCCGGTTACCGCTGAGGAGCTGAGACACCTTATTCGCGTGGACGCCAAGGCAGGGGATTGGCCCGGAAGAAACGGGTCGATCTCTTTCTTGGCAAGAGCGTCGGGCGCTTGCGAAAAGACGACCGATTCTGCTGCCAATAATTCGACAAACAAATGAGGACAAAGATGCGCTTGATCATTCTCGGAACCGGAGGATGGGCAAATACCCATGCCATGAATTTCTCGGAAATCGCCGGCGTCAAAATTGTTGCCGCCGTCGATACGGACGAGGTCCGGCTGCGGGCTTTCGCGCTCAGGCATGCTATCCCGCTGACGTTCACATCGCTCGATGATGCCCTTGCCTGGGGGGAGTTTGACGCCGTGACCAATGTGACGCCGGATCGCGCCCACTATTCCACGACGATGAAATTACTTCGCGCCGGCAAGCATGTGCTCTGCGAGAAGCCGTTGGCGGTGAACTACCGCGAGGCCAAGGAGATGGCCGACGCCGCAGCTGCCTCCGGCAAGGTCACGATGGTAAACCTGACATATCGCAACGTGGCGCCGCTGCAAGCAGCGCGCAAGATGGTGCTGGACGGGCGTCTCGGCGCGATCCGGCACTTCGAAGCCTCCTATCTCCAAAGCTGGCTGGTCTCGAAGGCCTGGGGCGACTGGACCAAAGAGTCGCAATGGCTCTGGCGGCTGTCGACGAAACACGGCTCCAATGGTGTGCTTGGTGATGTCGGTATCCATATTCTCGACTTCGCGGTTTTTGCCGCCGGAAGCGACGTCAAGGCGGCGGCATCGCATCTTAAAGTGTTCGACAAAAGCCCTGGTAACCGGATCGGGGAATACGACCTCGATGCAAATGACAGTTTCTTGATGATGGCTGAACTCGAAAACGGCGCGGCTGGCGTCATCCATGCAACGCGATGGGCGACCGGCCATCTGAACGAATTGCGCCTGCGCCTGCACGGAGACAAGGGTGCGCTGGAGGTGGTGCATACGCCCGAGGGCTCGACGCTGAGGACCTGTGAAGGTGCCGACGCCGATAAGGCAATCTGGCGCAAGATCGAGGTCGAACCGGTCATCACCAATTTCCAGCGATTTGCAAACGCCGTGCGAAAAGGACAGCCGGACGAGCCAGGTTTCGGCCACGCTGCCAAGCTGCAATTTGTTCTCGATCACGCGGTGAAGACGGCGGGTGCTTTGACTGAGCTTTAAAGCCCTTTCAGATTGAACCATTCTGTTGGCTCTAACGGAGCGCGATGGTCGATCGGCGTCGCGTCTCGTGGAGGCTCCTCGCCAACGGAACAGCAGGGGGCGGCCGACCGCGTCAAATTCTGCGGTTCAGCTGGTCTTCGTTCACGCCGAAATGGTCGAGAATGATGCCGACGTTGCGGCGATGAGACTTGAAATAGACGTCGAAGAGATCGCCGATCAGCGGAACCGTGCCGCAGGCGGCGTCGACACCGAGATTGGCGGCCATGCGGGCGAGTTTATGGCCAGGAAGGCCAAGCCGTCTTGCCTCGTCGATGATGAAAAGACCGATCAGGGATCCGGCAACATCCCCGATGGCCGGGATGAGTCCGAGGACCGAGTCGGCGCCGATCCGGACGCCGATGATCGGCAATCGAACCGCCGTATCCATCAGACGGGCTATGCCGACAGCGCGCCGAATTCGCCCGAGTTCGGCAGAAGTGAGGTATGTCGTCTTGCCTGTGTCCATGGCCGTGAAACGCCGCAAAGCCGATAAGGTTCGGCGGCGCGCGTGATCGGATCGCGCTTATCTCTTGTCCGGAACCACGACCAGTTTGCCGACAAAATTTTTCGCCATGAAATCGCTCTGGGCGCGGTGGAATTCCGACAGCGGATAGACGCCGCCAACGAGAGGCCGGATCTTCCGGCTTTCGATATATCCGACGAGCCGGCGGAAGTCGGCGCGGCTTCCCTGGCTGGAACCATGCAACTCCAATTGTTTGAGATACATGGTCCTGAGGTCGAGCTGGACGACCGGGCCGGCGATGGCGCCGGCCGTCGTATAGCGGCCTTCCGGGCGCAGGATCTTCAAGAGGTCGTTGAACAGCGGCCCGCCGACGAGATCGGCGACGACGTCGATCGGCTGGCCACGGCTGGCGGAATGGACGGCTTCGACCAGATCGCCCTTGCCGCGAGTCACCACAGCCTCGGCACCGATCTCAAGCATCGCCGCCTCCTTGCCGGGACCGGCGACCGCGATTGGGATGGCGCCGCGGGCGCGCGCCAGCTGGATGATCGCCGAGCCGACGCCGCCCGAGGCGCCGGTGACGAGGACACGTTCGCCGGCGGCAAGCCTTGCCCGCTCCAGCATGCGCTCGCCGGTCAGATAGGCACAGCAGAAGGTGGCCAGTTCGACGTCGGTGAGATCGGTTGCAACGACATGGGCGTTCTCGGCCGGCAGGACCATATATTCGGCATAACCGCCGTCGCGGCCATGGCCCATGTAGTCGATGTCGGCAAGGCTGTCGTCGTCGCGGTTGTAGATCGAAAAATCGACCATGACACGTTCGCCGATCCGTGCCGGATCGACGCCGGCACCGACGCCGACGATATCGCCGACCGTATCGGTGCCCTGAATGCGCGGGAAGCTCAGCGTATTGCCCTGCCGGCGCCAGGTGGAAACGGCGGATGGATCGTCCTCTGTACCGTAGGCGCCCTGGCGTACCCAGACGTCGGTGTTGTTCATGCCGCAAGCGGTGACGCGGATCAGAACCTCTCCGTCGGCAGGCGTCGGAACGCGCACGTGCCTGTCATAGACGAGCTTGTCCAACCCGCCATGACCGGTGAGCAGAACGGCCGCCATCTTTTCGGGGATCATCATGCCGCGCTCTCCTCAGATCGTCTTGAAGACGGTTTCGATGGCGTCGGCCGCCGCCTTGACAACGATATCGGCCTCCTCGCGTGTCAGGCAGAGCGGCGGGGCGAAGCCGAGGATATCGCCCTGCGGCATGGCGCGGCCGATGACGCCGCGTTCGAGAAGGGCGGTGGCGACCTGCGGGCCGATCTTGCGGCCGGCGTCGAAGAACTTGCGATCATCCTTGTCTTCTACGAATTCGACTGCCGCCATCAGCCCGTCGCCGCGGACTTCGCCGACGTTGCGATGGCCGCCGACCGCTTTAGCCAGTTCCGAGCGGAAATAGGCGCCGGTCGCGCCGGCATTTTCGACGAGGCCGAGTTCATCGATCAGGTCGAGATTGGCAATGCCGGCGGCAGCACAGATCGGATGGGCGGAATAGGTCCAGCCGTGGCCGATCGCTCCCAACTGGTCGGAACCTTGCACCAGCACCTGCCACATCTTGCTCGAAACGATCGTGCCGGAAAGCGGGGCATAGGCCGAGGTCAGGCCCTTGGCGATGGTGATCAGATCCGGCTTCATGCCGTAATGATCCGAGCCGAACATCGTGCCGAGACGGCCGAAACCGGTCACGACTTCGTCGGCGACAAGCAGGATGTCGTATTTGTCGAGTACGGCCTGAATCTTTTGCCAGTAGCCTTTCGGCGGCGGCACGATGCCGCCGGTGCCGAGGATGGGTTCGCCGATGAAGGCGGCGATCGTGTCCGGTCCTTCGGTGACGATCATCTCCTCCAGCCTGTCGGCGCAATATTGCGAGAACTGCTCCTCGCCCATCGCGCGGTCGGGCCGGCGGAAATAATAGGGCGCTTCGGTATGAAGGATCGGCGCGCGCGGCAGGTCGAAGGCATTGTGGAAGAGTGCCAGGCCGGTGAGGCTGCCGGTCATGACGCCTGAGCCGTGATAACCGCGCCAGCGCGAAATGATCTTCTTCTTGTCGGGTCGGCCGAGGATATTGTTGTAATACCAGATGAGCTTAATGTTGGTCTCGTTGGCGTCCGAGCCCGACAGGCCGAAATAGACGCGGCTCATGCCCTCAGGCGCACGATCGATGATCATCTTCGAAAGCGTGATCGAGGCCTCGGTGCCGTGGCCGACATAGGCGTGGTAATAGGCGAGGTTCTTTGCCTGTTCGGCGATCGCGTCGGCGATCTCCCGGCGGCCATAGCCGACATTGACGCAATAGAGGCCGGCAAAGGCGTCGAGGCTTTTCCGCCCTGTCGTGTCGGTGATGTAGACGCCTTCGCCACCGGCGACGACGCGGGTCGGCGTCTCGCCGCGCGCATGCATGCCCATATGGGTGGAGGGATGGAAGAAGTGATCGCGGTCCCAGGCGGTGAGTTCGTTGCTTTTGTCGAGCATGTCCTGTCCTCTTTTTGAAATGGGCGGTTAGTGCATGTCGCCCGGAAGTGTGCCGCGGTTCCGGGATAACGACATGCATAAAAACAAAGAGCTTTAAGCGGCGGTGTCGATGCAGAGATATTTGAGCTCGGTGAAGGCCTCGAGCCCATGGCGAGAGCCCTCGCGGCCGAGGCCGGACTGCTTCCATCCGCCGAAGGGAATAGGGCCGCCAGTGATCTTCACGCGGTTGACCGCCACCATGCCATATTCGAGCGCGCGGCCGAGACGCATCTGGCGGGCGCCGTTTTCGGTGACGACGTAGGCGACAAGGCCGTATTCGGTATCATTGGCGCGGGCGACGACCTCTTCTTCGGTGTCGAAGGTGGCAAGTGCTGCCACAGGCCCGAAGGTCTCCTCGCGCATGATCAGCGCATTTGCCGGCACATCCGTCAAAAGCGTCGGCTCGTAGAAGAGCCGGGCGGCCTTATGGCGTTTGCCGCCGGTGACGAGGCGTGCGCCCTGCGCCAGCGCGTCGGCGACCTGCTCCTCGACCTTGATGACAGCGCGCTCATGCATCAGCGGCCCGATCTCGGCGCCGTCCTCGAGCCCGGCGCCGACCTTCAGCTCCCCGATGCGGGCGGCAAAAGCCTTGGTGAAGCCGTCGGCGATCCGCCGATGGACGAAGATGCGGTTGGCGGCAAGGCAATCCTGGCCGGATGTGGCAAACTTGGCGTCGACGGCGATCTCGACCGCCTTTTCGATATCGGCGTCGTCGAAGATGATCAGCGGTGCGTGGCCGCCGAGTTCCATCACCAGCCGCTTCATGGTCGGGGCGCATTGGGCGGCAATCAGGCGGCCGACTTCGGTGGAGCCGGTGAAGCTTATGGCCCGCAGGCGAGGATCGGCACACATGCCTCCGACGATCGTTGCGGCATGGCCGGTGACGACATTGAAGACGCCGGCGGGAATGCCGGCCCGTTCTCCGAGTTCGGCGAGGGCAAGCGCCGAAAGCGGGGTTTCCGAAGAGGGGTGGGCGACGACAGTGCAGCCGGCCGCAAGCGCGGCGGCGGCCTTTCGGGTCAGCATCGCAGAGGGGAAATTCCAGGGCGTGACGATGCCGACGACGCCGAGCGCCTCGCGCCGGACGATCATTTCCGCCCCGGGCAGGTGGCTGGTGATGCTTTCGGCATTCAGCCGTTTGCCTTCCTCGGCATACCATTCGATGAAGGAGGCGGCGTAATCGATCTCGCCGCGCGCTTCCGCAAGCGGTTTGCCCTGTTCGAGCGTCATGATCAGCGCCAGATCCTCTTTGGCCGCGAGCATCAGCTCGTGCCACTTCCGTAGGATGGTCGCGCGGTTCTGCGGCAGCATGGCGCGCCAGGCGGCAAAGGACTGCGCCGCCGCATCGATTGCGGTTGCCGTCTCGTCCATACCGAGGCTCGCAACCCAGGCAAGCGTCCCTGAGGAGGCCGGATCGGTAACTTCGAAACTTTTGCCTGTCGTGCCGACGATCCAGCGGCCGCCGACATAGGCGAGATCGCGCAGGAGATGACGGTCGGCAAGCCGCGACAGCGCATCATGATAGGCGGGGCGGGCAAAAACGGCGGTCATGTCCAATCTCCTCGTGGCGGTGACGCAAGTCTTCCACACGAGCGGGCGAGAGATTGTCCTTTGGCGAAGGCCAAAAGAGAGAAACGGTCTAAAGGATGGCCGCCTGCTAGAGAGATTGTCTAGGAGGGGCTCTGTTCCTCGTCGGATGCCGCGAAGGAAGAGACCGGAAGCACCGTTTCTTCCTTCACCGTTTTGGTGACGATATAGGTGAAGTAGCGGTCGATGCCGAGTTCGCGGTCGAGAAGCCCGTCGACCAGCCGCTGATAGGCGTCGATGTCGGCGGTGATGATTTTCAGGATGTAATCGACGCCGCCCCCGACCGACCAGCAGGCAACGATCTCCGAGATTGCGGCAACGGCGCGCTCGAAGCGCTCGAAATCAGTCTGGCGATGGTTGGCGAGGGTCACTTCCATCATCACGCTAGCGACCGGCGCGATGCGCCGCGGGGCGATGCGGGCGTGGTAGCCGGTAATGATGCCCGCCTTTTCGAGCTTGCGCAGCCGCATCCAGCACGGCGTCGGCGACAGGCCTGCCCTTTCGGCCAGTGCCAGCTTGGTGATGCGGCCGTCGCGCTGGACGGCGTCGAGAATGCGCAGGTCGATGGCGTCGAGCTTCATGGTGCTTTCTTTAGAAAGAAATCATTTCAAACGCAGCGAAAAGACAATGGAAGCGCATTTTGGCATTGTCAATTGAACTGATTTTCAGCAGTGTAAAATCATGACAAAGTGGCGCCCCGATCCCTCGCAACTCCGCCGGCCGGCTTACCTCTCGCTTGCCGAGCAGATCGCCAACGCGATCACCGACGGCAAGCTCTCCGACGGGGCGCAATTGCCGCCGCATCGCAAGCTGGCGGACGATCTGCATCTTTCCGTGCAGACGGTCAGCCGTGCCTATGACGAACTCAGCCGCCGGGGGCTGATCTCCGGCGAGATCGGCCGCGGCAGCTTCGTCCAGACCAGGCCGCGCGAGCCGGAGCCGCCTTATCTGCCGGAACGGCTGGGCGAGGTGATCGATCTGTCGATCCTGAAGCCGGTCTGCGAGCAGATCCACCTGGAAAGGCTGCGCCAGGCCTTCGGCTGGCTTGCGGAAAACCTGCCCTCCAGCTCCGCCTTGTCGTTCCGGCCGAACATGGTGTTTCCGCGCCACCGCACGGTCGCCACCGAATGGCTGGCGCGCTGCGGGCTCGACGTGTCGCCGCTGAATATTAGCGTGACGAATGGCGCGACCTCGGGCATGACGGTCGCGCTGATGAGCGTCGCGCCGCCCGGCTCGACCATTGCCACCGAAGCGGTCAGTCACCATACGCTGGTGCCGCTCTGCGGCTATCTCGGCCTGCATCTCGAGGGGCTGGCGATCGACGAGGAGGGCATGATCCCGGAGGCGCTTGATGAAGCCTGCCGCACGGGGCCGATCCGGGCAATCTTTCTGCAGCCCTCGGTGATCAACCCGATGGCGTCGCTGATGAGTGCCGAGCGTCGCCAGGCGCTTGCCGCCGTTGCCGCCAAGCATGACATCGCGATCATTGAAAACGATATTCTCGGTCCGATGGTTGAGAACCGGGCGCCGCCGATGGCCGCCTTTGCGCCGGAGCGGACGCTCTACGTCACGAGTTTCACGAAGATCACCGTTCCCGGCCTCAGGATCGGCTATCTCGTCGCACCCGACCGCTATGTCGCCGCCGTCGCCAACCGGCATCTCGTTTCCAGCTGGATGGCGACGCCTGCCATGGCCGAGATCGCCAGCCGCTGGGTCAGCGACGGCACGGCGATGGAGCTGGTCAACTGGCAACGCCGCGCCCTTGCGAGCCGCCACGCGATCGCAGCAGAGATGCTGGCCGGCCTCAGCTACCGGGCGCACCCGCAAAGCCTGCATGTCTGGCTGCCGCTCGCCGGCAACCATGCGGAAGATGGTTTCGTCTCGCAGGCGAGGCTGCGCGGCGTGGCGATCGCGCCCGGCAAATCGTTCCGCACCGCCGACCAGGGCTCGACGCCGGCCGTGCGCATTTCGCTCGGCTCGACGACCGAAAGCGAGTTGCGGACCGGGCTTGGGATCGTCGCTTCTTTGGCACAGGGAAATCCGGAAGAGCTGCTGCTGGCGATTTGATGGCGCTGCCCCTCCTTTGAGCATTCTCAGAATAATTGTCATGATATTATTTTACGAATTGACATGATTTTGATGGGCCGTCATCGTTAGGGTATTGCTTGTCTCAACAGGGAGAGACATGAATGCCTCAGCCCATCATCCGCATCGACAACATCGTCAAGAGATACGGCCCGCTGACCGTGCTCGACGGCCTGTCGATGAATGTCATGCCGGGTGAGAAGCTGGCGCTGATCGGGCCGTCTGGCTCCGGCAAGACGACGATCCTGCGCATTCTGATGACGCTGGAGACGATCAGCGGCGGCCATATCGAGGTTGACGGCGAACAACTCTACCATATGGCAGGCAGCAGCGGGCTGGTGCCGGCCGATGAACGGCACCTTCATCGCATGCGCGAAAAGATCGGCATGGTCTTCCAGCACTTCAATCTGTTTCCGCACAAATGCGTGCTCGACAATGTGACGCTGGCGCCGATGCTGACCAAGGGCATCAAACGTCCGCAGGCCGAAAAGCGGGCAATGGAGCTTCTCGATATGGTCGGCCTGGCCGACAAGGCGAAAAGCGTCCCGGCGCAGCTTTCCGGCGGACAGAAGCAGCGCGTCGCCATTGCCCGGGCGCTGGCGCTGTCGCCGAAGATCATGCTGTTCGACGAAGTGACCTCGGCGCTCGACCCGGAACTGGTCGAAGAGGTGCTGAACGTCATGCGCCGGCTGGCCTCCGAGACCGATATGACGATGCTTCTCGTCACGCATGAAATGGGCTTCGCCCATGACTTCGCCGACCGCGTGCTGTTCTTCGATCGAGGCAAGATCGTCGAGGAAGGCAAGCCGGGCGATATCTTCAGAAATCCGACGCAGGAGAGGACGCAGACCTTCCTGCGCAAGATCATAGCGGCTGGGCACCGCGTCTGACCTCAGACATTGCCCGCAAAGAACAAAACTCAAAGGAAAGCCAGAGGAGTTGGGAACCATGAAAGCAGGATATGTTTTGAGCGCCGTCAGCCTGTCGGTGCTTCTGGCCGCGGCCGCCGGCCCGGCTTCCGCCGCCGATGACAAGCTCGAGCAACTGAAGGAGCAGGGTTTTGCCCGCATCGCCATCGCCAACGAGCCGCCGTTCACAGCCGTCGGTGCCGACGGCAAGGTGTCCGGTGCCGCGCCCGATGTGGCGCGCGTAATCTTCGAAAAGCTCGGCGTCAAGGAAGTGGTCGCCTCGATTTCGGAATATGGCGCGATGATCCCCGGTCTGCAGGCCGGCCGCCACGACGCGATCACCGCCGGCCTGTTCATGAAGCCGGAGCGTTGCAATGCCGTCGCCTATTCCGAACCGATCCTCTGCGACGCCGAAGCCTTCGCTCTCAAGAAAGGCAATCCGCTGAAGCTGACGAGCTACAAGGATATCGCCGACAATCCCGATGCCAAGATCGGCGCACCGGGCGGCGGCACCGAGGAGAAGCTGGCGCTCGAGGCCGGCGTGCCGCGTGACCGCGTCATCGTCGTTCCTGATGGCCAGAGCGGCATCAAGATGCTGCAGGACGGCCGCATCGACGTCTATTCGCTGCCGGTCCTGTCGATCCACGACCTAATGGCCAAGGCGAAGGACCCCAATCTCGAAACCGTCGCCCCGGTGGTCAATGCACCGGTCTATTGCGATGGCGCCGCCTTCCGCAAGCAGGATGTCGCGCTACGCGATGCCTTCGACGTCGAGCTGAAGAAACTGAAGGAATCGGGCGAATTCGCCAGGATCATCGAGCCCTATGGCTTCTCGGCCAAGGCGGCGATGTCGACCAGCCGCGACAAGCTCTGCGCCGCAGCCAAGTAACCTGATGAGAACGGCCGGCCATGCGTCCTTCCATGGCCGGTTTGCCCTTCGCACGATCTCCAGAGAAGTGAGTTGCCGATGTCGGTATGGTCCGGCTATCTGACACTGATCCTTGAGGGCGCCCTGGTCACGCTTCAGTTGACGGTCATGGGGTCCGCACTGGCGCTGGTGATGGCCTTCCTGGCGGGGCTCGGTCGCCTGTCGCGCTTCTTTGCCGTCAGGGCTCTGGCGACCGCCTATATCGAGTTCTTCCGCGGCACCTCGATTTTCGTCCAGCTCTTCTGGGTCTATTTCGTGCTGCCTTTTGCCGGCTTGACCCTGACGCCGCTGCAGGCGGGTGTCCTGGCGCTCGGCCTGAATGTCGGCGCCTATGCGGCGGAAGTGGTGCGCGGCGCGGTCAAGGCCGTCGGGCGCGAACAGTCGGAAGCCTGTGTTGCGCTCAATCTGTCGCGCTACCAGCGCATGCGCCACGTCATCCTGCCGCAGGCGCTGCCGCTGATGCTGCCGACCTTCTGCAACAATGCGATCGAGCTTTTGAAGGGCACGGCCGTCGTGTCGCTGATCTCGCTGACGGATATGACCTTCCAGGCGCAGATGGTGCGTGCGCAGACCGGCAGTACGCTGGTGCCCTTCGCAACGATCCTCATCCTCTACTTTCTCATGGCCTTGGCGATTTCGGCGGCGATGCGCTGGCTGGAGCGGCGCATGGCCCGCAGCCTCGACGGCATAAGGAGCTGATCGGATGGAATGGGATTGGGACTTCGTGTGGCAGATCATGCCGACCCTTCTCGAAGGGTTCAAGATCACCATTCTCGCGACCATTCTCGGCGCTGCCGTCGCCATGGCCGCGGGCCTTGGCCTTGCCATTGCGCGGCGGTCGCCGGTCGCCGCCATTTCGAGAACGGTCGGCTTCGTCTCGGAATTCATCCGCGGCACGCCGCTGCTGGTGCAGCTCTACTTCATCTTCTACGTGTTGCCTGATATCGGCATCCGGCTGTCGCCGCTCACCGCCGGCGTCATCGGCATGGGCATTCACTATGCGACCTATACTGCCGAGGTCTATCGCGCCGGGATCGAGAATGTGCCGCGCGGACAGTGGGAAGCCGCCAAGGCCACCAATCTGACGACGCGCCAGGCCTGGATCCACGTCGTCCTGCCGCAGGCGATTCCGCCGATGATCCCGGCGCTCGCCAATTATTTCATCGCCATGTTCAAGGAGACGCCGCTGCTTTCGGCGATCACCGTGCTTGAACTGATGAACCAGGCAAAGAGCATCGCCAACAGCAATTACCGCTACATCGAGCCGATGACGCTGGTCGGGGTTTTCTTCCTCATCATCAGCCTGATCTCGGTCGTGGGTTTGCGCTGGCTCGAGGAACGTTACGCCAGGATGGATGATTGATATGACCGCAGTAATCGAGATCACTCCCGTCGGCCGGCTGCCGCGGCTGGACGACCGGCCGCTCGAAAAGCGCATCGGCCTGATCATCCTGGCGACCGACCACACGACGGAAGTCGATTTCCGGCGAATGGTCGCCAGCGACCGCATCGGCGTCTATGTCAGCCGCATCCGCTATGCCAATCCGGTCACACCGGAAAACCTCTTGAAGATGCAGCCGTCGCTGACGGAAGGTGCTGCGCTGATCCTGCCGGATGAGACGCTGGATGCGGTCATGTATTCCTGCACCTCCGCTTCGGTCGTCATTGGCGACCGCAATATCGAGGCGGCGATCCATGCGGCCAAGCCGGGTGCTTCAGTGGTGACGCCGACGGCGGCGGCCGTGAAGGGCCTCCGGGCGCTCGGCGCCCGCCGGATTTCGGTGCTGACGCCTTATACGATCGAAACCAGCCGGCCAATGGCGGATTATTTCGTCGATCTCGGCTTTACGATCGACTGTTTCACCTGTCTCGGCCTGAGTGATGATCGCGAGATGGCGCGGATTGCGCCGGATGACATCGCAGCCTTCGCACGCCAGGCGCTGGCGCCGCAATCCGATGCATTGTTCATCTCCTGCACGGCTCTGCGCGCCGCCGAGGTCGCCGCCCGCATCGAAGCCGAGACCGGCAAGCCCGTGGTCACCAGCAATCTCGCAACCGCCTGGGCCTGCCTGAGGCTTTGCGGCGATGACCGGGCGCGGCCCGAATTCGGGCAATTGATGACCAAGCCCTACGGGAAAGGCTGAGATCATGGCGAGCACCTTGCCCGTTTCGCTGGAGGGTATTCGCGCGGCGGCGCGGCGGATCTCCGGCCGGGTTATCGAAACACCGATGATGCAGTCGCCATCGCTTGGCGACTTCGCCGGTGTACCTGTCCATCTCAAGCTCGAACATCATCAGACGACCGGCAGCTTCAAGCTGCGTGGCGCGACCAATGCGGTACTCTCCTTGTCGCCGGCGGAACGTTCGCGCGGCGTCGTCGCCGCCTCGACCGGAAATCACGGCCGTGCGCTTGCCTATGCGGCGAAAGCTGAAGGTGCCGTCGCAACCATCTGCATGTCGCAGCTGGTGCCGGAGAACAAGATTTCGGAAATCCGCCGCCTCGGCGCCGATATCCGCATCGTCGGATTGTCGCAGGACGAGGCGCAGCTAGAGGTCGACCGGTTGGTTGGCGAGGAGGGGCTGGTGATGGTCCCGCCCTTCGACCATCCGGCTGTCGTGGCCGGGCAGGGGACGCTGGGGCTCGAGATTATCGACGCTTTGCCGGAAGCAGCCACGGTTCTGGTGCCTCTCTCCGGCGGCGGTCTTGCGGCGGGTGTTGCCGCCGCGATCAAGGGTGTCAGCCCGAAGACGAAGGTGATCGGCCTGACGATGGAACGGGGTGCGGCGATGAAGGCGAGCCTCGACGCCGGCAGGCCGGTGCAGGTCGAGGAAAGGCCGAGCCTTGCCGACTCGCTCGGCGGCGGCATCGGCCTCGACAATCGCGTATCCTTCGCCATGTGCCGCGCGCTTCTCGACGACGTCATCCTGCTGACGGAGGCGGAAATCGCCGCCGGCATGCGCCACGCCTATTCCTGCGAGCGGGAGATCGTCGAAGGCGCGGGTGCGGTCGGCATCGCCGCCCTGCTTGCGGGAAAGATCCGCTCCGGCGGTCCTGTGGTTGCGATCCTGTCCGGGCGGAATGTCGACATGGAACAGCACCGACGGGTAATCAACGGCGAGGCGGCTATGTTCGGGGAGGATGGGTCGTGAGCCGGTTGATCATTCTGACGGAAGTGGAGCTCAGGAAAATCATCGGCCTTGACCTGGATGCGGTAACCTGCGTCGAGCAGGCCTTTGCAGCGCTTGCGACCAAGGCCGTCGCCATGCCGCCGATCCTGCGACTCGACATTCCGGAACATCGCGGCGAAGTCGATGTGAAGACGGCCTATATCCCGGGGATCGAAAGCTTCGCGATCAAGATCAGCCCCGGCTTCTTCGACAATCCCAAGATTGGGCTGCCGAGCACCAACGGCATGATGGTGCTGTTGTCGAGCCGGACCGGGCTGGTACAGGCACTGCTCTTGGACAATGGTTATCTCACCGACATACGCACCGCGGCGGCCGGCGCGGTCGCGGCCAAATGTCTGTCGCGTGAAAATGCATCCATGGCCGCCGTCTTCGGGGCGGGCATGCAGGCGCGGCTGCAGCTTGAAGCCTTGACGCTGGCGCGGCCGATCCGCGAAGCCCGAATATGGGCGCGTGATGCCGCAAAAGCCGAGAGCGCCGCAGCGGAACTGACCGCAAGGCTCGGCTTTCCCGTCACCGCGATATCGGATCCAAGGCGCGCAATCTCCGGCGCCGATATCGTCGTGACCACCACACCCTCGGAAGCGCCGATCGTTCAGGCGGGTTGGCTGGAACCCGGACAGCATCTGACGGCCATGGGCTCGGATGCGGAGCACAAGAACGAGATCGATCCGGCCGTCATCGCCGACGCCGGGCTCTATGTCGCCGACAGCCTGAAGCAGACGCGGCGTCTCGGCGAGTTGCATCATGCAATCGGCGCCGGCCTAGTCGCGCCCGATGCCGTCTTCGCCGAACTCGGCCAGATCGTCGCTGGCAGGGTGCAGGGACGGACCAGCGACGGCCAGATCACCTTCGCCGACCTCACGGGAACCGGCATCCAGGACACCGCCATTGCCAACCTCGCCTTTGCCCGCGCCAATGCGACAAAGGCCGGGACCATATTCGAAAGCTGACGGAAAAGAAGGGAAGAAACATGACCCAGCCCAATCTGAAGTTTTCGCTCGGCGAATATGCCGCGCGGCTGGAAAAGACACGGCGCGCCATGGAGGCGAAGGGCGTCGACCTGCTTGTTGTCAGCGACCCGTCGAACATGGCCTGGCTGACCGGCTATGACGGCTGGTCCTTCTACGTGCACCAGGCGGTGATCGTGCCGCCGCAGGGCGAGCCGATCTGGTTTGGCCGCGGGCAGGATGCCAACGGCGCCAAGTTCACCACCTATCTGAAGCACGATAACATCGTCGGCTATCCCGATCATTACGTGCAGTCGACCGAGCGCCATCCGATGGATTACCTCTCCGGCATCCTGACGGAGCGCGGCTTCGGCAAGCTGACGATCGGCGTCGAGATGGACAATTACTGGTTCTCGGCGGCCGCCTTCGCCGCGTTGCAGAAACATCTGCCGAATGCGCGCTTCGTCGACGCGACTGCGCTGGTCAACTGGCAGCGCGCGGTCAAGAGCGAGACCGAAATCAAATATATGCGCAATGCCGCCCGCATTGTCGAAGCGATGCATTCCCGCATCTTCGACAAAATCGAAGTTGGCATGCGTAAGTGCGATCTGGTCGCGGAAATCTATGATGCCGGCACCCGTGGCGTCGATGGCATCGGCGGCGATTATCCGGCGATCGTGCCTTTGCTGCCATCCGGCGTCGAGGCATCCGCACCGCATCTGACCTGGGACGACCGGCCGTTGAAGACGGGGGAGGGCACCTTCTTCGAGATCGCCGGCTGCTACAACCGCTATCACCTGCCGCTGTCGCGCACCGTTTTCCTCGGCAAGCCGACGCAGGCTTTTCTCGATGCCGAAAAAGCAACGCTCGAAGGCATGGAGGCCGGTCTTGCCGTCGCCAAGCCCGGGAACACCTGCGAGGACATCGCCAACGCCTTCTTCGCGGTGCTGAAGAAATACGGCATCGTCAAGGATAACCGCACCGGTTACCCGATCGGTCTGTCCTATCCGCCGGACTGGGGCGAGCGCACCATGAGCCTGCGGCCGGGCGACCGGACGGAGCTGAAGCCCGGCATGACTTTCCATTTCATGACCGGCCTCTGGCTCGACGACATGGGCTTCGAGACGACCGAGAGCATCCTGATCACCGAAAGCGGCGTCGAATGCTTCGCCGATGTGCCGCGCAGGCTGATGGTCAAGGATTGAGGCTGTCATGACAGAGATTGGCTTGCGGCCGTCGCCGATCAGCGCGACGGTGGATTTCACCGCCGAAGGCGTCCAGCACGGGTTCCTGAGGCTGCCTTACAGCCGCGACGATTCCGCCTGGGGTTCCGTGATGATCCCGATAACGGTCGTCAGGAACGGCAAAGGGCCGACGGCGCTGCTGACCGGCGGCAATCACGGCGACGAGTATGAGGGACCGATCGCGCTTTTCGACCTTGCCCGCTCGCTGAAGGCCGAGGCGGTGCGCGGTGCCGTCATTATCGTGCCGGCGATGAATTATCCGGCGTTCCTTGCGGGAACCCGGACTTCGCCGATCGACAGGGGCAACATGAACCGCAGCTTTCCGGGCCGTCCGGACGGCACGGTGACGCAGAAGATCGCCGACTATTTCCAGCGTGTGCTCCTGCCGATGGCCGATCTGGTTCTCGATTTTCATTCCGGCGGCAAGACGCTCGATTTTCTCCCGTTCTGTGCGGCCCATATCCTACCGAACAAACAGCAAGAGGTGCAGGCGTTCGAATATGTGACGGCCTTTGCCGCGCCCTATTCGATGAAGATGCTGGAGATCGATGCGGTCGGCATGTACGACACCGCCGCCGAGGAGATGGGCAAGGTCTTCATCACCACGGAACTCGGCGGCGGCGGGACGGCTACGGCCAAGAGTGCGGCGATTGCCAAGCGCGGCACCATGAACGTGCTGCGCCACGCCGGGATCGTTGCGGGCGCCGCCGATATCGGTCCGACGGCCTGGCTCGACATGCCGGACGGCCGGTGTTTTTCCTTCGCTGAGGAGGGCGGGTTGATCGAGCCCGTCATCGATCTCGGTGAAGCCGTCGGTAAGGATGCTGTCATCGCTCGCATCTATCCGACAGGGCGGACCGGAGTGGCCCCCCACGAGGTCCGCGCCGGCATGGATGGCATCCTCTGCGCCCGGCATTTTCCCGGACTGGTCAAATCAGGCGATTGCGTCGCCGTGGTCGCGATCGTCACCGGCTGAAGAGGCCGGCAATCAAGCCGCTTGACGCGGCCTTGACATGCTCGCTGCCGCGTCGATCTGAAAGCGCCTGACGACGCCTTCCAATGTCTGCGTTTGGGTGCCGAGCGCGCGGCAGGCCGAAGCGGTTTCGACGGCCATCGTCGCGTTGTGTTGCGTCACTTGGTCGAGAGCATTGACGGAGGCATTGATCTCGCGGATCGCCACCGCCTGCTCGGAGGATACGGACACGATCCGGGCGATGAGCGCGGCAACCTGCTCGACCTGTCCTTCGATTTCCTGAAGTGCCTTGCCGGTGCGGTTGACAAGCTCCACCCCGTTGGAAACCTGCGAGGACGATGTGGAAATCAGAGCCCTGATCTCCTTGGCGGCGTTGGCCGAGCGCATGGCAAGTTCCCGCACCTCCTGCGCCACGACGGCAAAACCCTTGCCGGCTTCGCCTGCGCGAGCCGCCTCAACCCCCGCATTCAGCGCCAGGAGATTGGTCTGGAAGGCGATTTCATCGATGACGTTGACGATGTCGCCGATCTGCGAGGACGAGCCCTCGATCCGTTCCATGGCGGCGATCGCTTCGCGGACGACGGCCGCCGAATGTTCGGCGCTGTTGCGGGTCTCGGCCATCATGCCGGTCGCCTTGCCGGCATGATCGGAGGCGTCTTTCGCCTTGGCGTTCATCTCACCGAGCGCGGCGGTGGCCTCTTCGAGCATCGCGGCTTGCTGTTCCGTGCGCGATGCGAGGCTCTCGGTTGCACCGGTAATGTCGGCCGAGGCGCTATCCACTTGTTTGGAGGTCTGGGCGATCTCGGCCATCGAGGCACAAAGCGCATCCATGCTGTCGTTGAACTTGGCGCGCAAAGTCTCGTAAGTGGCGGCAAAGGGTGTGGCGATCCGGCAATCGAGATTGCCGTGCGATAGCTGGTCCAAGCCGTGGGTCAGTTGAGCGATCACCGTTTCGCGGACCTGCTCTTCGGCGGACTTTTCGGCCATCTGGCTGCGTTCGCGTTCAAATTCCGCATCGCGAAGCGCCGTCTCGCGCTTTTGCGCGTCCTGCCGCTCGAGCGCGTTGCGGCGGAAAACCGCCACGGCCTTCGACATGGCGCCGATCTCGTCGGAACGGCTGGCATAGGGAACCTCGGTCGAAAAATCGCCGTCAGCGAGGTTGCCCATATAGGCTTTCATGCCGTCGAGCGGCACGATGGCCCGGCGGCGCAGGAGATAGAGCCCGACCAGCAGCAAAGCGAAGGATCCGAAGCCAGCGCCACCAGCATAGATCGTCCAGGTGATGATTTCCGAGGCGGCATTGCGCTCCTCGCCCTTCAGGAAGGCATCGGAATTGGCGACAAGTTTTTCGACAGCGTCCTGGTGCGAATGGAAGGCGACGCGTAATTGCTCGATCGCACCATGCGCCTTGTCCTCGTCTTTGGCGGTCAGCGCCGGAATGATCTCGCGGTTCATCACGTCCCAGAATTTGTCGCCTTTGGCGATGACATCGTTTTCAAGCTCGTCCTTCAACGCCTGCGGTAGCTGGGTGGTTTTCCAATAGGCGCGGCGGTCGTCGTAAGCGGCCTTGAGATTGGCGATCTTGGCAAGATTGGTGTCGGTGAGCTCGGGAAACTTGCTGGCCTCGAAGGACAACATGTAGGATTCGACCACAAACAGCGGCGGCGGCAGAATATCGGCGATCAAATCCTTGCCGTAGACGACCTGCTCGTAAACCGGGCCGTTGACCTTCAGCCGTTCGAGGGCCGATTGCTGTAACCCGATCGACATGAAAAGACCTGCTGAAACGGCGACACCAAATGCCACCAGGCTACGGGCAATAGTAAAAGCCAAAGGACCGTCTCCAAATAATTTTTGGCTTCTCGCTCGCGAGATGCCTGATCTACGTACCCCATTATTTCGCGCGAACGCTGAAATATGGTTAATTCTTCTGGAGATTAGAAGTTGACTGGCCTGTATGGGACAGTAACAGGCGTCCAAAATTGGGGGGATCAGAGACTACGGCTATTTTGGCAGCAACAGCTTCGTCCCGCTGACGGGAATAATGAGCGTTATGTTCATCGAAGAGGAGATCAATATGACTGAACTTCGGCTGCCGTACGAAGTGTAAAGGCACGTGATCTTGCACGGCTTGCCCGCCGCGAAAATCGCTCGGTCGCCGAGATTGTCGAGTGGGCTCTTGAACATTGTGGGATATGTCAGGCCGAGCGTACCAGGCGGTGAAGGTAGTTAGGCCAATCGCATCAGCGTATTATTGAGGTCGCCGATCTTGCGCAGCAGCTCGACCAATCTATCCGTATCGTCCTGGCTGAGCCGGCCCGTTTCGCCGCTGTTCTTCCAAAGATTTTGGAATTCCTGGCTCATCTCACGCGCGCTCTGCATGATTTCGATGATTTGCGTGCGGTTTTCCCAGGTCGCGACGACGGTCGGCTCGTCCATCTCGATCGAAATATCCGGTTCGCGTTCCAGCAAAAGCAATTTCTGATTCCTCTTGTGCAATGACGATCTCGTTCGGACGGCGCCATCGAGCGGTGGGCCATCGCCGCACGCGTGCACGCGGTTTGTCTTAATAAGAATTTTGAAATCAAGCGATTGGCTAGCGGGCGTGGGGCGAACCCGTTAGCCAATCGGCAAACCCGTCCTGGAATCACCCAATGCGGATTCGCAAGGGCAATAAAATGGGAAAATTTCCCATATGTCAATATGGGTGACTGCGTTTTCAGTGCGGACCCGGATCCGGGGGCGGCGACCCCGGAGGTGGGCCGCCAGGGCTGGGTGGCGGGCCTTGCCTGTCCGGAGCGGGAAAATCTCCGCCGGCCCCGCCTCTGCCGAAAGGCGCGTGATCGGGCCGCGGCCCATCCCCAGGGCCGTGTGGCGGGCGGGAACCAAAGCTATCGGGACCCATTCCGGGAAAGCCGGTCATTCTGCTTGAATCGCGGACGCCGATATCGACGAAGCCATGACCATCGGGAGAGAGCCGCATCGAGCTGGACTGTGACCCCCCGGGTCCGGAACCCGCCTCGCCTCTGTCCGTTGGCCGGAAGGTCTCGATATTGACGATGCCGCGTTTGAGGCCCGGCACCACGGGTTCGGTCTGAACGCGCGTAATCACCAATCGGTCGGCGACCGCCTTGAGACGCACGAGCGTTTGTTTGCCGGCGAGGTAGCCATGCGTGCTTCCAAGCGACAGGCCGCCGATCAGGACGCGGTTGCCGCTCTTGACGGGAACGCCGCGGACATGGGCGCCGTCGGACACGGAGCGGGGCTCGATACGCCGGGCAATGATCGTGCCGTCTGGTTTGCGGATGCCGAACACGGCGACCCGTTTGCCTTTCCGCAAGCCCTTCGTCGCTAAACCCGATGTGTCGACGGTTTGCGAAAGTATCCTTATCCCGGTCTTATCGATCCGGTCGATACGGCCCTGAACCTCGCTAACGATCGTAATGCGGGCCGCGCGCTTTCCGGTCAGCAGCACCCGGGCGACATGGCCGACTTTCATCGCGCTCGCGGGTACGCGTCGCCCGTCGATCTCGACCGGCGTCGTCGCGCTGAACGGTATGTGAATATTGTTGACGATGATGCTGCCGAAACCCTGGATGGTCCCGACAATACCGGTTCCGCCGATCCCGTGATCTTCGTTCTCGCCGCCTCCCTGGATGGCAAGACCGGAACCGCCGATTCCGTGATCGCTGGTGCCTGTCGGCTGCGCGGCGGCAAGTTCCGGCCGCAGGACCTGAAGCGCGATGCCGCCCAGCAGAAACTGTCTTCTCGAGATCGCCGACGGGCTCATTCGTCGATCTCCTGATTGGAGGCGGTTTCTGCCGCAGGATCCGTTTCGCGTTCCTCGGTCATAATATAGAGCCCCGCGATCCAGCGGCTGCTGCCGCCGGGATCGTCCTTGATCGCCTGATGGGCGATCTTGTTGAGCTTCAGGAGCAGCGTCATGCTTTCCTGGCGCGCAAGCTCGTCGAGCCAGGCCGCCAGCGCGGGCGACATGCCGTCATAGTGAACGGCGCGTTCGAAATAGGGAGGAGGCTCGTTCATCAAGTTCATGACCGACGCCTGCACATGATCACGAAGGTTGCGGGTGAAATAATGCCGGCGAGCGTCGTCCCCGGCATTCGGGACGATCGATGAGAGGTCGAGCTGGACCCGGCCGTCCTCATCAAGAACGACGATACCTCGGTCCAGCCATTCGTCCAGGATGGAGCGCGGGTGGACGTCTTTGGTGATGTCGCTCACCAGGCTCTCGAATGACGGACTGCCGTCGCTTGATGTTCGGGGCAGGGCGCCCGGCCTGTCCTCGGCGTCGCAATAGAGCGGGTCGGCAAGCCAGCGCGCAAGGATGCGGCTCGTCTGTGAAACGCCGACGGTGAGGAATGAGGGGTCGAGCGCCAGTCCGCGTAGCCGGTTGACGTCCTTGCGGTGGATGCCTGTCAGGAGCGAGATGCGGCTATCCGTCTGCTGCTTGTTCGGCAGCGCGAATTCCTTCTCCGCCACTTCGATGTAAAGGCGGCGAAGCACAGTGGTAAAGGCGGTGAAGTTAAAACCGGAAGCGAGAGCGAGTTTGACCAGCGGGCGCAGGACGCGGATCAGCATGGCCTGCGAGGTCTCTTCGGAGAATGGCAGCTTCGCGCGCGGCTTTGACATCGACAACACACTTGGTCCCTGAAAGACCGTTGCCGAAAGGCCTTCGGAAGCAGCCTCGGTCTCCTTTAAGGCAAGGTCCACCCTGCCGCAACGCACAGGCGACATGCAAGCCCAGCCTATGCCATGCCCCCTGGCGACGCGGGCCGGATTACAACACCTTCCGGAGGGTATTTTACATAGTCTATCAATGCCTTGTGTTTTCCGACTCGGGGGAAAGCAAGGCGCCCTGACGCCAGTCGATCAATCGGTCGATCCGAGCAATCTTGTGGAAAACCTCGAAGACGTCGAATGACGAGCCTTTCTCGATATACGACGCCAGGAGCTCGCAAAGCTCGAATATTTCAGGCGGCGTGCCCGTCATCTCGACGCCGTCATCGGTGAAAATCCCCGATCGCGGCCAGGCCTGGGCCTGTTGTTCGTCGAGTTTGTTTCCGACGAAAGGGATCGTGTTGATGATGCCGGAGGCAAGCGCGAAGGCCGCCTCCGCCACGATTTCGGAGCATCTCGCGTTAGGCTCTCTGGTTAAGGCCGGCATTTGCAACCGTTTGAATTCCCGCATGTTCAATCCGTCAGAGATAGTTGACCAGGCTCAGGCCCTGGAGTTTCGAGACGAGCGTGTAGGCCGTTTCCAGCTGCGTCTGCAGCTGGTTGACGAGCGTCGACGCCTCGTAGGCATCCACGCCCTGGAGATCGACGAGCTTTCCCTGGAGCAGGCTTGACTGGGCATCGAGGGCGTCATTTGCCTTTTCGAGCCGCTCCTGCGAGAGGCCGAGCTGGCTTTGCTGTGTGACGATGCCCGATGTCGCCTGCGCCGCATAACCGATCGACTTCGTCGCGATGGTGCTCTGCGCATCGGAGCTCAGATCCTGGCCGAAGAGGGCGGAGACGACGACGGAGGCAAGCGCCAGATAGCGCATGCCTTCGGAATTGGCGTTGGTGGACGAGGTGATGGTTTCCGAGCCGCTGATACGGCTCGTCATGTCGGTGCTGGAGGCAGTCGACCAACCTGTGGAAGCGTCCGTCCAGCCGCTTTCGGAAAACATCGGCTCGACCGTGTCGATGATGAATGTGCCGATTTCCTCTCCGGTCAGCTCGTTGACGTCTTTTCCAAGACCGGTTGCATAGTCGCCGAGCGCCGTGACGATCGCATCCGAAACCGTGGAGGACTGATCGGTCAGCGGCTGGCTGTCGAGGTTGGTTCCGCCAAACAGGAACTCGCCGTTGACTGAGGTATTTGCCGTCGAGATCAGCTGCGAAATCGTGGAGCCTGCGGTCTGCAGGGCAACGGCGATGCTGGTGGTATCCTGGCTCGCCTGGAGCGCGGTCAGGTTCGAGACCAGGCTGTCGCCGGCATCCTTGAGGCTGGAAAGGGCGGTCTGCGATGCGTCCATGCGCAGTTCGACGACGGCGTTGCTCGTCTGGAATGAGGCGGCCTGGTCGATAGCACTGGTGAGGTTGATCGTTCTTGCGGTGCCGGCGCCAAGCGATACGCCGATATCGGCGTAGGTTCCGGTCGTCGCTTCCGTCGAGGCCTGCTGCAGCTTGCTCTGGGACTGGCTGATGGTCAGCCGCAGGACGTTCTGCATCGCAGATGATGAGACAAAAGAGGCTTTCATAACTAGCTCGCTATGTCGAGGAGCGACTTGAACATCTCGTCGATGACGTTCAGGATCTTCGTCGCCGCCTTGTAGGATTGTTCGATATCGAGAAGGAGCGTCAGCTCCTCGTCGAGGTTGACGCCGGCTTCGTTGGAATAGGCCTCGTCGGAGCGCGACAGCGCGGCAGTCGTGTTTTCGGAGGCCGACGTCGCATCGCTGCGATATTGTTCCAACCAGCCGATGGAGGAGCTGGCGTAATCCATCAGGCTTTGCGTGGTGGAAAGACCGGCGTCCGAGGAGAACGAGCGCTGTTCCGTCAACGCCGTATAAAGGGCGTCGAGATTGTCCGAGAAACCGCTGTCTCCCGAGCTGTTGAGATCGGTGATGCCGCTGATCGTTCCGTCGCGCAGCTTCGTGGCATCACCGCCCTCGCTGGTAACGACGGCAAGATTGACCGAGATCGACGACGCGATGCCGGTGATATCGTCGGAATCCGACGGTGTTCCCCCTGATGTCCCCGACGCGGTGGTCCAGACGAAAAGTCCGGGCGCGCTGGTGCTGCCGTCGGTTTCCGAGAAGGCCTGAACGAGCGACTTGGCGATCTCGTCGAGTTGGGCCTGGAATGTCGGTGCGATGTCGTCGCGAAGCTGCAGCAGCGCCTGCAGGCTGCCCGAGGCGCTGGTCGTCGATCCCTCGCCGGCGTCGAGCGCAACGCCGTCGATATAGACCGAATTGCCCTCCGTTCCGGCCACATAGGTTGTCGTCGGCACGTATGTGACGGTGCGCGGTACGCTCTCGAACAGCACGGTGCCGTCGGAGGTGTAGAGCGCCATGTCGTTGTTGTCGCGCACGGCCGTGGTGACGCCGACGATCGAGGAGATCTGCTTCAACAGCTTTTCTCGTTCGTCGAGCGCCGAGGAGGTATCGGCGCCGGTCGCCGTCGCCAGCTTGACGGCATTGTTGGCCGTCTCGAACTGCGACAACAGCGTATTCAGCGAGGAGACCTGCGTGGCGATCTCCGCATCGGCATCGGCTCGGATCGACTGGACGCCGTCGCTTGCGGTATTCAGCGAATTGGCAAGATCCTGCGCGGCGGTGACGGCCGATTGCGCCGCGGTCGTGCTGCTCGGCGATGTGGCGAAGGTCTGCAGCGCCTGCTGAAATGCCGAGAGGTATGTGCTCGGCGAGGTCTCGTAGTCGTTGCCGCCCATCAGCGACTTCAAGCTTTCGAGGCCGGTCACCAGCGTCTGCTGGGCGCTGTCCTTGGAGTTCGATTGCAGATATTGCGCCAGCAGCGCAGTTTCCTGCGCTCGGCTGATGCTGACGACCTGGGCGCCGGAGAGAGACGTCGTGATCGACGCCTCCCGTCTCACATAGTCGGAATTTCCGACATTGGCGATGTTGGTCGAGACGACGCTGCTCTGCTGGCCCGTATTGTTGAAAATACTTTGGACGCTGTTCAAGGCGGAGGTGAGCGACATTCAGCTGCTCCCTCTATCGCTTCAGGTTGACGAGGACATCCATGATATCGGAGCCGGTTTGAAACACCTTCGAATTGGCGGTATAGCTGCGCTGTGCCTCGATCATCTCCGTCAGTTCGCCAGCGAGATCGACGTTCGAGCTCTCGAGGGCGCCGGACTGGATGGAGCCGAGCCCGTTTGTCTGCGGAAAGCCGGTGACGGTAACGCCCGACTGGCCGTTGGCGCTGTAGACGTTGCCGCTGAGCAGCGTCAGATTGTCGGGGCTGGCGACCGTCGCAAGCGGGATTTGATAGAGAGCCTTGGTCGCCCCGTTCGCATAGGAAACCGACACCACCCCGTCCGTGCCGATGGATACCGAACTCACCGCACTTGCGGCCTGACCGTCGGCCGAGCCCGTCGCCGAGAAGTCGGAGGCGAGCTGGGTAAAGTCCGAATAATCCATGGTGATCGTCTGTGCGGTGACCGGATCGACGATATTGGTATCGGTCGCAGAGGTCAGCTGACCGTCGGCGTCGAAGGAGAGTGTCGCAACGCTGACGGCGTCGGAGGAGTAAGGGAAGGACGTCGTGCCGCCGGTGGTGGCATCGGCATTGCGGTAAATTGCTACCTCCCAGGTACTTCCGGTGACCGCGCCGGCGGAATCCGTCGTGACACCCGTCTTGGTGAAATAGTAGTCGTACTGGACGGTGCCGCCGAGGCTGTCATAGGCAACCAGCGACATCTTCTGCGTATCGTCGGTGACATCGGACGTGTTGGCGCTCGGCAGCGTTGTCGTGTCGGTGACGACGGTTGCCTCGGAATTCAGGTTGCCGCTGAAATAGGCGCTGGTCGAAGCAACCGCGCTCAATCCCGATTGGGATACGTTGACCGGCACCAGCCCATCGAAGCCGTTGACAACAACCGCAGGCACACCTGAATCATAGGAATATCCCATGAGGGTAAATCCGGCGCCGTTGACCAGGTTGCCGTCGCTGTCGACGGAGAAGTCGCCGGCCCGGGTGAGGACCGGCGTGCCGTCGGCGCTTTGCACGATGAAGAAGCCATCTCCTGATATCGCCAGGTCATAATCCGAGGTCGTATAGGAAATGTCGCCCTGTTGAGAAATCGCCTGGCGCACGGATGTCTGGACGCCGCCGGAATTGTAATTGCCTGAGGACGACGGCAGCACCAGCGACGAGAAGGATGTGGAGACGGCTTTGTAGCCGACCGTGTTTGCGTTGGCGATATTGTCGGAAACCGTGCTCAGCCGGTTTGCCTGGGCGCTCATGCCGGAGACGGCGGTTTTCATGCTTCCAAAAATGCTCATGGCTCAATCCTTTAAGGTTTGGGAACATGCCATGTGACGAGAGGCCTCCAGGCCCGAATAACGGGCGCACGACATCGCTGGCGCCGGGCAAAGCCCACACCGGTGGATGATCTGATTGTCTGGATTGACCCCGTAATGGCGATAGGCGCTGCGGCTCATCCGCGCGCTGGTGCGGTGCGCCTGTCACGGTGCACCATGTGAATACTTCGATAGTTCAGCGGCCCGGCTGAAAGCTCTGCCGGCTCGATTGCCGGGCCGCTGTCAGACCGCCGCATTGCAGCTTCTCCAGCGACTGCGAAGCGAGGCTCCTTGTTGGCTGTCAGCTCGTGGTGCTTGCGGACAATGAACCGCTGCCCGATGTGTCGAGAAGATCGAATAGCTGGCTCGCCTGGCTTTCGGTGACGTCGTCCGGCCTGCCAGCCATGAACTCGTCCAATGATACGAGCCCGTCTCCATCGGTATCGAGATCGGACAGCAGGGATGCGGTCTGCTCATCCTCGGCGGGCGGCGGCGGTGGCGGTCCCTCGGGGCGTTGCGACGACTGAGCGGACATCGCCTCGGTCAATGCATCGACCGACAGCGAGCCGGCGCTTTCGCTGTCGAAGCTGTCGAACAGCGTGCCTGCCTGATCCTCGCTCACGTCGGACGGCCGGCCTGCGACGAATTCCGCCTTGCTCACCAGCCCGTCTCCATCGGTATCGAGATCGGAGAGCAGCGATGAAAGCTCGTCATCGCCTTCGGGCGGCGGCGGTGGCCCGCCGGCTCGCCCCGATCTCTGGGCGGACATGGCCTCGGTGAGCGCATCGACCGACAGCGAGCCGGAATCTTCGCTGTCGAAGCTGTCGAACAGCGTGCCCGCCTGATCCTCGGTCACGTCGGATGGCCTGGCTGCGACGAACTCGGCCTTGCTCACATAGCCGTCGCCATCGGTGTCGAGCTGCGCAACATCCATGCCTTCGTCGCCGTCCTGCTCCCCGCTGGAGCCGGACTGTCCGCTAAGGCCGTTCATCGTCAGCGACATCAGCTGGGACATGAGTTTTTCGACGCTGTTGGTCGAGTCTTCGCCGAGCTGCTGGCTTGTGGTTGATTTTTTTGCCGAAACCGTATTACAGGATAGGAGGTCCTGGGATGCGGATGTCGAGTTCTTGCTATAGGAATAGGAAGAAATCGATGTTGCGGCAGAAATGGTCGTCATAAGCGCTCCATCGCTAGAGAGGGTGGGGATGCAACGCATTACAGAACTGATTAGTTCTCTAAATCGAAATTACTAATGCCACAACCGAAAAACTCATCCCTCAGAAATCGCAGTCCGCTTTTCCGGGCCGTCGGCGTGCGCTTCGGTAAAGCGGTTTAGATCGTCATGGATGGTGTTGACGAGCCCGCAGATGAGCCGCGCAAGCGAGGCCGGCCGAAAGTCTCCAGCGATGAGGACAAGCGGACGCATATCGTCGAAATCGCCCGCCGTGTTTTTGTAAAATACGGCTATGCCGGAAGCACCACCGCGGTGGTGGCCACCGAGGCAGGTGTCTCGAAACAGACGCTCTACAAGCTGTTTCAGAGCAAGGAAGAGCTGTTTGCCGCCGTGGTGGGCGCCCATCGGCGCCTGATGCTCGACCTGCCGAGGCCCGCGGAAGACCTTCCGATCGCCGAAAGCCTCGAACATATCTTCATGATCGACATGGATGAGGAGAAGGATGCGGACCGCGCCGGTTTTCTGCAGCTCGTCTTTCGCGAAGCGGCGCAGTTTCCAGAGCTTATCGACATTCTGCAGCACGAAGGCATGCTTGCTAGCCGTCAACACCTCGCCGACTGGTTGAGCGATCGTCGGGCGGAAGGCAGATTGACCCTTGATGATCCGGCGAGCGGAGCCCGGATGCTGATGGACATGATCTTCGGCGGTATGGGCCCGCCGGAAGGGCGCGCCCAAGCCTGGCCCGACCGGGCCGGACTGCTCGCCCATCTTCGCCGCTGCATCGCAATCTTCGCCGCCGGCGTCGGGGCTTCGTAGACCCGAAAGGCGATGCTTCGACTTTTGTCTTTCAATTCCCTATTGAATTAATTATAGAACTATATAGTTCTCTTAAATTGATTCGGCCACATGGATGTGGCTGCGCATCGCCATGACCGGCGACGACATCCCAGCAGGATCGAAATTTCACCGCGGCTGCCGGCAGGCTTTCGCGCGCGCTGCCGCGCCCATGAAAAGGGACAAGCATTGGTTTCCACCTATGTAAGCTATCTCGCAGTCGCGCGTAATCTCAACGCCAGCCTCTCGAGCGTGGCGTCCCAGGGCACGGTTGCCCGCGACAGCGCCTATTACAAGGAAAACATCGGCAAGGTCACGACGGTCGACGAGTTCATGGGCGATTACAAGCTCTACTCCTATGCCATGAAGGCCTACGGGCTCGACGACATGACCTATGCCAAGGCCTTCATGAAGAAGGTGCTGGAAAGCGATCTCAGCGATTCATCGAGCTTCGCCAACAGTTTGAGCGACGGCCGCTATGCCGAGTTCGCCGCCGCCTTCAAATTCGGCGGAGAGACGAAGACGGCGCAATCTGATGTGCAACGGGACACTCTGCTCGATGCTTATGAGGAGTCCTTCGACACCGAGGCGGAAGACATTGCCGACGAGACGGATTATTTCGAAGAGAATATCTCGTCGATCACGTCGGTCGATGATTTCCTCTCGAGTTCGAGACTGAAGAATTATGCGCTGACCGCTTTCGGTCTCAGCACCGATTACACCTCCAGCAGTTTCCTGAAGCAGGTTTTGACGAGCGACCTCGACGATTCCGACAGCTTCGTCAATCAGCTCGGCGACGACGTCTATGTCAGCCTGGCGAAGGCCTTCAACTTCAACGAGGACGGCTCGACCGACGGCGACGTGATGTCGGAAGATCAGATCTCGCTGGTGACGAGCGGTTATGCGGTGGCTTCCTCGACCATTGCCTCTTCGGACACCGGAGAGGCTTATGACACTTATTTCGCGGCGGAAATTGGAAACATCACCTCCGTCGATCAGTTGATGAGCGACGACAAGCTGGTCGGCTATCTCAGGATCGCCTACGGGCTGACCGACGACGAATCCGACACTTTCATTTCCGCGGCGCTTAAAAGCGCCGATATTGCCGACGCGATCGGCCTGTCGGATCTGCACGACGCCTTCAATTTCGATGAGGACGGCGCGCTTGCCGATGGCGACACCGCCCAGACGTCGGAACAGACCACCACGACCACGGCAGCCTTCGATGAAAATTATCAGGTGCTGATCGCCAATACCGACACGGAAGATGCCGTCGACAACTACACGACGCGCATCGCCAGCGTCACCTCGATCGATGATTTCCTCGTGTCAAATGCCGATGATGACGATGACGACAATGACGATCTCCCGGAAATGTGGGAAATGACGTTGCGCGCCTTCGACATCGATCCGGACAGCGTTTCGAGAAGCCAGGTGCGGAAAATTCTCGAAAGCGATCCCACGGATTCCAAAAGCTATGTCAACAGCCTAGACGACGACCGGTTCGTCGCCTTTCGCAAAGCATTCAACTTCGACAGCGATGGCGACGTCACCGTTCCCTTGCAGGCCATGTCGGAATCCGTCGTCGACGACTATGCCGCCTATTATAAACAGAACAAGATCCGCTACCTCGACGGGGACGAACTGACCGAGGCGACCGACGCGGCGGATGACGAGATCAGCTATTTCCGTGAGCAGATGGCGACGATCACGACGGCGAGCGAATTTCTGGCCGATGATCGCCTGGTTAGTTTTGCGCTCGAGGCAAAGGGGCTCGACCCGGACGATGTCACGTCGGACCAATTGGAGAAGATGTTTTCTTCCGATCTCGACGACGAAGACAGTTACGTCAACAAGCTGGACGACAGTCGCTTCGCCGAGCTCGTCGGCTCGTTCAATTTCGATCAGGACGGCAATATTTCCGCCGATCCCACAGGGACGGTGCAACAGCGCGGCGACGTGCTGGAAACGATCGACTCCTATGTCAGGCTGACGCTCGAAGACGACCAGGGTGACAGCAACACCGGCGTGCGCCTGGCGCTCTATTTCCAGCGCAAGGCGCCGGAGATATCGAGCGCCTATGGCATTCTGGGCGACAGCGCGCTCTTCGAGTTTTTTACCACGACCTTCAACCTGTCCAGTTATATCTCGAATATGGACGTCGACAAGCAAGCCGAGATGGTCGACAACTTCATCGACATCAAGGATCTGGCAGATCCTGACAAAGTCGACGATTTGATCAAACGCTTCACCGCCATGTATGATGTCGCCAACGGCACGGGTACCACGTCGACAGCACTTTCGATCCTGAACGGCTCAGCAACGATCAGCGCAGACACGCTGCTTGCGATGGCGCAATTGAAAACCGGCTGAGTGATTTTGGCCTCGCTCATGATGAGCGCAACATCCATTTCAGAACGAAAGCAGACCGCTAAACCTTATATTAATCATTAAATCCCCATTAATAGGAATAGGCAAATATTCGTGACGTGTCCGAATTGACTGCGATGAAATCTGTGGGGGATTTGTGAGTGAGCATTCTTGATCGTGGTGCAAATGCTATCGCTGCTCTCGCTGCTCTATCCAACTCGCAAGCCATGATCGAGTTCGACATGTCGGGCATGATCCTCACCGCGAACGAAAATTTCTGCAGGGCGCTCGGCTACGAATTGCGGGAGATCGCTGGACAACATCACCGCATGTTCGTCGAACCCGCCTATGCATCCTCGGCGGAATACAAGGCCTTCTGGACGAAGCTGTCAGCCGGGAAATTCGAGCAGCAGCAATATAAGCGGCTCGGAAAAGGTGGCCGCGAGGTCTGGATCGAAGCATCCTACAATCCCGTGTTCCGGCGCGGGAGACCGGTCAAGGTCATCAAGATCGCAACCGATATCACCGCGCAGAAGCTGAAATCCGCCGAGGATGCGGGTAAGATCGACGCCTTGTCGCGGGCTCAGGCGATCATCGAATTCACGCCGGGCGGCGAAGTGCTTGGTGCCAACGACAATTTCCTTGCCGCCCTCGGCTATTCGCTTGCCGAAATCCAGGGCAAACATCATTCGATGTTCTGCGAAGCTGACTATTCGAAGTCGGAAGCTTACAAGGACTTCTGGCGAAAGCTTGCGAGCGGCCAGTTGATTGCCGACGAATTCATGCGGGTGGGGAAGGGTGGACGCAAAGTCTACATCCAGGCGTCCTACAATCCGATCTTCGACCTGAACGGCAAAGTGTTCAAAGTCGTCAAGTTCGCAACCGACGTTACGGCTCGCGTCGAGAATGTCGAACAACTTGCTTACTGCCTGACAAACTTTGCCGACGGCGACCTGTCGCAGACGATCGCGAAGCCTTTCATTCCTTCGCTGGAGCGGCTGCGCACCGATTTCAACAGCGCCTCGGAGAAGCTGAAGGACGCCATGGTAACGGTGGCCGAAAATGCCAAGGCGATTTCGGCCGGTTCCAACGAAATTCGCACCGCGGCCGACGACCTGGCCAAGCGCACCGAGCAGCAAGCCGCATCCGTCGAAGAAACAGCGGCCGCTCTTGAGGAAATCACCACCACGGTCGCGGATTCGAGCCGTCGCGCCGAGGAGGCCGGTCATCTGGTGGCGCGCACCAGGGATCATGCGGAGCATTCCGGCCAGGTGGTGCGGGATGCCATCGGAGCGATGGATCAGATCGAAACCTCGTCGCGCGAAATTTCCAACATCATCGGTGTTATCGATGAGATTGCCTTCCAGACGAACCTTTTGGCGCTCAATGCCGGCGTAGAGGCGGCGCGGGCAGGGGAGGCCGGCAAGGGGTTTGCGGTCGTCGCCCAGGAAGTGCGCGAACTGGCGCAGCGCTCGGCGAAGGCCGCGAAAGAGATCAAGAGCCTGATTACGGCGTCCGGTTCCCACGTCGCAAACGGCGTCGCCCTGGTGACGAACGCCGGATCGGCGCTGCGGGAAATCGCCACTCAGGTTCACGAAATCAATACCAACGTCACGGCGATCGTCGAGGCGGCGCGCGAGCAATCGACGGCGCTCGGTGGCATCAGCCAGGCCATCAACACTGTCGACCAGGGAACGCAGCAGAATGCCGCAATGGTCGAGGAGCAGACTGCTGCAAGCCATGGCCTTGCACGGGAGGCTGCCGCACTCTTCAAGCTCCTTGCGCAGTTCCGTTTCGAAGACGGGCCGAAAACACGGTCTCCGTCGTCGCAGGCGGGGCGTCATCCTTCGATGCCGTCGGCTTTAAAAGTTGTCCGCACGGCCTCGGTTCATGGAACGGCGGCTGCCGCGCTGAAGTCCGATTGGGAAGAATTCTGATTTAGTTCAAATCAAAGCTACAGCGTTGCTTGCACGTCTAAAGGCGCGGCACCGTAGGTCTGAGGGCAGCTCCGTAGGGTCTCGGCGCCGCGCGGCGCCTAGGGTTCGAGTAGAGCGTGGCACCCCACTGGATAACCTGAAGCACGCGCTCTTGCCCTTGTCATAAGGTTGGACTTCTGCGTCGCTTCGGCAATGAAGTCATTGCCGGCCGCTGCGTTGCGGCCTCCATATGCATTCCCCGATACGTCGGAACGCAGCCAGGCGATCAGCCTCGCAAGCGGCAGGAAAATGCTGCACTGCCGAAAAAATCACCACGTGCGCCGCTGCGCGTTTTTTCAGCATGACCCATTGACAATTCGTCCTTGATGGCACTTGATAGGCTATTCCAGTAAAACAGACAGACGTCCATTATACTGGAATATACGAGAACCATCCATAAGGGGAACGCCATGACTATTTCCTTTCGCACCGGCGTGATGTCGCTGGCCGCCGCTGTGCTGCTCTCCACGCCTGCACTGGCCGACGGCAGCAAGCTCGATGAAGTGCTGGCCCGCGGCCATCTCGTGCTCGGGACGGGCAGCACCAACGCGCCCTGGCACTTCAAGAGCGCCGACGACAAGCTTCAGGGTTTCGACGTCGACATGGGCCATATCATCGCCAAGGCGCTGTTCGGCGATCCTGAGAAGATCGAATATGTAAACCAGTCCTCCGACGCTCGCATCCCGAACATCACCACCGATAAGGTAGATATCACCTGCCAGTTCATGACCGTTACTGGCGAACGCGCCCAGCAGGTCGCCTTCACCATTCCTTATTATCGCGAGGGTGTCGGTCTGATGCTCAAGGCGGACGGAAAATATGGCGATTACGCCGCTCTTAAGGCCGCCGGTTCCTCCGTCACTATCTCGGTTCTGCAGAACGTCTATGCTGAGACGATGGTGCACGCGGCATTGCCGGAGGCCACCGTCGATCAGTATGATTCCGTCGACCTGATCTATCAGGCCCTGGAGTCGGGACGCGCCGATGCCGTTGCCACCGACCAGTCGTCGCTCGCCTGGTACATGACGCAGAATCCGGGCCGCTATAAAGATGCCGGCTACGGCTGGAACCCGCAGACCTACGCCTGCGCCGTCAAGCGCGGCGATCAGGACTGGTTGAACTTTGTCAACACCGCCCTGCACGAAGCCATGACCGGCGTGGAGTTCGACTTTTACGCCAAGTCCTTCAAGACCTGGTTCGGCAAGGATCTGACGCCGCCGCAGATCGGCTTCCCCGTTGAGTTCAAGTAACGGCCATGCGGAGCGGGACCTGTCTCCCGCTCCGCTGCAGCCCCGTGCGTCTTTCGAGGCGCACAAAGGACGCTGCAACACTTTGAATCTGCGCATCGTGCACGATGCGTTAGTCTGAAAGGGCGGCCCGCATGGGTTATACGTTGAACTTCGGTGCCGTCTGGCGCAATTTCGATTTTCTGCTGAGCGGGCTTGCGCTGAGCCTCGGCTTGGCGGTGATCTCGATCCTGATCGGGGCCGTGTTAGGCCTGGTCGTGGCCTTCGCGCTGACGTCCAAAAACCGCCTGGCGGTGGTGCCGGCGCGGGTCTATGTCACTGTCATTCGCAACCTGCCGATTCTCGTCCTGGTGCTATTCGCCTTTTTTGCGCTGCCGCAGATGGGCTTGCGCCTCGACAAGATAAAAACCTTTGTGCTGGTTCTCTCCCTCTATTCCGGCGCCTATCTGGCCGAGGTGTTCCGCGCCGGCCTGCTGTCGATCCCGAAAGGGCTGACGGAAGCCGGCCTCGCCATCGGCCTGACGGGGATGCAGATCCGCAGCTCCATTATCGCTCCGCTGATGCTGCGCAACGTGCTGCCGTCGCTGTCCTCGACGATTATCTCGCTGTTCAAGGACACTTCGCTTGCAGCCGCCATCGCCGTGCCGGAACTGACCTTTGCTGCCCGCAAGATTAATGTCGAAAGCTTTCGCGTCATCGAAACCTGGATGGTCACCTCCGCCCTCTATGTCGCGACCTGTTTCCTGATCGCCGCCGTGATGCGCTTCGTCGAGCGCCGTCTGGCCCTGCCGAGATAGACCCGATGCCCCACACCTTTCTCGAACAACTCTGGATCGCCCGCTACGTCATTATCAACGGCATCGGCGTGACCGTGTCGATCTCTCTGCTGGCCATTCTCGCAGGGTCTGTCCTCGGCGTCTTCGTCGGCCTGGCGCTCGTTTATGGCGGCGTTATTTTGCGGCTGATCGTGCGCGCCTATACCGATATTATCCGCGGCACGCCGGTACTCGTGCTGGTACTGGCAAGCTATTATGTCTCCGCCGCCGTTGGGCTCGATCTCGGGCCGTTCTCCGCCGGGGTGCTCGCCCTTGCGATCTTCTGCTCCTCGCATGTCGGCGAGATCGTCCGCGGAGCATTGCAGGCGATCCCGAAGGGGCAGACCGAAGCGGCCAAGGCGATCGGCCTGACTTTTACCCAGACCTTCACCTCGGTGCTGTGGCCGCAGGCCATGCGACAGTGCCTGCCGGCCTGGGTGAATACGGCGGCCGAGATGGTCAAGGCCTCGACGCTGCTCTCCGTCATCGGCGTTGCCGAGCTGCTGCTGCGCACGCAGGAGATCATCTCCCGCAATTTCATGAGCCTCCAGTTTTATTTCCTGGCCGGCGGTCTCTATTTCATCGTCAACTACGGCATCGAGCACTTCGGCAAATATGTCGAGCGCAAGACCGCCCTGCCGTCCTGAGGAGTTCCCCCGATGGCCAAGACCATTCTCGACATCAAGGGTCTGCGCAAGACTTACGGCGTCCACGAAGTCCTCAAAGGCGTCGATTGCGCCGTGGAGGAAGGCGAGGTTATTTCCATCATCGGCTCGTCCGGCTCCGGAAAGACCACCTTGCTGCGCTGCGTCAACATGCTGGAAGAATTCCAGGGCGGCACGATCAGTCTCGATGGCGAGGAGATCGGCTACCGCGTCGACGGCGCAACCCGCCGCCGCAAGGGCGAGAAAGAGATTGCCCGCCAGCGCGCGCTGACCGGCATGGCCTTTCAGCAGTTCAATCTCTTCCCGCATATGAGTGCCGCCGAAAACGTCATGCTCGGTCTCGTCAAGGTGAAGAAAATGACGAAGCCGGAGGCCCGCGCCGTCGCGGAGAAATGGCTCGATCGTGTCGGCCTCTCCGCTCGCACCAACCATTATCCCGGTCAGCTTTCCGGCGGCCAGCAGCAGCGTGTCGCCATCGCCCGCGCCATCGCCATGTCGCCGCGGCTGATGCTGTTCGATGAGGTGACATCGGCGCTCGACCCGGAACTGGTGGGCGAAGTGCTGCAGGTCATCAAGGGGCTCGCCGCCGACGGCATGACCATGCTGCTTGTCACCCATGAGATGCGTTTCGCCTACGAGGTTTCATCGCGCGTCATTTTCATGAACCAGGGCGTCATCTGCGAGGAGGGCGACCCGAAGGAAATGTTTGTGCGGCCGAAGACCGAACGGCTCGCGGAATTCCTCAAGACCTCGAGTTTCAACTAAAAGCACGAAGACGATCGGCGCGGCAGTTCGATCGCAGATGAGAAAGATCGCGGTCGCACTGACCGGCGTCTTCGGGCGCCGGCGCCCGCACAAATTACGTTCAATCTGCATTCCGGGCAGGCAAATTTCCCGCACAGCATTCGCGACATCTTGAAAATCCTGAACACAGGATTTTGGCATGGGCTTTGCTTTCTGTCTTGTATGCAAGATAGCCACACATCCGAGACCACGCAGAAATCCATCGAGGCGACGATCGTCTCCGGCATCCTTTCTGCCAAGATCCGGCCCGGTACGCGACTTGGCGAAAACCAGCTGGCAGCGCTCTTCGGCGTGTCCAGAACCCGCGTCCGGGAGGCGATGATGCGCCTGGAGTCACGCGGCATCGTGCATGTCAGCCCTCGGCGTGGTTGGTTTGTCGTCGAGCCGTCCGCGGAAGATGCGATCGCGGTCTATGAGGCGCGGCGGATCGTCGAGGCCGGGCTGCTGCGCAGCATGCGGACGCTGACGGAGGAGGGCAGCAAGGCGCTCGACGCGCATCTCACCGAGGAGCGAAATGCCATGGCGGCGGGCGACCGCCAGCGCCTGACCTATCTGATGGGCGATTTCCATATCCGCATCGCCGAATTGAGCGGCAACGCCATCATCGTCGATATCCTGCGCGACCTGACCGCGCGGACGATCCTCATTTCGATGCTCTATCAATCTGAATTTCACGCCGCACAATCCCACGAGGGGCACTGCCGCATCTTCGAGGCGATGCAGGCGGGCGATTTCGTCAGAGCTGCAGAACTCTCCGTCGAGCATCTCGACGACGTGGAAATGGGCCTCGACCTCACCGCCCGCCCGGACCCGCTTTCGGATCTGCGCAATTCCCTGTCGCTCCCGCCCAGGACCGCGTCCCCGCCTCTCAGCCCCTAAAAACAGCACTTCAAAGGAGTAATGAACGCATGCTGACAATACGAGTTTTCTTCGCAATCGCGACCCTGGCGGCAGGCCTCGGCTTCGGCTCCGCTTCTCGTGCCGATGCTCTCGCCGACATCACGGCGCGCGGTACGCTGCGTGTCGCGGTTCCGCAGGATTTTCCGCCATTCGGCAGCGTCGGCACCGATATGGCGCCGATGGGCTACGATATCGACGTCGCCAATCTCATTGCCGAAAAACTGGGCGTCAAGACCGAGCTGGTGCCGGTCACCAGCGCCAACCGCGTGCCCTATCTGCAGACCAACAAGGTCGACCTGGTCATATCAAGCCTCGGCAAGAATGCGGAGCGCGAAAAGGTGATCGATTTCTCCACAGCCTACGCTCCCTTCTTCAACGGCGTGTTCGCGCCGGCCGATGTTTCGGTTGCCAAGGCGGAAGACCTCGCCGGCAAGAGCATTGGTGTCACGCGCGGCTCGGTCGAGGATTTGGAACTGACGAAGATCGCGCCGGCCGATGCGACGATCAAGCGTTACGAGGACAATAACGGCACGATCTCAGCCTTCCTGTCCGGCCAGGTCGACACCATCGCCACCGGCAACGTCGTGGCGGCGGCGATCCTCGCCAAAAATCCCCCCAAGCGCCCTGAGCTCAAATTCCTGATCAAGAACTCGCCCTGCTACATCGGCCTCAACAAGGAGCAGGCAGCTCTTCTGGAGAAGGTCAACGGCATCATCGGTGCCGCCAAAACCAATGGCGCGCTGAACGCCATATCGCAGAAGTGGCTAGGCACCGATCTCCCGTCAGATCTCTGAACGACCCGGACTTACGGATGTCATCCCGCGCCCGCAGGCGGGATGACATCCGCTCGTCACCGCAAGAGGGGACAATTCTTTGAGCTATCATTTCGAATTCGGTTGGCTGCTTCAATATTACCCTGAGATCATCAAGGGCATACTGGTCACCTTGGAACTGATCGCGATCGGCGGACTGCTCGGCATTTCGCTCGGCATCGGCTGTGCCTGGGTGCGCGCACTCGGGCCGGCCTGGCTGAAACCTGTCGTTGCCGCCTATGTCGAACTGATCCGCAACACGCCGTTCCTGATCCAGCTGTTTTTCATCTTCTTCGGCCTGCCGTCGCTCGGCCTCCAGCTTCCCGAATTGACCGCCGCCAACCTCGCAATGGTCATCAACCTTGGCGCCTATAGCTGCGAGATCATTCGCGCCGGCATCCAGGCAACCCCGAAGGGTCAATTCGAGGCAGGCGAGAGCCTTGCCATGACGCGCTTCGAAACCTTCCGCCATGTCGTGCTCGTCCCGTCACTGCAGCGCATCTGGCCGGCGCTGTCGTCGCAAGTCGTCATCGTCATGCTCGGCTCGTCGATCGTGTCGCAGATCGCCGCCGAAGATCTGACCTTTGCCGCGAATTTCATACAATCGCGAACCTTCCGCGCCTTCGAGGCCTACATCGTCTCGACAGCCATCTATCTGGTGATGGCGATCCTGCTTCGGCAGGTGTTGGGCGTGGTCGGCGGCTTGATTTTCCCGAGGAGAAAAGCACGATGATCGAGTTCACCCTCTGGGACATCCTGCGAAACCTGCTGCTCGCCACCCGCTGGACGATCCTGCTTTCGCTCGTCTCCTTCGTCGGCGGCGGCGCGGTCGGGCTGGGGCTGCTGTTCCTGCGCATCAGCAAGCGCAAGCCATTCAGGGTGCTTGCGAAATATTATATCGAGCTGTTCCAGGGTACGCCGCTGCTGATGCAGCTCTTCATCGCCTTTTTCGGTCTCGGCCTCTTCGGCATCGACGTGCCGGCCTGGCTTGCTGCGGGATTGGCGCTCACCCTGTGGAGCGCCGCCTTTCTCGCCGAGATCTGGCGAGGCTGCGTCGAATCGGTCGCCAAAGGCCAGTGGGAAGCCTCCGCCAGCCTCGGCATGGGCCGGCTGCAGCAGATGCGCCATGTCATCCTGCCGCAGGCGCTCAGGGTCGCCATACCGCCGACGGTCGGCTTCTCCGTCCAAATCGTCAAGGGAACAGCGCTGACCTCGATCATCGGCTTCGTCGAATTGTCGAAAGCCGGCACCGTGGTCACCAATGCCACCTTCCAGCCCTTCACCGTCTACGGGCTCGTCGCCCTCATCTACTTCGCCCTCTGCTGGCCCTTGTCGAAAAGCAGCCAGATCCTGGAAAGGAAGCTCAATGTCGCTCATCGAAATCACTGACGTCCGCAAGAGCTTCGGAGCCACCGAGGTGCTGAAAGGCATCAATCTCGATGTGCAGGCCGGCGAGGTCATCGCCATTATCGGCAAAAGCGGTTCGGGCAAATCGACCCTGCTTCGCTGCATCAACGGCCTGGAGACCATCACCGACGGTTCCATTTCCGTGGCCGGCGCGCAACTCCTCGATGACGAAGTGCATCTGAAGGCCCTGCGCCTCAAGGTCGGCATGATCTTTCAGCAGTTCAATCTCTTCCCGCACCTGACGGCGGGCGGCAACGTCATCCTGTCGCAGACGGTGGTCAAGAAGACCCCGAAGGCCGAAGCCGAGGCCATCGCCCGCAAGATGCTGGAGCGGGTGGGGCTTGGGCACAGGTTCGACGCCTATCCGGACGAACTCTCCGGTGGCCAGCAACAGCGCGTCGCCATCGCCCGGGCGCTCGCCATGCAGCCGGCAGCCCTTCTCTGTGACGAAATCACCTCGGCGCTCGACCCGGAACTGGTCGCCGAGGTTCTGGCCGTCGTGCGCGAGCTTGCCGCGGAAGGGATGACGCTGCTGATGGTCACCCATGAGATGAAGTTCGCCCGCGACGTCTGTAGCCGCGTCGTCTTTATGCATCAGGGCCGGGTCCACGAGGTGGGCCGGCCGGAGGAGGTCTTCGCCAACCCGCAGACGGCCGAGCTGAAGCAGTTTCTCGGCGTCAATTAGAAACGACGACATGCTCTCGCTTATGCCGGCCGGCTTCGTCGCAGAAGATGGCGCACGCGCGCCGCTTTCAACCAACAAGCGCGCGGGCGCTCGAATCCGCAGACGTGCTGGGAACGGCAGGCAAGGCTGCCGTCCCCAGGGATTGTCAGTCTTTCTGGCCGGCGGGGGCGGGCAGCAAGACCGGCTCGGCCGAATGTTTGGGGAGCATTAGTTGTGCCAGAATGTCATCGGCCGAATGGCTGGAACCGCCAATGCCGGCTTCGCGCAGCTGACGATCGAGATCGCCGCCGTTTTCCAGCGCGGCGAGCTCTGCACCGGCTTCGATGCGCCCGGCAGTGATTTCCTGGCGTTTCTTGATGCGTTCGAGACTTTCGACGGCGCTGCCGAGACGGGTATTGATGCCCGACTGGTTATGGGCGATCGCCGACTGAGCGCGCAGCAGCGACTCGTTGGCTTTGACGTTCTCCACCTCGCGCTTCATCTGAGCAATGCGTGCTTCGGTGTCCTGGATCGTGCGCAGCATCTGCTGCTGGCGGGGCAGCAGCCGATCGAGCTCTTCCTGGTCGCGCTGCACTTCGGAACGGCTGGTGGCGATGCGCTGCGCCAGGCCCTGAGCGAGATCCGTACGGCCTGCCGATATCGCGGAGCGAGCGCTGTCGGTATCCTTGGTTTCCTTTGCGCGGTTTTCTTCCAGGCGGCGCATGACGCTCTTGTTGGAGGCCATGATGCCGGCCAGATCGGATCGCGCCCGGCGCAGCGACTGTTCGGCGTCGCGGATTTCCTGGTCGAGAATGCGCATGGATTGGTTGTCGGCGGCGGCTTCAGCCGCCTCGTTGATGCCGCCGCGAATGGCGGTGAAAATCTTTCCCCAGGTGCTCATGCGGCAATCTCCCCGCTTTTCCATTCATCAATCATGTGTGCCGCATCGACGGCATTGGCCGCCAGAATTGCCACCTCTTCGACCACCGTGTCGGCTGGCGAGTGCGCCGACAGCGAACCGAACAATTCATACCATTCCTCACCGTCGATGGTGGTGATGCCGAAGCTGGAGAGCGGCACGAACTTGTGCGTCTTGAGCACCATGCGTTCGAAGGCTTCGCGATTGGGCACCTCCTTGCACGGCAAAAGAACGGCGCTGACAAGAATGTCGCGTTCTCCGCTGACCGCGACGAAGACGTCGAGATCGCCTTTTTCCTTGAGGGTGACGCATATGACGTCGCCCTGTTCGGGTACGGCTACGTCCACATCACCGAGCGCCGCCGGATCGGCGGCGAACAGGCGCGTTAAAGTGGTGAGGTTCCAGGTCTCCAAAAAGTCCTCCATCGGTTAGAATTCGAAAAATATCTGGGTATCCGATATGCCACTTAAAGGGGTGGCGCGGTAAATAAATTTCGCTAGGTTACGCACGGGGAACGGGGGCGAATCGCGTGCCATTTATCGCTTCATTGCTGCGGCGTGTATATCTCTCGCTCAGCGAATTGGCCTGGTCCGCCCTTTTTATTCTTCTCGTGATCCATCTGGCCGCCTCCTACCTGCTCTTTATGCTGTGCGGCGAAGGCGATCTCGTCGGCAATCCGATCGATTTTCTTTACTACTATATGGTGACAGCCACGACGGTCGGCTATGGAGATCTTTCCCCAAAATCGGGATTTGGCCGGATCATTGCCGTCCTCTTCGTCCTTCCCGGCGGCATTGCCATCTTCACCGCCGTTCTTGGCAAATTGTTGACAACGATCGGCACGATCTGGAGGAACCGCATGCGCGGATTGGGTGACTACAGCGAACGCAGCGGTCATATCATCGTCTTAGGCTGGCAGGAGGGGCAGACATACCAGATGCTGCGGCTGCTGCATGCCGAACGGCAGGCCAACGAACCAATGAGCGTTCTGGTTGCCAAGGAGCTGGCGGAGAATCCCGCCAGCGATTACACCGACTATATCAGAACCGAGCGGCTCGCCGATGCGGACGCTCTGGTGCGGGCCGGAGTGGCGCAGGCGCGGGCAATCATCGCGCGCGGAGCAAATGACGACGAGACGCTGGCCGCGGTGCTGATTGCCGAAGACCATGCGCCCAATGCCCATATCGTCGCTTATTTCGCCGACGACCGCACAGCCCAGATGGTCAAACAACTCCGGCCGCGCGTCGAGGCGGTGGGCTCGCTCGCCGAGGAGCTGCTGTCGCGTGCAGCCCGCGATCCGGGCTCTTCGGAGATCGCCGCACGGCTGCTATCGGCCGCCTCCACCGATACGGCCTTTTCCCTGCCGGTTCCGCCTTTGCAACGGCCACTGCTCTATGGAGACGTATTTTTAAGCCTCAAGCGTGAGCATAACGTCACGCTGGTGGGCTTGCTGAGCCAGGGCATCACCGACCTCAATTGCCGGGACGAGGTGCTGATGCGGGGCGGCGAGACCCTTTACTACATCAGCGGAATGCGGCTAGATCCCGCTGCCGTCGCTTGGGCTCGAATGGGAGACGTATCATGATCGGCTGGTTCGGCAGAGACAAGAACGAAAAGCCCTTGCCCAGAGAACTTGGCCCCTTGGGCGCCGCCATCGGCGGGGCTCTGGAGATCGATTTCCTCTCCCTCGAGGCCGAGGCTTTGGGGGGCGAGCCGGCCATGCCGCTGCCACGGAGCGGCCCCTTCATCATTGCCGGCTACGGCGAGAGTTCGCTCGATGCCGCAACGGTTCTGTCGCGTTACTACGATGAGGACCACCGGATGATCCAGGTGATGTCGGCGTCGGGCCAGCCGGGCGATGCCGTCGACGACATCAGCTTTTATCAATCCTGGGACAGCGTCGTGCCGGCCGGGCAGAGCGAATGGAACCGCTGGACCGGGCCGGGCGGCCTGATCGGCCAGCCTTCCTACGATGCCGACGGTATACTCTATAGCCGCTTCTGGGGCGAAGGCCCGGAGCGCGCGCAACTGGTGGAATTTGTCGAAAAGGTCGAGGATGGTGAAGCGCAGCGCTCCATTCACCAGACCTGTATGTTGTATTACCGCCCGCTTGGCTCGACGCGCGAAATGCTTCTGATCAATGTCGAGCGTGATCTCGACCTCGGACAGAGCCAAGCGGGAAGCTCGGTGGAATTTCTGATCGGTTATGGGCTTGCTCCAGCCGATGTCCGCCGCGTCTGACACACTATCAATTTTTGACGGAGGAGTTTTTCAATGCTCGATTACGTGGCGGGTCTGCCTGCCTTCCTTGGTTATTTCGCCGTTGGTCTTGGCGCCTACGTTGTTTTTGCGGTGATCTACACATTCCTGACGCCGCAAAAGGAAGTTCAGCTCATTCGTGCCGGCAACCTCGCCGCGGTGACGGCATTTCTCGGCGCGCTTATCGGTTTCAGCCTGCCGCTGGCTTCGGCCGCCGCTAATTCGGTCAGCATCATCGACTACATCATATGGGCGGTGATCGGCATTCTGGCGCAGATCCTTGCTTTCTATATTGCGAATTTCACCATGCCGGACCTGCATGAGAAGATCACCGCCGACGATATCGCCGCGGGCATATGGGGCGGCGGCATCGCACTGGTCATCGGTATTCTCAACGCCGCCTGCATGACCTATTGAGGGGAGGGGAACGATGCGCAGACGTAAGAGCGGGCACAGACCCTTCCTGGCCCTAGGCACTATCGCTGCCTCCACCCTGGCGCTATCCGGTTGCGGCGACCAGACGCCTTCGGAGGTCATGTTCAGCTCCGTCGACCAATGCGTGCAATCCGGCATGGACCGGCAGGTCTGCCAGGCCGGCTATCAGGATGCCATGCGGGCTCATCTCGCCACCGCGCCGCGTTTCAACGGCATGGCCGCCTGCGAGGCCGAATACGGCGCGGGCCATTGCTCGGAGCAGCCGGCCAATTCAGTCCCCAACAATACCGGCGGCAGCGGCAGCTTCTTTATGCCGTTCCTGGCAGGCTACATGCTGTCTTCGGCACTGAACAACATCGGCGACTATTCCGACTATCGCCGGCGCCAGGAGGAGATGGGTTATTACTACGGTTCGACGCCGATTTACCGCAATCGCTCCGGGCAGACGGTGACAACGGTTCGCTCAGGCGGCGCGGGCAACGACAGTCTGACTGCGCCCTCGCGCCAGAGCGTCAAGCCGGTCAACGTCAATACCCGCACCGTCGCCCGTCAAGGCTTTGGTGGCCGTTCGTCGTTTAGTTTCGGCGGCTGACATGAAGCGCATCACCCTTCCGGCCCGTCCTGATTGGCGTGACAAGGCGCGCGCCGTCGGCTTCGGCTTTCACGTCATGTACGGCGAGCCTTACTGGCTCGACGATGCCGCCTATACTTTCACGCTCGACGAAATCGAGACGCAGATCGAACAGCCGAGCCAGGAACTGCACGACATGTGCATGGATCTGGTCGGTGATATCGTCAGAAGCGAAGAGACGCTCGACAGGCTGGCCATTCCGGAGGATCTGCGCGATGTGGTGCAGCGCTCCTGGCAGCGCCGCGACCGGCACCTTTACGGCCGATTTGATCTTGCCTATGACGGCACCGGCTCCGTCAAATTGCTCGAATACAACGCCGATACCCCGACCTCGGTGTTCGAGACAGCTTATTTCCAATACAACTGGCTGACCGACCAGATGGCTTTGGGTACCCTGCCCAATGATGCGGACCAGTATAATTCCCTGCAGGAAAGCCTCGTCGAGGCGTTCGAGCAATTTCCCAAAGGGCCGATCTTCCACTTCGCTGTGATGACCGACAATGAGGAGGATCGAGGCACGACGGTTTATCTGATGGACTGCGCAGTGCAGGCCGGCCATCGCGTCGAGCTTCTCGACATACGCGAGATCGGCATCGATGCCGAGGGCCGCTATACCGACCTGCAGGATCGGGTGATCGACCGCTGCTTCAAGCTATACCCATGGGAGTTCATGCTGCGCGAGCCGTTCGCCCGCGAACTCGCGCGCTCCGGCGATGTTTTCATCGAGCCCGCCTGGAAGGCCGTGCTCTCCAACAAGGGGCTTCTGCCTCTGCTCTGGCAGCGCCACCGCAATCACCCCAACCTGCTGGCGAGCTATTTTGCCGACGACCCGGCAGCCGCGACCCTGACGGATTATGTGCGCAAACCGCTGCTGTCGCGAGAGGGCGAGAACGTCACGATATTCCGGGATGGCCGGGAATTCGTTTCCGCTCCCGGCGATTATGGCGACGAAGGCTTCGTCGTCCAGGCCTATGCCCCGCTTTTCGAAAGCGACGGCGGCTTTGCCGTGCTCGGCAGCTGGGTCGTCGGTGATCGCGCCTGTGGCCTTGCCGTTCGCGAAGACCGCTCGCGCATAACCGCCAACCTGTCGCGTTTCGTGCCGCACGTCATCATCGATTAAGAGAGATACGTCCTCTTATGCAAACATCAGAAACCGTTCTCACGACTGAACCTGTCAGCGTCTATTCATTGCCCGGCACGTGCTTTTTCGATCTCGCTCCGGCTGCAGGCGGCGAGCCCTATCGCATATTCCTGTCCATTCCGGCGGAGAAGCCGCCAGCGGGGGGATGGCCGCTTCTAGTGATGACCGACGGCAACGCCACTTTCCCCTTCGCGGCTGCCAGCCTGGTCACTCAGGCGCCTTACCCCACGGGAACGAATGTCGGCTGGGGGGTGATCGCGGCGATCGGCTATCCCACCGACGAGCCCTATGATGCGCTCCGCCGGTCTTGGGACCTCGGTCCTCCACCGGTCAAATCCTATCCGCCCTTTGTTGAGGGCGGTCCCCCGGTGGTCATCGGAGGGACCGGCAAACTGGCGGATTTCATCGAGAGCGAGTTGATACCGCGGATCGCGGAGATAGTGACCCTGGATCCGCGGCGCCGATCGCTTTTTGGGCATTCCTTCGGCGGCCTCTTTACCCTCTATGCCCTGTTTGAGCGGCCGGGTCTGTTTGCCAATTGGATTGCGGCCAGCCCGACCATCTATTGGGAGAACAGTGAAATCCTCAACAATGAGGCGCAGCGTCAACCCATCCCGGGAAATGCCGCCTTCCTGCATTTGTCCGCCGGGGAATATGAAGGCGACGAGTTGGCCCCCTTTCAGTACCGCAACGAGGATGCAGCCGTACGCCTGGAAAAGAGGAAGGCGGAGCGGACGATCCTCCTGGCGCAGGAGATGGCGGAGCGATTGAGCAGCACAGAAGACGGATTGCGTACCGAATTCGAGCTCTATGCAGGCCAGACCCACATGTCGGTTCTTGCAGCGGCTGTGAACCGTGCGGTCAGCATTGCGTTCGCCGTCGGAGGGGTGCCCGACAAGTAAGTCTTCCCGGCCACTGCTGCCGGGGCCTATGGCGAGGTACTTAAATCATCGACAACCTGCCGCGCCTCGGCCCGCGGCGCGGCGACGGAGTGGCGCTTGACGAGCGAGCATTCGAGCTTGGCAATAGGATATCGCTTGCCCGGCACGGTTTCCGGGTTGAGATGTTCGATCGCCCATTGCCCCATGGCAAGATGTGGAAGGACCGAAGTCGTCAGCGGCGGGACGAGGTGGCGTGAAATCTCTTCGTCGTCATACCCCACCACCGACATATCCTGGGGAATGCGAAGCCCCGCATCCTTGAGCGCTTCGTAGCAGCCGATGGCCGTGCGGTCGTTCTGGCAGAAGATCGCGGTCGGCGGCTCTTTCAGAGCAAGCAGTTTCATCGTGGCGGCATAGCCGGCACCGGCAGACCAGTCGCCTTCGATAACCAATTCCGGATCGAAGGGGATATCGGCGGTCGCCAGCGCGCGGCGATATCCGGTCAGCCTGTCCTGCGCAGCCTGCATCCAGATTTCGCCGGTGATGGTTGCGATGCGATGGTGTCCGTGCGTGATCAGATGTCGGGTGGAGCTCTGCCCTCCCGCAATCTCGCTCGGCACGACGGCCGGAAATGCATGGTCCGCCGTATAACAATTCAAGAGGACCGTCGGGATGTTGAGATTGCTGACATAGGACGGAAGCTCCACCTGGCGGGTATAGATCGTCATATAGATGAGCGCTGATATGCCTCCGCTCGTCAGCGCCTTGATGGCCTTCGGCTCCATGACCGGATCGCTGAGCGTCTGGGCGACCAGAAGGACATTGCCGGCGTTCCAGGAAGCTTGCCGCGCGCCTTCGATCGCAACGATCGCTTCCGGGCTGGTGGCAAGTTGATCCACGGCGAAACCGATCACATTGTCCAACCCTGAATAAGAGGCCTTCGCCGTATACGTCGTCCCGGTATATCCCAGAGCCCGCGCCGCCTCCCACACGCGGTCGCGGGTCTGCTGCGAGATCCGGGTGCCGGGTGTGTCGTTGAGAACGAAAGAGACGGCGGCCTGGGAGCAGCCGGCGGCCGCGGCAATATCCATCATCGTCACGCGGGCAGGCTTGTCCACCGCGGGCTTATTGCTTTTTTGGGGCTTGGCTTGTCGCATTCGAGGAGAACAGTCTCTTTGTCGTTTGGTAATTACTATTAGCATCTATCTGAAAGCGCTGGCAATTGCATCAACTGTTGCAATGCCTGCGGTTATTGGTCATTGCTAGTACAAAGTTGCATCCCGGTCGGTGCATGATGAAATGTTTTGATCCGCATTGATAATACTATTTACTAATTAAAATTCTTCTATACCGTCACGGAGCGATCGGACCAATGCCACTCGTCGCTTTGCGGCGGCCCTGGGAGGGGGCGCATCCGGCCGGCCGTAAGTCGAAAACGGGCCCATGCGACTGCGGCCCCTCGGGAGGTGTATTATGAAACAGCTGAAACGCAATGCAGCCCTGTTCTTCGCCGGTTTGATGCTGAGCGCGGCACCGGCTGCCGTATCGCATGCCGCCGACAAGCCGACACTTGCATTCGTCGTCAACGGAGCGTCCGACTTCTGGAAAGCGGCAGAGGCCGGCGTGAAGAAGGCGCAGGGCGAAATGCCGGATTACCAGATGGAGCTGAAATACCCTGAGCAGGCGGCTGTCGCCATTCAGCAGCGACTCATGGAAGATCTGGTCAGCGCCGGCGTGAAAGGGATCATGGTCTCCGCTGTCGACCCCAAAACCCAGACGGATGGCCTGAATAAGATCGGCTCGCAGACGGCTCTGTTCACCACCGACAGCGACGCGCCGAAGACCAACCGCGTCGCCTATATCGGTTCTTCAAACGTCGATGCCGGCAAGCAGGCCGCCGAAATCGCTAAGAAGGCTATGCCGGACGGTGGCAAGTGTATGGGTTTCGTCGGTCTGCTCGGCGCCGATAACGCCCGCGAACGCATCGAAGGGATGAAGGAAGGGCTCAAGGGCACGAAGATCGAGCTTGTCGATGTTCGCGGTGACGACATCGACCAGACGCGCGCCAAGAAGAACGTCGAGGATGCGCTGGTGGCCAGCCCCGACCTGACCTGCATGGTCGGCTTCTACTCCTACAACACGCCGCGCATCTATGAGGCGCTACGCGACGCCGGCAAACTCGGCCAGATCACCGTCGTCGGCTTTGACGACGATCCGATCACGCTCGGCGGCGTCAAGGAAGGCACGATCGCGGCAACCGTCGTACAGCAGCCGTTCGAATGGGCTTATCAGGGTATGAAATTGATGGCCGCCTACCTCAAGGGCGATAAATCAGGCGTTCCCGCCGATGGCTTGATCATCATCCCGACGGTGATCATTGGCAAGGATGACGTTGACAAATATGCCGCCAACCTGAAGGCCATGGCTGGAAAGTAACCTCTTTCGCGGCGGCGGCACTCGCCGCCGCGAAAGGCATTTCATGCCGACATCATCAGCAGCCATGGACAGCCGATGAACCATAGTTCCGACATCCCGTCACCGGGCGCGCCCGGAACGCCATTCCTTTCGCTTTCCGGCGTTGGCAAGACTTATCCAGGCGTCGTTGCGCTCGAAGGCCTGTCAATGGACATCGTGCCGGGCGAGGTCATCGGCCTTGTCGGCGAAAACGGGGCTGGAAAATCGACCCTGATGAAGATTCTCGGCGGTGTGATCGCACCCGATCGGGGCACGATCCTGCTCGACGGGGCAGAGCTTCATTTCCTCACGGTGGAATCGAGCATCTCGTCCGGCATCGCTTTCGTGCATCAGGAACTCAATCTCTTTGAGAATCTCGACGTCGCTGCCAACATCTTCCTAGGGCGCGAACCGCTGAAGGCGGGACCGCTTAAGCTCGTCGATCGCGATCGACTAAGGGACATGGTGAAGCCGCTTTTGAGGCGCGTGGGCGCGCATTTTTCCGCCGACACACCCGTGGCGTCGCTTTCCCTTGCCGAGCAGCAGATGGTGGAAATCGCCAAAGCGCTGTCGATCAACGCCAGGCTCGTTATCTTCGACGAGCCCACGTCCAGCCTGCCGCTGGACGAAACCGAGCGGCTGCTCAGCATTATCAAATTGCTGAAAGCGGATGGCATCAGCGTCATTTTCATCTCGCATCGCCTCCACGAGGTCGAGCGCGTCGCAGACCGGGTCGTCGTGCTGCGCGACGGCACGCTTGTCGGCACGCTCGCCAGGAAAGACATCGGCCACGACCAGATGGTCAAGCTGATGATCGGCCGGGTGCTTGCGGCCCGGACCGCAAAACCGCAGCGCTCGCCGGGCTCGGTTGCGCTGAAGGCAAGTGGCGTGCGCACCGAGGCCTATCCCGGCCGTCCCGTCGATCTGGAAATCCGCTATGGAGAAATCATGGGGCTTGCGGGCTTGGTCGGGTCCGGCCGTACCGAGCTTGCCAGGGTCTTCTTCGGCATCGACCGGAGTTATGGCGGAAGCATCCTGCAGGACGGGCAGGAAATTTCCGTCCGTTCCGCTCGCGACGCCGTCGCTCGCGGCATTTTCCTGGTGCCGGAGGATCGCAAGCGCAACGGCATTCTTCTCGATTTCCCGATCGCCCAGAATATCACCCTTGCCGACCTTCCCAGGCTTTCCAGACGCTTCATGCTTTCTGCTGAAAAAGAGACGGCGGCGGCCGAAAAGCAGCGGGTTCGCCTGGCGATCAAGGCGCCTTCCGTTTCGACGCGAACCGGCACTCTGTCCGGCGGCAACCAGCAGAAGGTGGTGCTTGCCAAATGGCTGTCGATGAGCCCGAGGGTGATGATCTTCGACGAGCCGACGCGCGGCATCGATATCGGCGCCAAGAACGAGATTTACGGACTGATGCGAGCGCTTGCCGATGCCGGGGTCGCGGTCCTGATGATCTCCAGCGACATGGAAGAGGTGATCGGCGTTTCCGACCGCATCGCCGTCATGCACGAGGGCCAGATCGCCGGCATATTGGAAGAGGATGAATTCAGCCAAGAAAGCGTGCTTTTGCTTGCCGTCGGCAAAAGGGTAAAATAGCGGCTGCGGCCAACATATAAGTATCGGGGAATGGATCTCGAATGGTCAAAAAGGATCTCGGACTGCTGCTTTTGATCGTCGTCGTCGGCATCGTCGTCGCGATCATCAATCCGCGCTTTCTGCTGCCGATCAATCTTGCCAACACCGCCAACCTGATCGGCCTGTTCGGCATCCTGTCGATCGGCCAGGCCTTTGTCATCATAACCGGCGGTATCGAGCTTTCCGTAGGCTCGCTCGTCGCCCTTCTCGGCGTGCTGTTCGTCGATTTCGTTGCCGTCCAGGACATGCCCTGGATGCTGGCACTGCCGCTCATTCTCGCGCTTGGCGCGGTCATAGGCGCCGTCCACGGCTGGCTGATCACCCGGCTCAAGCTGCAGCCCTTCGTCGTCACCCTCTGCGGCCTGCTGATCTATCGCGGGGCAGCGCGCTTCTACACCGCCGACGGAACGGCGGGCTTCGCGTTCGGCCAGAACTTCCCGGATCTCGAATTCCTGACCGCCGGACGGTTCTACGGCGTTCCCAACACCTTCATCGCGCTCGTCATCATAACCGTCGTGATGTGGATCATGCTGCACCGCTCCGTCTTCGGGCGTTATCTCTATGCAATCGGGAAGAACGAGGAGGCGGCCCGCTATTCCGGTATCCGCACCGGCCGGATGATCATGTCGGCCTATGTCATCTGCGGCCTGCTGACGGCGCTTTCGGCGACTTATTTCGCCATGTACACACGCTCGATTTCGCCGGCGAGCCATGGCCAGTTCTACGAACTCTACGCGATCGCCGCCGCTGTCCTCGGCGGCTTTTCTCTCCGCGGCGGCGAAGGTTCAATCGTCGGCGTGGTGCTCGGCACGGTCCTGCTCCAGGAGCTGCAGAATCTCGTCAATCTGCTTGGCATCCCGTCGTCGCTGAATTTCGCCGTCATGGGCGGCGTGATCCTCATCGGCGTCCTGATCGACCAGCAATGGCACGCCATCCGCGCAAAGCGCCGCCTCGTCTCCGCCGCACGGCATACTGAAACACGTCATTCGAACGAGGGCAGTTTGCCGGTGGCGGCCAATCAGGACTAAATTGGATGATAGGCGCGCGCCGCCCGGCCGAGTTCGCGCGCTCCTCAGTCTCGATGCTGAGTGAGTAGAAGGCAACAGGATGAAGTTGTGTCTGGATTGACTGGATGCACCGCTCGGCTGCGTTATCGGATGGCGCAAGTTCCATAATGCATATTATCTAATTTGACATACAGCAGCTGGTGTAAGGGGCATTCTATTTCCCGGTGCGACATGCCAGAAAAAACAACGGCTTCCCTTTGGAGATTTTGGAATGTCTCGATGCTATTTGCAATTGACCCGGGCCGACCGACGCCGTCTGGCATCAGATTTTCCAACGAAGGAGACGGGATTACTCGATATCTTTCAGGGCATCGAGGGGGCCGGTCAGCGCTGTGCGTGGCGGGACGAGTGATGGTTGCACAAGATGCGTCAGTACTGGAGGTCGGTTGGTGTCGAGGATGGCAAACCCTTTGGTGATCATGGCCTCGCCGTCCTGCCGGATCATGAAGACGGGGAACGGCAGGAAGGAGCCGAAGGGATCGTAGTCATAGCAGCCGACGATGATATCGGCGAAGGTCTCGTGCGGATGCAGCGCGAGGAAGCGCATCAGCCCCTCGAGGTTGATCGAGGAATTGACGAAAAATGCGCGCGGCAGCTTTCCATGGCCTTCGTAGAAGACTTCAAAGGCGCGGGCGGTCATGGCGGGGGAGTAACCAGTCGGCTGGATGCAGATGTCCGGATCTGCGCCCAGCAGTGCGCGCTTTACGTCGCGAAAGCCACGAATGCGTTCATGGCTGGCATGGTCGTTGCGGCCACCGAACAGATACACATCGTCGGGTGAAAGCGGCCCATCCTCCTGCGCGCGCTCGATGATCGCTTGTGTCAGCATACGCGCGCCTTCGTAATTGTCGCTGATGATCGACGGCGCCAGCGTGCCCGGCAGATCGATGTTGACGTGCTTCAGCCCAGCCTTTTCGCACACCGCGTGGACACCGTCCGGATCGGTTGCACCGGCGATGAAGAGTTCGTCGATAGAATAGGAAATCAGCGTCTCGACAACCTGACGCTCCTCCTCCGGATCACGGCAGGCGCTGACGACGAGCGGGCACTGGCCGCGGTTCCTGGCCTGGGCCTCGAAGGACTGCGCCATGGAGGAAAAATAGCGATTGTCGTGCACAGGCAGCAGAAGGCCGACGAGGCCGGAGCGGGACGAACGCAGGCCACGAGCCTGCAGGTTCGCCGTATAGCCGTGCTCGTTCGCCAGCTTCTGAATAAGCTCGGCCGTTGTCTCCTTGATACGCCGCTTCCGCCAGCTTCCATTCAGCACGGCGCTCACGGTGGAAGCCGATGCGCCCGATAGCACCGAGAGATCGTAGATGGTCGCCTTTTTCTTGCTGATGCCTGTCATGCCCTGCCCTTCCTCTGCCGTTCCCTTAGAAACAAACCCCTCTTGACGAAAGCCCTGCCTTGTTCGATAGTCATTGCACCATCGATTGTGCAAAAAAGAAAGATCGATTGTGCATGGATGGCTCGCCGGAGGAGGCGAGACGGGAGGCAAGGGTATCCCTCGCCAAGAAGCAACCAGGAGCAACCTTGCCGCAAAAGCGGCAGGGGGTCGTCGTTCGCATGGGCGACCTTTGAGGAGGAGTGAGGATGAGGAAACTTATCATAGCGGCATTGGCTGCATCGCTGTCGCTTGCCGGCGCGGTCGCCGCGTTTGCGCAGGACGCGCCGAAGGTCGGCATTGTCGTCAAGATCGGCGGCATTCCATGGTTCAACGCAATGGAGGCCGGCATCAAGGAGCAGGGTCAGAAACTGGGTGTCGATGCCTTCATGATCGGGCCGACCAGCGCCGACCCGGCCCTGCAGGTGCGTGCCATCGAGGACCTGATTGCTCAGGGCGTCAAGGTGATCGGTGTGGTTCCGAACGACGCCAAGGTGCTCGAGCCGGTGCTTTCCAAGGCGCAGGCGGCCGGCATCAAGGTCATTACCCATGAATCTCCTTCGCAGAAGGGTGCCGACTGGAATTTCGAGCTCGCATCATCCACCGGATTCGGCGAAGCGCATGGCAAGCTGCTCGCCGAAAAGATGGGCGGCAAGGGCGAATATGCCGTCTTTGTCGGTTCGTTGACCGTCCCATTGCACAATGCCTGGGCCGATGCCGCAATTGCCTATATCAAGGCGAATTATCCGGACATGAAGCTCGTCGGCGATCGTTATGGCGTTGCGGAAGACGTCGACAAAAGCCGCTCGACAGCGCTCGACCTGATTGCCGCTCATCCGGATCTGAAAGGCTTCCTCGCCTTCGGCAGCCAGGGTCCGATCGGCGCTGGGCGCGCGGTCGAAGAACGCCGCAAGACAGGCAAAATCTTCGTCCTCGGCCCGTTCTCACCCGGCCAGGGCCAGAAGCTGATCAAATCAGACGCGATATCGGGCGGCTTCATGTGGAATCCGAAACAGGCCGGCGAAGTGTTCGTCACGCTCGCCGATCGGCTGATCAAGGGCGAGAGCATCAAGGAAGGCGACGACATTCCAGGTCTCGGGGTTATCAAGCCGGCCGGCAACGACATCATCGTCGACCAGTTGCTGCCGATCAACAAGGACACGGTCGACGACCTGGCCGCAATGGGTCTCTGAAAGAGATCCCCTCCCCCGGTGTCGGGCCGGTCCATGCCGACCGGCCCGACATTCGGCAAAGAAGGCGGTATCCGGCCAAGGCCGGGGCCATCGACCCTTCATGGCATTCGATCGGACAGGCAACCGGCATGAGCACGGCAACGGATGAGGGCGTGAGAGCCCCGCCTCTTCTTTCGCTCCGCGGCATCAACATGACATTCGGCGGCGTGAAGGCGCTGAAAAACGTCTCCTTCGAGGTTTTGCCGGGCGAGGTGCATTGTCTGGCCGGGGAGAATGGTTCCGGTAAGAGCACGCTCATCAAGGTTATCTCCGGCGTGTATCGGCCTGCCGAGGGCGCCGAGATCGTCTTCGACGGCGAGACGATACCCCACATCACGCCAGGCATGGCCCAGTCCCGCGGCATCCAGATCATCTGGCAGGACCTTGCGCTCTTTCCGGAAATGAGTGTGGCGGAAAACATCGCCTTTCAGACGCTTTCCGGTTCGCGCCCGCGCTTCGTCAACTTTGGCGCGATCCGGACGATCGCGGAGGGTGCGCTTGCTCGGCTCGGCGTCAGCCTCGAGGTCGACAGACCGCTGAAGGACTTCGCCATCGCGCAGCGCCAGATCGTGGCGATTGCCCGCGCGCTGGTCGGGCAGGCCCGGATCGTCTTCATGGACGAGCCGACCGCCTCGCTCACCCAAACGGAGACCGATCATCTGCTGGCAATCGTCCGCACCCTATCGGCTTCGGGCGTTGCCGTGGTCTTCGTCAGCCATCGTCTTGCGGAAGTGCTGGAAATCTCCTCACGCATCACGGTGCTGCGCGATGGCGCGCTCGTCGGGGTCTTTCCGGTGGAGGGCATGACACAGTCGAAGATCACCGAGCTGATGACCGGGCGGACCTTCGATCAGAACGTTCGCGCCAGCGACCGATCGCAGAACCCGATCATGCTCTCCGTCAGCAAGCTTTCCCGGCCTGGCGAGTTCGAGGAGATTTCCTTCGATCTGCGCCGTGGCGAGACGCTCGGGATCACAGGATTGCTCGGCTCGGGCCGCACCGAACTTGCGCTTACGCTGTTTGGCATGCGTCGGCCGGCCGCCGGCACGATCAAACTGGAGGGAAGAGCGGTGCATTTTGCGTCCAACCGCGAGGCGATTGCGGCCGGCGTCGCCTATCTGTCGGAGGACCGTCTTTCACTCGGTCTCAACCAGCCGCAATCCATCGCCGACAATCTGGTCATGGCCTCGCTCAACCGCATCCTGAGCGGCCGGCTGATTTCGCCCGATAAGAAGCACGCGCTCGTTGCCGGCTGGATTGCTGATCTCGGCGTCAGGATCGGCAAGCAGGACGATGCGATCTCGACGCTTTCGGGCGGCAACCAGCAGCGCGTCGCGATCGCCAAATGGCTCGCCACCGATCCCAAGGTGCTGATCCTTGACGCTCCCACCGTTGGCGTTGATGTCGGCGCGCGCGCCGGCATCTTCGAAATCGTTGCCCGTCTCGCCGACGCTGGGCTGGCAATCATCCTCATCTCGGACGAGGTGCCGGAGGTCTATTTCAACGCCGACCGGATCATTCACATGGAAAAGGGCCGCATCGCCGGCTGGCACGATCCGTGCACGACCACACTGAAGGGCCTGGAGGCGGCCATCTATGCGTAAGCTGTTCCTGTCCTATACGACCGAATGCGTGCTCATCGCCGTCATCATCGCGATGAGCATCTTCCTGGCGTTTGCGACCGATCGTTTCTTCACACTCGGCAATGCCTTCGACCTGCTCAATATCAGCGCCGTCAACATCATCTTCGCCGTCGGCCTGCTCGTGGTGCTGATATCAGGCGGGATCGACATCTCCTTCGCCGTCGCCGCCTCGATCGTGCAATATCTCACCGTACTTGCGCTCGAGCGGATCGGCGGGGGTGGCTGGACCTGCGGCTTCCTGATCGCGGCAGGCATCGGCATCGTGCTCGGCCTGATCAACGCTTTCCTGATCCACCGTTTCCGCATCATCTCGATCGTCGCGACAATCGCGACCTTCAACGTCTATTTCGGCCTGCTGATGTTCTTCACCAAGGGTGTATCGCTCTACAATCTGCCCGATTGGCTGACCGCGCGCGTGGTCATTTACGAGCGGGAAATGGCCGACGGCAGCTGGGCGGAAATAACTCTGCCCGTTCTCGTCATGGCCGTCTGCACGCTCGCCACCTGGCTCTTCATTACCCGCACGACGACCGGCCGGCAGCTCTATGCCTTCGGCGACAATCCTGACGGCGCGCGCCGCTTCGGCATCAATATCGGCGCCATGCAGTTCATCGCCTTCGGCTGGCTTGGACTGATGGCGGGTATCGCCGGGCTCATGCAGGCGCATTACGCACAGGAGGTGGTGCCGAACGCACTTTATGGTCGCGAGCTCGATGTCCTGGCTGCCGTGGTGCTCGGCGGCGCGCGGCTGGGCGGCGGCAAGGGCTCCGTGCTCGGTTGCGTGCTGGGCGTGCTGCTCGTTTCGATCACCCAGAACGGCCTCAACCTGATGGGCGTCTCGCCCTTCGCCTTCAAGATGATCGTCGGGGCGATCATCCTCGTTGCGATCACGTTGTCGAGCGCCCGCATCGGCGCGCTGGCGCCAGTCTTTGGGGGCCGCATGTCGACCGACGGCCAACCTGCGGCAAGCGGAGAAAAGCGATGAACACCCTCGCAGCCCGCTTCAACGCCATCTTCGGGGCTGATATGGCCGGTCCGCTGGCCGCGCTGGCGATCGTGCTGATAGTCTTCGGTTTCGCCTCGCCACATTTCCTGACGGGCGCAACCTTCGGATCCGTCGCCTTTCAGCTTCCCGAGCTCGGCATCCTAACGCTTGCCATGCTGATGCCGATCCTCACCGGCGGCCTGAATCTGGCGATCACCTTCACTGCCAACATGGCGGGCCTGACGCTTGCCTGGACGCTGCAAGCCAATGGCGGGATCGATGCCGGCCCGATCGCCTTCCTGCTCGGCTCGCTGCTGGCACTTGTCGTCGGCGCGGCAAGCGGCTTGGTCATGGGCCTCGTCATCGCCTTTACCCGCGCCCATCCGATCCTCGTTTCGCTTTCGATGATGATCTTCCTGCGTGGCCTCGGCGAGTTCCTGACGCGCGGCGGCGATATTTCGGGTTTCCCAACCTTCATCGCTCCCATCGGCCACGGCAGCATTCTCGGCATTCCTATACCGTTGTTGATCCTGATCGCCTGCGTGATCGCCAGCCACATCCTGCTCGCGCGATCCAAGCTCGGTTTTTCCACCTATATGATCGGCTCCAATATCGAGTCCGCCCGCTATTCCGGCATCAATACCCGCAAGGTCCTGGTGCTTGTCTACATGCTCTCCGGCGTGATGGCTGCCGTGGCCGGCATCATCATGCTTGCGCGCTTCAATTCGGTACGCGTCGGCCATGGAGAGTCCTATCTGCTGATCACCGTACTCGCCTGCTTCCTCGGCGGCATCAATCCGTTCGGCGGCTTCGGCCGCGTCCTGCCCGTCTTCGTGGCGCTCATCGTGCTGCAGCTTCTCTCTTCGGGGCTCAATTTGCTCGGCGCCAACCAGCATCTCACCACTGCCGTCTGGGGCATCCTGCTCATCGTCGTGATGGTGCTGCGATGGTTCTCGGCCAAGTTCATCACAATCGCGAAATAGGAGATATGACCATGCAGGGTTTCGGCGTCCACACTAGCATGTGGACCATGAACTGGGATCGCGCAGGCGCCGAGAAGGCAATTGCCGGAGCGGTGCAGTATAAAATGGACTTCATCGAGATTGCGCTGCTCAATGCGCCGGCTGTCGATGCCAGACACACCCGGGAGCTGCTTGGGAAGAGCAAGTTGCGCGCGGTCTGCTCGCTCGGCCTGCCGGAGCATGCCTGGGCATCCGTCCGCCCCGATGCGGCGATTGAGCACCTGAAGATTGCGATCGAAAAGACCGCTGAGATGAGCGCCGAGGCGCTGTCCGGCGTCATCTTCGGCGGCATTGGCGAGCGGACCGGCATACCGCCGACGCAAGGCGAATACGACAATATTGCCAAGGTGCTCGACGCTGCCGCAAAGCACGCGAAGAAGTACAGCATCCAACTCGGCGTCGAGGCCGTGAATCGTTATGAGAACCACCTGATCAATTCGGCCCAGCAGGCCGTCGACATGGTGGAGCGTGTCGGCGCCGATAACATCTTCGTTCACCTCGACACCTACCACATGAACATCGAGGAGAAGGGCGCAGCAAACGGCATCCTGGTTGCCCGCGATCACCTGAAATATATCCATCTTTCCGAAAGCGACCGCGGCACGCCAGGCTATGGCAACATTCCCTGGGATGCGATCTACGCCGCGCTCGCCGCAATCGGCTTCAACGGCGGACTTGCCATGGAAAGCTTCATCAACATGCCGCCGGAAGTGGCCTATGGCCTGGCCGTCTGGCGCCCCGTTGCACGCGATATGGAAGAGGTCATGGGAAGGGGGCTGCCGTTCCTGCGCAACAAGGCGGAACAATACGGCCTGATCTGACCCGGTTACCGCTATTGCTCATTGTTGCGGCCGAGCCCAGCTTCTCGGCCACTCCTTTTTTGTGCGCCGGCGTTGTTTCCTGCAACGCCATTGCCTTTCGGCCAACCTGCGGCTTACGGCTGTCTTTCAATTTCGCAGTAGACAACGCTCCGATTCGTGCCCGGCCAGACAGACACTTTCAGATCCGCCCCAGCCGCGCTTTCACTGGCGATCAAGCCCATTTCATGTTCCGAGCGCAACAGCAGCGCCCAGTTCATAAATGTCTCCATATAGCCGTCGACATCCGTGGCCGGGGAGAAGTTGGCGAACAGGAATGTGCCGCCAGGCTTAAGCATGCTGACACACTTCTTCGTCAGCTTTATAGCGACAGCGTCCGGGAGATAATCATAAAGACCGGCCGCATAAACAAAATCGAACATGCCCAGCGCATGCCTCCCAGCAAGCAGGGATTTGACCGACCCGTTGAGCGCCTCGACCGACGTGCCGGCGAAATCGCGGGCGACTGTTCCAACACTCATCGGGTCCTGATCCAAAGCGACCCAGCGTTTGATTGCGCCGGCGCCGAGCGCGTGCGACAAAGGCCCCTCACGAAGATGCCCCGACGCGATGGCCAGGACTTCGGTGGAACCGGGCCGCGCCGAAGCGATTTCGTCGACGCGCCGCGCCAGAATGTCTCGACGCTCTCTTACTGCGACGGATGACGAAGCATTTCGAGTGTAGGCGTAGATCGAACGTCCCAAGGTGCTCGATGATGCGACATCGTCCTCGATCTCAGGCCTGCCGTAGATAAAGTCGAGAAGACGTGCGTCGCCGGAATAACCGCGCGGCTTTTCAAACGACCAGCGGGTCAATGGATCCTGGTGCAGATAGTGAGCAACTGGATGAGATTGCGCGATCGGAACGATGACGTCCCACACCTCCGGATGAAAGCGGCGCCGTAATTGATGCAAGGCTTCGCTAAGCCGCTCGATGATCGCACGAGGCTCGACGCCGGATCTGAACTGACGGATCGACAGATCGAGGCTGACGGCAAGCTCGGCTTTCGCGACGATAACGTCGCTGGGATTTGTCGCAGCAAACCTCCTTGCTGCCCGCCGAATTTCACCCGGCGCAACAAGACTTTCACCGTCCAAGACAAGACTTCGTGCCATTTCGAGACTCCCTTGACATAGCGTTAAGCATAATCAACCTCGAAATGGGATGCGACTAGAATCTGCACGGGATAAGGGTAATTCTACTATTGCGGGTCGGAACCTGCGCCTCTACGAATGTTAAGTAATAAGACAAACCGGTTGCAGGTTGCCGAACGTAATTTTGGAGGGCGCCCGAAGCATGGCTTACTTTTTAACTTCTTTAGATTGTAGTCAGGCTGGTATCGTTGCATGAGCGCGGCTGACGCTCCTGTGCAGCGCGACGAATCAACCGACAGCTTTTCGTTCGCCGAGGCCCGCAAGTCTCTGGAAACTGAAAATGATGCTGTCCGGAGGCGAAGCTCACGGCACGGTCTTTGGATCGCAGTCGCCGTCTATGTGGCCTTCGCACTTCCCGACCGATGGCTTATCCCCGATGTTGCGCCTGCGACGATCGCCGCGCGATTCGTCGTCGCAACGATTGCGCTGCTGGCTTTCGAAGCCTTGCGACTGGCCAAAGCAAAAACCGTCTGGCTGGACATCACATGCGCCTCCGCACTGCTTGCCGGCTATTTGGGCTGGCTTTACCCGGCGATTGGCACCAGCGACGTCACCGCCATGTCGTACTACATGATATTTGGCGCCATCTTCATGATGGGCGCCAACCTGTTTTTCAGTTTCCCGTTTCGGCTTTCGGTGATCACTTCCAGCTTCGTGCTCGGCGCATTTTTCGTTACGATCGAGGCGTTTTTTCCTTCAAGCCAAACCTACAAGCTTGCCTTCGGGATGTTCTACATTTCGTGCTTCGTCTTCACGTCTTTCGTTAATTGGCGATTGAACGTGGAGCGTCGAAACGTGTTGCTGAATGCGGTGGAGGCCCGATATCAGCACTGGGAAGCGTCCGAGCGTGGACGATCACTGCTTGAGCTTTCAAACACCGACTACCTGACGGGCATAAGCAACCGGCGCGCCCTGGATCGGCGGCTCGACGAATGCTGGGCCGCCTGGAAAGACGAACGCCGCGACTTCGTCGTGTTGCTTATCGACGTCGATTTTTTCAAACGCTTCAATGATCGCTACGGGCATCAAGAAGGAGACCGATGCCTGACTGTCATCGCCAAAGTGCTGAAGGCCGTCGTAGAGTCGTCCGGTGGCATGATAGGCAGGTATGGTGGTGAAGAGTTTATCGTGGTCTTGCCGGTCGAAACTCCCAAGATCGCGATGAGCCTGGCCGAAAAGATCAGAATGGAAGTCGAGTTTCTTGCGATTGAGCACGACGGGCGACCGGATGACAGCCCAATCGTAACCGTCAGCATTGGCGTCGCCTTCACCCGCGACAAAGTTGGAGAGAAGGTCGAACGAATAGTGCGTGAGGCCGATCTTGCTCTCTACCATGCCAAAGCAAGCGGCCGAAACTGCATTCGCAGGTTTGATCCGCTGTTGCCTCGCCCGGACGATAATGCCGGTAAACTCGTCCCGCTGCTGACGGCCGCCATTGATCGCAAACTGGTCTCGCTCGTTTATCAACCGATCTTCGAGTTGACGAATGAGAAAGCAAGAGCTGTCGAGGCTTTGATGCGGCTTCGGATGCCGGACGGCACCGCGGTTTCGCCGAAAACATTCATTCCGGTTGCAGAGCGAACGGGTGCTATCCTCGAATTGGGCAAGTGGGCGATCGAGACGGCATGCCGTGACATTCTGATGACCGATCGCATGGCGACCGTCAGCGTCAACGTGTCGCCCATACAGCTGCGTTCCCCCGGCTTTGCTGCGAATGTCGCTGACATTCTTATTCGCTGCGGGGTCAGCGGATCGCGGCTGGCCTTGGAAGTCACCGAGGGCCTGGATATGGATATGCAGTCGGAGGTGCTTAAGTGCATTGCAGATCTGCGGACTCTCGGCGTCGAAATCTGGCTTGACGACTTCGGCTCCGGCTTCGCGGGCCTCTCCTGGCTGAGGGCGATCGAGTTTCAGACGGTGAAGGTCGATCGGACATTCCTGCACGACTGCTCCAACCCGCGCGGGTTGACGATGCTTCAGGACATGGTCGCTCTTATCCGCAATCGCGGGAATACGATCCTGGTGGAAGGCGTCGAAACGGCAGCACAATTGTCCCTGCTCAAGGATCTTCGCATCGACCGCGTCCAGGGCTATCATATGGGAATGCCGGTTAGCGCTGAACTTCTGAACGCGGCATAACCCGATCTCCAGGTTTCCAGAAGACCGTTCATCGCAGACGCGACGTTGTCCGCGATCTTTGGGTCCGAACCGGTCCAAGACGCTGAAGGACTTTCGTGCCCAACCCTGGGGACGTAAAGCCGGTGGGCAAAGGCGTGAGTGAACTCCGCGTCAACAATGGCCGCCGCTATCGGGTCCATTTTGTCTACGAAGCAGTAAGCGATCGCAGAAAAACTTTTGCGAGTTCAATAGCAAATCAGGCAAAGATTCGCATTCGTGCTTTAAGTTCTGGTACGTGGAACGATTAGGGTCGGATGGGGTTTCGTGATCACGGATCTGAGAGGTTCGCCACGAGAGGAAATTCCCATGAACAAGTTCATTCTAGCCGCAGCGCTTCTGGGCGCTTCGGCATTGTCAGCCATGGCCCAGACGGCACCCGCAACGACAAGTGACGGCAAGACTCCGGCCATTGCAACGCCTGGGTCGAACAATGCGACCGCCCCGGTCGAAGGTGCCAACAGCTTCACCGAAGGGCAGGCCAAGGACCGCATCGAAAAGGCCGGCTATACCGACGTCAAAGACCTCAAGAAGGATGACAAGGGCATCTGGATGGCATCGGGGATGAAGGACGGCAAGGCCGTCATGATCGCACTCGACTACCAGGGCAACATCGTCGCCAAGTGACCCCAACAAATCCTTCAGGAGAAATGACTATGAGAACCGTAACTGGACTTTTCGACGATTATACCGACGCAAGCTCCGCGGTCAGCGCGCTTGAATCCGCCGGTATCCCTTCCAGCGACATCAGCATCGTTTCCAACAATGCCGACAGTCGCCACGGTGAACATTCGAATGCAGGTGAAGGCGCCGGTACAGGTGCCGGCATCGGTGCAGTCGTCGGCGGCGCCGGCGGCCTTCTCACAGGCCTCGGTCTGATGGCCATCCCGGGCGTCGGCCCTGTCGTCGCAGCCGGTTGGCTGGCCGCCACCGCCGCAGGCGCCGCCGCTGGGGCAGTCGCTGGCGGTGCGACAGGAGGCATTATCGGTGCGATGACGAGTTCCGGCGTCTCTGACGAGGACGCGAATGTATATGCCGAAGGCGTTCGCCGGGGTGGCTCGTTGGTCACAGCCAGGGTTCAAGACGCACTTGTCCCGGAGGCGGAAGCGATCCTCAAGCAATCCAACTGGGTCGACCCGGTCGAGCGCCGAGCCGCCTACACCAAAGAGGGATGGACCAGGTTCGATGACGCGCTCGACCCCTATAGTCCAGAACAGGTCGCAAAAGAACGCAGCCGTTATCGCCTCTAGTCGCTATGGATGCGCGCGCCAACCGATGGGCGCGCGTTTCATGCAATAGACCGGCGAAGTGCGACAGCGGCTTCCGATCTGGTTGCTGGCAAACGCCGCGGCGATGCAAGCGCGCAACGAAGCGATTTGGTCCCACCCGGCTGGGCAGACGCGCCCAGCCGGGGAGCCTGGGACTTTATTTGCCCATCATCTGCTTGGCGTTTTCGGGCGTGATGGCTGTAGTATCGACTGTTACTGTCGGCTCAACAGACGATGCGCAGTCCAGCAATATCGACTTTGCCATGTCGATCGCCTCCTTCGCGCCGGTAGGATAGGTAAAGGTCGCGGACCAATCGCCCTTTGCGACTGCTTCAATTCCCCCGGCAGGCCCAGGCAAGCCATCGGTGCCGATGATCTTCACGCTTTTGCCGGCACCTTTGGCGGCAAGCAGAGCACCCGCCGCCATCATGTCATTGCTGGCATAGACCATCTTGATATCCGGATGAGCCTGCAGCATGGCTGCGAACGCCGTTTGTGCTTTATCCGGCAGCCAGTCTGCCGCCTGTTCTGCGACGATCTGGATTTTCGAATTGGCCTTCACGCCGTCTTTGAAGCCGTTGAGCCGCTCGACTGCGGGCGTCGAACTCGGCAGGCCCTCCAGCACGGCGGCCTCGCCGCCATCTGGAAGAAGTGTCTTGCTGGTATATTCGCCGGCTGCCAGCGCAATCTTGTAATTATCGCCTCCGATGAAAGCTGTGTAATCCTTGCCTGCTTCACCGTTCGTCTTGCGATCGAGTTCGATGACCGGGATACCCGCGTCCATTGCCCGCTTGACGGCGGGCGTCAGCGGAGCCGCCTCGAAAGGCGAGATCAACAGAAGATCGACCTTTTGGGTAATGAAATTGTCGACCTGTGACGTCTGAGTGTTGACGTTGCCCGCCCCGTCGGCGATCTGCAGTGTGAACTGCGGGACCGCCTTGGCGGCGGCTTCCAGTTCATCGTTGACGTGCTGGCGGTAGGGCTCCGCGTTGTTTGCCTGCGAGAAGCCGACAACGAATTCGCCGTCTTTGGCGCAAGCCTTCACAAGCGGATCGGCAGCCTGGGCCACGCCGGCAATACAAAGGCACGAACCGGCGAGAAGTGCCATGCGCCCGGCATTCGAAAATCGAAGTGCATTCTGTGTCATTACTTTCTCCTCCACATTGGTTCCGGATCCACCTTCCGGGAGATGCCGCCACACTATCTGCCCAATCCTTCGCGGCGACGAACGAGGGATTGAAGGACTGCCGCCAGAACGATGATTGCCGCTGTGGCGAGCAACTGCATGGCTGGGGTGATATTGTTGAGCTGAAGAATATTGGCGAGGGCGCCAAGCATGATCGTGCCGGCGATCGTTCCGACCATGGAACCCGACCCGCCAAACAGGCTGGTTCCGCCAATGACGACAGCCGCGATGGCCGTCAATTCATAACCGGTGCCATCATTGGCGCTTCCGAAATTGAATTGCCCGGCATGGACGATGCCGGCCAGCGCGGATGCAAAACCGGTGATGGCGTAAACGGCGATCTTGATTGCCGAGACCGGAACACCGGAGATGCGAGCGGCGCGCTCGTTGCCGCCAACGGCATAGACGTAACGGCCGAACCTCGTCGTGTTCAGCACCAGCGTTGCGATACAGGCAAAGATCAGGAAGACGATCGTGGCCACAGGAACGACGTTGCCGAACAATCGACCGCCGAGAACCGCAAAGATGGGTGGCGCCAGCCCGGGGCCATCGCCATAGGAAATATTGATGTACTGATTGCCCGACACTACGAGCGCCAGCCCGCGAGCTGCCTGTAAACCGGCAAGAGTGACGATAAATGCCTCAAGCCGAAACTTGCTTGAGATCGCTCCCTGGATCAAGCCGAAACAGGTGCCCATCAGCAGCACCGCCAGCACCGTTGTAATCAGCCCAAAGCCGCCCGAGACCATCAATGTTGCCGTGACGACGCTCGCAAGACCAAGGGTCGCCCCAACCGAGAGATCGATCCCGGCGGTTATGATCACGAAGGTCATCCCGATCGCGATGATGCCGGTCTCGGACACCGCACGGACGATGTTGGCAATATTGTCGGGTTGAATGAACAGGATGACCCCATGCCGACGCGGCGAGAAGATGATGCCGCCGGCAAAGACCAGCACAAGGCCGATCAGGCTTTGGAAGCGGACGATGACCGCAAGCGGATCGATGCGCTTTGCGGGTTGAATCGGAGAACTCGACGTAATTTGTTGTTCGGACATCATCCCTCCCTCCCGTTGGCGGCGGCCAGAACGTCGTGTTCGCTCACCCCGCCGGAAAATTCGGCAACGCTGCAGCCATTGCGCAGAACCACTATTCGATCGCATAGGCCGATCAGCTCGGGCATCTCGCTTGAAGCGACAAGGATGCCCAATCCATCCGAGGCAAATTTGCGCAAGCGAGCGTAAATCTCCCCCTTGGCTCCGACGTCCACACCGCGGGTCGGCTCGTCGAGAAGCAACAGGCTCGGATTGCCCAGCACTTCCTTGGCAAGCACGACCTTTTGCTGGTTGCCGCCGGACAGGGCACCCACTGCGATCTCCGGATTCTTGGGACGGATGTCGAAATTCCCGAACGAGCTCTTGATCGCATCATCCTGTCGACGTGCAGACAACAAGCCGTTTGGGGAAATTCGGCGAATGATCGACATGACGAGATTGAGGCCAACGGACATACGCAGCATCAGTCCGGCGCCGCGCCGGTCGTCGGTGACGAATGCGAGACCAGCCCTGCGCGCGGCGGCGATGGATCGAAGCCTTGCCGGTTTGCCGCCAATGGTAACCTCACCCTGCCACCTGCCCGGCACGCCTGTCCCGTAAAGAGCGCTCAGAAGCTCGGTTCGCCCTGCACCCATCACGCCGGCCAAGCCGACAATTTCACCGCGGTGAACATCGAGGTCGATCTTTGATGGCGCCTGCCACCCGGGTGACGCACGGTGCGGCCGGAAGGAGGCCTGACGCATCCTCAGCAACACGTCTCCGACGCGATCCGATCGAGGCGGGTAAAGTTCGTTCAACGGACGACCGACAAGAAGCTGCACCAGTTGGGCTTGCGGCGCGTTCGGCTCGGTAACGCCGGCGACCTTGCCGTCGCGCATCACTGTCACGCGATGGGCAATCTGCGGCACTTCCTCGAGGCGATGCGAAATATAGACGATACCGACGCCTGACGATGCGAGCCCGCGCATAATATCGAACAATCGATCGACTTCGCCGACCGTCAATGCCGCTGTCGGCTCATCCATGATCAGAGCGCGGGATGCATAGGACAGCGCCTTGACAATGGCGACGACCTGGCGCTGGCCGATAGACAGCTCGCCGACAAGCTGGGAGGGATCGATCGATCGGTCGATTGCCTCCAGTCTTTTGCGCGCTTCGCGCAGCATCGCCTTCCCGTCGAGCATGCCATGTGGATGGACAAGCTCACGCCCAAGAAAGAGATTGGCCGCGACGCTCAAACTCGAGACGAGATCCAATTCCTGGAAAATCGTTGCAATTCCTGCCGCTTGTGCATCCCGCGGGCTGTGAAATCGGGCGGGTTTGCCATCGATGAAGATCTCTCCCTGGTCCGGCGTGTGCACGCCGGACATCAGGTTCATCAACGTCGATTTGCCCGCACCATTCTCTCCAAGCAGGGCATGGATTTCACCCACTTTAAGATCGAAGTCCACGCCACGCAGCGCTTGAACGCCGCCGAAATGCTTGGTGACCCCTTTCGCCGAAAGAACAACCCGGTTCATGCTGCTTCTCCACACGATTCACGCACCCGCAAAACCGGCGACAGTCGAACGGTCTCGCGCGGGCGGTGCTTGCTGCCGATCCGCGCAATCAGCAAGTCCGCCGCCTTCCTGCCGATCTCATCGCAAGGCTGGGCCATCAGCGTCAGGCGCGGTTCGAAGTAATCTGCCCATTCGAAATCATCGATTCCGAGCACTGAAATATCCGCCGGAACGCGTAGCCCCCGTTCCCGAATGGCTCTCATCGCGCCGATCATCGCAAGATTGTTTGAGGCAAGGATTGCTGTCGGTGGCTCCGTCAACTCCAGCAAGCGGTGTGTCGAAGCGGTGGCGTCAGCCGTGCTGCGGTTGCCATTGCTGATGAAGGCATGCGGGACCTCTATTCCCTTCTCCGCCATAGCCGCGCGGAAAGCCTCAGTGCGCTCGACGGTCGTTGAAAATCCCGGCTGGCCGAGGATGATCCCAACCCGTTGGTGATGGAGCGTGACGAGATGATCGACCAGCATGCGGATTGCCGCCGTGTTGTCGGTTCCGACCTGATCGAAACGATCATCGGAGAGCCTGTCGACGAGCACACAGGGAACATCGCATTCAAATAGATAGTCCAGCGACTTTTTAGGAGCGCCTGAAGCGGCAAGGATAATGCCGTCGACACGACGCTGATGCAGATGCCGGATGAGCTCCAGTTCCCGATCTGGATCGTCCTGTGTATCACATAGGAAGACGATCAAGCCTCGCTTGGAACACTCGGCTTCAATCGCGCAAATGATGTCGCTGAAGTAAGGGTTCGAAATGGCGGAAATGACCAGGCCGACCGTGCCCGTCGACGATAATTTGAGAGAGCGCGCAACCGCGTTCGGGATATATCCGATCTCGTCCACCGCCTCCATGACGAGCTTCGCCTTCTCGGGCGAAACGTAGCGCGTCTTGTTGAGAACATGGGAAACCGTGGAGACCGAAACTCCGGCCGCCTTTGCAACTTCGGAAATCGTCGTCATGAGCGCGCTCCGGCGTTTGCCGGCAGCACAACAACAAAGCGTCTCAAATTTTCCTCCCAGGCGGATTTCCAACCTTTAAACAGGCTCTCCAAGGATCCGCGAATTTGATCACGCTAACGCCATCGAAACGTTTGCGCAATCGTTTTTTTGCGGATACGATCCAACTGGTGATCATCTCTTGGGAGGGAAATGACATGCTGAAAGGCGTCCCGCAGTTCGTCACGGCCGACTTGTTGTGGGTTATGGCCTCCATGGGTCATGGCGACGAACTGGCCATCGTCGATCGAAACTTCTCAGGCTTTCGGGTGGCGACCCAAACCACAAGCGGAAAGCTTCTCATCTTGGAGGGGGTCGATGCACCGACTGCAGTTCGCGGGATCCTTAAAATGATGCCCTTGGACACATTCGGCGACACGCCGCTGATGCATATGGAGGCCGTCGACGCGCCAGGCGAGTTGCTCGAAGTGCACAGGGAGGTCATCGCCGTTTGCAGTGAGGCAGAAGTGCGTTCGATCGCCAGCCAACCTGTCGAGAGGTTCGCTTACTATCCGATCGCCATGCGATCGTTTGCGATCATTCAGACGGCTGAATCGCGCCCCTATGGAAACTTCATCTTGAGGAAGGGCGTGCTCTGAGGCCGGATGGTGAGGCATTCCTCGGGCGGCATGAAGGAACAGATCAGGCCTTAACGTAGACCCATGCTTTGGTTCGCGACGCCAACACCGTTTCGATACGCTTGTAGTCGGAGACTTCGTAGCATCGGCTGCCGCCAGTTCTTCGGCAGTGATCCGGAAAACCGTGCCTGCGATCGAATCCGCCGGATAGTTGGACGGCACGACGAGAACATTATGAAAATCAGCGCCCGCAATCGCCTGAAAGGCAAGATTATCGAGGTGACCAAAGGCGCGACGACCGCCCATGTCCGCATTGACATCGGCAATGGCGTCATCGTTAACGAAGCCGTGGACGAACTCGGTCTCACCGTCGGTGGAAATGCCTATGCCGTCGTCAAGGCTTCCGACGTGATGTCGCAGTCGACTGATCCGTTGGAACGGTCATCTAAAATCGCTCTAGAGAACGCTCGCGGCGACATAGATTGCGGCGAGCGCCTCGAACCCGGCCTGATCCTCGGCATTGAAACGATGAGGCGTGGGGCTGTCGAGATCGAGCACGCCGACAATTCCGCCGTCCTTGACCAGCGGGATCACCAGCTCCGATCGGGAAGCGGCGTCACAGGCGATGTGTCCGGGAAATTCGTGGACATCCGGAACCAGCACGGAACGCGCTTCCGCAACCGCTGTACCGCAGACTCCCTTGCCGACGGCAATGCGCACACAAGCGACCCTGCCCTGGAACGGGCCGAGGACCAGCTCGTTTTCGGATCTCAGGAAATAGAAGCCCACCCAGTTCAGATCGGCAACGAGCTCGAAGACAAGCGCCGAGAGGTTTGCGGCATTGGCAACGGCGTCGCGTTCGCCTTTGAGCAGCCCCTGAAGTTGGCCTGCGAGTTCGCGATAGAAGGTGCGCTTGTCGCCCTGCCCTATGTTCCTCGTGGCGTACATCACAATTACCTCAGTGGCTGTTCGGGAGCTTCGGCGGCTATCCCTTTTTGCAAACACGCGCCGTTTCGCTTCCAACCTGAAAGTCTCCGGGCTGCGGCGGCGCGATCGGCTTGAACATGGTGCGATCGGGCTTGATGTCGAGGAGCGGCGTTCCAATACAGACCAGATTGATCCGGCCCTCTAAAGTGCATTCCTGATCGGAAACATGTCTTCGCCATAATGGTGCAGCCTCGTGTGGTGGCGTCGGCATAACCACCGCACCCTTAAGGGCTCGTCGTATTGATCATGATGGGCATCGACCGCTTCGACCCCGCAGACCTCGCAGGTTTGCTTTTCCAGCTCGCCTGCCTTGATTGCTCGCTGCACGGCGAGGTGAGCATCATATTTGCCTGGATTGGCACGGCGCCAATTCGCTTGGCGGGTATCGGTTTTCAGCATCGCTGCCTCCTTACCTGTATCACGACCACGCGTGCCTGGCTCCGGGGCGAAAATCCCGACACCTGCGAATCGACCTTGGCTGGCGCAAGATTATCACAATGATGATCTGTTCGGGCTGTAGCCGGCTGGACGAGTTGAAGCATGGCCTACGATCAGCGCAGTTTCGCCAAAGGCATAAGCGCAGCCTTCACTGTGGCAACGCCGGCTCAGCTTCCCACCACATGGGCGAGCTTTTCCGGATTCCGCACGAGATAGACCGCCGCAACCCGCCCCCCGGTATCGAGGTCGATGGCCATCACCGTGTCAAGGCCGACCTCGGAACTGATCAGCATACCGGCGCCGCCATTCACCTGGGCGGGTCCGAAACGCCATCCGCCATCCGGCTGCTTGCGGGCGATGTGCATGAGGAAGTTTGCGACTTCCATGGGGCCATGAAGAACCCTGAGCGCCGCGATCACCTTGCCGCCGCCGTCCGAGATCAACTCGATATCCTCGGCCAGTGCGGCGGCAAGAGCGTCGACGGAATCGCTTTGCACAGCAGCGCTGATCGCCATCAACAGCCGCTCCACGTCGGCAGGTCGCGCCGCAAAGCGTGGCCGCCCCTCCTTCACTGCCTGCCGGGCCCGCGAGGCGAGCTTACGGACAGCGGCGGGCGAGCGGTCGAGCGTCTCGCCCACCGTGTCGAAATCCATGCCGAACAGGTCATGCAGGAAGAAGGCCGCGCGTTCGAGCGGCGACAATGTCTCGAGCGTGCGCATGACGGCGAAGGAAATGTCGAGCTCGCGATCGCTCGGGCTCTCCGTCTCGACCACCGGTTCCGGCAGCCAGGGCCCGATATAGGTCTCCCGCCGCGCCTTAAGCTGCCTCAGCCGATCAAGCGCGGCATTGGTGACGACGCGGGCAAGCCACGCCTCGCGGTCGCGGACACCTTCGCTGGCAAGGAGCTTGATGGAGGCTTCCTGTACGACGTCCTCAGCGTCGCTCACCGAACCGAGATAGCGATAGGCGAGCCGGACCAGCCGGCGGCGCAGCGCCTCCGGCATCGGCCCGACATCCCTCCCCATAGGCGCTCTCATGCGACCTCCCGAAACTCAGCCGGCAGCAAGTCGCAGCTCAGCGCCGCGCCGACGCCCCGCTTTAAGGTGGGGTAGAATTGGCCGGCGGCGACGGCTGAAGCAAGGCCCCAGAGGCCTTTTTCCCCGAAGCGGTACCGCGCCGTCTCAATCATGTCAGCAAGGTCGAACGAGTTCGCGAGAACGGCTGTCGCATAGTCGGCGGCAAGCCGCATGTCGGCATCCGCCGAACCCGGCCGGGCGATCGAGGCGAGCTGCTGTGCGCTGACGCCGGCTTCCTCCGCCATGCGAACCACCAGCATGGCGCAGGGCCCACATCCGGCCGTGCGCGCCGCGATGAATTTCGCAGCATAATAAGGTGCAGCCGGCACGCCGAAACGCTCCTGCGTGAAGGGTGTGAGCAAGGCGAGCTTGGCGAATCCGCCCGGGCTCAACTCGGCGAGATCTTCCATATAGCCGACATCATAATCATAGCGCGCGCCGAATTTGCGCGCGGCATTCCGAAAGAGCCGCCTAAACATGGGAGGTCCTCCGCTTGAACACGGCAAGCGGCATCAAGGCCGGCACGACGATCAGCGTGATATCCCGCATCGCATGGGCTGGACCGGTTCCATGCAGCCCCATTTCGGCGAGATGCAGCAGCGCATGGCCGAGCAGGAAGACGCTGGCAACAGCCACCAGAGGCCGTGCAATCGCCGCATACCAGCTCGCCATGCCCAGCGCGCAGCCGGCGCTCAGAAAGCCAAGGCCGATATCTCGAAGGAAATGGGAATTGAACGGGCCAGTCTCCGTGACACCGGGTATGACGCTATACCAGAGCGGTGGTGCAGCCAGCATCAGCACCCCGTTGAAAAGCTGGAGGACGGAAAGGGCAAGAAGCAGCGGTCGCATTGAAATCTCCTTTCGCTCACAAGGACGAAGGGAGTGGAAAAATGTGACATGTCCGACGCCGGAAATTAGCCCTGCGCTCCTGCCGCAAGAGCGAGTTTTTACGGGTCACTCCACATCCAAGTGCCGACTTATAAACCACGTCAAACATTGAGCGCGTTGCGGTTCTCGGCTTGCTGCAACCGGCTCTTGTCTTGATCGAGGATAGTTCATATTGACTAGTGTGCCGGCCACTCAAAAAACGAGTTATCCATGGCTTTCATCTCTCGCCTGCGTTTGCTTGTTGCCCTCAGTGGTTGTCTTTTCCCAGCGGCCTCCAATGCGCAATCCTTTGATTGCGGCAAAGCGCAGTCCGCCATTGAAAAGGCGATTTGTGCCTCCCCTACCTTGATTGCCCAGGACACCGCCTTGGCAGCCTCCTATCGGCAGGCATTGGCGGATCTCAACGGCGACCCGACAAGGCTGAACGATCTACGCCAGCAGCAGCGCCGCTGGTTGGCGGACCGCAACAAATCCTGCGTAGACACCGATCCGGGCCGGCTGACGGCATGCCTGGCAACAAGCTATCAGACGCGCCTTGAGGCGCTTGTGGCAGCGGGCGCTTCTCCCAGCCGCAAGCCGCCAGAATCTGCCGTCGAGCTTGCACCATCAACAGCACCGACGACACAGCCGGCGGCGGCACAAGATACATCGGCGCCGGCGGCCGTCGCAGCGCCTCAACCCGCGCCCTTAAAAGCGCCGCCCCGGCTCGTGTCGCAGCCGCATTTGGCCCCGGATCAACTGCCTGCGGATCAGGATGGCAGCACCTTGCTGACCGTCGACACTTCAGGCCATATCACCATCCGCACGCAGAGCACTTCCGGTGTGGCGCTGCAGCTTGTCGACATGATCGCCGGCCCCGGCGACCGCATGGGCGCAGCCGGAGTCAGCGACGGCCGGATCGATGCCCTGCTCGACAAAGGCACCTACAAGGTCCGTGTGTTCGGTGCCAAGGGAGCCGCCGGCGACGTCAAGCTCACCGCGCAAGCCTATCAGGAGCTTGAACAGCCCGACGCCGCCTTGACCTCGCTCACCCCCATCCATGCCGATCTCAGCGATCTGCAGCAAAGATCCTATTGGATCGACATTCCCGATTCCGGGCGCGTCGATATCGAGGCGGTCGGACGCTCGCTGCAGGATCTGCGCTTGTGGCGGAACGGCACCGATATTGCCGATCTCTCGCCGAAAATGTCGATCTTCGAATTGAAGCCGGGCCTCCCCATGAGCCGGGCGACGCTGACGGGAACGGTCGAGGCCGGCCGCTATCTCGTGACGGCCTATGGCGGTCAGAAGCTTGTCTGGACTAGCGCGGACGCCGCAGAGCCATTCCATATTCGCACCGGCGCGCAGCTTTCGCTGGCCGGAGGGATAGCCGAAAATGTCATCGGACCCTTCGGCTCGATCCGTTTCGAGGCGCCGGCAGATCTCGATACCTTCCGTCTGGAGCTGCCGCAATCGGCGCCGGCGGTGCTCCGGGCCGGTCGGACTTCTCAAACGGCGACGGCTTTTCAGAGTGCCGTGATCGATAAGGCCAGCCGCGAACCGACAGCCACGCTTTCGCTTTCAACAGACGGCCAGCCGAGCATTGTCGAAGTCTCGGGCTATGAAGGCCAGCCTTTCCAGCTTCGGGGGCTTCGGTTCGGCACCGAGACCCAATTTAAAGGCTCAGTGGCCAATCTCATCAGTCTCGACATTGCCGGCGAAGGCGGCGATGAAATTCCGGCCACGGCCCTGCTGTTGCGCCAGGACCGTGGGGGCAAAGCCACGATCGTCGCGTCCGACCTGCCTCATCTCGGCCTGGGCCAGGCTTGGCGGCGGCGCTTCAATTTACGCGGGCCGACGTCGCTGCTGTTCGAGATGACGCAAGCTGGCCAGATCGCGGTCCGCACCTCAGGCGTTGCCCTGCATGCCGACATCAGCCCGGTTCTTGTCGGCAATGCTCCGCGCGTCGACGGCCGCAATCCTGATCGTTTCGATCTGGACGCCGGCTATTATCTGCTGCGCCTGCTGCCCGACAACAATGCTGTCGGCATCGTCGACCTCACCTTCGGCACGCCGGGCCTCGTCCCACCGGTCCAACCCGCAGCTCCCGCCCGCACCAATATTTCCTTTGGCATCCGGGAAGCCGAAAAGGCCACGCGCTACCAGATCATCACCAATGCCGCGCCCGGTCTGCTGACGGGACCTCGTGCCGTGGCCTTGCCCGCCGATCTGCAGTTGCGGCCACTGGCGCTCTGGCAGCCCGCCGATGCGGCGGCACAGCCGCAACCTCTGCCGGATCAGCCAATGTCCAATATGCCGGCGCCCGTGCCGCAGGCCAAAGGTGCTGCGAATGACGATGCGAACGCCCTGTCGCGGCCGGCATCACCCGCGGATCTGCAGATCGACGTCCACGTACCTCCAGGCGGGACCATCGCCGCCATCGACATGCACAATACATCGGTCGCATTTGCGACCAGCAACGAGCGCGTCGACACAAAAGGCCGGACCTTGACCCTGCGCTTCCCGGTTCCCTCCGCTGCCCGGTCGATCGTCGTCAGTTGGCAGCCTGATGCTGTCGCAGCGCGCCAGATTGCACCCCCGCCCCCCGCATCCCCATTGATTGCCGGCCAATCCCAGTTTCTCGATCTCGCCGAGAACGCGGAGAAATCCTACCGGCTCGAGGTGGCGGAAGGGGGGCTTTACCGCATCGAAACCCTTGGCCGTTTGCAGACATCGCTGCGCCTTGGCACGTCATTCCTGCCGGGGCTGGGGGAAGCGTCGGACAATGGCGATGGCCACAATGCGCTGCTGCAAACCTATCTGCGCGCCGGAACCTATCAGGTCGGCCTCTCCGTGCAGAATTCCTCCGGCCATCTTGGCGTCGCCGTTACGCCGGCCTCGCTTCCGACGGCGGCAACCCTGGTCGCCGATGGCACCAGCCGAGGCATTCTCTCCGGCGGGCGCGGCGCCGTCGTGCCGATCGAGATAACACGTGCGGGATCTTATCAGCTTGATCTCTACTCCCTCGGCGAAGACCTTACAGCTCGCCTCGAGGATGCCGAGGGATGGCCGCTCACAGTGCCGGGGCCACTTTCCAGTCTCAGTCAGGATTTCACGCCGGGGCATTACCGCCTCGTGATCCTGCCGCGCGACGTCGACACGCGGTATGTCGCACGGCTAAGACCCGTCATCGACGCGCCGCAGCTGCAGGGCCACGGACCGCATCCGCTGGCCTTCAATCAGAGCCAGGCATTTCAGTGGCGCGAGCCTCAGGGCAAGGGCGACGCGCGTGTTGCCGACGGCTGGACGTTTGATCTCTTGGCCGATGCGGATATCAGCATCGATCTGACCGAAGGCATGATCGGCACGCTGTTTCGTGACGACAAGGAGCAGATCGCCCGATTTGTCGCCGCGCCCCAATTCACCGGCAAATTGAAGGCCGGGCACTATCGCATCGACCTCACGAGCCTCGCCCATGATGACCGGCTGGATTACCAGGTTACCCTGAACACCAGGGATCTGCAGCCGGGCGAGGCGCGCTTCGTCAACCTGCCGGCCGAGCTTTCCTTCAATGTCGAGACGGACCGTGTCGTCAGCCTCGGCACTTTCGGCCGCACCGAAATCAAGAGCGTGCTGAAGGACGAACATGGCGCCGTCCTCGAACGCCTGACGGGGCGCAGCGATGATTGGAACATCGCGCTGTCCACCCGCCTGCCGGCCGGATCCTATACACTGGCGCTTGATCAGGCGGCAGCATCCGGCACGGCCGGCAGCCAAGCGGATGATAATCCCGACGATCAAGAAGCCGACGGCGATGATCAGGGGGAAGGCCACGACCAGGCCGATCTCGGGGATATCGAGGTTCAGTTCGCCCTGCCGCAGGAGCAAGCGCAGCCGGCGCTTGCAGAGAGCGGCAGTGCCTCCGTCAACGGCGCCTCCGTCTTTATTTTCCCTCTGCCGGGTCCCTTGCCGGCCAATGTAAAGGATCGGCTCACGCTGGTCGCGGCGCAGTCCACCAGCGACCTGGTTCTCTCCGTCGAAAAACGAGATGCCGATGGCGGCTGGAAGCCGCAAACCCTTGCCCGTGGCCGCACACCCTTTATCGCTTGGCCCGCTTCCGAGGGGGATGCACAGTGGCGCGCATCGGTCTGGACCCTCGACGGTGGGGCAGCACCCATCAAGATCGCCGCGCGCAGCATCGTCGGCGATATGCGGGAGCCCGGCGATATCGCCTTGGAGCCCGTGGCCATCGATGGCCTCGATCTCTCTCTCAACGTTGCTCTCGCGCATGCGCCGTCGGCCGGCCTCATGGACCTCGGCGCCAGCGCCGATCTGCTTGCGGGCGCAAGTGCCGATCGTCCGCTCACGGCCGCCGCATCGGGACTTTTTGCTCCGCAATCGGATCGTTTATGGCTGGTCTCCCGTGGCGCCGGCCATGTGCGGGTGAGCCCCGCGCAACCCGATGCAGAGATCGCGCTGACGCTTTCGCCGGGAGATCAGGCGGTTATTCCAGCCATCCCTGCCTTGCCGGGTAAGGTTCGATTGTGGCGTGCGGATTCGGCCTTCGGCCAGCCGGGCCTCACGGCTGCACGCGGCATGGGTGTCGGCCTCAACAGCGCGGTCGCCCTCTCCGATAACCAGGATCTGCACATCTGGAACGCCGCAAGCGATGAAAGCCTGCAGATGCGGCTGAGGCCGATCGATGCGGCCGAACTCGAGGCGGTGCAGCTGAACGGCCCCTTGACGACGACCGTTCCAGCCTTCAGCGCGCAGCCGGTAAAGCTGGCGACTGGGGTGAAACGGCTGACGCTCGACCTGGCGCCCGGGATCGCCGTCGTCTCCGCCACCTCAGCCTCTCAGCTGTTGAACGTCTGGTCGGCCGCAGCTCCCCTGTCGCGCAGCATCGTGACGTCGACTGAGGAGATCTGGCTCGTCAATCTGACGGGTGATGCCGGCTCGGCGCGCGTCAGCCTGTCACCGGGACAAGCAATTGCGCTCGGCAACGATCAGATTAAGCGCCGGTTTTTCGGGACGGTCGGATCGGAAGAAATCGCGGTTGATGCCATGAAGGGAGATGTCCTGAACGTTTCCGGCGGCGCGGCGACGTTTATCGGGGCCGACGGTCGGGTCTTGCGCGGGGACAGTATTTCCGTCTCCGGACCCGGTCAGCTGATCGTCGATCACGGCGCCGGCCTCGTGGCGCTGTGGCTGGAACGTGGCGGCCAGTCGCCCTGGCCGAAGCCCGAACCAAAATCGATGACGCTGCCGCAGAGCGTAAAGCTCGAGGGTGAAGCCATGGCTTTCCGTCTTAACCCGGCCCAGCCGATGGTGCTCGACGTCAGCACCGACGCGCCTGTCATTGTCGGCCTGGAGCAGGATGGTCACCGCGACATGCAACTCTTTCCGACGGGAGCGGAGTTCCACCGCTATCTTGCAGCAGGTGAGGCGGTCCTGACACTCTATTCCACGCATGAAGGCCCCTTGTCGGGCAGCCTGGACATGACGGCGACACCGGTCGTGCCGGTCAATGACGGCATCGGAGCCCCGGTCGTGCTTGCACCGGGCGCGACCGCCCTGTTCGGCTTCGAGGTTAGGAATAGCGGCAATATCGGCGTCGGCCTGCGTTCCGATCCTGACCTTGCCATCGGCCGGCTACTGGATGCCAAGGGCCAGGCGCTCGGCGAAGGCGTCAATCAGCTCAAGCAACTTGCGGCAGGCTATTACCTCCTGGAAGCACGCGCACCGGCCAACGCGCCGACACTCATCGTCAGGCCTTCGGTGGTTGGATTGTCGCCACCGCCGGCGGGCCCGCCGCCCGAAATTATCAATGATTATCTGCAGCGTGCCGGTCTGAAGCCCATGGGATCGAAGTGAAACCAATGAAAAAGATCGCATTTCTCATTGCCCTCGCCCTTGCGTCTTCAACGCTGATCTCAAGCGGTCACGCGCAGCAAGGCGTTCCCTCGCCGGCACTGGATGTTCTGCAGCGCGCCGACGGCGTCAAAATCGTGCCGGAGAGGTTTTTGCGCGCCTATGATCCCGTGACGATTTTCTTTGCCACGGATACCGGCCCCGCAACCGGCGGCGCGGAAGATTCGCCCGAGCGTTTCGTGACGATGGAACCGGCTGTTTCAGGTGCCTGGCAGTGGCTCGGCCCGCGCGCTCTGCAATTCAGGCCCGCCGACAAGTGGCAGCCCCTTGCCCGCGTCAAGGTCAAGATGCTGGATCATGACAAGGGCGCCGGCGGTGAGACGGAACTGATACCGCTGCTGCCGGTGCCGGTATCGACGGCTCCGGCTGCAACCGATGATCCCGTCAGCGAGCTTGACCAGATCACCTTGACCTTTGCCGAACCCGTCGATGTCGCGGCGCTGAGCCGGCTGCTGTCGATCGAGCTGCGTCCGGCGCCCGGCATTGGCGACGAAGGCGGTCTGATGTTGGGGGCGCAAGATTTCGATATCCAGCCGCTTGAACGCAACAGCCGCGGCGATCAGCAATCCTACGTGGTGAAGTTGCATCAGAGCGTACCCGATGGCCGCGTCGCCATCCTGCGGCTAAAGCTTGCCGACACGCCGGATTTCAGCGATCAGACCTTTGAATTGCGCGTGCGCACCGCCGTGCCCTTCACCATGACCAGTTCCGATTGCGGGCGGGGCTTCGACGCCACTACGAGCGATGGCATCATGCGCTGCACCTCCAACGCGACCGTCAGCGATTACAGCGCCGCGGTCGATGATGACGGCAACGCCGCCGACAATGCCGATGCAGCGCCGGCCGCTCGCCAGGGTCGCGGCATGATCTTCCGGTTTTCGAGCAATCCGGTGGTTGGGGAACAGTTCTCGGTCCGGGACGCCTTGCGCATTTCTCCGCCGGTGGACGATCTGACGGCGGAAGCAAGCGATGGGCGTCTCTATGTCAATGGCCGCTTTCTCACCGACAAGGTCTACACGCTCGATGTCGCTGCCGGCGCCTTGACGGATGACCGCGGCAGACCGCTGGCTGACGGCTTCGGCCAGAAATTCGCCTTCGCGCCGGAACAGTCTTCGCTCATCTGGGATGCGTCGCAGGGTGTGGTCGAGCGTTTTGGCCCACAACTCGTGCCGTTGCGCGGGCGCGGTTATGACAGGGCCGATGTGCGCATCCACGCGATCGATCCGCTGTCGCGCGATTTTTGGCCTTTCCCGCAATCCGGCCTCGATACGGATGACGACGAAGCACCGCCTCTGCCCGGCAAGGAGCCGCAGAAATGGGCCGACAACGACGAGATTTCAGCCGATGCGATCCAGGCGCGCGTCAAGGCCCTGGGTTCGCCCGCCATATCCCAGTTCGTCGACCTGCCGATTCACAAGGGCGGCGTCGACACCAAATTCGGCCTGGACCTGAAATCGCTTTTGGCCCGGATTGCCGGTGCCGACCAGCCCGGCAGCTATCTCGTCGGCCTGCGCGCGGTGGACAGCCAAACCCGGCATTGGCTTCGTGTACAGGTCACCGACCTGACCTTGAGCGCGGTGGAGGAGCCGGACCGGGTCCGCTTTGCCGTCACCTCGCTTGCCAGCGGCAAGCCGATGGATGGGGCGCAAATTCGCCTCGACGGTTTGCGCGACGGCAAATTCGTCACGCTTGCGGCAGGAACGACAGACGCGCAGGGCTTCTTTTCCTGGGAGCTGCAGAAGCGCGCCGACGCGAAGATCCGGCGCGTCATCGTGACGAAGGGGCTGGATACTCTGGTCGTCGATCCCGATCATGCCCCGGCCCAATATGCTGAAGACAACTGGACCAAACCCTCCGCCGCCTGGCTGGATTGGACCACCAATCCCGCGGAAAGCCGCACCGAGCAGAGCCGCACCCTCTGCCACGTCTTCACCGAGCGGCCGATCTATCGCCCGGAGGAGCCGGTGCATATCAAGGGATATGTCCGAAGCTACCTCGGAGGCCACCTGACGCTGCCGGCGCAAGGCGGCCAGATCGTCATCACCGGCCCCGATCAGCAGGAGTGGCGCGTACCGGTGCGGCTGGACGCGTTCGGCGGCTTTTATCACAAATTCGACTCGGAGACGCCGGCGACCGGCGATTACGAAGTTCACTTCGAGCCGGGCGACACCGCGCAGGCTACGGACCAGACTCAACCGGCGCAGACCTCCGGTGAGGACGAGAACGCCGACGGTCCGAGCGACGGCAATACCGATGAGGCGCAGCCAGGCGACAGCCAGGCCGATACTGCCGAGACCGCCGAGAGCGACGGCAGTCAAAGCAGCGCGGCCGACAACAGGGTCCAATGCGGCAGCATCTCCTTCAAGAAGGAGGCTTATCGCCTGCCGACTTTCGAAGTGGTCCTCAACAATCCGCAGACCGTGCCTCTCGATTCCTCCTTCAACGTGGACCTGGTCGCGCGCTATTTCGCCGGCGGCCTGCTGGCGGATCGTCCCATTCGCTGGCGCGCCGTGCAGTATCCCTACAATTGGACGCCGCCTGGCCACGAAGGCTTCCTTTTTTCGACGGATTCCCGGTACTCCGGCGGCAACGAGTTCAAATCCTCGCCCGCGCTGGAACGAGACGGCAGCACCGACGCCGGCGGCGCCTCGCGCATCAGCTTCGACACGACGATCGAGCCGACGGCGCAACCCCGCCGCTACATGGTCGAGGCGACCGTTACCGGCGACGACGATCTGCAGGTGCGCAGCATTACTACCGTCTATGCCGTCCCGCCTTTCGTGCTTGGCCTGAAGGTGCCGCGCTACGTGCCGACGCCCGGCGCCATCGAGCCTGAGATCCTGGCTGTCGACGGCAATGGCGATCCCGTCGCCGGGCTGGAGATGACGGCGCGGCTGATCCATCGCAACTGGACGTCGACGCTGCAGGCGAGCGACTTCAGCCAGGGTTCGGCGAAGTACGTCACGCAGGTCATGGACGAGACCGTTCTGGAGCGCAAGATTACCAGCACCAGCGATATCCAGACCCTGGCGCTCGAGGCAAAGGATGCGGGCGTCTACGTCATTCAACTCGAGGCCAGCGACCGGATCGGCCGCCGACAGCAGGTGAGCGTCGACTTCTTCGTCGGCGGCACCACGCCGGTCACCTGGGCACAGCCGCCCGCTCGCACCGCGGTCGTGACCACGGACAAGGACAGCTACATCCCCGGAGAAACCGCCAATCTGCTGATCCAATCGCCCTTCCAGACAGCCCGTGCGCTGGCCGTCGTCGAAGAGCCCGAGGGAACGTTCCGTTATGATTGGGTCGATATCGCCGATGGATACGGCCATTATGCGGTGCCGGTCCGCAAGGAGTATACGCCTGAAATTCCCGTGCACTTCCTCATCATGCGCGGCCGGCTGGAGACCAGCATCCCCTCGCCGAACGCGCCCTTCGACCAGGGCAAGCCTGTCACGATCGCCGCGACGAAGACGGTGACGGTAAAACCGGTGAAGAACACCGTCGCCGTTGCCTTGGATTACCCGAAGAAGGCCCGCCCCGGCGATGAAGTGGAGGTCACGCTGCATCTCGCCGACGATACCGGTCAGCCGATCGCGGGCGAGGCCACCTTCTGGATGATCGACCAGGCCGTGCTGTCGCTCGCAACGGAACAGCCGCTGGATCCGCTGCCGAATTTTATCGTCAAGCGCCAATCCACCATGGCGCTGCGCGACACCCGCAACATGGCCTTCGGCATCATTCCTCTGGACGAGGTGCCGGGCGGCGACGAGCGGGAGGAATGGGGCACGGACAACAATATCTCCGTCCGCAAGAATTTCACGCCGGTGCCGATCTATCTTCCCGACGTGAAGGTCGGCCCGGATGGCATTGCCAAGATCAAGGTGAAGCTGCCGGACTCGCTGACCGTCTTCAAGCTGCGCGCCAAGGCCGTCAGCGGTCCCGACCGCTTCGGCTACGGCACCGGCGAAATGCTGATCCGGCAGGAAATCGTCGCTCAACCCGCCCTACCCCGCTTCCTGCGCTATGGAGATCAGTTCGAGGCCGGCATCATTGCCCGCGTCGTCGAGGGCGGTGGCGGCGCCGGCGTTGCATCCATTGCTTCCGACGGATTGACGTTGGGCGGCAGCAAGGATCTTTCCTTTGCCTGGGAAGAGAACAAGCCGGCTCATATCGGCATTCTCGCCGAGGTGCCCGAGCCAAAGCCCGGCAAGGACGACGTGCGGCTGCGTTTCGGGGTCGAGCGCCTGGCCGACCACGCCAGCGACGCCGTGGAAATCACGCTGCCGTTGAAACCAGACCGCATCCCGACCAAACATTACCAGATCGTCGAAATCCCGGCGGGCGGCTCGAAAACGCTGCCCGCAACTGAGGGAGATGTGCGCCCCGGATCGTTCCAGCGTGCGATGACGCTGACCTCCGATCCGACATTGGTGAAGCTCGTTGCCGGCCTCAACACTTTGGTGGAATCTCCCTACGGCTCCACCGAGCAGCGGATATCGCTGGCCTCCTCCGGCGTCGCGTTCAAGAGTTTCGCTCGCATGCTGGCAGCGGCGAAGTTTGAAAAGCGCATAGACGGCGATGTGCACAACACCGTGCTGGCAATCGGCCAGGCGGTCGATGCCGACGGCCTTGTCGGCTTCTGGCCGCATAGCAAGGGCAATGTCTCGCTGACGGCCTGGGCCTATTCTTTCCTGGTCGCGGCCGACAAAGCGGGCGAACCCACCGACAAGGCTTTGACGGATCGTCTTGCGAGCGTGCTGAAACTGTCGCTACGCTCGGATTATCCGCATCTGCTCAGTGGTGACGAGGTTCGCGAACGGGTCGAGGCTCTGACGGCGCTGGCTGAAGGCGGCGGGCTCGACCCCGCCTATATGGCCGAACTCGCCCGTTCGGCTGCCTTGATGCCGAATGTCAGCGTTGCCAGAATGACGGCGGCAGCAGCTGGTGCGCCCGATGCCGACCAACGTCTTGTCGGTGGTCTCGCCGACACGATGTGGTCGCGCGTGCGCATCCTCTCTCGCAATGGCCAGCTGGTTTATGACGGCCAGGCTGAGGATGGAGGCAGCCCGATCATCCTGCCTTCGGAAGCCCGCAGCCTTGCCGAAATGGTGCGCGCGGCGGCTCTGACCTCTGAAACGGATCCGCGTTATCCCGCCTTGACAAACGCCTTGCTGCAGCTCGGCGACAGCGATGGCTGGGGCTCGACCAATGCGACGTCGGCTGCGATCCGTGCGCTTGCGGCCGCCTGGCAGAGGCCGACGACGCCCTTGCCGCTGACGCTGACCCAGAGCGGCAATGTTCAAAATCTGGCGCTCGACGCCAATGACCCTGTTTTGCGACAGGTCACTCTGGATCCGAGCGCCGTTACCATCCAAAATACGGGAACGGCGCCCGCTCTCGCGCTGGTGGAGACCTCCTATCTCTCTGCTGAAGCCGGCTATAGCGCGCAAGCTGAGAGCCGGGGCTTTGCCCTGACCCGCACGCTCTACCGCGTCCCCGCCGGCAATGCGCCGCTGGAGAAGCTGATCCCCGATGCCAAAGGTGCGATCCAGCTCAAGGTGGGCGATGTGTTAGAGGAAAGGGTCGAACTGGTCGTGTCCGAAGATCGGACCCATGTGGCGCTTACCCTGCCGCTGGCCGCGGGGCTGGATCCTCTCAACCCCAACATCGCCACCGCCCCGGCCGAGGCTACACCGGCAATCGCGCCGAGCCTGCCGACCGATTGGGTGTCCTACGGGGACGATCAGGTGTTTTGCGCGTCCGAGAGGCTTCCGAAGGGCAACTACACCTTCGCCTACCGGACGCGCGCCTTGATCCCCGGTTCGTATACACAGCCGCAGGCCTTCGCCGAAACCATGTACCAGAAGGGCGTGCAGGGAACGAGCGCTGCCGTGCAAATCGTCGTGGCCAAGTAGTCCACGCAGCCAGGGAAGATATCAGGCGAGGAGCCAGCCAGCCGAGCAATGACACTCTTGGGACGCCGCCGATCGAAGCTCGTTCTTTTCTCCTCGCTGGCTCTTGCAGCGGGCGCCTTGGTCTATGCCTATCTCATCCATCAGCGTGCGCAGCTGATCGCGCCGACGCCGACGCCGATCCTCTATGATCGCAGCGGCGCTTTCCTCGCGCAGATCGGCCATGCCGACGGCGCCGGCGGGCGCATCGATTACGGCTATTGGCCGCTGGAGCAATTGCCGGATCGCGTTGTGAAGGCAACGCTTGCCCTCGAAGACAGGCGGTTCTACGACCATATCGGCGTCGATCCCTATGCCATCGGCCGCGCGGCCTGGCAAAATTTCGGTGCCGTCAAGCGCCGCTCGGGCGCCTCGACCATTGCGATGCAAGTGGCGCGGATGCAGCAGCCGGAATCGCGCACCTTCGTGCACAAGATGCTCGAGGCCGGCACCGGCGTCTTGCTGACCCTGCGTTACGGGCGCGACGCCACACTGGCGCAATATTTGCGGCTGGCGCCTTACGGCAATGGCAGCCACGGCATCGCCCATGCGGCGCGCCTCTATTTCGACAAGCCGGTGGCGGATTTGTCCTGGGCCGAGATCGCGCTGCTGTCAGCCATCCCGCAATCGCCGACCCGGATGAACCCGCTGCGGCCGGAGGGCTTGCGCCGGGCCGTTCAGCGCGGTCATCACATCCTCGACGCGCTGGCAAAACAGAAGATCATTCAAGCTGACGAGGCGGAGATCGCCCACCGCCAGCTCGATGACATGCGGATGCCCGCCCTGCCCCGCCGCCCGGACGCCCTGCACCTGATATTGCGCTATCACGATCTCATCGAGAACGGCGAGATAGCGCCTGCCTCCGCGGTTGCGCCGCTGATCCACACGACGATCGACCTTGGCCTGCAGGCCGACGTGACCGCTCTCGCGCGAGACTATCTCGATGGCTGGCGCTCTGCGGGCGCGCAGCAAGTCGGGGTCATGGTGGTGTCGCGGCAAACCGGCGAGGTCCTCGCCCAGGTCGGTTCGAGCAATTATTACGGCAGGCATGCCGGCGCCTTCGACTATACGCGGACGCAGCGTTCGCCGGGCTCGACACTCAAACCTTTCATTTATGCGCTGGGGTTCGAGCGCGGCGTGCTGAAGCCGACCGACATGCTGCTCGATCTGCCGGAAGGCGCCTCAGGCATCGGCGACGCGGACCGCGAATTCCTCGGGCCCATGTTGCCCCGCCAGGCGCTGGCGAATTCGCGCAATGTGCCCGCGACCAATCTGCTGCGTAGCATCGGTCTTGAGACGACGTTCCGCTTCTTGCGCGATCTCGGTCTGCACGACCTCGAAACCCCGGCCGACTATTTCGGCCTGTCGATGGCGATCGGCTCATTGCCCACACGCCTGGACAGGCTGATGCGGGCCTATGGGGCGCTCGCCAACGACGGCCAATTGCAGGATCTGCGCTGGGCGCGCGAACAGCCGCAGCCGCAGCCCGTGCGGGTCATTTCGCTCGATACGGCCCGGTTGATTACATCATTCCTGTCTGATCCGCAGGCGCGGCTGCCAAGCTTCCACCGCTACGGGACGCTGGAATATCCATTCCCGGTCGCCATCAAGACCGGCACCTCGCAAGGTTACCGGGATGCCTGGGCCGTGGCCTATTCGGAAAAGGTCATCGTCGGCGTCTGGATCGGGAGGGGCGATGACGGCACCATGAGCCGGATGACCGGCGCCGGCACTGCCGCCCGCCTTGTGCACGCCGTTATCGACCGGGTCCACGGCAACAAGCCTGGAGACATCGCCGATGCGCGTTTTCCGACGCCGCCGGACCGCAAACCGATGGAGGTATGCGTCGTCAACGGGCAGACGAATGACAATAGCTGCAGCCAGACGCTGGTGGAATGGCTGAAGCCCGATGAGATGCCGAAGGCGGCTGCGCTATCGCTTCGTTCGGACGCCAGCCTCAACCCTTTGCCGATCAGTGCAACAGCGGGGCGGAGCCAGAGCTATTCGCTCGCCAGTACCGACGCGTCTGATCCCAAGATCCATCTTGCCATCTCGACGCCGGCGCGCAACAGTCAGATCTGGCGCAATCCGGAACAGCCGGCCGCATTAGACCGGCTGCCTCTGAAGGCCGATGTCCACCCGCATGTGCCGCAAATCGTCTGGTATGTCGACGGCCAGCCCTTCGCCGTCACCGACCCCGACCGACCCGTCTTTTGGCCGATCCAGAGCGGTGAGCACCGCTTCCAAATCCGCCTGCCCTACCGCGACGAAACCTCCGCGATGGTACCGGTCTATGTGCAATGACAGCTTTCGACTGCGGAAAGCCTAGCCCACCGCATCAACGTGCGAGCGTTAGCCAATCGCCGATCGTTGTCCCAGAACGCCGCATGAAACGTGTCGCCGGGATGGCCGGGCGCTCCGTTGCTATGGTCTTTCTGACTTCACGCGGGCTGAGCCCGAATTCATGGCTGAACGCGCGCGTAAAATTGGCTGCTACGTCGAAGCGGGCGGCCTCGGCAATCTCCGAGATCGGCCTGTTGTCGGACGGGTTGGTTAGATCCGCATAGGCCTGTAGCAATCGACGTTTGCGAATGTAGTTGAAGACGCCCCCGCTCGTTTCGAACAATTGGTAGAGCCGCGTCCGCGAGATGCCCAGCGCCCGGCACATGACGTCAGGCGTCAAGCTGTCTGAATGAAGATTGAGGTGAATATAACGATGCGCCCGCTCCATCAGCCCCATATTGGTCTGTTCCTGACCGCGGTCCAAACTTGCGGACGATGCAGCGCATGCAACGACCATATCGCCGATCGTCCTGATGATCCGCGGCGCCTCCTCCACTGTCAAATTGCTGAGGTTCGCTTCCAGGCCGTCGATATAGCTGACGAGCAATTCGGCGAGGCTACCGGAGAGGGCGATGTTGTGGGCGTTCTGCAGAAGAGGCGCATCACGGGTCAGTAGTTCATAGGGCAGGAAGACGAGCACGGCGGCTGAATCGGTCATCCGCCCGCGGTACGGGTAACCAAGAGACCTGAAAAATATCTCGCCCGGGCCGGTCTCCGTGACATGGCGATTGGCCTCGGTCCAGGCCCGGCCGCTGCGAAGTACACCGACATTCCAGTGATCGATTGGGCTCGACCGCAACATGGCCTGATCGCGAATATAGCTGCATGCCTGCACGCGCTGCTGGACGATGAGGATATCGCCGAGATGCCAGCCGGTCTGTTCCGCGAGAAAACCGTCGTCCTCAGATTGTCCGTTCTGCAGGTGAACATCCACAAGCGGCGCCATATGTGATCGCCAGGACTGGAATTGTTCTTTCGGCGGCAGGTCTCGCGTCGAAAACCGCAACGGCACCAATGCAGGCGGAACGTCCACCCGATGTTCTTTCTGCGGGGACGGTTCGCGCGGCCAGCGCCGCCGCTCCAGGTGGGCCGGCCATTCCTTCCCAGCAGCGGGGTCATCCCCAGACTCCGTAACCATCGAATTTCTCCAGCGCATAAGCCGGCTGAAACGTCCGCGCAGCCCATCCGACAAACCGAATCGACTGAAGTCCTACGTGCATAAGCTACTTATCATATTCCTATACGAGCAGAAATGGACGGACCGATAATTTTCGGGATGCGGCGATAACGACAATTGCGTCCTGTTCCGGTATTTAAATGAGCACGGGCTAGTTCCGAAGGACGGTTGGAAAGCCCAAATACTCACTTGCCAGTGCAATGCAGTTTCAAAGCACTCTCAACGTGATCGACACTAAATCACAACAAAATATGCAAGCAGAGGAGGATAGGTCGTGAACTATCGGGGCGATATTCGTGCGCGCTTTGCGCGAGCAATGGCTTACGACAGCAATTCCTATTCGCATAACTGTCAGGCGCCAGGAAAAACTCCTATCGCAAATCGTACGGGTTTCCTCTGCTCACCTTCTTGCGAGACGCTCCTGAGGCCGGACATCGGCAAATAAGGAGGCGAAGGGGTTGCGCGCAGGCTGAGGCCGTCTGTGTCGATGCGTAATAAGGCCGAGGCTTGCACGCAACCCTTACCCTATCCACCCATTGGCGAATTTTGTGACGCTGCCCATTGGCAGAATGGAGGCTAAGATGACGACCGCATGTGATGAGAAACAAATCGAATTGAAGCCGATTTCGAGCTGCAGACGAGAGGTCGAAGTCGCAATGGTGGAAATGCTCGTCAGTTTGCAGAAACATGGATGGTCGGCTGCGGAATTGGCATTGGAGCTCGCAGATGCCTCCGAAGATCTCGTCATGCTGATCGCGACCAAAAAGCTTCGACCGAATTAGAAAAACGATCGCGTGGAATTATTCTGTTTTTGTCTTGATGAGGTGGCAGCATTGTCAGGCGCGGCGCAGTGATTTCCAATCACGTCAGTCGCCGCGCCTGAGATCGCTTGACCATTCCCTGCGCCAATCGACACGATGCCAGGCCTATGCCGGCGGCATTTGGTCCAGAGCCGAACTGTTTCTGCTGCAGGCTTGCGACCATCACTTGTCTAAAAATTTCAATGCGCTAAATTATGCAAGAATGGGTTGCATCCGGACCAGCTCGATTGGGACGGATGGCTGCAGAAGCGATACCTTCGGATGCCAACATGATCTGGAATCATCGCATCACACGCATCGTTGTCGGCCTGCTGCTGCTGACACTCGTGACCGTCGTTTCATTGCCGACGATTACCGGCTTTACGAGCCTTGATGGCACGGTCAATGCGCGGTTTGCTGTCGTTAATGCCCCAATCGACGGCACGATTGCGGAAGAACCCCTCAAGGTCGGCAGCCCGGTCAAAGCGGGACAAACCCTCGCAGAAATTAGAAATACGCGCGTCAATCGTGCAATCCTCGCCTCGCTCGAGGCAGATCGCAACACGGCGCTCGACCGCGTCGCGGCACTTAAAAAGGAACGCGAGGAGCTCTCCGCGCTTCGCGAGGAATTGTCTGGCAGATTGGAAGTCTACAAGCAGACCACCATTGCCAATCTCGAACGCGAAGTCGAAATCCTGCGGAAGAAAGTCGAGGTGTCGCAAGCTCAGGATCTGGTCGCCCAGGTCGATCTGAGCCGCCGGATGCAGCTCGAGTCAAAAGGCATTCTGACGCAGAAGCTGGTTGAGGCTGCGCGTGCGGCCGGTGCTGCGACCGGCGGCGAGGTCGAAATCAGCAATCTGACTGTCGATCAATTGCAACAAAGGCTCAATGCGGTCCGCCAGGGTATCTTTGTCTTCGGCGACGGACAGAATGACGTGCCTTATTCGCGACAGCGTGAAGACGAGGTTGTCGTTCGCATCAACGACTTGAACTCGCGCATTGCGGAAAACGAGACGCGAGCGACCGAAGTTCAAAAGCAGCTGGTTAAAGAGGCGAACCGCGTCAGCAGCCTTGAATCCGCAACCGCAATAGCGCCGTTCGACGGCGTTGTCTGGACCAGGAGTATCGTCAACGGTTCCAACGTCGTGCTGAACGACGAGCTGATGCGCCTCCTCGACTGTCGAGAGCTGTTTGTGGATATCCTTGTTCCCGAGGTCAACTATGACGAGATCTATCCGGAACTTGTTGCGCAGGTGCGCTTGTTCGGCCGCAGCGATGTCTTCAAGGGTACTGTCATTTCTGTCAGAGGCAGCTCGGCTTCGGTCGAGACCGATTCCTTTGCCGCCAGTTTGCCGCCGTCGACACAACGCAACGCCCGCATTCGGGTTCGCCTCGATCCATCCTTCATGAACGATGACTTTGCGAACTCCTGCCAGGTAGGGCGCACAGTGCAGGTACGGTTTTCCAAACACGGCATCGACGTGTCCAACTGGGTCAAAAGCCTGTGGTTCAGTATCTTCTAGCGCTGGTTCCGACCTTTCTCGTTATGGCCTTCTTTTTCCTGGGGCCGTTCAATTGGTCACGCCGTCACACCTGGACACGGGTGGTGACCTGCGCGTTTGTCGGTGCATTCGCATTGCGATACATGTTCTGGCGCTTGACGGAGACAGTGCTTCCCTATCCCGACGGCGGTCCGAGTTTCTACTGGGTCTGGATCCTCTTCATCGTCGAGATTCTGGCCTGCGTCGAAGTCATCCTCTTTCTGGTATTGATGAGCCGCTACGTCGACCGCAGCGCGGAAGCGGACAGGCTGGCACGCGTTTTCTTTGCGCGGGAGCAGCGTGAGCTGCCGACTGTCGATGTTTTCATTCCGACCTATAACGAGCCGCTCGACGTCCTCGAGCGAACCATCATCGGCGCCCGCTCGCTGGATTATCCTGCCGACAAATTGAATGTGTATGTGCTTGACGATCAACGCCGGGATTGGCTGAAGGCCTATTGCGAAGAAAAGAACGTCATCCACGTCACGCGCGGTGACAACAGCCATGCCAAAGCAGGCAACATGAACAACGGGCTGAAGGTCAGCTCGGGCGAGTTTATTGCGATCTTCGACGCCGATTTTGTGCCCTATCGGCATTTCCTTCGCCGGACGCTGCCCTTCTTTTCAGATGACAGCATCGGCATCGTCCAGACACCGCAACACTTCTTCAATGTCGATCCGGTGCAATCAAACCTTGGTCTGGAGAATATCTGGCCGGACGAGCAGCGCTTGTTCTTCGACGAGATCGCGCCCAGCCGAGACGCCTGGGATGTCAGTTTCTGCTGCGGGTCATGCTCGATTGCCCGCCGCGAGGCCGTCGACGCAATAGGCGGATTTCCGACGGAGTCGATCACCGAAGACCTGCTGACAACGCTTTCGATGCTCAACAAAGGCTACAAGACGCGCTATCTGAACGAGCGGCTATCGATGGGGCTGGCCGCCGAAAACCTGACCGGTTATTTCGTGCAGCGCGAACGGTGGTGTCAGGGGGGTATTCAAACCCTTTACCTCTATAATGGCCCGCTGCGCGGTCCGGGATTGACGCTCTTTCAACGGATCATGTTCCTGCCGGCGTCATGGCTGGTGCAGTATCTGGTCCGCTTCACGATATTGCTGGTCCCGATCGTCTATCTCTGGTTCGGCCTGCTCCCGCTCTATTTCACCGATATAGCCGATTATGTCTCTCATCAGGTGCCGCTGCTGGCGGCCTATTTTCTGCTGATGCTGTGGATCACGCCGACGCGCTATCTGCCTGTGATATCAAGCGCCGTCGGGACCTTTTCGACATTCCGCATGTTGCCGACCGTGGTCTCCAGCCTGGTGAGACCATTTGGCAAGCCGTTCAGGGTGACGCCAAAGGGCAGCGGCAACGAGGCGAACCAGTTTGACCGCTACAGCTTCGCCTGGATCGCAATCATGATCACGGTCACCGTCCTTGGACTTCTGGTCAACGTCGTACCGGAAACGTCGCATGTACAAGGCCAGTTTTCACCGGTCGCGGCGTGGTGGTCAGGCATCAATATCGTCGTCCTGCTCATCGCGTCGCTGATCTGCTTTGAGAAACCCCGGCGTTTGTTTCATGCGTTCAAGCTCGATGAACCCGCTGTCGTCGACGACGTCCCCGGCCAAATCGTCAGTCTGGCACTGGACAAAGCGGTCGTTGCGGTCCCCAGCATGGCCCGATTTCAATCCAAATCGGTCATGCTGAAACTCCCCGGCTTCGCCCCGTTCAAAGCGGAGCTCGGACAGGTCACTCAACGACGAAGCAGCATAAGTCGCGGCGGCGACAAGCAAGCCTATTACCTGCACCTGTATTTCGAACTCAGCGGCGCTGCGCGTGACAACATGATTGTCAAACTCTATACCGGTCAATATTCCCGCGACATTCGCGACATCGACAAGGTTGCCGTCTCCCTTAATCTGTTGCTGCGGTCATTCGGGCGAACGCGCACTTTGTAGCCGGGCTCATGCGAGAGTTCGCCGCATCTCTGACGACGTTGGCCTCGCTTGACCGCCTTGTGGAGTCGAACCGAGGGCACCTAAAATTACATGATATTTATGGAATCCAGGGGTTGATCACTTTCAACCCAGCGGCCTCAAAAGGGCTTGTGTCGCGAGTTGCGACGGCAAGGCCGTTCGCTACTGCAGTGGCTGCAATATATCCATCCGCCTTGCTGATCGCCTTCCCGGCTACTCGAGCGCGCGCCATCAGTTCCGAGTAGAATTGACTGGCGGCAAAATCGAAAGGCAGGATGCGTTCGGCAAAATGCGGAAGCACGTCGTCCTCCAGGCGATCGCGAAGGATAGTTTGCCGTTTGCCTGAGGGCATAGCGGCGATCCCGAAACGAAGTTCGGCAATTGTTATTGCGGAAAGGAAGAGAGTCTCGATGGTTTGGGCGTCCAACCAAGCGACCACTGCTGCATCAGGAACCGGTTTCCATGGCTCCGATATCACGTTGGTGTCCAACAAGATCATTCGAAAGTCATGGGTTCAGCGGGCGCCTTATCGCGATTTTGCTGCAGGGCTTCAACGTCGCTATTGGAAAGCTCAGCGTCACGACCAATGGCCGCGAGTAAAGAGCCGAGCTTCACGCGTTCAGATGGGCGAACGGCGGCCTCGATAATGTCCCGGATTTCGGCCTCTGTGCTTCGGCCATGATGAGCCGCTCGCACCCGCAGTGCGCGATGTGTTTCATCAGAAAGATTGCGAATGGTGACAGCCGGCATTGATATCAATCTAGCAAAAACGATGGCATTGATATCAATATATGCGCCCTGACGCCAGGTTTCAAGGAAATTGATGCGCGGACGAAATCGTATCTGCATAGTTCCCTCGCCTTGAAGGGATCCGAACCGGCGGCCTGTTGTTACGAAAGCCTTGTGTGCGCAAGAGCGCCGACAAGAGATATTGCGGTACAAATTTCGGCTGAACAGCAATCGACGAATGTCGGGAACTCTCGATCCCGATGCGTGGCCCGTTCCTCTTGATCCATTTCCCAACGCCGAGAAATCTGCCTCCAGGGAGTCAGCCGCGGCTGGCGGCGATCAGGGCGTGCGCCGCATCACGAAGCAAACCGGTGGCCTCGCCGGGCTCGAACACCTGCATGCTGACAAAGGCGCCGTTGATCAGCACCGCGAGTTGCCCGGCAAGCCGGTCGGGTGCCGCGACCGCCAGTCTCCCGGCGATGGTCCTCAGGCGCCGCCGCATCTCCCGCATGTGGGCTTCGGCGACTTTGCGCGCGGGGTGACCGGTCTCCGGAAACTCGGCCGCCGTGTTGATCTGCGGGCAGCCCCGGTAATTGTCCCGGCCGACCCGTTCGCCGATCCACTCGAAATGGGCGTCGAGTTCAGCCCCGGCGTCATCCGCGTGCTGTTCGGTTACCTGGTCCCAGGTGTTCCAGAAGTCCAGGTCCTCGCGTTTCAGGAAGGCCGCGATCAAATCGTCCTTCGTGCCGAAATGGCGGTAAAGGCTGGTTTTGGCGACACCGGATTTTTCAACCACCAGATCGACGCCGACGGCACGCACGCCGCGGCGGTAGAAGAGTTCCGATGCCATCTCGAGAATTCTGTCCCGCACGTCGTTCACGGCTGGGGCGGGTGCGTTCACTGTGCTTTTCGTCATTCGCGTATCTCCAATTCAGTCACCCTAGCAGAAAGTTGATTGACGCGCTACAGACCTGTATGTTTTATTGAGTACAGACAGGTCTGTAGCGATGGAGAGAGCAATGACCACGACCCAACAAGCCGACATCACCAGAACATCATCCGAGGCCGTGGCGGTCCTTGGCGCGAATGGCCATACCGGCCGTTTTGTCGTCGCCGAACTGTTGCGGCGCGGGCTCAAGCCGATCGCGATCGGACGGAGCGCCGAACGATTGGCGGAGGCGGGCTTTGCGGAACGCGGCGTCGAATGCCGCGAAGCAGCGATAGAGGATGACGCGGCGCTCGACCGGGCGCTTGCGGGAGCGGCGGCGGTCATCAACTGCGCCGGCCCGTTCATGGACACGGCCGACGCAGCCGTGCGTGCCGCGTTGCGGGCCGGCATCCATTATCTCGACGTCACGGCCGAACAGCCGAGCGTACAGGCGACGTTCGACCGGCATGAGGCTGCGGCCCGGAAAGCCGGCGTAGTCGTCATCCCGGCGATGGGATTTTACGGCGGACTGGCCGACCTGCTGGTGGCAGCCCTGATGGACGAATGGCAGCACGCCGACACCGTTGAAATCCGGGTTGCGCTCGACAGCTGGCTGCCCACGAAAGGCACGCGCGTGACAGGCGAGAAGAACAGGGCGCAGCGCCTGGCGGTCAGCGGTGGCCAGCTTGGCCCCGTGCACCAGCCGCCGGCAGAGAAGGTGGCCGTCTTGCCGGCCCCGTTCGGCCGCCAGACATTCGTCGAGCTTCCATTTTCGGAGGTACCGCTGATCGCTGGCCACATCAGGACCAACGAGCTGCATACCTTTCTCAGCACGACAGCCCTGCGCGATGTTCGCGACCCCTCGACGCCCTCGCCCCAGGCCATCGACGAAACCGGGCGTTCGGCGCAGCGCTTCGCCGTCGAGGTGATCGTCACGCAAGGCGAGCTGTGCCGCCGGAGTCTCGCCCAGGGACAGGACATCTATGCTGTCACGGCGCCGATCATTTGCGAAGCGGTCCAGCGTATCCTGTCCGGGGAGATCCGCGAGACCGGCGCAAAGCCGCCGGCTGCCATTTTCCATGCCGCGAGTTTCCTGAGCGCGCTCGGCTCCGATCTGTCGGTTGAGGCATTAGAAACCTCAGATGTTCAGAAGGTCCATCCATAAATGGCATAACCAAAGCAGTCCCTCGCAAAAACTGGGCATTTTGCGAGGGGACTCTACGACACTCACAATCGGCGTGCCGGTCAAAACGCCCCATCTTAATTCAGGCGATTGCCGCCTGTTCCAAACAAATGCACCTTCGACAGGTCAGGGGCGATCGAGATTTGTTGTCCCGGCTCAAAGTCGACCCGTTCGCGCAGAAGCAGCGTGATATCTGCATTTCCGAGCCTGGCGTTGATGAGAGTTTCCGATCCGGTCGGCTCGACGACGACGATGGTGGCCCGCACCCCGTCCTCGCGGATCGACAGATGCTCGGGGCGGATGCCATAGGTGACGGCGTCCGCCGGTTGCCGGCCGGGCGGCAGAGGCAGGCTGGTTCTGTCCAAAACGAAGCTGCCGCCGCTGACCTTGCCTTCGAACAGGTTCATGGCGGGCGAGCCGATGAAAGAGGCGACGAAGGTGTTTGCCGGCCGGTCGAAGAGTTCGAGCGGCTTGCCGATCTGCTCCACGCGGCCGCTGCGCATCACGACGATTTTGTCGGCCATGGTCATGGCTTCGACCTGATCATGGGTGACATAGACGGTGGTGGTCTTCAGCCGCTGGTGAAGCTCCTTGATTTCCGCCCGCATCGTCACACGCAGCTTGGCGTCGAGGTTCGAGAGCGGCTCGTCGAAGAGAAACACCTGCGGGTGACGAATGATCGCCCGGCCCATGGCGACGCGCTGGCGCTGGCCGCCCGACAGCTGTTTGGGCAATCTGTCGAGGAGAGGCCCAAGCGCCAGAATGTCGGCCGCCTCCTTCACCTGCTTTTCGATCGTCGATTTGTTCCGCCCCTGAAGCTTCAGAGCGAAGCCCATATTCTCCGCGACGGTCATGTGCGGATAGAGCGCGTAACTCTGGAACACCATGGCGATATCCCGCTCTTTCGGCGCCACGTCGTTCACGATCCGGCCGCCGATGCGGATTTCGCCGTCGCTGATCTCCTCCAGCCCTGCGAGCATTCTGAGCAGGGTAGACTTGCCGCAGCCCGAGGGGCCGACGAGCGTGACGAATTCGCCGTCCTCAATATCGACGGAGACGCCGTGGATCACCGGAACGGCACCATAATGCTTGCGGGCTTCGTCTATTGTAACCGATGCCATGTCGTTTCATCCTCCAGCGATTAAAGACTGAGCTGCCAGATTTCGGCGGCGAGCACATTGCCCTCGGGCGCGGTCAGACGCACCGAGCTTACGCCCTTGAAGCCGGGCAACCGCTTGGTTCCCGTCCAGCGGCCATCGTCGGCAAAGACCTCGAGCGAGCCCGCATCGAGGAAGATCCGGATGGTCGACGGGCGTGCGCCGGCGGCGATATAGCGCGGTGATGCCTTGGCATTCGTCACTGAAAAGGGAATGCTCAGCCCATCCTCGTTCAACTGAACCGCAACAGTTGCTTCGGAATGATCGAATTCCAAACGGAAGGCGTTGCCGGCTTCCTTCAAGGTGAGCAGGATTTCGACGGAGCCGTTGCCGAGAGCGACGGTTTGGCCTTCCAGAAGGCCTCCGACATCCAGTCGGTGCCGCCGCAGGCTTTCCACAGCGGCGACCGGCGGCGTAATCAGCGCCCCGCTCTGCAATGCCAGCCGGCGCGGCAGGGTCATCGCCGTCGGCATGTCGATTTCTCTTGATATATCCGTCCAGTTCGCAAGCCATGCGATGCCGATCGGGCCGGCATGGTCGACGAAGGCCTGGAACGCGTAGGCATCGGTGCCGAAATCCAGTTCCTGTTCAAATTGCATGGAGAACTTTTGGCCGTCGAAACGGCCGACGCTCGCAAGCGTGATGTTGCGCCGGCCCGTTGTCGGGTCGCGGCTGGTCAGCAGACCGAAGATCATGGCCCAGCGCGTCATCGGGTCGTTGGCGGGACCGTCGAGGGGCACCATGCAGGGACACTCCGCCGCCGTCATCCCGAAGCGGTTCTCGCGGTGAAGCATGCCGAGGAAGGTCCATCCCGTCGCCGCAGCCGGATCATCCGTTTCGTAGAGCAGGATGACGCCGCCCTCGCGGTCCCGTGTGCCCACCAACATCTTCCATTTGCCGTCGGGCCCCGAAAAGACGTAAGGATCGCGGAAGTCGGTTGTCAGGCCGAGCCCGGCGGGACGCGCTGGCAGGATCAGGTTCGCCGGCTCGACATTGACAAGATCGGGGCTGGTGGCGGTGAACTGAACCTGTTCCTCCGGTTGCCGATCTTTCATGTGCTCGGTGAAGAAAATGCGAAGGCCGGCTTCATCGCCGGGAAGAGCGATCGCGGAGCCGGAAAATGCCCCGCCCCGCCCGTCGGCCTGCTGAGCGAGTTCATCGGAAGGGAAAAGAAAGATCGGGAGATGCTTCCAGTGAAGATAGTCCTCCGAAACCGCATGACCCCAATGCATGTTGTTCCATCGAGGGCTATGCGGATAATGCTGGTAGAACAGGTGCAGCTTGCCGCCGAACCTTCCGAACCCGTTGGGATCGTTCATCCAACCAGACAGCGGACGGAAGTGATAGCTGCCCGGGACCTCAGGTGTGGCGGCGCATTGTCGGACATGCAGCAGCCGGATGCCTTCTTCCAGGACGCGGGGCGGGAGAAAAGCATAGAGGACCGATATTTCGGTTGTAACCGGATTGTAGGAGAAAGCCGCCTCTCCGCCTCTTTCCAGCGTCAGCCGCCGAAACTCGAATTCATGCGGATTCGATGTTTCGACAGCACCGGCCGGCTCCCCGTCGACATATGCCGTCAGCCTGCCCGTGGCGCCGGCATGCGGCGCCCTGATCCAGGCGTGGATCGTGGCCCCCTCGGGCAGGACGGCGCTGATCGTCTCCGGCCCCACTTGATCGGACGGAGAAATCGCTTGGCTTGTCATCAATTCAACCTTTCACGGCGGAGCCAATAAAGGAACTCACGAACCAGCGCTGGAACGCGAGGTAGAGCCCAAGGATCGGGATCATCATCAAAACGGAGGCAGCCATCGCACGATCCCAGTAGATGCTGTCCTGTCCGAAGAAGGTCGCGATGGCCACCGCGATCGGCCGGGCATAGTCGGTCTGCGTCACCAGGATCGGCCAGAGATACTGGTTCCAGGTCTCGATCCCCATGAGGATCGACACGGTGGCGAGTGCCGGCAGGCTGAGCGGCAGGAAGATGGAGCGATACGCCCGGAAAAAGGACGCGCCGTCGATCTCGGCGGCCTCCAGCAATTCCTTCGGCAGTTGCGCGAAGAATTGGTAGAACAGGAAGATATAAAGGGGGCTAGCCACCCAGGGAACGATCTGTACCGCGAAGGTGTCGGTCATTCCCGCCCGAGAAACCATGATCACGAGCGGCATGATGATGCTTTCCTGCGGGATCACATAGAGCGCGATCACGATCGACAGGATGACGGCGCGGCCCTTGAACGATCCCCAGGCCAGGACAAAGGCGGCCATCGAATTCACGATCAGGCCGGAACAGACCGTCGTGACCAGGATGATCAGCGAGTTGATGAGGTAGCGTCCGAAGGCGAGTTCACCCGAGAGGTGGCCGACCTCGGCATAGTTGGAAAGCGTCGGGTTCGAAACCCAGAAGGCGCGGAAGCTGCCCATATCGGCCAGAATCTGGAACCGGTCATCCTTGAGGCTTGCCACGACCAGGAGCAGCAATGGAGACACGATCACCAATGCGATGATGAAAATGCATGTCGTCTGGATGATGCGAAGAACCGTTGCGGGGGAACGGGGCCGCGCCGTGCGGGCCTGCGGGATCGAGAGTGCGATATCAGACATCGAAGCGCCTCAGGAGCTGGCGCTGGATCAGCGCGATGATGAGAACGATCACGAACAAGATGACCGAAACGGCAGAGGCGTAGCCCATCTTCTGCTCTTCGAAGCCGGAACGGACCATGTAGTGCACCACCGTTTCGGTGCTGCTCTTTGGACCGCCCTGCGTGAGGATGGCCACCTGGGTATACAGCTTGAACGCCTGGATGGTCGTGATCACCAGCACGAAGACATGGGTCGGCCGCAGGCCGGGCATGGTCACATGCCAGAAGCGCCGGAAAGCGTTCGCACCGTCGATCTTGGCGGCATCGTAGAGTTCGTCCGGAATTCCCTGAAGGCCGGCGAGGTAGACGATCATCTGGAAGCCGTAGGCCTGCCAGGCTGAGAGCAGGACGAGCGAGAACATCGCCCATTGCGGATCGCCGAGCCAATCGATCGGCTGGATCGCTCCGCCGGAGAGAAAGCCCAGGATCTGGTTGAACGGTCCCGTGGGATACTGGAACAGCGTGCCCCAGATGACGCAGACCACGACCATCGAGGTGATCGCCGGCAGGAAGAACATGCCGCGCAGCAGATTGCGGAACGGCAGCTTCTGATGCAGGAGCAGCGCCGTCGCGAAGGCGAGGCCGCACTGCGCCGGAATGATCCAGAAGGTGAAGCGCGAGACGTTCCAAAGGGCGGTCCAGAAAAGATCGTCCTGGAAGATACGGATGAAATTGTTGAACCAGACGAAGCGAACGGGCGTCGGCCGCGGCACCAGCGGCTGGTTGGTCATTGCCGTCCAGAAGGACAGGAGGAACGGCAGGATGAGAAAGAAGGTCAACAGGATCACCGCCGGCGCGAGCATGGCCGCTTCCTGCATCAGCCGTCCCCTGTCATGCCGGCGCGCCGGAGCCTTTCGGACGGATGTCGACGATATCGATTGTTGCATGACCATGTAGCTCCTCCTCTCCAACCCTTAATCCCGGTCCACCCTGCGATGCCTGCCGGAGACAACGCAGGGCTTCGACCTGTCGGCGGCGATGCTCTTATTGCCCGTCGCCGAACGGCGGATACCCGTCATTGTCCTCGATATCCTCGTCGATCTTCTTGGCGGCTGACGTCAGCGCCTCCTTGGGATCGCCGCCGTTGAACGCCTCATCGACGGCCTGCATGAAGGCCGAGGTGATTGTCGGATAGGCAGGATGCGGCGGGCGCGAGACGGCCGTCTTTGACGCCTGTTCGAAGGCGATCGCCATCGGACCGCCGTTTGCATAGAGCGGAGATTCGGCCGCAAAGCTCTTCAGGCCGGGATAACCCGACTGGCTTGCGACGTAGGCCCGATACTCCTTGTCCTTCAGAAGGAAGCTGATGAACTTGGCGGCGATATCGGGATGTTTCGACGTCTTGGTGATCGCCCAGATCCAGGTGCCATTGGGGCTCGCACCCTTGGCGCCGAACTTCGGAAGCGGCAGGACGACGATGTTGTCCTTCATGGTCGCGGCGGCCTCGGCATAAACCCAGTGTCCGCCGAGCGCCAGCGCTGCCGGATTGCCTTCGGCGAAGAACTGGTTGGTTCCGGCCGATTGCGGCACGACCCAGCCGTTCTTGACCCACTTCTGCATCATGGCGAGAGCATCGACGCAGGCATCGCTGTCCAGCGTTCCCTCGGATTTCCAGGCCTTGCGGTCGATGAGATCGCAGCCGGCCGATTGCAGGATCGGACCATAGGCATAGGTGATCCATTCGGTCTTGATGCCGTAGCCGCGGAAAGTGTCGATCGGCCACTTCACCCCGTCGAGCTTAGACAGCTTCTCGAGATAGGTTTCGAACTCCTCCCTGGTCCAGGCATCGTCGACGGATTTCGGAATGCGGGCGCCGATTGCTTCCAGATATTTCTTGTTGCCGTAAAGAACCACCGACGAGTCGGTGAGGCCGATTGCATAGAGGTCCTTGTCGATCGGGTATGTGCCCTGGGCGACGTTGGACTCCGTCATGTCGTCGAGGAGGTCCTTGTCGATCAGCGGCTTGATCGGCTGAAGATAACCCGACCAGACGTAGTTGGCGAGGAACGGCGCATCGAGTTCCATGACGTCGGGCAGTTGCTTGGCCATGACGGCGGCGCTGAACTTCTCGTTATAGGCATCGTGCGGCGCATAGATGAACTGTATGTCGACATCGGGATTGGCGGCCTCGAACCGTTCGGCGACTTTGCCGTAGGCGGCGACAAAACCGGGATCGCCCTGATGCATGACCTGGATTGCGGTTTTCTCGGCTGCCTGCGCCCATGATGCTGATAGCACCGAGGACAGGACCAGAGACCAAAGTAATCGTTTACCCATTTGAATTCCTCCTCAATTGAATGGGACTTTCTCAATTTATACGGATGCCCGCTCCACCAGTTGGAACGGCAGTTTCTGCACTCCGACCGGAGCCCGGTCTTCGGCAAGCAGGATTTGTGCGGCCTGGCGGCCCATGGCGCGATGGGGCAGCGCCATGGTGGTCAGCGGCGGGTCGAGACGCGAGGCGATCTCGACCTGATTGTCGAAACTCGCAACGGCGACGTCATCGGGGATGGTTGCGCCTGTCCGGCGTAGCGCCGCATAGGCCTCCATCGCCACGCGGTCATTGCCGCATAGGATGGCATCGGGACGCCGTGGGCCGTTCATCAGCGCATGGACATGCGTGCCCACGAGGCTGTGCGCCCGGTCATTGTAGATCGCCTTGCTGACGGCAGGCAGGACGATGGCGCCGGCTCCGTCGATGCCGGCATGATCGAGCGCCTGCCGGAAACCGAGTTCGCGGAGGTCGCCAGCAAGCAGCCCCGGCAGATTGATGAAGGCAATGTTGCGCCGGCCGGCGTCGATCAGGTAGTTGGTAATCTCCAGCGCCGCCCCTGCTTCATCGGGCACCAGCGAGGTCACGCGGTCGTTGGCATCGCGGCAGTTGATCATGACGCCGACCGCATCGGCAAATTCGGGCGGCAGGTCGACGCTCTTGTGATACATGGCGGCATAGGCAATCGCCCGCGGGCGAAACCGCCGCATCTCGTCGAGGATCGACGCCACGCTGCGATGGCCGCCGAGTGTCATGGCGAAAACGGCCATGTCAGCGGCGCGCACAGCGCCGTCGAGCCCCCTGATAATCTCCGTCGCGAAAGGCGACGTGATCAAGTCGTCCGCGACCAGGCCGACGAGCGGCATCCACCCCTGCCGCATGCTGCGTGCGGCGAAGTTAGTGACATAGCCGAGCTCCTCGGCGATCTCCTTGATCCGCTGCCGGGTATCCTCCGACATGCGCGCCGACCCGCCATGCAAGGCGCCTGACACGGTCTTGACGGAAACGCCTGCACGGGCAGCTATGTCGTTGAGTGAAGTGGTCACGGGCGATGCTTTGGGTTATCGATTACCCAACTTGATACCAATCGCCTGTCGATGAGTCAAGGCTGGCTCGGGGATGCCGCCGATAAGGGCTGTGAGATGAGGCAAAAACCCCGCCGAAGCGGGGTTTTTGCCTGGGGAAGCCGATCAGTTGTTATGGGCTGCGCAGGCTTCGTCCATCGGCGTGGCATTGCTGGTGCCGCCCTGGGTCTGAAGTTTGGCCGAGTTGTTGACCGGGTTCGGGCACTTGGTCTTGTCCATTTTCATCGTGCCGCTGGTCGTGGAATTGGTCGTGGTGGAATCGGTCGCCATCGGCTTTTTGGTCTTCATGTCGCTGGCCGCGCCGCCACCCTGATCGGCCTGGTTCTTGTCAATCGTGGCGCCGGCCGGCGCTGGGTTGGACTGCGCGAAGGCCGATGTGGCCATGCCGATTGCGAAAAGCGAAGCTGCTACGAGTTTCATGCGCATTTTCATATCCTCCTTGGGATTTTTGCCTGACGGGCCTATCCAAAACCTCGCCGGCACATCATTGTTCCCAAGCAGTCGCTAAACAAAAGCTCCCTACTTCGCGTAAAGCGCTCGCGAGCGTTCGAGGTGTTTGAGCAGCGCGGTTTCCGAGCCGTCGATGTCGTTGGCTTCCAGGCGGTCGACGATTTCGTCGTGTTCGGCGAGCGTGAACTTTTCCTTGCCGGTCCAGATCAGCATCTCGGTATGATATTCCTTCAGCCAGGCAAGCATGGCTTCGCTGACGGCAACATAGATCGGATTGCCGGAGATCTGGGCGATGCGGGTGTGGAATTCCATGTCGGCGTCAATGAACGCTTCGGCGCGCCCGAGCGACATGCGCTGACGCTCGATGATATCCCTGAGATCGGCGATGTCGGTTGCCGAGGCGCGCTGGGCGGCCTCGCGGGCCATGCCGCGCTCGAAGAAGATGCGGGCGCTCTTCAGATGTTCGAGCGAATCCGCCGATTGCGACAGCATGATCTTGGCGGTGAGATCGACCTGGCGGAAGATCGACTTTGCCGTCAGCCTGAGCACCTTGGCTCGTTCGCCGTGTGAAATGCTGACGAGGCCCTTGTTGGCGAGCGACTGCATGGCTTCGCGGATTGCCGGGCGGCCGACGCCGAAGCGCTCCATCAGCACCCGTTCGGAGGGCATTTCATCGCCGGGCTGGAGCTCGCCTGATGTGATCAATCGCTCAAGTCGATCAAACACTTCGTCGGATAGTTTGCGGCGGACGATCTGTTCGAGGGGCTGGGTCATGAGATCTCGCTGGCTCAAATGTCTCCTCCTAACAGTTTTCGAACCAAGGACAAAGCGCGCAACGAAAATTTGCGCGGCCGAAGATTCCGCTTTGCATCGATTGGAATACTCATTATACCAGATCACAAGTTGACGCCATGACAATCTGCGTAGGCCGAGAGGAGCAGCCGTCCGTTCATGATGATTACCCTGACCTACCGCATCGAAACGCCCGGCAGCGTCGAGGCGATGGCGGAGAAGATCGCCAGCGACCAGTCGACCGGGACCTTCGTGCCGGTTCCGGGCGAGACCGAGGAGCTGAAGGCGCGTGTCGCCGCCCGGGTGCTGGCGATCCGCCCGCTCGAGGACGGGCGTCATCCGACCTGGCCGGAGGCGGCTCCCGGCACGCGGCTGCACCGCGCCGATGTCGACATCGGCTTTCCGCTTGAGGCGATCGGCATCGATCTCTCCGCTCTGATGACCATCGCGATCGGCGGCGTCTATTCGATCAAGGGCATGACCGGCATCCGCATCGTCGACATGACGCTGCCGGAGGCTTTCAAGAGCGCCCATCCCGGGCCGCAATTCGGCATACCGGGCAGTCGGCGCCTCACCGGCGTCGAAGACCGGCCGATTATCGGCACGATCGTCAAGCCGGCACTTGGGCTGAGACCGCACGAGACGGCCGAGCTCGTCGGCGAGTTGATCGCATCGGGCGTCGACTTCATCAAGGACGATGAGAAACTGATGAGCCCGGCCTATTCGCCGCTCAAGGACCGCGTCGCGGCGATCATGCCGCGCATTCTCGATCATGAGCAGAAGACCGGCAAGAAGGTGATGTATGCCTTCGGCATCTCGCATGCCGACCCCGACCAGATGATGCGCAACCACGACATCGTCGCTGCGGCCGGCGGCAATTGTGCTGTCGTCAACATCAACTCGATCGGTTTCGGCGGCATGAGCTTTCTGCGCAAGCGCTCCAGCCTGGTGCTGCACGCGCATCGAAACGGCTGGGACGTGCTGACGCGCGATCCGGGCGCCGGCATGGACTTCAAGGTCTACCAGCAGTTCTGGCGGCTCTTGGGCGTCGACCAGTTCCAGATCAACGGCATCAGGGTGAAATATTGGGAGCCCGATGACAGCTTCGTCTCGTCTTTCAAGGCCATCAGCGCGCCGCTGTTCGACGCCGCCGACCGGCCGCTTCCGGTCGCAGGTTCCGGCCAGTGGGGCGGACAGGCGCCGGAGACCTATCAGCGCACCGGCCGCACCGTCGACCTCCTCTATCTCTGCGGCGGCGGCATCGTCAGTCATCCCGGCGGCCCGGCCGCCGGCGTTCGCGCCGTGCAGCAGGCCTGGCAGGCGGCGGTCGCCGACATTCCGCTGGAGGTCTACGCGAGAGATTATCCGGAGCTTGCCGCCTCGATTGCGAAATTCAGCGATGGCAAAGGCGCGTGAGCGATATGGACGGACGTCTCGTCAGCTATTACGGCGATGATTTTACCGGCTCGACCGACGTCATGGAGGCGCTTGCCTCGAACGGTGTCGAGACCGTGCTCTTCCTCGACCTTCCCTCGCCGGAATTCTTCGCCCGCTTCAAACACTGCCGCGCGATCGGCTTGGCGGGAACGAGCCGCAGCGAAACGCCGGCGTGGATGGAGGAACACCTTGCGCCGGCCTTCGACTGGCTGAGTTCGCTCGGTGCTTCGATCTGCCATTACAAGGTCTGCTCGACCTTCGATTCCAGCCCGGGGATCGGCAATATCGGCAAGGCGATCGAAGTCGGCCGCAGGCGTTTCGGACAGTCCATCGTGCCGGTTATCGTCGGCGCGCCGCAATTGAAGCGCTATACGGCCTTCGGCAATCTCTTCGCCGCCTATCAGGGCCGCGTCTTCCGCATCGACCGCCATCCTGTCATGAGCCGCCATCCCGTCACGCCAATGGACGAGGCGGATCTTGCGCTCCATCTGTCGAAGCAGACCTCCCTCCCCGTCCTGCTTGCCGATCTCGTTGCGATCACCGCGGCGGACGCCGACCAACGGATCGACGCGCTGACATCGAATGGCGAAGGGATACTGCTCCTCGATGTCGACTGCGCAGCAACACAGGCGGCCGCCGGCCGGCAGATGCTGCGGGTCACAGGCCGTTCGGGAGGTTTCGTCGCCGGCTCCTCTGGTGTCGAATATGCCCTGCTCAGCGCCTGGCGGCAGGCCGGCCTGATCTGTGAGATCGGCGCCGAATTTGCCGATATCGGCCCGGTCGATCGCCTCGCCGTCGTCTCCGGCAGCGTCTCGCCGACCACCGAGCGGCAGATTCGCACGGCTGCCGAGAACGGTTTCGAGAGCATTGCGCTCGACCCGCTCGCGCTGGTTTCCAATGGCGAAGCCGCCGTGGAAGCGGCCGTGCAGGCGGGTGTCAGCAAGCTGAAAGACGGCAAGAGCGTCATCCTCTATACGGCGCTCGGCCCATCCGCGGACCGCGGCGCCGATATCGACCGGCTGCCGGGCGCCCGCCACCGGCTCGGCAGTACCCTCGGCACGATCCTGCGACGGCTGATCGAAGCGGAAGGGCTGTCGCGCGCCGTCGTTGCCGGCGGCGACACGTCGAGCCATGCGCTCCGGCAATTGAAGATCGACGCGCTGACGACGCTTCTGCCGCTGCCCCAGACGCCGGGTTCGCCGCTATGCCTCGCCCATGGCGATTACCCGCCGACCAATGGCCTGCAGATCGCGCTGAAAGGCGGCCAGGTCGGAACGGACGGCTATTTCGCGCAGATCCGTCTGGGAAGGAAGAACTGATGGTCGTCTGGGTCGGCACCAGCTTCAAGATGAACAAGACGGTGGAGGACGCTCTGGCTTTCGCGCACCGCCTCGCAGCGACGGACGCGGAACGCGATACCCGCGTGCAGCGCTTCGTCATTCCCGCCTTTACCGCGGTGCGCGAGGTCAAGCGGCTGCTGGCCGAGACCTCGGTGAAGATCGGCGCCCAGAACATGCACTGGGAGGATGCCGGCGCCTGGACCGGCGAGATTTCTCCTCTGATGCTGAAGGACTGCCAGCTCGACATCGTCGAGCTCGGCCATTCCGAGCGCCGCGAGCATTTCGGCGAGACCGACGAAACCGTCGGCCTCAAGGTTTCCGCCGCGATCCGCCATGGCTTGACGCCGCTGATCTGCATCGGCGAGACCCTGCAGGAGCGCCAGGAGGGCCGGGCCGATGCGGTTTTGCGGCGCCAGGTCGAGGCGGCGCTGCGCGGCGTCGACACGGAGGCCGACAAGGCTCCGATCCTGCTTGCCTATGAGCCTGTCTGGGCAATCGGCGCCAAGGGCATACCGGCGACCGCCGACTACGCGTCGGAGCGGCACGGCAAGATCGCCGAGGTGGCGAAATCCATTCTTGGCCGTGCGGTGCCGATTCTCTACGGCGGCAGCGTCAATCCGGAAAATTGTGAGGAACTGATCACCGAGGCGCATATCGACGGCCTGTTTATCGGCCGCTCCGCCTGGGGCGTCGACGGTTACCTCGACATTCTTCGTCGCGTCAGCGCGGCGATCGAAAGGTGATTTCCATGCCTGAGGGCGATGAAAGGAAACTGCTATGAAGATTGCAATTGGCGCCGACAGCGCCGGCAAACCGCTCCTCGATGTTATTGCCGCCCATCTCGCCGGCAAAGCGGATCTCGAAGTTCACGATCTCAGCCAGTCCGGCTTCTACGCCGATCTCTCCCAGCGCCTGGCGCAGACGATCGTCGACGGCGAACATCAGCGCGGCATCCTGTTCTGCGGCACCGGCATCGGTGTGTGCATTTCCGCAAACAAGGTGCCTGGTATTCGCGCCGCACTCACCCACGACACCTATTCGGCGGAACGCGCGGCGAAATCGAACAACGCCCAGATCATCACGATGGGCGCGCGCGTGATCGGCCCGGAACTGGCGAAGTCGATCGTAGACGTCTGGCTCGCTTCCGAATTCGATCCCGATGGCCCGTCGGCCGGCAACGTCGAGGCGATCGACCGGCTCGACGCCGAAAAACATGGGTCTTAAACGACCAAAGTAATGATATGGTGATTGACTCATCATACCAGTATATGATCCTATCCAGAACTGAAAAGGTGAGGAAAACATGACCAAGATTGCTCTCTTCGGCGCCGGCGGCAAAATGGGATACCGGCTTGCCAAAAATCTCAAAGGCTCGCGCTTTGAAGTGCACCATGTCGAGGTGAGCGACGCTGGCAAGGCGCGTTTGAAGAACGATCTCGGCCTTGATTGCGTGCCGGTCGATGCCGCGCTCGACGGCGCTGATGTGGTCATCCTCGCCGTGCCGGATACGGCGATCGGCAAGGTCGCGGCCGGCATCGTCGACAAGCTCACATCAGGCACGATGGTGGTGGCGCTGGATGCCGCCGCCCCATTCGCCGGCCATCTGCCGAAGCGCGACGACCTCACCTATTTCGTCACTCATCCCTGCCATCCGCCGATCTTCAACGATGAGACGGATATGCAGGCCAAGAAGGACCATTTCGGCGGTCTGTTTGCCAAACAGCATATCGTCTCGGCGCTGATGCAGGGGCCTGACAGCGCCTATACGCTCGGTGAGGAAATCGCCAAGCTCATCTGGGCGCCGGTCATGCGCTCGCACAGGGTTACGGTCGATCAGCTCGCCATGCTCGAACCCGGCCTTTCCGAAACGGTCTGCGCTTCGCTGCTCGTCGTCATGCGCCAGGCGATGGACGAATGCGTGGCGCGCGGCGTGCCGGCGGAGGCCGCCCGCGACTTTCTGCTCGGCCATATGAACGTGCTCGGCGCCGTCATCTTCAAGGAGGTCGACGGCGTGTTCTCGGATGCCTGCAACAAGGCAATCGAGTTCGGCATTCCGGCGCTGATGCGCGACGACTGGAAGAAAGTCTTCGAACCGCAGGAGATCGCCGAAAGCATCCGGCGCATCACCTGAACCGGCCCGGGGAGGCATGCCCTCCCCCTTAACCGCTCCGGGGAGACGGAGTAACCGCTCCGGAGACGGGGCTTCATTCACAACGGGAGGAAAAAATGAAACTGACGCGCAGACTGACACTTGCAGCCTTTGCCGGCGCGATGGCGCTCGGAACGGCCATGCCGGCCTTTGCGGCCGATCTCATCGCCATCATCACGCCGGCGCATGACAACCCCTTCTTCAAGGCCGAAGCCGTCGGCGCCGAAGCCAAGGCGAAGGAACTCGGCTACGAGACCCTCGTCATGACCCATGACGACGACGCCAACAAGCAGTCGGAAATGATCGATACGGCGATCGGGCGCGGCGCCAAGGCGATCATCCTCGACAATGCCGGCGCGGACGCTTCCGTCGCCGCCGTCAAGAAGGCCAAGGATGCCGGCATCCCCTCCTTCCTGATCGACCGCGAAATCAACGCCACCGGCGTTGCCGTCGCCCAGATCGTTTCGAACAACTATCAGGGCGCACAACTCGGGGCGCAGGAATTCGTCAAGTTGATGGGCGAGAAGGGCAATTACGTCGAGCTGGTAGGCAAGGAGTCCGACACCAATGCCGGCATCCGCTCGCAGGGCTATCACGACGTCATCGACGATTATCCGGAGCTGAAGTCCGTCGCCAAGCAGTCGGCCAACTGGAGCCAGACGGAAGCCTATTCGAAGATGGAAACCATCCTCCAGGCCAATCCCGATATCAAGGGCGTCATCTCAGGCAACGACACCATGGCCATGGGTGCGATCGCAGCCCTTCAGGCCGCCGGCCGCAAGGACGTGATCGTCGTCGGCTTTGACGGTTCCAATGACGTGCGCGACTCGATCAAGTCGGGCGGCATCAAAGCGACCGTGCTGCAGCCGGCCTATGCGCAGGCCCAGTTGGCGGTGGAACAGGCCGACGCCTACATCAAAAACAAGACGACGCCGAAGGAAGAGAAGCAGTTGATGGATTGCGTTCTCATCAACGCCGACAATTCGGGCAAGCTCGAGACCTTCGCCCTGACGAATTGATCAGCACCAATTGCGGAGGGTGCAGCGTTGCGCCCTCCGCAATGCATTTTGCAAGACGTCGAGGTTTACCCGCATGTTGAGAATGAAGGGCGCCCTGTTTGCCGCCGTCGTGGTGGCGGCCTTGCCCGGTTGCAAGATCATCGAGACGCCGACTGCGGAGGAGAAGGCGGCTGAAGCGGCCAAGACCGCTTTCGACCCGAATGCCAAGGTCGAGGCGATCTGGCAGCCTGAGGTCGTGCCCTATTTCGAAAAGCGCGCCGGCGAGCTGAAGGACGTCATGCAACTTGCCACCTCCAATCCGGATGCTGCCGGCGAGAAATACGGCAATCCGCGCAAGCAGAGCAGTTCGCCCTGGACCTATGCGGTGAAGATCACCGGCACGGTCGTCGCAGCCGATACGGCCTCGCGCGCGGCAACGCTCGATGTCGACGCCGATGGCGACGGCAAGGCCGATGCCAAGGTGCAGATCGGGCCGGCGCTGCGCGGCACCGCACTGCGCGATACGCTGGAATTTGTCAATTTCAACGAGTTCAAGAACCAGATCGAATGGGCGCAGTTCGGCAAGGCGTTCAACGAGAAGGCCAATACCGCTTTTCTCTCCGCCGTTCCGCGCGATGGTCTGACCGGCAAGACGGTGACGGTGATCGGCGCCTTTCCGTTGCCGAAAAGCGGGGAGCTTCCGTTCGTCACACCCTCGGAACTGAAGGTCGGCTCATGACGGCGGCAGAGGCACGAGAGGACGACATCATCCTGCGCCTCGACGACGTGTCGAAGGTCTATTCCGGTATCGTCGCCGTTAAGCGCGCCAATCTGGAGCTGCGCCGCGGCGCAGTGAACGTTCTGGTCGGCGAGAACGGCGCCGGCAAATCGACGCTGATGAAGATCATCGCCGGCGTCGAGCGCCCAACGCTCGGCCGCATCGTCCTGGACGGCAAACCTGTCTCCTTCGACAGTCCGGCCGACGCGCAGGCCAACGGCATCGGCATGATCTTCCAGGAGCTCAATCTCTTCGCCAACATGTCGGTGGCCGAAAACATTTTCGCGAGGCGAGAGATCACTCGCGGCCTGCTCGGCATCGATCACAAGGCGCAGGTCGAGAAAGCCAATGAATTTCTGCGGCGCCTCGATGCCGGCATCGAGGCCGATACGATGGTCGAGGATCTGCCGATCGGCCAGCAGCAGCTCGTCGAGATCGCCAAGGCGATGTCGCTTAATGCTCGCATCCTGATCATGGACGAGCCGACCTCCGCGCTGTCGGCGGCCGAAGTCGAGATCCTGTTCAAGGTGATCGCCGAGCTGAAGGCGCAGGGTGTGGCCATCGTCTATATCTCGCACCGGCTGGAAGAGCTGATGCGGATCGGCGACTACATCACGGTGCTGCGCGACGGCCAGATCACCGGGCACGCCATGGTCCGCGACATCGATACACGCTGGATAGTGCGCTCGATGATTGGCTCGGATGCCAAGGATTTTGCGAAATCCGTTACCCATTCCATCGGCAGCGAGATGTTCCGGGCCGAAAATATCAGCCTTCCCAGACCGACCGGCGGGCTTGCCGTCAACGATGTTTCCCTGTCGGTCAAGGCAGGCGAAATCCTCGGCATTTACGGCCTGATGGGTGCCGGGCGCAGCGAATTCTTCGAATGCGTGATCGGGCGCCATATGCATTCGAGTGGCAAGATCTTCATCGATGGCAGGGAAGTGCGGGCACGCGACACGACGCGGCGCATCCGCCGCGGCCTTGCGCTCATCCCGGAAGACCGGCAGCGGGAAGGACTGGTGCAGGTGCTTTCCATTGCCTCCAATCTGACGCTCGCAAGCCTTTCGCGTTTCACCCGGCTTTTCCATATCGACAGCGGCGCGGAGAAAAACGCCATTCAGGAGGCGATCCGCGATCTCTCGATCAAGGCGCCCAACCCGGATTTCGAGGTCACCTCCATGTCCGGCGGCAACCAGCAGAAGGTCGTCATCGGTAAGGCGCTGATGACCAATCCGAAGGTGCTGCTGATGGACGAGCCGAGCCGCGGCATCGATGTCGGCGCCAAGGCCGACGTCTTCCGCACCATGCGGCGGCTGGCGGCAAACGGGCTCGCCATTCTGTTTTCGACCTCCGACCTCGAAGAGGTCATGGCGCTATCCGATCGCATCGCGGTCTTGAGCAACGGCCAGTTGGTCGCTGTCTTCGACCGGGACGAGGCGACTGAGGAAGCGATCATCGCGGCTTCGGCCAAGGGACACGGACATCAAGGGAAACTCGCGTCATGATGGCGGCTACGTCTACCACTCTTGCGCCGAAAGGCGCCAACGGCTCCGCGCTTCTGACGCTGATGAAGCTCAGAACCTTCATCGCGCTTTTCGCCGTCATCATCTTCTTTGCGATCTTCGCGCCGAACTTCACCTCGACGGCGAACATGATCCTGATGTCGAAACATGTGGCGCTGAACGCCTTCCTGGCGATGGGCATGACCTTCGTCATCATCACTGGCGGTATCGACCTCTCCGTCGGTTCGATCGTCGGCCTGTGCGGCATGGTTGCCGGCGGGCTGATCCTCTACGGCATCGAACTGCCGATCGGCTACACCATCTATTTCAACCTCTTCGAGATCGTGCTGATCACGCTGTCGATCGGCCTTATCATCGGCCTCATCAACGGTCTGTTGATCACGAAGCTGAACGTCGCGCCGTTCATCGCCACGCTCGGCACGCTGTATGTCGCTCGTGGCCTGGCGCTGCTGTCGTCCGATGGCCAGACCTTTCCCAACCTCGTCGGCCGGCCGGAATATGCCACGACCGGCTTCGACTTCTTCGGCGCTGGCCGCATCCTCGGCCTGCCGGTGTCGATCTGGATCCTGATCGTGCTGGCGCTGGCGGCCGCTTATGTCGCCCGCTCGACGCCGATCGGACGCCACATCTTCGCCGTCGGCGGCAATGAACGGGCGGCGCGCATGTCCGGCATCCGCGTCGATGTCGTGAAGATCTTCGTCTACATGTTCTCCGGCCTTTGCGCAGCAATCGTCGGCGTCGTCATCTCCTCGGAACTGATGGCCGCCCATCCGGCCACCGGCGAAAGCTTCGAGCTCAATGCGATCGCGGCAGCCGTTCTCGGCGGCACCTCGATGTCGGGCGGCCGCGGCACGATCGGCGGCACGATCATCGGCGCCTTCGTCATCGGCATTCTCTCCGACGGGCTTGTCATGATGGGCGTCTCCTCCTTCTGGCAGATGGTCATCAAGGGCCTCGTCATCATCATCGCCGTGGTCGTCGACCAGGCGCAGCGCCGCCTGCAGCAGCGCGTCACCCTCATGCAGATGGCAAAGGCAGGTTGACATGACCGAATTGAGAGGTGCGTTGATCGGCTGCGGCTTCTTTGCGATCAACCAGATGCATGCCTGGAACGATGTTGAGGGCGCCAGGATCGTCGCGATCTGCGACCGCGACCCGGAGCGGCTTGACATCGTCGGCGGCCAGTTCGGCATCGAGCGTCGCTACAGCGATGCCGAGGCCTTGTTCGCTGATGGCGGCTTCGATTTCGTCGATATCGCCACCACCGTCCAGAGCCATCGCGCGCTGGTGGAAATGGCCGCTCGGAATAAGGTGCCGGCCATCTGCCAGAAGCCCTTCGCCAAGACGCTATCGGATGCGAAGGCGATGGTCGAGGCCTGTCGCGAGGCCGGCGTCGCCCTGATGGTGCACGAGAATTTTCGCTGGCAGACGCCGATCCAGGCGCTGCGCACCGCGCTCGATACCGGCGCCATCGGCACGCCCTTCTGGGGCCGCTTTTCCTTCCGCTCGGGCTACGACGTCTTCTCCGGCCAGCCCTATCTCGCCGAAGGCGAGCGCTTCATTATCGAAGATCTCGGCATCCATACGCTCGATATCGCCCGCTATATCCTCGGCGACGTCAGCTCGCTCACGGCCCGCACCAGGCGGGTCAATCCAAACATCAAGGGCGAGGATGTCGCGACCATTTTGCTCGATCACGAGAACGGCGCCACCTCGGTCGTCGACGTCAGCTACGCCACCAAGCTTTCCAAAGAGCCGTTCCCGGAGACCCTGATCGAGCTCGACGGCGCCGAAGGCACGATCCGCCTGAGGCAGGAGTATGGCCTCGAAATCACCAACGCCAAGGGCACTACGATAACGGATGTTTCGCCGAAGCTGCTGTCCTGGGCCTCGCGGCCCTGGCACAATATCCAGGAGAGCGTCTATGCGATCCAGCAGCATTGGGTCGATCAGCTCAAGCGCGGCGCGGAGCATTCGACCTCGGGCGCCGACAATCTGAAGACCTTCGCCCTCGTCGAAGCCGCCTATGACAGTGCTTCCAGGGGGCAGACGATCGATGTCGGGGCGATGCTGCGATGACGGCCGATGCCTTCCAGCTTTGCGGCACCCATGCTGTGGAAACGCCGCCGGTTCGCCTGACGGCCGGAAAGCTGACGGCCGATCTCGCCGATGGCAACCTTCGCTCCATCCGCTACCAGGGGATCGAGGTGCTGCGGGCGATTTCCTACCTCGTCCGCGACCGGGACTGGGGCACTTACAGTCCTGACATCGCCGATCTCAGGATCGAGCAGGGTGACGACCGTTTCGGCATCGCTTATCGGGCGCGTTGCGAGAGGCCGGATGGAACGAAGCTCGTCATCGACGTCCGCATCCGGGGATATCCGGACCGGCTCGATTTCGAGGCCGAAGCCACGAGCGACACCGGCTTTGAGACCAATCGCTGCGGCTTCTGCATCCTGCATCCGATCGTCGGCGTGGCCGGCTCATCGGCAACGGTTGAACATGTCGACGGCCGGATCGTCCAGACACGATTTCCCGATATCATCGAGCCCTGGCAGCCGTTCAAGGATATGCGCGCCATTTCCCATGAGGTCATGCCTGAGGTGACGGCGGAATGCCGGATGGAAGGCGACACCTTCGAAATGGAGGATCAGAGGAACTGGTCCGATGCCTCCTACAAGACCTATGTCAGGCCGCTTGCCCTGCCCTGGCCCTACAAAATTCCCGCCAACCAACCGGTTCGGCAGAAGACGTCGCTCACGATCAGGGACACCAGCCGCTCCGCAGCGCTTTCAGCCGCGACGTCGAGCGGTGTCATAAAGCTCGAACTCGGAACACGGGCCGGCACCATGCCCGATATCGGCGTGGTCGTTACGCCGGAGCAGGCCGATGCAACGCTCTCGGCCCGCTCTCTCCTGTCGGAGATCGCGCCTCGCGAGCTTCTCTTCCATTTCGATCCGGACGCCGGACATGGCGCCGAAGCGCTGCAGAAATTTGCCGCGATCACCGCCGCTCATCGCGGCCGCACGACCCTGGAGATCGCGCTTGCCTGCAAGGTGTCGCCAGCAAGCGAGGCGGCCGAGATTGCCCGCCAGATGCGGAGCGCGGACTTCCGGCCGGATACAATCCTGGTCTCACCTTCCGTCGATCGGCAGTCGACGCCGCCCGGCAGCAAATGGCCGGACTGCCCTCCCCTCGAAGAGATCTATGCCGCGGCTCGCGCCGCCTTCCCGGGCATTCGCATCGGCGGTGGCATGCTGAGCTATTTCACCGAGCTCAACCGCAAACGCGTGCCGGCTGGCGAGATCGACTTCGTCAGCCATTGCACCAACCCGATCGTGCATGCGGCCGACGATCTCAGCGTCATGCAGACATTGGAAGCGCTGCCCTTCATCACGCGATCCGTCCGCGCGATCTACGGCGACAAGCCCTATCGCATCGGCCCGTCGACGATCCCCATGCGACAGAACCCTTATGGCAGCCGGACCATGGACAATCCGGCCGGCGGGCGCATTCCGATGGCCAATCGCGACCCGCGTCATAACGGGCGTTTCGCCGAGGCCTTTGCGCTCGGCTACGCGATCCGGGTGCTGGATGCCGGTCTCGAAGGCCTGACGCTTTCGGCACTGACCGGCCCGTTCGGCCTGATTGCCGGCCCTGATGAACCGACCGAACGAGGCGGGCGGCGGCCGCTCTTCAATACCGTGCAGACTTTGTCGGCACTCGCCGGCGCGTCCTGGCAGGAATGCGTTTCGTCTTCGCCCTCCCAGGTGTTGTCTTTCGTGGCGCGGGATGCTGGCGGCGCCAAGATCTACGTGGTCAATCTGACCGGCGAAGAGCGACGGGTCGACGGCGACGCATTGGGCAAAGAGGTGCGGCTCGCACCATTCGCCACTGCGGTCTTGCCACTCGCGGATTGACGTCCAGCGCGCCAGCCGCATCTATGCAGTCGGAGCTCGTTCTGGGAGGATCGGCGTGAAGACGAAAAAGCTTATCAATGCAGGCGCAGATGCCGTCGATGAAATGCTGCAAGGCGTGCTCGCGGTCCATCCCCGGCATCTCTATGCGGTGGAGGATATGCCGCGTGCGATCATTGCCAGAAACGGGCCACGCAAGGGCAAGGTCGCGCTGGTGATCGGCGGTGGATCCGGGCACGAACCGACATTTCTCGGTTATGTCGGCAAGGGGCTGGCGGATGCCGCGGCGATCGGCAATGTCTTCGCCTCGCCGCCGCCCGATCCGATTATCGCCTGCGCCAAAGCTGTCGACGGCGGCGCCGGCGTGCTCTTCATGTACGGCAATTACGCCGGCGACGTGATGAATTTCGACATGGCGGCGGAAATGCTGGCGCTCGACGAGATCGAGGTGCGCACCGTGCTGACCACCGACGATGTCGCCTCCGCCCCTGCCGATCAGAGGGAGAAGCGGCGCGGCGTTGCCGGCAACGTCTTCATCTTTAAGGCCGCCGGTGCTGCCTGCGATCTTCTCAATTCCTTCGACGAGGTCGAGCGCGTCGCGCGCCACGCGAATGCGCGCACCTATACGATGGGCGTGGCGCTTGCGCCCTGCTCGCTGCCGCAGACTTTGAAGCCGAACTTCCTGATCGGCGAGGAGGAGATGGAGATCGGCATGGGCATTCACGGCGAACCCGGTGTTGCCCGCGAGCCGTTGAAGACGGCCGACGCGGTGACCGACGAACTGATGGACAATATTTTCCGTGAGATGAAGGCCGAGCGGGGCGATCGTGTCGCCGTGCTCGTCAACTCGCTAGGATCGACGCCGATGATGGAGCTCTACATCATGATGCGGCGGGTCAAGGCGCGGCTCGATCAAGCTGGGCTTGTCATTCATACGTCGCTCGTCGGCAATTATTGCACCTCGCTCGAAATGGCCGGCGCGTCGATCACCGTCATGCATCTCGACGACGAGCTGCAGCGGCTGATCGATCATCCCTGCGATTGCGCCATGTTTGCGAGGTGACCATGGCAATTGCGACGAAAGACCTGCAGCACCTCTTTGCCTTAATCGCCGAGGACATCGGGGCGCAGCGCGATCATCTCTGCGAGCTGGATGGCGCCATCGGCGACGGAGATCATGGCCTTGCCATGGATGCCGGCTGTGAGGCCGCGACCAAGGCCGTCGGTGCACTCGACCCCGCGCAGACTGCGCCGACGGCCGTCTTCAACGCGGCGGCAAAGGCATTTTTGAATGCGGTCGGTGCGTCATCGGGCCCGCTCTATGCGACGGCTTTCATGCGGGCCGGAGCCGCCGTCAAGGACAGACCGGAGCTGAGCGACGAGGAGTTCGTGCGCGTTTTCGCGGCGATGGCGCAGGGCATTCAGGAACGCGGCAAGGCCGAGCCCGGCGAAAAGACTATGGTCGATGCCTGGAAGCCAGCGGCCGATGCGGCGCTCAAGGCCAGGGCGTCGGGAGCGGCCCTTGCTGAATGCTTCGACATAGCGGAGCGGGCAGCGCGCCAAGGCTGCGAAGCGACCCGGGATATGACGGCGGCCAGGGGGCGGGCATCACGGCTCGGGGATCGGGTGATCGGCCATATCGACCCCGGCGCGGCATCGGCCGCTATCATCATAGCCTCCATCGCAAAATTCACACAGCATCGTGATGGTTAGCTCATCATACCAGTTGACATGTAAATGATCATCTGCGACAAGGGGCCGGCTTATCAAGAGGAGGACGGTAATGCTGACCCTATCCGCGAAATTGAAGACTGCGAGCATCGTCGCGATCGCCATGGCGTCTTTCGCCGCGACGCCAGTTCTTGCCGAAGACATCACGCTCTGGACGCTCAACTTCGACAACAACGCCGCCAACGGCGCGCTGAAGAAGGTCGCGACGGATTTCGAAGCGGCGAACCCGGGAACGCATGTCGAGATCGTTCAGCGCGCCGTCGACGAGCACAAGACGGCGCTGCGCGTCGCAGCCGGCTCAGACAAGGGCCCAGACATTTATTTCAGCTGGGCGGGCCTTGGCCTCGGCGGCGAATATGTGAAGGCCGGCCTCTCCCTGCCGCTCGACAAATATTACACCGAATATAAATGGACCGACGAACTGCTGCCCTCGGCTGCGGCTTTTGCCGACCTCTATCCCGGCGGCAAGCACGGTGTTCCCTTCACCTTCAAGGGCGAGGCCGTCTATTACAACAAGAAGCTTTTCGAACAGGCCGGCATCAAGGAAGAGCCGAAGACCTATGAGGAACTTCTGGCCGCGGCCGACAAGCTGAAAGCCGCCGGCATCCCCGCCTTCACCTTCGGCGGCACGGTCAACTGGCACGTCATGCGCCTGATGGATGTCATCCTCGAGACCAAGTGCGGCGCCGAAAAGCACGACGCGTTGAAGGCGATGACGCTGGATTGGACCAAGGAGCCTTGCGCGACGGACGGTTTCGCGGAATTCGCCAAGTGGACGAAGGACTATACGCTGCAGCCCTTCATGGGCATCGACAACAAGCAGTCCTACAGCCTCTTCACCGCAGGCCGCGCGGCGATGATGCTCGAAGGCGACTGGCTGGTCAGCCAGCTCAACGGCTCGGGCGCCAATCTCGACGATTACGGCATCTTCCCCTTCCCGACCAATACCGAGCGTCTCTATGGTTTCGCCGAGTACAATTACATCAGCACCAAGAGCAAGAATCCCGACACAGCCGCGAAATTCCTCGACTATTTCCTGTCGACCAAGGTGCAGCAGGATCTGCTCGGCCAGCTGAGCTCGACCTCTGTCAATAAGAATGTCCAATACGCCAACCAGAAGCCGCTTGAGGCGGAATGGCTGGGGATCTTCCAGAAATACGGCAAGGTCTACATGAACGGCGACCAGGCCTTCCCGCTCGATGTGACGACGGAATATTTCCGCGTCATCAACGACGTCGCCTCCGGCAACACAGAGCCGGCCGAGGCGGCCAAGCAGCTGCAAACCTTCATCGCAAGCAGAACCTGATTCCTCCCAAGCGCCGGTCGATCGACCTCCGCATTGATCGGCTGGCACATTCTTTCGTGAGCTGCGCAAGCGCCCCGCCAGGAGGAAAGCATGTCACTTCGACAATCGACACATGACCCGCGTATGCAAGCCGCAATCCTGCTGGTGCCGGCGCTGGCGATCTATGCGGTCTTCGCGCTCTACCCGATGCTCAATGTCGTCATCCTGAGCTTCCAGAAGTGGAACGGGCTGGATGCCAACCGGCAGTTCGTGGGCATGGCCAATTATTCGGCGATCTTCACCCGCGATCCTGTCTTCTGGGTTGCCTTCCGCAACACGGTGATCTGGACCCTGATGAGCCTGATCTTCCCGCCGCTGGTCGGGCTGTTGCTGGCGCTCAGTCTCAACCAGAAGATCTTCGGCCGCAACGGGCTGCGGGCGATCTTCTACCTGCCCGTCATCATCGCCCCGATCGCCGTCGCCACCATGTGGAAGTGGATGTACGATCCCTTCTTCGGCCTGTTCGCCCAGCTGCTGACCTCCTGGGGCATGCAGGGCTGGATCAAGGACTGGCTGGGAAACAAGGATATCGCGCTTTACTCCGTCTTCGTCGCCTATCTCTGGCAGACGGTCGGCTTCTCCATGGTGCTGTTCCTGGCCGGCCTGCAGAATGTCTCGCAGACGCTGGTCGAGGCCGCGCGGATCGATGGCGCCGGCCGCTGGGCGGTGTTCAAACATGTAACGCTGCCGGCATTGCGCCCGACGATCACCATTGTTCTCGTTCTCTCCGTCATCTCGTCGCTGAAGGCCTTCGATATCGTCTACGGCCTGACCGGCGGCGGGCCTGCACAGTCCACCCAGATGCTGGCGCTCTGGGCCTTCACCCAGGCCATGCAGATCTTCGATTTCGGTCGGGGTGCGGCGATCTCCGTCGTGCTGCTGTTGATCACCATGGCCGTCGTCATTCCCTATTTGAGATGGACCCAGAAGCACGAGGAGGTCGAATCGTGACAGCAGTGCCGAGCGAAACCGCCGCCGTGCATCTCGACGTCCAGCCATCGTCGATGAAGCGTGATCCCATCCTGATCGGCCTCTGGATCACGCTTGTCATCGTCGCCCTCGTCTGGGTCGCGCCGTTTGTGTTCATCGTCTTCACCTCGCTGAAGACGCCGGCGGCGGTGACGAGCACCGGCGCCTTCATGCCGCCGACCGAGCTCGCCTATGACAATTACAGCGCTGCCTGGAGCCGCGGCAATTTCGCCAACTCCTTCTTCAACAGCGTCATCATCACGGTCATCAAGGTGCCGCTCGGCCTGTTTCTGTCGGCGATGGCCGCCTATGCGCTTGCCAAGATCAAGCTGAAGATCAGCAAGGCGCTGCTGCTCATCGTCGTCTTCGGCACGATGATCCCCTTCCAGGTGATGCTGGCGCCGCTCTTCACCCTGGTCAATTCCTTCGGTCTGATCGACACCTATCCCGGCGTCATCCTTCCCTATATCGCCTTCGGCGTTCCCTATCAGGTCTTCATCCTGCATGGCTTCTTCAAGGGCATTCCCAAGGAGTTGTCGGAAGCCGCGCTGATCGACGGCGCAACCCACTTCACTATCTTCCGGCGGATCTTCCTGCCGGTCTGCCTGCCCGTGCTTGCCGCGCTGCTCATCCTCGATTTCGTTTCTACCTGGAACGAATTCGCCATGGCGCTGGTGCTGCTGCAGGACCAGCACATGTGGACGCTGCCGCTCGGTCTGATGTCGTTCCAGGGGCAGTTCTCCAGCAATTACGGCCAGCTTAACGCCGCGATCGTCGTGACCGTCCTGCCGGCGACGATCGTCTATCTCATGTTCCAGCGCTACTTCGTCTCCGGCCTCACCTCCGGCGCCGTCAAGGGCTGATCGCGAAATCTTTCTACGAGGAGAGACAGAATGTCCGATGCAACAGTCGAAAAATGGGGTGTGTTCGAGGCCGCCTTCGAAGGGCCTGCGGCCGGAAATCCCTATCTCGACGTGGCATTCGATGCCGTGTTCACCCAGAAGAGCCGCGACGTGCGCGTGCCGGGCTTCTATGACGGCAACGGCACCTACCGCATCCGTTTCATGCCCGACAGCAAGGGTGAGTGGTCGTTTAAGACGCGCTCCAAGACCGCGGCGCTTGACGGCAGGACCGGCGTTTTGACCGCGGTGGCACCTTCGGCCGGCAATCACGGCCCGGTGCGCGTGCGCAACAAATTCCACTTCGCGTATGCCGACGGCACGCCGTTCCTCTCCTTCGGAACGACCTGCTACGCCTGGACGCATCAGCCGCTCGACATGCAGAAGCAGACGTTGGAGACGCTGAAGACCGCGCGTTTCAATAAGATGCGTATGGGCGTATTCCCGAAGGACTATCCCTATAATGTCAACGAGCCGCTGCATGCCTGCTTCGAAAGCGGCGCGGAAGGCAGGCAGGATTTCGACCGGCCCAACCCCGCGGCCTTCCAGCATTTCGAAAAACAGGTCTCGGCTCTCTGCGAGCTCGGCATCGAAGCCGATATCATCATCTTCCATCCCTATGACCGCTGGGGTTATGCCGACATGTCGGCGGCGCAGGATTTCCGCTATGTCGAATATCTGGCCGCCCGTCTTTCTGCCTACCGGAACGTCTGGTGGTCGCTCGCCAACGAATATGACTTCCTCATCGACACCAAGCCCATGGCGCAGTGGGATCGCTACTTCCACATTCTGGAGGAAAACGATCCCTACCAGCACCTGCGCTCCATTCATAATGGCGACGTGACCGCGAATTTCGATCATCGCAAGCCGTGGGTCACCCACACCTGCATTCAGAACCCCGACGTCAAGCGGACCCAGGAATGGCGCGATGCCTATGGCAAGCCTGTCGTCAATGACGAGCCGGAATATGAGGGCGACATCCTGCAGTCCTGGGGCAATCTTCATGCGGGAGAACTCGTGCATCGCTTCTGGATCACCATGGCGCGCGGCGGCTATGCCGGCCATGGCGAGACCTATTCCCATCCCGAAGATCTGATCTGGTGGGCCAAGGGCGGCGAACTGCGGGGCGAGGCCTGGAAGCGCATCGGCTTCCTTCGCGATCTCCTGGAAGCCGACGTCAAACATGGACTTGAGCCGCTCGGCATCATCGGCGAATGGCCTTGGTCGCGCGTGTCGGGCGCGCGTGACGGCGACGGCGATTTCCGGCTGATCTATTTCGGCGAGCATCAGCCGGTCGTCTGGTCCACCGGCCTGCCGGTAGATGGCGACGATTACGATGTCGATATCATCGACACCTGGGAGATGACGATCACGCCGGCCGAGAAGGTGGCGGCACCCGTTCCGCATCCGACCCGTCATGGCTCGGTCGTGCGCGGCGGCAAGCCGGACGCCTCCTTCGGCGTCAAAATCCCGCGCAAGCCGTTCCAGGCGCTGCGCGTGCGCAGGAAGCGATAGAGGATAGGTCCTACATGTCTGGCTTGAGCATCAGAAACGTCAAGAAATCCTTCGGCCCGGTCGATATCATCCACGGTGTCGACGTCGAGATCGCCGATGGCGAATTCACCATTCTCGTGGGCCCATCCGGTTGCGGCAAGTCGACCTTGCTGCGGATGATCGCCGGGCTCGAGGATATCACCGGCGGCCAGATCAGCATCGACGGCCGGGTGGTGAACAATCTGCAGCCGAAGGATCGCGATATCGCGATGGTCTTCCAGAACTACGCGCTGTACCCGCAGATGACCGTCTCCCAGAATATGGGCTTCGCGCTGGAACTTGCCGGCGCCAAGCGGCCGGAGATCGAGAAGAAGGTCGGCGAGGCCGCCGCCATTCTCGGCCTGCAGCCGCTTCTCCACCGCAAGCCGGCCCAGCTTTCCGGCGGGCAGCGCCAGCGCGTCGCCATGGGCCGCGCCATCGTTCGCGATCCCAAAGTCTTCCTCTTCGATGAGCCGCTTTCCAATCTCGATGCGAAACTGCGGGTGAAGATGCGCGCCGAGATCAAGGCGCTGCACCAGCGGCTGAAGACCACCATCGTCTACGTCACTCATGACCAGATCGAAGCCATGACCATGGCCGACAAGATCGTCGTGCTGCATGGCGGCCGCGTCGAGCAGATCGGCAGTCCGCTCGAACTCTACGACAGGCCGCGCAACATCTTCGTCGCCGGTTTCCTCGGCTCCCCCGCCATGAACTTTCTCGAAGGGACGATCGATGAGGCGGGAAAGCCGGCATTGGCGCTCTCCAGCGGGTCGCGCGTGGCGCTCTCGCGGGCGCCGGCCAATTCCGCCAACCGGCCGCTGACGCTCGGCATCCGCCCCGAAGACATCGCCTTCGGCGGCGAGAACGGGGTTGATGCCGTGGTCAAGGTAGTCGAACCGACGGGATCGGAAACCCATGTCGCCGTGGAAGTCGATGGCCGCGAACTGACATGGGTGGTGCGCGAACGTGTCGAACTCGCCCCGGAACAGCCGGTGAAGCTTTCCTTCGAGACCTCCAAGGTTCATTTCTTCGACCGGCAGACGCAGCAGCGTTTGAACGCCTGAAGACAGTTTACGCGCAATCGGGGCTGCGAAAATCGCTGTCGGATGGGCTGGATGATGCGTCATTTCGGCAGACAAATGGTGACTTGTCATCTCAAAATCTCGCCGATAGGTTGTCGGGATAACGAGGTAGCCAAGACATGCACATCCGAAAAGCCGTCTCCTCCGACGCCGAGGAACTGAGCGCTCTCCTGAACGAGATCATCCGGGCCGGCGGAACGACAGCGCTCGAGACCCCGCTTTCGGCTGCCGAATTCGCCGACTGGTTCATCGATGGCGAGTTTCCGCTTGCCTGCCATGTAGCCGAGCACAATCAGTCGCTGGTCGGTTTTCAATCGCTGAGCTTATACGGCGATCCACCGAAAGGCGTCGCCGACATTGCGACCTTTGCCCGTTTGAACCCGAAGACCGCAGGCGTCGGCAGCGCGCTTTTTCCCGCGACCCTTGCGGCAGCGGAAGCGTTCGGACTCGAATTCATCAATGCGACCATCCGCGCCGACAATATCAGCGGCCTTGGCTATTACGCCAAGATGGGCTTTGAGACCTATGACAGGGTGGCCCAGGTTCCCCTTCAGGACGGGATGCCCGTCGACAGGATCAAGAAGCGGTACAGCGTAAACGCCATGGGTGGCACGACGCCGCGCGCCTGATTGGTTGGCGACGCGGCCTGCTTAAGGCCTGAAAGTCTCTGGCCATTGCCATGTGCATCATCCCTTTACCGTGATTAGTGGTCTGATCCTCGCAATTTTTTTTATCATGTCCGCTTCGACCATCGGCGCCACAACGCTGTCGATTGGTTTGTATGCCGCCGGCGCTTCTTCCTTGAGGCGAGCCTGGATCTCGGCCACAACGTCCTGCCGGCCCCGCAAAGTCGGGCTTCGGGGGTCAACGGGACCGACTACACGCAGTCCCCCGTCGATATTCGTTTTCGAGCGCGCTTCCTGCCTCGACAGCTTGCGTCCCGCTCCATGAGCGGCCGACTCCAGAAAGCTGCTCGAGCCGCATCCAGCAAGTAGCCATGCGCCGTCGCCCATTGAGCCGGGAAGGATGACCGGTTCGCCGAGCCATTCATATGGACTGGAGGCCATGACACCGACGCCCCTAGCTGGGCACGCACCCTTTCTATGGCGTACGATATTTCCGTTTTGCCAAACAGTGTTGTGTGGGGCGTCATAGACGAGACGATGGTCGACTTCTCGTCCCAAAGCGCGCGCTACGGCCTCCACCGCCGCCAGTTCGATAAAGAAGCGGTTGGCGAAGGCGGCATTCACCGCATTCGCATGGCCATCCAAGTATCGTCTGTAGAGGTGCGGCTGCATCTCCATCGAGAGCACCCGCCAATCCTCGCCAGATCTTGAAGCAATCCTCGCTCTCTCTTTTGTTGCCGTGCCCACTCGCTGTCCAAAGTCGAGAGAGCCGGAGTGGACGACAAGGACGACTGAGCCGGACTTCAGTCCGGCGGCTCGGGCAAATGCGCCATCCGCAACGTGATCGACATAACCGAGTTCCACGAAGTGGTTCCCACCACCGATCGTGCCGAGGATAGCATCGCGGCGGTGGTCGTCATCGACCTGCGCATAGTCTGCGAAGTCAGGATCGATGTCTTCACATGAGAAAACCCCGTTGTCCGAATGTCGCTCGAGATCGACCCATGCCCGCGAAAGGTCAAGTTTGGACAGCAGGCCAGTACTCGCCCGTTGTAGGTTATCAAGGAGCCCAGGTAGACCCTCGCGCAGAATTGCGTGCCGGTCCGATCCCGTTAGGGCGATATCACGCCCACCTTGAAAGAAGAGATGACGAAGATGATGGTCGAGAAGTGGTGTCGATAATTGATCGGCCGTAACGTCTTCGAGAACCACCATGCGCATCCCGCATCCGATGTCCGAGCCGATCATGTGCGGGAGAACCGCACCTTCAAGGTCCGCAACGACACCGACGGGGACGGGTTTGCCGGGATGAAAGTCGGGGGTCGTGACGACGGCACGAAGCGATGCCCTCTTTTGAGTCAACGCCTCCGGCGATGGCAGAGCCCTTGCAAGGTCCGCAAGTGAATGTAAAAAACTCGGCTCCGGTTCGTCGTGTGCAACGACCGACCTGATGACATGCCCAGCAATGTTGCTGGTGCGGCAGATGGATGATGGCGCGTTCATGTTGTTCTCCGTGAGTTGCCTGGGTTCAGCAGCCGCGGCAATACGGAGTGTCCGGGCATATGGCATGGCCCGATGAAAAACTCAATCCTTTTCAACGTTGGCACCAGGGGGACGTGGCGGGTGACCGACATACCAGGCCATCCAACGCGCCCGGCTCAGCTGCGATCAATGGAGTTTTGTAAAGCGGCTAGAGTAAGCCTCTGACGTAAAAGCGTAGTTTTCCACAAAGGAAGAAAACCGACAATTAACTTCCGTCATGACTGCCGGGGTCTTGAGAAGACTGTCGGCCGTCGATCGTGTTAGATCTTAAGACGCGAGACGTAAAACGGAACAGATCTCAAACACAAGCCGGAGATGAGCCATGCCCATTGCGATGTTCACGGCCGACGAACTTGCGGTGGTCCGTCGGGCCTACGCCCATCAGGTGGCGGCAGCCGCCGGAACGACGAACCCGCGGATCGAGGCCGCCTTTGCCGTAGTGCCGCGCGAAAAATTCCTCGGTGCGCCGCCATGGCAGGTCGCCAATCTGGGTGGCGGATATCGCCCGCTGCTTTCCTCCGATTTGGTTCTGGCCTATCAGGATGCGTTGTTCGCCTTGCAACCTGACAAGGGGATCGACAATGGCAGCCCTTCGCTGCATGCGCGGCTGCTGGACGAACTGGACGTCCAGATCGGCGATCGCATCGCCCATATCGGAGCCGGCACCGGCTATTATAGCGCTATTCTGGCGGAGTTGGTGGGTGCTGCGGGTCATGTCCATGCCGTCGAGATGGATCGAGATCTGGCTGGTCACGCTCAATCAGCGCTCGCCGATCGGCCCAATGTCAGCGTCATCGCTGCCGACGGAAATCAATGGCCGCGGCAAGAGATGGATGCGGTCTACGTCAATTTCGCCGTCGGACGTCCGGCGGCGCCCTGGATCGAAAGGCTGCGGCCCGGTGGACGCCTGGTGTTGCCGCTTGGCGTGCCGCGCCAGGGGCGGCCGTCGAGTGGCGGCCGTCATGCATCGCATGGCGCAGCACTTCGAATCGAGCGCGGCGCCAGTGGACTTGCGGCGCGCTGGATCAGTACAGCCTATTTCGTCTGTGCCGATGGTGGATTGACGATCGACGACAGCGAGATCGAGGCGCTGACGGTTGCCTTCAAGCGGGGGGCATCGAGTTCATCAAAAGCCTGCTCTGGAAGACCGAGCCGCGGATCGGACGCTGCTGGTATATCGGCGATCAATGGGCGCTCTGCTACGACGATCCCTGAAAGATTCCGGCAGTGGGCAAATGTGCGGACATCCTCGTCGGCGACGACGGCGGTTTGGCGAGATAACGAAAGCCCGGCGCGGGAGAGGGCGCCGGGCTTCGATAGTGACTGACAGCCCGGGAGGAGGGATGCTGTCCGTCGAACCGAAGCGGCTCGGAGGGGTGAGCGCTCGGTCCAACACGAGGTAGTGCTGCAAAGCGGCAAATTCAAGCTTGACGGTTGGGCGGCGTGGCGAGTGACGTCGGACGAAGGTCGGAAAAGATTGCGGCGTCCGATGGGTGCTCGCGGGGTCTGCATTGCGTTGTCCGCGGACAACTTGCGCTGTCGCTCTGGAGTTGGCCTCTGTTGTCCGCGGACAACGGCAATTAATTCCGGGTTCTCGCGGCCACCTTTGCATGTCGGATCCTCGCTTGCTTCTAGCGCCGTGCGGCATCTTCTATCATTCTGGTGCGCGCCGGCCGAAGGCCGGAGTCTCGAATGGTATACTCCAGCGCTGCCCTTTGCATTTTCATCTGAGCGTCGGTGCGCCCGCCTCGTCCTTAGAGGCCTGCGGGGCGCCTTAGGATAAGGCTTCTCTGGCGTGGCGGTGCGGTATCATTTAAGGGGGCGTCATCCTGAGTTCGCCGGGTCGGGTGGCGGCGCGGCATCCTCTGAGGGTCCATATCCTGAGGTGCGTAGGCCGAAGGTCGGAGCCTCGAAGGGCGTGCTCCAGCGCTGCTCCTTTCTTTGCTCCATTTCCAGCGCGCCCGCCTTGTCCTTCGAGGTCCCTTCGGGGCGCATCGGGATGAGGCTCCCTTGGGTATCGGCGCTTGCCGCCCGGAAGATCATCGGTGCACCAACGAAGGCAACCGAGGCGGAAGCCATTCGATGCACCCCTTCGACGGGCCCGATCCTGTAGCGCGGAAGCCGAAGGCTGGAGCCTCGAAGGGCACGCCGCAACGCTGCTCCTGCAATTCACCAGGAGCCGGCGCCCCCGCATCGCCCTTGGAGGTCCCTTCGGGACGCCTCGGGATGAGGTCCCCGGGGATATCGGCACTTGCTACTCGGAGGGTCATCGGCGGCCAACGACGCCAACCGAGGCGAAAGCCGCGTGGCGCCCCCCACGGTCCTCGTCCTTGAGATGCGGAAGGCGAAGGCCTTATCGTCGAAGGACACGCTCCCGCGTTACTTCCAGCATTCATCTGAGCGCCGCGGACAACGGATGTTGCGGGCAGCCGTTCAGGTATGCGATTTCGGGTTTCGAGTCGCGCCAACTATCCCGTTGGCCTCAAGATGAGCCTATGCCTTGATGGTGGGGTATTTGACGGTTACCATATGAGTCTGGAGGCCTATCCAAACCTGCTGCCGGGTTGAAGGGCGTGTGAGACCTCTCGACGACCGTGTTCCCCAAGGTCGAAGTGTAATCGGCAGACTTCGACCAGAGCACTGGATCGTCCTATGTTAAACCCATCCATCAGGTTCTCGCCTTCGAACGTCGTCGCCTTAAAGCACGCTCTGCGTGGCCAATATCCTTACATCAAATCGTCGCACTGCGATGAGGCAATCGCCGCGTCATTCGGCTTCAACTGCTATGCTGCCATGCGCCCTGCGTTGCATCAGCTTAGCGCTTACGCCCGGCTGATAGTCGTTACCGACCATTTGCTACTTCTGCTCCGGCTGGAGAAACTTGGTTATCGAAACATCGCTCCGGAATCGTTGCGTCGCCTCATCTGGACTATAAACTTCCCCGATGAGCGATATGACAACGATGTCGGCGAGATTGTCCGGGCGCGCAGGAGGCCCGCGGCCGCCAATGCCGAATAGCTCATTGGCTGCGTGTCTAAAGCTCGAGCGGATCGGCCTAAGCGCCGGCGCCGTTCTTTGTGGGGATCAGGAGAAGCCCTCGCGTGGACTGGGCAGGGCGCACCTGTCTCGTCCTTCGAGGCCCTGCGGGGAACTTCAGGGTGAGGGTTCTGGGGCGGTGGGCGCGGCATCCTCCAACGGACCTCACCCTGGAGGCACGGAAGCCGAAGGCTGGAGCCTCGAAGGGCGCGTTCCAGCGTTGCTCCTTGTATTCGTTCGGCGTCGGCGCGCTTCCGCCTCGTGCTTCCAGGCTCCTGCGGGGCGCCTTCGGATGTGGCTTCTCGGGGGGGCGGCATTTTCGACCCTAAGGGCGATGTTTGCCGTGAACAACGCGAGCGGCTATTGCCGGTTATGTTCGGCGGCGCTATCGATGAGGGGAGGCATCGTTTATCGCGTTTGATATCCAACGTTCGAGTCGATGGCGGTGGACGGAATTCGGGTCCAAGCCGTGCTTTCCAAGATGCGTGGCGGCGAATTTCCCGTTCCAGGGGCCCCTAAATCGCGGCGACGGCGGCCGGGTGCAGATATAGTCTAAACCGCAGTGATGAAACTAAACTCCTGTTTCATTTCCGTATCGAATAACTTATTGAGTAAAATCAGTATATTATAATAATGGGTTTCTGCCCTAAACGGCCCTTGTTGCCGCGGCCTCCCCTCCCTTGCGCTTCGAATCTCCACAAGAAAGCAACGGCTCGCATCCTTTTGCGGCACGCGGCGTTATCCACGCAGCAAATCAGAGGATTAGGGTAATGGCAGATGCGCTCCCGCTCAAGAGGTTGTCCATCGCCGCTGCGATGATGGCAGCGGCGATCGGGGCGTTTGTGTTGTTGCAGGCAAAGCAGGGTGGTGCGCCGGCTCCGTCGGCGGAGCCCGGCCGCGCGGTGGACGATCATGGCCGCAGCGCCGCCACGCCCGAGGCTATTCCGCTCAGCGGTCTTCGCGATGTGTTCTGGCGGGTTTACCGTGAAGTCCTGAACGACCGGGTGACACTCATTGCCGCGGGTGTGACCTTCTATCTGCTGCTGGCGCTGTTTCCCGCCATGGCGGCTCTGGTGTCTCTTTACGGGCTGGTCGCCGATCCGGTCACCATATCGGAGCATCTACGCGAACTGGCCGGTCTGTTGCCGCCGGGGGCCTTCGACCTTCTGGCCGATCAGATCAAGGAGCTCGTCAGCAAGCGCGACAGTGCGCTCGGCATCACCTTTTTCGTCGGTCTCGGCATTGCGCTGTGGAGCACGCATAGCGGCACGCTGGCGATCTTCGATGCGATGAATGTGGCCTATGAGGAGAATGAAAAGCGCGGTCTTATCCGTCTGAACCTCGTCGGCCTCTGCTTCACCTTGAGCGCAATGCTTCTGACGGTGGTCATGGTGGTGCTTGTCGGCGTCATGCCGGTCGTGCTTTCCTATCTCTGGCTCGATCAGTTCAAGGAGCACATGGCGCTTCTCCTGCGGTGGCCGCTGCTTCTGCTTGTTGTGGCGGTGGCGGTGACCTCGGTCTACCGCTTCGGCCCCAGCCGGGAGCCTGCCAAGCTTCGGTGGATGACGTGGGGGGCGGCTCTGACGACGGTTGCCTGGGCGGCGATGTCGCTCGGCTTCTCCTTCTATCTCGATCATTTCGCCAATTATAACGCGACCTACGGCACGCTCGGTGCGCTGATCGGCTTCCTCATCTGGATCTGGCTTTCCGTCGTCATTCTCGTCATCGGCGCAGAACTCAACGCCGAACTGGAGCATCAGACCGCAAGAGACACGACGACGGGCCCGCCGCTGCCGATGGGCGCGCGCGGCGCCTATGTTGCAGACACTTTGGGCGAGGCCATCAACTGATCGTTGAGGAGCATCATCGATGACTGCGCCTCAGACGCGGTTTTGATGTAATTTGTTCTTGGGCAATCCCGACAGAGGAGACGATCATGACGGCCCCGCATCCTTCCAAAACCCATATCGGCAATCATGCACTGCATCCCGAAACGCAGATGCTGAACTACGGCTACGATCCCGAACTCTCGGAAGGGGCGGTCAAGCCGCCGGTATTCCTCACCTCCACCTTCGTCTTCAATTCGGCCGAGGATGGCCGCGACTTCTTCGATTACGTCTCGGGCCGCCGCGAGCCGCCGGCGGGCAAAGGCGCCGGTCTCGTCTATTCGCGCTTCAACCATCCCAATAGCGAGATCGTCGAGGACAGGCTTGCCGTCTACGAGCGGACGGAAAGCGGCGCGCTGTTTTCCTCCGGCATGTCGGCGATCGCCACGACCTTGTTCGCCTTCGTCCGGCCGGGCGATGCAATCCTGCATTCGCAGCCGCTTTATGGTGGCACGGAAACCCTGCTGGCAAAGACCTTCCTCAATTTCGGCGTCGCCGCGGTCGGCTTTGCCGATGGCGTCAGCGAGGGATCGGTGCAGAAGGCGGCTGAGGAGGCGATGGCCAAGGGCCGCGTTTCCGTCATCCTGATCGAAACGCCGGCCAATCCGACCAACAGCCTGGTCGATGTCGCGATGATCCGGCGCGTCGCCGACGCGATCGGCGCAAAGCAGGGGCATGTGCCGATCATCGTCTGCGACAACACCCTGCTCGGCCCGGTTTTCCAGCGGCCGATCGAACACGGCGCCGATATCTCGCTCTATTCGCTGACCAAATATGTCGGCGGCCATTCCGACCTGATCGCCGGCGCCGTTCTCGGCCGCAAGGCAGTCATCAAGCAGGTCAAGGCGTTGCGCGGCGCGATCGGCACCCAGCTCGATCCGCATTCCTGCTGGATGCTCGGCCGCTCGCTGGAAACGCTGCAGCTGCGCATGGAGCGGGCAAACAGCAATGCGCGCGCCGTCGCCGATTTTCTGCGCGATCACCCGAAGGTCGAGAAGGTTCACTACCTGCCTTACCACAATCCGGATTCACCGGCTGGCCGGACCTTCGCCGCGCAATGCACCGGCGCCGGTTCCACCTTTTCCTTCGACATTCGCGGCGGCCAGCCGGCCTCCTTCAAATTCCTGAACGCGCTGCAGGTGTTCAAGCTTGCGGTCAGTCTCGGGGGAACGGAATCGCTGGCGAGCCACCCGGCGACCATGACGCATTCCGGCGTGCCGGCCGATGTCCGCCAGCGCATCGGCGTGCTGGAATCGACCATCCGCCTGTCGATCGGCATCGAACATCCGGACGATCTGATCGCCGACCTGGAGATGGCGCTGCAATCTGCTTGACCGAGAGCAAGGAACGATGCCCGGCGGGGCCGGGCATCGAGGGCAGCTTACTTGTCGTCGGTCGTCAGTTCCGTCTCGTCCGAGTTCACCACGAAGACCGCAAGCAGTTTCGCGGGCGCGGTCTTGCTGCCGTTGGCGCTGACGCTGTGGTGATCGCCGGGGAATTCGGGAAAGCTTTCGCCGGCCTTGTAAATCTTCACCGGGCCGTCATTGACCTGGCTTTTTATCGAGCCCTCCAGAACGGTGGCATAGATGAAGGCGGATTTCGGGTGGGTGTGGCCTGGCGATGTGCCGCCGGGCCTATATTCGACGAGCACGGCCTTGATGCTCTTGCCGGGAACGTTGGGAAGCGCGTGGTCGTAGACGAGGGTTACCTTCGCCTTGTCGCCTGCGGCATGCGCGGCGGTGCCGGTGACAATGGCAACGGCGAATGCCCCTGCCGAGATCATTTTTCCTAACATGTCTGGTCTCCTTGCGTTGATGGAAACGGTTGCGGCAAGGGCCGCGAAGAGCGGCCCCGGCCGTCAGGCGCTCTTCTTCTGCTGTGGCTGCCGGCTAAGCCAATCGTCGAAGCGAATGCGGCCGAGCCGCGCCTTGGCGCCGGTTACCAGCGAATTATCCTCGAGCTCGACGCCGAAGTAACGGGCGTGAGGATCGGTAATCACCTGGCGCGGATCGTTCGTCGCTTTCAGCAGGCGCGTCACGATATCGGTGAGGCGAATTTTCTCCGGTCCGCCGATCTCGATCGTGCCGTTGACGGGCGCCCCCAGCGCCACCTCGGCCATGACGTCGGCGACATCGTCCGATGCGATCGGCTGCACATAGGCCGGCGACAGATGAACCATCTGGCCTGATGTGCCCGACTGGGCGATACCGGCCATGAATTCGTGGAATTGTGTGGAATGGACGATGGTGTAGGGGATGCCGGAAGCCTTGATCAGCTGTTCCTGGGCCATCTTGGCGCGCATATAGCCGCTGCCCTGCAGCCGCTCCATGCCGACGATGGACAGGGCGATATGATGCTTCACGCCGGCGGCGGCTGCTGCCTTCAGCAGATTGCGGCCCGATGTCTGGAAGAATTCCAGGACGGCCTTGTCCTCGAAGGAGGGCGAGTTGGCAAGATCGAGCACCACCTCGGCGCCGGCCAGCGCTTCCGCGAGCCCCTTGCCGGTGATCGTGTCGACGCCCGAATTCGGCGATGCCGCCAGCACCTCGTGCCCCTTGCTGCGCAATCTTTCCACGGTCTTCGAGCCGATAAGCCCGGTGCCGCCGATAATGACGATCTTCATGGGTAGTCTCCTTGTCCTAGCGAGGATTTCCTCTGTTGACCTGAGATGGCTGCCGAAATCGCCGCCTCGGCGAGGCAGGCGACTTCATCGGTATGGGGACGCCACGCGAAATTTCCGGCGCGGCCGGCCGCAGCCGATGGACGGGAGAATGCGCCGGATCGTCAGGCCGAACCATTCTCCCTCGGTCGCTGTCGTCCTATGCCAAGGCAGTAGGGCGGCTCGCCCTAGGATCGGGCCGTTCGGCCGGGATGGAAGGAGACCTGCGTCGTCAGGTGTTGCAAGGGACGGAGGTGGGGCGGCTGGATGGTTCCGGCGGAGTTTGGCGAGAAGCCAACCCCACTCTCCGTCATCCCAGGCCTTGCGCCGAGGACCCATGCCACGGCTGCCGGTGGATGCGGTGTGGATGCTCGGCTCAAGGCCGAGCAGGACGGAGGGTGGGGCTAACGTCGCCCATCCCTCTCTCCGTCTTTTACTGCCAGCCGATGCAGGCGGTCCTTCTCAGGAAAGCGCGACAGACTCGAACAGTGCCGTCAGTCCGATGCCGCCGCCGATGCCGATCATGGCGAGGCCGGTGGCGCCGGGAACGCCGGCGCGGACCAACTGACTGTACAGTCTCGTAACCAGGATCGCGCCGGATGCGCCGAAGGGGTGGCCCAAAGCAATGGCGCCGCCCTCCCTGTTGACCGTGTCGGCAGGGATGTCGAGCTGATCCAGCGATGCCAGAACCTGGGCGGCGAAGGCCTCGTTGAATTCGATGGCATCGATGCTGGCGAGCGAGAGCCCGGGCTGACGCCGCAGCAGCTTTTTGGTCGAGGCGACGGGGCCGATGCCGAGCAGATTGGGATCGACGCCGGCCGCAGCACTGTCGATGAGGGCGAGGCCCTTGCCGATGCCGAGGCTTTTGGCCATTCCACGGCTCATGACCAGCACCAGGCAGGCGCCGTCATTCAGCGGGCAGGCATTGCCTGCTGTCACCGAACCGTCGCGGAGAAAGACCGGCCGGAGATTTGCGAGCGCCTCAAGCGATGTGGAGGGGCGCAGGCATTCGTCGCGTTCCACCAGTCCGTGGGTGGTGGAGATGTCGACGATCTCCGGCTGAAAGAGGCCTGCCTCGGCGGCCGCGACGGCGAGCCAGTGGCTGCGGAGCGCGAATTCGTCCTGCCTCTGGCGTGCGATGGCGAATTGGCGGGCGACGTTTTCAGCGGCAATGCCCATCTCGGGGTCGCCGACCGTTTCGGGGGAAAAGCGGGCGCGGCCATAAAAGCGCGGCAGCGCCCCATTGGCTTTCGGCCGTTCGACGCGCCACGGCGCGGTGCTGACGCTCTCAACGCCGCCGGCGAGAAAACAGGCGCCGGCTTTCGCCTGGATCAGGCGGGCGGCCATGATGATCGCTTCCAGGCCCGAGCCGCATTGCCGGTCGACGGCGACACCGGGAACGGACAACGGCAGGCCGGCGGTGAGGGCGGCCAGCCGGCCGATATTGCCGCCGCCGCCGGCGGCATTGCCGACCAGCACGTCGTCTATATCGTCCGGCGCGATGCCGGTTTCGGCAACGATCCGGCGGATGATCGCCGCAAGCAGGTCTTCGGCGGCGACCGTCGCAAGCGAACCGAAGGCCCGGCCGATCGGCGTGCGGTAGGCGGCAACCACGACCGGCTGCCAATCCTCGTCAGGCTGATAGGCGTAGGACAAGGCCGTCTCCCGAAATGACCGCTGCTTCCACCTGGCCCCTGGAAATCTTGCCGCTGCTCGTCATCGGCCAGGAGGCGATATGGTAGAATTGCCTGGGGATCTTGAACCTGGCAAGCTTGCTGGCGCAATCCTCGGCCAGCATTTTCGCATCGATCGCCTCGCCGGAGACGACGGCGACGATCCGTTGGCCGTAATAGTCATCCGGCAGGCCGAAGACGACGGCTTCTTCGACGCCGGGGCAGGTTTTCAGCGCGCTCTCGACTTCGGCGGGATAGACGTTGTTGCCGCCTGAAATCATCATGCCGCCTGCCCGGCCGATCACCCGCAGCATGCCATTGGCGTCGATTTCACCGAGATCGCCGACGGTGGCGCCAACCGGTGTGACCCGGAACGCCTGACCGTCGTCGCCCCAGAGATAGCCGTCGGCGATCAGGTCGCTCCTGACGAAGATGGTGCCCGGCACATCGGTGCCGACGTCGTTTTCATCAGGGTCGCGAATGGAAATCTCGACGCCGGGATAGGCCTGGCCCACGCGGTCGATCGGAAAATCGACCGCGCCGCCGACAAGGGTGGAGACGGTCATGAAACCAATCTCGGATGCGCCGTAATATTCGCGGATGCGCGCCTTCGGGAAAAGGCGACGCATGGCTTCGACGCCGTTCACGTCCAGTTTCGCGCCGGCAGTCAGAACGTCGCGCAGGGAGGTCAGAGGCTGTTCGCCAGCCCAGGCTCTCGCAATGCCCGCTATATGGGTGGGCACGGCGACCAGCCGTTCGATCGCTTCGGCAGAGAGAATGCGCGCAACGGCAGCGGCATCCCATTTCCTCACTGAATGGAAGGTGCCGCCGGCATCCAAGGCTTCGACCATGGCGTAAAGCGCGAGGCCATGCGCCAAGGCGCCGGGGCACATTGTGGACGGCGCGCCTTCCAGTTCGAAAACCATGCGGCCACGATCGAGGCTCCGGCGCCACTGCTCGCGCGAGCGATAATAGGCTTTCGGCTCGGCGGTGGTGCCCGAAGTAAAGCCGATCAGGAAAATCCCCTCGGCCTCTCCAGGCAGCTCGCCTTCCGTCGCGGCGAGATCGAAGGGCTCGGCTCCGGCGGTGATGACTGAGATACCGAGCCTGCGGCCGATCTCGGCGCTTGGGCCGCTATCGTCGTCGACGACAAGCACGTCAGGCGCCAGCCGCTCGATGATGCGCTCGATTCTCTCAGGCGGCATCATCGGGTCGATCACCGCGCAGGTATGCGGCGAGGCGGTGGCGGCGATGAAATATTCGGCGAAGCCGATGTGGTTGCCGAGGCTGAGGGCCGCAAGTCTCTCCACGCCGGGCAGATCGAGCGTGCGACGGGGCGAGCGCGGCACTTCCTGGAGAAAGCGGTAAATCGCGTTGGCGCGTAAATGGAGTTCGCCGTAGCTCAGGGAGCGGCCGTCGATCGCCAGGGCCGGCTGATCCGGCCTTTCCGTTGCATGTCGAAGAAGCTCTGCATGGATCGGCATGGACACCCGCTGATTTGAAGATCGGCCGTCAGCCCAAAGCTGCCCTGGTGGCGTCGGGGATCGGCGTCGGGCGGCTGTCGGAGAGGCCGACGCAGACCCAGACGAATCCGGCCGAGGCGCAATGGGCGCCATCGCGCTGGCGAAAAAGTTCGATCGCGAAAGAGAGGCTCGTGCGCCCGATTTTCTCGACCGTCACCTTGGCTTCGACGACGTCGTCGACGTCGATGGGATTGTGAAAAGTGATCTCGGCCTTCTTCACGTGATAGGCAACGCCCGAGGAGGTGTGGCGGAAGTGGCTGAGAATTTCCCGGTGCCGCAGGAACTCGACGACCGCATCCTCGCAATAATCGAGGTAAACCGAGTTATGGACATGACCATAGATGTCGATGTCTCGCATCGAGACCCGGAAGGATGCTAAAGGCCTGTCGTCAACACTCATGCGATCACCGAAAATTGGTGGGCTGTTCTAACCGCTGTTGTCCGGGGGATGCAATGCAATATCAGGCGGTCGTGCGAAAATTCGGACCGGCTCAGGATGTCGTCGGGATCGAGCGGGCCGCATTGCCGGTGCTACGCCGCGATCAGGTCCGGGTGCGGCTCCTGGCGCGGTCGATCAATCCCTCCGATATCATCACCATTTCAGGCGCCTATGCCGGACGCACGACCCTGCCCTTCATCCCCGGCTTCGAAGCCTTCGGGGTGGTCGACGCCTGCGGTGAGGACGTTTACGGGCTTGCGCCCGGCACCCGCGTGCTGCCGGTGCGCAGCGCCGGGGGATGGCAGGAATTCAAGGATACCGATCCCGACTGGTGCCTTCGTGTTCCGGATGGGCTATCCGATTTCGAAGCGGCGACGAGCTACGTCAACCCGATGACGGCCTGGCTGATGCTGCACAAGAAGATCGGGCTGAGGCCGGGCATGCGCATCGCCGTCAACGCCGCCGCCTCTTCGATCGGATCGATCCTGATCGGGCTGGCGAATGCCGTCGGCGTCGAGCCGGTGGCGATCGTCCGCAGCGAGGAATCGCGCGCGCGCCTCAGCGGCAGGCTCGAGACCGTCATCGTCGACAGCGCGGACGGCGATCTGGCCGCCGGGCTTGCCGGTCGGCATGGGCTGGACGCCGTGCTCGACTGCGTCGGCGGCGCGCGCGCCTCAATCCTCGCTGCTGCGCTCAAACCTGGCGGACACTTCGTCCATTACGGCCTGCTCTCGGGCCAAAGCATCCCGAATTCCTTCTGGGCTGCCCATCCCGATATCATCTTTTCCTTTTTCCATCTCCGGGAATTGGTTCATTCCGAAGACATGGGCGAGGTCCAGCGCGCCTATTCCGAAGTGGCGGCGCAGATCGTTGCGAAGGTGATCGCGACCGAGGTGCGGGAAGTCTTTCCTCTTGAAAAGATCGGCGATGCGCTGCAATGCGCGCTTCCCTTCCGGGCGGGCGGCAAGGTGCTGCTCGCCTGACGGGCGGGTGTCGGTCTCTTCGGCCTTTGGCCTGCGCGCTCAAGATCAGGAGCGATGGAGGATGGCGCTTTGCGCTATCTCACTGCCGAGGATGCGTTCATCGCCGGAAAGTTCCGCACGGTGGCGAGGGGACTTGGGCGCTGTTTCCATTTGAAGCTATTCAAAAAAACGCCCGGGCGCGGTCGAAAAGGCGCCCGGGCGAATGCTTCCGATCAGACGAGGTCGAAGCGGTCGGCGTTCATGACCTTGTTCCAGGCGGCGACGAAGTCCTTGACGAACTTCTCCTTGGCGTCGGCCTGGCCGTAGACTTCGGCAAAGGCGCGAAGCTGCGAGTGCGAGCCGAAGATCAGGTCGACGCGGGTGCCGGTCCACTTGGCGGCACCCGTCTTGCGGTCACGGCCTTCATAGACGCCTTCTTGGCCGGCGGCAGGAACCCACTGGGTACCCATGTCGAGCAGGTTGACGAAGAAGTCGTTCGTCAGCGTTTCCGGACGCGAGGTGAAGACGCCATGTTCCGGCTGGCCGACCTTCAGGACGCGCAGGCCGCCGACGAGAACGGTCATTTCGGGGCCGGTTAGCGTCAGCAGCTGGGCGCGATCGACGAGCGCTTCCTCAGGTTTCATGAACTGCAGGCGCTTGCCGTTCACATAGTTACGGAAGCCATCGATCCGCGGCTCGAGCGCTGCGAAGGAATGCGCATCGGTCTGCGCCTCGGAGGCGTCCGTGCGGCCAGGCGTAAACGGCACGCTGACGGACTGACCGCCGGCCGTTGCCGCCTTTTCGACGCCGGCTGCACCGGCAAGGACGATCAGGTCGGCGAGCGAGATCTTCTTACCGCCGGTCTGAGCGGCGTTGAAGTCCGTCCGGATGCCTTCGAGAACACCAAGCACCTTGGCGAGCTGGGCCGGCTGGTTTGCTTCCCAGTCCTTCTGCGGGGCGAGGCGGATGCGCGCGCCGTTGGCGCCGCCGCGCTTGTCGGAGCCGCGGAAGGTCGAGGCGGAAGCCCAGGCGGTGGAGACCAGTTCCTGCACGCCAAGGCCGGTTGCCAGTACTTTTGCCTTCAACTCGGCGATGTCCTTGTCGTCGACGAGCGGATGATCGACGGCCGGGATTACGTCTTGCCAGATCAGATCTTCCGCCGGAACTTCCGGGCCGAGATAGCGCACCTTCGGTCCCATGTCGCGGTGGGTCAGCTTGAACCAGGCGCGGGCGAAAGCGTCGGCGAATTCAGCCGGATTTTCGAGGAACCGGCGCGAGATCTTCTCGTAGACCGGATCGAAACGCAGCGCCAGGTCGCTGGTCAGCATGGTCGGCAGATGCTTCTTGCCGGCCTCGTAAGCATCCGGAATCGAGGCTTCGGCGTTCTTGGCCTGCCACTGCTTCGCGCCGGCCGGGCTCGTCGTCAGCTCCCACTCGAAGGCGAAGAGGTTTTCGAAGAAGTAGTTGCTCCACTTGGTCGGCGTCTGCGACCAGGTGACTTCGAGGCCAGCGGTGATGGCATCCTTGCCGACGCCGGAGCCGAACGAGCTCTTCCAGCCCAGGCCCTGATCCTCGATCGCGCCGCCTTCCGGCTCGGCGCCGATCAGGGACGGGTCGCCGGCGCCGTGCGTCTTGCCGAAGGTGTGGCCGCCGGCGATCAGCGCCACGGTCTCTTCGTCGTTCATCGCCATGCGGGCAAAGGTTTCGCGGATGTCGCGCGCCGAAGCGATCGGATCGGGATTGCCGCCCGGGCCTTCCGGATTGACGTAGATGAGGCCCATCTGCACGGCCCCGAGCGGTTCTGCCAGCTGGCGTTCACCGCTGTAGCGCTCGTCGCCGAGCCAGGTGCCCTCGGGACCCCAGTAGAGCTCTTCCGGCTCCCAGACATCGGCGCGGCCGCCGGCGAAGCCGAAGGTCTTGAAGCCCATGGATTCCAGGGCGACATTGCCGGTGAGGATCAGAAGGTCAGCCCAGGAGATGCGGTTGCCGTATTTCTGCTTGATCGGCCAGAGCAGGCGGCGGGCCTTGTCGAGGTTGGCATTGTCAGGCCAGCTGTTGAGCGGCGCAAAACGCTGCTGGCCTTGGCCGGCGCCGCCGCGCCCGTCGGTGATACGGTAGGTGCCGGCGCTATGCCAGGCCATGCGGATGAAGAGGCCGCCGTAGTGACCGAAGTCGGCCGGCCACCAGTCCTGCGAATCGGTCATCAGCGCGGTAAGATCCTGCTTCAGCGCCTGGAGATCGAGCTTTTTGAATTCCTCGGCATAGTCGAAGGCCTGGCCGAGCGGGTCGGCGCGGCCGGAGTTGTGGTGAAGCATCTGCACGTTCAGCTGGTTCGGCCACCAGTCGCGGTTCGACCGGCCGGCTGGAGCCTTGTGATGTGCAACGGGACATTTGCCTGTGCTGTCCGTGGGGTTGTCCATGATTGTCTCCTTCATTGCTTGATCTGTCTGCCATTCAAACGTTGCCGAGTGGGCGCCCCCGCTCTCCTTGCTGTCTTCATATCGGAAGCATATGATAATTTTAAGTTGGATTTCCTGATTGCTGCGATAAGCTTAGCTTATGAAGAACCTGACCCTGAAACAGCTGCGTTATTTTGAAGCCCTGGCAAGGGATGGCCGCTTCCGGCGCGCTGCCGAGGCCTGCGCCATCTCCCAGCCGGCACTCTCAATGCAGATCAAAGAACTTGAGCAGGAGTTGGGCAGCGAGCTTTTCGAGCGCAGCGCGCGCGAAGTAAAGCTGACGGCCTTCGGCCAGACCTTCGCTCTCAAGGTCCGCGAGATCCTGCGCGGCGTGGACGAACTGGGGGAGCTGGCGCGCGCCTCTCGCCACTCCTTCCTGTCGCGGCTGCGCGTCGGCATCATACCGACCATTGCGCCTTATCTGCTGCCGATTATCATAAACGATCTGAACGAAACTTTCGCCGGAATTCAGATCGAGGTGCGCGAGACGCAGACGGCAAAGCTTGTTCACGAACTTACCCAAGGCCAGCTGGATACGGCAATCGTTGCCTTGCCCGTGTCGGAACCATCGCTGACCGAACTCGAACTCTTCAAGGAAGAGTTCGTGCTGGTGCGGCGGCCCGAAGACGAGGGCAAGCCGGTGCCCGAACGCGAGGCGCTGCGCGAAATGCGGTTGCTGCTGCTCGAGGAGGGCCATTGCTTCCGCGATCAGGCCTTGTCGTTTTGCAAGATCGGTTCGGCCCGCCCGCGCGAAGTGATGGAAGGCAGCTCGCTCTCCACCCTGGTCCAAATGGTCAGCGCCGGCATCGGCATCACCTTGATCCCGGAGATGGCCGTTCCCGTGGAAACGCGCTCGGCGCAGGTTTCGATCTCCCGCTTCCAGTCTCCGCAGCCATCGCGAACGATCGGCATGGTCTGGCGCAATTCGACCCCGATGGCCAAACAGCTGCTGCAGGTCTCCGAGGCCGTTCGCCGATCGGCCGATATCATGCGCGAACGACAGCTCGCGCGGTGATGGACCTGATGATGTCCCTGCTCAGGACCGGCGCTTGAACGTATGCTCCGCGGCCGGAAACTTTCGCGACCGGACTTCGTCGGCATAGGCGGAGACGGCCGCTGCGATCCTCTTGCCGAGTTCGTCGTAGCGTTTGACGAAACGCGGCGTGAAATCGTTGAACAGCCCCAGAATATCGTCGGATACCAGAACCTGGCCGTCGCAGGCGGAGGATGCGCCGATGCCAATGGTCGGTATGTGGATGGCTGACGTGACCTCCCGGGCGAGCGGTTCTACAGTGCCTTCGACGACGACGGCAAAGGCACCCGAGCCGCCGATGGCATGCGCGTCGCGCCGGATCTTCGAAGTCTCGTGTTCGGAATGGCCGACGGAGCGATAGCCTCCCGCGGTTTGGACCTGCTGCGGCATCAGGCCGATATGCCCCATGACCGGGATGCCCCGCTTCGTCAGAAAGGCAATGGTCTCGGCCATCTCTTCGCCGCCTTCCAGCTTGACGGCATCGCAGCCGGTTTCCTGCAGGATGCGGACGGCATTGCGGAAGGCCACTTCCTTCGATTCCTGATAACTGCCGAACGGCATGTCGACGACGACGCAAGCCTTGTTAACGCCGCGCATCACGGCCTTGCCGTGGGCAATCATCATGTCGAGCGTGACGCCGAGGGTGGTCTCCATGCCGTAGAGCACCATGCCGAGCGAATCCCCGACCAGCAGCAGGTCGCAATGCTCATCGAGCAGGCGCGCCATCGGCGTCGTATAGGCGGTGAGGCAGACGATCGGCTTGCCGCCCTTCATGGCTGAGATGCGGGTCGGCGTAAGACGCTTTTGAGATCCGATGGCGCTCATTTCGTCACTCCCTTTCCCGGCTTGCCCTTCCCGCCGATAACCCCGGCAACCCGGTTGTTGCGGACCACTCGATTGTCAAGAAGCCGCGTCGAGCCGAACCGAACGAAAAGCGCCACGACGACAGGCTCTTCGATCGTGCTGACCGGCTCAAGCGTCGAGGCGTCTCTGACGGCGACGACTTCGGGTTTTGCCAGAGGCTCGCGACCGAGAAATTTCGTGAGCTTTGCTTCCAACTCCCTGGCATCCGTGAGGCCGTCGGCAATCAGGCGCTCGGCCTCGTCGAGGGTCTGCGGGACGATTGCCGCGGCACGGCGCTCCTCAGGACTGAGATAGACATTGCGCGACGACAATGCGAGGCCGTCGGCATCCCTGACGGTCGGCACCGATATCACCCGCACCGGCACCGCCAGATCATCCACCATGCGCTTGATGATGACGACCTGCTGGTAATCCTTCTCCCCGAAATAGGCGGTTTGCGGCTGCACGATATTGAAGAGCTTGGAGACGACGGTGGCGACGCCGGCGAAATGCCCTGGCCTGACCGCGCCTTCGAGTTCCCGCCCTAGCTCGGGGACGTCGACCACGGTTTTCATCGGGCGCGCATACATGTCCGCGACGCCGGGAGCGAACAGGAAATTGACGCCGGCCTGCTTGAGCATGGCCGAATCGCGCCCCAGATCGCGTGGATATTTGCTGAGATCTTCGGCCGGACCGAACTGCAGCGGATTGACGAAGATCGAGACGACGACGAGATCGTTCTCGGCCCGTGCGCGCGATACGAGCTCCATATGACCGGCATGGAGATAGCCCATCGTCGGCACCAGACCGACGGTGCGTCCCTGGCGCTTCAGCGCATCGAGCGTGTGGCGCAGCTCGTCTATGCTCGAGAAAACCCGCATATATCCTCCCCGCGGCCGGTCACTCATCTTGGGCGCGGATAAGAAGTGTAATCGATGCTGGAGGTCAATGGATATTCCGCGATAAAAACGATTAGATGCAATGGCAGGCCGATAAGGCCGGCCTATATCCGCCCGGAATTGGCAGCTTGCAGCGGGGCTGGCAATATGCGAGCCGCAACGCTATTGCCCCAGTCCGTCAAGATACCATTACAGTCGGTCGCTATGGAGGATACATGGAACCTTGGAAGATCAGCCGCGGGCCGATTGCGGCAACCGAGCTCGACGTCGAGAAGGCAAACGCAATAAACACGCTGTTGATCCGGCCGGTCGGCGTGCTTCCGGCGAAGCCCGGAGATCCGATCCTCCCTTTTGCCGTCGGCCTCTTCAACGAATTGCGCCCGCTCCTGAAGGCCGACGCGGGCGTGACGACGCTGAGACGCGCGACCGCCGCCTATGTCCATTGCCGGCGCTACTATTTCGCCAGCGCCCAGCCCGATTCCATGCGCCACGGCGTGGACGGCGTGCCCTTCGAAGCGCTGTCTTCGGAAGACCGGCTGGTCGCGCAAAAACGCTTCCTCAGCCTCAAGCAGAATAATGGCAAGGTCGAGGCGCCGGAGCAGCCTGCACCAGTTCCCCCTCCCCTGTTGAGCAAGAACGAACAGATTCGCGCAGCCCTTCTCAATAGGAAAAGTTCGTCAGCCAGAGCAGGGTGAGGCTAAAACGCGTCGTCTTTCATCTGCAATGGAGGAATAGTAACCTGCTATTGTATTTCGCAGGGATAAATATCTGCGATACAACTTCAGCCGGCAAAACCTTCACGTCGGCCTCAAGTATATTTTGCTTTAGATACCATTAATGCAATTGCGCTAATTTTAGCATCAGTCAGAAACTTTCTCCGGACTTGCTAGAACGATGCGTCTCCTGATTGCAGCTTCCCTCTTCGCATTGGCCGCAATCCAACCCGGCGCGGCTGCCGATCTTTCCGCCTATAAACGGCCGCTGACCGTGCCTTTCGAAGGGGTGACGGCCTATTCCCCTCAACTGGCGACGCTCGGCAAGATGCTGTTCTTCGATCCCAGGCTTTCCGGCAATAAGAATATGACCTGCGCCAGCTGTCACAACCCGTCCTTCGGCTTCGAGACGCCTGTGAAGACGCCGATCGGCGCGGCTAATACCGCGCTCGGGCGCCAGGCACCGACGGTTCTGAACGTTGCCTGGGTCTCGCCTTTCTTCTGGGACGGTCGCGCGCCGAACCTGGAGCAGCAGGCGGCGGGCCCGATCACCGCTGCCGCCGAAATGAATGGCAAGCTCGACGATGCCGTGAGTGAAATGCATGACATACCCGACTACAAGAAGTGGTTCGGCGAGGTCTTCCCGGACAAGGGCATCAGCAAGGAGACGCTGCTGACGGCCATCGCCACCTATGAGCGGACGGTGGTTTCCAACTGGTCGCCCTTCGACCGCTGGGTTGATGGCGACGAGAAGGCGGTCTCCGACAGCGCCAAGCGGGGCTTCGAGTTGTTCACCGGCACAGCCGGCTGTTCCGCCTGCCATTCCGGCTGGAATTTCACCGACAACAAGTTCCATGACATCGGCCTGCCGAGCGACGATATCGGCCGCTACAAGATCGATCCGAGCAGCCCCGGCAATAAATATGCCTTCAAGACGCCGGGCCTGCGCAATACGTTCTACCGTGGTCCCTATATGCATGACGGCAGCCTGAAGAGCATGGACGAGGTGATCACCCACTATGAAAGCGGCGGCGTCAGCCGTCCGTCACTCGATTCGGCGATGTCGCCCTTCCTGCTGACGGAAGAGGAGAGCAAGGATCTGGTCGCCTTTCTGGGAACTTTGACCGCGGAAAAGCAAGACATCCCCTTGCCGACGCTGCCGAACTGAGGTGCAGGCAATGAAACTCTCCATACGCATGCAGATTCTCGTGCCCATGGTGGCAACGATCGTCGTCGGCTTCGGCAGCGCATTCCTGATCGGCTACCAATCGGTCACCGGCCAGACCCGGGTCGCCGCGGTGGTGGAGCAGGCGGTGAACGCCAAGCTGGCCTCCGCCCATATCGAACAGCAGTTCAGGCAAGCGACATCGGTCGTCGACCGGGTGCTGTCGATGACCAATTTCGTCTCGGCGGCCGAGGTCAAGACGGAATTCGACGAAAGCAACGGCGCGCTGACGCAATCGCTCGACGAGCTCGGCGGTATCGATCTTGCAGCGTCCTTGACCGAGGGCGCGCGCTCGCTGCGCCAGGCGCATGATGTCTGGGAAAAAGACGTCAAGGTCAGCCTCGGCCTGCAGCCGGCGGATGAAGTGCCGACCACCGAAAAGCTGGCGCGCTCGCAGCAGGCGATACTGACCGGCATTGCCGCCGTCAACGCCATCGTCGACAAGATCGCCACCGAGAGTGTCGCCGAAGCGGGCAGCGCGCTCGAGACGAAAATCGAAATCGAACTGGCACTGGCGGGCCTCGCCGCCATTATCGGCCTCGGCATTCTGATCGCGATCGCCCGGCATGTGTCGCGCCCGATCCAGCGCATTACCCACTCCATGCAGGCGCTCGCGAGTGGCGAAACCGACAAGGCAATCCCCTATGCCGGGCGCCGCGACGAGATCGGCATGATGGCCGGGTCGGTGGAAGTCTTCCGTCAGAATGCCATCGCCCGCACCCGGCTCGAAAGCGAGGCCGAGGAGAACCGGCGACTGGCTGAAGCAAACCGGCTGGTCGACCAGGAGCAGGCCGAACGGAGCGCGGCCGAGCGGCTGACGGTCGCCACATCGGGGCTGGCAGCCGGGCTGAAGCGGCTCGCGGCGGGCGATCTCGCCTTCAAGCTTTCGGAGCGGTTCGCGCCGGAATTCGAACCGCTGAGACATGATTTTAACGCTTCCGTCGAGCAGCTCGGCGGGACGCTGCTCTCGGTCTCCGAAAGTGTGTCGATCATCAATTCCGGCACCCGCGAGATCAGCAACGGCTCCAACGAACTCTCCGGCCGCACCGAACGGCAGGCGGCCACGCTGGAACAGACCGCTGCGGCGCTGAACGCCGTCACAGCCAAGGTCACCGAAGCCTTCGAGATTGCCAAAGAGGCCCGAGGGGTCGCCGACGACGCCAATCGCAGCGCCCTCGCATCGGGCAAAGTGGTGGCCCAGACGGTGGATGCCATGGGCCAGATCGAGGAATCGTCCAGGCAGATCAACAATATCATCGCCGTCATCGACCAGATCGCCTTCCAGACCAACCTGCTGGCGCTCAATGCCGGCGTCGAGGCTGCCCGCGCCGGCGAGGCCGGCAAGGGTTTTGCCGTCGTCGCCCAGGAGGTGCGCGAACTGGCACAGCGTTCGGCCCAAGCCGCCAAGGAGATCAAGGAACTGATCGGTCGGGCATCCGCCAAGGTCGCCGGCGGCGTCGAGCTGGTCAACCAGACCGGCGCAGCACTTGGCGACATCGGCCGCTTCATCGTCGATATCAACCAGCGCATGGAAGCGCTAGAGGGCTCGGCGCGCGAACAGGCCACCAGCCTGTCGGAAGTCAATTCCGCCATGCACCAACTCGACCAGGTGACCCAGCAGAACGCCGCGATGGTGGAGGAAACCACCGCCGCCAGCGTCACGCTCGCTGGCGAGGCGGAGCGCCTGCGCGACCTGGTCACCCAGTTCGAACTGGGCGGGACCGAGCCCGGCGCACGACCCTATCGCGACGCTGCCTGAACGAGATCTGTTCCTATCTCTGGCCTATGCGCCGGCCCGTCTGAAAACCGCTCCTTTGCCCGCAACAGCGCCATCAGCATCGGGCCGAGCGTGAACTCGCTCCGTTCGGCGCGCTGGGCGAGATCCCTGAGGTAGCCGCCGGCGGAGTTGATGTGCCCTCCCCTCTGCAGAATGCAGGCCATGACGGTGGCGGCGCTCTCCGGCCCCATCACCGAGGCTGCTTCCTCATAGGCCGAAGGGCTGACGCCCAGCATCGAGCGCACGACGGCCGCCGCCATCATCAGATCCCGCCAGCTGGCGATCGTGCCGCCCGGCCCGTAGTCGATGATATCAGGGCAGGCCTGGAGGACCATGCCAAGCGGGAAGGATTTCAATTTCCCGGCATGCGTCCGGACAATGGCCCGCCATCCCTCCCCATCCTCGCCGGCCATTCCCGGTTCGCGCCTTTCCAGCCCTGGCCTCGGTTCGCAACGTCGATTCGCCTCCTGCCCGGTTTCCAAGCCCGGTTCAGATTCAGATGGGGATTCGGGATTCGAATTCTGTATGTGGTGCTCAATCTGGGATTCATTGGTGCTCGCTATCTGAATTTTACCTTGCAATTCCAATGTGTTGATGATGCCTAGGCGGATCGTCTCAAGCTCATCGAGGATTGGCCCGAGGTATTCGAGCTTTGCCGCTCTCGGAATGCCCTGCAACAGCGCCTGGAACGTCGAAGCGATGCGCTCCCAGTCGCCGGGAACCGCTTCCTCAATGGCCGCGGAAATGAGCTTGGCGATGTCGCGACGGCAGATGGTCAGCCGCTCCTTCATCCTCCGCAGCATCTGCCGGTCGGCGGCAATGCGTGCGGCGATCGTTTCGATCTCGGCGGCGCGGGCAAGGAGCGGCGCCAGGCTGAAGCCGTAGGCCTCGCCGATGCCGCCTTCCCTGTTGCGCCTGATATAGCGCTTGCCGTTCGGGCTGTCTTTGCGGGAGATGAGGCCGGCCTCGACAAGCACGGCGAGGTGCCGGCGCAACGTGGCGGCGGCCATGCCGCGTGCTCTCAGCGAAAGCTGCATGTTCGAGGGAAAGACCACGAGCCCGCCTTCGCTGGAGAGTTCGTCCTGCGGATAAAAACTCAGCAGCGCATCGAGCACTGTCAGCGCCCGGTCGGTTACGTCGAGCCCTGCCCGGGCTTCGCAGACAGATCGGAACAGTTTCCATTTGTTGCGCGTCGTCCCGGCCGCGATCGCTTCGCCGCGCCGCTGTTTCAGCAGCATGGCAAGCGACATCGGCCGCCGCCCGAAGGGCGTCGTTGCAGATTCACTCTCCATTTCCTTCACCTCTCATCAGGCAAAAGAAATCCGCTCACCGAAACGATGCGAGGATAAGAGCGCTGGAGCGTCTTTTACGCGTCTGAAAAGACACGCGCAGCGCTGCAGGACTCTTGACTGGGATTCGTGAAAATGCGATTCTCTGTCTTGCTTAAGGATAGGAGAAGGGCTTCCACGACTCAGGTCGTTTGGGGGCCTTTTTCTTTTGCGGTTTAGTCTCCTTGTTTGCTCTCCTCGGCGAGGAATTGCTCATAGAGCGCATCCAGCCTGCTGGAGAGAAATTCCCCGAAGCGGCCGGCATTCCTCGCTTTCATCGAGAGCGAGAACGCCTTGCCGTCATTCTTCATTTCCGCCTGGACCGCCTTGTCTCGCGGCTGCCATTTCACCTTCCTTGCCGCTGCCGTCTTCTTCACCGGTCGCGCGCTTTTGTTGAGCGCCGCATAGAGCGTTTCGAAACGTTTATCGGAAGGCAACTGATGAAAGCTGTCGTCATGCAGGACCTGGGCGACGCTTGCTGCATTGGCCGATTTGCCGGCGAGCAGCGACAACTCCACCCAGCGTTCGCGGCCGATGCCGGGTGCGGGGCCGATCGCCTGAACGACCTCCGGCGAGATGCGATCCATCACCGATATCATTTTCGAGATCGACGCCGCATTGGCGGCAAGGGCTGTCGAAATGACCTCCCTGTCGTATCCCAGTTCTTCCAGCCGCCCGGCGAAGAGCGCCCGTTCGATGAAGGTAAGATCGGCGCGGGCCGAATTCTCCTGCCCCTGGGCGATGACATGGGTGCGGTCGTCGATCGCTTTGACAACGGCCCTGACATTACGGCCGAGCTCGCGGGCGGCACGCAGCCGCCGGTGGCCGAAGACCACTTGATAGTGTCCGTCGATCTTGGCGTGGGGGCGCACCAGAATGGGCGTGTCCTGCCCGCGCGCACGGATCGCTTCGACCAGCGCGCGGAATTCCTCGTCATCCTCGGACAGGCGATCCTTGACGAAGGAGACCTCGACGACATCGGGGTCGAGATCGACGACCGCCTCGCCCTCCAGGAATTTTTCCGCCTGCTTGGCGAGTTCGTCCAGCGAGCGGACGAGCGACCGGCCCGCCCCGCGCATCGGATAGTTCGGCGCGCCTGCATTCTCGTCAGGCATGTCGGCCAGCCCCTCCAGCAGATTCTTTCGTGCCATCACGTCCTCCGATTGCGGTCAATCAATTGATTCGGTTCAAGGAAACCGTGAATTTGTCAGCCGACAAATTCACCGCCCCCATGCCCGATGAATAAGCTCGGCGATCTCGACGTTGACGGCATCCATCGCCTCCAGCGCCCGGTCGTAGGTTCCCCGGTTCATCGACGACCGTTCGACCTCATACAGCGTCTGCTTGGTAATCCCGGCATCCGAGATCGCCGTCGACTTGACCATTTGCTGCTTCAGCATGAATTCGTGGAACATCGTCGACATGAAGCCGACCATCTGTGCCTGCGGCACATCGGTCGGCTCGTAGCGGGTGATGAGATAGCGGTACCAGGAGAGGTTCACTTCGGCCCCGGCCGCTCGGATCGGCTTCAGGATGCCGCCGAGCATCAGCAGGAACTGGCCCATCGACATGACGTCGAGCATCTGCGGATGGATGGTGATCAAAACGCTGGTCGCCGCCGTAAGCGCCGTCAGCGTGAGGTAGCCGAGCTGCGGCGGGCAATCGAGAACGACGACATCATAGCGGTCATCGACCTCGGCGAGCGCCCGCGAAATGCGGGTGAAGAAGGTCTTGCCGTCATTGCTCGACTTATCGGCCATCGCCAGCGGCGTGTCGTATTCGTATTCCTGCAGGTCGAGATTGGCCGGCACGATATCGAGGCCGGGAAAGTTCGTCTTATGGATGATGTCAGAGAGCGGCTTCTTCTCGCCGTCGTAGCGGATCGCTTCATAAAGGGACGAGGCCTGGTCGAACTCCGGCTGGAAACCGTGCAGCGAGGACAGCGATGCCTGCGGATCGAGATCGACGGCAAGCACGCGGTGGCCGGTCAGCGCCAGATGCTGGGCAAGATGGGCCGCCGTTGTCGTCTTGCCCGAGCCGCCCTTGAAATTGACGACCGCGATGACCTGCAGCTTCTCGTGGCCGCGGCGCTGGGGGACATACATGCGGCTCTCGGACCGGCCGTGGGCATCGAGATAGCGCCTCAGCTCAAGCATCTGCTCGGCGCTATACGAGCGCCGACCGGAAGGCGAGGTCTGCGGGCAGGGCCCTTTGCCTTCGAGATGCAGCTTCTTCAGCGTGCTTTGCGAGGCACCGACATAATTGGCGACCTCCGCCAAGGAGAAGTTGCGCAGCGTCTTCTTCGCATTCGGCGGAAAGCGCTGCACACTGAGCAGATGCAGCTTCTTTGAAATCACGTCGCCCTGTTCGAGGATCTGATCCTCGAAATGCAACGGCGCCTTGTTCAAGGCGGTCAAATTAGCGTTCATCGGCAGCAATCTTTCGGATAACGATTTTCGGGATCAAAGGCCCTTCTAACCGTTATTATCCGCGATTCTCCGATGCCGGCCAAGAATTTTAAGGTTAACGCATATTAACCTTTTCAGCGGTGGTTCAAGCACTTGGCGGATGCTGCTCGGATGTCGGAGCAGGAAGAAATTTCACGGCCGGGGCGCGGAAAACGCGCTCCCGGCCGCCGCCCGGCCGAAGGGGAGGGGGCAATCGGCCGGCTCAGTTCAGCGGGGTTTCACCAGAGGTGATCCGCTGTTCGTCCGCCCCGAACAGGTGGACGGTATCGTGGATGGGCGCGATCCTCAGCACGTCGCCGGGGGCGGCCCTGATCCGTTCCCGAAAGACGCAGGTGAGCGTCCGTGTGCCCAACCGAACGATAACAAGCGTTTCCGAACCCGTCGGCTCCACCACGACAGTCGTTACCTCGATGCCGTCGGGGTCGAGCCTGATATGCTCGGGCCGGATGCCATAGGTCACGGCATCGCTCGGGCGGCGCTCGCTCGGCAGCAGCAGGCCGTCGGCGGTTTTGAAGCCGCCTTCTCCCATGCTGCCCTGGATGAAATTCATCGCCGGCGAGCCGATGAAACCGGCGACGAAAAGATTGTTCGGCCGATCGTAGAGTTCCAGCGGCGAGCCCGACTGCTCGATCAGCCCGTCCTTCATGACGACGATCTTGTCGGCCATGGTCATGGCTTCGATCTGGTCGTGGGTGACGTAGATGGTGGTCGTCTGCAGCCGCTGATGCAGTTCCTTGATCTCCGAGCGCATCTGCACCCGAAGTTTGGCGTCGAGGTTCGACAGCGGCTCGTCGAACAGGAAGACCGCCGGGTCGCGCACGATCGCCCGGCCCATGGCCACGCGCTGCCTCTGGCCGCCGGACAATTGCTTTGGATATCTTTCGAGAAGATTTTCGAGGCCGAGGATCTTGGCGGCATTACCGACCCGCTGGTCGATCTCCGTCCTCGGCATGCGTTTCAGCCGCAGGGAAAAGCCCATATTCTTGGCGACCGTCATATGCGGATAGAGCGCGTAGTTCTGGAACACCATGGCGATGTCGCGATCCTTGGGCGCAAGATCGTTGACGATATGCTTGCCGATCTGGATCTTGCCCGAGGTGATGCCTTCGAGGCCGGCAATCATCCGCAAAAGGGTGGATTTTCCGCAGCCGGATGGGCCGACCAGAACGACGAACTCGCCGTCGCCGATGTCGACCGATACGCCTTTGATGGCTTTGAACGCGCCGTAATCCTTGCGTGCATTGTTGACCGAAACATGGGCCATGACAGTCCTCCCGAATTCGCCGTCAAAGTCCGCTCAGGACCGTTTTGAGATAAGTGAGGCCGAGACGCTCGCCCTCCTTGCGCGCAGCAAGATCCTTGCCGGGCCAGCCATAGGCGGCGTCCTCGTGCTCGATCGACAGCGTGCCGTCAAAGCCATGCCCGCGCGTCTGGCTGAGGAAACGCGGCCAGTCGAGAAGGCCTTGACCCGGCAGCTTGTATTGCCACCAGCCCTTGCCGTGATAGCCGACAGCTTGCAGCACCTCATGATCGATCGCCGTATCCTTGGCGTGCAGGATGGCGATGCGGTCTTTCACCGCCTCCATCGCCTGATAGGGATCGACGCCGATGCGGATGAGGTGTGAGGGATCGAATTCCAGGCCGAAGCGGCGATCTTCGATCCTGCGGAAAAGCTCCTGCCATCCTCTCGGCGTTGTACCGATGAAATGGTCCTTCGGTCCCGGCCAATTCTCGATCGCGAAGGTGAGGCCGGAGGACTGCGTCTTTCCGATCAACTCGTTTGCGAAATCGGCGAAGTCGTCATAATTGGCCTCCTCGCTGGCGCTGTCGTCGCGGCCGGGGAAGATCACGAAGATCGGGACGCCGGCATCGCCGATCGCCTCGGCAAAATCGGCGGTCCTTGCCCGAAGCTCCCGGCGTTTTTCGCGGTCGGCATCGAGCTGATTGCCGAAATAGGTGATCGAAGAGACGAAGAGATTGCGGCTGTGGGCAAGCGTGACGGCTGCCTCCACCCGATCCGGCGTTTTGATATGGCCGCCGACATCGATTTCGATCGCGTCGAACCCCGCCGATGCGGCGAAATCCAACACTTCTTCAAGCGGGCGATCATTGAATGTCGAAGTGTAAAAGCCGATCTTCATCAAAATCCTCCCATCTTCACCAAATTCCCGGCGCCTTGCCGGCCGTTTCAACTGTTCAGGCGATCCATGTTTTTCAGCGGCGAACGCGCGCGTTGAGCCACATCCGCCGATGCGAGCATCAGGGCCGCCGCCATCGGCATGGCTGCCGCCCCCATTGCGGAGGCATCCTCGCCGAGCGAGGCGCGATGGAGCGAGGGCAGGCTCGTGTCCTCGGCGTCGAGATGTTCGTGCACATAGCGCAGCAACTCGTCGACGATGCGGATCGGCAGCCGGCCGCCGACGAGGACGGCGTCGGGATCGACGATCAAGCCGATATGCTTGACCGCGACGGCCAGATGCGCGCTCATTTCCTTCAGCCACTGCGAAACCAGGCGCCTGCCATGCGCATCGAGCGTCAGCAGATCGTGCGGAACACTCACCTCGACGTCGTGGCGGGCAAGAAAATCATAAAGTGAAAACAGCGAGAATATTTCGCCGAGAAGCTGGACCTTGTGGGCATTCTCGTCCCGGCCGTCGGCAATGGGAAGCCAGCCGATTTCGCCGCTGAGGCCCATGGCGCCGCGGTGACCGTTGCCGTCGAGCACGAGGCCGCCGCCCGGGCAGGCATTGATGGCGATGTAGAAGAAGCTGCTGCTCTCGGCGCCGAGGCCGTAATCGAGCTCGGCAAGGGCTGCGGCATTGGCTTCGTTTTCGATGAAGACAGGATGCTGCGTCAGATTTTCGAGTGCTGCACGCACATCGAACGCCGTCCACTCCTGATAGGCCTCGGGCTTACCGAGCAGCGAAATCTCCCCGAGCCAATCCGGCATCGCCAGGCCGATGCCGGCGAGCCGCGCATCGTCGATCAACCGGCTGCGTTGGAAATGCGAAATCGCATCTGATGTCAGCTGCAGGAATTCCGCCGGCAGGATGAAACGCTTCTCATGATGCACGCGGGCGCGGACATTGCCGACGGCATCGACCGCCAGGATCGTCAGATGGTCGCGGTCGATGTTGATGCCGATCGCAAAACAGGCATCCGGATTGATCTCGAGTTCGATCGCCGGCTGACCCCGCAGCCCATGCCGGCGGCGGGCTTCCATGATCAGACCCTCGTCCAACAGCCGGTCGACGATGCGGGCGATCGCCGGTTTGGTGAACCCGGTGCGCCTCGCGATTTCGGCGCGTGAAATCGGCGCCTGGCGGTGAATGCAGCGCAGGACGACCGCCCTGTTGTGCTCACCGGCATCCTCGACATTGGCGCCGGTCAGATCGGGGGACGGCCTGGCGCCGAGTGTCTGGTTCATAGAGTCGAATCCTTCATCAATCATCGAGACTGAACCGATGCTCATCCCTTCACCGCGCCGCTGGTCATCGCGCCGAGGATCAGCCTCTGGAGCGACAGGAAGGCCACGATCGCCGGAACGACCGAGATCAGGCAGGCGGCGGCAAGCAGCTGGATGGACGAGTCGGTCTGCATGCCGCGGAAGTTAAAGATTCCGACGCCGATCGGCATCAGGTCATTTTTGGTGAGCAGCAGGAAAGGCACCAGGAATTGCGACCAGCCGGCAATTACCGTGATGATGAAGACCGAGGCGATACCCGGCGCCGACAAGGGCAGGATGATGCGCCAGAACACCGAAAACCGGTTGCAGCCGTCGATCATGGCGGCTTCGTCGAGGCTGCGCGGAATGCCGTCGACCGTGCTCTTCAACAGCCAGGTCGCCAGCGGAACGCCGAGCGCGATATAGACCATGACGACGGCAAAATGGGTGTCCAGCATGCCGAGCCGGTTCATGTAGCGGTAGAGCGGCACCATGATGACAAGCGGCGAGATCATCTGGAAGAGCAGCAGTCCCATCATCGACAGGCCCTTGCCGCGGAACTGAAAGCGGGAAAAGGCGTAAGCGGCGGGCAGCGCCACGATCAGCACGCCGATCCCGCTCAAGGCCGCAAGCTTGAGGCCGTTCCAGAGATAGATTGGAAAATAGCTGTTGTTCAGCACGGTGATGAAATTGTCGATGGTTGGGTTCTGAGGAATATAGCGCGCCGCGCCGCGATAGATCTCGCGCTTGTCACGCATCGCCATCGACAGGAGATAGGTGAGGGGGCCGGCGAAGAAGACGAACATCACCAGCATGAAGAGATAGCTCAAGGCATCGCCGAGCCGCGTTCCCGTCCGCCCGCTCATTGCTCTTCCTCCTTCGGCAGGAACGAGGCATAGACGAAGGCAAGGCCGAGGCTGATGATCAGCATGAGCACGGAGAGCACGCTGCCGCCGGAGAGATCGTAGTTTCTGAAAACGATGTTGAAGACGTAGAGCGAGATCACTTCGGTCGCGCGGCCAGGGCCGCCGCCCGTCAATGTGATGATCGCGTCGAAGGTATTCACCGTCTGGATGGTGATCAGGATCATGTTGACGAGGATGGCGGCGCGCAGCTGCGGCAGGGTGACGAAGAAGAACTGCTGCGAGGCCGTTGCGCCATCGACTTCGGCGGCTTCATAGAGCGAGGGATCGATCGCCTTCAGCGCCGCATACATCACCACCATCGAAAAGGCCGTGCCGCGCCAGATGTTGGAAATCAGCGTCGACCAGGGCGCCATGGCGGGATCGGAAAGCCAGGCGACGGTTGGCATATGCATCAATCTCAGAATGCTGTTCAGCGCGCCGTAAGGCGCTTCGGAAAATAGCATCTGCCAGATGATGCCGCCGGCAATGCCCGGCACGACCCAGGCGATGAGCGCCGTCGTTCTGAGGATGGTGGTGCCGAACAGGCCGCGCTTTTCGCCGCGGATGACGGTGACGGCGACCGCAAGGCCGAGGATCTGCTGGCCGATGACACTGCCGCCGACGAAGATCAGCGTCGCCCATAAAATGTCGGGCAGCTGCGGCGAACTCAGCGCATTGACGATCGAGCCCAGCGTGTAGTCCTGAGTGTCGCCGATCAGCGTCGCATTGGTGAAGGAAAGCCGGAAAACGTCGATGACGGGGTAGAGGTAGAATATGCCGATGACGACGATCACCGGCATGATCCAGGGCAGGGGCGCCCCGGCGAAACGGCGCATGAACGTTCTGCTTTGAGGCGGGCTGTCGACCTCGATGGCAATAGGGCTCATTGGCTTCCCTGTCCGGGTTTGGCAATGTCGACGGGGCCTGCGGACAGGCGCCGTCGTTGTCTGAAGCGTTGAAGAGTGCTGCTGCCCCTCACCCTAACCCTCTCCCCGCTTGCGGGGAGAGGGGACGCGCCGGACGAGGCGCTTGTGAGGGACGGAGAGGTTGCGGCTTGTCCCCTTATCCCCATCACAACGGGGAGAAGGTGGCGGCAGCCGGATGAGGGGCTGGCCACGGACGCCACCGCATCACAGCCGCTTGTAGGCCTCTATCGCCGCGCTGAATGCGGCATCCAGGGCTTCCTCCGGCTTTTTGGTGCCCGAGAGCACGTCACCCATCATGATCTGGATCTGGTTTGATATTTCCGGATAGATCGGCACGCCGGGGCGCGCCTGTCCGTCGACCAGAGCCTTGGCGAAGGTCTTGTTGGCTTCGGTCGAGAAGACTTCATACTTGTCGAACAGCGATTTGCGGGTCGGCAGCTGCTGCTGCAGTGCGTTTGCCGGCCCCATATAGACCTCGCGTGCGAGGTTGGCGCACATCTCGACCTTGTCCTTGTCCTTGCTGAACGAGGCGATCGTCCAGCCGCCGGTGCCTGTCGAGCGCTGATCGGCCGTCGGGCCGGGGATCGGCGAGAAGGTCCAGTTTTTGAACTCGGCTTCGTCGAGCGTGGACTTCAGCTGGGCATATTGCCAATTGCCGCCGATGAAGAGGGCTGTGGTCGCCGCCGCCGCAGCAGCATTCATGTCGTCGTAGTTGGCGATCGTGCTGACGCGCTTGGGGGCCGCGCCGGAATCGACGAGATCCTTGAAATAGTTCAGCGCCTTCAGGAATTTCTCCTTGTTCTCGCCTTCGCCGAAGACCGGCTTGCCGGTATCGTCGACGAGTTTGCCGCCGAGCGCCCAATAGTTCGCCAGCCAGTCGAAGGTCGTGCCTTCCCAGCGCCCGCCGTTGAACAGGACACCTTCCATACCCTCCTTGGTGGAGGCGAGGGCGGCTGTCTTCAGATCGTCCCAGGTCGCAGGCGCCTCGGCGACGATCGATTTGTTGCGATAGAGCACGCGCAAATCCGTATCCCACCACCATGCCCGCACCGTCTGGTCTTTGTCGGTGATGCCGCTGCGGATGAAGGGGAAGAGGTCGTCCACTTCTTCCTTCGAGAAGTAAGGCGTGAAGTCAGCCAGCACATGATTGACCATGAACTGCGAGAGGACGAAGGAGTCGACGGCGGCGCAATCGGGCGCATTGCCGGCCTTGGCCTGCTCCAGCATCTTGGCCTGTTCGGTGCCGATGTCTGAGGACATGAACTGCATCTGCAGTTTCCAATCGGGATGCTTCTTGATGAAGTCGACGAAGAGCTTCTGGTAGCCTTCGGCGATGGCGGGATCGGAATTGTTCGGGCTGTCGTTGGTCAGGCGGACGACGAGGGATTTTGGCGCATCGGCAAGGCCGATCCGGTCCTTGGTTGCAAGTTCCTGGGCAAATGAAACGGATGCTGAAAATAATATTGTGCTCAGCGCAAATGCGCTGACGGTGGCGCTCTTCATGATGGGTCTCCTCCCCATTTTGAACGAATACAGCCTGGCGGTCAGTTGACCTCTCCTCATTTCCGTGCTGCATTAATTAGATTAAGTTACTTTGATTTGATGTCAAGCCACAGCTTGGGAGGCCAGAGCCGGGAGGTTGAGATGCTGGCGACAATCAACAGCAGCTAGCGCAGAATTCCGGAAAATCGAGATCGATTTTTCGAAAAGGATCTGCGCCATCGCCGTGACGGAGCGCCCTTTCGGACGCGTGGCGCAGCCACCGCAATTTTCCTGAAGAAGCATGAGGCGATCGCGGACGGCCGCGATGGCAAGTGCGGTTTTTGCCCGGCTGCGCGGTAGCCGGAAGCGAACTCATGGAGGACAAGATGCGTTTACTCATTCTCGGCACGGGCGGCATGGCCAACCAGCATGCAGCGAGATTCAAGGCGATCGAAGGCGTCAGCGTCGTGGGCGGCGTCGATGTCGTTCCGGAAAGGCTTGCCGCCTTCTGCAGCGAACATGGCATCGCCAACCATTTCACCTCGCTGGAAGAGGCCCTTGCCTGGGGCGAATTCGACGCGGTTGCCAATGTCACGCCCGACAGCATCCACCACCCGACGACGCTTCAGGCGATCGCTGCCGGCAAACACGTCTTCTGTGAAAAGCCGCTCGCCACCGATGCGGTCAAGGCGATGGAGATGACCGAGGCGATCGAACGCTCGGGCAAGGTCGGCATGGTCAATTTCACCTATCGCAATTCGCCCGCCCTGCAGAAAGGCCGGCAGATGGTGCTCGCCGGTGAAATTGGTGCGGTGCGCCATGTCGAGGCGTCGCACCTGCAGAGCTGGCTGGTCGGCCGCCACTGGGGCGACTGGAGGAGCGAAAGCAAATGGCTGTGGCGGCTGAGCAAAAAACATGGATCGAACGGCGCGCTCGGCGACATCGGCATCCACATTGTCGATTTCGCCTCCTATGGTTCCGGGCTCGACGTCGCCCATGTCTTTGCGCGGCTGAAGACCTTCGACAAGGCACCTGATCATAAGATTGGCGAATATGACCTCGATGCCAATGACAGCTTCACGATGAACGTCGATTTCACCAATGGCGCGATCGGCACCATCCAGGCGACGCGCACGGCCGCTGGCCAGATGGATCAGCTGCGCCTCAGGGTCTATGGCGAAACCGGCTCGATCGAGATGATCTACGACACTGGACAATCGACGCTGCGCGCCTGTCTTGGCGAAGACGTGCACACCGCGACCTGGCGTGACGTGTCTTTCGATCCCGTCGAAACCAACTACCAGCGTTTCGTCCAGGCCGTACGGGCCGGCAAGACGCAGGAACCGTCCTTCCGCCGCGCCGCCAATATCCAAAAGGTCCTGGACAAGGCGCTGGCTTCCGATCTCAGCCATGCCGATGAAGCGCTGACCTGAGCATCAGGCCGAAGCCGGCGGCAGCAGCAACGTGTTGAGGAAGGGCAAGAGGGCGGCACCGAGTGCCACGCCGCCGCCGCTGAAGCTCGCCGGTTTCATCGGCGAAATCCAGGGCGTCAGCAGCGGTCTCGTCGAGGTGTCGCGTCGCTCGATGGAAAGCTGATGGATCAGTGCTTCGATCATGCCTTGCGGCAGATCGCCGCCGATCATGACGACGCTCGGGGCAAGAAAGCCGGCCATGGCGATGATCGGATCGAGCAGGTGGCCGGCGGCTTCGCGTATCCATTGTGACAGCAAGGGGCAGGAGAACTCCTCGCCCTTGAGCAGGCGGGCGAAGTCCTCGTCGCCGATGCGTGAGCGCAGGGAATGGAACCCGACGACGGTGTTGAGCTGGACATTGTCTGGCCCGGTCAGCATTTCGCCGATGCTGCCCGCCCGGCCATGCACGCCGGAATAGGGAACGCCGCGAACGAGAAAACCGGCCTGCACGTCGTCGTCGATGATGATCATCGCCAGACAGCCCTCCGGCATGGCGCTGCCGATGGTGCGCTCGGCAAGCAGGCTTGCCGTGCATTCGTTCTCGACATAGGGCCTCGCGACCGTCGACATCGCGGCGATCGCGTCGCTTTCCTCCTCCGTCCAGTCTTTGGCGGCGATGCCGAGGCCGATGACCGGCAAGGCCGCGTGGCGATCGACCATATCCCTGGCGACGGCATGCACCGCGCCGACCCTGTGCGCAGGATCCACGTCGAAATAGACCCGGTCGTGCACCTGGCCGCTGAGATCGATGAGGACGATTTCGCCGCGCGTCTGGCGAAGCTTGACCCCGACCGAGAAGGCGCCCTCCGGCCGCAACGCGAATTCCGTTGCAGTTGCGCCGCCGCCAAGCCCGTTGCGGCGGTTTGATGTGACCAGTTTTTCTTCCGCCAGCCGCCGCAGAATATTGGTAATGCCGGGGCCGGTCAGCCCGCTATGTCGGCCAAGCTCGGTGCGCGTCAGCGGCCCATGCCGGCGGATCGCTTCCAGGATGACGCGAATATTCCGGTCGGCGATTTCGCCCGACCTCAAACCCACCGCTTTGGCGCGCGGAACGCCCATCTCCTGGGTGTGAAGCCGACGCGGCCCTGACCGAAGATACCGCATGACCGCCTTTCCTAGAGCAACATCTCGGTGTGTATCACGCTTGCTGCGGTTCGTAACGGTTTTCCAACAGCCGGGTCACCAACTAATTCCGTCGCTTCAGGGGATTGGGTCGGTGACGGGCGGCGGTGTCTAGGGCGCGCTGCCGGGCGACTTGCATTAGGCAGGCCTGCTCATTGTGTGTTGACAGTCACACTGACTGCAGCCAGTGGAAGCTACCTCAAAATTTCCGACCGGTGTCCCATGCTGCCTTTGCACGCCCTTGGCGAACGCATCGTCGTCCTTGGCCCTTCTAATACGGGCAAGTCAACCTTGGCGGTCGCCCTTTCGAACAAGCTCGGTTTCCAAAGCGTGCATCTCGACCAACTGCATCATTTGCCCAATACCGATTGGCAGACTCGCCCGGAAGCAGAATTTGCCAAACTTCACGACGCGGCAATTCTTGAAGAGCGGTGGATTATGGAAGGTAATTACTCGCGGCTGATGCCGCAGCGTTTGAAACGTGCGACAGGCGCTATTCTGATCACCTCAAATCATTGGCTGCGGTTTGCCCGTTATCTCAAGCGCACGCTGATCAACCGTTCCGATCGTGCCGGACATCTCGAAGGCACAAGAGACAGCATCAAATGGGAGATGGTTCGCTGGATTCTGCTGAAGACGCGACATAGCGACGTCAAATATGCGAAAGCGCTTCTGGATTCCGGCTTGCCAACCATAGAATGCCGCACGGGGGATGCGCTCAACGAACTCTACCGCGTTTGGGATTTGCCTATCCGCCGCTAGGCAACTTCAACCCGGAAGCACGACAATGTGCCAAGGCGATTCCAAGCGGAAGAGCATTGGCCCTCGAGCCGTCGTTGAACCTAATAGCTGCAAGGGCGATCGTTGCCGAAGCCGTCGCGGCAGGCGGGTCTCAGTCCGTAGTCGACGCTACTATATCCAACCGAGCCGGTTTGCACCGAGTCGGTCGAACTCGTCGTGCAGGACGACGACACGGCAACCGCGGCGACGGCTGCCATTGCAGCCAGCAATTTGCGAATTTGGAGCATCCCCCAACCTCCCATCGCTGGCCTGTGGAGCCAGCATTTTTGATGTGATTGCCAGTCAGATAGGTCGATACCGTGTTCGGTAAACTGCTGCCGCCGATCAAGATTGCGTTATTCCTTGGACGTCTTGCGGCCGGTCGGATGCTGAAATAGCGGGTTCGCTTCACAATGACCGCGTCCACACTTGACGGCAAATCAAAGTTACTTAATCTAAGGTCCAGCAGGACCCGCTGGGAGGAGGGCCGGCAATTTGCGATCTTTGTCGCATAATCTTCACCTCCCCAAAGCCATGATTCCAGATCGTTCGCCGCTGATTTCTGACAGGATAAACCATGCCTCTAACCATTGCCCAACGCCTCGACCGCCTGAAAGTCCGTATCGCCGAGCTGGCGCATTGGCGGGATCGGCAGAGTAGCCCGATCGACGGCTGGACATTCGAGGGTGAGCCGATCGGCCATCAGCAGGATTGGCCGCATCGCCAGGGTGTCGTGCATTTTGCCGTAAGCGCCGAGGCGCCGGAGAGCTGGCCGCTCGAAGATATCCGTCTGCAGCTCGATCTCGGCGGCGAGAGTCTGATCACGCTGAGCTATCCTGATGGCGAGGCGGAAACGTTCGGTCTCGACCCCTATCATCAGGAATTCCCGGTGAAAGGCCGCCGTTTCTCGATTGCGACGGAAAGCGTTGCGCGCTTTCCGTTCGGCGAGCCGAACCGGGCGCCGCGGCTGAACAAGGCCCGGTTCATCTGGCTCGACGGCCCGGCTCATCGCCTGCATCTTCTGTTGAAGCAGGTTTCCGAGGCGATCGATGTGCTCGGCGAGCATGAAGTCGTGCCGCATCTGATGGATGCCGCCGAACAGGCCCTGCGCAGCCTCGACTGGCCGTCGGATACGTCGGCTTATATCTCCCGCACCGCCGATGCCGTGATGCAGCAGAAGATCTGGGAGCTGCCGGAGCTTGCGGTAAATCCGGCAGGTCTGAGCGATGAGCAGAGCGCCTCGGCAGCCTCTGCCTTCGAAGCGCTGACGGCGCGGTTGAAGGACCTGCAGAAGCGCTTTCCGCCAAATGGCGAGCTGCTGCTGACCGGTCATGCGCATATCGATCTCGCCTGGCTCTGGCCCTATCGCGAGACGCGGCGGAAGATGCGGCGCACCTTCAACACGGCACTGTCGCTGATGGAGCGTTCGGCCGATTTCCGATTCAACCAGTCGACCGCCCACTACTATGCGCAGATGGAAGAGGAAGACCCGGAGCTTCTCGAACGCATCAAGGAGAAGGTCGCGGAAGGTAAATGGGAAACAGTCGGCGGCATGTGGGTCGAGCCTGATACCAATATGCCCACCGGCGAAAGCCTTGTCCGCCAGGTGCTCTACGGCCAGCGCTATTTCGAAAAGACCTTCGGCACGCGCCATACGGTGTGCTGGCTGCCGGATTGCTTCGGTTTCTCCGGCGCGCTGCCGCAGATCCTCAGACAGGGCGGCATCGACAGCTTCTTCACCATCAAGGTCAATTGGAGCGAGACCAACCATATCCCTTCCGATCTCTTCTGGTGGAAGGGCCTCGACGGCAGCCAGGTGCTGACTCACACTTTCGACAATCCGATGCAGGGATATAACGGCTTCGTGCAGGCCGATTGCTATCTGCCGACGTGGAAGAATTTCCGCGGCAAGGCGCAGCACGATACTTCGCTTCTGGCTGTCGGCTATGGCGATGGCGGCGGCGGCGTGACGCCTGAAATGGTGGAGCGCGAAGTGCAATTGCGCGATTTCCCGGCCATCCCGCAGGCGCGCTGGGGCACCGTCAAAAGCTTCTATGAAAAGGCGCATCGCACCGCGGGCGAAAAGGACCTTCCGGTCTGGGACGGCGAAATCTATCTCGAACTGCACCGCGCGACGCTGACGAGCCAAAGCGGCGTCAAGCGCAAACACCGCCAGGCAGAACGGGCGCTGATCACCGCTGAAACGCTCGCTTCACTTGCCCATATGCTGGGGGGCGAAAAGCCGAAAAGTCTCGAAGCGGATTGGCGCGTGGTGCTGAAGAACGAATTCCACGACATCCTGCCGGGATCGAGCATCCGCGAGGTTTATCAGGATGCGGAGCAGGAACTGGGTGGCGTCATCGACCACGCCAAGTCCGAGCAGGCAAAGGCCTTGCAGGCGCTCTCGGCCCATCTGCCGAAGGGCGGGCTCGGCAATGCGCTCGTCGTCGTCAATCCGTCGCTTGCGCCACGGCCGGTGAGCGCCACGCTTGCCGACGGCACGGTCATCTCGGCCGGCGATATCGTCGCTCCTCTATCCGTCGCGGTCTTCGATCGGCAGGTGCTTCGGCCGGCCGGCCGGCTGACGGCCAGCCCGGATCGCCTCGAAAACGACTATCTCGCTGTGACCATCGGCAAGGACGGGGCGGTTGCGAGCCTCATCCACAAGGCGAGCGGCCGCGAAGCGGTCGATGGTTCGGCCAACCAGCTCTGGGTCTATCCTGCCGACAAGCCGCGCAATTGGGACGCCTGGGATATCGACGCCGATTATGCCGAAAAGGCCATCCGTCTCGAGGCGCCGGAAAGCATTTCGCTTGTCGAAAGCGGCCCGCACCGCGCGGCAATCCGCGTCGTTCATCGCTACCGGAATTCCAGCGTCACCCAGACCTATGTGCTCAGTGCCAATGCGAAGCGGCTCGATATCGAAACGGCGATCGACTGGCATGACCGCCGCACCCTGCTGCGCACCCTGAACCCGGTCGATGTCCGGTCGCGGAAGGCAACGTTCGAATGCGCCTTCGGCGTCGTCGAGCGCGCGACGCACACCAACACCTCCTGGGAACAGGCAATGTTCGAGGCGGTCGCCCATCGCTTCGTCGATATCAGCGAGCCGGGTTTCGGTGTCGCCCTGCTTAACAATGCCAAATACGGCCATAGCGCACGCGGCAATGTGATCGGCATGAGCCTGGTGCGCGGGCCGATCTATCCGGATCCACTGGCCGATGAAGGCGAGCAGAGCTTCACCTATGCGCTGATGCCGCACGAAGGCACCTGGCATGACGGTGGTGTGCTCGACGAGGCGATCGATCTCAACCAACCGCTTGTCGCAGCTGAAGCCAGCGGCCTCTCCGCCGGCACTTTTGCGCCGCTAGCGGTCACCGGAATCCCCGTCGCGTTCTCAGGCCTGAAGCCGGCAGAAGAGGGCGACGGTCTCATCCTGCGCCTCTACGAACCGGCCGGCCGGCGCGGCACGCTCGCCCTCGACCCGCCTTCAGGATGGACGGCATCGCAGCCGCTGAACATTCTCGAAGAGCCGATGGAGCGGAAGGGAGCTGCCGACATCATGCCGTTCGAAATCCGGACCTGGAAGCTGCAAAATGGCTGACGCCTGACCGCCATGCGTGCCGGGAATTAAATGGCCGATGGCAAACGCACCATGATTTGAAGAACTGGCGGGCGCTCCTGAAAGCAGCTGCTATCCCCTAGAATTGGATGAGACGCCAGCCGCATCCGGCGGTCGAAAAGCGTCGGGTCGGGCGGCAAAGTTCGTAACTACAAAATCCACGAAAGCGCGGACTTTTGGTGAAAGCTGACGATTGGACGGCCAGACGAGCGAGAGCGAACCGTACGGCACCATGAAGGAAGTCAGGACGGGGACCAAACTTCCGGCCCGCATATGGGACTCTGCGACGTAGACGGGCAGATGCGCAAGGCCCAAGCCGTCCCGTGCTGCCCGCAGACCTGCATCCGTGTTGTTGAACGTAAGGTTCCTTGGGAAAATTACCCGATCGTATGGTGAGCGGAATGCCCACGGCGCAAGCCGGCCACTGGATGGGTATTTGAAGTGAATGCAGGCATGTTGGGAGAGGTCATCCGGCGTCTGCGGTCGTCCATGGCGCTTGAAATAATCGGGACTTCCGCAAACGACGAAATGCTGGTCGCCGAGATGGCGGGCAATCAATCGTGCATCGGCAAGCTCACCGCTGCGCACGACGACATCCAGGCCCTCTGCGACCAGGTCGATGACCTTGTCTTCGAAATCGATGTCCAGTTCGATCTCCGGAAACTGCTCGGCAAAAAAGGGCAGGATCGGCATGAGAAGGTGATGCCCGACGATATGCGGCACGCTGACGCGCAGGCGCCCCCTTGGACGTTCCCGGCTTCGTGAGATCGTGGCCTCCGCGTCATGCATGTCGTCGATGATGCGTTTGTAGCGCTCGTAGAGCAGGGTTCCTTGCTCGGTCAGGCTGATGCTGCGCGTGGTGCGGTTGAAGAGCCGCACGCCCAATCGGCTTTCGAGCCGCGCGACCGCTTTTCCAATCGCGGAGGGTGAAACGCCGGCGACGCGCGCGGCTCCGACATAGCTCTGCTGTTCAGCAGCATAGACAAGGGCGAAAACGCTCGCGAGGCTTTCCATTTGGCACCCGATTAGAGAGATTTTGTCCTTTATGTACGCCCGTGAGCTGCCATTGATCAATATTGCGCAGGAAATATCCTTTGTCGCCAAGCGTTATCAGCCCCGCACCAGAGGAGTGGAAGCATGCAGGACTATGCAAAAGAATTGCCTGAGCACGTCAGCAAATACATTGGAGAGAACGAGCTGTTTCTGGAGATATTTCGGGGGAACAACAGTTCGTCGCAGCGCGCACGACCGCCTTTGCTTTTCGTTCACGGCGCCTTCACCGGCAGCTGGATGTGGAGCAAGCACCTTCCTCACTTCATATCGGCCGGATGGAATTCTTACTGCATCAATTTGCGCGGCCACTACAAAAGCAGATCGGTCGATTTGACCAAGGTCGAATTTGAGGACTACCTGGACGACATCCGCCAGGCGATCTCCGAAATCGCTGAGGAATGCGCAGCTCCACCTGTTGTGATCGGCTTCAGCATGGGAGGGATACTGAGCCAGAAACTGGCGGAAAGCGTCGGGATTGCCGGGCTGGTGCTGATCGATTCCAGCATTTGCAGGCAAGTGCATGACGAGGTGCCCTATCGTCATCTTGCACCCAGAATGCCGGGTCTGGTTGTGCCGGCGCCGGCGCGCGACGAGCAAAGCAGCGCCGATGAAACGCTCGACGATATCACGTTCCAGCGGAAGTACCTGTCGATGGAATCGGCGAAGGCATTCGCCGCATTTTCCTTTCATTTCGGGGCGGAGGGGATTTCCGTCGATGGCGGGAAAATCACCTGTCCCAGCCTGGTCATCTCAGCCGTCAAGGATGAAGAGGATGATCGCCGAGGCCGGGCGACGGCGCGGCATATTGGCGGCGAGTATCTGGGGCTTCAGGGGACGACACATACGGGTCTGCTGGTCGGGCAAAGATACTATGAGGCCGTAAGCTGCATGATGGTTTGGCTGGCGCGCTTTGCAGATAGCTCCAGTCAGCCTTCCAAGCTGAGGCTTGTCAGCAGCCGGCCGACATAGGCTTCCAAGCCGCCGACCATGTCGAAGCGGTCGGGATCGCGCAGCCAGAGCATCTGCAGGCCGTCCATCACCGCGATCAGTTCGGCGGCCATTGCCCTGCTGTCGATCCTGGCGTCAATCGCGCCGTCGGCAATCGCCCGTTCGAAGGTCGCGGCGATGTCGTTCTGCATCTGGGTGGCGCGCGCGAGAAACCATGCCTTGGCGGGGTGGTCCTTCATAAGGCTCTCGGCATTCAGGATGGCGAAGGCCCTGACGACCTCGATCATGTCGGCGTTGCGGCGGAAGATGGCGACCATGCCCTTGAGCAGGCCGCTGAGATCGGAGCGATAATGCTCGATGAAATCAGCACTTTCGAGATCGCGTTGTGCGAGGATTGCCAGCAGCAGATCGACCTTTGTGGGAAAGTGGTGCAGCAAGCCGGGCAGCGACAGGCCGACATCCCGGGCTATATCGCCGATCGCGGCATTCTGATAGCCGTCCTCGGCAAAGCGCCGCATCGCCGCCGTCAGGATTTCCGCGCGGCGTGTCTCTCCCTTGCGGGATCGGCGCCGTCGTTTTTCCTCTCCGGTCTGCTGTTCCGACAATTCTGCCATCGTCTCTTGTCTGCCTCTTGGAGCGGCGATCAGCCGGTCCTCGGCCGATTTCTCCCATGCTCTCCATCCTTACATCAGGCTTGCGCGATTGACATCTTAAAAATACCGAGTAATCGGTAGGTTTAAGAATTTCCTTGGGAGGTTTGCATGATCGATTCCATTCTCGACCAGATGACGCTCGAGGAGCAGGTCTCCCTGTTATCCGGCGCCGATTTTTGGACGACCGTTCCGGTCGAGCGCCTCGGCGTGCCGAAGATCAAGGTGACGGACGGGCCGAACGGCGCGCGCGGCGCCGGCTCGCTGGTCGCAGGCGTCAAGGCGACGTGCTTTCCCGTCGGCATCGCGCTTGGCGCCAGCTGGAATCCCGAACTCGTCTCGCAGATGGGCGCAGCCCTTGCGCGCCAGGCAAAGAGCAAGGGTGCCGCGGTGTTGCTCGCGCCCACGGTGAATATCCATCGTTCCGGCCTCAACGGCCGCAATTTCGAATGTTATGCCGAAGATCCGATGCTGACCGCCGAATTGGCCGTCGCCTATATCGCCGGCGTGCAGGGCGAGGGGATCGCGGCGACGATCAAGCATTTCGCCGGCAACGAATCCGAGATCGAGCGGCAGACCATGTCTTCCGATATCGATGAGCGGTCGCTGCGCGAAATTTACCTGCCGCCCTTCGAACAGGCCGTGCGCCGCGCCGGCGTGATGGCGGTCATGTCCTCCTATAACCGCCTCAACGGCACCTATACGAGCGAGCATCACTGGCTGCTGACGAAGGTGCTGCGCCAGGAGTGGGGTTTCCAAGGTATCGTCATGTCCGACTGGTTCGGCTCGCATTCGACCGCCGAGACGATCATTGCCGGTCTCGATCTCGAAATGCCGGGTCCGGCGCGCGACCGCGGCGAGAAATTGGTTGCCGCCGTGCGCGAGGGCAAGGTCGAAGCCGAAAACGTGCGGGCGGCGGCGCGGCGCGTGCTGCTTCTGCTCGAGCGGGTCGGCGCTTTCAAGAGCAAGCCAGATCTGACGGAGCGAGCAATCGACCTGCCCGAGGATCGGGCGCTCATCCGGCGCCTCGGCGCCGAGGGCGCAGTTCTCCTCAAGAACGACGGCATCCTGCCGCTTGCCAAGACCTCGCTCGACCGCATCGCCGTGATCGGCCCCAATGCGGCAAGCGCACGCGTCATGGGCGGCGGCAGCGCACAGATCGCGGCGCATTATACGGTCAGCCCGCTCGAAGGTATTCGCGCCGCCCTTTCCAATGCCAACAGCATCAGCCACGCGGTCGGCTGCCGCCACAATCGCCTGATAGACGTGTTCAAGGGCAAGATCACCGTCGAATATTTCAAGGGCCGCGGCTGCAAGGGCGAGCCGCTGCATGTCGAGATCGTCGACAAGGGCGAATTCTTCTGGTTCGAGCTGCCGTCGGGCGAACTCGACCCTGCCGATTTCTCGACCCGGATGACCATGCAATTCGTGCCGGAGGAAAGTGGCGATCATGTCTTCGGCATGACCAATGCCGGCCTGGCGCGGCTCTTCGTCGATGGTGCACTGATGGTCGACGGCCATGAGGGCTGGACGCGCGGCGAAAACTATTTCGGCACAGCCAATGACGAGCAGCGCGGCAGCGTGGCGCTCGAAGCCGGCCGGGCCTATGCTGTCACCGTCGAATATGAGCCGTCCATCGCGAGCGGGGAGGGCATCAATCTTATCGCCGTCCGTTTCGGTGTGGAAAAACCGCTCGGCGAGGCCGATATCGAGGCAGCCGTCGAGACGGCCCGCAATGCCGATTTGGCGCTTCTCTTCGTCGGCCGCGACGGCGAATGGGATACGGAAGGTCTTGATCTGCCCGATATGCGGCTTCCGGGCCGGCAGGAGGAACTGATCGAGCGGGTGGCCGCCGCCAATGCCAACACCGTCGTCGTGCTGCAGACCGGCGGCCCGGTGGAAATGCCCTGGCTCGGCAAGGTCCGCGCCGTGCTGCAGATCTGGTATCCGGGGCAGGAGTTGGGCAATGCCGTCGCCGACGTGTTGTTCGGCGATGTCGAGCCCGGCGGGCGCCTGCCGCAGACCTTCCCGAAGGCGCTAATCGACAATTCCGCCATTACAGGCGATCCCGCCGTCTATCCCGGCAAGGATGGGCATGTGCGTTATGCCGAAGGCGTTTTCGTCGGCTACCGTCATCACGATACACATGCCGTCGAGCCGCTCTTCCCCTTCGGTTTCGGCCTTGGCTATACCCGCTTCAGCTGGGGTGCACCGCGGCTGTCGGCCGCCGAAATGGGCGCCGATGGCGTGACTGTCAGTCTCGACCTGATCAATACCGGCGACCGGGCGGGATCCGAACTGGTGCAGCTCTATGTGCGTTCGCCGAAGACCAAGGTGAAGCGGCCGGACAAGGAGCTGCGCGCCTTCGCAAAACTTTCGCTGCAGCCTGGCGAGACCGGCACCGCCACCATGAAGATCCTGCCGCGCGATCTCGCCTATTTCGACGTCGAGGCTGGCGCCTTCCGCGCCGAACCCGGTGACTATCAGCTGATCGTGGCGGCGAATGCCGCGGATATCAGGTTCGTCGTCGAGCTGTCGTCCCCATCCAGCTACGTACTGCTGCCGTCTCACTGACGGCGGGCGACGAGGCCGCTGCTGACCTGCAATCAGACCGCGTCGGGCTGGCTGCGGAGATTGGTGACAACGCGTCGGTTCTGTACCTTGCAGGAGCGCTCCGTGCAGTCGCGGACTTCGCGATCGTTGCCGTAGCCCTTGGCCCACATGCGCTTCGGATCGACGCCCTTCGAGGCAAGATAGGCCATCGCCGCGTCGGCGCGCTTCTGCGACAGCGTCTCCATCTTCGAAGCGGAACCGGAATCGTCGGCAAATCCCTGCAGCTTGAGCAGCCAGGTCGGGTTCCTGTTTAGCCAGGCGGCCTGGTTGTCCAAGGTTGCCATAGCGACGGAATCGAGCACGGCCGAGTCCTGCTTGAAGTAGATCCGCCGGCCGACAGTGAGGATAAAATCCTCTTCGCTGCCGGCTGCGACGTTTTCGAAACCGGGCGCCGGATCGTTGGTCTGGCCGGTCATCGGCGCTGCAGTGGGTTCTTCCAGGGAGGCGATCTTCGTGGTGGAGCAGGCGGCAAGTGCGAGGAACATGGCCGCGGCGAGAAGGCGGCTCGTATATCCGGTCGTAGCAGACATCAGGTGATATTCCTTATTCGACCGGGGTTGTTTGGCTGACCTGCGTGGTGCTTTCGGCCTGGTCGGCAATATGCGGCAGAACCTGGACGGCCGTGCCGATCGGGCAACGCTGGTAAAGGTCGATGGCGTCTTCGTTGAACATGCGGATACAGCCGCTGGAGGCATCCTTGCCGATGCTCCAGGGCTCGAGCGTGCCATGGAAGCGATAGCCGGTGTCGACGCCGTCGCGATGCAGATACATGGCGCGGGGGCCGAGCGGGTTCTTCGGTGAACCGCCTGCGACGAATTCGGGCAGTTCGGGATGGCGCTTGCGCATCTCCGGCGGCGGCGTCCAGCGCGGCCAAAGCGACTTGGCGTCGATCGTGGCGCGGCCGAACCATTTAAAACCCTCGCGGCCGACGCCGACTCCGTAGCGAATGGCGGTTTTGTTCTCCATGATCACGTAGAGAAAATGGTGCCTTGTATCGACGACGACGGTGCCGATCGGCTCGCTGCTGAAATATTTGACGACCTGGCGGTGCCATTTCCTGTCGATCTTGGCGAAGTTGGTCCCTCGGAACGTCACGCCATTGTCGACGATGGTGCCATCAAAATAGGACGAGGCCGCGGCGAATGCCGGTCTGCCGACCGCACCGGCGCCAAGTAACGCCAAACCACCGAGCAAAATTTCCCTGCGGGTCCCCAGCATCGGCAATATCCCCCTTAAAGCCAAGCAGCGGAGTATCAGTAAATCAGATTTTTCATTTGCGACAACAGAAAATTGTTCTCCATCTTAAAGACCCGGATCGAGTTGCGGTCTTCTGGATATATTTGCTTCAACGGTTACTTGGGAGGAGAACGTTACACCCTGCAAACTCGCGACCACTCGAACGGATGGATCCTTGTCAGCAGTCCTGATGCCATGCGGTCGACCGCGCGCGGCTCCAGGAGCGAGTCCCGTTGGTTAGGGGTTATGCATCGTTGAGATGGCAAGCCGACAGGTGCCCCGGTGCAATTTCCTTTTTCACCGGCACTTCCAGACGGCAGCGATCCATCGCAAACGGGCATCTCGGATGGAAGTGACAGCCTTCCGGCGGGTTTATCGGGCTGGGGAGTTCGCCATCGACGGGCTTGAACTGTCGCTTGCCGGGTTCGATGCGCGGCACCTCGGCCAAGAGCGCTTTCGTGTAAGGATGATTGGGCCGCCTGAAAACCTCCTCGACGGGCGCTTCTTCGACAATGCGGCCGAGATACATGATCGCAACGCGATCGGAAATATGTTCCACGACGCCGAGATCATGGCTGACGAACAAATAGGTCAGGTCGAGCTTGTCACGAAGTTCCATGAACAGGTTGATGACCTGAGCCTGGATGGAAACGTCGAGCGCCGCGACGCTTTCATCACAGACGAGGAATTTCGGCTGCACGGCGAGCGCGCGGGCAATATTGACGCGCTGCCGCTGGCCACCGGAAAACTGATGCGGGTATCGCTGTTTCATGGCCGGGTCGAAACCGGCCAGCATCAAATATCTGTCGACATAGGCGTCGCGTTCCGCCGCGCGGGCAAGCCCATGCGTTCGGGGCGCCTCCCAGATAAGCTGCTCGACGGTCATGCGCGGATTGAGAGCCGCCATCGGATTCTGGAAAATCATCTGGCTGGCGAGACCGAACTGATGCTGCTCGCCTTTCGACATGGCGCTTCGATCCATCCCCTTCCAGAGAATCTGGCCCTGGCTCGGCGAAGTGATCCCTGCGATGGCGCGGCCGAGCGTCGACTTCCCGCAGCCGCTTTCACCGACAAGGCCGACAACCTCTCCGGGCCGGATGCTGAGGCTGACATTATCAAGCGCGTGAACGACAGGCGCCGGTTTGGCCAGCTTGAGCTTTAGCGCGATCTTGGCGGCGAGGTCGGGCTTGGCTCCGAAGCGCTGCGACACGTTCCTCGCTTCGATCAGGGGCGTGGCGATCGCCGTCATCATGCTATCGCTTTCGTAACGGGATGAATGCAGCGGAAAGAGCGGTCGCCTTCCGGCATGAGCGCCGGCATGACCAGACAGCCGTCGGTTGCCCGATCGCAGCGCGTACGAAAACTGCATCCCTGTGGGAGCCGGTTGATCGCCGGCGTCATGCCGCGGATCTGGTGAAGGGGTTCTCCACGTCTGTTTTGTGAAGGAACGGACGCGATCAGACCGGCCGTGTAGGGATGGTGAGGATCGGTCAGAACCTTGCCCACCGGTCCGGTCTCGACGAGGCGGCCGGCATACATGACGGCGATCTCGTCGGCCAATCTTGAGACGATCGCCAGATCGTGGGTGATCCAGATCACCGCGGTATTTCCCTGTTCGGTGAGTTTCTGGAATTCGGAAATGATCTGGCTCTGGATCGTCACATCAAGCGCCGTTGTCGGTTCATCGGCGATGATAAGGTCCGGCTTGTGAAGAAGCGCGATGGCAATCGCCACGCGCTGGCGCATTCCGCCGGAAAACTGATGCGGATAGGCGGCAAGCCTTTCTTCAGGGCTTGGTATTCCGACCAGCGCCAAAGCATCCCGCGCCCGCTGCCGGGCGGTATCCTTCGGGACTCGCTCGTGTGCCTGGACGGCTTCCACCATCTGCGTTCCGACCGTCAGGACCGGATTGAGCGTCATCATCGGATCCTGGAATACCATGGCGATCCGCTTGCCGCGCAGCTGCCGCATCTCTTCGTCCGAATATTTCGCGATGTCGGCGCCGTCGAAGATGACCCTGCCGCCAACAACCCGGCCGGGTTTTTCGAGGAGCCGCATGATCGAGAAGCCGGTCACCGACTTTCCGGATCCGGATTCCCCGACAAGACCAAGGACCTTGCCGCGCTCCACCGTGAACGACACATCGTTGACGGCGCAAAGGCTGGGGCGTCCCCTGCCGCCGCCGAATTCGGTGACAAGATTGCTCACTTGCAGCAATGGAGTCATGACATGTTCCTCGGGTTGAGCACGTCGCGCAGCCGGTCACCGACGAGATTGATCGCCGCGATCGTGACCAGAAGGGCAATGCCGGGAAAGAAGCTGATCCAGTAGAGGCCTGTCAGAAGATACTGGTAGCCCGTCGAGATCAGCATGCCGAGCGAGGGTTCGGTCACAGATGCACCGAGACCGAGGAAGGATAAGGTTGCTTCGAGACCGATTGCCCGGGCGATCTGCATCGTGGCGATGACGATGACCGGCGCAAGACAGTTCGGCAGCAGGTGCCTGAAGAGGATGCGCCATCCGGGCAGTCGCAGCATCCGGGCCGCCTCGATATATTCCTTCTCGCGCTCGACCAGGGCGGTGCCGCGGACGGTTCGGGCATAGGTCGCCCACTCGGCAATGATGAGTGCGATCACGACATTCGGCACGCCCTTGCCAAGCACGGCAAGCATCATGAGCGCCATCAATATTGTGGGAAACGACAGCTGCAGGTCGACGAGCCGCATCATCGCGGTTTCCATGCGCCCTCCCATGTAAGCAGCGAACAGGCCGGCTGAGGTTCCGATGATGGCAGCGGCGAAAGCCGACAGAACGCCCACCAGCAAAGAGGTGCGCAGCCCATAGAGGATGCCGGACAGGATATCGCGGCCCTGGCTGTCGGTACCGAGGTGATAGACGAGCCCGGTCATGGATTCGGACCCCGGCGGCAGTCGTCCATCCATGATGTCGAGCTGCATCAAATCATAGGGATTTTGCGGAGAGATCCATGGCGCAAACAGCGCCAGGCAACAGATGATCAGCAGCGTGAGGAAGGCGATCGCGGCTGCCGGAGAGCTGAAGAAATCCGCGATCCCTTTCGACAGACGACTGGGTTCGGGCGTTGGAGCGCTTGTGTCTTGCGTGCGTGGTTCGGCCATGGGGTCAAGCCTTTCCTTCCAGCCGGACCCGCGGATCCAGAAGGGTATAACTGATGTCGATGATGAAGTTGAGGACGACGAAGAGCAGCACCATCATCATCAGGTAGGCGACGATGACGGGGCGATCGAGAAGGTTGATCGAGTCGATGATCAGCTTGCCCATGCCCGGCCACGCAAAGATGCTTTCGGTGACGACCGAAAAGGCGATGAGTGAGCCGAACTCGAGACCGATAATCGTCACCACCGGGATCATCAGGTTCTTGAGAACGTGCACGGAAATGATCCGCCGCTCTCGCAATCCCTTGGCGCGGGCAAACTTCACATAGTCCTGGGGAAGGACCTCCTGTACGCCGGCACGGGTCAGCCGAAGAATGAGCGACGTCTTGAACAGAGCCAGGTTGAAGGCCGGCAATAAAAGGTGTCGGATGCCGTCTGCCGTCAGAAACGACCATTGTGCGCCGAGCAGTTCCTGCGTCGGGCCGCGGCCATTCGTCGGCAACCAGCCGAGCTCGACGGAAAACACCATGATCAGCATCAGACCGACCCAGAAGGTCGGAAGCGAGAAGCCCAGAATCGAGCCGCTCATGATCAGCTTGGAGGAGATCCGATTAGGGTAGAGCCCTGCATACAGCCCAAGCGGCAAGCCGAACAGCAGTGCAATGACAAGAGCCGTGATCGCCAGTTCGAGCGTCGCCGGGAGACGTTCGAGGATCAGACCCAGCGCCGGCCGCCCATAAACGAAGCTGTTGCCGAAGTCCCCGTGCAGAAGCCCTTGGAGAAACAGCAGATACTGTTTCCACAGCGGCTGATCCAGACCGTAATGCGCGATGACGAGTGCCCGCTCCGCCTGATTGGCGTCCGGGTTGATGAGGATGTCGACCGGGTTGCCGATCACATTGACGCCGATGAAGACAATGATCGTCATCGCGACAATGACGAACAGCGCCTGTATCAACCGCCTGATAATGGATGTGACCATTGAACCTCTCCCTACAGCGCCGCGCGTCTTTTCGAGAGCAGCAAAGGACGCTGTAACACTTTGAATCGACGTCTTTGTTTTACGCACGTCGTTGTCGCAATACCGCTGCGCACTTTTGCGCGACATGCTTAGCCGACGGAGATCGCCATCCCATCGCGTTGCGGATCGGCCGCACCTTTCGAGATGCCGCCGTCGATCTTGATCGCGTGGACTGCGGCGAACGCATATGTCTGCGGCGACCGCGCCACCTGGTAGCCCTGCGCCCGCAGATCGTCTTCGACAGAGTGTCGAATGCGATTGCAGATGTCGATCGTGTTTGACACCCCTACGATCCTCGGCGCCGAGACGGCTTCGAGCACGGACATGTCGAAATCGATCATGTTCATCAGGCATTGCGCAACGGCGGGCGCGATATAGCTGCCGCCTGGCGCTCCGATGACGATGCTGGGCTCGTCGCCCTTGAAGACGATCGTCGGTGCCGCCGAGCTGGGACGCCGCTTGCCGGGCGCGATGGAGCCGGGCTTGCCCGGAAGCGGATTAAAGCGGCTCATCGTGCCATTGTACATGAAGCCGAGGCCGTCAGTGATCGCGCCCGAAGGACTGCCGAGGGTGTGGGTCATCGCGACGGCATTGCCGTCCTTGTCGATCACCGAGATGTGGGTGGTGTCGCGCTGCGACCTATCAAGACGCGAAACACTGGCGATCTCGCGGGCCTTGATCGCGCCGGCATGCGCCTTTGCATGCTCTTTCGACAGCAGCTTCTCATAGGGCACGTCTACATAGACTGGATCGCCCATATGCGCGTCCTTGTCGATCGTCATCCGCTTCATGGCTTCGAACAGGATGCGGACATGATCGGCGCTGCCATGCTGCAGCGAGCCGACGTCGAACTGCTCCATGATATGCAGGAGTTCCAGCATCGGGAAGCCTGAGCCTGGCGGAGGTGAGGTGGCGATGCGGTTGTCGCGGTAGTCGCCCCAAACCGGCTCTACCTTCGACAATTCGTAACGCGCCAGATCCTCCCGATCGATCAAGCCGCCATTTGCCTTGAAATCGTTGGCGATCTGCTCGGCCAGTTCGCCATGATAGAAGATGTCCGAGCCGCCGCTTCGCGCGATGCGTTCGAGGGTCTCTGCCATGTCCTTGTTGACGAGCAGGTCGCCGACATTCTTGAGCGTGCCGTCGTCGTGGAAATAGACTTTCCGGCCCGCTTCAGAAAAGCGCAGCTTGTCGAGCGTGTTGGCAAAACCGTCGTTCGACTGGTCCTTGGCCCAATACCAGTGCATGTGGTTTCGGATCATGAAACCGTCACGGGCAAGGCGGATAGCCGGCTTGATGAGATCGGCCCAATCGAAGCTGCCATAGTCGCGCAGCGCGGTCTCATAGCCCTTGAGCGAGCCGGGGGTGCAGACGGCAAGATAGCCGATATCGGAAATATTGCCTTCAAGCACATAGCCGAAACCGTCGCGGCTCTGGTGCTTGATCTTGTCGAGCCACATGTCCGGCGCGGCCTTCAACGGCGCGCGCGCATAAAATTCGAGGACCTCGTGCACGCCCTTTTTCGGCATGTAGACATGCATGGAGCCGAAGCCGCCGATGCCAGCCATCTGCGGGTCGACCACACCTTGGACGAAGGCACAGGCGAGTGCTGCGTCGATGGCATTGCCGCCGCGTTCGAGAACTTCCGCACCGGCTTCGACTGCCTCCGGCTGAGGCGCTACGATCGTTGCATTTCTCATTTCGCGCGACGCTCCTCGAGCACCTTTGCCAGGAAGGCTTTGACGTGGCCCAGAACTTTCATCCGGTCGTGAGAGACGCCTGGAACACGATCGAACGTCACATCGACACCCGCTTCGCGGAATGAACTCGCCAGGGCGGCGAGGCGCTCCGGCCGCGTCTTGCCGGCGTCGTTTGCGCCATCCATGTAGTATTTGCCGCCCGGCTTGTGGGTGATTTCCCAGGTCTCCAGATCGGCATCGCCGACGATCATATGCACCGGAACCTTGGCGAGATCTTCGAGCCGGAAGGACTTGCCGAAGCGCGCCTCCAGATCCCGAATGCCGACCCACCAGTCACGCGTCGGATCCAGAAGGGTGACGGAACCAGGTGCGCCGATGGATGCCGCCCAGAGCTTTTCCGGATGCAGGATTGCGAAACGGTGCACGAAATGCCCGCCGCCGGAGAAGCCGAACATGGCGAATTTTGACCAGTCCTGGCGGTATTTGTCGGCCATCTCCTCAACCATGGCGAGGACGACCTGATCGTAGCGGATGTCGCCTTCCTCAAGGAACTTGTAGCCGGAACGCGCACCGTCACCGAGAACGCCTACCGGGAATATCGGGCAAAGGATGGCACAGTCGTTGTAGAGCCCGAATTCGGCAAAACCGTCGCGGAAGTCGATGGCCGACGTGCGCGCGGTGCCGTGGACCGCGACCAGGAGGTCGAGCTTGCGGCCGTCTGCCGCCGTCGGTGGCACATAAAGCACCATATGGAGGCGGGGATCGGCCTGAGAGGCGAAGATGGCCGTCTGGCCATAGTCATAGATGGCCTTCGCCCGGGCGACGGCTTCGCCCGTTCCAAGTTCCTGCATGAATGTCTCCTGGGAGATGAAGAAAGGGACGGCCTTGGTGCGGCCCCATGCTGCTGTTTTAAACCGCGTCGCATCGAATGGATCGACGCGACGCACTTCAAATCTTTATTTGTCCCAAAACTGCGGCACGCTTTTGGACGGCATGCATTAGTCCGCCGGCTTCACGTCGTAAGCAAGCGTATATTTGTCGCCGCGCGGGGTGTAGGACACGGTCTTCTTTGCGCCCAGCACGACGTTTTCGTAGTGCATCGGCAGGAGCCAGAGGTTGTTGAAGGTCTCGGTCGACAGTTCCTCGAGAAGGGGCGCGCGTTGGGCTTCATCGAGCGTCGAACTGGCCTTGGCCAGCACCTCGTCGATCTTCGGATCGGACACGCCGCCGCCATTATATCTGCCGGTCCCTTTTTTCTCGTCGCGCGTGGCGACCAGCGCAACAGTCGGATTGGTGGTTTCGCCGGTGTTCACACCCCAGGAGCCGAAATAGGTGCTGTAGGTGCCTTTTGAATAGGCTTCCGAATACATCGACCAGGGCAGCACCTCGACTTTCGATTTGATGCCGATGCGCGTGAACATCTGGCCGACCGCCTGCAGAACTTCGGCGTCCTTGACGTAACGGCCAGAGGGGCCATGCAGGGTCAGGCTGAAGCCATCGGGATAACCGGCCTCGGCCAGAAGCGCCTTGGCGGCGGCGGGATCATAACCCACCTTCTCGACTTTTTCGGAATAGCCCGCATAGCCTTGGGCGACGAACTGGTCGGCCACCGTGCCGTTCTTCTGCATGACGCGGTCGACGATTGCCGGCCGGTTGATCGACATCAGCATTGCGCGACGCACCCGTTCATCCTTGAGCGGGTTCTTGTCGAGATCGGAGCCATCCGCAGCCTTCACGAAAGGCGAAACATCGCGGCTGACATCGAGGCCAAGATAAACGAAGCGGGAAGACAGGCCGTTGATGACTTGCAGATTATCGCTCGCTTCCACGCGTGCCATTCCATCGGCAGGAAGGGTTTCGACAATGTCGATCTCGTCGGAAAGAAGCGATGCCAGACGGGCGCCGTCATCGGGCAGGAAGCGCAGCGTGACGTTCGACCAGTGCGAGGGGCCAGCGAAATAGCTGTCATTGCGCTTCAAGGTCAGGTTGCTGCCTGGCGAATAGGAGACGAAGGAATAGGCCCCGGTTCCGATTGCACACTTGCCGTTGTCGAAATCCTGGACTGGCGCCTCCTTGCAATCGGCGCTGATAATGCGAATTCGGCTGACGGAATTCAGCAGGATCGGATCCGGAACCTTCGTCTCGACGACGATGGTATAGGGATCGGTGGCCGTGACATTGACAATATTGCGGGTGTAGGAAGCAAAGCTCTGGCTGGGCTTGTCGCGGGCACGCAGAAGCGAAGCAATGACGTCATCGGCGTTGAACTCGCTGCCGTCATGGAATTTCACGCCCTTCCGCAGCTTGAATTCCCAGTGGGTAGGGTCGACGACCTTCCATTCGGTGGCGAGTTCCGGCGCATTTGCCGACGTTCCCGTGAGGTTTATGAGGCTGTCCCAGATATGGCGGGAGGTCGCATTGTTTGGCGCCGAACTGTCTTCATGGGGATCCAGCGTCGTCGGCGTCGTCGACATCCCGATCGTCAGCGGGGCTTCCTGTGCGACGACCATTGCAGGAATAGCAATCGTTCCAAGCAGCCCGATCGCTGCCCGCGTCAACGTTTTTGCGGCCATTTCTTCCATCCCGGTTTAGCGTTTTTGGGCCGACCTTGCTTGGTCGGTGCGAGCAGGTTCCCGTCCACTCTTGACACAAATTGGTAAGGGGGCCTCAAGGGGGCTGTCAAACGGAAAACAAGCTTGTTACGATAGACGTAACCTGAAATTATGCCATTCCTTCAGCCTTGGTCGCGGAGAAAATTCTACTCCCATGGACAAAAGACAACCATCAAAAAGCGATATCGTGCAATCCGTTGATGTCTGTATCGAGGTATTGCTGAATGTCGCCAAAAACCCGGATATCAGACTGACCGAGGTGGCGCAGAACCTCGGGGAAACCAAACCGAGAATTTTGCGCATGTTACGCACACTGGAACGGCGCGGCCTGGTGCGGAAGAGCGAGACAGGCACTTACCGGCTGGGGACGACTGCGATCATTCTCGGGACCGCTGCATCGACACAGGTTGATCTGGTGCGAATAGCCAATCCTATCCTTGAAGAAGTCGGCCAGAAGGCGAACGAAACGACCCAGCTCAGGATCATCGACAATGGGGAATCCCTGTGCATCGCAAAGTTCGAACCGATGCGCGACTTGCGGGTGCAGGCGATGATCGGTCGAAGACGGCCGCTCACGGCGGGCTCGTACAAGGTGCTTCTCGCCTATCTTCAGCCCCAGGTGCAGTTGCAAATGATCCCCGAGACTTTACCGCGGCTGACCAAGCGCACGATCACGGATCGTGGCAAGCTGGTTGCTGAATTGGATAAAATCCGCCGCCAGGGATTTTGTGTGAGTTATGGTGAAGTCAGCGAGCAACTCGTCTCCGTCTCGGTGCCGGTTCTGGCATTCGATGGATCCGTGATCGCCGCGGTGAATGTCGGCGCCCCGGCCTTTCGCACGCAAAGAAGCGATGTCGACCGCTTCATCGTTCTGCTGAAGGAGGCCTCCAGCAAGATATCGGCCCGCCTGGGATGGTAGAGCTTTTCGTTCCGCGCCATATCGGAAAGCCCCTTCTTTAAGCAAACTCAGAGGAAAAGGTCGGGAAGTTCGGAGCGGGCGATGTGTCGCAACCTGACCGCTTCTTCCGTGTCTATCGAACGGTAAGGAAAACGCAGACGGGTGCCTACGGGTCCCCAATTGCCGATGCAGCTCAAAAGCTTGTCAAGAGCAGCGTTCGAATAGCCGAATTGCTGGCGAAAGGGGACGATATGGGTGTCCATGAACATGCAGATGCGTCGTTCCAGATCGAGGGCGGCGTCGAGTTCGTTTCGCATCGACACCGTCCAGGCCTGAGCACCGCGCGGACTAAGACAGGCCACATTGGAAAAGGAGCCGGCAGCGATCCCTTCCTTGATGCCGGTGGCGAGATGATGGCCGGGGACGAAGAGCGAAATCCCGGATAGATGCCGGCGTGCTTCGGCATACCAGGAAGCGTCTCCATCGGCGAGCTTGATGCCGATAAGCTCAGGCACTGCCGCGCAGAGCATGCTCAGCTCTTTTGGCGCCAGCACCCGTTTTGCATGCGGCGGATTGTAGAGGATGAGCGCAATTCCGCCGGCCGCCTCGGCGGCTCGTTTCAGGAAGTCGACCGCCTCGGCATCGGTGAGCGGCCACCAGTCAGGCAATATGACCTGAATGGCGCGGGGATCGAGTACCGCGGCGCGACGGAGGCGATCGAGCATGATCCGTGGGTCGGGCTGGCAGGCGCCGATCACGAATGGCGTGGAGGAAGCCTTGCAGCGTTCGGCCAGCATCGCCTGGATCCTGTCGAATTCCTCCTCCGCCTGATTGTGGAATTCGCCGGCGGTGCCGTTCGAATAGATGCCGTCGACGCCGGCATCGATGAGTATGTCGATCTCTTCGCCGAGCTTATCGAATTCGATGCTGTCGTCGGCTGCGATCGGCAGAAGCAGGCTCGCCCAGTTTCCGCCGATGGCCGGATGCGGCGTCTTCGCATTCATCTGTTTTCCCCCAGAACAGGATGGTTTTAGGCCCGGTTGGTCTAACATCTGAATCCTGTTCTAAATTAGAGAGTTAGAGCATGATTTCGCCCGAAAACCGCTCACACTTTTCGGCATCATGCTCTGGATGACGGATCAGTTGAGGTCGTCGCGGATGCAGGCCTTGAAATGGCCGGGCGCGATTTCCCGCAATGGCGGAACGGCGGCGGCACAGGCATCGAGCGCACTCGGACAGCGCGTGCGAAAGACGCATCCGCTCGGCGGATCGGCCGGGCTTGGAATATCGCCTTTCAGGATCTGCCTGTCACGGCGGGCATCCGGATCGGGTGAAGGGATCGCCGAGAGAAGCGCGCGCGTATAGGGATGCTGCGGTCTCGCATAGAGATCGGCACTTGCGGCGATCTCCATGATGCGACCGAGATAGAGCACGATCACCCGGTCGCAAATATATTCGACGACGGCGAGGTCATGCGAGATGAACAGCATGGTAAGCCCAAGCCGCTGCTGCAGCTCGCGCAAGAGGTTGATCACCTGCGCCTGGATCGAGACGTCGAGGGCCGAGACCGGCTCGTCGGCGACGATGAATTCCGGCGACAAGGTCAATGCCCGGGCGATGCCGATGCGCTGGCGCTGGCCGCCGGAAAATTCATGCGCGTAGCGATGGATCGCATCGGCAGGCAGATCGACCTGGGCCAACGCGGCTTGCGCTCGTTCAAGCCTGTCGCGTGTCGATCCGATCCCCTGGATCTTCAGGCCCTCCGTCAGGATCTCGCCGATCGTCATGCGCGGCGACAAACTGGCGAAAGGGTCCTGGAAAATATACTGCATGCGCGGCCGTTGCCGCCTCAACGCCGAGGCGGAAAGTCCGGTGAGTTCCTGCCCGTCGAAGCGGACACTGCCTGAGGAAGGTTCGACCAGCCGAAGGACGGAACGCCCGATCGTGGTCTTTCCGCTGCCGGATTCGCCGACAAGCCCGACGACCTCCCCCTTGCCGATGTCGAAGGAGATGCCCTCAAGAATGTTCAGCCGCGTGCCGCGGGACGTATAATGTTTCGAGAGGTCGCGGACGGAGAGCAGCGGTGCGCTCATCTAGATCTCCTGCCATCTGATGCAGCGGCTGCGGTGTCGCGGATTGATCTGTTCGAGTGCCGGAATCGCGGCGCGGCATGCATCGATGGCGAATTTGCAGCGCGGGGAAAAGGCGCAGCCGCTCGGCATGTTCATCAGGCTCGGGACCATGCCGGGAATGGCAGAGAGTTTTTCGCCCGCCTGTTTCATCCGCGATGCGTCGCCGAGGCGCGGCATGGAGGCAAGAAGGCCCATCGTGTAGGGGTGCTTCGGATTGCGGAAAACCTCGCCGACCGGCCCTTCTTCGACAATCCTTCCGGCATACATCACCGCGACGCGATGGGCGATTTCGGCGACCACGCCGAGATTGTGGGTGACGAAGAGCATGGCCATGCCGCGCTCGCGCTGCAGCTTGAGCAGCAGATCGAGGATTTGCGCCTGGATCGTCACGTCGAGCGCCGTGGTCGGCTCATCGGCGATCAGCAGCGCCGGATCGCAGGCGAGCGCCATGGCGATGGTGGCGCGCTGGCGCATGCCGCCCGACAATTCGTGCGGGTATTGGCCGGCACGGCGCCGGGCATCCGGTATGCCGACGCTTTCCAGCAAGGCGACGGCTGCGTTCATTGCCGTCTTCCGGTTCGCGCCGCGATGGATGCGGATCGGCTCGGCGATCTGGTCGCCGATCGTGAAAACGGGATTGAGGCCCGACATCGGCTCCTGGAACACCATGCCGATCTCGTCGCCCCTGATCCTGCGCATGCTCTCTTCATCAAGCGAAACAAGATCCCGGACCGTGCCGCTTCTCGTCGTCAGGCGGATGCTGCCGGCGGCGATCACACCGATGTTGCGCGTCAGCAGCCGCATGACCGACAGGCTGGTGACGGACTTGCCGGAGCCGGATTCGCCGACGAGCGCCAGCGTCTCGCCGGCGGCGACGGTCAGGTCTATATCATTGACCGCCGCGATCTCGCCGCCGCGGATGCGGAAGATCGTTCGCAATCCTCTGATGTCGAGCAACGGTTCGGTCGCCTGTTCCATCGGCCGGCTCAGTTCAACAGGCCGGTTGCGCGCAGTATCTCGTCGATCCTTGCGGTTTCCGCATCGTTGAGGGAGGTGCGCGGTCGCGGCATGACGGCGCTGTCGATGATGCCGAGGCTTTGCATGGCGGTCTTGAACGCGCCGATGCCCGCTGCGCCGCCGCTGACGCGGCCCTGGGCGACCCAGACGATTTCGAACAGGCGGCAGAGCCGCTCCTGCTCTTTCCTGGCTGCGGCCCAGTCGCCGCGCTGCGCGGCTTCCCAGAGCCTGACATAGCCGTGCGGATCGACATTGGCGATGCCGGGAACGACGCCGTGGGCGCCCATCAGCAGGGCGGTGTCGACGACGATCTCGGAGCCGGTCATCAGGAAGACGTCCTTGTGCTCGGCGAGATCGAGGAGCGCATAACGAAAGTTGCCGTCGTCGCCGCTGGAATCCTTGAGGCCGATGATGGCGCCTTCCCTGGCGAGCGTGACCACGGTCTGGCGCTGCAGCTTGACGTGAACGCAGACCGGAATGTCGTAGGCGATCAGCGGAACGTCCACCGCATCTCTGACATAACGGAAATGATCGAGGATCTCGGACTGGCTGGTGACCGTATAGAACGGGGCGGTCACGACCACAGCGTCGGCGCCGGCGGCCTTTGCGACCTTCGAATGGGCGATGACCCGATCGGTGGTCGGATCGATGACGCCGACGATCAGCGGCACGCGGCCATTCACCACCTTGGCGGAATGCTCGATGATTTCGCGGCGGGTCTTTTCGTCATGGAAGATGACTTCGCTGGTCGAGCCGAGCACGAATACGCCGTGGCAGCGGGCATCGATCAGATGTTCGAGTACCCTGGTATAGGAGAGGTAGTCGACGGTGAGATCCGGATTGAGCGGCGTTACGACGGGGGGGACGACACCCTTGAATTTTGTCATTTTCGCTTCTTTCGATTGTCAGTTCAGTTCAATTCGGTACGCGGGTCGAAGGCATCTCTGAGGCCATCGCCGATGAAGTTGATCGCAAGCACGGCAAGGATCAGCCCGCCGCCGGGGAAGAGCCATTGCCACGGATATTGTTCGAGCACGGCGGTCGAGCGGGCCGCGTTCAACATGTTGCCCCAGCTAGCCGCCGGCGGCGCGATGCCGAGACCGAGGAAGGAGAGGCCCGCCTCGAGCAGGATGGCATTGGCGATTTGCAGCGTCGCGTAGACCACGAGGATATCGATCGAGTTCGGCAGGCCGTGGCGGAAGAGCAGATGTCCGATGCCGGCGCCCATGCCGCGAGCGGCCAGGACGAAGTCGCGCTCGCGCAATTCCAGCAGCCGGGAGCGGATCATCCGGGCCAGCAGCGGCCAGGAGAGCAGTGAGATGACCAGCACCGTCGGCCAGATTCCGGTGCCGGCGATCGAAGCGAGCACGAGCAGGAAGATGACGGGCGGCAGGGTCATCACCAGATCGATGAAGCGCATCGAGACGGCGTCCGCCCACCGGCCCGCAAGTGCCGAGATCGCTCCAAACAGAAAACCGATGACCGCCGAAAGCGCGGTCGATGCGATGGCGACCAGCAGCGAGATCCGGCCGCCTTCGAGCACACGCGCGAAGACATCGCGGCCGACGCCGTCGGTTCCGAACCAGTGAGTGGCCGTCGGGCCGCTATTCATCGCCAGAAGATCGATGTCATTCGGCTGGAAAGCCCACCAGAGCGGATAGGAGAGGATCAACAGCAGCATCGGAACGGCCATGCAGATGCCGGCAACCGCTGCGCGGTTGAGCAGGAAACGGCTGGAGGCGCGGGCAAGCGGCCCCGGGCTGCGGCGTTGGGGGGCGCGTGCCAGCATGATCAGCCCACCTTGATGCGCGGGTCGACGACCGCATAGGTGATGTCGGTCAGAAGGTTGACTGTGATAACGCAGGCGCCGATGATCAGCGTCGCGCCCATGATGACGGGGTAGTCGCGCGTCTGTACGGCATCGACGAGCAAAAGACCCATGCCGGGCCAATTGAAAACGCTCTCGATGAAGATGGCGCCGCCGATCGCAAGCCCGATGGTGGAGCCGATCAGGGTGACGATGGGAAGAAGCGCATTGCGCAAGGCATGCTTGGTGATGACCCAGAACTCGCGAACGCCCTTGGCGCGGGCTGTGCGCACGTAATCCTGGTTCAGGACTTCGAGCAGCGAAGCGCGCATGTAACGCATGATCAATGCGGCTTGCGCGACAGACAGAAGTGCCGCCGGCAGGATCAGATGGTGGAGGAGATCGCCCACCGAGAACTCCTCGCCCGGCGTCAGCATGCCGCCTGACGGCATCCAGTGCAGACGGACGGAGAAGATATAGAGGCCGATCAGCGCGCTGAGGAATGCAGGGCTCGAAATGCCGGCAAGCGCTGTCACCGACAAGGAGAGATCGGCAAGCGAATTGCGGCGGACGGCGCCGATCACCCCGCAGGCGATGCCGGCTATGATGGCGAAGGCAAGTGCGGTGCCCATCAACAGCACCGTCGGCCCGATCCGCGACAGTACCAGACCAAGAACTGGCTGGTCGAGACGCTTGATCGAATAACCGAGATTGCCCGCCAGTGCCTGCTGCAGCCAGCCCAGATACTGGACGGGCAAGGGCTGGTCGAGCCCGAGGCGTCGGCGCAGATCGGCAAGATCCGACGGCGACATCGGCAGGTTCGGATCGATATAGGCATCGATCGGATCGCCGGGTGTCAGGCGCAGCAGCAGGAAGATCAGCATGCTCAGGGCGACGAGCATGCCTGTTCCTATGATCAGGCGTCTAAGACTGTATCGGAGCATCGTCAATCCGTCTGTCGGGCCGTCTTGTTGGGCCGTCCTGTCAGGGTGGCCGAAGCCACCCTTGAGCCTTTGCGGAAACCGTTATTCGGCCATCGACCATTTCTGCGGGTCGGCCTGGTAGGGGCCGCCGCCCGGCGCCGGCGTCCAGACAAAATCCTTCGCCTTGGTCGAGACGATGCCGTAACGGTTTGCCACCCAGAGCGTCGCCCAGGGCAGGTTGGTGTTCATCACCCTGCAGACGTCCTGATAGGCCGCATCTCGCTTGGCGCTGTCGGGCTCGGCAAGCGCGCTATCCAGCGCCTTGGTGAGATCGGGCATACGCACTCTGGCGACATTCGGTCCTGCCGGAGGGATTTGTTTCTCGTTGAGGCCGACATTGATGCTTCCGGCATCAGGCCCGTTCTGCAGCCCGGCGTAAACCATTTGGAACTGGGCAATATCCGGCGTCGCATTGAGCACGATGCTATTATAGGTCGGCGCATCGACGGCGCGCGGCACGATGTTGATACCGACCTGGGCAAGCATCGCCTGGACTGCGGCAAGGACGTTGGTGGCAAGCGGCGTGGTGTAATAGGTCAGAAGCGTGATCGGCTTGCCGCCGTTGATCTGATCCCAGCCGGCTTCCTTAAGCAGTTGCTTGGCCTTCTCGGGATCGTAGGCGTAGCTGTCGATGCCTTGGGGTATCAGCTGTTCGGCGACATAAGCGCAGTTGGCCGGTTTGGCCGCGCCGCCATAGAGGCTCTGGATGATGGCATCGCGATTGATCGCATACATCACCGCCTGGCGGATGCGCAGATCCTTCCAGATCGGGGAATCGTGGTTGAAGCCCAGATAGTTGACCACGAAAGAGTTGCCTTCGATGACCTTGAAGTCCTTGTTGTCCTTGAAGGTCGGCACGTCGTTGGAATCGACATAGGTGAACTGGATTTCGCCGGATCTCAGCGCCGCGATCGCTGCGGCCGGGTTGGCGAAATAGCGATTGATGACGCGCTCCAGTGCCGGTTTGCCACCGCGATAATCGGTGTTTGCGGCAAGCTCGACATACTGATCCGAGACGTATTTGGTGAATTTGAAGGGACCGGTGCCGATCGGCGCGGTGGACCACCAGGTGTTCTTTGCCAACTGGTCGGCCGGTATGGCGGCGAGCGCATGCTCGGGCAGCATCATCACCTTGGTCATCGTGTCGAGAAAACTGCTGCTGGGTGCGCTAAGCTTGATGACGACGGTGTGATCGTCCGGCGTCTCGACGGACGATATGCCCTTCAGCCGGGCCGCGAGCACCGAGCCGGTTTTCGCATCCGTCGCAAGGCCCAGGGTGAATTTCGCATCCTTGGCGGTAAAGGGCTTGCCATCATGCCATTTGGCGTCGGCGAGCTTGAACGTGTAGGTCAGCTGGTCTGGGCTGACCTCGTAGGCGTTCGCCAGCGCGCCGACGACTTTCTGCAACTTCTCGTCATAGGTGATCAGCGGTTCGTAATAGATGCTGAGCCAGGTGAAGCCGGCGGTCGCCGCCAGCGGATTGAAGTTGCCCTGGAAGCCTCCCGGACCGACATCGAAGCCGCCGGACAGGGTGGCGGCCTCAGCCTGAATCGCGGCGCCCGAAACGACAAGAGCCGGAATGGCTGTTGTCGACAGCAGGGCGCCAAGCGCGACAGCGGATAATCTAGACAGTCTTTTCATGCGTTCCTCCCATGTTTGCACTTGTCTTGTTATTGGCGATCACCCGGGCAATTCCCTCGTAATGGCGATCCAGGCGCCGGCGCGCCTCCTCCAGATCCTTTGCCTCGATCGCATCGACGATCGCGGCGTGATCGCGCCACGTCGCCATCGGATCGGTATTTTCGAGGTTGACGAAATCCGACGCCTTGTAGAAGGCGAGCCAGAAGACATCGATCAGCCGTACGAGCGTCTCGTTGTCCTGGCAGCGAAACAGCAGCCGGTGGAACAGCTGGTCGTCTGCCGCAAAGGTTTCGCCGCGCTCGGCATGGGCGCGCATTCGATCGACGGTGGCGCGCAGTTCGCCGATGTCCTCCTCGCCGATCACATCGATCGTCTTGCCGATCAGTCCCACCTCCAGCGTGCGCCGGATTTCGAGCACCTCCTCGATCTGCCGCAGGGCGCCGCCGAGGCCGTAGGCGAGGTTGTCGAGAAGCGGCTCGAAGGAAAACGCCTTCACGAAAATGCCGACGCCGCGCCGTGTCTCCAGCACGCCGAGCGATTCCAGCGCCTTGATGCCCTCCCTCAGCGAATTGCGGCTGACGCCGAGCTGGGTGGCAAGCTCGCCTTCCGCCGGAAGCAGGGTTCCGGGCGCCAGCCCATTGTCGTCGATATAGGCGCGCAGACTTTCCTGCACCGAGACATGCAGCAGGGGTGCGCGCGTCAGCGGCTTCATCGATTTCAATGTCATGCCGGGTCGCTTTCTCGCTTCGTCGATAAGATGCGCACTACATATATACTTGTAGGATATCTGTCAATTGGTCAGGCTGATCGAGGTGAGACGGATGCCGGCGTTGCAGCGGGCGAGGCTTCTGAAAACATTGTCCCGGGAAAGTAACTTCCGCTTCGATGTCTCGATTGGGCGGTTGAAACACAAGCCAGGGTGCGGTCTGCGCCCGGTGATGCGCACAACCTCTTCGGGAATGTCGAAAGCCGTAATTTCGTCGATTAAAAGGTGACGAAAATAATCATCTTATGTTGACAAGAGGCCCCCCGCTCCATAGGTTCCGCCCGCATCCGTGAGGTAGGGACCAAGAATGGCGCGTGTTTTTTTGAACGTTTCTAATATTGTATCGCAAGTTTACAGAAATAGCCTGTTTGCCACGACAGCTTTGGTTGCGATCAGTATTGCAGCCTCGCCGGCTGCCGCCCAGAGCGCGGCGACAGGTGACACCGCGACGGCACTGGAGCCGATCGTCATTCAAGGTGCAGCCTCTGATAGCAAGACGGACCGGACGTCGGTTACGGCCAAGAACAGCTCGGGCGCGACCAAGATCAGCACGCCGCTCGTCGAGACGCCGCGTTCCATCTCGGTCACCACCGAGAAGGAAATCGAGCAGCGCGGCGCCCAAAGCATCATCGAGGCTGTGCGCTATACGGCCGGCGTGACGACCGGGCCGAACGGCTTCGATCCGCGCTTCGATCAGATCTACATTCGCGGCTTCAACATCACGACAGTCGGGGACTTTCGTGACAGCCTGCGCCAGCCCTATATCAATTATGGCATGTTCCGCACCGATCCCTATCAGCTCCAGCGCGTCGAGGTGATCAAGGGACCGGTTTCCGTTCTCTACGGTGCGGGATCGCCGGGCGGCCTCGTCAACAAGATATCGAAGCTCCCGACCGAGGAGCCGATCCGCGAAGTTGGCATTACCTACGGCACCAAGGATCGGGTGCAGGGGATGTTCGATTTCGGCGGGCCGATCAGCGAAGGCAACGACGATTTCCTCTATCGCATCGTCGGCCTCGCTCGTCGTGGCGATACCAATTTCGACATTGCCGACGACCGCTATTTCCTGGCGCCGTCGTTTACCTGGAAGCCTGACGAGGGCACGACTTTCACGGTGTACGGCCTGGCGCAATCGGACGAGACCGACTCCAACGTCGGTGCGATCACGACCTTGGACGGCAAGATCCACGAGCTCAGGGCGAGCGATCCCGACTACGACTACCAGAAGGTCAAGCAGCAGCAGGTCGGCTATCAGTTCGAACACGAATTCGACAATGGCCTGACCTTCCGGCAGAACCTGCGTTATTCGCATCTAGACCTGGAGGCCCGCTATCTCGGCGTGACCAGCTGGACCGGGACTGTCGCGCATCGCGGCACGAATGCGATCCGCGACGAAATGAACGTTTTCCAGGTCGACAACCAGCTTGAAGCGAAGTTCGACACGGGCCCGTTGGCTCATACGATGCTGTTCGGGCTCGACTACACCAATCTCCAGTCGAGCTTTGGCTACGGGGCCGGTGCTGCTGATCCGGCGTTCGACTTCGATATCGCCAATCCGACCTATGGTGTCTCGGGCGCCACGCCGGACTATAGCATCTTGGCTTCCAATGCCGACCTGCGGCAGCTCGGCATTTACGCCATGGATCAGATCGAGGTCGGGAATTGGCGCTTCAACCTCGGCGGCCGGCAGACCTGGGTAAACCAGACGCGCGATGCGACCTTGCCCGCGGTCAGCTCGGAGGAGGTCGACAAGAACGCCTTCTCCTGGCAAGCCGGTGCCCTCTACCTCTTCGATAACGGCATTGCTCCCTTCGTCTCCTACGCCACATCGTTCGATCCGGTGACCAACCGTTCGACCTCAGGCAAGATCCTGGCGCCGACAGAGGGTGAACAGTACGAGCTCGGCGTGAAATACCAGCCGCCGGGCTCCGACATCCTCTTGTCGGCCGTTGCCTATCACATCGTCGAAAAGAACAAGCCGGTGCTGGTCGATCCGCTGTTGTTTGCCTATGGATCGATCGGTGAAGTGACCGGGAAGGGCATCGAACTCGAAGCCCGCGCGGCGGTAGCCGATGGCTGGGATCTTATTGCGGCCTACACTTACAACCAGTCAGAAGTGACGGGAGGCGGTGAAAACGAGGGCAATACGCCAGCCTTGACACCCTCGCACGTCGCGAGCCTCTGGGCCAATTATACGTTCCAGGAAACCAACCCGTTCCATGGCCTGTCTGTCGGCGCGGGCGTTCGTTATGTCAGCGAGAACTGGACGGACACAGCCAATACGTCGAAGAACCCCTCGAGCTTCTACATCGACGCATCCACCTCATATGATTTCGGCGCGGTCGACAAGAAATACGAAGGCCTGACGGCCGCCTTCAATATCCGCAACATCGCCGACGAACGGGACACCGTCTGCAACGAGGGCTTCTGCTATCTTGGCCAGGGCCGCAACATGACGGGGACGCTTAAGTATCGGTGGTAAGGTAGGGCTGCAGAGCCGAATAGGGCGTCTCGGCGCGCCTTCGATTGTCGATCATCTTGTCGCCCACCAGGCCGTCGACCTTGACGGCCTGGTGGGTGATCAGGCTCTCGAAAGAGCCAAGCAGCGATTTGAGCGGCCGGAGCACCGCAAAAATCGACAAACAATCGGCGGTCAACCGAGCTATGCGGCGGCGTTCGCGAGGGTCCGTGCCTGCTCGGCATATCTCGAGGGCGGCAATCCGACGAAGCGGGTAAAGGCCGTGCTGAACGCACTTGCGGAGCCATAGCCGATGCGCAGCGCTATCTCCTGAATTCCGATCCCGTCCTGCCTCAGCAGATTTTTGGCGAGCGCCATGCGCCACGATATGAGATATTCCATTGGCGCCAGGCCCATAGCGTGCCGAAAGCGAGTGAAAAACGCCGACCGCGACAGGGCCGCCTCATCGGCAAGCTGTTCCACCGTCCATTCCCTGGCTGGGTCTTCATGCAGTCGACGGATGGCCAGGGCCAGACGTGCATCCTTGAGGCCTCGCAGAATTCCGCGAGGCGTCTCCTCCCCGACATCCGACCGCAACGCCTCGACAAGCAGGACTTCCAACAGCCGGGCAAGGATCATGTTCTTTCCCGGCCGCTCAGCACGGGCTTCGTCGGTAACGAGATGAACGATCGCCGACAGCCTGTTATCGCCGCTGATATGGATGATTTGCGGCAGCAGGGAGACCAGCAACGCCGCATCAGGCGAGCCGAAAGAGAAATGGCCGACGAGCAATCGTGCATTCGCTGCACCCTCGGGGTCACCGTGGCGGGTTTCGTCCGGGAGCATTGTCACGGTGAGGGGATCGATCCCGGGCGACAACTCAGCGCCCAGACTCGACATCGTGAAGCAATGAGCCGCCGGGATCAGTACGAAGTCGCCTTCCCGCAGAATAATCCGATCGTCCTCTGCGCTGAGCTGTGAGGCACCCTCCAGGACCACGCAGTAGAATGGCTGGCCAGTCTCCTGGCGATCCACGCGCCACATCCCTGCGCCGCTGACCACCTTTGAATACCGCGCAGCTGGCTGCAGCAGCGTGACGATGTCCGCCAAAGGGTCGCTCATCGATACTCCGGATAATGTAATATGGACGATGCATGATATACAGTATCGATACCGCCGTCTACATCTACGGCCGTCAGCTTAGACAGGAGAAACATATGAAGACCGTTCTCATCACCGGCTGCTCATCAGGTTTCGGGCTGGAAATTGCCAGCTTCTTTCTCGCGCAGGGCTGGAAAGTGGTTGCCACCATGCGAACGCCGCACCAAGACCTTCTGCCGCCGTCGCAAAATCTCAAGATCCTCGCGCTGGATGTTACGAGCCCTGAAAGCATACATGCTGCGCTTGACGCCGCCGGTCCAGTGGGCGTGCTGGTAAACAACGCCGGCATCGGCTGGCTCAACGCGGTTGAAGGGACGTCGATGGAGACTGCCCGCGATCTTTTCGAGACGAATACGCTCGGAACCATTGCGATGACGCAGGCGGTTTTGCCGCAGATGCGGGAGCGGCAGGAAGGGGTCATCGTCAACGTCACCTCAAGCGTAACCCTTAAGCCGCTTCCGCTCCTCTCGGTCTATACGGCCAGCAAAGCCGCGGTGAATGCTTTTACCGAGTCAGCCGCGCTCGAGCTTGAGGCCTTCAACGTGCGTGTGAGGATCGTCCTTCCCGGACGCGCGCCGCAGACGCGGTTCGGCGATACGGCGCGCTCGCGGCTTCAGAAACAGGGCGGTTTCCCCGAAGCCTATTCATCGGTCGTTGCCGGCGTATTCGCGTCGTGGGAGAAGCAGTCTGAATCGGCCCTGACACAACCCGGCGACGTTGCCGAGGCGGTATGGCGCGCTGCGACCGATCCTTCCTCTCCATTGCGCATTCCCGCAGGCGCCGATGCCGAGGCATTGGCGAGCTAATACCGTCAGGCTATCCTGCTGGAGCCTTATCGGTGCAGGCTGGTGCTGCGGACGGCGGTCAGTTTCTCACGACCGCCGGCGCAGAACGATCAGCAGCATCGGGGCTCCCACAAGGGCCGAGATCAATCCGGCGGGGATCTGATAGGGAAAAGCGATCATGCGCCCCGTCCAGTCGGCGAGGACGAGAAGGACCGCCCCAATGAGGGCGGCGGCCAGGAGCTGGGCGGCGGGCCGGCGAAGGCCGAGCCCGTGGGCAAGGTGCGGCGCCATCAGGCCGACGAAACTCAATGGGCCGACGACGAGCGTCGCCGCCGCAGTCATGATCCCCGAGAGACCGAATAGCACCGCACGTGCGGGAACGATCCTGAGGCCGAGTTCGCTTGCCGTCTCGGTTCCAAGCTGCAGCAGGGCGAGCCAGCGGCTGGTGAGAAAGGCTACGGCCAGGCAGCCGAGCGCAATGAGAAGGGCGCTTGCCGCCACCGCATTGTCGACGAAATAGGTCGAGCCCGCCATCCAGCGGATGAGCGCCAGGCCGCGCGGATCGCCGCTTGCGGCAAGGACGCCGATCCCGGCATCGAGTATCGCGCCGAGGGCGATTCCCGCCAGCAGCACACGGTTCGGGCCGAAGCCGGAATGCGCACTCAGGAGGAAGATTAGGGTCAGCACAACAAGGGCGCCGCCGCCGGCAAAGGCTAGCTGGATCGTTAGGCCAGGTGCCGCAAAGGCGAACATGGTCGCCGCAACGCCGAGCGTCGCCCCCGCCGATACGCCGAGCACCTCGGGGCTTGCCATTTCGTTTGCGGTCAGCCGCTGCAGAATGAGGCCCGTCACGCCGAGCACGGTTCCGGCGCCGAACGCGGCGGCGACCCGCGGCAGCCGAAGGGGAAGGATTCCGTCCCACGCGGCGGTTGGCAGCCATGTCCAGGCGCCGTCGGGTGCGCGGCCGAAGAAGATCGCGGCAGTCGCCAATGCGATGACCAGGACGAGCAGAGCAGCGAAGGATGCCGTTTGGTTGTTGATTGCATGTTGTGGTGACGCCACGCCGGGCAGCGCGCGTGAGGCTGTGGCAAGGCGTGGGAGAAGAGCGATCAGGATCGGGCCGCCAAGCAATGCCGTCACCGCCCCCGTCGGCACGAAGTCGCCTGGAGCAACAAGCTTGATCGCCTGATCCGTCAGGAGCAGAAGGCCGGCGCCTGTAATGGGAGACCAGATCAGCTGGCTGAGGATGCGCCTGGCGCCGGCAAGCCGCACGATCTGCGGAGCGACCAGCCCGATGAAGCCGATGACGCCGACGGCGCTGGTGACGAGGGCGCTGAGCGCAATGGCAATCGCCAGCATGAAACCGCGGGCCCATTTGATCGGCAGACCGAGGCTCGTTGCGCCGGCATCGCCGATCTGGCTCAGCGTCAACGGTCTCGTGGCCAGAAGGGCAAGCGCGGTGAGCAGCGCCACCTTCGGCAGCAACGATGTCGGAATCACCCAGCTTTGCTGCGACAGCGATCCGGCGCCCCAGATGAAGATCCCGGAAAGATACTGATCGTTCATCAGCACCAGGATGGCCGCCGCCGCCCCGCACCAGAGGCCGACGATCATGCCAGACAGGATGAGGGAAAAGGGCGAGAAGCCATGCCGGGCGCTGATCGAAAAGATGGCGAAGGCGGCTGCGGCACTTCCGGCAAGCGCGACCGCGTCCCGGCCCCATCCCGCCAGTGAGGGAACTGCGAGCATGGCGGACACCAACGCCAGATTGGCACCGGTGGAAATACCGAGCGTCGTCGGCGAGGCCAGCGGATTGCGCAGCACCTGTTGCAGGATCGTGCCGGAGAGTGCGAGTGCTGCGCCGGCGATCAGGGCTGTCGCCATGCGCGGCAGTGTCGAATAGAGGAGAAGAAGACGCTCGGCATCATAGCCGTCGGTCGACGCCGTGAGATGAGGCAGCGCCGTCCAAACCTCCAGCACGGCAAGGGCCAATCCGGAAAAGAGCAGGAGGCCCGCAAGTGCGGGCGCCCCGAAGGGAGAAAATCTGGCCTTCATCTGGCTGAGGTCTCCAGCGTATCGACGACCAGGGTCGAAAACCGCAGCGCCTCCTGCACCATTCCGAACATCAGAACGCCTGGAATGACCGAGATCCGCTGCCGCCTGACGAAGGGAAGGCTGGTCCAGAGCGGGCTGTCGGAAAGCTGCATCAGGACGTTGGGTGGAAGCAGCGGCGAAACGATCATGAGATGCGCTTCCTGGTCGAGTTCGGCGAGCTGTTCCAGGCCGATCGTTTGAAATCCCCAGTAACTGGCCTCGCCTTTCCAGGCATTCTCAAGGCCGATGCGCTTCATGGCGCCACTGAAAAGCCCGGGGCCGCCGTAGATGCGCGCATGCCTTTTGTCGATGAAATTGATGACGGCAACCGGGGGCGCAGACAGGTTTTTCGTCTGGTCGCGCAACCGATCGAAGGTGGCATCGGCATGGGATAGAAATGCGTTTGCTTCCTGTGCCCGTCCGATCATCGTGCCGAGCCGTAGCGTTTCGGCGTAGGAACAGTCGAGTGCCTCGTTGTGCTCGGCATAAATGGTGAACCTCTCCACCGGCGCGATCCGCGACAGTTTATCGTCCAGTGCCGCAAGGAAAGGGGTGCTCAGAATGAGTGACGGCCGGATGCTGGTGAGGACCTCGAGATTAATCTCCGACATGGTGCCGAGATCGACGACGCTAGCCGGCATCGTCGGCACGACCACCCATTCCCCCCAGTTTCTCAAGGAGACGACGGCGCGCGGCGTCCGGCCGAGCGCAAGCATTGTCGACGCCAGCCCGTAGTCGAGCGAAACGACGCCACCGCCTCCGGCGCGCACGGTTGCGGGTGCGCCGGTCAGTGCCAGCGCGCCAAGCAGAAAGTCCCGTCGTCTCAAAGCGTCGTCTCACCTGCCTGGACGCCGGCAAGCGGCTTGACCATGAACAGGCACGGGTGATCCTCGTGCCATAGCTTTGCAAAGACCTCCGCCCTGATAAAGCCGTTGCGGTCGTAGAAGCGCCGCGTGGCCTCGAATTGCGGTTCCTCGAGGTCACGCGGGGCGAGCGTCTTGACCGTCAGCAACCGGGCACCCGCTTCATGGCTGAAACGTTCGGCTTCGTCGATGAGATGACGTCCGGCGCCGCGGCCGTGATTTTCGGGGCGTGTCGCGATCAGTGCGATTTCGACGGCATCAGGCAGGTGCGGCTTCAGGGCGATCAGCGCGGTGACGACATCCGCTTCGATATAACCGAAGACCGGCAGCTCCTCGATCGCCTGGGCGCTCGCTTCGATGATCTCGGGTTCCGAAAACCAGTCGGGCAAAGCCCCCATGATCGATCGGCAGAGCTCCGCCTTGCCCGTCAGGATCTCAACTGTCCTTCCCATTTCTCTCGCTTTCACTCCGTCGATTTAAACTTGACTCCTGTTATCACCTTAAAATAGACACTGCAATCAAATCGTGTACTTTTCCTGGAAAAAGGAGCGCCACGACTACGTCGACCAGTAACGACAAAGCCTGATTTTCCATTTGTAAAAAGGGTACGGGACAATGCAAGCATTGCATCGCGATGTGAATGGAAATGCCGTTGTCAACGCTATGATCGAAAACAAGGATAAGCTCCTTAAGACGATTGAAAGCGTTGTTAAATCAAGGTCATATTCTGAGGATATCTTTCAGGATGGTGTTATTAAAGCTTACGGGGTCAAAACCGATGGTATTCGTTGCCCGATCGGTTACGCCTTTCGGATGGTTTATAATCTCGCACTCGACGAAAGCCGCCGCCGCCGTCAGCAGATGAACAACTATAGGTCGATAGATCAGGTTCAGGAGATCACGGCTCCCATCCCAACTGTGCTCGACCAGCTTGTCGCCGCCGAGACGCTGCGCGATGTGCTTGCCTCGCTCGAGGCCTTGCCGCAGCGCACCAACGATGCCTTCATACGGCACCGCCTCAACGGCGTGCCGCAGAAGGATATTGCCGCCGAACTCGGCGTCTCAAGGACCCTCGTCAACTTCATGATCAAGGCGGCGGAGGAGCATTGCCATCTCGCGATGGCCGAACCCCTCCTGCGCCCCGATTATGCGCACCGGCAAGTTGTTAACGTCTCGCAGCGTGCAGCGCCTGCTGCAAATCGTTCCACAGCAGTTCCGGCTCTTCCAGGCCAACGGCGAAACGAACCGTCTGCTCGCTCACGCCGAACCGGATGAAGGAAGTCATCCGGTCGGGGATCTGCAGCGCCACCTTGGCGGGGACCACCAGTGTTTCGGGTCCCCCCCAGCTAACGCCGAGGCGGATGTCGCGGAGACTATTCACAAAACGGGCGACGTCGATATCGGGATTGAGGTCGAAGGCGAACAGCCCGGCATAACCCGACAGCGTCGCCCGACCGGGATGATCCTGAAAGGCCGGGTGACGGACGCGCGCGATCGCCGAATGCTGTTTCAGCCGATCGGCCAGCAGAAGCCCGCTGCGCTCATGTTCCTTCAGCCGGACACGCAGGGTCCGCATGCCGCGCAACAGCAGCCAGGCCTCGAACGGCGAGAGCTTGGCGCCGACATAGGGATAGGAGGTCGCGTTGATCCGCGCGATCGCCTCCTTCGAGCCGACGACGACGCCGGCGACCGTATCGCTGTGGCCGCCGAGATATTTCGAGGCGGCGTGGATGACGATATCGACGCCGTGCTGGATCGGCTTCTGAAACAGCGGCGTTGCCCAGGAATTGTCGATGATGGTGGTAACGCCCGCCTCCTTCGCCATGGCCGACAGCGCCGCAATATCCTGCAGCTCGAAGACGAAGGATGTCGGGTTTTCGAGATAGAGCAGCTTGGCGCCGGAGAGCGCCTTGCGGACCTCGTCGTGGTCGGCGGGATCGACGAAATCGACGGCGACGCCGAGCCGGTCGAGCAGTTTAACCAGAAGACGGTAGACATCATTATAGAGGTGGCGGACGGCGACGACCCGGTCGCCGGCCTGCACCAGGCTCAGAATTGTCGAGGTGATGGCGGCCGTTCCGCTCGAAAAGGCGCGCCCATCCTCGGCGCCCTCGAGGCGGGCGACCAGGAGTTCGAATTCGCGGACGGTCGGATTGTCGCCGCGCGAATAGATGTAGTTGCGGGTGCGGCCGGCGAAAACATCCTCCATCGCCTCGTAACTGTCATAGGTGAAAAGCGAGGTCTGGAAGATCGGCGGCGACACGGCGTTGAATGCCGCCGGATCGACGGGCGTGAAGAGATCGTCGGCGACTGCATGGGCGCCAAGGTCGTGCGGATTGATCGATTGGTTCATGGTCATCCTCTCATGGACAAAAGCTGGATAGGGACGGATGGAGGTCAGACGGCTGGTGGAGCGCTGCCGGAGTGCGCTGAGCGATCTCACCAGGCAGACCGCGGACAGCAGGCCGGTCAGGGCCGAGGCCAGGAACATCGCGGCCAGCAGGCCTGAAAAGCCGAAGAAGGGCGGCAGGAACGCAAGCAGCGGAAAAAGCAGATAGCCGTTCTGCGCCAGGCCGATGGCAACCGCCGCCTTGGGTCTGCCCTGCGCCTGGAAAAGGATCAGCACCGTTTGCCGCAGGCCGAACAGCAGAAGCGGAAGATGGGTTGCGACGATCGCCTGCCCGGCTATCCCGATCGCTGTCGCATCGTTGGTGAAGAAGGAGGCAAGCTCTTTGGAGAAGGCAAGCGCGGTCAGCCCACAGGTGCCACTCACCGCACTCGTGACCGCTGTCAGGATGCGGGTTGCCGACAGCACCCTGGCCATATCGCCTCGACCCCAGGCAAAGCTTAGGATGGACTGGGCCCCAAGCGAGATGCCGATAACGGGAAGTGTTCCGACCGCAAGCAGCCGCAAGGCAATCCCGATGCCGGCAATGCCGGCTTCTCCGTGATAGGTGGCGGCGAGCGACACCATGATCGCAATCGCGCCTGCCGTCGTAAGGCTGGTCAGCGTCGTCGGCGCCCCGACTGCAAGGACGGGCCTGAGAGTGCGGATGTCGGCCAACCGCCAGTCGAGGCTCAGCCGGACCGCCCCAAGCCGCCTGATGTGGTAGGCGCCATAGATGGAAAGCGCGACGAGCTGCGACAGGATGGTGGCGATGGCAACGCCTTCTAGGCCGAGGCCGAATCCGAAAATCATGATCGGGTCGAGGATCATGTTCAAGGCAAAGCAGGCGACCAGCGTCCACATGCTGAAGCGGGCGTTACCCTCGGCGATCGCCAGGAAATCGAGAATGATCTGCGCCATCGTCAGCGGGACCGAGATCGCGATGATCATCAGGTAATGTTGCGCAAGCGGCTCGATCGCGGGCGTGGCGCCGAACAGCAGCAGATCCGGAAAGGCGACGAGTGTGAGCGCACTTGCCGCGCCGAAGGCGACGCCGGCAGCAAGGCTGATCGACGCAATGGCGCCGGCCCGCGAGCGGTTGCCGGCGCCGAGCATCCGCCCGACCTCGGTTGCGACGCCGACGCCGATGCCTTCGCCGAAGGCGGCGATCAGCATCAGGATCGGCAGGACGATCATGATCGCGGCGATCTGGTCTTCGCCGATCATGCCCACGAAGACCATGTTGATCGTGTGATGCGCGGCATTGATCGACAGGCCGAACATGGCCGGCAGTCCTAGCCGCAGCAGCAGCCTGAGAAGTTGAGGATTGGCAAGATCTTCCGGGGCGAGGCGCCGTTTGCGAAGACTGCCGCTCATCTCGCTCATATCGTTCATGATGCGGGCACCCAGAGATGGTCGCCGAAAAAACGCTCGCGGGTCAGCATGACGAGCAGCGCCCGCTTGTGCGGAAAATTGAAATGCTTGACCTTGGCGAAACCCGAGCGATCGAGGTTGCGGATCTGCTGCTCGTGACTGGCGCGCGGCTCGCCGACGATGCGCTTCGTGCGCGGATCGTCTAGGAAGATGAAATGCATCAGCGAGGGAAGCCAGGCGCTGATCCATTTCTTGCCGCGATAATCGGGTTCGCCGATCGCGACATGCCAGCCGCGGTCATAGTCGTCGGCATCGTAGAAGGGGCCGAGCCGGTTTTCCTTGGCCCAGTAGACCTCGAAATAACCGAAGGGGATGTCCGCGAAACTGCCGATCAGCGGCAGGACATGCGGATCGGCGATCCGCTCCTCCAGGATCTCCCGGTGCCTGTCGAGCGAGCCCGCATCCTCCCAGATCGTATTGACCTGCTCGTCGTTCATCCAGCGATGGAAGGCGGCAAGATCGGTCTCGGGATCGGCCACCCGGAAGCTGATGTCGCGTTCCAGCCAGGGAATGAATCGCCGGTAGACCGTGCCCTTCGGCTTTGCCGGCCGGCGCGGATGATAACGGCCGGCGGTCATTTCCTGCACCGGCGGCAGCGGGTAGCTGAGCTGCGGCAGCCAGAGCGACGGCCATTGCCAGAGGATCTCCGAATCCAGCGTGCCGCCGGCGCCGGAAATATGCGGCGGGAGGCTCGCCTGATGCCCGTCGAAGACGACTGATCTGATCGAGCGATCTTCCGCCGTCACGGCTTCGGCGGCCGCCATCAGAAGCTCGGCCGATCGCACGGGATCGCCGTGGTAGAAGGTCAGCGTCGCGGTGTCGGCCTCGACCTCGAATGCGGCCTCGTGGTGACCGTGCGCGGTCTTCAGATGGATAAGATTGGGTGCGAGGCTGATGTAGCTGCGCGACTGCAGAACGCGCCTTTGTTTGGCGGCGTCGAAATCCATGATGTTCTCCTTGATCGACCGGGCTTTTGATGTGGCGAGCATGAAGACCGCTCTTCTGCCGATTTGGTAGAATGACGATCCATCTCTGGGCGAATTTAGGGGTGAACGAAGAAAAAAATTCTCAGCAATTTTCTAAACCGCAGCCATCGGGATTCGTCATTTGCGCATGACATCAATCACCGCAGGAGCTTTCGATGGACAGTTTTGAGCCTCGCGACGATCTCTGGATCGCCGTCATCGACACCGAGCACCACTACTCGGTCTGGCCGCAGGACAAGCGGATTCCCACGGGCTGGGAGCCGGCCGGCTTTGCCGGTTCACGTCAGAAATGCCTGGCCCATATCCGCGACGTCTGGACGGACCCGCGTCCCCTCTCGCTGCGCTCGGCAATATCAGGCGATGCGCGTCTCTGAATAACGTCCGGATCCCCAAGATGAACAAGCAAATCACAAATTTCGCCGATGCTTCCCCGACCGATGCTGCAATGGATGCGGTCTTCGAGAGCTTTCCGCTGACGATCGCGCAGAAGCGCATCTGGTCACTGGAGCAGATCGGCAATTACACCGTCTTTCCCGACCAGATCATCGGGCTGCGATTGAGCCCGCCAACCGACCTCGAGATGATTGTCGGCGCCTGCCGGGCGCTCATGGCGCAAAATGCGTCGCTTGCTAGCCGCTTCCGCCGGCTGGCGGGCGGCCGGATCGAGCAATATCGCGGCGCATCGAGCGCGGTGCCGATCGAGATCCTCGGCAGAGACGGCGCGGCCCTTTCCGAGCCGGATGCGTCGGCGGCAAGGAAAGCCTTCCGCGACAAGCGCTTCGATCTGCTAGAGGAGCCCGGTGCACGCATCCAGATCATCCGGCTTGCCCAGGGGCAGTCGCTGCTGACGATCGTGCTGCATCCGATTGTCTGCGACGACCACGAAAAATCCGTTCTTGCCAGGTCGCTGGCGCGAATTCTCGATGGCGAGCCCATTGGCGACATGCATCCGCTGGAAATCTCGGCCGGGACGCGGGAGGCCGATTGGCTGGAGACGGACGAAGCGCGGGAAGCGCTTGCCTATTGGCGCGACACCATCGGTCTCGACTATGCGGCCTCGACTTTTCCCACCCGCTTCAACAGCGGCGGGCTGGCAGGCGTGGCGCGCGCGCAGCACCGATTTTCGATCGAGGCCGACCTCTGGAGCAAACTCGAACGGGATGCGGCGGGGAAGGGCGTTCCGGTCGAGCGCGTGCTTCACGCCGCCTTCTGCGCCCTGCTGGCCCGCTACAGCGGCAACTACGCTTTGCTGACCGGCCTTCTCGTTGCGCGGCCACATAAGGAGCATTTTGCCAGCCGCGGCCGTGCCGAGCAGGTGCTCCCGCTCATCCTGTCGCTGACCTCGAGACATTCTCTCGACGATATCATAGCGGCGATCTCGTCGGCGAGCGAAGAGGGGCAACGCCGGCTCCTGCCGCTGGAACGCATCACCCAGGAACTGGTCGTCGACGAAGCCGCCGCCCAGGAAGCCGTGGTCAAGGCGCTGTTCGAATTCCGCGGACGCTATGCGGTGCCCAGCCACGCCACAAATCTGGAGCCGCCGGGCGCCCGCGCCGACAGCGAGCTTTCCCTGGTGGTCGAGGCGCATTCGGGCGGCGCATCCGCGCTGATCGACTACGCGCAGGATCTTTATGACGGCGCCCTGGTTGCCCGCATCGCCAGGCATTTCGGCCTCCTACTCGAACAGATGGTCGCCCAGCCGAATGTGAGGATCAAGGATATCGAACTGGTGGGGAGCGAAGAGCTGGACTGGCTGTCGGCGCCTTACGAGGATGATGCCGTCAACGACGACAGGCCGGTGCATGAGCTGATCGCAGCCCATTCGCGCCGCACGCCTGGGAAGACCGCGATCGTCTACGGTGACGAGGAATGGAGCCATGGCTGGCTGGAAGCAAACACCAACCGCCTCGGGCATCGGCTGCGGCAGCTCGGCGTTCGCGCCGAGGTGACGGTCGCCATCTTCATCAAGCGCTCGCCGGAGGCGATCGTCGGCATTCTCGCAACGCTGAAGGCTGGCGGCGCCTATATTCCCGTCGAGCCCGACCACCCGCCGGTACGCAACCACCACATCCTGCGCGACGGGGGCGTCAAGATCGTCCTGACCCATAGCTGGCTGCGCCATCGGCTGCCGGAAGAACTCGACGCCATTATTCTCGAACTCGACAAGATCGACCTCGACGGCGAGCCGGATACGCCGCTCTATAGTCCCACGCACAAGGATCAGCTCGCCTATGTCATGTACACGTCGGGCTCGACCGGATTGCCGAAGGGCGTCGCCGTCGAACACGGGCCGCTGACGCACCATCTGCAAAACACCTCGCGAGTCTACGGCATGAGCTCGGAATCTCGTGAGCTGCCGTTCCTGCCCTTCAGCTCGGATGGCGGCCATGAGCGGTGGATGAACCCGTTGATGGAGGGCGGCAGCATCATCCTTCCCGATCAGCCGCTCTGGACGCCGGAAGAGACATTGACGGCGATGCGCAAGCATGGCGCCAACAATGCCAGCATTCCCACAACCTATCTGCAGCAGCTGGCGGAGTGGGCTGACATCACCGACGGGGCGCCGCCGATGCGGCTTTACTCGTTCGGCGGCGAGGGGCTTGCACAACCGACCTTCGATCTTCTGTCGCGGGCACTGAAGGCGGAATGGCTGATCAACGGTTACGGTCCCACAGAAACCATCATGACGCCGATGGTCTGGAAGGTGAGGGCCGGTACGAAGTTCCAGGGCGTCTATGCGCCGCTCGGCCGCGCCGTCGGGCTGCGGCGCGTCTATGTGCTCGATCCCGATCTCAATCTTTGCCCGATCGGCGTCACCGGCGAACTCTACATCGGCGGCGAGGGCATTGCGCGCGGCTATCTCGGCAAGCCGGATACGACGGCCGATCGCTTCATTCCCGACCCATTCTCCAAGGAGGGCGGCCGGCTCTATCGCTCCGGCGACCTGACGCGTTGGCGTGAGGACGGAACCGTCGAATTCGTCGGCCGCGTCGACCATCAGGTGAAACTGCGGGGATACCGCATCGAGCTCGGCGAGATCGAAGCGGCCCTCCTCCAGCAGCCCGGCGTCGGTGAAGCGCTGGTCGTGCTGCGCGATGACGATGCCGGCGAGAAGGCGCTGGTCGCCTATGTCGTTCCGAAGAAGGACGAGACGTTGAACGTCGAGACCGTCCGCGCCGGCCTCGAACGCAGCCTGCCTTCCTACATGGTGCCGGCGGCGGTGGTCGAACTGGAAAAGATGCCGACCAATCCGAACAGCAAACTCGACCGCTTCGCGCTGCCCGCACCCCAGCCGGTCCGGCGCGAAATCGTCGAGCCGGCGACCACACTCGAAGAGGAGGTACTGGATGTCTGGCGCCAGGTTCTGAAGCTGGAAGCGATCAGTGTCGAGGATAATTTCTTCACGATCGGCGGCAATTCGCTGGGCGCGATCCGCATTCTTTCGCAGCTCAGGCAGCGCCGGCCGAAAACGCCGCTCACCGTCGCCGATATCTTCAATAATCCGACCATCCGCGCCTTTGCCGGCGTGATGGAGCAGGGGACCGAACGGGATCTGTCGCAGGTGATCGTGCTGCGCGCTTCCGGCGCCAAGCCGCGGCTCTATTGCTTCCCGGGGCTTCTCGTCAGCACCCGCGAATATGTGAAGCTGGTCGATTATCTCGGCGCCGACCAGCCGGCGACCGGCTTCATTTGCCATTCGCTGTCCGAAAAGAAGGAAGTCGGCGCGCCGATCGAAGAGATCATCGAGAGCTATGTCGATCATATCAGGACCCACAGCAAAGGCGCGCCTTGCACCTTCCTCGGCTGGTCCTGGGGCGGGCTTCTGGCCTACGAGGCGGCCCGGACGCTCGGCAACGAGGTCGACGTCAGGATGATGGCGATGGTCGATGTTTGCGACCTCGGCTCTGAATTCGCGATCGGCGCCAAGCCGAGGTTCCGGCCGGGCGAGCGCGACGCGCTGCATCGGGACGTGCAGGCATGGCTGCAGAAAACGGCGATGCGCCCTGAATGGGACCGGCTGTTGTCGACGATGGACGCGGATACTTACGAACAGTTCCTGCGTTTCGTCGGCGACGAGAAGGATCCGCTTCCGACCGACGGGCCTGACATCAGCAGCCGCGAGCATACGTTCTGGGTGCTGATCGACAATGCCCTGATCTTCCGCAAGCATCGGCTCGTCCCTCACGATGTGCCGATCTATCCCTGGGCAGCCGACGACAGCCTCAATCGGGGCCTTAACCTGATTGACTGGCGCCGCCTGTCGCCGCGGGCGCATGCGGCCGAAATCATCACCGGCACCAACCATCTGCACATGATCGGGTCTCCCGCCTTCCATTCAAGGCTTGCCCTGCGTCTCAAGGAAACAGAGAAGGATTTCGCATGACCGTCGCTTTTACCCGCAGGGATGCCGTCAACGAGCCGCTCGATCTTGCCGGCATCGGCATCGGACCCTCCAATCTGAGCCTTGCCTGCCTGCTGGAATCGGTGCCCGAAGTTCGCAGCCGCTTCTTCGAGCGGCGGGACGCATTCGACTGGCATCCCGGCATGATGATGCCCGGCGTCGAGTTGCAATCGTCCTTCCTGAAGGACCTCGTCACGCCGGTCCTGCCGACCAGCCGCTGGTCGTTCGTTTCCTATCTGGTGGCGCATAAGAGGCTCTATGCCTTCCTCAACGCCAATTATGATGCCGTTCCGCGGCAGGAATTCGCACGTTATCTCGCCTGGGTCGCCAAGGGCGTGGAGGGTTTGCGTTTTGGAACTGACATTCGCGATGTCGAGCACCGCGACGACCGTTTCGTCCTGCGTTTCGACAACGGCCAGGAGGAAGCGAAGAACCTGGTGATCGGCACGGGATCTTCGCCCTTCGTGCCCGACTGGGCAAAACCCTTCCTGGGTGCCGATTGCTTCCATAACAGCGAGGCGAAATCGCGTATCACCGATCTTCGTGCTGGCCGCATCGTCGTCGTTGGCGGCGGCCAGAGCGGCGGCGAGGTCGTCGAAGCCTTGCTTGCGGACCCGAGTTCGATGAAAGAGCTGACATGGATCAGCCGACGACACAATTTCGAGCCGATCAACGACACGCCGTTTTCAAACCAGGTCTTTTCGCCTGAGTATGTGCAGGCCTATCTGAAGCTCGGCGGCGAGCAGAAGCAGGCAGCCCTGAAGAACTCGATCCTGACCAGCGACGGCCTGTCGATTTCGACGATTCATTCGATCTACCGCCGCCTTTACGCGTTGCGTTATCTCGAGCCGAGCACGCTGAACGCATCTTTGTCGCCGAGCCGCGACGTGATTCAGATGGAACGGAACGGTAATGCCTATCGGCTCATTGTCAGAAATCAATTCGACGGCGGGATCGAGGTGCTGCATGCGGACGCGGTGGTACTGGCAACCGGCTATCGGTTCCGATTGCCGGATGCGCTCGCGTCGCTGGGTGAACGGATAACGCTCGACAGAAACGGCTATCCCATGCTCAACGACGATTACACGATGCAATGGACAGGCCCGCGGGCAAACCGGCTGCTGGCGCAGAATGCAGGTCGATACTCGCACGGTATCGCCGACTCTCAGCTCAGCCTGATGGCTTGGCGCAGCGCGACGATCGTCAATACGCTGCTCGGCCGGCAGCATTTCGACGCGGAACCGGACAATGCGCAATTGGCCTGGGCAACGGAGACGGCGTCCGCAATGCCGCACCAGCTCAGAGCCGGCTATTCGGACGGGATGCTGTCGTCCTGAAATATCCGTGTCGAAATGCCGGGGAGCCCGGATTGAGAGCAGGCAGCCAGCGCCACGACGTGCCGGCTGCCGCTTTCGATGAGACGGTGGTGCCATCGCCGATCGCGATCGCCGCCGACCATGACGGGGACGCCATCCTTCCAGGCAAAAGCGATATTGCGAGGATCCTCGCGCAGCCCGACGCCCAGCGCCTTCAGATGGCTCTCCTTGAGCGTCCAGAGCGCGACAGCCGCTTGCGCACGTTCGCGGGCAGACAATTCCGCGAGCCAGCGTCGTTCGTCCCCGCTGCAATAGCTCGCCACTGCCGCCTCTTCGATCTCGGCGTCGATGCGTTCGCAGTCTATTCCGACGTGATCACATCCTGAAGCGACAGCGACCGTCACCAGCCCGTCAGCATTGGCGAGGCTGAATTGCGGCGCATCACGACCATCGAGCCTCAGCTTGCCGTCCTTGTCCGCAGACAAGACCAGCTCGCCCGGCGCTGTCCCGGTAGACAAGCTCAACAGCCGTCGCAGGAGGTAGCGGCCGGCCATGAACGAGGCGCGATCGCCTTCGAACCGGTAGGTCGCCGCCCGATCCCGTTCCTCCTGTGAAAGCGACTCCATCCAGCAATTCCAGTGGCGTTCGTTGCTGGAATATTGCCAGAGCGCGATTTCAATTCCGGCAGGGTGATTGTCCGATTTCTGCATGGGTCCATTATCTCTGCGCAACACCGCGTCGCAAGCACCCGATCGTATCGAGAGGATTCAGCGTGGGCCATTTTTTGCTCGCGATGGCTGTTTTTCTTCGGGATTCCAGTAACTTGAGGTCGTGACGTCGTGAATTGAACGCGGAAGTAACTGTCCGCGCAAAAGATTTCCGCAAACCGAACAGGGTTCATTGTTTAGTTAATACTAAATTATTGAATCTGGTGCGAGATTTTGCATCAACCGGCAAGCCGGTCGTCCCAGCTCTTCGAGGAGACCCGCATGAAGCGCCCGAGCATCAAGCAAGCCCTGATCGTGAAGCTGTCGATCATCAGCCTTTTCATGGTTTGTCTGTCCTATATCTCACTGAGCACGATTTCTACGCTTCGTGCCAATACCGAGCAGATCGGGACCTTCTGGATGCACCGGCTTGTGACCGCGCGGGAGATTAAGGATAACTTCCTCGATCTGAAACTGGTCTACGCTCAGTATCTCCTGGAAGATACGGCGGAGGAACTGAAGGCCGGACAACAGACAATCGATACCGCTCGGGCCGCGGTTGAGAAAGTTGTTGCGGAATACGAAAAGGGTGTCCGCACCGAGCGCGGGCGCGAACTGATCAATCAGATCAAACCTGAACTGGACAAGTATAGCGGGCTGGCAGAGCAGATGATTGCGCTGCAAAATAGTGACAAGGCATCCGACGCGGCTCGCTTCTTCAAGGAGAATATGGAACCGCAATCCGTGCTGGTGGATAAGGGCGTCAGCGATCTGGTTGCTTTCATTCTCAGTCAGGCCGAAGGCTTCGTTGCCGCGAGCGACGGTTCCGCGACGTCCGCTTTCATGTTGACGGCCGCAATCGCGGCGCTGGCCGTGCTCATCGCCATGGCTGGCATCGCCTTCGCAGTATTCGGCATCGCCAATCCGATCCGAAGCATCGCATCGGCCATGAGACGTTTGTCGGACGGTGACCTTGATAGCGCCATACCCGGTGCCGGCCGCGCCGATGAAGTTGGGGAAATGGCCGGTGCTGTCGAAGTCTTCCGCCAGAATGCTCTCAATGTCGTCAGGCTTGAAAAGGAAGCTGCTCTCTCCCGCAGCGAAAGTGAGGCAGTGCGCGCGGCAGCCCAGCAGCGCGCCGAACGCGAGGCCGAACAATTGCGCTTCGCAACCACGACCTTGGGTGGAGGCCTTCGACGGCTTGCGGCAGGCGACATATCTTTCCAGCTTTCGGATCAATTTGCCGCCGAATACGAGACCTTGCGCGAAGACTTCAACGCGTCGCTCCGGCAATTGGGCACGACGATCGGGGCGGTGCTCCAGGCGGTACACAGCATAGATAGCGGTAGCGGCGAGATCGCATCCGCTGCGCAGGACCTTTCCAAACGTACCGAACAGCAAGCAGCCTCTCTCGAGGAGACGGCCGCAGCCCTGGACGAAATCACCTCGAATGTGACGATGGCGTCCAAACGCACCGACGAGGCACGCAATGTGGCCCTGGAGGCCGATATCAGCGCTCAGCGGTCGGCAACTGTCGTAGCAGAGGCGGAACAGGCCATGCGACGCATCGAGGATAGTTCGGAGCAGATATCGAACATTATTGGTGCGATCGATGAGATTGCCTTCCAGACCAACCTCCTGGCGCTGAACGCCGGCGTTGAAGCTGCCCGTGCGGGTGAGGCCGGCAAAGGTTTTGCCGTGGTCGCACAAGAAGTCCGTGAGCTAGCTCAACGCGCTGCTCAAGCAGCCAAGGAGATCAAAGGCTTCATTCAGAAGTCCTCGACGGACGTCAAAAATGGCGTCAAACTGGTTCTCGAAACCGGTACGTCGCTGAAAGCGATTGGTGAGCACGTCATACAGATCAACCAGCTCATGGATGCGATTGCCACCTCGGCGCGCGAGCAATCGACCGGACTTGCCGAGATCAACACCGCCGTCAATCATATGGACCAGGCGACCCAGCAAAATGCGGCAATGGTCGAGCAGTCGACGGCCGCCGCCGCCTCTCTGTCCTCCGAGGCGGGCCGCCTGCGGCATCTCGTCAATCAATTTCAGTTGGACGGCGACAGAAGCACGGCGGGCGTGGAGAATGACAGCCGGGGCTCCGACAGCGACATGCCGATCCGGCTGGTCGCTCAGCGGCGCGCCATGCAAAGATGAAGCGTGATGTCGGTACGCCGGACGATCTATTGGCCGCTGGCGGCGCAATGACGCGCTAACGCGCGACAACAATGCCCCTGATCGACGCAAGAGGACCCGGTCTATGCAGGGCTTTTCAGGCCCGGCGGCACCGAAGGATCTACCAGCGGAGGAGGCGAGGGCCGGTGACGGCGCCGAGCGCGCCGGTGAGCAGGATGCCCAGCGAATACCAGATCAACACGAAGGGCATGCCGTTCTCGGTGCAGAACCACGAATAGACCCAGGCGCCCGCGGCCCCCGCGGCAATGCCGGCGACGAAGCCCGTCAGCCGCAGATCGGTTGGCGCCGCCTGGCGCAGCGCCCAGACGGCGCCGGCATAGACGGGTAGGGCAAAGCCGAGGATCAGCAGCGGGCAATGGAGCGCCGAAGAGCCGAGGATCAGCACCGGATAAGCCTCGGTTGGAGCCATCATCAGCTGGATGGCAGCGACTGCCGCCATGGCGGCGAAGATTAAGGCAAGCAAATCGAAAAAACGGCCCTCGGAACCGTCAGGGCGGGAAAGCCGATAGACGGCGAGGAGCGCCACGACTGCAATCAGCGCATTATAGGCCGATTTGATCCAGAAGACCGGCAGCATCAGCACGTCTGATATATCGACCCGCGGACCGAGAATGGTCAGCATCAGCAGCAGGGAGAGCCCGAGCGCCGGCACGATGCCGAGCGCGAAGCGGCGGCGCAGCGCATCGCTCGGCACCGGCTTCAAGTCACCTGCCAGGCGTTCGATGAGGTCGTCCGTTTTTGTCACGATGTGCCTCGCATTCTCTCTGCCAGCGCCTTCAGCGCCCGGTGGATGCCGACCTTCACCGCCGATTCGGACTGGCCCGTGCGGCTTGCGGTGTCGGCGACCGACTGGCCCTCCAATTTCACCTGCCGGATCAGCTCACGTTGTCTCGGTGACAGCCCGTGGAGCAACCGCTCGACATCCATGCTGGCCGTCAGCGCATCCTCGCTGAAGTCGCTTTCGATCTCCTCGCCAAGCTCGGTCTCGGCGAGCCTGCGTCCGCCGCGGCCGCGATGATGGTCGATCAGCTTGTAGCGGGCGATCGAAAAGAACCAGGCCGTGAATGGCCTTTTCCGGTCATAGGTGGATCGGCGCGAATGCAGTGCCAGCAATGTCTCCTGAACCAGGTCTTCCATATCCGCTTTCGCCGCCGCAGCCATTCTGCGGCTGTAGTAACCGACAAGCAGCAGGCGCAAAGCCGCCAGCAAACGCCGATAGGCCGCCTCGTCCCCGTCAAGGGACAGAAGCATCAATGCTTTCAGGGCTTCTTCCGAATGGGCGGTTGTCATGCTGTCAGAGACTTCATTCGATGGAAGCTGCCGATCGGTTACAGGGAAGATGAAAACAATGTTGGTATCACAGCTCTATCACAAGCGCGTGAGGCTGTAACGCATCCCGACGCTCCCCCGAATAGCCAAATGTGAGCCATCGGCAGGCCGCCGGCGGACACGAAAATCCATTTCGGGAGAGTTCCATGACCAAGCTTTTTTCCAGCCTTGCAGCCTGCACCTTCATCGTCGGTCTTTCGCTCGCCGGCGCCGCTTCGGCTGAAGACGCCATGAAGTCCGATACGATGAAAAAGGACACGATGAAGAAGGACACGATGCAGAGCAGCGCCATGTCGAAGGATGCCATGAAGATGTCGGGCACCAAGACGGACTGCATGCACAAGGCCGGCATGGAAAAGGATGCGATGAAAAAGACCGATATGATGAAGGCCTGCGACGCGATGAAGTAGCGTTCGCGTCTGCGCGGCCGCTGAAACTTTCCTACAGCGCCGCGCGTCTTTTTAGACGCGCAAAGGACGCTGTAGCACTTTTGATTGCTGCGGCCGCGTCCCCTCTTTTCGAAACGTCTGACTTTCGGAGAACCATCATGGCGACGATCGATGCCGGCACGAAAACCGGCCGCACGCTTATCTACCGCCACAGCCTTGCCGTGCGCCTGTCGCATTGGGTGAATGTGTTCTGCCTCACCGTGCTGCTGTTCAGCGGTCTGCAGATATTCAATGCGCATCCGGCGCTCTATTGGGGCCAGTACGGTGCCGACAACGACCCGTCCTTCATCGCCATGGAAGCCGTCGAGGGCGGCGACCAGGCGAAGGGGCTGACGCATGTCGGTTCGCTCACCTTCGATACGACAGGCGTGCTCGGTCTTTCGGATGTCGATGGCGAGGCGACAGCAAGGGGTTTTCCAAGCTGGCTCACGCTTCCAAGCTACCAGGATCTATCGGCTGGCCGGCGCTTGCATTTCTTCTTCGCCTGGCTCTTCGTTCTCAACGGCTCCGTCTATCTTCTCTATGGGCTGATCAGCCGGCATTTCCGCCGGGATCTCGCCCCTGAAGGCAAGGAACTGACGCTCGCCCATCTCGGGCATGAGGTCGCCAGCCATGCCCGGCTGCGTTTTCCGAAAGGAGCCAAGGCACGCCACTACAACACTTTGCAGAAGCTGACCTATCTTGCGGTGATCTTTTTGCTGCTGCCGCTGATGGTTGCGACGGGTCTCACCATGTCGCCGGGCTTCAACGCGGTGGCGCCCTGGCTGCTCGATGTCTTCGGCGGCCGGCAATCGGCCCGCACCCTGCATTTCCTCACCGCCTTCTCGCTCGTCGCCTTCGTTGTGGTGCATGTCGCCATGGTGATCCTGTCGGGTGTCTTCAACAATCTGCGCTCGATGATCACCGGCTATTACGCCATCGAACAGGGAGACGAATGATGAGCCGCCTGATCACCCGCCGCCGCTTCCTGATCGGCTCGACCCTCACCGCCTCCGCATTGGGATTGAGCGGCTGCGACGCAGTGGTCGAGAGCGAGCGGACGAAGACGGTGTTGAAGATCGCCGAAGGCTTCAGCATGAAGACGCAGCGCTTGCTGCTTGGCGACAACGCGCTGGCCCGCGAATTCAGCGAGACGGACCTCTCCCCGGTCTTTCGCTCCAACGGCACCAGCATGCCCGATAACCCGCAATATCTCGACTGGATGAGCCGGCAGTTCTCGACCTGGAGACTGGATGTCGGCGGTCTCGTCGAAAAGCCGTCGCAGTTCTCGCTGGCGCAGCTGAAGGCGATGCCGTCGCGTACCCAGATCACCCGCCACGACTGCGTCGAAGGCTGGAGCGCTATCGGCAAATGGATCGGCCTGCCGCTCGGCGCCTTGCTGCAATCGGTCGGGCTGAAGCCCGAGGCGCGCTATATCGTGTTTCATTGCGCCGACGAATACGAAAAGACGCTGGATGGCAGCGGCTGGTATTATGAGAGCATCGATCTGGTCGATGCGCTTCATCCGCAGACGATCCTTGCCTATTCGATGAATGGCCGCGACCTGGAAGTGGCGCATGGAGCGCCGCTGAGGCTCAGGGTCGAGCGGCAGCTCGGCTACAAGCAGGCGAAATATTTGACGCGCATTGAGGCGGTGGCCGATCTCGGTCGGCTTTATGGCGGCAATGGCGGCTTCTGGGAAGATCGCGGCTATGAATGGTATGCCGGCATATGAGTTGCGGGCAGGCTCCGATCCGCCTGTTCGCAAAGCTCATCAACTGAGTTTGCCGGCGTCTACGGAAATTCTTGGCGGGCAGAAGCCGCCAAGTACCTCTCTACGCTAGGGCACAGTGTATTGCTCAATGATTCTAGGTGGTTAGGTTCGCCCACAACGAGGATTGCATTATCATCGATGCGGACTGACATGGACGACGAGCAATTGAATTTCCGGAATGAACTTTTATGCGCGATGGGGCCGCAAGAGCGCGAGCTTCTGTTGCCTCATATGGAGCCTGTCGCTCTGGACGTCCTTTGGTCCTGGAACGGAGAATACCCCGGTTAGCGACGTTTACCTGCTTGAGGCAGGTCTTGGCTCGATCGTGGCAAGATTTCCGGGCGGCCGCGACATTGAAGTGAGGATCGTCGGTCGCGAGGGCATGACAGGCGACGCCGTTGTGCTCGGCGGTTTCCAATCGGCGAACCGGCGGCAGATCGTCATTCTCAACCGGCGGGGACTTATCGAAGAGGCGCACGGATCTTAGAGTCTGCCGAGGAGGAATACCGGCGTCTGATCGGCAGGCATCTGGCGCGTTAAGCGGTTCGCCGGCCCTGATCCGGCCGCGTTGGTTCCACCATCTCGGCGGAAGGATCGAACGGAAGCCGGCATTGGTACGCTTCCGTACTCGTAGTTGAAATCGAAAATCCGAAGATTAGGATCTCCTTACATACTGGGGAGGAATGCGGATGACCCAGCATTCGGGAATTACGAAGCCGGCGCTGCAGCCTGAAGACATAACCATGTTGCGTGCAGTGCTGAGGCAGTGGTGCCGGGAAAAATCATGCGGGATCGGCAGTCCGGCAGCGCAACATGTTGCGCGGGAACTTGTCTCCTGGTTCGAATGCGGCATTCGCAATCCGCATAAACTCGCTGGCCTGATGCGCCACATGCACGTGGATGGGCCAACGGTCTCGCGCCCAGCCGCGAAAGCGGGCCAGTCAGAGCGTCAGGATGGATAGAATTCTCCGAGCCTCCCTCTCGGTCTGTTCCTCCGGTCTGAGCTTTCCGGAACGGCAGATCGCTCTCAGACAGATCGTCGATGAACTTCAGGAACTCTGCGACGGCGCCCCCGATCCGCGCCCGATCCTCCTTCGTCTGCTTCATACGATCCGCGCTTCGATGACATCGATCGCCGGAGCCGATGACGACTGTTGGGAAGATATTATCCGGGAACCCTTCCAACTGCGGGCGACGATGGTGCGTCTGCGAGCCGAAACGGTTATTGCCATTGATCGGTTTCCCGGATGGGAAGGACGCTGATAGTGTTGCTGTCCGAGTAACAGGCGGGCTCTTTTCTGAGGAAGCGCGCCACGCGTTATGGCATTGATTCTGCGACGGTGAGGCAGCGCATCCCGAGGTTTTATTTCAACGTCGTGTCGGACGCCCCGGTGGTAGTCGATTTGGAAGGTTCGGAACTGGCGACGCTCGCCGATGCCAGACGAGAAGCCGTGCAGGATGCAAGGGCGCTGATGAGCCAGGCGGTGCTTGCAGGAAAAGACATCTCGGCGCGACGGATCCATATCTGCGATGAACTGGGAGGCGTCCTTCTGATCGTGCACTTTGTGGAGACGGTCCGGCGCTCGGATTAGAGCAATACGCCACGCGGTCTTGAGACGACTTGCGCTATTTCATTGTTTGGGATGCGGATGTTCGCAGGCCGGTCAATTTCACATCATCCGGATTTGGCCGGCCGGCGGATCGGTAGGCCGATCAGACGTTCATATTCGCGTTCCGGCACACCATAGCTTCCGGCGGCAATCTCCTCCAGCCGTTCGCGGTCGAGAATCCTGACATTGGCACGGGTCGACTTGATGGCTCTCAGGCCTTCGATGACATGCAGCTCGTTGGTTACGCCGGAGCGCCGAACGCCGAGCATGAGCGCCAGAAATTCATGGGTGAGCGGCAGGTCGCTTCCGGCCAGCCGGTCATGACACATCAGCAGCCAGCGGGCGAGCCGCTCATGCATGTTGTAGCGGCCGTTGGCGAGGGCCGACTGGGCCAGCTGGATGTCGCAGCAATGCACATAATTGAGGAACAGGGCGTTGATTTCGGGAAAGGCTTTCAGCACCTGTTCGAAGTCCTCGACAGAGACCTGCAGCCCGGTTCCGGCGACCTGCATGAAGGTCCGGTTGGGCGTCGTATCTGTCTTCAGGAGGATATGCGCCCCCGCCATGCCCTCGTAGCCGATATGCCCGACCTCGACCGCCTCGTCTTCGGCATTCGAAGCGACCATCGATGCGAGACCGTCCTCGATGAAGCACACATGGTCGATCGGCTGATCGGCCTCGACCAGCACATGTTTCACCGGCAGCTGGATTGCCTGCGCAGCGGCGAGCAGCATGTCAAAGGCATCGGCAGGCAAGGCCTTCAACAGCAGATTGTGATTGTTGCGCTGATCCGCTGCGGCCATGGACGGTCTCCTGCGCCCGTGCTCATACCAGCAGCCTTCATGATCGCGGTATTGAACAGCTTATGCGTCAAAACAGCCGGCATAGCCATATTGATGGGCGGTTCTGTGCGGTTTTGACAATACCTGTGGAGAGGGAAGAATAAGATTATTCGTTAAAAATCATAGCATTAAGAGTAAATTGCAACAGAGCAATGTGTCAGGCGGGTACTTATGCATCTCTCGGCAATCGATGACAAAACCCCTGCCCGGTCGACGACTTTCGATCTGAAGCTCCGCCCTCCAGCTGCTGCACAAGCGCGCGCACCACCTTCATCCCCAGGCTTTTTCCGGCGTTCTCGTCTGATGAAAATTCCGGCGGCAGGCCCCTGCCACTGTCCGATACGCGAGGGGATGTCACCGCAGTGGTTGCGCGCGATGACGGAGACAGCGCCGCCGATATCGGAATAGCCGTGCTTGAAGGCATTCGTCACCAGTTCGTTGACCAGAAGCCGGACGGACACGGTCCGGCCGTCGACGCGAGGCCGGGTCATACGCCTTGCAATCAGGCGGCCCGGGGTCCATAATTCCCATCATCGTTGGCAGACTTCACGGCGCTGGCGGCTGGGAGACGGTGTGCTCTTGCCAAACCAAAGGGCAGGGCCATGCGACGTCTCCACACCCAGAATCTCATCCTAGCGCATCTGTCGGCTCCGGAGCTTCTGGCTCTGGAGACGGTTCTCGAACCGCTCATCCTCCCGCGCGATCTCGATCTCGTCCATACCGGCATGCTGGTCAGTCACTATTACTTTCTGGAAAGCGGTATCGCCTCGATGGTGGCGACGAGTCCGGAGGGCAGAAGGGCGGAGGTCGGCCTGGTCGGCAGGGACGGGGTGTCGCCGCCGACCTTGCTCATGGAGGGGAAACGATCGCCGTTCCAGGTGACGATGCAGGTCGCCGGTCATGGACGCCGTGTCGAAGCCGCTGCCTTGGCGGGGTTCCTGCGCAAGCAACCCGCAGTCCTGTCGCTGCTTTCGCACTTCGTCCATATCTTCTTCACGCAGGTCGCCCACACTGCGCTCTCCAATGCCGTTCACAAGATCGACGTGCGATTGGCGAAGTGGATTCTGATGTGCCACGATCGCCTGGACGGCGAAGAGATCGCGATCACCCACGAATATCTGGCGATCATGCTCGGCGTGAGACGATCGAGCGTCACCGATGCCTTACATATTCTGGAAGGCGAGCGCCTCATTCATTCCAGCCGCGGCCTGGTGATCGTTCACAATCGCATAGCCCTCGAAAGCTTCGCGGCCGACGCCTACAATCTCCCGGGCATATCCGGGCCCGACCTTCCCGGTATCCGCTATCAATCATCTCGCGCACCGATCGTCGCGCATTGAAGCCTGTCGTCGATACGAAAGCGCGTCGCGGTTAACTTGATTCATGCGGCGCGCTTAGCTTTTTGTTTTTATGCATCTCGTTATCCGGGAACCGCTGCACACTTTCCGGCGACATGCATTAGACGCCGCTGCAATGGCCGAACCCCGGAACTCTTCTCAGTCTGTGGACGCTCGTGTTTTGCGTTTATGCGGCGGATTGACGCGCAACCCCTACGGTGATACCTATGTCTCAATTGGTCAGGCCAGTTGACCAGATGCGCGCTTGAGGAGGCGCCGCCGGGGAGGCCAAAATGTTTTCACCTGTGGAAGCGCGCCGCCTCTATCGGCAGGTGGCGGACCAGATTCGTTTGATGATATCACGCGGCGAACTTGCCGTCGGCCAGCGGCTGCCGGCCGAGCGCGACCTGGCCGAGCAACTGTCGGTGTCGCGCCCAACAGTGCGCGAGGCGCTGATCGTCCTGGAGGTCGAGGGCCTCGTCAATATCCGCATGGGATCCGGCATCTACGTGGTGCGCCAGCATGCCGCGACTGCGACGGGAAACGAGCGCGAGCCGGTGGAAGGGCCCTTCGAGCTGCTGCAGGCGCGCGCCATCATCGAGTGCGCCATTGCCGAAGAAGCGGCAGGCTGCGCCGGGCCGGAAGGCATCGCACTGCTCGATGAAGCGCTGACGCGCATGAGCGGCGGCGTCAACGATGCGAGCACGGTGCTTGCCGCCGATCGCGCCTTTCACACCGGCATTGCCGCCATCGTCGGCAATGCGACACTGATCCGTGTGACCGGCGAGATGTTCGACATGCGCATGACCCCTTATTTTGCCAAGCTCGCCAGCCACTTCGAGGGGCCGGGAACATGGCGCAGCGCCGTCGACGAACATCGGGTCATTCGCGATGCGATCGCCGCCGGCGATGGGGCAGGCGCCAAGGCGGCCATGCGCGCCCATCTCACCTTATCGCAGAAGAGGTTTTCCGAGAGCTTCGGGGAGGAGTTTTCGGGAGAGGAGGCGCGTGGCCGCAAGAAGGCGCCCGCGAAAGGAACCGACAAGATTTAACCCAAGCTCGGGAGGAGAGAGCGATGAAGAGCAGACTAGCAACGATACTTTGCACCGCAGCCGCGATCATGGCGACGACGGCGGTCGCACATGCCCAAACGGTACTGAAATGGGCGCATGTCTATGAAACCTCCGAGCCCTTCCACACGGATTCCGTTTGGGCTGCAGAAGAGATCGCCAAGCGCACCGACGGGCGTTACAAGATCGAGGTCTATCCGGCCTCGCAGCTCGGCAAGGAAGCCGACATCAATCAGGGTCTCAAGCTCGGCACGGTCGACATCATCATCTCGGGATCGAGCTTTGCCGCACGCGACTACAAGCCGATCGGCGTGACTTACTTCCCCTATATTTTCCGCGGCCCCGATCACCTGATCGCCTACACCAAGAGCGATGTCTTCAAGCGCCTCGCCAAAGGCTATGAAGACAAGACCGGCAATCACATCGCTGCCGTCAGCTATTACGGCACGCGTCATACGACATCGAACAAGCCGATTGCCAAATGCGCCGACATGCAGGGCCTGAAGATCCGCGTGCCCGACGTTCCGGCCTATCTCGCCATGCCGCGCGCCTGCGGCGCCAACACGACGCCGATCGCCTTTGCCGAAGTCTATCTCGCTCTGCAGAACGGCACGGTCGAAGCGCAGGAAAATCCGTTGACGACGATCGAGGCGAAGAAGTTCTACGAAGTCCAGAAGAACATCATCCTGACCGGCCATATCGTCGATCACCTCAACACCGTGATCTCGAAACAGCTGTGGGCGAAGCTTTCCGACGAGGACAAGAAGATCTTCGGCGAGGTGATGCAGGAGGCCGCCGAGCGTACGACCAAGACGATTGCCGGCAAGGAAAACAGCCTCGTCGCGACCTTCAAGGAAAAGGGTCTCAACGTTGCCGAGGTCGACAAATCAGACTTCGAAAAGAACGTGATGGAAAAGGTGAAGTTCGAGGACTTCGGCTACGAGAAGGCCGATTGGGAAGCCATCCGCGCGATCCAGTAAGGGTCTGGTCCGTTCGCGCCTGCGGCCGCCCCTCACCCTAACCCTCTCCCCGTTTTGACGGGGAGAGGGGACGTGCCCTGCGAGACGTTGGCGAGGGACGGAGACGTTGCCGCATACCCCCTTCGCCCCGTTTACGGGGGTCCGAAGGACGGGTCGAGACCCGTGGCTCGACCCCGGTCGGTGCCGGCAGGCGGATGAAGGGCCACGCCTCCGCAAGGAACAAGGCTTATCGACAAACCGAAGGTCGCGCCTACACGCCGCGCCCATCCTCCGCAACCGGAACAAGGCCGATCATGTCGCAAGAAATTCATACGCCAATCACGGCCGAGGAGATCGGTCACGAGTTCGAGGGCCACGCGCCGACAGCGAACATGTCGGACTACGCCATTGAAGACTGGATCACGCTGATCGTCTTCTGGCTGATGGCGGGCTGCGTCTTCCTCCAGTTCTTCACGCGCTATGTGCTGAACGACAGCTATGCATGGACCGAGGAGATCGCGATCAACTGCCTGATCGGGGTCGTCTTCTTAGGCGCCGTCATGTGCGTGCGCACCTCGCGGCATATCCAGGTGGACGTGTTCTATCACTATATGCCGGCAGGGCTGGCGCGCGTGCTCGCCACTTTCGTCGACATCGTCCGCATCGGCTTCTTCGCCTATGGCTGCCACCTGATGTGGCGCTATGTCGATATCGTCGCCGACGAGCAGATGGTTACCGTCGAGCTGCCGCGCAACATCGTCTTCTACTCCGTGCTCGTCGCCTTCGTGCTGATGCTGATCCGCGCGGTCATCGTCTTCATCGCCAATATGCGCCGCGGCTACTCCGTTCTGGAGCGCCCCGAAGAATTCCAGACTGTCGAGGGTTGATCCGATGCTGCTGCTGCTTGGTTCATTTCTGGTGCTGATGCTGATCGGCGTGCCGGTCGCCATTTCGATGGCCGTCGCATCCGTGCTGTATATCGTCCTTTACGGCGTGGCGCCCGACATTATCGTCGCCCAGCGCATGATCGCCGGCGTCGAAAGCTTCCCGCTGCTCGCCGTTCCCTTCTTCATCCTGGCGGGCAATCTGATGAACTCGGCGGGTGTGACTGGCCGCATCTATTCCTTCGCGGTCGCCCTCGTCGGCTGGATGAAGGGCGGGCTGGCGCAGGTCAATATCATTGGCTCCGTCATCTTCTCCGGCATGTCCGGCACCGCACTTGCCGATGCGGCCGGCATCGGCACGATCGAGATCAAGGCGATGAAGGATCACGGCTATCCCGTCGAGGCTGCCGTCGGCGTGACGGCGGCCTCTGCCACGCTCGGGCCGATCTTCCCGCCGTCGCTGCCCTTCGTCATCTATGGCATGATGGCGAACGTCTCGATCGGCGCGCTTTTCATGGCCGGTATCCTGCCCGGCGTCGTCATGACGCTGTTGATGATGATCACCGTTGCCGCCTTCGCCTACAAGAAGCGCTGGGGCTCCGACGCGCCCTTCGATATCAGGCAGCTGCTGTCGGCTGGCATGGAAATCGTCGTTGTACTGATGGTGCCTGTGGCGATCTATCTGATGATGCGGGCCGGCCTATCGATGAATGCCGCGGCCGGCATCGCCCTTCTCTTGCTTCTGGCGCTCGACTGGTATTTCGGCTTTTCCGCCGTCATGGCGCTGATGACTCCGGTCATCCTGATCGGCGGCATGACGATGGGCTGGTTCACGCCGACGGAGGCAGCGGTTGCCGCCGTGCTCTGGTCGCTGTTCCTCGGCCTGGTACGCTACCGCACCATGACGTTTTCGACGCTCGCCAAGGCAAGCTTCGATACGATCGAGACGACGGCATCGGTTCTCTTCATCGTCACCGCCGCCTCGGTCTTCGCATGGCTGCTGACGGTCAGCCAGGCCGCCCAGCTGCTGTCGGATGCGATCCTGTCGATCACCGACAATAAATGGGTATTCCTGATCCTCGTGAACTTGCTGATGCTCTTCGTCGGCTGCTTCCTGGATACGATCGCAGCGATCACCATCCTCGTGCCGATCCTGCTGCCGATCGTCGCCAAATTCGGCATCGATCCGGTTCAGTTCGGCCTGATCATGACCCTGAACCTGATGATCGGGCTGTTGCATCCACCGCTCGGCATGGTGCTTTTCGTGCTGTCCAGGGTCGCGAAACTGTCGGTCGAACGCACCACCATGGCGATCCTGCCCTGGCTGGTGCCGCTCTTCCTGGCGCTGATTATGATTACCTTCATCCCCGCCGTGTCGCTCTGGCTGCCGCAGCAGCTCGGGCTGCTGCGATAGGAGCATATGATGCAGACACGTCTGGCACGGCTTTACCAGAAGGGCGATCTCAGGATCGAGACCGACACCGTTTCGGCCCCCGGTCCAGGCGAGGTGCTGCTCAAAATGGCAGCCGCAGGCATCTGCGGCTCCGACCTGCATTATTACCAGGACGGTGGTTTTGGGCCGGTCAGGGTGCGTGAGCCGATCATCCCAGGCCACGAGGCCTCGGGAACGGTAAGCCAGGCGGGGGAGGGCGTCGACCTTAAAGCCGGCGTGCTGGTGGCGGTCAATCCCAGCCAGCCCTGCAGACATTGCGAATATTGTGAGAAGGGCTTGCCGATCCACTGCCTTGAGATGCGCTTCATGGGCAGCGCCATGCGCCTGCCGCATGAGCAGGGCATGTTCCGGGAATGGCTGGTCGTGCCGGCCAAACAATGCTTCGAAGTGGGTGCCGCGACGACGGCCGCGGAAGCCGCGTGCAGCGAGCCCTTGTCCGTCTGCCTGCACGCTGCATCACGCGCCGGCGATATCATGGGCAAACGCGTCCTCATCACTGGTGCCGGCCCGATCGGCGCGCTGATGGTTGCCGCCGCTCGCTATCACGGTGCCGCCGAGATCGTGGTGACCGATCTTGCGGACGCGGCGCTGGAGAGGGCGAAGGCGATGGGCGCCAGCCGCGCGATCAATGTTTCCCGGGATGCGGCAGCACTTGCCGAATTCGAGACGGGCAAGGGCTATTTCGACCTCGTCTTCGAATGCTCGGCCGCCGCTCCGGCCATCCGCAGTGCGATCGCGGCCATCCGGCCGCGCGGCACGATCGTGCAGGTCGGGGTCGCGGGAGAGATCCCGATCCCGCTCAACGCCATCGTCGGCAAGGAGTTGCATATCCACGGCACGCAGCGCTTCCACGAGGAGTTCGCCACCGCTGTCGCGCTGATCTCAACCCGCAAGATCGATGTGCGGCCGATCATCAGCCACAGCCTGCCGCTGGAAGAGGCCACCGCAGCCTTCGCGCTTGCCGGCGATCGCACGGCCGCCTGTAAGGTGCAGCTTACGTTTTAGCGTAGGGCTCGGCTCCGCCTCACTCCGTCCCGGCCTGCCATTCGCGATAGGCGAGATGGATCTTCGCGCCGATTGTCGTCAGCGGCCGTGGCGGCAGTAAAACCGGTGCCGCCAGGCGGCTGTAGACACGGCCGAGTTCGGAATCGTGCCCGAGCACGCGTTCGGCCGCGGCCATGCCGGCGGCGGTGGAGTTCGATGCGCCGAGGCCGTTGCAGCCGCAGGCGGCGAAAACGCCGCGTTCGATTTCTCCGAAGGCCGGCACATGGTTGCGCGTCAGCGCCATCGCGCCTCCCCAGCGATACTGCATATCGACACCGGCGAGACCAGGAAAACGACGGGCGAATTTGCTGTCATGCAGACGGCCGGCGCTGCGAATGGCGGCATCGCTGATCTCGATGCCCGGATTGTAGCTGTAGCGCGATCGCACCAGGATCCGGTCGCCGCCGCCGGTGTTGATGCGCCGCACCGTCGTTCCCATCGGCAGCGCCGGGGTCGCCGCCCACTTCCTTTCGCCGCCAAGCCTTGCCGGATCGAACTCCTCCGTCAGGGAGGCATAGGTAAAGACATGCAGAAGACGCCCGCGAAAGAAACCGAAGCTTTCCGCATGGCCGTTATTGGCGAGGATGATCTTGCCCGCCAGCACCGATCCCTTCGGCGTCTTCACCAGCCAGCTATCGCCGGAGCGCTCGAAGGACAGGGCCGGCGTCCGCTCGAACAGCCGCACCGGTTCCTTCAGACAGTCGGCCACCCCTCTGACATAGGCGGCCGGCTGGATGATGATGGTGCCCGGCGAGAACAGAGCGGAGGTGAAGACCCCCGATCCGGTCACTGCCTCGATCTCTTGCCCCTTGAGCAGGCGATGCGCTTCCCCCATTTTCCCAAGCTGCAGCGAATAGGCTTCGAGATGCTTGTCGCCTTCCGTGCTCATCGCGATGCTGTAGCGGCCGCATGGGTCGAACAGTTCCTTCCCCCAGCCGTTTTCGGCAGCGAGTTCGGTCGCGAGCGCAATGGCCGAACGCTGCAGGAGCACGGAGTCGCGGAACTTGCCTTCCGACTCGCCGCTGAAATCGTCGGAGGAAACCTCGTGGGGCAGGTCGATGATGAAGCCGGAATTGGCGCCGGCCGGACCTTCACTGATAATGCCCGCTTCGAGAACAGCGACCCGGACGGTCGGGTCGAGACGCGAAAGGCGGTGGGCCGCCGACAGGCCGGCAAAGCCGCCGCCGATGATCGCGACATCGACGCTGACCGCTTCGGAAAGTGCCGGGCGCGGCGCGCGCGGCGCAAGCGTCGCCACCCATCCCGACACGCCCGCCCGTTTGGGAAGCCTCGATGCGACGAAGACGTTCTTTGCGGCCTCTCTCACGTCAGATCGCTTCCCGCTCCATGAGCGTTTCGAGGGAGTGCCGGAGAGCGGGAAGCTTTTCCGGGGCAAGGGCGCGCAGCGGCTTTCTCGGGGCGCCCGCGCCATAGCCGATCAGCTCGGCGGCTGCGTAGACGGACTGCACGTAATCGCCCTCCCAGATCAGGCCCATGGCCGGCTCCAGGATTTTCCAGAGCGCGCGGACCTCGTCCCATTTGCGCTGAGCGGCCGCCGCAACGAGCGCAACGCAGGTTTTCGGCGCGAAGTTCGCGCCGCCCCAGATCAGGCCGTCGCATCCGGCATAGAGCGCATAGGGGACGAGTGGGTCGGCGCCGTTCATGACGAAGCGGCCGGTGCGTATGAGGGCTGCCTGTTTTCCCAGATCCCCGCTGCTGTCCTTGACGGCTGAAAAGCCTGGAATGTCGTTCAGCTTATCCAAGAGCTCCGGCGTGATGGCGACGCCGACCGCCTGGGGCACGTTATAGCCGATGACCGGAAGGCCAGCCTTGGCGACCTCGGCGTAGAAATCGAGAATGCCCTGGTCGTCGGTCGGCCCTTCGAAGAAGGGCGGAAGTACCATGACGCCTTCGGCGCCGGCGTCGCGGGCGCGGGCGGTCCGCTCGACGACATCTTCCACCAGCAGCGCCGAGGTCTGGGCGATCACCTTGGCGCGGCCATTGACGATCTTCGCGCCGCGACGGACCAGTTCCTCGGATTCTTGTTTGGAGAGATAGACATGCATGCCGGTTCCCGAGCTGAACAGGAAGCTGTCGATGCCTGCGGCGAGATAGTGTTCGACATTGACTTCGAGCCGTCCGTAATCGATGCGGCCGGCATCGTCGAACGGGGTGGTGATTGCGAGATTGAGTCCTGGAAAGGGAAAGGCGGTCATTGATGGAAATCCCGTTGCGTTAGGCCGAAGGTCGATCTGGATTGTCTTGAGCTGCGTGTCTGATTGCCTGACCTAGAGGGTCGGCGCCTGCAGTCCCTCAGGGGCGGCGTACATCGCCATGTTCCGCCTGGAGAGTTCGATATGGAGCCGCGCTAGCTCGCCGGAGGCCTCGGCGTCACGCCGCTCGATGACCTCGATCATCTCGTCGTGCTGAGCCGACGCCAACTCCAGTTCCTCCTGCATGCGCGGCGTGTTCGGGTGCTGGTAGAAGATCTTGCCGATCCTTGCGTGGTCGATCTGCAGGCGGCGCAGGCTCGGAACGACGTAGACATTGTGAGCCATCTCGCCGATCTGGCGGTGGAACTGATCATTGTAGAATACCCGGCCCTCGACATCGCAATCATCGACCGCCTTCCGGAAGGCGCGCTGGATCTCTCTGAGAACCTCCAGTTCCGCAGTCGTCCGGTTCTCGGCCGCGAGCTTGTTGGCGGTAATGTAGATCATCGGCGCGAGCAGGAAAAAGTCGCGCAGCGAGTTGTAGCTCATGGAGCTGACACGGGCGGCGCGGTTCGCCTCAAGCTCGATATAGCCCTCGCCAGCCATCTGCCGCATCAGCTCGCGCACCGGCGGACGTGAAAGCCCGAATTCCTCGCTCAAGGCCACTTCATCAAGCACCGCACCCGGAGGCAGCTGCATCGTCAGGATACGCCTGCGCAGTGTGAGTTCGAGGCTGGACTTGCGGTCCGGAATGGCGACTTCGGCATTCATATCTCAGCTTGCCTCATAATTTCTTTGGAAGACATTATGTAGACATACGGTTGCCGTCAAGTCTTGATAGCTCTGGGGGGTTGTCGGAGCCTGCAAATCGAGGGTTGCTCACGTGAAAGTGCGACACGCACGGAAACAAAAGCGGACCCGGCCTGTTACCGCTTAACCCGCGCAGGCATTCCTGGCCGGGCGTGCACCCGCATGGGAGCAGGATATGGATACAGCAACGCAGTGGGCTCTTCTTCTCGGCGCTCTGACGCTGGCGAGCTGGATCGCGGGCGGGCTGACGGCCGTCTTCGGAAACGTGGAACCCGGTCATCGGCAAAAGGCAGCGGGATATCTGAGCTTCGGGCTCAACGCCGCCGGCCTCATCTCCGCGGCTGCCATGGTTGCGATCCTGGTCATCCGATGAATGTCGATCAGCCGGGTGGCAGGTCGGAATTCGGGCCACACCCTATTCTATATTCTAGCGCCGGGCGGCGATCTGCTCGGTGGCGGAAGGTGCAGCCTGGTGCGGCCGGCGAAAGACGCAGACCTGGTTGCGGCCGGCTTCCTTGGCGCGGTAGAGAGCCATGTCGGCCTCGTGCTGGAGATTGGACAGTGAGATGTCGGTGTCGAGCGCCGATTTCAGGGCGACCCCGACGCTCAGCGTGACCGAGGGGCCAACACCGGAGGACGGATTCGGAAGGGCAGCGGCTTCTACGCTCTCGCGTATTCGCGTGGCCACCGCGATGGCTTCGTCTTCGTCGACATCCGGAAGCACTATCAGGAATTCCTCGCCGCCATGGCGCGAAACCAGGTCGCGATCGGCGCGCACGCAGCTCTGGATGATGCCGGCAACCTTGACGAGGCAGCGGTCGCCCTCGCCATGGCCGAGCTTATCGTTCAGTGCCTTGAAGTGATCGATATCGCACATGAGCATGGCTGCGACGACGCCGGTTTCACCGTCGTTGCGCCACAGGCCCTCGAGCGTTTCTATCATCCAGCGGCGGTTGGCGATCCCCGTCAGTGGATCGGTTCTGGCCAGCCGCTCCAGTCGGGCGTTTGCATCGGCCAGTTCTGCAACCCGGCGCTGGTCCCTGCAATCTAGCAGAAATGTCTTCTGCGCCAGGATGTTCATCGTGCGCCGAGCAACCACGGTGGCGATGATCCCGCAGGAAAAGAACAGGGTCGCGGCGACGACGCTGCCGGCGTCCAGGATCGGGTTGTGCCATTGAAGGATGAAATAGAGACAAAGGGCATAACAGGCGATGGCAACCGTCCACGCCAGCGGCACGCTGAAGATGGTGATTGCGCTCGTCGCGACGAACAGCATGATGCTCAAATGCCGCTCGTAAAATTCACCGCCGGCAAAAACGCCGACAAGTGCCACCGATAGAAGAATAAGGCACATTCCCACAAGCAGCGATGCGCGCTGAACCGCCGCCGCGCGCGGCTTGCTCCAGACGAGCGCTGTCAAAATCGCCGCCGGCGGCAAAAGGCAGGCGGGAGCAACCATCGACAGCACGACCTGTGGGGGAAGTAGAATAGCGTTCAGCGCCAGCGTCAGGATATCGACGAATGCCACCCATATCATCCAGGACCGGATGACCTTCGCGGTCTGCCGCCATGACTTTTCGTCATATCGGCGGCGCAGATCCCCCGTCAGGCGGATATCGCGGGTTCTGCCCGATAAAAGACGTTCGACCTCATCGGCCATCGCACCATTCAGTGGCCGCAACGAGAAGGATCCGGCGGCAGAACCTTCGGAGGACGTGCTTTTGGCATCATTCATCCTTGGATTATGTAGCCGCGATCGGAGGCTCGGCAAGGCGCACGCCCGGATGTCCTGATTCGTATGTTGATATTTTGTAAACAAGATTCCCTGCGTGATCTGGGCCAGATCGTCCCGATCATGCTACGAACCCTCGTCCGAGAGGGAACAGGATGAGACTCAAGCTGGTTGCAGTTGCGGTCGCGGCGCTGGCGCCCGTGGTCGCGATGCTCGCATACAACGAAGTCGCGCTCCGCCATCAGCGCAACGAAGAGGTGCGCGCGTCCGCAGCACAGGCTGCAAGGCAGGCGTCGTCGGAAGTCGAACGGATCGTGGAGGGCCTGCATGCCCTTCTGGTGTCGGTGTCCGCCATGCCTTCCGTCCGGCATCTCGACATCCAGGCGTGCAACGAGGCTCTCAAATCGGTTGCCGAAAGCATTCCGAACATCCGGACCATCTTCGTCGTCAGGCTCGACGGGCGGCCGGTCTGCGGGAGCATGGCTTTTCCGGACGGCGTGGTGTTCTCCGATCGCGATTACTTCAAGCAGACGCTCGAGACCAAAGACTTTTCCGTCGGCACCTATACGCAGAGCCGCCTTTCCGACCGCCCCGTCCTGCCGCTCGCAATGCCTTTGATCGAAGGCGAGAGCGTCAAGGCCCTCATCGTCAGCGGTATCAGGCTGGACTGGCTGCAAAACCGCATCACCGAGCGCGGCGTCGCTCCCGGTAACGCGGTGACGATCGCCGACGGCAAGGGAACCATCGTCGCGCGCGTTCCCCTTCCGGAACAGTTCGTCGGCACGGTCATACCCGACGAATACCAGCACCTGATCCACGCTGAACAGCCCGATGTGATCGAGGTGACGAGCCAGGACGGAACCGTGCGCATCCTCGGCTATCGCCCGATAGCGCTGCCGTCCAGCCCCCTCTATGTCAGCGCCGGCTTCTCGAAACCGGAAGCTTTCGCGCCGATCAACCGGGCGACGCTGATGAATACGCTCGCCATCATCGGCGGGGCACTTTTCGCCTTTCTGGCCGCGATCTTCATCGGCAACCGCTTCATTCTCGCGCCGATCTCCAGGATCGCGGAGGTGATGGAGAAGTGGCGCAATGGCCAGACGACGGCGCGCACCGGCATGACGGGGCCGGACGAACTGGACATCGTCGGCGCGACCTTCGACCGGTTGCTCGACGAACTCGATGAGCGGAGACGCCGGAACGAACAGGCGGAGGAGGAGCGAACCCTGCTCGTCCGCGAGATGGCGCACCGGGTCAAGAATGGCTTCGCTCTCGTTCAGGCGATCGCCCGGCAGACCTTTTCGCGCTCCAATCCGGAAAGCTACAACGCCTTTGCAGAAAGGCTCGCCGCACTTGCCGGCACATATGATCTCATCCTGTCACGGGAGGGGTCGGCCGCCCCCATCCGGGAAATCATCTCCGCCGCCTTGCGGGCGCACATCGCCTCGCAGGAACGCATTCGTCTCGATGGCCCCGACGTGATTCTTCCGGCCGATATCGCCCTGCCGCTTTCCCTCGTGCTCCACGAGTTGGCGACCAATGCAACGAAGTACGGAAGCCTTGGAAGCGAGCAGGGAACCGTCGCCGTCGAATGGAAGCACGATGACGGCCGCGTCCTCCTTGTATGGACGGAAACCGGCGGGCCGCCGGTTTTGACGCCGACAAAAAGAGGCTTCGGCTCCGTCCTCATAGAGCGGGCCTTTTCCTCCAAGGCGCAGGCGCAATCCAGATCGGATTACAGGTCCGAAGGGCTCGTCTTCGAAGTTGTCTTCTTAACCGGGGAACCCGCAGCGAAGACGGAAGTCGAAGTCCCGATAGGGACATAGTGCCTTCGAGCAGATATGCCGGAAGCATGGCCGGTTTGAAACCAGCCAGGATGCCCATCGCCCGCCGACACTCCGGCTGGACATTCCTATCTTCCCGCTGCAGGGGGGCGTTGCAAATCGATGCGGCTCGTCACCACGGATTTGCCCGACGTCGGGTCCTGATCGACCGTTTGAAGCCGAAGCCTGTCCTGTCCGACTTTCTCGATCATCAACGTCGCGTTTCGGTCGCCATTGACCACGCGAGCCCAGGTCACTCGAAGATTGAGCGCGTCGCCCTGCCTGCTGCCGACCAGTTTGGAAGGCTGTCCCGATGGCCCGATGTAGTTGCCGGTGTATCGTTGTCCCAATGCCTTGACGTTGGCCGAGAACGCTCTTGTGAAAACCGCAAGGCCGCGGCATTTCCCGTTCATCGAGACTGCGGATTCACTCGCGTCTGATTTGAGCGTGCAGGAAACATTGAAGTTCGTGCCGCCGATCTTGGTGAGAACCATACCGGTCCCGCGCCAATCGCCCGCCAGGGATCGCAAGAATCCCGACTCCGACGCCTTTGCTGTGTGAGGCAGGCAGGACAGCGAGAATATAGCAGCGATCAGAACAGCACGCATGATAGCCTCCCCGTTTAAGCTACCAAACCGCTGAACGCTGCCGATTGTTCCGTAGAGATTCAGGCTCTAGCCGGCACCGCAGCCCAACAATCCGCCGCTGACGAGCGATCCGCAAGGCTGCGGCGTTGAGAATTGATAGAGGCCCGCTGATGGTGCTCGGTCGCGCAATCAAAAACTCCCCGCCTCGAACCTTCGCGCAAGACGGAGAGAGGGATCGTTTTCGAGCCGGAATTCGGCTTTCATTGGCAGGCAGTCAGACCACCCGGATTTCGAATGGCGGCAAAACCGACGCCGTGTTTGGTGATCGCGTTTTAATGCCTGCCTCTGGTGCGCGTCGCCAGAACATTGCGGATCGAGAAGCTGGAATGAATCCGGAGGACGCCCGGTAGGGTCGACAGTATTTCCTTGTGGATGCGCTCGAATTCGCCCGGACTGGCGACCTCCACGCGCAGGAGATAGTCGGAACCGCCCGTCATCAGAAAACATTCCCGGATCTCGGGATGCCGGCGGACCGCCGCCTCGAAGCGATCGAGATGGTCCTCCGTCTGTCGCTCGAGCGTGATGTTGATGATCACGGCGATCATCTCGTCCGCATTGCCGGGGTCCACCAGCGCCGTATAGCCGCGGATCACCCCTGACTTTTCCATGATCTTGATGCGCCTGAGGCAGGCGGACGGCGACAGGCCGATCTCGGCGGCGAGCTTGGCATTGCTCATGCGGGCGTCGAGGCGCAGCAGTCTCAGGATATTGCGATCGATCGAGTCGAGAGCGGTCATGATAGATTATACCAAAAGTTCGCCGATTATGCGGATAATAAGCAAATAATGCCGTAAGAAGCTGCTGAATGCTAGGCAATTTCGCGCATTGTTTCATAAACTTTCCTGAGATCGAGAGGGATGGACATGGATAGCGATATTTTGGTTTCCCGCACACGCACCACGACCGCAAAGGGAGCCACGGGCCATCTGACGATCGATCTTGCCGCGCTCGGCCGCAACTACCGCAAGCTCGTATCGATGCTGGCGCCGGTCCGCGCCGGAGCCGTCGTCAAGGCCGACGCCTACGGCCTCGGCGCCGAGCGGGTCGCGGCAACGCTCTACGGCGAAGGCTGCCGGCATTTCTTCGTCGCCCAGTTCGTCGAGGCGGTCAGGCTGCGGCCGACCCTTGCGCATGACGCCCAGATTTTTGTGCTGAACGGCTTGCAGCCGGGCAACGAGATCGCCGGCGCCGAGAGGGGCATCGTGCCGGTTGTCAACTCGCTGGCCCAGTGGCGGCAATGGTCGGCGACGGCGCGGATGCTGAAGCGATGCCTGCCTGCCGTGCTGCAATTCGACACCGGCATGTCGCGGCTCGGCTTTCCCCGGGAAGAACGAGCCGAACTGGCGGCAGCGCTTGGCGACGGCAGCAATGTCGAAATCCTGTTCATCATGAGCCATCTCGCTTCGGCCGACGATATGGAGAGCGACCAGAACGGCGAACAGTTGGCCGAGATGTCCCGCATTGCCGATGAATTTCCCGGCCTCGACATGTCCTTCGCCAATTCCGGCGGAGTCTTCCTCGGTGATGCCTATCATGGTGTGCTCGCCCGCCCCGGCATCGCGCTTTACGGCGGCGCGCCCAACAATGGTGAGGCGAACCCGATGGAGCCGGTCGTCAGCCTCGATGTCGCCGTGGTGCAGACCCGCACCGTGCCGGCAGGCACCAAGGTCGGCTATGGCGGCGCGCATGTCACCCAGCGGGAGATGCGTCTCGCCACCATCGCCGCCGGCTATGCCGACGGTCTGCCCCGGACTCTCAGCGACCGCGGCGCCGTCTATGTCAACGGCATCCGCCTGCCGATCGTCGGCCGGGTCTCGATGGACAGCGTGACCGTCGACGTGTCGGCACTGCCCGAAGGCACGCTGACGCTGGGCAGTCTGGTCGAAGTGCTTGGCCCGAACCAGACGCTCGAGGACATCGCCGGCGATGCCGGCACCATATCTTACGAAATCCTAACCGCTCTGGGCGATCGTTACGACAGGCAATATCGCTGAGAGCCCGGCGGCTCCATCATTTGGGAAGATCATGAAAGTCATTGTTCTGGGTGCCGGTATCGTCGGCGTCACATCCGCTTATCAGCTAGCCAAATCAGGCCATGAGGTCACGGTCGTCGATCGGCAGACAGGCCCGGCGCTGGAAACGAGCTTTGCCAATGCCGGCGAAGTTTCCTTCGGTTATTGCTCGCCATGGGCAGCGCCCGGCATTCCGGCGAAAGCGATGAAGTGGCTGTTCATGAAACATGCGCCCCTCATCCTGCGCCCGAAGCTCGACATGGCCATGCTCTCCTGGATGGCGAGGATGCTGTCGAACTGCACCTCCGAGCGCTACGCGATCAACAAGAGCCGCATGCTGCGCCTTGCCGATTACAGCCGCATCGCGTTGGCCGACCTTCGCGCCGAGACCGGCATCGCCTATGACGAACGCATGCAGGGAACGCTGCAGCTCTTCCGCACGCAGCAGCAGCTCGAGGCCTCGGCCAAGGACGTCAAGGCGCTGGCGGCGGACGGCATTCCCTATGAGGTGCTGAACCGGGACGGCTGCATCCGCTTCGAGCCGGCATTGAAGCACGTGCGCGACAAGATCGTCGGCGGCCTGCTGACGCCGAAGGACGAAACCGGCGACTGCTTCAAATTCACCAATGCGCTGGCGGCCAAAGCCGAGGCACTCGGCGTCCGCTTTGCCTATGACACGACGATCAAGGCGCTGGATGTCGAGGCCGGCCGCGTACGCGGCGTCATCACCGATCGCGAACGGATGAGTGCGGATGCGGTGGTGGTTGCGCTCGGCAGCTATTCGCCGCTGCTGCTCAAGCCCTTCGGCATCAAATTGCCGGTCTATCCGGTGAAGGGCTATTCGCTCACCATCCCGATCACCGACGCGACGCGCGCTCCGGAATCGACCGTCATGGATGAAACCTTCAAGATCGCAATCACCCGGCTCGGGGACCGCATCCGCGTCGGCGGCATGGCTGAAATCTCGGGCTATACCAACGATCTCGGGTTCGCCCGCCGCAGCACGCTGGAACATTCGGTCACCGATCTGTTCCCCGGCGGCGATGTTTCCAAGGCGTCCTTCTGGTCCGGCCTGCGCCCGATGACGCCGGATGGCACGCCGGTCATCGGCCCGACGAAGATCAGCGGTCTCTTTCTCAACACCGGCCACGGCACGCTCGGCTGGACGATGAGCACCGGTTCGGCGCGGCTGATCAGCGATCTGGTCGGCGGTCGCACGCCTGAGATCGACGCGCGGGATCTCGCCATCAATCGATATGGCTGAAACCCGTCAAACGGCGCAAAATGCAAAGAAATGATTGCGGCCATCGCTTATTATCGATGGGCTTTGTCTTCGAGGTCATGAATGTCCGGTCGTTCCCTTATGCCCGCCAATGGCAGCTCCCTCCACGATCCGGCGAGGCAGAGCCCGCCGTTTTGGGAGACGGCGTTCAGCGGCACGGATCCGGACGCACTCTCGGAAATATTGTCGACGCCGAACTCTCCGATCAAGGCTGAGGCGAAAGCCGACGCACCCATCGCCTACCGCTGCAATTTCGTCGCGACGGAAGAGCTGGCCATTGCCGACTGCGCCTACGAAGGCACAATCTCGATCCGGCGGGAGGCGCCCAGTGGCAAGGTCATCATATTCCTGCCGATGGAGGGGGACGCCCTCTTCGATGCGGGCAAGGAGCATATCCATTCCGTTCCCGGCCGCGGCGCCATTCTCGGGGCGGGCCGCGTCTCGGGTGCCCGTCTGCTCGGCCCGCGCCGTCATCTCGGCCTGTTCATCGATCAAGCGAGGATCAACAGGCACCTGACACAGATGTTCGAGCGAACGATTATTGGCGACACGGATTTTCGTCCCTCTATCGATCTGACGACCGGTCCAGGGCTCGTGTTGCAGCAACTCGCCGCGAACCTCCATTATGGGCTCAGCGGCGACGGGCCGCTGCTGCAGTCGCCGCTGGCTCTGAACGCACTCTGCGACGCGACGATCTATCTGCTTCTGGAGACCTGTCCCCATCGCTATTCGGAGGCGCTTGCGCTTCCCGCTCCGGCCCCGGCTCCTCGCCATGTGAAATGGGCGATCGAATTCATGCAGGAATATATCGCCGAGCCGATCTCGCTCAACGACATCGCGACCGCAGCCAAGGTCAGCGTCCGCACTTTGCAACAGGGTTTCCGGCAGTTCAGAGATACCACGCCGATGGCCTACCTGCATGAAATCCGGATGCTTGCCGCCCATCGCGATCTGCTCGAATCCGGCACGCGACAGGCCGTCGCCGACATCGCGCTCCGATGGGGATTTACCCATCTCGGGCGATTTTCAGCAGAATACCGGAAGCGTTTCGGTCAACTGCCGTCACAGGCCCTCAAGCGCTGATCGCCATACTTGCAGCCGGGCGGTTCTGTCGGCGATTCAAATCGCCGACGAGGGACACCGGATGCAGGTCTATACCACGCGCTTCAGTGCATCGCCGATCGTCGAGACGATCGTGTCGATCTGGCTCTTCTCGATGATGAGCGGCGGCGAGAGCGCGATGATGTCGCCGGTCACGCGGATCAGCAGGCCCTTGTTGAAGCAGTCGACGAAGACGTCGTAGGCCCGGGTTCCCGGCGCGCCGTTGCGAGGCGCCAATTCGACCGCGCCGACCAGGCCGAGATTACGGATGTCGACGACATTGGGGAGGCCTTTCAGCGAATGCAGGGCTTCCTGCCAGTGCTCGGCCAGATCGGCCGCGCGCGTCAGCAGTCCTTCTTCCTCGTAGATTTCGAGGGTTGCAAGCCCGGCTGCGCAGGCGACCGGATGGCCGGAATAGGTATAGCCATGGAAGAGTTCGATCGCATTTTCCGGGCCGACCATCAGGCCGTCATAGATCTTGCGGCTGGCAAAGACTGCGCCCATCGGGATCGCCCCGTTGGTCAGCCCCTTTGCCGTGGTGACGAGATCCGGCACGACGCCGAAATAATCGACGGCGAAAGGCGTGCCGAGACGGCCGAAGCCGGTGATGACCTCGTCGAAGATCAGCAGGATGCCGTGCTTGTCGGCGGTTGCACGCAGCTTTTCCAGATAGCCTTTCGGCGGCAGGACGACGCCCGCCGATCCCGACATCGGTTCGACGATGACGGCGGCAATGGTTTCGGCGCCGTGCAACTGCACCAGGCGCTCCAGATCGTCGGACAGTTCCACGCCGTGGGCGGGAAGGCCCTTCGAAAAGGCATTGCGCTCGACGTCGAGCGTATGGCGCATATGGTCGGCCGGTATCTGCGGAAAGACCCGCCGGTTGTTGACGAGGCCGCCGACGGAAATGCCGCCGAAGCCGACGCCGTGATAACCCTTCTCGCGCCCGATGATGCGCGTGCGGGTGCCCTGGCCGATGGCACGCTGATAGGCGATGGCGATTTTCAGCGCCGTATCGACCGATTCCGAACCTGAGCCCGTGAAAAATACCCGGTCGAGCTTGCCGTCCGGGCCGCCCGGCGCGTTCGCGGCCAGCTTGGCGGCGAAGTCGAAGGCGATCGGATGGCCCATCTGGAAGGTCGGAGCATAGTCCATGGTCGAAAGCTGCCGTTCGACTGCCTGGGCGATCTTCTTGCGGCCATGGCCGGCATTGCAGCACCAGAGGCCGGCAGTGCCGTCCAGCACCTGGTTCCCGTCGACGTCGGTGTAATACATGCCCTCCGCTGCGGCCAGGAGGCGCGGCGTAGCCTTGAACTGCCGGTTCGCGGTGAACGGCATCCAGAAATTGTCGAGTATGGGCGCGTTCGGTTTGCTGATCTGGTCCATGCTGGCCTCCTATGGTTGGCGGTGAGAATGGCAATTTCTCCCAGTCAAACAAGTCCTTTTCTTCTGCAGTACAAGTCATTGAAACTGAACGGATGAGCGGATATGTTTTTCGATATTCTGGACAACATAAACGGACCGCATCATGTCAGTCGACATCGGCAGCCGCCTGCGTCATCTGCGCATCGCTCATAAGCTTTCCCAGCGTGAACTGGCCAAGCGCACCGGCGTGCCCAATTCAACGATTTCGCTGATCGAATCGAACGCCTCCAACCCTTCGGTCGGGGCCTTGAAACGGATTCTGGACGGTATCCCGATCGGTCTGGCGGAGTTCTTCGCCTTTGAGCCCGAGCGTCCGAAGAAGGCTTTCTATGCGGCCGAAGAACTGGTGGAGATCGGCAAGGGCGCCATCTCCTACAGGCAGGTTGGAGAAAACCTGTTCGGGCGCAGCCTGCAGATGCTCAAGGAATGTTACCAGCCGGGCGCCGACACCGGTAAGATTCCGCTTGTTCACGAGGGGGAGGAGGGCGGGATCGTCCTCTCGGGAAGGCTTGAGGTGACCGTCGACGACGAGCGGCGTATCCTCGGGCCGGGGGATGCCTATTATTTCGAAAGCCGGCGGCCGCATCGGTTCCGCTGCGTCGGGCCGGTGCCCTGCGAAGTCATCAGCGCCTGCACGCCGCCGACGTTCTAGAGCATGATGCCGAAAAGTGTGAGCGGTTTTCGGACGACATCATGCTCTAACTCTTTAATTTAGCAGGTCACATCTATTCTGAATCGGATCTGCCGATGCATTCGAGAATTGCCGTGCGGCAAACCATGGCCTCTCTTTGCGCCGGAGATTGTTGACGCCAGGCCTTGTCGGCGATCCGGAACTCGATGTCCTTGTAAAAATAGGTCTTTGCTTTCCGTCTGAGGCGGCTCCTGTCCAAAGCCGCCGCCGTCACGACGAGATGGGCGGCAAGCCGCTTGAATTGCCAGGGCGGCGTATGCCGCTCCTTCTCGATCACTTCAAGATGGTAATAGGGATCGTGATCGGCGGGGTCGGGAACCTTGTAGATGGTGGCCCAACGAATGGTCCGTGGTGAGAGGGAGAGAATGACGGTGGAAACGGCCGGTGGTCTTGCCGCCTCGGCATGCGCCAGGACGCTTCCGCCGAGAAGGGCCGCGACGGCTGCAAGGGCGGCGCCGAGACCTGTTCGCATCCATGCCGATGCCATGCGCCTCAGCTCCTGCGGCCCTCGATGCGGGCAAGCACGCCGTCGAGGGCGGCGGTGAGTGCGGCAAGACCGCCCTGCTTGTCGAAGTCCGAAAGAACCTGCTCGTTCAGGCCGCCTTTGGTGGCAAATTCGCGGCTCAGCGCGCTGAACGGCTCGTTGCCGGGGTTGTTGGCTTTCTGCGCCAGGCTTGCAAACAGTGGGGCGATGTAGGCTTGGCCCTTTGCCCTTTCGAGGCCGCTTTTTTCCAGCCAGCCGGTGATCGACTCCATGACGCCGAAATAGGTCGACATGACTGCGCTTGCGGCCGCGAGGAGATCGTATTCCTTCCGCGACTGACACTGGACGGCCGTTCCGAGCGTGTCAAACAGCGCCGCGATGGCGGCATTGGCGGGATAGATGGCAGTAACGCCTTGCCGCTGTGCGACGAAGGGCAGGGGGATGGCCTGGACGAGATCGATATCGGCGCCGATCCAATCGAGTAGGGCTTGCCGCTCCGTCGCCGCGACGAGGCTGACGACCGTCTGGCCGGTCCTGAACGACAGCGCCCGCACGACCTCCTCGGCGATCTGCGGCCTTATCGCCAGGAACACCATGTCGCTGCGATCGACGACAGTCTGGTTGTCCCCGGCAATCCTGACCGAGGCGAACTCTTCTGCCAGCGTGGCGGCAATGTGCGCGCTCCGCGGTGAAACGTGGACCTCGGAGGCGTAAGCCGGTGCGGCCAGAAGCCCGCGAACCATGGCTTCGGTGATGGCGCCGGTGCCGACGAATCCAATGCTATCGATCATCGCTGTTACTCCGCAGCCCGCAACGGCCCCAACGCGACATCCGTCGTGTAGTTCTCGCGCATGAAGTTGATGAAATTGTCTTGGAATTGGCGCGTATGGGCATGGGCGAGCTCATCGGCGAGCTCGACGTTCTTGTCCCTGATGGCATCGAGCATCAGCGTGTGCTCGTCGGTCAGCAGATAGCCCTCATGGGTCCGCTCCAGATATTCGAAATGCAGGTGGAGCATGCGCTGTCCCTGCGACAGCAATTTCTCGTAGAAGGAGGCGAGGTACTGATTTTTTCCGGCATGGGCGATCGCCATGTGGAATTCCTTGTTGGCCTCCGACATGGCGAGATGATTGCCGGTTTTAACCGCCGCTTCGAAGATCTTCAGCCGCTTGGCGATGGTCTTGAGGTCGGCCTCGGTCCGGAGCGCTGCGGCAAGCCGCGTATTCATTCGCTGCGCGATGTCGAGCGCCTCGACATATTTGGGAAAGGTCGCGACTTCGATCGGCGCGACGATCGTGCTGCGGTTGGAAAGCGTCACTACCAACTCGTCGGCGCCGAGCCGGATCAGCGCTTCACGCACTGGCGAGCGCGACATGTCGAAGCGTTCGGCAAGCGTCATCTCGTCGAGAAGCTGACCGGGCGGCAAAGCAAGCGACAAAATCTCGTTGCGGAGCGTTTCGTAAACGCTCTTCCAGCCGGTCCCGCGGATGCGTTTCACTTCCGATTCATCAGACACTTAAGTCCCTTTCTCCAGGCGCGGATCCCATTGGGCCAGAAAAACAGCGTGTCGGCAATGTAATTTTTCCGCTTGACTTTGTCGACACGCTGTTGACATGTTCTGTCCAGTCGACACGCAGCCGACAAAAAAACAATAGAAACGGCCAGAGCCGACGAGTGGAACCGCGCGCTTTCGCGCACAGCAAAAGAGGAATGCCCAATGCTTTCTTTGATAACGTCCGCCTTGCGGGCGCTGCCCGTGCTCGCCCTGATGGCAGGTCTTTCCGCAACCGCCGCACACGCCCAGACCACTGACGGATATTGGCAGGGCGTGCAGAAGGCAGGCACGCTGCGCTGCGGCGCGGCCGTTGCGCCGCCTTATGTCATGCGCGATCCGGCGACGGGCGAGTACACCGGCTTCTTCGCCGATCTCTGCAAGGAATTTGCCGACGTCCTCAAGGTGAAGCCTGAATTCGTCGATACCACCTGGGACAATATCGTTGCCGGTCTGCAGGCGGGCAAATGGGATCTGTCGCTGGCGCTCAACCGGACACCAACTCGCGCCATGGCCGTTCAGTTCTCGATCCCGGCGATGGAGTACCAGATCTCGCTCGCCTACAATAAAAACAATCCGAAGATTACCACCGGTGCCGCTTCGGTGGCCGATATTGACAAATCAGGCGTGACGCTCGCCGTCATGTCCGGCACGGCGCAGGACAAAGCCATTTCCGCTGCGGTGAAGAACGCCACGATCATGCGCCTTCCCGGCAATGACGAAACCCGGCTGGCGGTCACCTCGAAGCGCGCCGACATCCTGGTCGACGCCTCCGATACCAATCAGCTCTTCACCCAGTCGAACCCGGATTGGGCGGTTGCGCTCAACCCGACGCCGGCTCTTGCCAAGCAGGGTGTCGCTTTCGGTCTGCCGCATCAGCTTTCGGCCGCCGATGTCGAAGTGGTCGATATTTTCCTCGAAGAGAAGGTCGCCACCGGTCACGTCGATGAGCTGATCCGCAAGGCGGTCGACGACGTGCTCAAGGGCGCAAAGTAACCTCGCCGGGCCGGTGCGGGGATCGCGCCGGCCCTTCCAGCTTCGATCATCGGAGATTGGCCATGACCACGTCCTTCAGCCTTCCCCTCGTGAAAATGCAGGCGCTCCACAAAAGCTATGGCAACGGAGCAATCCAGGTGCTGAAAGGCATCGACATTGAAATGAAGCGCGGCGAACGCGTCGTCGTCATCGGTCCGAGCGGCGGCGGCAAGAGCACGCTACTCAGGGTGATGATGGGCCTGGAGCAGATCGACAGCGGCTCGGTCAGATTCGACGGCAAGGCCTATATTTCTTCCGATGGCGGTGCCAGGAAGACCCAGATCGACACCAATGTCCGCCGCTCGATCGGCATGGTCTTTCAGCACTACACGCTGTTTCCACATCTGAGCGTCATTCAGAACCTGATCCTCGCACCCTGCAAAGTGCGCGGAGAAAGCAAGTCCAAGGCGACCGCTCGCGCCCAGGCTCTGCTCGAGCGCTTCGGGCTCGGCGCCAAGGCCAATGCCTATCCGGCACAGCTTTCCGGCGGCCAGAAGCAGCGCGTCGCCGTCGCCCGCGCATTGATGCTCGATCCGAAGCTGATGCTGTTCGACGAGGTTACCTCGGCGCTCGATCCGGAACTCGTGAGCGAGGTGGAGCAGGTGATCCTGCAGCTCGCCGCCCAGGACATGCCGATGATGATCGTCACCCACGACATGTGGTTCGCCAAGAACATCGCCTCGCGCGTCATCTTCTGCGCCGGCGGCGTGGTCGTCGAGGACGGCCCGCCCGAGCAGGTGCTCGGCGCTCCGCGCGAGGAACGCACCAAGGAATTCATCGACCGCGTCTTCCACATCAAACAGTAGGAGGCACAGATGAACTACACGTTCGATTTCAACGCCGTCTCCATCGCTCCGCTGCTGCAGGGGCTGTGGGTTTCGCTGCAGCTGACGGCGGCTGCGAACGCCCTCGGCATCGTCCTGGGCTTCGGACTGGCGCTGCTGATCATGAGCCCGATCAAGATCGTGCGGCTGCCGTTCATGCTGTTCGTCGAATTCTTCCGCTGCACGCCGGCGATCGTCCAGATCGTCTGGATCTTCTACTGCGTGCCGATGCTGTTCGACGTCTTCCTCGACCCGATGACGATGGGCATCATGGCCCTCGGGCTCAATCTGATGGCGTTCAATGCCGAGGCCTACCGGGCCTCGATCCAGGCGGTGCCGCGCGAGCAGCTCGATGCCGGCATCGCGCTCGGTCTCAATCCACTGCAGCGGGTGCTCTACATCGTCTTCCCGACGGCGTTCCGTGCCTCGATCCCGGTGCTTCTGACCAACGGCATCGTCATCTTCCAGCAGAGCGCGCTGGTCGCGATCGTGGCGATCCAGGACCTGATGTACCAGGGCAAGACTCTGGCGACGGAGACCTATCGCCCGATCGAGACCTTCACGGTCGTGGCGCTCATTTATTTCGCCGTGTCCTTCCCGATAACCCAGATCGTCGGCCTGCTCGAACGCCGCCGCCAGATCCTCGTCAGCTAGGAGGCCAGCATGATGACGCTCGACTTCTCGATCCTGCCGCGCTTCGAGCACGCACTGCTGCTCGGTCTCTGGATGACGATCAAACTGACGGTCATCTGCATCGTGCTCGGATGCTCTCTCGGCTTCCTCGTCGGCCTTGCCCGGGCATCCGGCAATCTGGCGCTTCGAGCGGTCTCCGGCGCCTATGTCGAATTCTTCCGCGGTACGCCGGTCCTGATCCAGCTTTTCTGGATATTCTTCTGCCTGCCGCTCATCCTCGGCGTCGAGCTTTCGAACCTGGCCTCCGGCGTCATCGCGCTGACACTTTATATGGGCGCAATCACCAGCGAGACCTTCCGCGCCAGCCTCAAATCCATCGGCCGCGAGCAGTTGGATGCCTGCGTCGCACTCGGCCTGCCGCGCAGCGCCCAGGTCGTCAACGTCGTGCTGCCGCAGGCGGTGCTGCGGGCCATTCCGACGCTGCTGTCGAACTGCGTCAGCCTCTTCAAGGAGAGCGCGCTCGTCTCCGCCGTCGGCATGGCGGACCTGATGTTCGTCGGCCAGAACATCTCGAACAACACGGCCCGCCCGGTCGAAGTGCTGACGGTCGTCGCGCTGATCTACTTCGCCATTGCCTTCCCACTGACGCGGGCGGTTTCCCTCATCGAGGGACGCATCCTCAAGAAGCTCGCAATCTGAAAACGTCATTCCCAGGACAGGAGAATCCCATGAAACTTTCCGGCGTCATGCCCGCCCTCATCACACCCTTCGACGCGAGCAACAAGATTGACTTCAAGGCGTTCGAAAAGCTTCTGACACATCTGCGTGAGGCAGGCGTCACCGGCTGGGTTCCGAATGGGTCCACAGGTGAATATTTCAGCCAATCCAGGGAAGAGCGCCGTGACGTGCTGCAGTTCGTCAAGGAGTTTGCCAGGCCGGGCGAAATTCTGATCGCCGGCACCAATGCGCCGGCGACCCGCGAGGTGGTCGAGCAGACGGCGATGACACGCGACATCGGCTATGACACGGTCCTGCTGGCGCCGCCATTCTATACCCGTCCGACGCAGGCGGAGCTCATCAAGCACTACGAAGCCGTGCTCGGTGCCGTTGATGTGAACCTCGTGCTCTATTCCTATCCGGCCAAGGATGGTTCGGACATCAGCTTCGAGCTGATGGATCATTTTGCCGATAATCCGCGGGTGATCGGCATCAAAGAAAGCTCGGGCGTTTTGCAGCGCGCCATCGACATCGCCAGCCGCTATGAGGGCAAGATCCAGCTCGTCAGCGGCTCGGACGATATCGCGCTCGATTTCATGTTCTGGGGCGCGGAAAGCTGGATCTGCGGTCCGTCCAACTGCATGGCCAAGGCGTGCTGCGATCTCGACCGAACCTACAAGGCGGGAGATCTCAGCAAAGCCCGCGAGATGATGAAGACCCTCTATCGGGCGATGAACATCCTGGAGAGCGGCAAGTTCGTGCAGAAGATCAAATATGGCTGCGAGCTGCAGGGCTTGTCCGTGGGGACGTGCCGCGCGCCGCTCGGCGAGCTGACCTCGGAGGAAAAGGCCGAGTTCAGGGCGGCGATGGAGCCGATCCTCAACTGGTAGCAGGAACAGGCCGGGGCGGCCGAACCGCCCCGGGATCTCTGAATTTACGAGGTTCGCCGTGTCATCCATCGTGATCGTCGGCGCCGGCATTATCGGCGCCACCATCGCCTATGAACTCCAGCGCCGGGGAAACGACGTCACCCTGATCGACAGGGCTGCCCCCGGCATGGGCGCCTCCTACGGCAATATGGCGAGCATCGCCGTCACCGAATTCATGCCGGCTTCGCGTCCCGGCATCTGGGCGCAGATGCCGAAATGGCTGCTCGACCCGGAGGGGCCGGTGCGCATCCGGCCCGCCTATCTGCCGAAACTGGTGCCGTGGTTCCTGAGGTTCCTCGCCGCCAGCCGCCCCTCAAAATTGAGGGAGCTGGAAGCGGCCGGCGCCGTGCTCTGCGGCCGCGTCTATGAAGACCTTGACGTGCTGCTCAAGGAGACCGGTCTTGCGCATATGCTGACGGCCGAGGGCTGCCTCAGCCTCTATACTGACGACGCCGAATTCAGGGCGGATCGCGAACATATCGATATTCTGGAGCGTTTCGGCTTCCGGCACGAAATCCTCGGCGGCAACGCCATCCGGGATCTCGAGCCGGCCTTGACCGCTAGGATTGGCAAGGCGGTACTCTTTCCCGACAATCGGTCGATCACCGATCCGTACAAACTCGTCGCCGCCCTCATCGAAAAATTCCAGGCGCTCGGCGGCCGGATCGTCGAGGCCGACGTCGCAGGCTTCGAGCAAAGCGAGGCCGGCGTCTCGGCTCTGCGTCTGGCGGACGGGCGCACCCTTGCGGCGGAGAAGGTGGTGCTCGCGGCCGGTGCCTTCACCGCCCGACTTTCCGCGCTGCTGCGTGAACATATCCCGCTCGAAACCGAGCGCGGCTACCACACGCAGATCATGGAGCCCGGCATTTCGATGCGCCATTCGATCATCTGGCCGGCGCGCGCCTTCATGGTGACGCCGACAGCGGGCGGCATCCGCGTCGGCGGCACGGTCGAAATGGCCGGCCTCGACGCCCCGCCGGATTACCGGCGCGCGAAAATCCTGGTGAAGCGGGCTCGAGAAGCATTGCCGGAGCTGAAGGCCGAAGGGGTGACGGAGTGGATGGGGCATCGCCCGGCACTGCCCGATACCGTGCCGGTCATGGGACGGTCCGCCAAGCGCCGTAACGTCTGGTACGCGACCGGCCATGGGCATCTCGGCCTGACCTATGCCGCCACGACGGGCCGGTTGATGGCCGATCTCGTTACGGGCGTTGAACCGCCCGTGGACATGAAACCCTATCGCGTCGACCGCTTCTGAGCGCGGCGCCGACGCAAGGCAAAAGGGAGTGAACATGCGAAGCGAACTCTACATTGATGGACAGTGGGTGAAGCCGGTCAAGGGCGGCGTCTGCACGGTGACGAACCCGGCAACGGAAGAGGTGATCCAGACGATCGGCGCCGCAACGGCCGAGGATGTCGACCTTGCCATCAAGGCAGCGCGCCGGGCCTTCGACAAGGACGGCTGGCCGAAGTTGACGGGCGCCCAGCGCGCCCGATATCTCCGGGCCATCGCAGATGGCATCCGCGCCCGCCAGGCCGAGATCGCCCGCCTCGAGGTCCTCGACAACGGCAAGCCGTTCCCCGAGGCCGATTGGGACGTCGCCGACGCCGCCGGCTGCTTCGATTTCTACGCGGGTCTCGCCGAACAGCTCGACAACAATCCCGAGGAGACGATCGCGCTTCCCGATCAGCGCTTTACCTCCAAGGCGGTACGCGAGCCGCTCGGTGTCGCCGGCGCGATTATCCCCTGGAACTATCCGCTGCTGATGGCGGCATGGAAAGTCGCCCCGGCACTGGCCGCCGGCTGCACGGTGGTGCTGAAGCCCGCCGAGCTGACATCGCTGACGGCGCTTGAACTGGCGGTGGTTGCCGACGAAGCTGGGCTGCCGCCCGGCGTGCTCAATATCTTGACCGGCGCCGGGTCGGTCGCCGGCCAGGCGATCATCGATCACAAGCAGGTCGACAAGCTCGCCTTTACCGGCTCGGGGCCGGTCGGCTCGAAGATCATGGCGGCGGCCGCCCGCGACATCAAGCGGGTCAGCCTCGAACTCGGCGGCAAGTCGCCCTTCGTCGTCTTCGAGGACGCCGATATCGACAAGGCTGTCGAATGGATCATGTTCGGTATTTTCTGGAACCAGGGTCAGGTCTGCTCGGCAACGTCGCGGGTCCTCGTGCAGGACACCATCTACGAGCGGCTGCTCGCACGACTGATCGAGGAGACGAAGAAGATCAAGATCGGCAACGGTCTCGACGAGGGCGTTCTCCTTGGGCCGCTGGTTTCCAAGCGCCAGCACGAGCAGGTTGTTGCCGCGATCGAAGCGGCGCGGCAGGCCGGTGCGACGGTCGCCTGCGGTGGAGCCCGCCCGGAAGGATTCGACAAGGGCTATTATCTCCAGCCGACCGTTCTGACCGATGTTCCGCTCGACAGCGCCGCCTGGGTGGAGGAGATCTTCGGGCCTGTCGTCTGCATCCGGCCGTTCAGGACCGAGGAAGAGGCGATCGAGCTCGCCAATGATTCCCGTTTCGGCCTCGCCGCCGCTGTCATGTCGAAGGACGACATCAGGGCCGAGCGCGTTGCCGCCGCCTTCCGCGCCGGCATCGTCTGGATCAATTGCTCGCAGCCGACCTTCACCGAGGCGCCCTGGGGCGGCTACAAGGAATCCGGCATCGGCCGCGAACTTGGCCGCTGGGGCCTCGACAACTATCTCGAGACCAAGCAGATCACCCGCTTCGTCGGCGAGGATCCCTGGGGCTGGTACATCAAGCCGGAGGCGGCCGAATGAACTGGAACCGCAGCCTCGACCTGCTGCAGGTCCACTGCCAGGGCGAGATCGGCAAGGTTATCGTCGCAGGCGCGCCCGAAATACCGGGCGCGACCATGCTCGACAAGATGAACCACATCAACACGGTGGACGACAGCCTGCGCCGCTTTGTCACCTTCGAGCCGCGCGCCAACGTTGCCATGTCGGTGAACCTGCTGGTCGAGCCGACCCGCGCCGACGCCGATGCCGGCTTCATCGTGTTGCAGGCCGACCGCGCCCACCCGATGTCCGGCAGCAACTGCATCTGCGTCGTCACCGCACTGCTCGAAAGCGGCCGGGTGCCGATGTCGGAGCCGGAGACGGTGGTGCGGCTGGACACGCCCGCCGGCCTGATCGTCGCGCGCGCCACCTGCCGCGACGGCCGCTGCCTTTCGGTCAGCCTCGACAATGTGCCGAGTTTTGCCGAGGCGCTCGACAGTGAGGTGGAGACGCCGAAATGGGGCCGCATCAAGGTCGATGTCGCCTTCGGCGGCGTCTATTACGCGCTTGTTGATGTCGACCAGCTCGGCCTCGATATCGCTCCGGCCAATGCCCGGCTGCTGGCAGAGGCCGGCATCGAGCTCAAGTCGCTCCTTGCCGGGCAGGTCTCTGTCGCCCATCCCGTCTTAACCGGCGTCCACGAGATCGCCTATGTGATGTTCCGCGGGCGCGAGGCTGACGGGGCGGTCAGGACCTGCACGACGCTACAGCCCGGCCGCGTCGACCGCTCGCCCTGCGGAACCGGCAGCTCGGCCAATCTGGCGACGCTCTATGCCCGTGGCGAAGTCTCGGTCGGAGACTTGAGAACGTCCCGGTCGATCATCGGCGGCGAGTTTCTGGCGGAGGCGATCGGCGAAACCGAGGTGGGCGGCCGCCGCGCCGTGTTGCCGAGAATAACCGGCCGCGCCTATGTCTATGGCCGCGAGCAGCTGCGTATGTCCGACGACGATCCCTTCGCCGCGGGCTTTGCGCTCTCTGATACATGGGGGCCGCAGGTCGGCCTGCTCGGATAGGAGCCCGCAATGTCTTACCTTCAACCTCTGGCCGGCCAGACTGTCCTCGTCACCGGGGCATCCGGCGGAATCGGCGCAGCCATCGTCGAGCGCCTTTCGGCCGAAGGCGCGCGACCGGTCATCCATTACGGCCGCGACAGGCAACGTGCGGAAGCCCTGCTCTGCAAGCTTGGCGGAAACGGCCTGATCGTTCAGGCCGACCTCTCCCGTCCGGACGGCGCCTTCGCGCTTTGGGGCGATGCGCTTTCGGCGGCGGGGCGGATCCATGCCGTCGTCAACAATGCCGGGGTCCGCAACGAGATTTCGATCGATGCCGATCCGGCCGATTGGCGGGCAGCCTGGCAGAAAGAGTTTCAGGTGAATTTCTTTGCCGCGGCCGATCTCTGCAAAGAGGCGCTCGTGCATTTCAAGCAGCATGACGGCGGGCGGATCGTCAATATGGCCAGCCGCGCCGGTCAGCGCGGGTACGCCGCCGACGCCATGCCTTATGGGGCGACGAAGGCGGCGCTCACCAATCTCACAAAGTCGATCGCGAGGAGCTTCGGTCGCGACGGAGTGGTCGCCGTCTCCGTCGCGCCGGGATGGGTGCGCACCGATATGGCCGAGGATTTCGTGGCAAGGCACGGCAAGGAGGCGGCGGTTGGCGATATTCCGATCGGCGCGATGGCCGAGCCGGGCGAGATCGCCGAGCTGGTCGCCTTCCTGCTTCGTCCGTCGCAGGCATCGGTCAACGGCGCGACATTCGACGTCAATGGCGGCAGCTACATCAGATAGGAGAACGGGATGAAGAGATTTCATGGCAAGGTAGCGGTCGTGACCGGTGGCGGCGGTGGCATCGGCTCCGCCATATCGAAGAGGTTGGCCGAGGAAGGCGCGCTGGTGGTGGTGACCGATGCCAACGCTCAGGCCGCAGGCGAAGTCGCGTCGCTCATCGAGGCGGCGGGCGGATCGGCGACCGCCATTGCGGCCGACATCTCCCGCAAGCCGGAATGTGTGGAACTTATCGAAAAAGCCTTTGCGATCAAGGGGCGGCTGGATGTGCTGGTCAACAATGCCGGCATCAACCGGCGCGGCAATCTGCTGGCGCTCTCGGATGAAGACTGGCAGCTGAGTTTCGCGGTCAATCTGGATTCGATGTTCCATCTCTGCCGCGCGGCCCTGCCGCATATGATCGCCGCCGGTGGCGGCGCGATCATCAACACGGCCTCGCAATGGGGGCTTTACCCCGCGCCGAACCACATCGCGTACAACACCACGAAGGCGGCCGTTGCCGCCTTCACCCAGAACCTCGCCCGCGACTATGCGCCGGACAAGGTGCGCGTCAACGCCGTGTGCCCCGGCGAAATTCGTACGCCGATGCTCGAAGCCGGCGTCAAGCGCTCCGGCCGGACGATCGCCGAACTCGACAGGCTCGTTCCCTACGGCCGCATCGGCCGTCCGGAAGAGGTCGCGGCCCTCGTCGCGTTCCTCGCCTCTGACGAGGCCGCGTTCATGTGCGGCTCTTTGGTGGAGATCACCGGCGCGCAGGCCGTATCATAGCGCCCGGACGACTATGTCGAACTTCGGACGACGAGCCGGCCCGGCAGCGTCACAGTCTCCGGTTCGACGGCGCCCTTAATCATGCTGACGACAGCCCGCACCATCTCTTCCCTGGGTTGTTCGTAGGTTGTCAGTCCGTATCCGTATGATCCGCCGAGTTCGTAATTATCGAAGCCGACGATAGCGATGTCCTCGGGAATCTTCAGTCCGAAGTTTCCGCGAATCTCGTCCATTGCTCCCAGTGCGAGAATGTCGTTTTCGCACATCAGGACATCCACCCGCTTTTTCGCCGGCGTGCTCGCGAGATATGCCCGGACGGACGCCGCACCCGCGTCCGCACTGTACCTGTCTGCGGAAAGAAGTGAGATGTTTTGGATGCTGTGCTGGGCCCAGAACTCGAGGTAATGCTGACGTCGCCTCAGCGCCGTCGAGAGAGCGGCGGCCCCACTCATGAAACCGGGTCGCCGATAGCCTCGTTCATAAAGGTGACGGACGATGTCCCGAAGCGCCAGTTCGGCGTCGCATACGACGGCTGGGACGCCGTCGATCTGGCTGTCTCGAGCCAGAACGAACATGGGAGGCATTCCATGGCCGAGCTGCAGGTCGGTCAGCGTCTCATCGCGGAACGCGGTACCGAAGAGAATGATGGCGTCGACCTGACGCTGGTCGGCATGGAGCAGCGCGTTCACATGGTCGAAGTGATTGTTGATGTTGATGAGCATCGCAACCAGCCCCGCCGCCTGTAGCTGCTCCGTCAAGGTTTCGAGGAAAGGGAGTTTTTGCGGGTTGGCAAAATCGTCGACGAACACCGCCACCTGGCGCGTCGAGTTGGTCGCGAGACTGCGCGCCAAAAGGTTCGGCGTGTAGTTGAGCGCGGCTGCCATCTCCAGCACCTTCCGCTTACTCTCCTCGGTGATGGACGCGCCGGGTGTGAAGGCCCTGATGACCGTCCACTTCGATACTCCTGCGGCCTCCGCCACCTGTTTTGCCGTTGCCCGCTTGCGCATTACGCCTCCCGAAGAAAATAGAATAAACATTCCATTTTCTGATTCCGGTGAAATGAATGCTTGCTTTTAGCTTATTCCTGCATATGATGCACCTGCTTTGCACCCGGTAGCAAGCGTTTTGCACCCGGTAGTATTCGTTTTGTCCGTTCCTGTGGAGGGGACGGTTGGAGGAGGAAAGGAACTTCAGTCGATCTCCGAGGAGCTTGGCGGAACGATTTGACGCTCTCGTCAAAAAAGCGAATTCGGTCCAGCACCTGCGTGCCGGACCACGGACACTCATACCCATGATCAGGGAAGAACCCGCAATGAGCAATTCCATCTCATCCCCCTTTCCATTGGCGGCTTGCGCCGAAATGCTCTGGCGCGATCGGCCCATCGAATGGCGTGCCTCACGGCTCAAGGAACTGGGTTTCGGCGTCGGTCTCTGGAACTGGCCGGAACATGACATTCGCAAGCTGGAGGCGACCGGCGCCACTTTCACCATCATGAACGGCTATCTCACTGGCCGGCTCACCGACGACGAGGGCGCGGATGAACTTCTGAGGACGGCGCGCCAAACTGCTGAGATCGGCAAGCGCCTCGGCGTTCAGCGGCTGAACCTTCACGGCACCGGTCTTGGCTACCGCGGCCTTCCGGTTCAGCCGATAGAGGTCGTCACGGGGGCGATGTGGATGAAGGCGCGCGACACGTTGCGCAGGATCGTCGACTTGGCGGAGGATGAGAATGTCGTCTTCACTCTCGAGAATTTGAACCTGCCGGTCGACCACCCAGGTGTGCCGTTCGGGCGCGCGGAGGACACGATGGCGCTCGTTTCCAGCATCGACCATCCCCGTCTTCGCCTGAACCTTGATCTCTATCACGCCCAGATCGGCGAAGGGAACCTGATCGAGCTGTGCCGCAGGTGCTTGCCATGGATTGGCGAGATCCAGGTCGCCGACGTGCCGGGACGCTGCGAACCCGGCACGGGCGAGGTCAACTGGAAAGGGGTCGCCAAAGCGCTGACGACGATGGGCTACGCCGGTCCCGTCGGCTTGGAAGCCTGGGCTGCCGGCGATTCCGACGCCGCGCTCGAAGCCTTCCGCTCAGCATTCACCCTCTGACGTTTCAATCCTACAGGACCCGAACCATGCCCAAGATCAAGTCCGTCAACGTCGGCCTTATCGGCGCCGGCCGCATCGGCTCCTTCCATGGCCAATCCATCGCCCGCCGGCTGGTGGACGCGGAACTTGTCGCCATCGCAGATCCGGCGCCGGGCACCGCAGCGAAGCTCGCAGAGACGCTCGGTGTGGACGCCGCATATGCTGAGGTATCAGAACTCCTTGCCCATCCGGGGCTCGATGCGGTGGTTATCGCCACCCCCGCGCGGTTCCATACAAATGTGCTGGTGCAGGCTGCCGAAGCCGGCAAGGCGATCTTCTGCGAGAAGCCGATGGCCCTGACCCTTGAAGATGCGGACCGGGCGATTGCCGCGGCCCATTCGGCCGGCGTGCCGCTCCAGGTCGGGTTCAACCGGCGCTGGGACCAGGCCTTTGCCGAGGGTCGCGCCGCCATCGACGCCGGCAAGATCGGCGCCCCGCAGCTCATCCGCTCCCTGACGCGCGATCCAGGCCCCTTCGGCGCAGATCCCGACCGCATCCCACAGTGGACCATTTTCTACGAGACGCTCATTCACGACTTCGACACCCTGCTTTGGCTCAATGCCAGCGCCAAGCCGGTCGAGGTTTTCGCGATGGCCGACGCGCTCCTCCGCCCGGATGCAAAGGAGAAGGGCTTCATCGACACCGCAGTGGTCAACATCCGCTTCGACAACGGCTCGGTCGCCGTCGCGGAGGCGAACTTCTCGGCACTTTACGGTTATGACATTCGCGGCGAGGTGTTCGGATCCGGAGGTATGGTCACCATGGGCGACGTCCGGCGGTCGAGTATGACCCTCTTCGACAAGGACGGTGTCTCGAACGATACGTGGCGACGGGACACCGATCACTTCGTCCAGGGGTACACCGCCCAGCTCGCCGCGTTCGTCGACGCCGTGCGCAATGGCGAATTCAAGGATGCTCCGACAGGCATGGATGCGCGCAACGCGTTGATGATCGCGCTCGCCAGCATCGAGTCTGTTTCGAAGAATCGGCCCGTGCTTTTGTCATGAAAGCCGGGATGCGCCGCCGAGCCGGCGCATCCCGCCTCAACAAGGAGCCGACACCATGAGCGCCGAGCGGACATTGCAGAAGCCGAACAGCGTCGCCGAACTGAAGGGCATGATTACGGCAGCCGGGTTGCGACTTCCCGAGCAGCAGGAGCGCGTGGCGCGCAAGATGCTGGCACGGCCCGATATCGTCGCCTTCGGAACGATAAGTTCCGTGGCGGGCGAATGCGTGGTGTCCCCTTCCACGGTGGTCCGCGTCGCCAATGCGTTGGGCTTCGACACCTTCAGGGAGCTGAAGTGTTTCTTTCAACAGCATCTGAGATCGATCTCCGGCGCTCCCCGTCCAACCATTTCCAAGACAAGGGCGTCTGCCGCAACGCATTGACGCGCCACAGGGGTTCGCATGAATTCTCTCGATTTCCTGCCCGAAGATGTGCGGCATGCAGTGGCGCTGGCTTCAGCGTGGCACTCCGGCGAATTGGCGGAACGCCGCGTCGATGACGAAATGGCCGCTGTCGCGGCATGCCGACCTTCTCCATGCGATGGACTGCAAGGTAATGATCTACTGCGAGGTCGCCGTGATGACGCCCGGATCGCCTCTCGACGCGCCCATGTCCCAGCGCCTGATCATGCCGGCAGGCGAAGCAGCGGCCTATGCTTCGCACTTGACCGAATTCTCGAAACGTCTGGCGGATGAATACGTTCTCCAGCTGGCCTATCATCATCACCTTTGGTGACGCAGGCTTTCGACGAGATCTCCCGCCTGTTCGGCACGACGGGTCGCGAGGTCACGACTGGGCTTGCGGTCAGCAGAAATAGCGGTCGAAAGGGCCGCCCCATCGGCTCGCACGGTAATTTCTCGGTGAACGCAAAACCGGCGGCTGGATCCAGAGATTACGGGAGCGCAAGCCGCGGCGTGAAAAAGCTGATCGATCTTGAGGAATGAGATCGTCTACGATATCCCAAGCAGGATCTTCGTCCCGGAAACAAGGAGCTTGGGGAATGCCTTTCAACACCGCTCAGGTGACAAATCTCGGGAAGGCCCCCACAGCCTCGGATGTCATCCTGAAGTTCATCCGCGATTCCATTGCGGATGGATCGCTGGATGAAGGCGAGCCGATCCGTCAGGACGATGTCGCCAGGCTGTTCAACGTCAGCAAGATCCCCGTGCGGGAAGCGCTCAAGCGGCTGGAGGCGGAAGGTCTGGTGGAGTTCCACCGCAACAAGGGCGCGATCGTCACGAGCGTTTCGGAGCCTGAGATTGTCCAGATCTTCGAGGTGCGCGCGATCTTGGAATCGAACGCCATCAAACTCTCGATCCCTCATATGACGGAAGAGACCTTTGAAAAGGCGCTTGGCTATTGCGACGCCTTCGCAGGGGAAACCGATGTCGCACGGTGGTCGGAATTGAACTGCCGATTCCACAGCTGCCTTTACGAGGATGCGCAACGGCCATTTCTCGTAACCACCATCCGTTCCGTCCACGACCGGCTGGAACGCTATCTCCGGGTACAGTTGACCCTGTCGCATGGCAAGCAGACGGCGGATCGCGAACATCGCCAGATCCTCGAAGCGTGCCGAGCGCGCGATGAGGAAAAGGCGGCAGGTCTGCTCTACGCCCACATCATGAGCGCCTGCCAATCGCTTCTCGAACATCTTCCGGAAAAGAAGCCCCGTTGAGCGTCATCCCATCGATCGCGGGAAAAGTCAGGTGCCGGCGATCTTTACGACAGCCTCGAAGACGGCGCGCGGCACTTTCAGGCTTTCCGTCGCCGGCCTTGGATATTCGATGCCGCTGACGCCGGGCATGAACACGCCGTGTTGCTGAAGGCGGTCGGCCTGGCGGCGCGCGCGCTCGACAAGGCCATCGTCGGTGCACCCCGGCATCATCGCCACGACGGTCAATCCCACGGCAGGGCTGTCGCTTCCCTCTCTGAACGACGGCGTGTCCAATGACCACGGGCCGCCGGAGAGGCCGGCCGACAGCATTTCCACCATCAGCGCCACATTGGCGCCCTTGCGTCCGCCGAAAGGAAGCAGCGCTCCGCCAAGCGCTCTTGCCGCATCCTGGGTGTCGTTACCGGCTTCGTCGACGGACCATCCGGCCGGGATGGCGCGTCCCTCGGCTGCGGCGGCGACGATATTGACATAGGCGGTGGCGCTGGAAGCCTGGTCGATGATGAGAGGTAGCGATCCTTCTCCCAGCGGAAAGCCTAAGGCCATCGGGTTCGTGCTGTAAACGGCTGGGCCGCCGGCTTTGGCGACCACCATGGCATTGGCGTTGGTCGCGGCGATGCCGACGATTCCTTCGCCGGCAAGCCTGCGAACATAGTAGCCCAGTTCTCCCGCGGTATAGCTGTTCTTCTGCGTAAACACGGCGACCCCGAAATTGCGCGTGACCGCGACGAGTTCGTCGAAGACGCGATCGAAACCGAGCTGGGCGATGCCGCGATCGGCATCCGCGACGAAGAAGGCGGGATAAGGACGCGTGCAGCTTGGTTCAGCGCCGCCGTTGATGCGGCCCTCGCGAAAGCTGTTGAGGTAATCCACCATGTGCGGAAACCCGAGTGTCGCAGGTCCGTAGAGTGCGGCGGACAAGGTAGCGTCTACGAGGGATCGGGCGGTGGCTTCCGTTGCGCCGGCTGCCAGGCAGGCCCGTATTGCCAGGGCCTCGGCTTCCGCCAGATTGAGCACGACCTCATCAGACATCTGAAATCTCCGTTCTCGTGTTTCCTTGACCGCCGATGCTTTGAAGACATCCGGCGCGGCCCGGTTCTCGGCCGGTCGGTGTTCCGGCCCATGGAGTTCCTTAGCAACAGTCGCGAGACGCCGAAAGGAATAATGTACATTAGTGTCAACAAGCATGACGTTGGTGATTGACAGGTTCGCGGCTTCGGATAAAGGATATCGTATACGATATTACAAAGAGATGGCCCAGTTGCAGGCCGCTGTCTGACGAAGACGGCAATTTCGCAACGATGGAGGAGAACAAGTATGGGATTCAAAAGAACGATCCACGCGGTCGATACGCACGCAGGCACGCCGATGCGCGTGATCACGGGCGGCATTCCGCATATTCCCGGCAATTCCGTCTATGAGAAGATGAAATGGCTGGAGAGCAACGACGATCAGCTGCGCAAGCTGATGCTGCGCGAGCCGCGCGGCTATCCCGCCCATTGCTGCAACATCATCGTGCCGCCCTGTCACCCGGAAGCCGATGCCGGCTATATCATCCTCGAGCAAATCGAATATCCGATGATGTCCGGCGGCAATACCATCTCGGTGGTGACGGTGCTTTTGGAAATGGGCATGCTGCCGATGAAGGAGCCCGTCACCGAGCTGGTACTCGAGGCGCCCGCCGGCCTGATCCGCGTCACGGCGGAATGCAGCAACGGCAGGGCCAAGAACGTGACCTTCAAGAACGTCCCCGCATTTGCCGCCCATCTCGATGCAGTCATCGATGTGCCGCATCTCGGAAAGGTCACCGTCGATGTCGGCTGGGGCGGCATGTTCTATGTCATCGCCGATGTCAGGCAGTTCAAAGGCCTTGAGCTGATCCCCGCACATGGGCGGGAGATCGCGCGCGTTTCCGCGATGATCCGCCAGGCGGCCATCGAACAGTTGCCGGTTGCCCATCCGCATTACCCCGGCGTCGGCATTACGATCTCACAGCTGTCGGGACCGACGGACGATCCGAACGCCGACTGGAAAAATACGGTGACGATGGCGACGGGTGGTCTGTCCTGGGACGATCCCGCTACCTGGACGGGAGCGCTCGATCGCTGCCCCTGCGGCACCGGCACCTGCGCGAAGATGGCGGTTCTGCATGCGAAGGGCGAATTGCCGCTCAACCAGGATTTCCGGCACCAGGGCATTCTGGGCAATATCTATACAGGCAGGCTGGTCGAAGAGGCCAGGATCGGCGACAAATCCGCCGTTGTCCCGACGCTGACCGGCACGAGCTGGATCTCCGGTCTGAATACCCTCGTTCTCGACAATGACGATCCCTTCACGGAAGGGTTCACCCCAGGCGATATCTGGGCCTGAACATCGGCGCGCGGCGGCATCGTCTGGTGACGTCTTTCGTTTCGGATTTCCGATGTTTACAAGGCTGAGGCAGCTCAAAACATTCGACCGGAGGAAAGGCATCGATCGTGAATCTCATGCGTCGCGCGCTGTTAGGGACATTCTGGGCCCTGATCGGCTGGAGGCCGGCATCTGCCAAGGAAGCCGGCTCGGATTCCGGCAAGCAAACGATGCAGGCCGAGGCATCGTCGGTGACGCCTCGGCATGTCCTGTGTTTTCTCGGGCGGGACCCCGACCTGAGCCGCCTGTCCGATGCGGCATCGCAGGCAATCCGTGACTTCGCCACCGGTTTCAGCATCGACGAGGATTATTCGCAGGCCGAGCCTGATGATCGCATGAGCCGGTCATTCGACGTCTGCTGGGATCGGGTCGAACCCGATGCCTGGGATCCGGCGGATGAGAAAGCCGTCGCCGATCATCGATCGGTGCTCTACATCCTTGGGCCGTGCATGAAGCAGGCGGAAACGGTGACGGTTTCGATGCTGGCGCTCCGCCTCGTCGAACGGTTGATCGGCGCGGGAGCGGTTGCCGTGAAGGGTGAAAGCGCCGGGATCGCCCATGGGCTCGATCGATGGAGAGAACTGATCCGGCAGGGAGCCGAGGCGCAGAAATCCGCCGACAGGCTCACCGAGCAGCGGATCGGCCGGCTGGCCTTTGCGAAGCGGCCGCTCTCTGTGCGGGGGTATCTCGAAAGCGTCGGCTTCCATCTTGTCGGGCTGCCGGATGTCTATGTGCCTGACACAGAAGGCAGCGAACGGCAGATTGTCGCCATCATGGATGCAGTCGCCGACGAGATCGCCGAGCAGGGGCTCGAATCGACGCTGAAGGCGCGCCGGGCAAGCCTCTCCTTCAATTCCACTTATGAAGTGGACGAATACAAGTTCAATCCATACGGCATCGTCAGGCTCGGCGGCTGAGAGGCGCAACCTCGTGCGGACACCGTTTCAATCGGTCTGCAGCTCCAATGTCTTGGCAAGCTCTTCGTAGTGGCGGGCGGATCCGGGGTTCTTCTCGGCGACATATTGGGCGCTGACCTGCCGCGCCGCCTCGGCCGCGATACGGAAGGCATTGATCCTGTCCTGCGGATCGGACTCCGCTTGCCCGCCGATGTCGTCGCCGCTGAAACGGCCGGCCCTAAATCCGTCAGCCAGATCGACGACGCCGATTTCTGGGACCCCTTCCTTCATCCGGCCGAAAAAGGCGGGGCCGGCCCGCTCGCCGTCCCGGCGGCGCAGCATCCCCTCGCCTGATGCCTTCCCGTTGATGCAGGCGCCGATCCAGAACGTCGGGCCGCTGGTCAAGGAGGCTGGTGCGATGAATTTGCAGTGGCTGCCCGGATCTTGCAACCACTGCCGATCTCCCGCTGCCGCACCGACAGGGCCATGCAAACAGAGTGCGGCCACCAGAGCGATCGCCACCGTAACCGGCAACCGCCCAATGTTGCCGCTAACCCTTTCTGATGTCATTTCATGATCCTTGACGCTCTCATCGGCCGCAGCAATGCACCATTGTCGGCCCGGCGACAACCGGTCCGAGCGTATGCCGCATTGGTTGGCGATCCGGCGGGCGTTCTTCGGCTTACTTGTAAGTGATCGTGTCACTCACGCGCGGACGATTGAAGAAATATCGGTCGAAGCTGTAGCCGTTCTGTCCAGTGAAGTTTGAGAAAAACGCGGAGACCGGTGTCGTCAACGTATATTGAACCCGGGTCAGCACGATCTGCACGCCAGTTTCCTGGATATTGGAGGGGATTGTGACCGCGCTCGCCGTGCCGGAGTTCACCGCCGAGGTGTTGAGCGCGGCGGACCAGTTGACGGTCGCGCTGCCGCTCGCGCTGACATCGTTGACCGCGACAGTGATCGTCAGTTCGGTGGTGTCATAGGGCTGCAGGATGAAGCTGGCGCCCGAAAGAAGCTTGGCGACGTCGGACTTCGTCCAGGAACTCTGCTGGGCAATCATATCGCCTGTGGAGGAGGCGATTTCGTCTATCTTGCGGCTGACCGTCAGCGCATGGCCGAGATCGGCGGTGCCGAACAACAGCATCACCAGGATCGGCAGCACGAGCGCGAATTCGACGCCCGAAGCAGCCGACCGGTCGCGCACAAAATAACGGATGCCGGACCGCGCGAACCGGAAAAGGGACAGGCTTCGTTTCATCGTCATGTCAGAATGGCTCGTTGCGGAACAGAGCGGAAGATCCAAGGAGATAACGGCCGTCGGAAAGCTTGGCGCTCGACAGGTTGAAGAAACTGACGACGGCCGTCCATGGCATGAACGCCTGAACCAGGATGTAGTCGCTGCCGTTGCCGATATCATAAGTCTCGGTGACCGTGAGATTACCGCTGTCGTCGATCGGATCGGTGTGGGCTGCGGACGACATGTCGGAAAGCACGTTCACCTTGACGACGAGACCGCTGGAGCAGTCGAACGACAGAAGCATGTCGTCGCATATCTTGGCCTTGAAACCGGCCAGTGTAATCTTCGAGGACGCCACCTCGCCGGTGCGGATCATTCGGGAGATCTTGTGCACCGAAGCATCAAGCGCGGAATTGACGAAAAACATCAGCGATACTTCGATAATGCCGAAGAGGATGATGAAGAGCGGCAGGGCCAGGATCGCAAATTCGATCGCAGCAGCCCCCTTCCGGTCGCCGATCAGGCGGCGCAGCGGTGCGAACCGGTTTCCGCGCCTCATTGGGTCAGCCGCACGGAAGAGAGATATTGCGTGAAGAGCGTCGACAGGCCTGCCGTGATCTCGGTGGACGACGAGGCTGACAGGAACAGGCTCTTGGACGACGCGCAGTCAGCCAGTGCATAGGGGATGTAGTCCCGCCTCGTGATGCTGGTCGACACGCCGCTGTCCATGGTACCGCCCCAGGTGCTCTTCCAGTTGGCGCTCGCCATGGTCGAGCCGACGGTCGCGTTATAGCCCCAGTCCGTGGTAATCGGCAGGTATTCTGTGTAGAGCACTGCCATCGTGTTGGATTGATCTTTCAGATAGCCGCACCAATCGGGGTTGAGCGGCGCGACTTTATTCCAGTATGCCCCGGACACCGCCTGCCCGCTCTTCCACACCACGCTGTCGGTCACCCATTCGCGCTTTGACTGAACGCCATCCGTCAACAGCAAAACCAGCTTGAGCGGCGTCCCCGAAGTGGTCCCGTCCCCCCCGGTGCCGACTTTCTGCTTGAGCGTCGCCAGCGAGACGTCGAAATAGGTGGCGGCCGTGGAGGTCGCGCTGGTGAGGCCATAACTTTTGTCCGCGAGACGGGTGCGCGCCGTGTCCGTGCTCAATGTCGGGGCGAGAACTTCCGTCAGCGTATCGCCGAGGCTATACAATCCGACCTTGATCCGTTCATGATTGCTGTCGGACGTATCGATGAGGGAGAGCACGTCCTTGACGGCGTCGCCGGCGACATCGGCGCGCAGTTTTATGTTCTTCGCTGTGCTGTATTCATAGTTGTTGGCGTATGTTTTCTTGCCGACGGTGTGCGCATCACCCGTGTGGCAGGCGAACTGACAGCCAATGCCGGAATACATCGTCGACTGACCTGAGGTCGTTGCAGCCAGGAGCATCGACGGAGAGGTGTCGATGACGATGTAGACGTTGAGATAGGAGGTCGCCGGCCCCTTGACGGCGCTTCCCACGCTGACGGGGACTGTATCGATATTGGCGATCTTCATGAACGTCGTCGGTACGGTGCCGCTTGCCGTCGCCGTGATGTTATGATTGGCGGTATCGATGTCGATTTCGCCAAGCGTGTAGGTGTTTTCCACCTGCGCATGGAACCAGTCGGAGACCTTCTCCTTGAGGGCGTCGGTGTCCTCGGTGTTGTTGATCTGCTTGACCGCGGCGATCAGAGCGGCATCAAGGTCGCTCTGCATCTTCTGCCGGACATTGTAGCTGCGAATATAGTCAAAGCTCGCGCCGACCGCGACGAGCATCGGCACCAGGCTGAGGGCAACGACGATCGCAACGTTACCGGTTCGGTCCCTTCTAAGATCGCGAAGTGTGTGGAAGCATCGACCTAATGAAAATGAAAGAGCTGACTTCAAAAAAATCACCGTCGCGCTGAACATGAAAAAATACTAATGCGAGATGTATCCAGGAAGCTTAAGCCTTTGTTAAAACTTGCAAGTTCCGGCGCAAAATGGATTGCCCGCGCGTCGTTTGCTGCGTGTATCGGACATGTCTGCGAATTATGGATATTCGCGCAACGGCACCTCATCGTCTTTCACTGGAATGACGTTGGTGAGCCGATGGTAGCCGGAAGCGGACTGTCAGGAACTGCGCGAAAACCCTGGATATCCATTTTGCGCAGTCCAATCCGTATCGCGCGCTGAAAGTCATGCCGGCACTGGAGACAGCAGCAATCTCTTAAATCTTGTCTTCGCATATTCAGGGTCAAGCCGAAGTGCCCGGTTCTCGCGGACCGATGCCATTGCGGCCACATCTCGGAGTGCTGGTTTCGCCTCAAATGACTTGGGCGGCTTTCCGAGAAAATTCTCGATTGGATGGATGATGCATTCGGTTGATGCCCATGGTGAGGAGATCCGTCGTGACATTGTCCCAAGCGCTTCTGCAGCCGGCCCTTACCGTCGACAACAACGAGCACAAGCAGGCGGAGCGGGAACTCAGGAAGGCGCTCGAATTCGCAGAGGGGATTATCTCCGCCATTCCGGATGTTCTCTTCGAGGTGGACGAGGACGGCCGTTATCTTCAGGTCTGGACAAGAAACCCCGAGCTGCTCGCCCAGCAGAAGGAGATGCTGCTCGGCAAGACGGTCAACGACGTTCTTGCCCCCGATCAGGCGGCCATCGCGATGGAGGCTCTGCGCGAGGCCGGCAGAGAGGGAATTGCCGACGGCCGATGCATTTGCATCTCCCTGCCGAACGGTGAGACGCGCTGGTTCGAGTTGTCAGTCGCCAAGCGGTCGAGCGCTGGTTCGACCACCACACTGCTTGCGCTTTCGCGCGACATTACCGAGCGAAAACGGGCGGAAGAAGCCACCAACTCCATACGGACGCAGCTTCTCAGCGTGCTTCAGACCATGCCTGACATGGTCTGGCTGAAGAACATGGATGGCGTCTATCTCCTGTGCAACCATGCCTTCGAACAACTGACCGGGAAGGCGGAGTCCGAGGTGGTGGGCAAGACGGATTTCGACCTGTTCGCCCCTGAAAGGGCTCGGTATCTCCGAGACACTGATAAAGAGGCGGTCGAGACCGGGGGCATCCTCGTCGGTGAGGAATGGGTGGTTTCCGAGGAGAATGGCCAATCCGTTCTTCTAGAAACACGCAAAGTGCCGGTCATGGATGCAGGGGGAGAGATCGTTGGAGTTCTCGGTGTGGCCCGCGACGTTACCGAGTTGAAGGTCTCGCGCCAGAAAATTCACCAGATGGCGTTTTACGATCCCTTGACCTCGCTGCCGAACCGGGCGCTGTTCAACGATCGGCTGCGGCAGATGATCACCTCAGCCGGATCGCTAGGCCGGCGGGCCGGGGTGATGTTGATCGACATCGATCATTTCAAGGCGGTCAACGATACGATGGGCCATCCCGTCGGCGATGATTTGCTCTGTCAGGCGGGGGGCCGCCTCAATGCCAGCGTTCGCGGCTATGACACCGTCGCCCGTCTCGGCGGCGACGAATTCGCGATCCTGTTGCCGGATATCAGCCAAGGCGACGATCTCGGCCGGATTGCCAATAATATTCTCGATAAGTTCAGGGAGCGCTTCCTGCTGGGTGGCCAGGAGGTCTTCGTATCATGCAGCGTCGGTATCGCGCTCTATCCCAATGACAGCGCCGATGCCAACGACCTTGTGAAATACGCCGACTCGGCGATGTATCTCGCCAAACGCTCCGGGCGAAACAGTTTTCGCTTCTATTCGAAGGACCTGACGGCAAGTGCCGAAGAGCGCATGCGGTTGGAATCGGATTTGCGCCGCGCGATCGAGCGCGGCGAACTGGAATTGCATTACCAGCCGAACGTGCTTCTGGACAGCGGCGCCATAGTCGGCTGCGAAGCCTTGCTGAGATGGCGCCACCCCGAAATCGGCATGATTCCACCCGCCCGTTTCATTCCGGTTGCGGAAGACACCGGGCTGATCGTGGAACTCGGGCGATGGGTGCTGCGCGAGGCGTGCCAGACGGCGGCCGAGTTGAACGCCGATAGCCGGTCGCCGCATAAGGTGGCGGTCAATCTGTCGGTCAAACAATTCCAATCCGCCGGACTGGTGAGGTCGATCGCCGAAATTCTCGGCGAGACCGGTTGCCGCGCGGAATGGGTCGAAATCGAAATAACCGAAAGCCTCCTGCTCGATCAGAAGGACGAAACGCTGCAGGCGATGTCCGAACTCCGAAGCATGGGATTTTCGATCGCCATCGACGATTTCGGCACCGGCTACTCGGCGCTGAACTATCTCGCGCGCTTTCCGATCGATACGCTGAAGATCGACCGGTCGTTCATCAACAGCACCGACAGACGCAACGAGGAGCTGGTGAAAGCGATCCTTTCCATCGCCCGCTGCCTCGGACAGAATGTGGTGGCGGAAGGCGTCGAAACAGCCGAACAGGCAGCTTTCCTCGTGGCAAACGGATGCGGGACGGCGCAGGGATTCCTTTACAGCAAAGCCGTGCCCAAGGCTGATATCATCGCCCTGTGGCTGCGTTCTCCGGAGAGCGGCGCCAACTTGGGCGAGATGCGGTTTTGCGGATGAGTTGCCGTTACAGAGAATATCGTTGAACGGAGTGAGTGCTCAGCTATTGCCTTCGGTGAGGCTGACTTCGAAATTTTCCTCTCGGCGGTCCCGGTCTCGGCTCGCGCTTGAAAGCCTCGCCTGAAGTTCGGAAGTCAGCCGTCTCACGGCACGTCCCGGTGGGGTCGCGACGTTGCGGAGCAGGTTTTTATGCCGACCGGACGATGGATCGACATTACTGTATCTGATTGCTAGTCGCGCCGACGCATTGCCGTATTTTGCAGCAGATACGGATCGTTGCCTTGGGCACCACGGATATCATGGTTCTGGTTCTGGAGGGCTCGCTCTAAAAGTTCACCCGGGGCTGGCGAGGGATCTCTAGGGTGCGACCGCACTCGATCCGATTACCGCTGAACGATCACTCGGGTCCCCGGCTGGACCATATCGTAAAGTTCCTCGACGTCCTCGCGGTACATCCGAAAACAACCGCTCGAAGCATTGGTTCCGATGGAGGAAGGATCATTGGTTCCGTGTATGCGCAGCAGCCCATCGGCAAGGTACATCGCTCGTGTGCCCAGTGGATTGTTGGGGCCGGGTTTCACGACCGTCGGAAGCCTTGGGTTCTTCAGGCGCATGCTAGCGGTTGGCCGCCATTCGGGATGCAATCGCTTCGACACCACCCGCGTTGTTCCGTACCATTGCTTGCCTTCGCGGCCGACAGCGATGGGATAAGCGAACTGCTCTCCGTTTGCCGCCGTGTAAATAAGGGTGTGTTCGCGCGTGGCGATCACGATGGTTCCCCTTGCGCTTCGGGTCGAGGGTTTCCTGCGATCATACAGGGGTTCCTGATAGCGAGGGGCGGGGTCGTAATAAGGTGGAGGTGGATATGGGCTGTACGGGTCATCATAGTCGTAGCCCCCGTATTCGTCATATCCATCATATGGTTCATAAACTTGGGCTTGAGCTTGAACCACCGTTAGTAAAACGGCCACAGCAAGAAGAGCCAACCATCTCATTTTTCGCCATCCGCTTGTTATACAAGCGGTATTGGTCCGAACTCTATGGCGGCACTATGGCGGACGGTTGATCCATACAAGATGAAGGATGGCGAGCGATTGCGGCAGAGGAGGCTTGGCGAATGACCCGAACCGACGCTGCCGCAAGCCATGAGTGTGCTGTCCGATTGTCGCAGCCCTGTCCACTTGGCGCAGCAAAGCTGTCATGTGACCTGCGGCATGCGCGAAAATAGGAATTTGTTAAGGCTGATGCGGCGTTTATCGCTGACGAATACACGCAACTCGCTGAAATGATTAGCGAGGATGTTCCGGTCGATCGACAATGAAACACGCCGCATACCCCAAGCCATCGGATCTGGAGACATGAGCGTTTCCTGTCTGCCAGAACAACGAAGCAAAGAATGCAAATGGCTGAAATCATCCTCTTTCCAAATCCGGTCTCCAACACCTCGATTGAGATTCACGATCCGCAGGTCCCGGGCCAACCGTCCGGCGATCCGGAGATGGATCAGATGCTCCAGGCGCGTGCCCGGATCCGAAGTGTTTTGGACGAGCTCGATAGACTAAGCGGTGCGCTGCAAGCCTGCTCTTCGCCAACGCGGGCTTAGGGCAACCGCTGCGTTACCCGGATGATTGGTCGGCGAGCCGAATGGGATGGAGGCCGGCCATGAACGGGGAAGCCGATCTGATATTGCGAGACGTCATGGCGTCCGAGCAAGAGCTGCGATCACGCGATCGGCCATGAAGGCGCAACGGGCGCCATCGAAGGGGAACAGCGCCGAGAATGCGCCGGAGAGCCGTTTTTCGATCGATTGACGCATCAGCCGGCGCGCCCGGTGCAATCGGGTTTTGGCGGTTTCCGGTCTAATGCCAAGATAGGATGCGGCCTCGTCGGTGCTCATGCCCTCGACATCCCGCAGCACGAAGATGGCGCGAAAGTCATCCGGCAGTTCGTCGACCGCCTGTTCCAGCAGTTGCCGCGCCTGGCTCCGCGACAGCTCGGTTTCCGGATCTGTTGCCGATAGGGAGGACGGAAACTGCACGACCTCTCCACCTGCCAACGTCGCCTGCATGTCGATTTCCTCCAGCCCGGTGGTGTTCCTTCGGGCTCGCACCCGGCCCAGCGCCTCGTTGAGCGCAATTCGGGTCAGCCATGTCGAAAGCTCCGCCTCGCCCCGGAACGCTGCCAGATTGGTGAAGGCCTTGATGTAAGACGCCTGGACAACATCTTCCGCCTCCGCATCATTGCGGATGACGGCACGCGCGGTGCGGAACAGGCGCTGATTGTGACGCTGGACGATGGCGCGGATCGCGGGCTCGTCGCCCATTTTTGCGAGCGGCACGAGGTCGGCGTCGGCAAGCGCCGATGGGAGCGCTCTGTGTCGCGTGACCGGAACCGGAATGGCTGTCATGGAAATCTCCGCTACTCCATGTTTCCAGGAGCCCGGCCTATGGCCGGACGTCCAGTGTGCCCGTCATGGCGGGATGAAAGCGGCAATAGAAATCGACCGCCCCCGCTCGGCTGATTGTCATGCGGTCTTCCGATTTCGGCGGCAGATCGATGTCGAAGCTCTTGTCGCGCGCCGTCGCCGTGTGCCGGAATATATCATCATTTCGCCAGACGATCACATCGCCGACATGCAGTTCGGCCGGCGGCGCGCTGAATTTCAGTCCTGCAATGGTGACCTGATATTCCGTGGCAGCGGCAACGCCGCTGCCGGCCCAAAACAGCGCAAACAGCAGCGGCAGCGATTTCATCCGCAAACGCATCGCCGGCCTACTTCATCATCGAGGCAAGATGCTCGGCATGCATCTGGTGCTGCTTGAACAGGGTCAGGCCCGTTTCCAGGAGCGACTTGAGCTCTTTATTCTGCGCCGAGGGGATCAGCACATTGGCAAGCGCGTCGTTGACCGACTTATGATAGGCGACTTCGTTTTCGACATAGGCCTTGTCGAAAGCCGCGCCGTCGAGAGCGCCGAGCGTCGTCAGTTCCCTGCTTGCCTGTGTCGACAGCGACTGGCTGACGGCATTGTCTTCAGGCGTCACCTTCAGCTTCTTGACGAGGGCGAGTGCCTGGTCGTTGACGGCCTTGTGGTCGCGTTCCATGGTCTTGGCGAATTCGATGACTTCGACATTCTTGCTTTTCTTCAATGCCTGTTCCGCGGCGGTGACATCGATCTGCCCCGCGGTATAGGCGATATGGGCGATCTGAGGGTCGGTCGGCTTGGCATCGGCGGCGATTGAAACCGTGCCGAGCGAGGCCGCTATCAGCGCTGCACCGAAAATCTGTTTCAACATGATCTGTCTCCCTTGTGTCGTGTGAATGCCTTCCGCGGCGCCGGCGCGTCTTTGGAAGCAGGCATTGGATGCAGATCCGTCGAAAAGGTTCCCGGAATTTTTTTACGCGGGGCGGCAGCGTGTCGTTGGCGTCGGCCCCGACGCTTCAGTCTTTGCCGAGGAAGCGCTGAAGCACGATCGCGTGATTGTGCCGCAGGTCCTTCGCGGCATAGAGAAGCGTTGCGTCCGATTTTCCGATCTGGCGTTCGAGTTCTTCGACAGCCGACGCGTTCTTTTCGAGCTCGCCTTGGTAGCGGCGCTGGAACTCTGTCCATTTGGCGGGATCGTGCCCGAACCAGCGGCGCAGCGCCGGGCTCGGCGCCACCTCCTTCAGCCAAAGATGGACTGCCGCATCCTGCTTGCTCAGTCCGCGCGGCCAGAGCCTGTCGACGAGAATGCGGATGCCGTCCTTGTCTTGCTTTGGTTCGTAGATTCGCTTGATGTGCACCGTCATTTGCTCACCCGCATTGGTTTCAGAACCAGTTTTCGACCGAAGAGATGAGCGGGGATCTGGTTCCACCTTAAGACATATGGTTGCCAATTAGTCACAGCTGGCTGCCCCTGAGCTGTCACAATTGATTTTTCGCGTGTAACTGGTATTGCTCGCGCTTCCACCGCTGATATTTTCCGATTCTCTCAATATTGCCAAAAGGATAAGTGATGCGAAAGCTGGCGCCGTTCGTCCTGGTTGCAGTTCTCAGTGCCTGCGCTCGGCCAGCCGACGGCCCGACGGCCGGTGGCTTCTACAACGCCACGGCACCTGGAACCAACGAGCGGATTCCTGTCGTCCGGCTTTCGGAAGCGCCGATGGGTCCGGTTTCGGCCGTCCCGCTTGCCTATGCCGCCTCCGATCCCGGCCTCACCGTCATGCGCTCAAGCGGATTTGCCGATACGAAACTCAGGCGCGGCGACGTCATCGAGGTGACGATCCTCGATCCCGGCGAAGATGGGCTTTTCTCCTCGACTGAGAGCAAGACCCTCAATCTCGGCCGCTTCACCGTCGATTCGACAGGCAATGTGACGCTTCCCTTCGTCGGCAAACAGCGCGTGGTGGATTCCTCGACCGAGGCGCTACAGACGCGCATCGTCACCGGCATGAAGGGTTCGGCCGTCAATCCGCAGGCTGTCGTCACCGTGGTCGACAGGCCCTCCAGCGGCGTCACCGTCAATGGCGACGTGCGCTCCGCCGGCCGTTTCCCGCTTACCGCACGCAAGGAGCGCGTGCTCGATGCCGTCGCGCTTGCCGGCGGCGCTGTCTCCGATCCGGGCTCGGCGAACGTCACGTTGATCCGCGGCAAACAGCGCACCACCGTGCCGCTGCAGCGCGTCATCGACGACAGCAAGCAGAACGTCTACCTGCTGCCGGACGATCAGATCTATGTCGACAAGGACGCCCCGACCTTCACCGCCTTCGGCGCCTTCAAGAGTGTCGGCGAGTTCGAATTCGAGCCGGGCCGGCTGACGCTGGCCCAGGCGCTCGGGCGGGCGGGCGGCCTGCTCGACGACCGGGCCGACGCGAGCAATTTCTATGTGCTGCGCAACCAGGCGGTCTATACGCAGGTGGCGGCGGCGAATGCCAAGACTGCCGCGCCGGTCGTGGTGAGCAGCAAGCCGGTGATCTACCGCGTCAATATGAAGGATGTTTCCAATCTGGCGCTGATGCAGCGTTTCCAGATGATGGACGGCGATATCATCTACGCCAGCAATGCCAGCCTGGTGGACTTCGCCAAGCTCTTCAACGTCTACCAGAAGAGCGTGCCGACGGCCGCTGCTCCAATCCCCGGTTCGAGCGGCAATTAAAAATCGATCGGAGATTTCCAGGGGCCGCCGAGCAGATGCAAGGCGGCCTTTGCATTGTCCGGCCTGTCTTGCGGATCCCGTTGGGACAGGCGGATCGCCAAAGCCTCCAAGCCTTCGTCGCGTTCCGTGCAGTGGCGCAGCAGCAGGGTCAGCAGGAGCCCGGCTGCGTAAAGATCGGATCGTCCGTCGAGTGGTTCACCTGCCGTCTGTTCGGGAGAGGCGAAATCCGGCCGGCCGGCAAAAGCGAGATCGAATTGGCGGTGCCGGCGTCCGGCCTCGAGCGCCACGCCGAAATCGGCGATCTTCAAACGAGAGAAATCGCCCCCGTCAGACAGAAGGTTGAGCGGCGACAGGTCGCAATGCACGAAACCGGCGGCATGGATTGCGTCCAGGCCGGAGAGCACCGATGTCATGAACGAGGCCACGTCGCCGGGGGATAGAGGTCTTTTCTGCAAAAGCTCTGCAAGCCGGCTTCCGATCCATTCCATCACGAGGGCAGGGCGTCCGTCGGCAAGACGCAGAATGGTTTGCGTCGCGACAATGTTGGGATGGCGCAGCGCCATGCCGATTTCCGCCTCGCGCAGCATGAGTTTCCTCAGCACGGGATCGTCGGCATGCTCGAGCCGCGGCATCTTGATCGCGTGAGGCGTACCGAGATCGCGATGGCGGGCGCGGTAGACCTGGATGACTGCGCCATCATGAACCAGCGTCTCCAGCGCGAAACTATTGGCGATGATCGCGGTATCCACATCACTGAGGCGGGACTTGCCTCGATCGAGCGCATCCCGGACCCTGTCTATCAGGATCCTCCTGATGTCAGGCGAATACGCCCTATCCGCATTCAACGCCTGCCAGAGATGCGAAAAGCGCCGCGCGATCTCCTCGAAATCCGCTTCCGGAAGGTCATGGCTCATCGGTCTTCACGTCGATCACGATGGCGCTGAGATTGTCACGGCAATTGGCGATCAGTCCCTCCTGGACGAGGATGTCGGCCGCCTTTTCGATTTTTGCGGCAAGGAGAATTTCGGCGATGCTGCGCTCGGGCACGGCGCTCGGCAGTGGCGCGCTGCAAAGCAGCAGCCGGTCGCCGGGCTGCAATCCGCCGGAGAGCACCTCGGGAACGAGATGCCCGCGCAGTCCGATGGCGCGCGACAGTGTGCGCCGCAGGCCGATCTCGACATGGTCGCGGGTGAGGCAGCGCATCATGCCGTCGCGCAGGAGATAGCAGCGGGCATCGCCGGCCCAGAGCAGAGCGCAGCTCTCCTGAAGCGTGGCCAGCACGACGATACTGGCGGCCGACGGCTCGCGAGTCTCGGAAAGATAGGCCGATTGAAGCAGACCGTGGGCACGGCCGAGCTTGCCCTTGATCTCCTGCACCAGAGCTTCGATCGTCTGCTGTTTGGCGGTTTCGGCCAACACATGAACGGTGATCTTGCCGACGTCTGCGGCAGCGTTGCTGTCGCCGACGCCATCGGCAACGGCAAAGAGCGAGGGCATTTCGGAAACGAGCAGCGCGTCGGCATTGACTGAGAGCCGCGTGCCGGCGTGCGTGGCGTGGCTGTGCCGCAATATGAGAGGATGATGCGGTTCGATGCCGACGGGACGCGGTGCCTCGGTCGTTTCGGGTTGCGGGCCTGCCGAAGCGGCGGAGGAATTGTCGTGCAGCAGTTTCGAGAAATGCCCGGGCTCCGGGGCGCCGCTGACCCGAAAGCCTTTGGCGCGTCGCTCTTCGGGAGTGATCCGCCACCAGAGTGTGCCGCGGCTGGAGGCGTCCTGCAGTATCTCGTTTTCCGCGAGGTCGGCCGGGCGCAGCGTTCGCAGCCGCTTCAGGCTTGCGGTGAAATGGTTGATGTCGAAATCCCGCTTGGCCGAGCTTTCGGCGATCGCTTCGGCCGCCGTGAACCATGTGTCGTCGAGATAGAGCTGGCGTGGATGCTCGACAAAACCGGGAAGCTGCGCGGCGATGACGAGGGGAAAACTGCGCCCGACGCGGTCGAGGCTTGGCAGTAGCACGCCGGCAACGGTTGCCGGCCCCCAGAGACCGCGCTCGATGATGAAACGCCATGCTGGCATCGCGCGGAAGCGGTGTTTCCAATCCTCGCCGAGTTCTTGCTGTGCTGCCTGCAGCCCGGCCTGCATCCAGGCGTCGAGCGCGGATTGCAAGCTGTGGCCGAGGCCCATCGAAACGAAATCGCCATGGCTCGGCAGCTTGCCGTAGAAGCCGATCCTGTCGGCTTCAGCCGGGTTTCGCTCGAGGGTGGCGCGCTCGTTCATTTCCGCCAGCTCAGAACTGCGCCGGGCATGAGAAGGCGCCGAGCGCCTCCAGCCGGAATGGATTGAGCACCGAACCGAACTGGACGTCGAACTCCGCTGCCTGACCATCCTGCTCAAATTTTGCCCGGAAGAGATCGTCGCCCTGTATCGTGACGCTGGCATCGTCGAACAGCCGGAAGGGCGACCAGTCGCCGTTCTCCGTCAGGGCTTGCTGCCAGCCTCCCGGCTGGAAGGCGATGCGCGAGGCGTTGCTGGCTTCCGTTGACGGCCAGGTGATCGATTTCGACTGGATCGGCCCATGGAAATAGACAACGCGTTCGCCTTCGATCTCCAGCATCACCGCGCTGGCGGCATCGGTCAGCGACACCGGCTTGACGTTGATCGTGATCGAGGGGTTCTCGCTGCCGGCCGGGAAGAAGGCGCGGTTGATCTTGTCGGCATTTTCGAACTGGGCGATCGCCGCGCTCGGAATGCTCGCCGCCCCGAAGGTGCCCTTCCAGCCCCATGGCGAAGCACTGGTATCGACGAAGGCTTCGAGCTTTTCCTTGAAGAAGGTCTTGAACAGGCCCTCGGGCCCGAACAGCCTGACAAAGTCGCTCATCGCGACGTCGCGCGCCGATTTTCGATCGAAGGGATAACGGCCGGCCACGACATTCGAGCAGAAGCCGGCGCCCTCCGCGGCCCAGGCGTTGCTGATGCGCGAACGGGCGGATTTGACCGCCAGCGATCCGACATCGGCGGCGAGCCCCGCCATCCATGTATCGACCGGCGCCGGCAGCTTGCGCGCCTGCTGCAGCAAGTCCTGATTGGCGTCGGTCAGCTGGCTATCGACGTCGAAGACTTTCGCCACTTCGGCGGTAGAGGTCGTCGCCCGCGAAAGCTGCTCCTGTACTTTCTGCAGGATCGGTTCCAGCTGCCCGATCGCCGAGCGCGGCGCCTCCTTCGATTGGTCGGGAAGCGGCGACTGGCCGGCCGGCCCCTTCAGCGCCTCTCGAAGTTGGCGGAAGGGATCGGGCGCATCGGCGGCACTGCTAAGGGCCGTTGTTGACACGCTCAAATTGTCGCCGGCAGCCGATGCGATCTCGGCGCCGGGGCCGCGCAGATCGGTGGCCGCGGCGATCGAATTCGCAATCGTCTCGACGGGGCCGGGCTTGCCGGCCAGGATGCGGGTGGTCTCAGCCGCGTCGCTGATCGTCTGCGAGGGTTTGACCCTGATATCGGTCAACAGCGTCGACCAGCGTTGATCGAATTTGTCGAAGTAAAGCTGAAGTGTGGCCTGGGCGACGGTGTCGACTGTGACGCCGGCGGGATTGGGATCGCCGCGCACCCATTGCTCGTCGAGTGCCTCGCGCACGGCCTCGCTGATCTCGGGCAGAACGACGGTCCGGTAGCCGGTGGCGGAAAATAGGCCGGGGATGCTCTCGCTCAGCGGCGCCTTGGAGGTCCGCTCGAACGCCTGTTCGCCGAGCGGACCGAGCGCACCGGCCGGGCTCCAGCCGGGAAGGGCGCGGGAGGCGCGGTATTTCGCCAGGATCTCATAGGCGCGGCTGGCGATGTTCTGCGAGCGGATGATCTCGCGTGCCTTGGCGATCAGCGTCTTGTCGAGCTCAATTGGCGGCAGCGCGCCGCGCGCCATGGCTCCCGCATGGGTGATCAGCGCGTTGCGCGCCGCAATACGGCCTTCGTCGGGATAGAGCCTGGTGAACATGTCTTCCGCTTCCAGAGAGGCGAAATCCACATTCATCGGACCGAGCCCGCCGAGCATGCCGTAGAGCTTCAGCGCGTCGAAGGTCCTGTTGATGTCGGTGGTCCCGGTCATCTCCTTCTGGAGCTGCACCAGCATGCGAGGCAGGAGCAGCGTGTTCAGCGCCCGCTGATAGGCTTCGCGCTGGCGGCTCTCGACCTTGCCTTCCTGGTCGAGGCCGAGGCTGACCGGCCAGACGCGCGCCTTGGAAAAATCGGTGCTGACGGCGGCGAGATTGTCGAGCGCCGGCAGGATGCGCAGGAAGTCCGCATCCGAAACGTCGCGCACCGGCACGCCGCGCACCAGCTGCTCATAGGCATCGATACGTCTTTCGGCGGCGGCGAGCGCCGTGGTGTTCTGGATGTAGGTGGCGGTCCAGCTCGTCAGCACAACGGCTAGCAGCAGCACGGCAGCGGCGTAGGCAGCCCGGCGGAACAGCAGCTGCCGGCCGGAAAGCCGCTTGTCACGCGCGACCAGCGAGGCCTCGCCGAAGATCACCTCCTTGAAGAGGCGCGAGAGAAAATAGCTGCGCCGCGTCCTGGGGACGGCAACCGTCTCGTCTCTCTGCGTGCCGGAGGCGAAATAGATGCCGCGCAAGAGCGGCGCTTCCACCAGTTTCGACCCGGAGCAAAGCTCGGTTACGACGTCCTGCAGGCGCTCTTTCAAAGAGACGAGCTCGGCCGGGAAGCGGAAGATGCGGCCGCGCAGCTCCGGATTGGGCTCCTGCTGCAGGCGTTCGATCAGCATGGCGTCGACGCGCTGCTGGAGCAGGGTGAACTCCTCCATGAAGCGTTCCGGGAGGTTCGTCGCCTTGTAGCTCTCGTCGAGCCCGAAGGTCGTGCCCCAGACCTGTTCGCGATCGCTCTTGTTGAAGCCGTCGAAGAACTCGACGAAGCCGGTCAGGAGATCGGCCTTGGTCAAGAGCAGATAGACCGGCACGCGCGCATGCAGGAGTTCGTCGAGTTCGGACAGCCGCTGGCGGATCGCTCTGATCTCCTCGCGCTGCGCTTCGGCATCGCGGGTCAAAAGATCGCCGATCGACAGCGTCACCAGCGCGCCGTTGATCGGCTGCGACCGGCGATATTTGCGCAAGAGGCCGAGAAAGCCTTCCCAGCCGGCCTTGGCGGTGCCGTTGAGATCATCCTGCGTCGTGTAGCGGCCGGCGGTATCGATCAGGATCGCCTCGTCGGTGAACCACCAATTGCAGTGGCGCGTGCCGCCGATGCCCTGGACCGAATTGCTGCCGAGCGCATCGCCGAGCGGGAATTTGAGGCCAGAATTGCTAAGCGCCGTCGTCTTACCGGAGCCCGGCGCACCGAAGATCACGTACCAGGGCAGCTCGTAGATATAGCCGAAGCGTCGCTTGGTGATGCGGCGTAGAAGCTGCAGCGCCTCCTTCAGCCGGCCGTGGATCTCGCTGACCTCGGCCTGCTGACTGGCCGCCGCTTCGGCCTCGGCATCGCGCTCGATTCCTTCGACCAGCTGCTTGTCGCGGCGGCGGTCGCGGATGATGGTGAAGAGGAGGTACGCGAGCCAGGCGGCGATGATGATGCCGATCAGCGTCAGCCGTGCCGACGCGCTCGCCAGCGGCTTGAAGTCGCCATAGGCGGCGAGATAGCCGTAGAACCAGATGACGACGCAGATCGCCGCCACCCAGATGATCGAGATGAAGCGGCGGCCGATAAGGCCGGCATAGGCCTCCACATAGGAGCGCAGCGTATAGAAATAACTTAAGGGATTCATCGCGAAGCGCCTCCTGCGGCGGCAGCCGGTTCATTCGGTCTTTCGGCCTCGATCGGCGGTGTCTTGAAGCCGGCGTCACTCAGCCGTTCGCTCGGATCGGTCAGCACCAGGATCTCGGTGCGGCGGTTCATCTCCCGGCCCTCCTGCGTGTCGTTGCCGGCGATCGGATCGCTGTCGGCGCGTCCTTCGGTGAGGATCGCGCCCGGCCCGGTGAACGAGCTCAATATGTCGCCGACCGCCTTGGCGCGGGCTTCCGACAGGTGCCAGTTGGAGGGGAACTGGATCGTGCGGATCGGCACATTGTCCGTATAGCCCACGACGACGGCGCGGAATTTCTCCGCGGCGAGCGCGCCGCCGATCCGCTGCAGGAGATCGTGGAACTTTTCGCTGACCTCGGCGCTGCCGGTGGCAAACAGGCCTGAATTGCTGATGCGCACCAAGAGCCTGCCGTTCGAATCCGACAGCGTGACGAGCTTCTTCTCGACCTCCGGCTGGAGGAAGGCGAGCAGATTGTCGAGCCGGCTCGGCGGCTTCACCTGCGGCGGCGGCGGTGGCGGCGGCGTTTGCGCGACGACAACAGGCGGAGGTTCGCGCGGCGGCGCGGGAACCTTGACCAGCACGCTTGGCGTCTCGCGTGGCGGCAGGTTGGCAAGGCGCTCGAACGTGCCGTCGGAGGCGCGGTTCAGCGAGAGCGTGAAGAACAGGTAGCCGAACGCCAGGATCAGCGTCAGGACGGAAAGCAGCGTCCAAAGGGCGGCGGCGGTGCGCAGCGGCTGGTGCCGGGCGGAAACGCCCTTCCAATGCGGGGAAAGCTCTCTTTCGAAGACCCCGTATTGACCGAGCAGCGTCTTATAGAGACTGTCGCGGATACGTGCAAGCTCCAGTCCGCCGCGCGCGGAAACGCGGGTGCGGCCCTCGAAGGCGAGCGACAGGCAGAGATAGATGAGGAGCAGCAGGTCCTTGTTGGCGCCGGGGCTCTGGTGGAAATGGTCGAGCAGGTCGAACACCCGTTCGCCGCCGGTCACATCCATATGGAAAGTGGAGACGAGGCCCGAACGGGCCCAGCCGGCACGCACGCCCCAGGCTTTGCTGAGCACGACGTCGTCGACCGTCGCGCAGACGACATAGTGGGCGGCGCGCGCCCGTTCGGGGCTGATGCGCGCGCTGGCGAGATCCCGCTCGTAGCGGCCGACCGCTGCAATCGCCACCGCCCTGAGTTCATCGATATCGGGCTGCTCTTCCGTGTAGCGCAGGCCATGGGCAAGGTTGAGCAGTGGCGCGGCCGAGCGCACCAGGGTCGGCACGTCTTCGGCGCCGAAACGGAAATCCCGCACGAGCGATTCGACCGATGCTCCGCCCGTCGCGGACGCCGCCGCCGGTCCCGTTCCCTTCCCGCCTTCGGGAAAATCGAGAACGTCGTCCAGCATCTCCGCCATCTTGCGGGCGGATTGCTTTTTCTTCACGCCATCCTCGGTGAGTTCGACGATGGTCGGCAGGCTTTCCCAGGTGGAAGCGGGTTCGTTCTTCATTCTCTAAGGGCCCACAGTTCTATTTCGAGCCCGGGGAAATCGCCGGCGAGATGCACGGCGATGGCGCCGGAGGTATCGAGTTGTTTCCAGAGCGGATTCTTGGTGTCGAGTTCGAAGTAAATGGTGCCGGAGCGATAGGGGAGCTGGCGCGGCAGCACCGGCAGCGGCCGCACGGGAATGCCTGGCAGCGCCACATTGACGAGGTCGGCGATGCGCTCGACCGGCCCGACCTTGATCTGCGCCGGCAGTTTGCGGCGCACGTCCTCGGCCGGCATCTCTGCCCGGACGGCGAGCACGAAGCCGGCATCGCGAAGCAGCGTGCGGTCGTTGATCGTGCCGATCCGGACACCGTGCCGGCGTTCGGCAAGCTCGATCGCAACGGCGGCCTGTTCGAGCACCGAGGAAAGCGAGGCGCGCAGATCGTCGAAGACGGCGGCGAAAGTCGCCTTCAGGTCGTCGTGGCGATAGGGCGGGAAATCGCTGGCGCGTTTGCGCTCGGTCGTGAAGGTGGCGAGCTCGCCGGCAAGCTGGATGCAGTGCTCGTAAAGGACGATCGGGTGGATGCGCGTCGCATTGGCCGAAATATGCTTGAGCATCGGATCGGCACGGTTGAGGATCTGCAGGAGCAGGTAGTCGCCGACTTCCGCCGTGCCGCGAATGGTGGGATCGCCGATGCGTTCAGCGATCGCTTCGGCGCGGTGGCGCACGATGCCGAGAAGCTCGGTGATCAGCTCGTTCAGCCGGCCGGCGGCCGTGCAGTTGAGGCTCGGCAGGATGTAGTCGGGATCGAGAATGACGGCCCGGTCGGAACGGACTTCGATGATGCGGGCAAGTCCGATCAGCTCATAGCCGGCAAGCTCGTCGCCGGTCCGGAGATAACGCAGGCTGAGGCGGCCGACATCGATCGGCGCCATGAAATCGGTCTCGACATTGGCATCGGGCGCTTCGTAGGGCGAAGCGACGAGCCGGACGCTGTTGCGCTGGGCGCCGCCGTTCAATGCCACATCGGCCTTGCCCGGCTGACGGGCGGGAAGCGCCAGATAGACGATCGCATTCTTGGTGTTCTCGTCGAGATCGAGCGGCGGCGGCAGGTCGGCATCGACAGGCGCTTCGAACGGCGTTCCGTCGGGCAGCACGCCGCGCAGATTCGACAGCGCGAACTGCCCGATCGCCAGCGCGCCGCGGTCGATACCGATCTCCGATATCCCCCAGGGATAGGGCGCCAGCCCATGCGTGGCGGTGCGCACGAGCCGTTCGGTCCAGCGGTCCGCCTGCTGAAAATGCTGCACGCGAAGGAACATGCCCTCGCTCCAGGCCACCCGGTTCTCATTCCTCATGATGCGCGTCTTGTCCTTCCTGGCTGTCTTGCGGACGAGGCCCTGTGTCTCTGCCGTTCATCGCGGCCAGCATGGCATCGCGAAAAATGTCTTGGATCGACCGGCTTTTGCCGTCTTTTTCGAATTGCGCCCGGTAGGCCCGCCAATAATTCCGGTCCCGACGCCAGGCGCTCGTCTCGACACGCGCTTCCAGGCTGCGCGGCTCCAGCTGTCCCGCCGCCTGGGCGAGGGCGACGAGCGCAGAATTGAGCTGGAGCTGTTGGCCGAGCAGGGTCTCGATGCGGGCAAGCAGCGCCTCCTCCCGGTCAGGAAGGTCCGGCTTGCTCCCGGAGAGCGGTGCATTCATCTCGAAGACGGCATAGGCACTTTCGATCGCCTCCTCGAGCAGGCCGATGAATGGCTCCAGCCTATCGGCGAGGGCTGCAGGCCGGCCGATGGTCAGCGCGGGAAAACCGTCGGATTCGGGCTGCAGATCGTTGTCGTTGACGATATCGATCAGCGCCGCGGCCCGGCGCTGGGCGATGGGGACTGCGACATGGGTGGCGGAGCCGTGTTCCAAATGGCTGCCGTATTCGGTCTCCTCCGAATTCCAGTCTTCCGGCAGAAGCTGGGTCACCGTGCGAATCTCCGGTGGGCCGCTCCAGCCGATCTCGACATTGCGGGATGACGCCGCGCCTTTCTTGCCGCCCTGTTCAGACGAGCTCCAATCGTCGGCCGTGCGCTCGCCGAGAATGCCGTTTGCGGTATGACCGCCCGGCGCGATGTCGGCAAGGATTGCGGAAATGGTCAACGGTTCGTCGCTCAAGACGAGGCCGGCATCTGGGTCCTCGATCTCGCGCTCCCTGTCGCCGGCGATGTGGACGGAAAAAGCAAGTCCGCCCATCTCCAGCCGCGACCGGTCGGAAAGCCTGGCGATCTGGCCTTCATGCACGGCGACGCCGTCGACACGGGAGCCGTTGGCGCTCTGGTCGCGCAACAGGAAGCCGTCGCGGTCGCGCTCGATGATGCAATGAAGTTTCGAAATCGAGCGCCTGTCCTCCGGCAGCTGCCAGTCGCAATCGGGCGCCCGGCCAAGCGTGCGCCGACCGCGTTCGAAGAACCATTTCGGCCGGCCGGCCATTGTCGCCGCGTCGCCGGTGATCTCTCTCAGTTCGAGCCGCATCCTCATCTCCTCACCGCATCTCGGCCGACAGGCGTTCGACGATGACCGCATCGCCGCTGTCCTTTGCCGCCGGTGCGACCCTCGCCCAGCTGTTCCAGCCGAGACGTGGCGGATCCCCTGCCTGGCCGAGCCGGCAGAAGGGAACGTCCTCCTTCCTCAGCACGACCTGTATGTCGAATTCGAGCGCCGAGCCGACATAGAGTCGGGTCAGCGCGAAGAGTTCGGTGATGGCCCGTCCGCCCGGCGCAAGCGTGAGATAATCGGCGTAACCGAGCGGGCCGATGACGACGCGAAAGCCGCCGCTGAAATCGTGGATGGCCGCACCGGCCGTGGCATTCACCCCGAGCTGCACGCCCTGCGGCTGGCCCATCCGGCTGCGCTCTTCCGGCGGAATGCTCAGCCAGCGGCCGCGGAACAATTCGATCTCGACCGGCAGGCCGCTGAATTCGGCAAGCATGGCGCGGAGGTTGACGGTGTTGCGGTTGCGCGCCGCGAAGAAGCCGGAAAAGCGCAGGATCAACTCCTCGTCGACGCCGCTCTGTTCGACCAGCCGCTTGGTGCCGAAGCCGGTCAGCGACAGCAGCGTGGTGACGAAGGCATTGCTTGCCCAAGCGCCGCCCCAGCGCAGGCGCCTCGCAATCCGGTATTTCTCGCAGGCGTCGGCGAAGAGCTCCGCCATGCGCGCGCCGAACAGATCGAAAAAGCTCGCCAACCCCCGCGATCGGTTGCGCTCCTCGCGCATGATGAGTTCATTATAGGCCGATGGCATGGAGCCGAGCGCTCCGACGAGGCCGGCAAGTGCGCTGCGCACGGTGGCGCGGCCGGCCTTGCGCTTGTAGCCGCTGACCGCAAGCGGCGCCGGCGAGACGCCGACATGGGAGGCGACGTCTAGCCGTCCTTCGCCGACCGACGCCTGCGCGACGCGAAACGCCGTCACCGGCTCGAAGCGGCCGGGGTCGCGTTCGAGCAGGTCGGTAAGCGCGTCTGGCTTGCTGGCGGCTTGCATGTCCATGATCGGCTGGCGTTCCTTTTTCAGAGAAGCGGGCGTTCGGCGGCGCGCGCCGACCAGCGGGCGATCGGCCTCGACTGTCCCTTCATGCCGACAGTGAGCCGGGTAAAGCTGTTGACCGAGGTGTAGAGGCTGAAGAAACGGTCGAGCACGCTGCCGAACAGGAAGGCCGACGGCCGGTCGATCGCGGCCGGATCGAATTCCAGCGCGATCTCGGTACCGGGCACCATGCCGCCGCTGCCGAGACGGGCGGTCGAACTGGCGGCCTTGATCCTGACCAGTGCATCGGCGAACTGCTTGGTCTCGGGACCGTCGCGGAAAGCATAGAGCGACAGGATGTCCTTCAATGCGGCCCCCTCATTGTCGAACAGCGACAGATGGTTGAGGAGGAGATGCGACATCAGCCGCCAGTTCCGCCCGTCCTGATCGTTCATTCTGACCGACGGTGTCGGGGGGATCAGCGCCTCGACGCCCGCCACCGCCTCATGGCCGGAGGCGAGCTGCAGCAAGGGGTGGCCGCCGCCGAAGGGAAGCTGTTCGGGCAGGTCGCGGTTGAGGCAGAGCGTATCGACGCTCGCCACCGTATCGACCGGACAGGCCGGCCGGCGCTGCCGATCGACGAAGGCGATGTCCATATCGCTGGTCCTGTCGTCTTCGTCGAAACGGCGAGAGGCCTGCCAGTAGGTCGCGCTCGCGCCTGCGCGTTGCGATCGTCCGAAGAAGGGCTGGCAGAATTCCTCCTGGCCGCGCGATCCGGTCAGCAGTACGCGGTCGATCGAGTAAATCTCGCGGGTCTTCTGACGGCGCGCATCCGGCAGCAGACGGTATTCCGTGCGGGTGCCGTCGACGGCGATCGGCTCGCAGACCTGGCGAAACAGGTTGACGACGGGCGTGGCGTTGAGCGCGAAGTCGCGGGCCGAAACCGCCCGCTCGAGTTTGGCGTCGCTTTCCCCGAGGTAGACGAAGAGTTCCAGCGTTTCCCCTCGCCAAGCGTCGAGCCCTTCGATATCGAGAAACAGGAATTTCCTGGGCAGAGCGAAAAATTCGGTAAGCAGCCGGTAGCCGATGAAGCTCGGCGCCGGATAAGGCAGCATGGCCTCTTCCGGCTCGAAGCCGACGGGTTTCAGGTTGCTTGCCGGCAGGAAGATCGGCGAACGGTCGTCTGTATGTTTGGCAAGCGCGATGCCGAGCGTGTGGTTGGCAAGCAGTTCGTAGATCGCCACGGCCTGCTGCCAGGCAGAGGGAATGTGCAGGCGCAGCCGGCTGACGCCGAGGCTGCCGAAGGGCTTGCGGGCGTCGAGGCTGCGAATGGAGAGCCTGAGGCAGCCGGCAACGCCGGCATAGGCCGAAACCGGCGCATTGATCGGCTGGCCGGAAAGCGCAGCACTGGCGATCTCGATCGGCGCCATCTCGACGTCCTGCGTGGTGCGGAAGCGGCAGGCTTCGCCTCTCACCGGCTCGGCGAGCACCTCCGTGTGGCGGGGCACGGTCTGGACCGAGGCGAGGGTGTCGCCTGGGCGGAACTTGACGATGCTCATCGAGGGCAGGGGTGCGAGATAATGCGGATAGAGCGTTTCAAGCAGGCCGTCGGTCAGTTCGGGAAATTCGTCGTCGAGCTTCTGACGCACGCGCGCGGCCGAATAGGCGAAACTCTGGATCAGGCGTTCCACATGCGGGTCGTCCGCGACGTCGCCGGTCATGCGCAGGCGTCCGGCGATCTTGGGGAAAGCGTCGGCAAAGCGCGCGGCCCGGCGGCGCAGCGCCAGCAATTCCTCATTGTAGCGGTGCAGGAAACCTTCAGCCATGCGCCGCCTCCACGAGGACACGCTGGGTCGACGGATCGATGGTCGATTCGAAGCTGATCGGCGGCATGCCCTCATGCAGGCGGAAGGTCGCCAGGATGCGCATGCGCAGCGCCCGTTCGGTCATCGTCCGGCTTTTCAGGATCGTCACCCTGATATCGGCAAGCCGCGTCTCGAACAGCGCAACCCGCCGCTCGATCGCTTCCGCCAGCTTGAGCTTGGCCTGGTCGGTCATCAGATTTGCCGAGACGATGCCGTCGACGCCGTAGCTCACCAGCGCGTCCCGCAATTCGGAAAGGCCCGTCGGTGGCGTCGTCGGGCATCGCCGCGTATTGAGCAGCGCTTCGAGATCGCGGCGGATCGCCTCCCTGACCTCGCGGACCTGGTCGACGAAGCTCATCGGCGGATCGGCGGCGCGATCCGGGGCCTCGTCGATCAGCCTGTCGAGGATCGAGCGAGACAGGACGCGGTCGCGCAGCCGGTAGCGTTCGAGCGGATCAGCCATGCGCGACCTGCCTGCCGGCAGAGCTTGCCGGCACGATCTCCACACTTTGGGTGTCGTGGAAGGAGACGAGTTCGTCGCCGGCGAGGAAACAGCGCTGGCCGCGGCCGGTGGTGATGCCGCTCGCTTCCTCGACCCATTCGGTTTCGCGTCCGAGCCTCAGCGCCGCATCCTTGCCGGTGCCATGATAAACCGCCGGCAGAAGCACCGATGCAGCGGCGCCGTCGATCAGCGTCAATTCGGCGCGACGGAAGGCGAGATCTCGCGGCCGGGCAATCGGCTCGATCGACAGGGCTGATATCTTGGCGAAGTCGATCCAGAGATAACCGCCGCCGGTCATGATGACTTCGAGAGCGTGCGGCGTGCGGTCGTCGAGGTCGCGGAAATCGGAGACCGCCTTGCCGTTCCAGATCAGCTGGCGCTCGCCCCTGAGGTCTTCGAGCGCAGCGAGTGCCGTTTTCGTCGCCTCCGCATCGCCATCACGATGGGCGATGCCGAGGCGGACGGCGAGCCTGTCGAGTTCGCTCGGCCCTTGCGGAAATTCCGGCAGCGCAGCGCTTTCGAACCACGCGTCGCGTGCCGCCATCGCCCGAAGTTCGTTGCGCAGCAGGGCAAAGCCCATCGTCGCGTCGGGCGAGAGGGTCGCGGCAAGGCTGCACTGATTGTCCGCCCGCTCATATTCCCCGGCAAGGACGAGAAGATCGATATAGAGGTGTCGCGCCTCCTGATCGGAGGGCTTGGCCTTCAGATGCGCCTTGACCTCTTCGAGCGCGTCCTCGAGGGCGTTGTCGCTGAGCGATTGGGCGATGCTGGCGGAAAGCGTCATGCGGACATCCTCTCGGGTATGGCGACCGGGCGGCTCAGGATCTGGCCCGTGGTTGCGGTCTCGGCGATGAGATGGAAGCTCGTGGCAACGTCATCGAGCTGGAAATGCGGCTGCAGCCGGACCGTACAGGAGAAGCTGCCGGGCTTTCCCGGGATTTCGGCGACGCCGATGCCGGCCGAGCGCAGCGGAAAGCGGGTGCGCAGCGCAATGTCGGCGTCGTCATTGCCGAGCGTATAGGCGCTCAGCCAGTCCATGAGCTTGCGCTCGATCGAGATCGCATCGGAGAGCTGGCCGATTTCGTCGCGCATGATGACCTTGAGATAATGCGCGAAGCGCGAGGCGCAGAGCACATATTGCAGCATGGCGGCGAGGCGGGCGTTCTGGCGTGCATGCTCATTGGAATAATGCGGCGGTGCATGCAGCGACTGATTGGAATTGAAGATCGCCGCAGAGGAGAGATAGGTGGTCGCGGCCGGGATGATGCCGAGATCGCAGAACTGCTGCTCCTGGCTGCTGGTCAGCTGAATTTCGACCGGCGCCTGGGCTGATAATCCGTTGCTCTCCGTGCCGAAGTCATAAGGCGGCAATTCGCTAGCACCCAGCAGGCCGCCATCGACCGCATCCTGCGTGACGCCGCGGATCTCCGCAAACCAGCCGGACGCGATGAAATTGCGGATGACGACGGTCGCAAAGGCGAAAGCGGCGTTGCCCCAGAGCAGCGAACTGCCGTCGGCGGCAATGCTTTCGCGGAAGGGAAAGGCGTCATTGCGATCGCGCGCATGCGGCGCAAGCGGCGGGCGCATCAGGATGCGCGGCGCGACGAGCCCGAGGAAACGCGAGTCCTCGCGCGCGCGAAGACCGTTCCAGCGGATGCGGTCCGTCTCCGTTGCAAGCCAGGAGAAGTCGCTGACCCGGTTCATCTCGTGAAAGTCTTCAAGCCCGATTGAAAACGGCGCCGCACCCGCGACAAAGGGGCAGAAGGCGGCAGCCGCCACCATGCCGATCTGCGACAGCGTGCTGACCGGATCGCCGTCGACGGGATCGTGCGGGGAAATATGATAGTCGCCGACCAGCATGCCGAAGGGTTCGCCGCCCGGCATGCCGAACTCGCGGCTGTAGATCAGTTCGAAGAGGTGGCTCTGGTCGAAATCGCTGGCACGCTCCATGCTGCGCGCGAGCTCACGCCAGCTGACGCTGAGAAGCTTGACCTTCACCTCGCCGCTGCGGCTTGCCTCCCGCACGAGCATGGCAAGCCCACGCCATCTCGCCTCCATCGCCTGAAAATCGGGATGGTGGAGGATGGCATTGACTTGCCTGTTCAGCGCCTCGTCGATCAGCGTAATCAGCTGATCCGCCCGGCGCCGCCATTCAGTGCTGGAACCCATCGTCGACCTGACCACATGTTTCGGAAGAGCTTGGCGCGGCGGTTTCAGCCGCGCCGGAGCCTGATTTCATCAGTTCTTCGAAGGAATCCGCGCGACCATGCGCAGCGAGGTGGTCAATTCCTCCATCTGCAGCCACGGACGCATCCAGGCCACGGCGTTGTAGGCGCCCGGCCTGCCGGGAATTTCCTGGACAGTGACCTTCGCCTCGCGCAGCGGATATTTCGCCCGCGATTCCTCGCCGGCATCGTCATTGGCGTTGACATAGTTGGAGATCCAGCGATTGAGCCAGGCCTCGCAATCTTCCGCCTCCATGAAGGAACCGATCTTGTCGCGGCCCATGACCTTGAGATAATGGGCGAAGCGCGAGGTCGCCATCATATAGGGCAGACGGGCTGAAACGGCCGCATTGGCAGTGGCTTCGGGCCGGTCGTAGAGCTTCGGCTTGTGCGCCGTCTGTGCCCCGAAGAACACCGCATAGTCGGTATTCTTGTAGTGGCAGAGCGGCAGGAAGCCAAGCTTGCCGAGTTCGGCGTCGCGTCGATCGGTAATGCCGACTTCCGTCGGGCATTTCAGGTCGAGGTCGCCGTCGTCGCTGGAGAAGATGTGCATCGGCAGGCCTTCGACCTTGCCGCCGTTTTCCGCGCCGCGGATGGCGGTGCACCAGCCGTTCTTGGCGAAGGCTTCGGTCAGGCGCGTGCCCATCACATAGGCCGCGTTCATCCAGCAGTAGGAGCCGTGCGGCAGTTCGCCGGTCTTGGAGCCGCCGGTTTCGTCGAAGTTGAACTCCTCGATCGGGCTGGTCTTCGGGCCGTAGGGCATGCGGGCGAGCACACGCGGCATGGCGAGCGTCACGAAGCGGGAATCATCGCTTTCGCGCAGGCTCCGCCACTTGGCATATTCGACCGTCTCGAAAATCTTTTCGAGATCGCGGGGCTTTGCCAGCTCGCGGAAATCCTCGAAGCCGAACATGCGCGGGCTTGCCGCCGAGATGAACGGCGCGAAGGCGGCTGCGGCGATCATCGAGACACCCTGCAGAAGCTGGACGTCGTCGAAGGAATTGTCGAATTCGTAATCGCCGATCAGCGCGCCCATCGGTTCGCCGCCCGGCGTGCCGAATTCGTCTTCATAGACCGATTTGAAAAGCCTGGACTGGTCGAATTCGACGGCCTTTGCCAGATCCTTGGCGACATCGCGCTTGGACGCATTGAGCACGCGGATCTTCAGATTGGCGCTGGTCTCTGAATTCTTGACGAGATAGTTCAAGCCGCGCCAGGCTCCTTCGAGCTTGGTGAACTCCGGCGACTGCATGATTGCCGCGAGCTGGCTTGATATCGCCTTGTCGATCTCGGCAATAGCGTTGTTCAAGGTGATCGTCAGGTTCCGATCATGGTGACGGTGCCCTTCAGGGCTTGATCGGTGAGCGTGCGCAGAAGGTCCTGCGCACGGTCGGGCTCGGTCTGGCGGGTTGCCGCAACCACCTTCGAGAGCAGGTTCTCATCAGGTGTGAAGCCTACTTCTTCCTTTGTCTGCAATTGCGTTTCGGCGGTCATCTATCGATCCTTTTTTGCGAAAGCGGCGGCCCTCGGGGTGTGAGGGGTTCCCTTCAAAAGGGGCCGCTGCCGGACAACGACTCTTCAGGAATTGAGCGCGCGGGCCGCTATCGGTCCGCGATCCCGGGCACTCAGTTCAACACGTCCTTCGCGTCTTCGGCTTTGTCTCCGCCAAGCTGGGCCACCAGCTGCGAGAGATCGGCCTTGTTCTGCAAGATTTCCTCGAGCAGACGCTCGAGCTCCTCGGAGCGGTCCGCCTTGCTCATCAGATCGCGCAGCTGGTTGCGGGCGTTGAGCAGTGCCTTCAGCGCCGGCACCTGATCGACGACTGCGCCGGGCTCGAAATCGGCCATGCTTTCGAATTTCAGCGAAACCGGAAGCTCGGTTCCGTCCTTTTCCAGGGTGTTCTCGACCGAGAGCGTCAGGCCCGGCGTCATGCGGCGCATGACGTCGTCGAAATTGTCGCGGTCGACCTGCACGAACTTGCGCTCGCCGAAAGCCTTGAGCGGTTGTGTCGGATTGCCGGAGAAGTCGCCGAGCACGCCGACGACGAAAGGCAGCTCCTTCACCACCATCGCGCCTTCGGTTTCCACTTCATATTTGATATGGACCCGCGGCTTGCGAACCCGTTCCAGTTTCTCATGTACACTTGCCATCGAGGCTCTCCTTCGTCTCATCGGCGGATTGCGAATTGCGGATGCTCCAGATTGCGGCCGGGCAGGTCCCGACCTCAGGCCGCTAGCCTCCCCTGTCGGTTGCGGGCTGTATGCCGGCCGCCGTCAGCACTGCATTGCGCGTGTGCTGCTCAGGCAGGAGTTCGGCAAGAAGCTCGGAAAAATCCATGCGGCCGCGGCGCACCAGCGTCTCGATCGACATGGAGATCGGTGAATGGGGTTCGGTGCGACGGAAATAGCGCGCAACGGCTGCGAGCAGTTCGAAGGCCTCTTCGCGTGAACGAATCATCTCGGCGCCAACGGGCCGCATGCGGACGGCCTCGGCCTCACCGAGATCGGTTGCCGGCAGCGGCTCGGAGCCTTGCGCGGCAGGGGTTTCGGATATGACCGAGGGAGCCCCGATGCCGGCGAGCATCCGGATTGCAGATGCTGCTTCCTGCAAAGCATTGCGTGTATTCGAACTCGGCGGCGCCTGATCCCCGCAGTGCATGTCAAGTATTTCGATCATGCGGTCGAAAGCGGCGATGCACTCCGTCACCACGCTGAGATGGGCTGACATCTGAGCGACACCGGCTTCTGCCGCCGCCCGCTGCAAGTCCTTGCGCCGCTCGGCTTCGTTCGGCCGCTGCGAAAGCTGGAAATCCCAGAGCGAAAACTGGGCGAATTTTCCGTCCGGGATCAATGAAGTCAAACGAATAGCCTGGATAAGCGTGCCTTCGCCGCCCACGCCGTTAAGACCCGCAAAAGGAGCGAACCGCTCCTCGAAATCGCCGTCTCCGATCGAGTGCAAAGTGTCGAAATACTTGTCTAAAAGCGACGCGGTTGCAACGTAGACGTCGCGCAATCCTGAGAAGCCGCGTAGCCGCAGCTGCGCTTCCGCAAGCCAAGCCAATACTTCTATGTCTTTGCTCTGGGAAGAAAGGATCTGCAATCCAAGATTGCTAACATCGTGCCAAGCGGGTGCAAGCGTAATAACGTCGCCCGGTGAAATACTACGCTCGGCTGTACGTGCGGCGTTTCTGGCATCTTTAATTCTATAGTATATTTCACGTGACAAAGTATTAGTCCGTACGTTTTCTCCGCACGGATAACTTTGTTCAAGTGGATTTATGATTTCTCGGACATTCACGCTGTTAAATACCTCAAAAATCTAAAAATACCGCGGCGGCTCGGCATTTTGTGCGGCTTGTATTGGGTTGTCAACCATCTCCAGGTGATGACGGATTTATGACAACTTCAAGATATGCTCATTTTGGAAAATAGAGTCGTTTTTCTTCTGGACAAGGGTTTATGAGCGCCCTAGTTGTTGCTTCGCATCAAGAGGACGCACTGAATTTCGTCGAATAAACGGGACTTGCGGATGTCGAATATCGATCTCAATCGTCTGATAAGAACGCTTGAGCCCAATTTACGTGTCGGTCTTGAGACAGCGGCTTCGCTCGCTGTGCGCCATCAGCACGCCGTCGTGGATGTCGCGCATTGGCTTCGCTCCCTTCTTGATATTGCGGCGTTTTCCGCCGTTTTCGAAGAGCTCAAGCTCTCCTCGGAAATGCTGAGAACGGAGCTCGACGCGGCGATCGCCGACATTTCGCGGGAGGCCGGCGCGGCGCTGGCGCTCTCCCCCAACCTGCTCGCCCTTGGCCGGGAATCATTCCTGGTTGCATCGCTGCAGTGCGGCCGTAATGTCGTGCTCCTGGCCGACCTGCTCGCCGCCCTGACCGGCGATTCGGCATTACGGGTGGTTGTGCGCGGCATCGCCCCCTCGATCCGCAATCTCGACCGGGCAATGCTCGACAAATTGCTGGAGAAGGCGGCCTCCGGCCCGTCGGACCAGCTTTCTGTGCCGGCCGCGACATCGGCGGGCAATGAATTTTTGCGGCTCTACACCCACGACATGACGGCCGACGCCCGCGCTGGCCGCATCGATCCCGTCATCGGCCGCGACGGTGAGTTGCGGCAGCTGATCGATATTCTGACGCGCCGTCGGCAGAACAATCCGATCCTCGTCGGCGAGGCGGGTGTCGGCAAGACCGCGGTGGCGGAAGCGCTGGCATTGGAGATCGCCGCCGGCAATGTTCCGGCCCAGCTCAAGGATGTGAAGCTGCTGGTGCTGGACCTCAGCCTGCTGCAGGCAGGTGCCGGCGTCAAAGGCGAGTTCGAACGGCGCCTGCATGGCGTGGTCGACGCGGTAAAGACATCGCCGGAGCCGATCATTCTGTTCATCGACGAGGCGCACGGGCTGATCGGCGCCGGCGGACAGGCAGGGCAAGGCGATGCCGCCAATATCCTGAAGCCGGCTTTGGCGCGGGGAGAACTGCGGACGATCGCGGCAACGACATGGAGCGAATACAAGCGCTTCATCGAGAAGGATGCTGCCCTTACCCGCCGCTTCCAGACCGTGCATGTCCGCGAGCCGGACGAAGAGGCCGCAATCCGGATGCTGCGCGGCGTGGCGCAGAGCCTGAAAATCCATCACAAGGTGCGCATCCGCGACGAGGCGATCGTCGCCGCCGTCCGCCTTTCGGCACGATACCTGCCGGACCGGCAGCTTCCTGACAAGGCGATCAGCCTGATCGACACGGCTGCTGCCGCCGTGGCGCTGGCCCGGCAGACGAGGCCGGAGGCTTTGAAACAGCTTACCGACGAGCGCGATCTCCTGGAAACCGAGGCGAACTGGCTTGCGCGAGAACCCGAGACACCGGAAAAGGCCGCCCGGCTTGGCGAAATCGCCGGCAAGCAGCAAGAGATCGTTGCGCTGATCGAAGCGCTCCGGTCGCAATTCGAGGAAGAAAACCGGCTCGTCCGCGAGGCCGACCGGCTGGAGGAGTTCTTCTCGCCGGACGACGTCATCGTCCCGTTGGCGCCGGCGGATAGTGCCGGCGACGGCACGAATGTCGCGCCTTTCCCGCCGCAGGCCATGACCGCCGAATCCGCGCGCGCCGCCTTTGCCGTGACCGAGCGGACACTGGCGGCAGTGGCCGATCAAACGGCCCTGCTGCCGCGCGTTGTCGACAAGGAAGTCGTTGCCGCGATCGTGGCCCGCTGGACCGGAATTCCTGTCGGCAAGCTGCTGGCGGACCAGATCGAAACCGTCAAGACGCTCGATGCCCGCCTGAAGGAGAAGGTGCTCGGCCAGGACGCGGCGATCGAACGCATCGCTTCGGCGATGCGGGCCTCGCGCGCCGGACTCTCCGATCCGCGCCGGCCGCCGGCCGTCTTTCTGCTCGTCGGCATGTCCGGCACCGGCAAGACCGAAACGGCGCTGTCGCTGGCCGACATGCTCTATGGCGGCAGCCGCTATCTGACGACCATCAACATGTCCGAGTTCAAGGAGGAGCATAAGATTTCCATGCTCCTCGGCTCGCCGCCCGGTTATGTCGGTTATGGCGAAGGCGGTGTGCTGACCGAGGCGGTGCGGCGCAGACCCTACGGCGTGCTGCTGCTCGACGAGATCGACAAGGCCCATCCCGGCGTTCAGGAAATTTTCTATCAGGTGTTCGACAAGGGAACGCTGCGTGACGGCGAAGGCCGCGACATCGATTTCAAGAACACCACGATCGTCATGACCGCCAACACCGGTTCGGAAATGATCGCCGCACTTGCCGCCGATCCCGAGACGATGCCGGAAGGCGAGGCGCTGGAAGCGCTGCTTCTGCCGGAATTGCAGAAGCATTTCAAGCCGGCCTTCCTCGGCCGCACGACGGTGCTGCCCTTCATGCCGCTCGGGCCCGAGACGCTGTCGGGCATCGTCGACATCCAGATCGGCCGCATCCGCGAGCGGGTGGGTACGAGCTACGGCACGGCGCTGTCACTATCGGCGGAGGCACGGCAAGCGCTGATTTCGCGCGCCCGCATGAGCGAGATGGGCGCTCGCGCGATCGAGGTGATGATCGCGCGCGACCTCCTGCCCGTTCTATCGACGTTTTTCCTCGATGCCGTTGCGGCCGGGAAAAAGATCCAAGGGATCGCCATCAATTATGACGGCCATCGCTTCGGCCTCGATGCCGAGCAGGCCGCCCCGCAGGAATTCGGCACGCCGGGGGAAAACCGGTTGTCGGATGAAGTAACCCCGAGCCGCAAGCGCACTCGGGGAGCAGCGAGAAGAAAGGCAACTACGCCTTAGACGCAACTAGGCACTCAACCGCCAATAGGAGAGCTTACAGCATGCCGATTTATCTTCAGATCGACGGGATCCAGGGTGATGCGACCCACGAGCAGCATCGCAAGTGGATGGATATCGAAGCCATCCACTGGAACGTTTCCCGCAACATGAACACCTCCGCTGGTTCGGCGGCCAACCGTGAAGCTTCCGAGCCGACCGTTTCGGAAGTGATCCTCACCAAGGTCAGCGATTCCTCGTCGACCAAGCTCTTCCAGGAGGCCTGCTCCGGCCGCACCGGCAAGCGCTCCGTCATCCATCTCGTCACCACGGGCAATCCCGGCGACACCTATATCGAGTATTCGCTCGAGAATACGCTGATCGCCAGCTACTCGATCGATTCCAACGGTGACCGCCCGGTCGAGACGATCAAGCTGAACTTCACCAAGATGGAAGTGAAGTACACGCCTTACGACGACAAGCACTCGCCGCAGTCGCCGATGATCGCTTCTTACGATCTCGCGACCACCAAGGCCGCCTGATATCCGCCTGGAACGGGCGCCGATCGTGGCGCCCGTTCACTCCATCCTCGTCGCGAGCTGAAGGAAGTCTTTCCCATGGGCGGATTGGCCATCGATAATGTGAAACTGACGAACTACCATCTCATCGTCGAGGAAGTATTCGACGAAAGCGTTTTCGGCATGGTCGCGCCCAGCTTCAAGATCAAGGGCGTCAAAGGGATAGGAACCAGCCATCTTCAGGTGATGCGCAGCGTTTATACCCTCGCCATCGGCGAAGACGTTTATTTCAAAGGCCGCAAGCTGCAGGGCTCGCCGGGGGCGCGGGAGTTGCTTTCGGAATTCTTCGAATCCGGAACGCAGCTGACGACCCGTCCAAATGGCCGCACGACGGTCATGCACCGCTATCTTGGCAAGAAGAATATCTTCACCGCCAAGGCGCTTGAGCATCAGAAGGCCTCCGTCACGCTGAATTTCTTTCCCATCTACGGCGAGGATCCGGCGCCGACCCGTCTGCTTTACGGCAATCCGGCGGTCACCTTCATCCAGAAGGCCGACGAGCGGCCGATGGCAGCCGCCTATTTCAACGGCAATAACAACCGCCTGGAACTTCTTCACTATTTCGATCGGCGCACCCTTGTCGACGGCTTTCTGAAACGCTTCTCGGAAGCATCTGCTGCGGCCGCAGGCTGAGAGGTCCCTATCGATGAACGACATGTCGTCCGCCGCGGACTTCATCCAGGCGAGCCGAATCCTCAGGATCGTCTCGCCGCTCGGCGAGGACCAGCTTCTGCCGGAGCGGGTGACGATCGAGGAAGGGATTTCGTCACTGTTCGAGATCAAGCTATCGGCCCGCGCCAAGAAGCCGTCGGTCAAGCCGGAGGAACTGATCGGCCGGCTGATGGATGTTTCGGTCGAGGTCCAGCAGGGCGACGGCGAAGGCGGCGTGCGCCGGCCGTTCAACGGCCTGGTGACCGAACTCAACGAGGGGCCGCCGATCACCCGCGGCCTCAGATCCTATTCCATGGTGCTCAGGCCGCAGATGTGGCTGCTGTCGCGCCGCTCCGACTGCCGCATATGGATGGACAAGACCGCGGTCGATATCGTCGAGACGCTGTTTTCCGAACACGGCATCCCGGCGCCCGATACCTCGGGCGTGATCACACCACCACCGCCGCAGCATTATTCGGTGCAGTGGAACGAAACCGATCTCGCCTATCTCACCCGCCGCTTTGAAGAGGATGGCCTGTTCTACTGGTTCTCGCACGAGGAAGGCAAACATAAGCTGCATGTGGCCGACAGCGCCCAATCCTGGCTCGGCCCGTCGCCTTCGGCGCAGGGCGAGGGGCGGGTCCGCCTTGCGCAGGGCTCGGCCGACCGCAACCACATCACCGAGTGGAGCCGGCGTTATTCCTATGTGCCGGGGCAGCGGGCCGGTGCCGACTGGAACTTCGAGACGCCGCGCATGGTGCCGGGCACGATGACACCATCGCTGGTGCAGATGCCGGAAGCGGCCAAGCGCGAGCTCTACGAATATCCGGCGCGCATTTCCTCCGTCGCCGAGGCGGAGCGGGCGGAAAAACTGAGGATGCAGGCTTCCGAAGCCGATCATGACCGGGTCTTCGGCGGCTCCACATCGCGCATCATCGAGGCGGGACGCCGCTTCACCCCCTACGAGGTCGCCCACCCCGACCACGTCTATGAGGAGCATGTGGTGGTGAAGACGACCCATACCGTCGTCGACCGCTCCTACGAGACCAACAGCAACGAGCCGGAATATACCAACACCTTCGAAGCCGTGCCGTCGCGGGTGCCGATGACGCCCCACCGCGAGACCAAGCGGCCGCGCATCGAAGGCACGCAGGTGGCGATCGTCGCCGGCCCTTCCGGCGAGGAGATCCATCCCGACCAGTACGGCCGCATCAAGCTGTGGTTCCCTTGGGACCGCAAGGCCAAGAAGGACGGCTCCGACACCTGCTGGGTGCGCGTCAGCCAGGTCTGGGGCGGCGGCACCTGGGGCGCGCAGGTCATTCCGCGCATCGGCATGGAAGTGATGGTCGCCTTCGTCGACGGCGACCCCGACCGGCCGCTGGTGACAGGCGTGGTGCCGAATCCGAGCAACACGGTCCCCTACGACCTGCCGGCCAACAAGACGCGCATGGTCATGCGCTCCAACACCCATAAGGGCACCGGCTTCAACGAAATGACCTTCGAAGACGAGGCCGGCCAGGAGAACATGTTCTTCCATGCCCAGAAGGACCAGACCACGCGGGTGCTGAACGACCGCACCAAACGTATCGACCGCCACGAAGTCTCGGCGATCGGCGCCAACCGCACGGTCGAAGTGGGCGGCAACCAGAAACACGAGGTCGGCGGCTCGATGAATACGGTCGTCGGCGGCACGGGGCCGATGGCGATGGCGCTGATGGGAGCGGTCCAGGGAATGTCGGGCCAGACGGCGGGCCTGCTTTCACAGGCCGGTCAGATCGCCGGAGGAGGCGGGCCTGGCCTTGCTGCTTTTGCCGGCACACTTGCTTCCTCGGCGCTGGGCTTCCTGAGTATCGGCGGTCTTGGCAGCCGGCAGGGCGTTGTCTCAGGCCCCAGCCCGCGCTCCGATGCGGGCACGGCCCTTGCCAGCTCTGGTACCGGTGTCGGGGAGGACGCGTCCAGCCTCTTTCCCTTGCCAGGGATCATGAACACGATTGTCGGCTCTTTTCAGTCCACCAGCGTCGGTGTCGCGAAGGCCGAACAGATTGGCGTGAGCAAGGTCACCAATATCGGCCAGACGGAGATGATCAACGTCGGCAAGCAGCAGAACCTGGCGGTCGGAAAGATACAGAGCGTCACGATCGGCGAGGAACAGAATACCAACATCGGAAAATCGCAAGGCACGGTCGTCGGCGAGAAGATCACCGTCAATGTCGGCAAGCTCTATGGCCTTGTGGCGGGTGAAAAATACCGCGGCGAATCAAAAGTCTGGGAAGTCTTCGCGGAGGACAAGATCTTCCTTTCCGCTCCCGGCGGCTACATCGAAATCAACAAGACCGGCATCCGCCTCTATGCACTGAAAATCGATATCGAAGGCAATCAGATCAACTTCAAGAAAGGCGGTCCCGGGCAGCAGCCGTCTTGCCTGCGGCAGATGGCGAAGTCGTCCACGCCCTTTGTAAGGATGTGATGATGGAAGCGACCCCAGTAATCGATCTGCCTGATATCGCCGAGTCTGCTCGCATTCTAAGGCATGCCGTCGATGAGATGAGCGGGCCTGTCGTCGTGGTGCTGGACGGGGGTGCCTTTGATGATCTGCCGGATGAACTTGCGTCCGAAGCAATATCTTGCCGCTCGCTGTTCCTGGAGGGGGTACCTCTCGATTTTCGTCGTGCAGGACCATGGATGGCCGAGGTGTTGTCGGCATCGATGCGATCACATGTCGAATGGCTCGATACGCATCACAACTGCGCGGTCTATTGGTCGTGCCCTGCAGGGTCAGATGCACTCTACCGGCATCTTCGGACGCTGAACGAGGTCATGATTCCACGCGAAGGCGTGGGGGGTGAACAGCAGGGCGGGACGGAAAAGCCGCGCTATGAGCGGGTTCTCTTCCGCCACTGGGATCCCAATGTTCTCGGCGCGGTGCTGCCGATCCTGACAAGATCGCAGTTCGCCCGTTTTCTCGGGCCGGCAGATGGCGTCGTTTTCAATGGGCCGGATTATGGGGGGGTTCGGCGGGCGCGTAAGGCCGACAACATGCCGGATGCGACCATCGGTCCGCTCCGGCTGGAACCGGATCAGATGGAGAGGTTGAAGGCAGCCATGCTTCATTCCTCGCGGCTGCGGATCGCGCGGTTCCTCAAAAAGAACACGCCGCCGCATTTTTCGGGCGTGGACGACGATTTCGTGTGGGGTGCCACGCTGGCCAGCGAGCGAACTGCCGATGAACTGGGGATTCGGACCGAACGCGGGCGTGCGCGTTGGGCTTATGTGATGGTGATGTCCGACGGTAAGGCCGCCGATCTTCCGGAAGTGAGAAGCTTCATCCAGGAGAAAGATGCAACGCCGGATGCCCGGGTCAAGGAATTGATCGGGCATACGGTCGATGCGCTACGTTTTGGTAACGCTCTCAACGGTGCCGCGTCATGACGTCAGTGGCGGCTGGAACCGTAGGCCAGATCGGTGGTCAAATCGCGGGCGGCGCTTTAGGCGGAGCCATCGGAGGTGTCTTTGGTGGGCCGGTTGGAGCGTGGATCGGTCGTGCGATCGGATCGAGGGTCGGGGGCATGGCGGGCCGAGCGGCGGCCGAGGCCATTGCAAGTTATATGGAGGGCGCGAACGAGGCTGCCGAGACCCAAACCAAGGAGCAGGAAGCTGCAAAGCCCTGCGTGGACTGTGGAGAGATCGATTGTTTCAATCCACCGGAAGGATCGACCCCCGATCAGATCGAGGAATTCAAGCGCCAACTCAAGGAGCAGCAGGACGCCATCAACGAGATCCCACCAGACACGCTCCTTAATAATATGGATACTTACGAGAAAATCGGCCGAGGCGCCAACGATGCTATGGATCGGGCGAACGCCCGGGAAGCCTGGATCAAGAACAGAGCTGCAGAAATCTTGAAGCAGGATCCAAGCACGACGGCGAAAGCTGCAAGGAATGCGGCAACGAAGGATATCAAGACGATGGATGTCATTCACACACCGGATTTGTCCGCCGGTGGTACAGGACGGCTTTCGACGGAAAACGGCGGCATGGGCCCGCGGTCTACGAACCGGTCGATCGGTTCGCAGTGGTCCAAAGTAGGTCCCAATTCCGACAAAACCAGATTGCAACAGCTCAATGATCATGCGCAGAAAGCCAAGGACAAAGGCGAGGCTACCAATGTGGACCTCAAGATCTGCGAGGATGGCAAATCGTCGAAATCGGGCAAGTCGGGATCCAAGGGATCGGGAGGCTCGGGCAAGGGGCAGGGTGGCCCGGGCAATATTCCCATGTCATAGTCCATAGCCGCTGGCTTTTCCGCCTATGTCTATTTTCGATTGGAGGTCGCGTGAACAACTATCAAGCAAGGCTCGATTCTATCGTCCAGGACTTCGGCTCCCCAGAAAATGGGATTGCTGGGCCTGATCTTGGCCACTATCAGGGCAAGGTTCCGGAGGCGATGATCGAGTTCTGGCAACAGAATGGCATAGGTGCCGTTCTCGACGGCTATTTCCAGTTCTGCGATCCTAGCCAATATAACGGCATTCTGAAGCTGGTCTTCAGTGGCGACCCTGATATTCATGCTGAGCAGACACATGTTCTGGGCTTCGGCGCGTTCGGAACGATCATCGCATGGAACGAAGTTCATCAAGACGTAGTTGTCGATCTAGTGAAGGGACAGGTATCATGCCCGGCACTACTCAACGGCAAGAAATACGACCCCAACCTTGCCGTCACGAGCCAGTTGATGATGCTCGACGATCCGACCCTCGACGAATATGACACCAACGCTAAGAAGCTTTTCAAGCCAGCGCGTTCGAAACTCGGCAAGCTCGGCGTAGGACATATCTATGGATTTAAGCCGATCCTTGCGCTGGGCGGAAACAGGGCTCTGGCAAATTTGTCGGTCTATGAAGCGCTGCCGCATATGGCGATTCTGGCCCAGGCGCACGAACTGCAATTAATGGACAATGCTGCTTTCCCGCCGAAAGCAGTACGCATCATTGGACGCTGACGTCGACTTACCTTGTTCTTGAGTAAGCCAGCTACCAAAGCTTGCGTCACGAAGCAGATTTGCCAGCGTGGCATCGCCGTGCAAAGACGAGGAGTTCAAGTATGGTCAGCAGTCCGGTCGCTCTCAAAGGCCATATGCATGTTTGCCCCATGGTCGATCCCGGTCCGCGACCACATATCGGCGGGCCGATTTCTTCGACATCTCAGTCCTTTGTCTGTGTTGAAGGCGTACCAATCGCGACAGTGGATGATAGATGCATATGCACAGGCGTGCCGACCACGGCCGGCATCACCGGCGGATCATCAATCGTCAAGATCAATGGCAAGAAGGTCGCCCGCCTCGGCGATCCCTGCGAGCATGGAGGCCGGCTGGTTCAGGGAGTTCCGTGGCTTACGTTTGAATAGAGGCGGCGTCTTGCTCCACCCACACTTCGTCGCGTAGGACCGTGGATGGCCGAAGTTTCGTCGGCATCGATGCGGTCACATGTCGAATGGCTTGATACGCGTCACAACTGCGCGATTTATTGGTTGTGCTCCGCATTTATCGCATGTGTACGCACCCCTCGACAAAGGCAGAAGCGATGACCGACCTTTTCATCACCTATCAAAATGCTTTGAAGGATTTTGGCGAACCGCAGGGCGGATCTCCGTTGCCGTCCAGCACCCTGGACGCTTACCGTGGTCGTATTCCGGATAGTTTTCTTGACTTCATGAGCCTTCATTCCGTGGGCAAATGGTTGCGAGGATATTTCCAGTTCTGCAATCCGAACGAGTATGAGCCCATCATGGCACTGGTTCTTGGCGGCGATCAGGATTTGAAGCCGGAGCGAACGCATGTTCTCGGTTTTTCGGCTTTCGGGGAATTGGTTGCCTGGAACGAAGATTATAAAGTTGTCGAAATCAATATGCTTTATGGACGCGTCAATTGTCCGGAACTGTTTTCGCCCGAGCCTGATATGGATCCCAAAATCACGTTGGGCATCGCGATCGGCAGTGTGAACGCAGATTCATACGACAATCCGGACGAGGACGGAAAGCCGATGTTCAAGCGCCTCATGCTTGCACATGGCGAATTGGAGGTGGGGCAAATCTACGCGTCCAAACTTCATCCGGCTCTCGGCGGACCAATCACCATCGACAATCTGCGCCCGGCAGGTGCGCTTGCGGCCATGACGATTGCGGCTCAAGCGGCGCCATTCACTCTTTATAACACTACCATACCCAGTGTCCCGGCGGTCCGCGAAGTTGGCGCATAATGATGAGCGACAGATCTCGTTGACCTCAAACCGGGCTCGGTTTCGGATCTCGGTGTTTCGCGAGGTGGGGTGCCGGCCGGCGTCCATTACTCGGCACGCGCTCACCGGCCCCAACTTGTGCTGGACAGCGGGAAATAACATGACTAGAGAACTCATGTTATTTCCCTGCTACCGCCGCCGCTCCTGACATCACGGAGCCGGGGTGCCAGTCAAAGGAGTGGTCCATGTCCCGCCGCAACAAGGCTTCTGCCTTGGCAATGTCCCTGTCGCTTTTCCTGCCGGCAACGCTGCATGCCGAGAGTTCGTTTCTCGATCACCGCGGCAAGGCGATCACCTTCGAAAAGCCGCCGGAGCGGGTGGTGACGATCGTCCGGTCGGCGCCGATCATCTATCGCGCCATCGACGGCAAGGCGGATCATATCGCCCGCATGAACAAGGATTCGCTGGTGCGTTACTTCACCAAGGGCATCTATGCCGAGATGCTGCCCGAGATGGCGAAGATCAATGCCAGCGCCGCTCAGGACGGTTTCGTGCCGAATGTCGAGGCGATCCTGGCTGAGAAGCCCGATGCGGTAATCCAGTGGACCCATGATCAAAAGCTCATCGAGCCGCTGGAGCGCGTCGGCCTGACCGTCGTCGGCTGGCAGTGCTGCACGGAGCAGGATCGCCTCGATTATATCTCGCTGACCGGCTACATGACCGGCCGCAACGACCGCGCTCAGGCGATCCTGAAGGCGCAGGCCGAGACGTTGAAGGCGCTCGGCGGCAAGGTCGCCAAGCTCGACAAGGCAGCACTTCCCTCCGTCCTGCACATCGACAAGGTGGCCGACCAGATCCAGGTCATCGCCAACGGTTCGCAGGACCTCTCGCTCAGCGGCGTCACCAACCCGGCCGCCGACAAGAGCGGCGAATGGTGGCGCACCGTCGATTTCGAACAGCTGCTGGTCTGGAACCCCGATATCATCGTCATTCCGGCCTATGCGAGCGATCTCAATCCCCAGGATTTCTTCGGCAATCCGCTGCTTGCCAATCTCAAGGCGGTCAAGGAACGGCGCGTCTACAAGCAGCCGGTCTTTGCCCGCACGCCGGATGCGCCTGAGATTTTCCTGACTTCGGAATGGCTGGCGGCCGTTGCCCATGGCGCCGACTTCGCGCCGGATTTCAGAAAGCAGATCCGCGACGCTTACAAGCTGATCTACGGCGCCGAGCTGACCGACGACCAACTGAAGGCGATCCTCGAATCCGACAGCAACGCGCCGGCGGACAAATATGTCCACCTCTTCGGTTAACCCACGCGCAGGCGAAGCCGCGCGTCGGGCAGGCGAAGCTGCGCGGCCGCCAAACGCAACTGCACCCGGCTCGGCGGGGCGGAAACTGCTTTCGGTTTCCGTCCTGCCCGCCCTGATCGTCCTTCTCGTCGCCGCCATCCTCTATTCGGTGACGATCGGCCGCTACGATCTGTCGGTGCGGGATGTCGCCTATATCCTGATCGATAACGTCCACCCGCTGGTCACGCCCTATTGGGATCCGGTGCAGGAGGTCGTTGTCGAGCAGGTTCGCCTGCCGCGCATCATGGCGGCTGTTGTCGTCGGCTTCGGCCTGGCGATCTCGGGGGCGGCGCTGCAGGGGCTCTTCCGCAATCCGCTGGTCGATCCCGGCATCATCGGCGTGACCTCAGGCGCCGGCTTCGGCGGGACGCTGGCGATCCTCATCGGATTGCAGGGCTACATTCTCCTGGCCATGGCCTTCCTCTTCGGCATCGGCAGCATTTTCCTCGTCAAACTGCTGTCGACGGTCAGGGGCCGCACCAGCATGCTGACGCTGGTTCTGGCGGGCGTGGTCATCTCGGCCTTCTTTTCGGCGGCGATATCCGTTGCCAAACTATTGGCCGATCCCTTCCAGAAACTGCCGGCCATCACTTATTGGCTGATGGGCAGCATCGCATCCAGCAGCTATTGGGATGTTCTGCTGACGGCGGTGGCGGTGGTGCCGTCCGCCATCGCGATCTATCTCCTGCGCTTCCAGATCAACATCATGTCGCTCGGCGAGGAAAAGGCGAGGGCGCTCGGCACCAAGGTCGTGCTGGTGCAGTGGATCATCCTGCTGGCTTCGGCGCTGATTTCGGCGGGCGTGGTCGGGACCTCCGGCATCATCGGCTGGGTCGGCCTCGTCATTCCGCATGTCGCCCGCGCCCTCGTCGGTGCCGATCATCAGCGGCTGCTGCCGGTCTCCGGCGTCATCGGCGCGATCTATCTGCTGATGGTCGACGATCTCGCGCGGACGGTGAGCACCGCCGAGATCCCGCTCGGCATCATCACCGCGCTGATCGGTGTTCCGGTTTTTGCGGTGATCCTGCGCCGCCTGCATGCGAGGGGAGGCTGGTCCGGTGATTGAGGCAAGCGATCTCACCGTCGAGCGCGGCGGCAAAACCATCCTGAAGAATTACAGCCTCCGCCTGGAGCGGGGGCGGATACTGGCCGTGCTCGGCGCCAATGGCGTCGGCAAGACGACCCTCATCAATACGCTGATCGGCGTCATCAAGCCGAAGTCGGGGCGGCTTTCTGTCAGTGGGCAGGTGGGTTTCGTGCCTCAGCTTTTCGAAGTGCCCTTTTCCTATTCCGCCCTCGATATCGTTCTGATGGGAAGGGCGCGCCACCTCGGCCTGTTTGGCGCGCCGGGCCGGAAGGATTATGAGATCGCGCGGCATTATTTCCATATGCTCGATATCGAACATCTCGAACAGCAGGCCTTCAATTCGCTGAGCGGCGGCCAGCGCCAGCTGGTGATGATCGCCCAGGCGCTGGCATCGGAATGCGAACTCCTGGTTCTCGACGAACCCTGCGCCGCGCTCGACTACAAAAACCAGGACAAGGTCCTGCGCCTGCTCGAGCATTTGCGGGATCGGCACGCCATGACGATCGCCTTTTCCACTCATATGCCGCAACACGCGGTGGAGATTGCGAGCGACGTTCTGCTGATGACCAGCGGCAGCCGCTATGTCCTGGGGCCGACGGCGGATGCGCTGAGCGCCGAAAACCTGACCGATCTCTACGACCTGCCGATCGCGCGCGCGGATTTCGACGGATTGGCCAAGCACACCTACGCGCCCGTCTTTCGTCATGAAGGAGCCCGCTCCGATGGCTGACGCCGCCATGCCGGGAAAAGGCATCGCCTATATCCATTGGGGCAACAGCTGGCAGCTGCGAAGCTTCCAGGATTTCCGTCACTATATCGACGAGCTCATCTATATCCACGACCTGCCGAAGTTGGATCTGTCGCGCTACGCCGCCGTCGTCATGCCGGATGCGATGGATGCGGGCGCAGCGCTTCCGCACGCGCCCCAGCTCAACGCCTATCTCAAAGGCGGCGGTATTCTCGTCGTCTGCCTGCAGGGCCATGCCGATTGGCTCGACATTCCGGGACTTCGCTGGACGCCCGGAAACTGCCGTGACTGGCTGTGGTGGACGAAGGGCGAAAAGCTGGAGGTCAGGCTCTCCGAGCCGCACCACCCGATCACCGAAAGCCTGCCGCTTTCGCATATGAGCTGGCATTGGGGTGGGTCCTACAATATTCCTGAAGGCGCGCGCTCCATTCTCGAGATCGACGATGGAGGCGGCAGTCTGTTTCTCGATTTCCCGTCGCTGCCGGGCGGCGGACGCCTGCTGCTCGCGACGCTGGACCCGCATTCGCACAACGGCCAGCGCTTCATGCCGGCGACCACGCGTTTCCTCCGATCCTTCTATCCCTGGCTGAACCGCGAACTCGGGATCGAGCGGCCGGCCAGAAACCGGTTCACCTATCTGCAATGCTCGCATGTTCCGTCGGAGTGGCATCCGGACGGGTTGGAAGACAGCCTCGGACACGCCGGCTTCGAAACATCTTTCGCTCCGCTTTACCAGCTCGGCTCCGAAATGCTCGGAAAGACCGACACGCTCTACATCCCAAGCAGCCATGACGAGTTTTTTCTCAAGAGCCGGGCCGAGGATCTAATCCGGTTTCTCGCCCGGGGCGGAAACCTGATCATCGCCGCGGAGCCATGCCAGCCATGGCTGCCCTTCATGGCGCCGTTTCACGCCGTTCCCCCGCGTCCTTTCACCAATATCAGGGTTCGCATCCGCGACGACCGCTTCGGGATCTTTTCCGATCTCGGCGAGGGTTTCGATGGCTGGAAAGGCGTTTTCGGCCAGTATGTGCGCGGATGGACCGACCCGCCTCCGGGCGCGATCTGGCTGACCGATATCGGCCCCGAGCACGATCCGAAGCCGGCGGACTGGATCTGGCAATATCCAACCCCCACGGGCCGCGGCGGATACGTCTTCATGCACAATGGCGACAACATGACCCGTTATCCCGATCGTGGCCCGAGAAAGGAAGCGCTGCTTGCCAATATCGCTGTCGCGCTGAGAAAGCTCTCCACCGGCGAATTGCTGTTTTAGCCCTCTCCAAGCCCTCGGGTCACCAGCGCGCCTGCGCCATGTCGAGCTGCCGCCTTCAGTAAACGCGCGGCAGGCCGGACGGCACTCATCAAAATGCGTCGATACTATCCGTTTTGCGCGCAAAACATCCGAGCGGGGCGGCGCCGAAGCACTTTCTTAAACGTTGCCGCCTTGGATGGGATCGCGCTTGTCACTGTGTGACGTGCAGCGGCACGAGGTTGGTAGGGTACGGGGAATACGACATGGTCCATGGCAGTTGTGCACTTATGAACTACCGCTGGTCTTGCGGCTGCGGTGCCTTGCGCTAAGGCTCGGTGTGCATGGTCGAGACAACGAACGGCCCGGGGTTGGAATGCGGCGGTGGATCGCGTTCCTGATGATCCCGACAGCATTGAAGCGCCAACCGATCGAAACGATCAGAAAGCCAGATTCTCCGGTGAGATCGCGGCATTGGCGACGGCTGTCCTGGGCGGGGATCTGACGCGGCGGATGAAAGCCGACTATGCCGATCCGGATCTCTCCCGTTCGGCCACTAGCCTCAATGAACTGATCGTGTCGATTGGCGACAATTTCTCCGATTTCAACGACGCGATGGCCGCTCTGGCCCACGGTGATCTCCATGGAGGTATGCGGGACAAACATCGCGGCGCCTTCGGACAATTGCAGAAGAACTTCAATCTCGCCCTGGTGACGATCCGCACGGTCCTTGGGGGAGCGAGGTTCGGACCAGTTCGCGGATAAGGCGGCGAAATTTCGCCGGATGCTGGCCGGCTTCAGATCGAACGGTACCGCCTTCGGAATCCGCGTCTCCGATGAAGAATCGCGGCCAATTCCTTGCCTCCCCATGATCTCTGGCTGAAGCTTGCCGATGCGCTGGATGGCTTCTCGGCCTGAATATCGACCGCGCCACAACCGCAATGGCCGTTGTGGCGCGGTGATGCGTCTCCCTATCAGAACGGATAATGCTGGGCGGAATCCTCGACCGTGATCCAGCGCAGGTCGGTGAATTCGGCGATCGCCGCTTTGCCGCCGAAGCGGCCGTAGCCGCTGCCCTTGACGCCGCCGAAGGGCATTTGCGCCTCGTCGTGCACGGTCGGGCCGTTGATGTGGCAGATGCCGGATTCGATCTGCGCCGCAACCGCCATTGCCCGCTGGATGTTGCGGCTGAAGACGGCGGCGGACAGACCGTATTCGGTGTCGTTGGCGATGCGGATCGCTTCCTCCTCGCCCGAGACGCGGATGATCGGCTTGACCGGGCCGAAGGATTCTTCCGCATAGACGCGCATGTCCGATGTGACGTGGTCGAGCAGTGTGGCCTCGACCACGGTGCCGGTGCGTTTGCCGCCGGCCACGAGTTTCGCGCCCTTGGCCGTCGCATCGGCGATCAGCTCTTCCATCTTCTTGGCGGCATCGAGGCTGATCAGCGAGCCGAGAACGACATGGCCGCGCGGGTCGCCGGCCGGGAGCTGGCTGGCGCGGGCTGCCAGTCTGGCGACGAACTGATCGGCGATCGAGCTATCGACGATGATCCGCTCTGTCGACATGCAGATCTGTCCCTGATGCATGAAAGCGCCGAAAATGGCGGCATTGACGGCGCCGTCGATATCGGCGTCGTCAAGGATAACAAGCGGGGCCTTGCCACCGAGTTCGAGAAGGGCGGGTTTGAGATATTTGCCGCAAGTCTCGGCGATGATCTTGCCGACTTTTGTTGAGCCGGTGAAGTTGACGCGCCTGACGGCGGAATGGGCGATGAGCGCGGTGACGATCTCCGGCGCATCCTCCGGCGCATTAGTAATGACGTTGATGACGCCGGCGGGCAGGCCTGCTTCCGTCAGCACCGTCGCGATCAGCCGGTGCGTGCCCGGGCATTGTTCGGATGCCTTGAGAATGACGCTGTTGCCGCAGGCGATCGGCATGGCGATGGCGCGGGTGGCAAGGATGACTGGCGCGTTCCAGGGCGCGATGGCAAGGCACACGCCGGCCGCCTGGCGAACGCCCATGGCAAGCGTGCCGGGTTTGTCGGAAGGGATGATTTCGCCTGATATCTGCGTCGTCATCGCGCCGGCCTCGCGCAGGATGTTGGCGGCTAGCATGACGTTGAAGCCGGCCCAGGGCGCGGTGGCGCCGGTTTCCTCAATCATCAGCCGGGTAAATTCGCCCGCTTTCGAATCCATGATATCGGCAGCCTTCATCAGGCTCGCGCGGCGCTGGCCGGGGCCGGTCTTCGACCAGGTGCTGAAGGCGGCGGAGGCGGCATCGACGGCGGCGGCGACATCGTCCAGATTTGCCGCGGCGGCGCGGCTTGCGAGTTTCTCGGTGAAGGGATCGATGCGGTCATAGGTCCGGCCGCCGGAAGCCGCGCGGTCCGCGCCATTGATAAGCAGGGAAATATTCATCGTAGGTCTCCTCAAGAAAACTAGAAGCCGAGGACGTCGGCGTTGATGGACGCTTCGAGGCCGCCGTCGGCGGCAAGATTGGCGCCGTTGATCCAGCGTCCGCCATCCGAGCAGAGGAAGAGCACGGCGGGCGCGATATCGGCGGCAGTGCCGGCACGGCCGACGCGGGTGATGTCGCTGTCGACCCTGGCATCGCCGAGCACGGCGCGGAATTGTTTGAGGATCGGCGTTTCCACCGGCCCGGGGCTGACAGCATTGACGCGGATGCCGCGCTGTTTGAACAGCGGCTGGTGGGCTGCGCGCATCGTCCAGAGCAGCAGAAGCTCTTTGGAGAGCGGATAGGCTTGCTCGTCCTTGAGACCGTGTTCGGCAACGATCGCCGCCACATCGGGGAAGCCCTCGACTGATGTCAGCGACTTCGCCCGCTCGAGATTGGCCCGCCAGCCGTAACCGGCGATCGAGGCGACGTTGACGATGGCACCGCCTTCGCGCAGTCGCGGCGCCACGGCTTCCGACAGGGCGCGCAGACCGTAGAAATTGACCGCGAGCGTCGAGACGACGCCGGTGCTGCCGGAAAGGCCGGCGACATTGGCGAGCGCATCGAGACGCGCCGGGAGCCGTGCAACGATCTCGGCTACGCCCGATGGCGTGGACAGATCGCCCTTGATGAAAACGGCACTTCCATTTGCCGGTTCGCGGACATCGACGCCGATGACCTCGGCCCCCATCTGGCCGGCCAGTTCCGCAGTGCGGGCACCAATGCCGGAGGCCACGCCGGTCACCAGGATTGTTTTACCAAAAAGCATGAACGTCACCTTTCACAACAACTCCGGAGCAAGCCGGCTCATTCTTTCCAATTGATTTTGATCGGACCGGGAAGTTTCAGCCGGTAGCCGACGGGCAGAAGCTGGAAGTCGAAGCGACGCTCCACTTCGCCCCAGAGCCCGCGTGGGAGGTAGAGGGAGAAAATCAGGGCGGTGGCGCCGAGGCCGATCAGATACCAGACGCCGGCTCCGCCGAAGAAGGTCTCGATGAGGAAGAACAGGATGGCGCCGAGGATAGCGCCTTCGAACTTGCCGATCCCGCCGACCAGCACCATGAAGATCATGTAGGCCGTCCATTGGACGCTGAAATAGGTCTTCGGCTGGAAGGTGGTGGCGGTCGCCAGCCACAGGCCGCCGGCGACCGCAATGCCGAAAGCGGCGAGCACGAAGAGCAGACGCTTGGTCGCGGTCACCCGCACGCCGACCGAGGTCGCCGCCTCTTCATTGTCGCGGATTGCCTGCATCGCTGCCCCTGCGCGGCTGCGCATCAGCATGAAGAGAGCGCCGAGCAGGGCCGCCATGGACGCCAGCGCAAGCCAGTAGATCGTTGCCCGCCGCATGCCGCTGTCATAGAGGTTGAGCGAGATCAGCGACGTCCCGGTTTCCCCCTGAATCAGCCGGTCGAGATTGACGAGCAGATGGGCGAGCTCGGCCACGACCCACATGCCGATCGCGAATTCGCCGCCCTTCAGCCGCAGCATGAAGAGCGAGAGTGGGATCGACAGCGCGCCGGTCACGATCGCGGCGGCAAAGACCGAGACGAAGGGGTCGAGCCCGGCATCGGCGAGCCGAATGGTGAAATAGGCGCCGAGGCCGAAGAACACCTGCTGGCCGACCGAGACCAACCCGCCGAAACCGGCGAGCGCATTCCACATGGCGGCAAGGATCACGTAGATGAAGAGGGCCGTCAGCCTGTCGATCGCGCCGGCGCCGAGCACGGCGGGAGCGAGCGCCAGCAGGGCAAGCACTGCGGCCATCGAGCCAAGCGCCAGCCGCGAAGCTCTCGTCCAGCGCTCTATCGATATTCCGTTAGAGACGAATGTCATGTCGGGCTCCGAAGACGGGCGCGAAAATTCAAGAATGCGCCGAGCTTGTCGAGTTGAGGCATGCCGAAGCGGGACAGCCTGACGAAAAGGACCAGCAGAAACACGGCATGGCCGCCGATCAGAAAGCCTTGCGGATGCAGCTGCGCGCCGAGCGATTGGGCGAGGCCGAGAATGATGCCGCCGGCAAGCGTGCCCCAGAGCGATCCCGCTCCGCCAATCACGGCCGCCTCGAAGGCGAAGAGCAGCTGCGGCCCGCCGGCATAGGGGCTGAAGGTCGCCCGCATGCCGAGAAAGGCGCCGGCGATCCCGATCGTCACCATGGTGATCGCGGTGGCGACGGCATTCACCCGGCGCGCATCGATGCCGACCAGCCCCGTCGTATCGGGATCTTCGGCCGTGGCGCGGATGGCGCGGCCGAGCGCAAAGCGGCTAAGGAAGAATTGCAGCGCGCCGAGAAGGAGGATTGCCGTCACCATCATCATCACGGCAAGCTTGCCGACGAAGATGTTGCCCGGCAACTGCCAGGACGCATAGGACAGGTTGCCGATGAAGGGTGCGAGCGACCGTGTATCGGCGCCGAACTGCTCGAACAGCAGATTGTCGATGACGATCGACAGGCCGAAGGTGGTGAGGATCGGCAGCAGCGTGCCGCCGCGGGCGCTGCGTTCGAGGATGAAGCGCTGCAGCAACCAGCCGATCACCGCCATGACGGGCAGCACGATCAGCAGGCCGGCGAAAGGCGGGATGCCGGCCTTGGCGGCAAGCAGCCACAGCCCGTAGGCGGCAGCGACCGCCAGGCTGCCATGGGCGAGATTGATGATTCGCATGACCGAAAACATGAAGGACAAGCCGCAGGCGATGACGGCGTAATAGCCGCCGAGCAGGATGCCCTGGATGAGGGAGTTGATCATGATGGGCTCCTTTCGCCGGCTGCCCGGTGGAGCCCGAAATAGGCCTGGGTGACGTGCTCGCGGGTGACGGCCGCAGCCGGCCGGTCGAGCACGATGCGTCCTTCCAGCATGCAGATGACACGGCTTGCGACGCTCATGGCGCGCGCAAGATCCTGCTCGACGAGCACGATTGTTGTTCCTGAGGTCAGCAATGCCTGCAACTGAGCGTAGACGCGGTCCACGACCAGCGGCGAAAGCCCGAGCGAGACTTCGTCAAGCAGCAGAATGTCAGGGTTGCTCATCAGCGCCCGGCCGATCGCGGTCGCCTGCTGTTCGCCGCCCGACAGGTGCCCCGTCTTGGCGTGGCGGCGGGGTTTGAGGTTCGGGAAGGCGTCGAGGACGCGATCGATGCTCCACTCGCCCGTCCGGCCGCAACTCTTTCCGAGAAGCAGGTTCTCTTCCACGGTCATCTGCGAAAACAGCCGGCGGCCCTCCGGCACGAGGGCAATGCCCTTGGCGATCCGTTTGTGGGAAGGCACGGAGGCCAGGTCTTCATCGTTGAGAAGAACGCGCCCGGCAGACGGAAGGTGGGCGCCGGCGATCGATCGGAGCAACGTCGTCTTGCCCGCGCCGTTGGCGCCGACCAGCGCCAGCACCTCGCCCTTGGCGATATCGAAACTGACCCCGCGCACCGCCTGGAGCAGGCCGTGGCGGACGTCGAGGTCGCGGATGGAAAGGAGGCTCATGCCGGCGTCCCTCCGAGATAGGCTTTGACCACCTCGGCATTGCTCATGACCGCTTTCGGCTCGCCATCGGCAATGATCCTGCCGGCGTCCATGCAGATCAGCCGTTCCGCCACCTGCAGCAAGATATGAACGATATGCTCGATCCAGACGATGCCGATGCCGCGGCGGCGCAATTCGAGGATGGTTTCCACGAGCTCGCTCGCTTCGCCATCGGTCAGGCCGCCGCCGATCTCGTCGAGCAGCAGCAGCCGCGGCTGCGTGGCGAGCGCACGCGCAAGCTCCAGGCGTTTGCGATCGAGAAGGCCGAGCGTGTCGGCCGGACGGTTGGCGACGCCAAGCATGCCGCAGAGCGAAAGCGAATCCACCACACGCTGATAGGCTTCGTCGCGGCTTGCGGCATGGCCGTGCGATGCGGCGACGAAGACATTTTCGAAGGTCGTCATGCCGCTGAAGGGTTTGGGCACCTGATGGGTCCGCACCAGCCCGGACCGGCAGCGCTCCGCCGCCGTCCGGCCCGTGACGTCGGCGCCGTCGAAGGTGATGGTTCCAGCACTTGGCGGGAAGGCGCCGGCGAGCACGGAGAGCAGCGTCGTCTTGCCGGCGCCGTTCGGCCCGACGATGCCGACCGCATCGCCATCGCCCATGGAAAAGTCCAGGTTCTCCAGGACGACGAGGGCGCCGAACTGCTTGTGGATGCCTTTGGCCGAAAGAAAGGCTCCTCCCGGCCGATTTTGAGCTAGCTGCTGCACCGTGCGTTACCCGTTATAAGCGATGAGCTTGGCGCCGACCGGGACGTTGGGATCGGTGGCGTTTTCGGTGACGACATAGTCGAGCGCGAATTTCGAGCCTTCCGGCGCCTTCACCCATTGCGTGCCGATGATTGGCCCGGGCGAGACATTGGCGACCGGGCCGCTGGTGAAATCGACCTTGCCGGCGATCGTGGTGGTTTTCAGCGTGGCAATCGCCTTGGCGACGGCTTCCTTGCTCTTGACGTCGCTGCTCGCTTTCAGCGCATCGAAGCCGGCATCGAGAAGCGCCAGGCTGGCGCCGAGCTGCTGCGTCCACTGTTTGCCGCTCGCCGTTTCGTAGCCGTCTGCGAGTTCGGCTCCCGACACGCCGGTCAGCGTGGATTTGTAAGGGAAGGCCTTGTGCCAGTAGGCGGCGCTGCCGATGTTCATGCCGAGATCGCCGAGCGCCTCGATGTCGGAGGGAAACAGGCCCGTCTTGGCGACCTGGCAGATCTTGATCTGCTGGGTGAGGCCCTGCTGGGCGGCCTGGCGCCAGAAGGCGGCGAAATCGGGCGGGATCGGGAAGGAGTTGAAGATCTCCACGCCCTCCTGCCGGAAGAGAGCGATCTGCGCGGTAAAATCGGTCGTTCCGGTTTCATAGGCGCCGGGATCGACGATGGTGAAGCCGGCCTTGGCAAGGGCGGGCGCCAGATGGGCGCGGATCGCGTTGCCATCGGCGTCGTTCGGATACATGACACCGACCTTCTTGTTGGTCTCGATCAGGTTCCACTGCGAAACATAGGCTTTGTGGAATTCTTCGACGCCGAAGCCGAAATGATAGGTCCATTTGAACGGGGAGGGCGCCCCCGGCTTGGCGCCACGGCCGAAATACCAGGCTTCCCAGGGCATGACCGTGGAGAGGCAGGGAACGCCGGCCGCCTCGCAGGCGTCGGCCACCGGGTTGATGGTTTCAGGCGTCGAGACGGCGAGCATCAGGTCGATCGCCTGGTTATTGATCAGCTCCTTCGCGAGCTGGCCGGCGCGCGACGGATCGGACTGGGTGTCCTGGTCGAGAATCTCCACCTTCCAGGTCTTGCCGCCGGCTTGCAGGCCGTTCGCCAACGCCTTGCGTGCGAGGTCCAGCACATAGCCGTCCGTCTCGCCGAAGCCGCCGAGCGGGCCGGTGCGCGGGCTGATGAAGCCGACCTTCAGCGTATCGCCGTCAGCGAAAGCCGTGCGGCCGGACAGCGCCAGTGCCGCGCTGCCTGCCGCGGCCGATGCGATGAAAGAGCGGCGGGTCAGTGTCGCCGCGTTGAGTTTTCCGTTCATGAAATCATTCCTCCCTCTCGATGCGGGCCTCCCGCCCGTTTCGCTGTTCATTCCGGCCGACCTGTGGTTCAGATCGGGTATTGCCGTTTTCCCGATGCCATGGTGACCCATCTGAGCTCGGTGAATTCGTCGATCGCCGCCTTGCCGCCGAAGCGGCCGTAGCCGCTCGATTTGACGCCGCCGAACGGCATTTGCGGCTCGTCGGAAACCGTGGCTTCGTTGATGTGGCAGATGCCGGATTCGAGCCGCATGGCGACGGCGAGCGCTGCATTGACATCGGCGCTGAAAACCGCCGCCGAAAGCCCATATTCGTTGTCGTTGGCAACCGTCACGGCCTCGTCGACGCTACCGACCCGGATGATCGCCGCGACCGGCCCGAAGCTCTCCTCGCGGTAGATGCGCATGGCCGGCGTCACGTGATCGATGACGGTCGCATCCATCAGCGTGCCGTGCGCCTCGCCGCCGCAGACGAGGACCGCGCCCTTCTGCAGGGCATCGTCGATCAGCGACCTGACGCGGCGCACGGCCTCTGCATTGATCAGCGTGCCGAGCGGCGTATTGCCTTCCCCGGGGTGGCCTGCGACGAGGGTGGCAGCTTTCATCCCGAACTTGCCGACGAAATGGTCGGCGATCTCATCCAGCAGGATGATGCGCTCCGTCGACATGCAGATCTGGCCCTGGTTCATGAAGGCGCCGAAGGCGGCGGCACTGACCGCCTCGTCGATATCGGCGTCGGCAAGCACGATGAACGGCGCCTTGCCGCCGAGTTCGAGCAGGCAGTGCTTCAGATGCCTTGCCGAGAATTCGGCGATGATCCTGCCGACACGGGTGGAGCCGGTGAAATTGATGCGGCGCACGGCCGGATGGGCGATCAAGGCATCGACGACGACGGCGGCATCGCCTGGCGCATTTGAGACGACATTGACGACGCCGCGCGGAAAACCGGCATCGCGCAGGATGTCGCCGATCAGGCCATGGGTCTTCGGGCAGAGTTCGGAGGCCTTGAGCACGACGGTGTTGCCGCAGGCCAGCGGCATGGCGACGGCGCGGGTGCCGAGAATAATCGGCGCATTCCAGGGGGCGATGCCGACGCAGACACCGGCCGGCTGGCGCACGGCCATGGCGAGGCTGCCAGGAATGCCCGACGGAATGAGTTCGCCCGAGATTTGCGTGGTCATCGCTGCCGCCTCGCGAAGAATTTCCGCGCCGAGCCCGCAATTGATCGCCGCCCATTGCGTGGTGGCGCCGGTTTCGCCGGTCATGGCGGCAATAAGCTCCGGCGTGCGGGCCTCCAGGAGATCGGCTGCGGCATTCAGCAGCCGGCGCCGTTCGCCGGGGCCTGTCTGCGACCAATCGGGAAAGGCGGCAGCGGCCGCATTGGCGGCCCGCGTCATGTCGGCGACGGATCCCGCCGAGGCGACCGTTGCGACATCGCCGGTCAGCGGATCGATGCGTTCGAAGGTCGCCCCTTGGGAAGCCTCCATCGCCTCGTTGTTGATCATCAGCTTTGCCGAAAACACCGTTTCACCCCGCATTGTTGCCAAGGGGAGAAGACGCGCGGACGCATCAGCCCGAAGGCTGTCTCAGCGTTGCCGCGTCTATCGGAATGCCTCCTCCCAAAGGCTGATGACGGTGAGGTTACGCCGATCATTTACGGATGGAATGCGATTTATTGGGTTAATATTGTAATTATCCGGCGATTGCGGCAATGTTTGAGACGAGCGGAGGAGAAGCATTGGCGACGGACGGCGGCATTCATCACTATGCCAGGGGCGAATGGCATGCACCGTCGCTGTCGCATCGGCGCCTCCGTCTTCAAAAGGGACTCTATGCCGATTTCTATCATTTCCTGCTGCTTAGTGAGGGGCGAGCCGAGCTTCATTTCGACAGTGGCGAAGATCGGATATTGCAGGGGCCGCTGCTTGCCTTCTTGCCGCCGCAGGCGCGTTGCGACCTGTCGATTTCTGCTGGAACCGCCGCCCATCTCGTCGGAGCCTCGGCGCAGGTCATGGTCGATGCGATCGGCGACAAGGTGGAATCCTATTCGCTGCGCATCTTCACCGAACAGCGCAAGCTGGTCGAGGCGACGGACCCCTTGCTGGTGGCCGAAATCAGTCCATTAATTTCGGGCTTCGTGCGGGAACTCGCCGATCCCTCCCGCTCTTCCTGGATGGTGGCTTCGGCCTATATGCGCCTGATCCTGATGACGCTATGGCGCGGTTCCGGCGGCGAGAGAAGCGAGCCGCGCGGGCAGGGCGAAACCGGATCGATCCTGCAGCGATATCGGCAACTGGTCGAGGCCGGTTTCCGCCGGCATCGGCCGATCAGCGATTATGCCGCAGAACTGGGCGTCACCGCCGACCGGCTTCATGCGATCTGCCAGAGGGCGCTCGGCCGCTCGCCGATCCAGCTACTGCATGAGCGCGTGGTACAGGAGGCAAAGCTCAGATTGGAGCGCTCGGCCCGCAATATCCAGGAAATCTCCGACAGCCTCGGCTTTCGCGACCCGACCTATTTCAGTCATTTCTTCAAACGCAAGACCGGCCTTTCCCCTGCCGGCTACCGCGACATCGCCCGCGCGTCCGCCGGCTCGGAAAACAGCATGCTGTCCTCGGGTTATGCGGATTGGCCTTAGACTCGGGCTCGTTGGTCAAAGCCCGAGTTTGCCGGTCTTGGATCGCAAATCACATTGATAGGGAAGCCCCAACAGACGTAGGACTGCAATGCGCCAAGAATAACCGTCACAACGGATCGGGTGAACGACCGCTTTGGGGCCGGTGGCCGACCGTCCACTGCTGGAACCCCCAAAACGAAAAAGCGGGCATCGGAGTTCTTGCCGCCGAGGTCTGAGATCGGCCCTTTGCTGCCGTTCAAGGTCGATCCGAGGACGCGCGGTATATACTAGAATGCGGTCGAAGGCGGAATGCGACAGATGACCTGCGAGGGCGGTGTGATCGAACCAGAGTTCGCGCGACCGTGTGCCGACGTTGTGCTCTTGGAAGGGAGACGAGGACGATGCCGACACCAGAGCGGCCCAGCCTAATAGTTCGACAGAAATCCCCTGAAAATATCGAGTTTCCGTTTGCGTCGCTCTCCGATCGGGTGATCCCAACCGAGCTGTTCTTCGTGCGAAACCAATTCCCGCCGCCGGACCTCGATGCGCGAGACTGGAGATTGCGCGTTGGCGGGGCGGTGGAGCGGCCGATCGGACTTGACCTCGACAGCACCAAGGCGATGCGGAGCACGACTTTCCCCGCCGTCCGCCTAATCCAAGTGTGCCGAATGCTAAACTTGATCAAGTGTGCTCGTTGGCTGGGCACGCCCCAGGTAGAGCGTCTTCTCACCGCATAGAAGGCCGTGATAAAGAGGCCTCATGGGCATTAGGAACTATCTGATCGAAGGCGGCTCGGGGACTGGAAAGACGTCTGTCGCTACCGAACTGGAGCGGCGGGGCTACCATGTTGTCCATGGTGACCGTGTATTGGCCTATGTCGGCGACCCCGAGACAGGCCGGGCGCTCGCAGGGCCACCCGAAGGGGTAGACCGTATCGCCTGGGGATACGCTCACTGGATCTGGCCTGTCGATAAGGTCCGAGCCATTGCTGCCGACACCACCCATACTGCCACGTTCTTTTGTGGCGGTTCGCGCAATTTCCACAAATTTCTGGACCTGTTCGATAAGATTTTCGTGCTCGACATCGATGTTGAGACGTTGAACCGACGGCTGGATGGGCGCCCGAACGAGCCGGGCTTCGAGCCGGCCGAGCGGGCCCTGGTGCTCCGCTACCATCGTAGCCGGGAGCATCTTCCGGCTGGCAATAATATCGACACGGCGAATGCCATCCCAAGTGTCGTCGACGATATCCTCGCTCAACTTACCTGAAGCCCGGCAGGTTTGTGATCGGGAGCAACTGACTATTGCGAGAAAGACGCTGGCTGCCGTGCGGCTCACTGGCGGCGTTGTCGGTTTCATAGCCGACCGGCCGTCCTGAGAATGACAAACCGGGCGTCCTGACGGCCGTCTTGAGGGCGCGAAGCTGCCGAAGCACTTCTGCAGCTGTCGGCCTGCGCCAGACGATTTTTGTCGCCGCCGCGGTGCATGCCCTCGGATCACCGGTCTACCGACTGAATATTAGAGAAGCTTGCGCTTCTTGCGCGAGCAGGTTATGCACTGAACTATATGGTTCAGTATTTAGGTTCTCCCCTCGATCTCTCGTTTGCGGCGTTGTCCGATGCGACCCGCCGCGGGATCATCGATCAGCTGGGGCGAGGGGACGCGTCGATCACCAGTCTGGCGAATCAGTTCCAGATGACGCTGACCGGCATGAAGAAGCACGTCCAGGTTCTCGAGCGAGCGGGGCTCGTCGTCACGCAGAAGGTCGGACGGGTGAGAACCTGCAAGCTTGGGAGACGCGGCCTCAACGCGGAAGCCGAGTGGATCGAGGCGCATCGCAAGCTCTTCGAGGCCCGCTTCGAAGCATTGGACGAAATCATCAGCGAAATGAAACAGGAGGGAAGCGATGACTGAGCAAGTTAACAGTGCAGATAGTGCGCAGAACCGCACGTCAGTCGAGCGCAGAGGAGATCGCGAACTCTTGGTAACGCGAATATTCAATGCGCCGCCGAGCACGGTTTACAAGGCGTGGAGCCGGCCCGAGCTGTTCCAGCGCTGGTGGGTGCCAAAATCGGTATCCGGTGTTTCGCTCGTGTCGTGTGATATGGACGTCCGTACCGGCGGCAAATATCGGCTGGAATTCGGCGCCGACGGTTCGGACACCATGGCCTTCTACGGCAAGTATCTCGAGGTCGTGCCGAACGAACGCATCGTCTGGACCAACGACGAGGGCGAAGAAGGTGCGATCACGACCGTGACCTTCGATGACCAAGGCGGGAGGACACTATTGAAATTCCACGAAATTTATCCGTCCAAGGAGGCGCTTGAGGAAGCACTGCAGGGCTCGGCGGCCGCATTGTCGGAGCAGTTGGAGCAGCTCGACGAATTGCTTTCCAGCATAGGCGAGTAGCGCGGGTCGGGAAATTCGCCTCAAGGGACGTCTGGTCTCGGGAAGCGGCTCCACCGGCCTTTCTCACCGTCTTGAGGGCCCGAAGCAGCCGTTGAACTAACTGATATTTGATGATTGCTTCCGGCCGTTAGCGGAAACTGCTGAAGTTGACTTGACCTCGAAGAGCAGGCCAACCTCACGACAGGGCGAAGATTTTGACCTCCCGCCCGATGCCCTGAAGTTCCGCCATTCGCGAGGCGGAGCTTATGCTGCTGTCGCGCAGGATCTCCGAAACCTTGATATCGCCGACGATCGCCTCCGTCGTCATGATCACATTGGGATCGGCAAGGCCCTGGACGCGAGAGGCGATATTAACGGTCTGGCCGAAATAATCCTGCCGGTCGTTCAGGTTGACTGCGAGGCATGGCCCCTCATGGATGCCGATCTTCAGGAGAAGATCGTCGCTGCCGTGTTCGGCATTCAACCGAAGCATCGCCTCCCGCATGAGGAGCGCGGCCGCAACGGCGCGGTCCGGGCTCGGGAAGGTCGCCATCACGGCGTCGCCGATGGTCTTGACGACAGCTCCCGCCTCGGTGGCTACGATCTCGTGAAGAACGCGGAAATGCGCCCGCACCAGATCGAAAGCGGCAAGATCTCCGACGCGCTCGTAAAGTGCTGTCGAGCCCCGCAAGTCGGTGAAGAGGAAAGTCAGGCTGGTGATCTTCAGGCGCTGGTCGACGTCTAGCGTGTCGGTCCTGTAGATGTCGCGGAAGCTCTGGTTGGTCAGCAGGCGCTTGGCCGTCAAAAAAGGCCGCCGGCGGCCTAGAAGATCATGCAGCTCATCTCCCGCTATGCAGACATTCGGCACCACGCGGCGATCGGTGTGGTTCTCGAGGGCGAGCCGCAGCAAGCCCGGGCGCAGCGTTACGGTTTCGTTCAGCGCATGCCCCCGGCTGATGACCATGGAGAGGTTTTGGCGTTCACCGGTGGGCTCGCCCTGCACATCGATGAACTGCGCCGAGTGCGTGACCGCATCGAAGATGATGACGAATTGCGAAGGCAGCTGCAGCGAGACGAAAGCCTTCTCGCCCGGCGCCAGCTCTATCATCTCCAGCAGGATGCGTTGAAACTTCGCTTCCAGATCCTCCGGCAGGTCGACGCCGGAGGAGAAGAAGATCTGGCGGTAATATTCGAGCGGAGGCAATCGGTCGGGATCATGGGCAGCGATCCTGCGCACACGCGGACTGACGGTGAACGTTACCTCGACCATCTCGTCGAGGGTCGGTTCGTAACCGGCGGCGCACAGCGCGCAATGATAAGTGTCCTGGACGACGCCTTTCAGGGTTGCGCCGCTGTCGAGAACGCCGCCGCATCCCGGGCAAAGCACATTCCAGGTCATTTCGAACGCGCCTATGCGGGCAGCATGGAGCAGCGCTGCGATCGTTCTCTCTTCATCGAGATGATGTTTTTCGGCGAAGGCCAGCGCATTGATGCGATTGAGATCGCGATCCGAGCCATGCTTGACGACGTTTTCGATGCACTCGACCGTCTGCGGGTCAGCCGCCTGCCGCAGGGTGGCAAAAAGCACGTCCATTTCACTCATGAGACAAGTCTCCGTGTGTAGAACCCACGGCGGACGACGCCTGGACAGGGATCATAACACGGGACTTTCCCAATAGAAATCTATAGGCTTGGATGCCGCGTGCTTCCGAAGCGGAAGCGGGGTCAGTGCCCCTTATAGATCCGCTTCAGCGCCGCCAGCAGCCCATCCAATTCATCAGGCGAAAACAGGTCGATGAAACGCTGTTCATGCGTGTCGATCAGCTTGCGCGCCCGCGCGAGCATCGCACGTCCGGCCTTCGTCAGATGCAGTTCCTGGCGCCGGCGGTCGGCCGCGGAAGGATGGCGCTCGATGAAATCGCGGGCTGCCAGCCGGTTGACGAGGGCCATCATCGTTGCGCGGTCGGTGCCGAGCGTATTGGCAAGGTCGATTTGCGATGCGCCCGGATTGCCCGCGGTGAGTTCCATCACCGCGAGTTGTTTCTGCGTCAGCCCAAGCTCCTCCATGGTTTCGGCGAAGTCGCGATAGATCGCCACATGCGCCATGCGCAGGTGAAAACCTAAGAGATCGCCGAGCCGGCCGACGTCGAGCGGCGGCGTTGCGGAAGCCTCCTCGGCCTCAATTTCGTCCTGCGGTGGTTTTGCGGCCATCATTCGTCTCGCTTCGTTCAGGCGCCATAACCATCAAAATCAGCGGGTTAGTCAATATCTCCGTGTTTGCGGCATCAGGGAAATTTCCCGCGCCGCCTTCGGGGGCCGGATTTGTCAAAACCAGCCTCTTGCATCTGGCCGGAAAAAGATATTAGTATGTGTTGCATACAAATTTGATGCCTGTGGCGGAGGAGCGGCGGGCATGGGGAGGAGAAAATGGCGCATTCCTTTTCCGGGATGGCATCGTCGGCGGATTGCGGGCTGGTGACGGATGATCCGATCCTGTACCGCGCCCGCGTCGCGGGAGATGCTCAGGCTCTGTCCGAGATCGCCACCGGCCGGCAGCTGACCTATGCCGAACTCGATGCGCGCATCGCCCGTTGCGCCGGCCTTTTGAGCGCGATGCTCGGGGTAGGGCGGGATGGAGCGCGTGTCGCCATGCTGGCGCGCAACTCGATCGACTCGATCGTGCTTGCCTTTGCCTGCCAGCGCGCCGGCGCCATCTACGTCCCGCTCAACTGGCGCCTCAGCGCCGCCGAGCTTCGGCCGATTCTTGCCGATTGCGCGCCGGCACTTCTGGTCCATGACGAAGAGTTTTCGGCGGCGGTGGAAAGCCTTGCCGAGGTCGATCCCGAGATGATGGTGATCTGGACGGGAAGTGACCCGGGCGGGCTTGCCGCCCGGATCGAGGCGAGCCTCGCGGTGAAGCCCGTGCCCGTCGATGCGGATCAGCCTTGCGTCCTTCTCTATACGTCAGGCACGACGGGACATCCGAAGGGCGTCGTCATTACCCGCCGCAACGCCTTCTTCGCCGCCATCAATTTTTCCTTCGTTGGCGAGATCGGGCCAGGATCCGTCGCGCTCTGCGACCTGCCGTTCTTCCATACGATCGGCTTGATCGCCGTGGCGCGCACCACATTGATGCTGGGCGGTACGCTCGTCATCTCGGACAGGTTCACGCCGGCGCGCACACTAGCAGCCCTTGCCGACCGGCAGCGCGCCATCACCCATTATTTCGCCGTGCCACAGATCGCGCTCGCCTTGCGTGGCGATCCCGCCTATAGCGCCGCGGCTCTTTCCGGCCTGCATGCGCTCTTTGTCGGCGGCGCGCCGCTGACGCAGGCCTTGATCGAGAGCTATCTCGGCGACGGCGTGGCGCTGGTCAACGGCTACGGCATGAGTGAGGCCGGAACGGTGCTGCACGTGCCGATCGACCGGCGCGCAGTACGGGACAATCCCGGCAGCGTCGGTCTGCCGGCACCGCTGCTCGACATCCGCATCGTCGGTGAGGATGGCCGCGACGTCGGGGAAGGTGAGATTGGCGAGCTCTGGCTGCGCGGCCCCGCGGTGACGCCCGGTTACTGGAACAAGCCCGAGGAAACCGCTGCCGCCTTCGCCGACGGCTGGTACCGCACCGGCGATCTCGGCCGGCGCGAGGTAAACGGCTTCTATCGCATCGTCGACCGGCTGAAGGACATGTATATCAGCGGCGGCGAAAATGTTTACCCCGCCGAGGTCGAGGCCGCGCTCGCAGGCCATCCCGATATTCTCGACGTGGCGGTCCTCGGCATTCCCGACATCAAATGGGGCGAATGCGGCATTGCCTATATCGTGTTGCGGCCCGGTGCTGCGGTAACGGGTGAGGCGTTTGCCGGCCATTGCGCCGCAAGGCTCGCCGCCTTCAAGCATCCGGCGCGCATCCTCTTCGTCGAGACCATTCCTCGCACCGCCTCCGGCAAGGTGCAGAAGCATGTTCTGCGCCAGCTGCATTCCGACGAAACCCTTCAACGACAGGCCTGATTAAGCGGCCCCGGCATTCATGCCGAAACCAATGGAGTAGACCCATGACTGATATGAAATCGCCGGTTCTGGTCGAATTCGACAATGGCATTGCTTTCGTGACCCTCAACCGTCCTGAAAAACGCAATGCGATGAACCCGGCTCTGAACGCCCGGATGATGGACGTGCTCGATGAACTCGAGGGCGACGAGCGCTGCGGGGTCCTCGTCCTGCGCGGCGCCGGCGAGTCCTGGTCCGCCGGCATGGATCTGAAGGAATATTTCCGCGACAATGACGACAAACCGCGGGATGCGACGCTGAAGGCGCGGCGCCAATCCGGCGGCTGGTGGGGCCGGTTGATGTATTTCGAAAAGCCGACGATCGCCATGGTCAACGGCTGGTGCTTCGGCGGCGCCTTTACACCGCTGGTTTCCTGCGATCTCGCCATTGCCGCCGAGGAGGCGAATTTCGGCCTTTCCGAAATCAATTGGGGCATCCTGCCGGGTGGCAACGTCACCCGCGCGGTTGCCGAGGTGATGCGCCATCGCGACGCGCTCTACTACATCATGACCGGCGAGTTGTTCGGTGGACGCAAGGCCGCCGAAATGGGCCTCGTCAACGAGGCCGTGCCGCTCGCCGAGCTTGAAACCCGGGTCCGCAAGATCTGCGCCAGCCTGCTCGAAAAGAACCCGGTGACGCTGAAGGCGGCCAAGGACACTTATAAGCGCGTGCGCAACCTGCCCTGGGATCTCGCCGACGACTACATCTACGCCAAGCTGGAGCAGATGCTGTTTCTCGACAAGACCAAGGGACGCGACGAGGGGCTGAAACAGTTCCTTGACGACAAGACCTATCAGCCGGGGCTCGGCGCCTATAAGCGCGGCCGCTGACGGAGGCGAGGCGTACCGGGCCGTTTCGTGGGGCAATCATCGGGAGGAGGATACCATGAAGATTCATGCCGCAGTGGCGCGTGCGCCGCATAAGCCGTTTTCGCTGGAAAGCCTCGATCTGGAGGAGCCGCGCGAGGGGGAAATCCTGGTTCGCGTCGTCGCGACCGGGGTTTGCCACACCGATATCGTCATGCGCGACCAGCACCTGCCGGTGCCGCAGCCGGTCGTGCTCGGTCATGAAGGTGCTGGAATCGTCGAGCGTGTCGGGCCGGGCGTTGCCAAGGTGGTCCCAGGCGATCATGTCGTCATGACCTTCAATTCCTGCGGCCTTTGCCCGAGCTGCAACGATCACGAAGAGACCTATTGCCACGAATTCTTCCCGCGCAATTTCTTCGGTTCGCGCGCCGATGGTTCGAGCGGGCTCTCCTACAGGGGGGAGCGGGTGAACGGCAATATTTTCGGGCAATCCTCTTTCGCCAGCCACGCGCTCTGCCATGAGCGCAATATCGTCAAAGTGCCTGAAGATGCGGATCTGGCGCTGCTCGGGCCGCTCGCCTGCGGCATCCAGACCGGCGCCGGCGCGGTCATGAATGCGCTGAAGGTTGAACCCGGAAAAGTGCTCGCGGTTTTCGGCCTGGGTTCGGTCGGCCTAGCCGCCGTGATGGCGGCGCGGATCGTCGGCGCCTCCAGGATCATCGCCGTCGACGTCAACGAGGCGAGGCTGGCGCTTGCCGCCGAGCTCGGCGCGACCGATATCGTCAACGGCAAGGCGAACGATGCCGTTGCCGCGATCATGGCGCTGACTGGCGCCGGTGTCGATTATGCGATCGATGCTTCCGGCGTGCCTGCCGTCATCGATCAATGCGTGCGGGTGCTGGCGCCGCGCGGCACCTGCGGCATCGTCGGCGCCTCGCCGCACGGCGCGACGCTGACACTCGACCTCACCCATATCCTCTCCGGTGGACGCCGGGTGCGCGGCATCGTCGAGGGTGATTCCAATCCAGACGTGCTGATCCCTCTGCTGATCGAGCTCCACAGGCAGGGCCGCTTCCCCTTCGACAGGCTGGTCACCTTCTATGATTTCGCCGACCTCAACCGGGCGGTGGAGGATGCGGAAAAGGGCATCGTGCTGAAACCGGTCGTGCGTCAGCCGGCCGTCTGACATCGTTCAAGGGAGGAAAGAATGAACACCGTCGCCCCAATCGCTACCGATACCAGTCCCGACGCCATGAAGGCGCTGCTTGCCCGGCAAAGGGCATCCTTCCTGAAAGAAGGGCCGCCTGATATCGACACCCGCATCGATCGCATCGACCGCGTCGTCGCCCTTCTTGTCGACAACAAGGACGCGATTGCCGCGGCTCTCTCGGATGATTTCGGCAGCCGCAGTGTCGAGGCAAGCCTGCTGCTCGACGTTTTTACCTGCGTCGGTTCGCTCAAATATGCCAAGGCACATCTGGCCGAATGGCTGAAGCCGGAAGAGCACGAGGCATTGTTCCCGGATGCCGTCGCCAAAGTGGTCTATCAGCCGAAGGGCGTGGTCGGGATCCTCAGCCCCTGGAATTTTCCCTATCAGCTCGCCCTCGCGCCGCTTGCCGGCATTCTCGCCGCCGGCAATCGCGCCATGATCAAACCGTCGGAGGTGACGCCGGCTTCGTCAGCGCTGATGGCGGAACTCGTCGCCCGCGCTTTCGACGACTCGGAAATCGCCGTCGTTCAGGGTGGACCGGCGACCGGTACCGCCTTTACATCACTTGCCTTCGACCATCTGATCTTCACCGGCGGCACCGCAATCGCCCATCACGTCATGCGTGCGGCGGCGGAAAACCTGACGCCGCTCACACTTGAACTCGGCGGCAAATCGCCGGTGGTCGTTGGGCGCTCGGCCGATCTGGCGGATGCGGCCCGCCGCGTCATGACCGTCAAGACGCTGAATGCCGGCCAGATCTGCCTGGCGCCGGACCATGTCTATGTGCCGGAGGAAAGCGTCGAAGCCTTTGCCGAGCACGCGATGGCGGCGGTCGCCGCAATGTATTCGACGCTGAAGGAAAATCCGGATTACACTTCTATGGTCAATGCCCGCCATCACGCCCGCGTCCAGTGCCTGGTCGACGACGCCAGAGCCAAGGGCGCCCGTATCGTCGAGATCAACCCGGCGGCGGAGAATTTCTCGCAGCAACCGGCACACCGCATACCGCCGACACTCATTCTGGATCCGAGCGAGGATATGCGCGTGCTGCAAGAGGAAATCTTCGGGCCGGTGCTGCCGGTTCTTCCCTATCGCGATATCGCCGACGTCATCGATCGGATCAACGCCCGGCCGCGCCCGCTCGCTCTCTATTATTTCAGCCAGGATGGTGAAGAGGAGGCCCGCGTTCTCGACAATACGACGTCCGGCGGCGTGACGGTCAACGACTGCATGAGCCACGTCACGGCCGAAGGCCTGCCCTTCGGCGGTGTCGGCCATTCCGGCATGGGCGCCTATCACGGCAAATTCGGCTTCCTCGCCTTCTCGCATCCACGCGCCGTCTATCACCAGAGCAAAATGGTGGAAGCGGAATATATGATGCGGCCGCCCTTTGGCGAGGCGATGCGCGGCTTTCTGGCCGGGGCGATCTGCAAGTAACGGAGGACAAGCCCGGCGGCCTACGCCGGGCTTCCTCGTCCGGACGCAGACGGCCGGGAATTTCCACTGCAACTCCAGGAACATGCGCGCCTTTTGATCGCGTAATAATAGTCCGATTGCGCAGGCTTATCCGAATTACGCAGTATTGTGCCATCACCAGGCATGTCCAGCCGAAGCGAACGGCATTTGTTAAACATGCCTTATAACAGGCGTGCCAGCCTTGCCTGGTCGATACTCCATGCCGCTCCATAAGATCGGTTTAACCAAGCTCAAACCAGTTTCGCCTATGATGAGTTCGTTACATGTCGTGGAAGGTGGATACAGCGCGGTGAATGGCAATTGGACGCAATTCGGTGGCAACCTTTCCTTCGTGTGCCTGGCAATTTCGCTCTGGGCGCTTTTTTCGATTGAGTTTCAGCGCCGGTCCTTCAGGCAGGAAAAAGTCGCCTTCGGGATCATAGCCGGCGGCGCCTCCATCGGATCCATATTGCTGGCCGTTGAATTCCACCCCGGCATCTATATCGACCTGCGTTTTTCGCCGCTTGCATTGGCCGGCATGTTCGGGGGGCCGATCGCGGCGGCCTTTGCCGCGGCGTTGGCGATGGCCTTTCGTTTTGTCGTCGGCGGCACAGCGATGGTCGACGGGATTATCACCATGGCCATCGCCACCGGCATTGGCTTGGCCGGTCATTTCTGGACCCGCAAGAGATCGCCGGAGCTTAAGGACGTTGCGCTGCTAAGCCTTGCCCTTGGCGTTGCATTGGTCCTGTCGATGGCCCTGCTTCCCACCTTGGTGAATGCCCATGTGCTCGCCGGCGTCGGTTTCCCCCTGACGGCATTGAATTGTCTCGCGACTGTTCTGGGTGGTTTCGTTCTGCTGAAGACACAGCAATGGGAGCTGGAGCGAAGCATATTGGTGACCGCATTTTCGCAGTCGCCCGATTATCTCTATGTGAAGGATCGAAACAGCAGGTTCATCACCGTCAATGAAAACATGACCCGCCTCTTCCGCTTCCGGACCACGGCGGAGATGATCGGATTGTCGGATTTCAATCTGATGTCGCGGCCGCTCGCCGAGGAATTATATTATCTCGAGCAGCAGGTCATAGACACCGGGGTGCCGCTGATCGATTCCACCGAGCATATCGAAGGCAGATTCCTGCTCGCCTCCAAAGTGCCGCTGCGGGACAAGCAGGGGCGGGTGATCGGCCTTGCGGGCGTCACGCGCGATGTTACCGAGCGCACCGCCCTGGAGCGGGAATTGCGCGAAAGCAAGAACCTGCTCTCGCATGCGATGGCCGGTATGTCCGATGGCATCGCCATGTATGACAGCAAGGGCTTTATCCTTTTTTGCAACGAGCAGTATCGCAATGCGTTCCCGCTCTCCGGAGAGGCCCGCGTGGTCGGCGCTCATATCAGTGACATCCTGCGTCGTGTCGTCGAAACCGGCGAGCGGCCTGGTATTCCCGATGATGTGGACGGGTGGATCAAGGCTGCCACCGCCTCGCTGCACAGCAACAAGGATGAAGAGGTTCAGCTTCATAACGGCGACTGGCGCAGCATCCGGACAAGGCTTGCGGAAGACGGCACGGCGATGGCGGTCGTCTCCGACATTACGGCGACGAAACAGGCGGAAATCGCACTCAGGCTGTCGGCGGAGCAGCTGAAGAGCCTTGCTGAAACCGACGGCCTCACTGGCATGGTCAACCGCCGCGCCTTCGACGAAGCTTTCGCTCGCGAGACTGCGGGTAGCGCCAGGAGAAACACGCCGTTCAGCCTGCTGATGGTCGATATCGACCGCTTCAAGGCCTATAATGACACCTATGGTCATCCTGCCGGAGACCAATGCCTGCGGGTCGTCAGCAAGTGTCTGCGCCAATCCGTCAGTCGGCCGGCAGACATTGTCGCCCGTTACGGCGGCGAGGAGTTCGTAGTGTTCCTGCCCGACACCAGCGCCAAAGGCGCAATGATCGTCGCCGAGCAATTCGCGCGGCGCCTGGCCCAGGAGAATATCGCCCATTCCGGCAGCGAATTCGCCCGGGTGACGGCAAGCATCGGCATCTCCTGTGCGACCGGAGCCGTTCTGCGGACCAACCCGAACCGCCTGCTGACCGAGGCCGACGCGGCGCTCTATGACGCCAAGACACAAGGTCGCAATCGCATTCTGGCGCATTCGCCCAACGGCGAACGGCATGCGATGAAGGAAGCCGGTTAAATCGAGATCTTTCTTCGATAGGTTTTTTCTATCAAACCATCGCGCCTGCCGCCTTGATGTTTTTCGCGCTTCGACAATAAGGGCGCATGGACTCAAAATTCATTGGTAAGAAATCGGCGGCCGCCGGCGGCTGGGGCGCTTTGAAGAGCTGCGGCAAGCAATTGCTGCAAAGCGGCATGCCCATCTCGGGTGCGCGCACCATGCTGAAGGCGAACCAACCTGACGGTTTCGATTGCCCGGGCTGCGCCTGGGGCGATCCGGAACACGGATCGTCGTTCGAGTTCTGCGAAAACGGCGTGAAGGCGGTGGCCTGGGAGGCGACGGAGAAGCGGGCAACGCCCGCCTTCTTCGCCAAGAATACGGTGTCTGAGCTTCGTCGGCTGACGGATTATGAACTTGAACTCAACGGCCGCCTGACGCATCCGATGCGCTACGATGCGGCGAGCGACCGTTATCTGTCGGTTTCGTGGCAGGATGCCTTTACCGAGATCGGCGGCATCCTGAAGGGTCTCGATACCCCCAACCGGGCGGAGTTTTACACTTCGGGTCGGGCGAGCAACGAAGCCGCCTTCCTGTATCAGCTGTTCGTGCGCGTCTACGGCACCAACAATTTTCCCGATTGCTCCAACATGTGCCACGAAGCAAGCGGTATCGCCATGCGCCAGGCCGTCGGCGTGGGCAAGGGCACGGTGCTTCTGGAGGATTTCGAAGAGGCCGACGCGATCTTCGTGATCGGGCAGAACCCTGGCACCAACCATCCGAGAATGCTCGGAGACTTGCGTCGTGCGGCGATCCGCGGCGCGCGCGTCGTCGTCTTCAATCCCATCCGCGAACGCGGCCTGGAGCGCTTCTCCGACCCGCAGGACAAGATCGAGATGCTGCGCGGCGGTTCGACCGACATCGCCAGCCTTTATCTCCAGCCGCAGCTCGGCGGCGACATGGCCGCGGTGCGGGGAATGGCCAAGGCCGTGCTGGCTAGAGAAGACAGAGCGGCCGCCGCTGGCCAACCCGCCGTTCTCGATCACGCATTTCTCACGGAACACTGCGCGGATTTTCAGGCGTATCGGACAGCGGTCGAGGCGACGAGCTGGGCTGAGATCGAGGACCAGTCGGGACTGAGCCGGGAGGAGATCGAGCGGGCGGCCGATGTCTATATCAACGCCGAGCGGGTCATCTGCACCTGGGCGATGGGCGTGACGCAGCATCTGCATTCCGTCGCGACGATCCGCGAGATCGCCAATTTCATGTTCCTGCGCGGCAATATCGGCCGGCCGGGTGCCGGCCTTTGCCCGGTTCGCGGCCATTCCAACGTGCAGGGTGACCGCACCGTGGGTATCAACGAAAAGCCACCGGAGGATCTCCTTGATGCGCTGGAAAAACACTTCCGCTTCACCGTTCCTCGCGAACATGGCCACAATGTCCTTGCGGCGATCGGCGCGATGCTCGACGGCTCTGCCGAAGCCTTCATCGGACTTGGCGGCAATTTCGCCCGCGCCACGCCTGACAGTGCACTCGTTGAAAGGGCGCTGCGGCGGCTGAAGCTGACGGTGCACATCGCAACCAAACCCAATCATTCGCATCTCATGCCCGGCGAGACAGCCTTCATCCTGCCGTGCCTCGGGCGCACCGAGATGGATCTGAACGCGGCGGGCAACTCCCAACTCGTGAGCGTCGAGGATTCGATGAGCATGGTGCATGGTTCTGCCGGTATCAATCGCCCGGCCTCGCCGCATCTCCTCTCGGAAGTGGCCATCATCGCTGGCATTGCACAGGCGACGGTCGGCTCCGCCGTGGTCGACTGGGCAGAGCTCGCCGACGACCACGACCGCATCCGCGATCACATCGAGGCGACCATTCCCGGTTTCGAAAACTACAATAAGCGCCTGCGCAAGCCCCGCGGTTTCCACCTGCGCAACGCAGCAAGCCATCGGGAGTGGGACACATCGGCAGGCAAAGCGTCGTTCTCGTCCGAGGCGCTTCCCGAGGAGACGGTCCATCAGCGGGCGCGAAAGGGCGAGGGACGTCGTTTCGCCCTGCAGACATTCCGGTCGCATGATCAATACAATACGACGATCTATGGTCTGGATGACCGATATCGCGGCGTCTACGGAGAGCGGCAGGTCATTTTTATTCATCCGGCCGACCTGAAGGCGATGAATGCCGAGGCCGGTGACCGCATCGACGTGGTCGGCGAGCATCATGACGGCATCGAGCGCATTGCCGGGAATTTTCGCCTGGTGCCCTATGACATTCCGAGGGGCAGCATCGCCGGTTATTATCCCGAGCTGAACGTGCTGGTGCCGCTCGGCAGCGCCGGCAAAGAAAGCGATACGCCCACCTCGAAATCGATCATGGTGTCCTTGCGCGGGCGAAACGCCGCGTGAGCAAAGAGCTATCCGACGCCGATCGATTTTTCGCCCTTGTCGCTGCGGCGCAAGCCGGGGACATCCGCCTGACATCCATGCAGGCGGGCCTCCTCGTCGCCGCCGAACTCGGGATCGCGCGCGACAGCCGCGCCTTTGCACGCAAGCTCGGGATTGCCCATTCCCTCGTTCTGCGGGAACTGAACGCTCTGGCGGCGAGGGAGGGGGTGCTTGAGATCGTCAAGCGGGATCCGAGGACGATGAGAGTGCACTACACATTGCCGCCGGCTTCCGCGTCCTAAAGCGCGTCGCGATCTTTCAGATTCGCTTGTCACGCTTTAGGTCTTTGTTTTTCCGCATGTCTTTATCGCAAAACCGCAGCACATTTTTGCGGGACATGCTTTAACCCCGGCGGCTACAAACGGCAGACGCGCTTCCGGGTGTCGGAAGGGTATTCCCCGTAGGTCGATTTGTAGACTGCGGAAAACCGGCCGAAATGAAAGAAGCCCCATTTGAGACAGATCCCTTTCATGCTCTCCTTGCTCTCGGGGTCGAGCAGCTCCTGCCGCGCCGCGCGCAAGCGAAGCGTCAACAGATAGACGGCGGGAGAGGTGCCCCTGAAGGCGCGGAAGCCGGTTTCGAGCGCCCGGCTGGAGACGCCGGCCGCCTCGGCGACCTTCGGCATGGTGATCGGCTGATCGATATTGGCCTGCATGAATTCGATCGCCTTGCGCACGTGCCGGGGAGCGATGAGCGCAGGCCCCTTGTCGAGGAAATGCGACAGCCGGTTCGGCACCATGCGCACGACAAGATCGGCCAGCGCCTGCGTCATATGCGCCATGGCGATCGGTGACTGCAGCAAGGGGCCATTGTCGCGCATACCGATGGCGATCGTCTCCGTCAGGTTGCCGATCGTCCGGCCGACCGGCGTCGACAGATCCAGTTCGGGCAATAGATCGAGAGAGCCGCTGAACGGCATTTCGAACGTCTGGCCGATCGTCTGCAGGATCACCGACCAGTTGATCAGCAATTCGTCGATGACATTCGACTGGCCGTACATGAGGACACTATCTGGTTCGAAATTGTTATAGAGAAGCAGTTTTCCTTCCCCCGCCTCGGCGACGCGGGACCCGTAAGCCACTCCCATGCCGCCGCTGCGCGGTACGACAATCGACAGGTATTCCGCCGTATCGACTGTCGGCTCGATGTTGAACTGAAACTCCGCAGCGTGATAGCCGGTTAGAAGGACAGCGCTGTCATTTGCGGAGAAATCCAACCCCCAGTGGAAGTCCTGGGCGCGGCCGACAGGCTCGGCATCGAAGGCGCCGAAGGCCCCGCCGAGCGTTTCGACCATGTTGTCGAAGGACGAACCCCGAAACCGGAACGAGAATGGCGCAGGGCTATTGTCGGACATGCTGCTCCCATTGTTCAGTGTGGCTGCGTTGACCTGCCCTTCCCAACTGCTTGCGGATCCCGGCGCGACGCGCGATCCCTGCTGACGGATGAATGTGCGTACCTCTATCCGTCATGTCGGTCGTCATCGATCGCCGCGGATTGGGCGAGGCTTGCCTATATTCTAGCTTATCGGGGGTTGGAGCGCAGCAGGCCTTGGCCGAGCAGGTGGATCTCCGCACGGTATCGGCAGCGAGATCAGCGCCTTGCACAAGCCGATACCGGCCGAACTCGGACGTGGCAGACGTCAAACAAACCAACCTGTTGAACGCATTATCGACAGTTCCCATCCACTTGGTTTTTGCAGCTTAAGGGCCGGAACTGGCAGACATGGGAACAATAGGCAAGCCGTCACGCCGCCGGCTATCGGTGGTGAAACGATTACGCAGCGGGGTAATTTTATGGAGTGTATCCGTGAGGCCACGAAAGGCTCAACGCGGCGATCTTGCCGAGACACGCATCATGACTGAAGCTGTGGAGAATATCCCACTCAGGGATCTGCGCAGTCGCCTACCGAAGGTTCTATAGTGGACCGCTTAATAGCCTTCGGCAGGCAGACAGGCATGCTGGCATACGCACGGGATGGGGTGCGTATGTATGATCCCTTCCATCCGTTTTGGGGGTGATGGATGAACGGGCTTGGCTTGAGGACCGCTGACCATCATGGCCTTGGTCGACAAACATCTTATTGCTCCGTGGCCATCGAGCAATTGTCGGCCGCCGATAAAGTCGGCCAAGCGGCTTTTCGCGACGCAGTCTGGACTGCTTTTGCGCAAAATGTATAAGAAAGCGCTGGCTGGAGGTGTGTTCGCGCCGCGGCTTGCGCAAGGTGGATAGAGATCTTGAGGGTCTCGTTTGGCACACAGGAAGAGCTTGCTTATGCAGCAAGCGGGAACACTCCGGCGTCACAGTTCCAATGCAGCCCGCCTACACTCACAGAGGGCATGGCGCACTTGGCGCGCGGCGGCGCAGTCTCGGGTTTCGATGACATCGGTACCCCCCGAGCGCAATTCCTCGCCTAGCCGGTGTTGTGATCGATCAGGCATCAAGAAGCCATTTCAAGTCTCTTCAAGGTCCTGCGACGGCCGGCTTTCCGGAGATGGCGACGTGCTTGGTGTCGCCAGCGAAACGGAAAGACGGCCGCATTGGCAGTTTCAGAGGGCGACCGACAGGGCGCTGTCGCGCTGGGGAGCCATCTCTTGTGAGTTCACCATCGCGCTTGCGAGCTGGCGGAAAGTGACGAGCCCTAAGGTTTCTCCGGAAGGCGAAACTACCCTGGCGTCGCCCTCTGGCGCCGATGACAGGATCCGGGCGGCTTCTTCGACGGTCGTTCCCGCCACAATCGCCAGTCCAACCGGCGCCGCACCGGAGTGCAGCGGCGTCATGACGGCTTCGACGTGGATGACCCTGCCGCGATTGACCTCCTTGACGAAGTTGGCGATGTAGTCGTCTGCCGGGCGCAGGACGATGTCCTGGCTGGTGCCCTGCTGGATGACTTCGCCGTCGCGCAGGATGGCGATCTGGTCGCCGAGACGCAGTGCCTCGTCGAGATCGTGGGTGATGAAGACGATGGTCTTCTTTATCTCCTTCTGGATATCGAGAAGCACTGTCTGCATGTCGGTGCGGATCAACGGATCGAGCGCCGAATAGGCTTCGTCCATAAGAAGCACCGGGGCGTCGTTGGAGAGCGCTCTGGCCAGGCCGACGCGCTGCTGCATGCCGCCGGAGAGCTGGTTGGGATAGCGCTGCTCGAAGCCCTTCAGCCCGACCCGTTCGAGCCAGCGCATGGCGATGTCGACGGCTTTTGCCCGCTCCATGCCCTGCACTTCGAGGCCGAAGATGGTGTTGTCGAGCACATTGCGGTGCGGCAGAAGCGCGAACTTCTGAAACACCATCGCCGTCTGGTGGCGGCGAAACGCCCGCAATTCGGTCTCGTTCATCTTCACGACATCGACGCCGTCGACCAGCACTTCGCCGGCGGTCGGGTCGATCAGCCGGTTGATGTGGCGGATCAGCGTCGATTTGCCCGAACCCGACAGGCCCATGACGACCTGGATGCGGCCAGATGGGATCTCGACATTGATGTCCCTGAGGCCGAGCACATGACCGTGCTTTTCGTTGAGCTCGGTCTTCGACAGTCCCTTCTGCACCGCATCGACATGCGCGGCGGGGTTGGGGCCGAAGATCTTGTAGAGATGGCGGATCTTAATGCCGCCGAAACGATGCTCAGCCATGGACGGTCTCCCGATGCTTCTGGAGCCTTTTGCCATATGCCTGGCTGACTCGGTCGAAGATGATGGCGATGCCCACGATGGCAAGACCATTAAAGATACCCAGCGTGAAATACTGGTTGGCGATCGCCTTGAGCACCGGCTGGCCGAGGCCCTGAACGCCGATCATGGAGGCGATGACCACCATGGCGAGCGCCATCATGATTGTCTGGTTGATGCCGGCCATGATGGTAGGCAGCGCCAGCGGCAGCTGCACCTTGAACAGCTTCTGCGATCGCGATGTGCCGAAGGCGTCGGCAGCTTCGAGCACGTCCTTGTCGACGAGGCGGATGCCGAGATCGGTCAGGCGGATCATCGGCGGGATGGCGTAGATGACGACGGCGATCAGGCCGGGCACCTTGCCGATGCCGAGCAGCATGACGACCGGGATGAGATAGACGAAGCTCGGCATCGTCTGCATGACGTCGAGGATCGGATTGATGACGCGCTGCAGCCGGTCGGAGCGGGCCATCAGGATGCCCATCGGAATGCCGATGGCGATGGATAGAATGGTGCAGACGAAGATCATCGAGACCGTCCGCATCGTATCGTCCCACATGTCGAAATAGCCGATAAGCATCAGCGTCACCAGACAGCCGAAGACGATCTTCAGGCTGCGGCTGGCAAACCAGGCGATGGCAAGGACGATCAGGGTGATGATCGGCCACGGCGTCTGCGTCATGAACCGCTCGGCGGCAATCAGGAAATGCTGCAGTGGCACGAACAGGGTTTCGATGCCGTCGCCATAGGCGCGGGTGAATCCGCGAAAGCCGTCATCGATCGCCTTCTTCAGATTGCGAAGCGCGTCGTCGTCCATATGCGGGAATTTGTAAAACCATTCCATTCGGTTCCCCTTTTCTTCAAAGAGCCGCGGCCGTCTTTTTGTTTTTATCGGCGAGTGAGAAGCGGTGCGCTTTCGGCGCACCGCGATAGTCAGTGTTAAAGGGCAGCTTCGATCTTCGTGGCTGCCTCCGGCGAAACCCACTTGGACCAGATGTCCTTGTTTTCCTTCAGGAAGTGCTTGGCGCCGTCTTCGCCGGTCGCCTGGTTGTCGGTCATCCACGACATCAGCTTGTTGACCGTGTCGTTGCTCCAGGAGCGCTTCGCCAGATAGTCCATGACTTCAGGCCCGACCTTTTCCGAGAAGGGCTTGGCAACCAGGGTGACGACGTGATCGACCGGCCACGAAGCGGGCTTCGGGTCGGGGCAGTCGGCGACGGTGATGCAGCGCTTCCATTCGGCGGAATCCTCCGGCACGCCGGCTTCGAGCTTGACCATCTGATACTTGCCGAGCAGCGCGGTCGGTGCCCAGTAATAGCCGGCCCAGCCTTCCTTGCGTTCGTAGGCCTTGGCGATCGAACCGTCGAGGCCGGCGGCAGAGCCGGTGTCGACGAGGGTGAAGCCGGCCTTCTCAGCCTCAAAGCCCTTGTAGAGCTGTGAGGTGACGACCGTGCCGCCCCAGCCCTGCGGACCGTTGAAGATGGCGCCCTTCTTCGGATCCTCGGGATCGGGGAAGAGTTCCGGATGCTTCAGCACGTCGCCGATCGTCTTGATATCGGGATGAGCATCGGCGACATATTTGGGGATCCACCAGCCCTGCACGCCGCCATCCGGCAGCGGCGAGCCGACCTGGACGATGCGGCCTTCTTCCGTGCCCTTCTTGACGACGTCGGGCAGCAGATCAATCCAGGCTTCGGGCGCGATGTCCGGCTGGCCCTTTTCGGCCATGGAGGTGATCGTCGGGACCGTGTCGCCGACGGTGATGTCAGCACTGCAGCCATAGCCTTCGTTCAGAATGAACTTGTCCAGGTTGGAGAGAACTTCGGCGCTCTGCCAGTTCATGCTGGCGATGGTGACGCTGCCGCATTCGGCGGCGCTGGCGAATGACGCGCCGCCGATCAGGCCGAACGTCAAACACGTCGATGCAAGTAATTTTTTCATTCTCGTTCCCTCTGTTTAGCGGCTTGTCTCGTCGAGCGGGGTGCCGCAGTGCCCGCCCCAACGGTCGTCAGGAAACCTTTCCCATACTCACCGATTTCTGAAATGCTGCCGACAATCCCGTGGCAACCGAAGCGTCGAATCCCGCAGCGCGCATGCTGTCGATGGCCGCCGCAGTCGTGCCGCGATAGTCAAGAAAGGTTTGAACGACGTCATCCGGGCTCTCGTCGCGGCGCTCCAAAAGGCGGCCGGCGCCCGATATCACCGTATTGACGGCGCGGCGCGCAATCTCGGCCGGCAGACCGTGTGCGACGGCATCGCTCATCATGGCGGCCGCAAGCAGCGCCGGGAACGCCGGTCCGGAACCGGAAAGGCCTGTGAGGTAATCGATGTCGCTTTCGCGTGCGACCTCGTCTTGTGAGCCGCAGGCGTCGAAAATGGCGCGGACGACGGCGCGGTCGCCTTCCGTGATGTCGCCCGCAGCAATCCACGGCGTATAGGACTTGGCCACTTCGGCACCGGCATTCGGCAAGGCGCGGACAACACGACCGGTCTTGTGGCGTTGCGAAAGGGCGGCAAGGCCGATGCCCGCCATGACCGAAATGATGAGCTTGCCGCCGGCATCGACGTCAAGGGTCCACCAGTCATCGGGCCGGACGGAGAGAAGGATCACGTCCGAGCGGTCGGCAAGCGCCTGATTGTCGGAGGTCCAGAAAGAATTCGAGAAGCGATCCGGCTGCTGACTGCGATAGGAGAGCGAGAGATTTCCAGGCTCGATCAGGCCGGCATCGACAATCGAGCCGGCGATTGCTCCGCCCAGCCAGCCGCCGCCGCCAATTATGCCGATCCTCAAGGAAACGCTCATCCGGGCCTCCTTTAACCGGGCCTGTAGGCATGCCGGGAGAAGAAGCGATCAAGCTCCCTCTGCTGCGGCACTTCGCCCGTGTAGATCGCAATATATTCCGGAATCCGTTTCATGCGGACGGCGAGTTCCTCCCTTGATTGCATGGAAATATATCCGATCTGGACAAGGTACGTTGTGCGCGCTCTGACATCCGATGTCGTTTCTGGTAACCCGAACCGCATGAACATGCGTTTCAGCGCCTCCAGCCGGAGCTGATCAGCCTGCTGGACCTCGGCGAGAAGCTCGTCGGATTGCAGCGCCCAGCTGCGCACGGCAAATTCGAACTTCGCGTCGAACAGATCGTTGTCGAGCCAGCAATCGAAGACGTTGAGCATCGCCTCGGCCAGCGATTCCGCATAGGCTTCGGACCGCTTGACGATGTTGCCGGTGTTTTTGTCGCGCCATAGCGCTACGAGCGCGCTCAACAGCTCCTCCCGATCCTTGAAGAACCAGTAGAAGCTCGTGCGCGAGAGATTGAGTTTTTTCGCCAGCGGCAGAATCTTCACCGAATCCACGCCGGATTCCAACAGGGAGTGGTAAGCTGCATCCAGCCATCCCTCCTGCGATCCGCGCCAGCCAGTGTCGTTCATAGCCTGATCCATGCCTTATCCCCTATCAAATTATGAAGTCGTGCACAAGAAAAATGTACATGAGTGTCTAAAATAGCGACCTCACTGTTTTCATCGTTGACACATATGTACATTGCGCTTAGCGTCTCCTTCGATGTTTTAATCCGGAACCACGACCCATGTCGAATGATCCTCTTCTACAGCCCTATCAGCTCAAACATTTGAAGTTGCGCAACCGTATCATTGTGACATCCCACGAGCCGGCCTATCCGGAAGACGGCATGCCGAAGGAGAAGTATCGCGCCTATACGGTGGAGCGGGCAAAGGGCGGGGTGGCTTTGACGATGACGGCGGGCTCGGCGGCCGTCTCCAAGGATAGTCCGCCGGTCTTCAACAACCTGCTTGCCTATAAGGACGAGATCGTTCCCTGGATCAGGGAGATGACCGACGCCGTGCACGAAGAGGGTGCGGCGATTATGATCCAGCTGACCCATCTCGGCCGGCGCACGCGCTGGGATAAGGGTGACTGGCTGCCGGTTCTCGCGCCCTCACATCATCGCGAGGCTTCGCACCGCGCCTTCCCGAAGAAAATGGAAGATTGGGATATCGAGCGCGTCATCAAGGATTTCGCCGACGCGGCCGAACGCATGAAGGCGGGCGGCATGGACGGTGTCGAACTTGAGGCTTACGGTCACCTGATCGACCAGTTCGTGTCTCCGCTCACCAACGAGCTCGATGGCCCCTATGGCGGCTCGCTGGATAATCGCCTGCGCTTCTGTTTCGACGTGTTCAAGGCGATCCGGAAAAGGGTGGGCGACGATTTCATTCTCGGCCTGCGCTATACCGCCGACGAATGTCTTCCCGGCGGCACCGGCAAGGCAGAAGGCATCGAAATCTCCAAGCGTCTGAAGGCAAGTGGCCTCATCGATTATCTGAACGTGATCCGCGGCCACATCGATACCGATGCGGGTCTCACCGACGTCATCCCGATCCAGGGCATGGCGAATTCGCCGCATCTCGACTTCGCCGGCGAGATCCGGGCCGCGACCGACTTCCCGACCTTCCATGCGGCGAAGATTCCCGACGTCGCCACCGCCCGCCACGCAATCGCGGCCGGCAAGGTCGATATGGTCGGCATGACCCGCGCCCATATGACCGACCCGCATATCGTGCGCAAGATCATCGAAAAGCGGGAAGACGATATCCGTCCCTGCGTCGGCGCCAATTACTGTCTCGATCGCATCTACCAGGGCGGGGCCGCCTACTGCATCCACAACGCCGCGACCGGCCGCGAACTGACCATGCCGCATATCGTAGCGAAGGCCGACGCCAGGAAAAAGGTCGTCATCGTCGGCGCCGGCCCGGCCGGTCTGGAAGCGGCGCGCGTCGCCGGAGAGCGCGGCCATAAGGTGGTCGTCTTCGAAGCGGCGAACAATGCCGGCGGCCAGATCCGGCTCACCGCCCAAAGCGAGCGCCGCAGGGAAATGATCAGCATCATCGACTGGCGCATGAGCCAGTGCGAGAAATACGACGTCACCTTCCACTTCAATAGCTGGGCGGAAGCCGACACGATTGAAGCCGAGAACCCCGACGTCGTCATCATCGCGACCGGCGGCTTGCCGCATACCGAGGTTCTCTCGCGCGGCAACGAGCTGGTGGTCTCTTCCTGGGACATCATCTCCGGCGATGTGAAGCCAGGCACCAATGTACTGATCTTCGACGATGCCGGCGACCATGCCGGCCTTCAGGCGGCGGAGTTTCTCGCCAAGGCCGGCGCCAAGGTCGAGATCATGACGCCGGACCGGTCCTTCGCGCCCGAAGTCATGGCCATGAACCTAGTGCCCTATATGCGCTCGCTTCAGAAGCATGACGTCACCTTCACCGTGACCTATCGCCTGGAGGCCGTCGAGAAGAGCGGCAACCAACTCGTCGCCCATGTCGGCAGCGATTACGGCGGGATTGCCAAGCAGAGCAGCTTCGACCAGATCGTCGTCAATCACGGCACGATCCCGCTCGACGAACTCTATTTCGAGCTGAAGCCCAGCTCCAGCAATCTCGGCGAGATGTCGCACGACCAGCTTCTTTCCGGGGAACCGCAATCCGTCATGCGCAATCCCGAGGGCAAGTTCCAGTTGTTCCGGATCGGCGATGCTGTCGCTGCGCGCAATACGCATGCCGCCATTTATGACGGCCTGCGCATCGCCAAGGATATATGATCGCAGGAGCGGCCGCTCGTCGGCCGCTCATTTCGGGGGGCGATATGAGTTTACGCGAGGAAAGTCTCCAGCGTTTCGTGGATGCCGCGTCTCTGGCTTTCGATCGGTTCGCGAAGGCCCCGGAGTCCCGGCGCTCGATCCGTCAATTTTTTGCGGCGTTGGAGCAGCCCGGGAGCGGGCGTGCGGGGGAGGGAAGTCGCTTGCCCGTCTGCGCTCAGCTTGATGTGGCGCTTGCGGTTGATCCCTCTTATGATACTTCGCTGTCGCGATTGATCGAGGCGTTCAAAGGCATCGAGCCGATGCTTGAATGGCGTCGGCGCACCAAGTATGACCACACCGCCGGCGACAATTTCGTCGATGGGCATGCCAATGCCATGATCGTCGGCCCGGGAGGATTGGAGGAGCGGAGCGACCTGTGGCTGGGTGTGACATTGCTGGCACCGCACGTGCGCTATCCCGATCACGACCACCCGCCGGAGGAAGTTTATCTCGTGCTTTCCGAGGGAGAATTTCAGCAAGGGGAAGGGGACTGGTTTTCGCCTGGTATCGGCGGATCGTTCTACAATATCCCCGGGATCAAACATGCCATGAGGTCGGTGGATACACCGCTCTTCGCCTTCTGGGCGCTGCTTGCCGAACGGCCGCACTGATGGCCGGCAGTCTAGAAATAAAGGGGTTTTGCAAATGAAGATTCTCGTGCCCGTCAAGCGCGTCGTCGACTACAACGTGAAGATCCGGGTGAAGCCGGATGGTTCCGGTGTCGAGCTTGCTAATGTGAAGATGTCGATGAACCCGTTCGACGAGATCTCGGTGGAAGAGGCGCTGCGGCTGAAAGAAGCCGGCAAGGCCGAGGAAGTGGTGGTGGTGTCGATCGGCCCTGCCAAGGCCGAGGAGACGCTGCGCACGGCGCTCGCCATGGGTGCCGACCGGGCGATCCTGGTCGAGACCGATGATGCGGTCGAACCACTGGCGGTCGCCAAGATCCTCAAGGGTGTCGCCGATGCCGAACAGCCGGGTCTGATCATCGTCGGCAAGCAGGCGATCGATGATGACAGCAACCAGACCGGCCAGATGCTGGCGGCACTGCTCGGTTCGGCGCAGGCGACCTTCGCCTCGAAGATCGAGATCGGCGACGGCAAGGCTGAGGTCACCCGCGAGGTCGATGGCGGCCTGCAGACGATCGAGATCAAGCTGCCGGCGGTAATCACATCGGATCTGCGTCTCAACGAACCGCGTTATGCCTCGCTGCCGAACATCATGAAGGCGAAGAAGAAGCCGCTCGACAAGAAGTCGCCTGATGATTTCGGCGTCTCCACCACGCCGCGGCTGAAGGTGCTGAAGACCGAGGAACCCAGTGGCCGCAAGGCCGGCGTCAAGGTCAAGTCGGTCGCCGAACTGGTCGACAGACTGAAGAACGAAGCCGGCGTGCTTTAAGGCAGGAAAGAGAGAACACCATCATGACCATTCTTCTTCTGGCCGACCACGACAATGTCAGCCTTTCCGACCAGACCGCCAAGGCGCTGACGGCAGCAAGCCAGATCGGCTCCGATATCCACATCCTCGTTGCCGGCAAGGGCGCCAAGGCTGCGGCCGATGCGGCTGCCAAGCTCGCCGGCGTCTCCAAGGTGCTGCTGGCCGAAAGCGACGCGCTTGCCAACAATCTGGCCGAACCGCTTGCCGACCTGATCGTCTCGCTGGCCGGCTCTTATGACACCATCGTCTCTGCCGCCACCTCGGTCGGCAAGAACGTGCTGCCGCGCGTCGCTGCCCTGCTCGATGTCGCCCAGGTCTCGGAGATCATCGAGGTTGTCAGCCCCGACACCTTCAAGCGGCCGATCTATGCCGGCAATGCCATCCAGACGGTGCAGGCCAGCGATGCCAGGAAGGTGATCACCGTGCGCACCGCCTCGTTTGCTTCCGCCACGGAAGGCGGCTCTGCCTCTGTCGAGGCGATCGCGGCGGTCTCCGATCCGGGTCTGTCGCGTTTCGTGAAGGATGCGCTGTCGGCCTCCGACCGTCCGGAGCTGACCTCGGCGAAGATCATCCTCTCCGGCGGCCGGGCACTGGGCTCTGCGGAAAAATTCAAGGAAGTCATCCTGCCGCTTGCCGACAAGCTCGGGGCTGCCGTCGGTGCATCCCGCGCGGCCGTCGATGCCGGTTATGCCCCGAACGACTGGCAGGTCGGCCAGACCGGCAAGGTCGTCGCCCCGCAGCTCTATATCGCCGCCGGCATCTCCGGGGCGATCCAGCATCTCGCCGGCATGAAGGACAGCAAGGTGATCGTCGCCATCAACAAGGACGAGGAGGCGCCGATCTTCCAGGTCGCCGACTACGGCCTCGTCGCCGATCTGTTCGAAGCCCTGCCGGAACTGGAAAAGGCGCTCTAAGCGAGGGGACTGAACGTGGCGCGCGCGGTGGGACGTCCAATCAAACGTGGGGCCGATCTTCTTCTGAACGATGAGGAAAAGCCGGCATATATACGGCTGCACGACATCGGCAGGGAAAGACGGCCTCGGCCGCTGCAGGAATTCCTCAACGACGTCGGCGGGCTGATGTTGTCGGCCGACGCTCCTGCCGTCGCCAGTTTCGTTGCGGGCAAGGTTCTGCAGAGGCTGCTCAAAACGGGCAAGGTGCGCCCCTTGGAGGGCGGACCTCTTCCCGGTGCGCCCGATGGGCTTGATGACGCCATTGGCCATCTTGCTAAATCAGGACGGAAATACGAGGCGATTGCCGGCCAATTCAAAAGTCTTGCCGACAGCCTGCTCTGGCGACGCGGCCGCTCGGGCCCGTTTGCAAGCCTGAATTTCGGCAACACGCATTCTCATGCTGTTCTGGTCGGCCCCGGCGGCATGGAGGAGCGCGCCGATCTGAGGGTCGGCGTGATCTATATGGACCGCTACACCCGGTTTCCCGATCATGTTCAGACGCAGCCGCGGGCCTTCATCCTGCTTTCGCCTGGAGAAATCTGCCTTGGCAATTCGCAGTGGTTCTCTGCCGCGACCGGCACAGTCTTCGCGAACGATGCGGGGCAAACATTCGCGATAAGATGCACGGCAAGGCCGCTTCTTGCGGTCTGGTGCCAGGTTGAGCCGGAGACGCGGTGAGGTTGGTTTGGGCAGCGGATCGGCGAAAGCCGGTGGGAGGCCATGCATGTCGCCCGGAAGTTGTGCAGCGGTTCCGGGATAAGGACATGCATAGAAACAACAAGGTAAAGCGCGTTGCATGAATCAAGTTCGATGCGACGCGCTTTAGCCTATCCGAATATGTAGCAGTCAGAATTCAATTTTAGAAAGGATATCAAAATGGACGTTCGCGCCGCTGTTGCCGTTCAGGCCGGAAAACCGCTCGAAGTGATGACCGTGCAGCTGGAAGGTCCGCGGGCCGGCGAAGTGCTGGTCGAGGTCAAGGCGACGGGCATCTGCCACACCG